>Ga0207641_10000007_pt1 | contig 441443 bp, 391 predicted proteins | sample KBSSwiS62_FD_184306 | JGI IMG/M metagenome (GOLD analysis project Ga0207641, IMG submission 184306) | Switchgrass rhizosphere microbial communities from Kellogg Biological Station, Michigan, USA - KBS Switchgrass S6-2 (SPAdes) (version 2) | ecosystem: Host-associated > Plants > Roots >... | reverse complement strand
CCAGGCCGTATTCATGGTGTCTTCAAGAGACCGCAGTCTTCGTCAGTAGCCATTTTGATGAGACTAAATCTCATCGCCAGACCACCGCCGCCTGCGTTTCTCTTTCCAATCTACAATGTCAAAGACCAAGGCCGGCGGACCGGCCCGCTCTAGAAGAGCAACTTCTTGGAAGGACGCCTATGTAGGAGCCGGAGACCGGTTCCGCAAGCGCCTTTGACCGGAAAGTCGTCCGATCCGCTCTCATTGAGCAGGGAGCCTCTATACAGAAACGGCGGCCGTTTTGCAAGAGGCTTTCGTCAGTAAACCGACGATCTCGCCAAGAGCTTCAAGGGTCGTTACAGCTGCGGTTACCCAGAGCCTTCAGATCCTTGCTCGCCGAGATCTTCGAGGCGTGAAGCCCGTCCGCCGCGGCGAGGGGCGCTATCTAGTTGGCGGCTGATTGAGGGTCAAGCGCCTTTTGCCAAAAACCGGCGGTCTCGAACCTCCACCGCCGCCCGCCTCGCGCCCTGCCCCTGCAGCGGCGCGGCGTGCGCCGCCTCAGGCCGGTTCGGTCATCAGGCTGCGAAGCAGGTCGATGAGCAGGCGACGGGAGTCCGGCGACATCACCTCGTACCGCTTGAGCAGGTCGACCGCGCCCGGGAGGGTCATCAGCTTGAGGAACTCGAAGTCCGCCGCGGCGAAATTCGGCTGGTCCAGCGCGCTGGTCAGATCGGTGACGCGGCATTCCAGCGCCCGCGCAATCTGAACGAGGCGCGAGAAGGAGACGCGGTTGGCGCCGTTCTCGTACTTCTGGACCTGCTGGAAGGAGATCCCGCACGCGGTCGCGAGCTGTTCCTGGGTCAGGTTCAGCGACCGGCGGCGCAGGCGGATGGCGTTGCCGAGTGCGCGGTCCAGTTCGTCGGCCGCCCGGGCGTCGGTGGTTACCTTGGGCATGCGACTGCTGTGAACGGATTGCATGCGGGACGCAAGTCTCACAGGATAGTCGGACCGCAGGAAAATCGACCGATATGGTTAAGAGCCGGCGGCCCGCACTTCCAGGCTGCTTTCGTCCAGCACCAGGGCGGCGATCGAGAGCACCTCGCGCAACACCATCTCGGGCGGCTTGAGCCCGGCGTAGACCTTGGTGCGCGCCACCAGCCGGTGCACGAGCTCGGCCTGAAGGTCGGTCGGCGCGAGCTCCACGAGCTGTCGTTCGAGCTCCTCCCAGGTGAAGCTAAGGCAGGGCTCGCTCTCGGCGAGCGGCGCCCAGCGGCCGCTGAAGTGCTCGACGGCGGCCCGCAACTCGAGGGCCCGTGCGACGAGAGCGTCCGCAGCCTCGTCCGATCGGTCGTCTGTCATGGCGCCCCTCCATGGCGGTCTGCGCTCTTCCTAGCGGAAAACGCGGCCCCGCGTCTGTCCCCATCGGGTATGTCGTTACCCATTGTGCACGGCGGTGCATGACAAAATAGGGACAGCCGCGCGCGCGAAATGGTCGAAATCAGCCTCGCCGCCGGTCGCCGCACGCGCACACTTCCGTCCTGCAGCATTTTTGTGGCATTGCAGCATAGAGACCTGTCGGCGCTCCGGGCGCCGGCGGACGCCACGACGGTCGCACCGCGAGGGAGCATGCTGCACGCCGCAGACGCGCGAGATCCGAAGTTTGGCCGGCTGACGCCGCAGGAGCGCGAATGCCTGCGACTGGTCGCCCAGCAGCGTTCCTCCAAGGAAATCGCCAGCGAGCTCGGCATCTCCAAGGCCTCGGTCGACACCTACTGCAACCGAGCCCGCGCCAAACTGGGCGTCGCCAGCCGCCGCGACGCCGCCCAACTCGTGCTCTTCCTGGACGCCGCCAGCGCCGCCCCCGCACTCCCGGCGCAGCAGCCCTCGCCGCCCTACGAGGCGGTCACCCGTCCCGTCTTGCTGCTCCCGCCCGTGGCCAGCCTCGGTCCCTTGGCCCGGCTGGCGATCATCGTCGGCGGCGCCGTGGTCCTGGTGCTCGCCTTCGGCGCCCTGGTGAGCGGGCTGCAAAGCCTGGACAATGTCGTCGGCGCCGCCCACGCCGGACCGCCCCCGGCCGCCAGCCGCTGAGCACGGCTAGTGTCCTGATCGATTCCGAAGTTCGCCCGAGCCAGCCACAATGCGCTGGCGAACTTCGGAATCGGGACACTAGCTCCGCCGCCGCTCGATGCCGGTATAGTCCGGGTCGGCGCGCCGGCGCCGGTCGGGGCCGAAGTAGTCGGGCGAGCGCACGAACGGCCGCGCCTGGAAGATCAGCGCCTCGATGCGCCGAAGCAGGCCGGTGACGGTGAACGGCTTGGACAGGAAATCGGTGACGCCGGCGTCGCGCGCGGCGGTCACCCGCCGCTGCTCGGTGTAGCCGGTCAGCATCAGGATGGCGATATAGGGGCTCGGGCTCGACGGGTCCTTGCGGATCCGCCGCACGAGTTGCGTGCCCTCATCGCCCTTGCCCAGATTCTGGTCGACAACGACGAGATCGAACATCTCGCGCTGCATCATCTCGAAGGCGCCGTGCGCGGTGGTGGCGTAACGGATGTCCTGGGCCCCCACGCCGCCCAGAACCGATCCCACGATCTCGGCCGCGTGACGGTTGTCGTCGACGACGAGAATGCGAACAGCCTTGAGATCCATGCGCCCCCGGAACGGTTCCCCATCGCCGCAGCGGCAGCCTTGCACGGCGAGCCCTAATATTGCGCGAACGCCGGCGCTTCTGGCGGACACGGCGCAGGCGGCGAACAGGGCCTGACGGACAGCTCGTCGGAACGGTGAAGCTTGTTAAGAAAACGTTACAATAATCGGCGCTCAGAGAGTGGCGTTATGCCACATGCCGGCGTATAAGACGCCGCCATGACGGAACGTACGTTCAAACCTGATCTGACGGGAACGGACGAAACCCTAGAAGCGCTCCTCGCGCGTCTCCGCGCCTTCAGCAAACGGCGTCCTGCGCCCGGCGGACGCAACCTTCCTCCTGACTTCGGCCACTTCGTCACCTCGCGGCGTCCACTCGGCGGCGCCGGCGGCGCCGAGGCGCCGATGCCCAAGGACGTCCCGCTGCCGGACCTCTACGCACCGGTCTGACGGAAAGCTCCGCGACAGCCTCGCCGGGGGCTCAGGCCGGCGCCGCCAGCAACAGCGACCAGGTGGTGGCAAGGTCCCGCGGGTCCATCTGCGCGAACCGGCCCCACAGCGGCGTCGACGCCAGATCGGCCGCGATCCCCGCCGATACGTAGCGGTGCTCGCGCCGCACCTCGAACCCGGCGTCGGCGAGCAGCTTCACATAGTCCGGATGGCGCAGGCGATTGGTGTAGTCCTGCGGGTTGATGCAGAACCACCGCCAAGCCGCGTCGCTGTAGCGGAGAAAGTCGATCTGGCTCAGGCTCTGGTCGTGATTGCTGCGGTGGTCGGTGTGGTCGACGCCATGACACATCATGCCGTGCGGCGAGATCTTGCCCCGCAGATCGCGGAACAGGGCGGCCAGGATGGGCGGGGGGATGTGCTCCAGCACCGTGTGGCTGAAGACGATGTCGACCTCCGGGCCTCGGGTCACGTCGTAGGGCGCCTCGTAACTCAGTCCCAGCCAGTCGAGGGTCTCCGCGAGGCCGAGGCCCGCAGGCGGCTGCAACCCGGCGCGGATCTCGGCCGCCGGCACGCCCAGCGCCGCCGAGAGCCGGTCCGCCCGGTCATGCACAAAGGCCGTGGCCGCGGCGAGCGTGCGCGGATGCAGCAGCCGATGGGCGTCGGTCAGCGCCACGCTGCGCGCGCCCGCCGCGCGATAGACCAGCGCCGCGACCGGATACCAGCCGGCGCCGATCTCCAGCACCCGGGCTCCCTTCACCCGAACGCCGTGCGCCTCGATGGCGGCGATCTGCTCCAGGGCGCCTGGCACGACCTGGGTGTCGTATTTCTCCTCCATCCGCGACGGCGCCAGGACGCGCTTCAGCCGGTGCAGTTCACCCTGGAACGGCGCCATCGCCTTGATGCTGTTGACCGCGACTGTCCATTGCCATGGCGGCATGAGGCACGCTTCCGTCGGACACCGGAGATCGGCGCGCATCCGAGGTCGCGACGCGACACCGATCGGCCGGGGGCCTTCAATCGGAGGCGGCTTCAAAAGGTTGCCCGCGGGACACCGTCCTGCTGGGGGCGGAACCTTCCTCCGTCGTAGACCTTAAGCGCTTCTTGGCGCCGGCCGGGCGCGCTTCGCCTGCGGGCGCAGCACAGTGGTCCCTGCGCGGCGCGGCGAGACGTGTTAACCTTGGCGGTCCTCAGGAGGTTCAGCCATGTCACTGCCCCAGGAACAGCTCGAAAAACTTGCGCTGCACAGCGCCTTTGCGGTGCACCAGATCGCCCGCTGGGTGGCCCTGCAGAACAATGTGCCCGACGACATCCGCGACCGGCTCAGCGCGCACATCGCCGCCATCGAGGGCGTGCTGGTCACCAACGGCCACGACTGGATCCGCGACGAGATCGAGGCCACCGAGGCGGCGCTGCACGCCTGACCCTCTTGGTCGGGACGCCGCGCTCGCTTCGGCTCCGCGCAGACAACAACCGCGACGCCCTCCGCGAGGAAAATCGCCGTGCGGAGGAGCGAGATTTCAAGCAGCGGCATCCCCTGGACTTAGAATATCGGCGCGGAATGGCCTGTATTGCGACGCAATACTGCGAGAGTTGGCCGCGACACGGCATCTTTAAGTTGAGCGAGATCTGAATTCGGGGCGCCTGCGGCTTGGGGCGACGACACGATTGCCCGCCGTTTGCATTCTGTTCACTGCGTTTGTTGGCGATATCGAAAAGCCCCAGCGGCTAACCCTGCGACCACAGGCAAAAGCCGTGAGTCAGGGGCAAGATGCGCGTCGTCACCATCGTCAGCTTGGGCGCCTCGGCGGTGCTGGGGCTCGCCGCCCTGGTCGTCGCCAAGACCGTGCTGCCGAACCCGGCTTCGGCCAAGGTCCCCGGCGTCTCCACCCCGGCCGAGGGCGTGGCGGTGGTCGTCGCTTCGAAGGACATGAAATACGGCGACAAGCTCGACGCCGACCATCTGCGCCTCGCCCGGTTGCCGGCCGAGGCCGTGCCCCAGGGGGCCTTCACCACCATCGCGGCCGTGCTCGCCGCCGACCGCGGCGGCCCGCCGGTGGCCTTGACGCCGATCGCCGCGCGCGAACCGATCCTCCCGGCCAAGCTCTCCGGGCCCGGCGCGCGGCCCTCGGTGGCCGCCGAGATCAAGGACGGCATGCGCGCCTACGCCATCCGGGTCAGCGACGTCTCCGGCGTCGGCGGCCACGCCCTGCCCGGCGACCGCGTCGACGTCGTGCTGCTGCGCGACATGACCCCGACGAGCCCGGTCCACAGCTTCGTCTCCGAGGTGGTGCTGCAGGACGTCCGCGTACTTGCGGTCGACCTGAACGCCGACCTCGCCTCAAACAAGCCAGCGACGCCAAGCACGGCGACGCTCGAGGTCAGCGTCGCCGACAGCCAGAAGCTGGCGGTGGCCGCCGATCTCGGCAAGCTGTCGCTGGCCTTGCGCCGCACCGGCTCGGCCGAGGTGGCGGCGACCGCGCCGGTCCGCACCAACGCCTTTGCGCCCGGCGGGGGCGCGGCGCCTGCCCTGGGCGGCGGCGTGCGCCGAGTCGCGCCCGGCGGCGGCTACGGCGGCCTGCTGATCATCGAGGGCGAAGCGCATGGCGGCGGTTCGCGCGCGGCGCCGCCGATCTCCGGGCCGCCGGCTCCGGCTGCGCCCGCCACGGCCGTCGGGTGACCTGCATGCCCCGCCCCTGCCCATCGAATCGCCTGCGCACCGGCGCCCTGCTCGCCGCCGCGGCGCTGGCGCTGGCCGCCCCCGCCGCGGCCGAGGTCTTTCGCACCACGCCGACCAGTCATCGGGTGGTCTATGTACCGCGCGACAAATCCGTGGCCTTCCACCTCGACCGGCCGGCGAGCCGCATCGTCGTGACCCAGCCCGACACCGCCGTCGTGCGCGCCACCGGCGGCGACAGCTTCTACATCCAGGGCAAGGAGTTCGGCGACACCAACCTGCTGGTCTACGGCGCCGGCGGGCGGCTTTCGGAGGTGCTCGACGTGCGGGTCGGCTACGACGCCCAGGCGTTGCAGCAGGACCTCGATATCGCCTTTCCGGGCGAGGCCATCCGCGTGCGCACCCTGGGGGAAGGCCTGCTGCTGGCCGGCCATGTCTCCAGCACCGGCGTCGCCGCCCGCGCCAAGGCCCTGGCCGAACGCTTCGCCCCGCAGGCGGTGACCTCGCAACTGAGCGTGGGCGCTTCGCAGGAGGTGATCCTGGAGGTCCGCGTACTGGAAGCCAGCCGCTCGGTGCTGCGCGACATGGGCGTCAACGCCGCGGTGGGCGGCAGCTCGTTCCAGTTCGTCACCGGCTCGGGCCTGCTGAGCGCCGACCCGCCGACCGGCATCCTCAACATCACCGGCCACGTGGGCGCCACCACACTCGACCTGCAGATCGCCGCGCTGGAGGCCAAGGGCCTGGTGCGCACCCTCGCCCGGCCGAACCTGGTCGCCCTGTCCGGCGAGAAGGCCAGCTTCCTCGCGGGCGGCGAGTTCCCCTATCCGGTGCCGCAGATCGCCAACGGCAATACCCCGACCATCACCCTGGAGTTCCGCAAGTACGGGGTGAAGCTCGACTTCAAGCCGGACGTCCAGGACAACGGCCTGATCCGCCTGGAGGTCGAGCCCGAGGTCAGCAAGCTCGACCAGACCAACAGCATCAAGGTCAACGGCTTCGTCGTGCCGGGCCTGATCACCCGCAACACCCATACGGTGGTGGAGCTGCGCAACGGCGCTTCGCTGGCGATCGGCGGCCTCTATCAGCGCGACTATCAGAACGACCTGCGCCAGGTTCCGGGGCTGGGCGAGATCCCGGTGCTGAGCTCGCTGTTCCGCTCGGCGCGCTGGCGCCGCGCCGAGACCGAGCTGGTGATCATCGTCACGCCGCGGCTGGCGGAGCCGGCCGACTTCGCCAAGGCCGAGGCGACCAAGTCCCTGCCCGGCGAAGAGCCGCGCGACGAGGCCTTGCTGCTGCGCGGCTCCTCGTTCGATCGGCCGATCGAACCCCAGATGGACGCGTCGAAACGGTGAGCAGATGACGCGTGCGAGTGACAAGATGGCTTCCACCTCCGCATCTCCCCTGTCGGGCCGGCGCGTGCTGCTGATCGGCGCCGGCCTCGCCGCGGCGGCCGGCGACCCGCTGAAGGGCGCCGCCACCGAGCTGGCGAACCTCGAGCGGCTGCCGCAGGCGACCGCGGGAGGCCATGACCTGGTGGTGATCGACGCCGACGCCTGGGCCGCCGCGGATCTCGCCGCCGCCGTCGAGGCGCTGGCGGCCAATCCCCGCTCCGCCCCGGTGCTGCTGGTCGGCGAACGCCTGCCCACCCCCGTCGTGCGCAACCTGTTGCGGCTGGCCAGCTCCGACGTGCTCGAGGCGCCGTTCACCGCCGACCAGTTCACCACCGCCGCCTCGGCCCTGCTGGCCGGAGCCGAGCCGGCCCCGGCGCCGGCCGCGCCCGCCGAGGGCGGCTCACGCTGCTGGGCGATCACCGGCGCGGTCGGCGGCGCCGGGGCCACCACCCTCGCCGTGGAGATCGCCACCGCGCTCGCCGCCCGTTCGGGCAAGGCCCGCAGCGTCTGCCTGATCGACCTGAACCTCGCCGACGGCGCGGCCTCGGCCTACCTGGGGGCCCAGCCGGCCATGCGGCTCAGCGATTTCGCCGGCGCCTCGGAGCGCATCGACGCCGCCGTGCTGCAGGCCTTCGTCACGCCCGTGTCCAAACAGCTCGACCTGCTGGCCAGCCCGCGCGATCCCGACGCCTTCGACACCGTCGGCCGCGAGGCGGTTCTGCGGATGCTGGAGGTGGCCTGCGAAACCTATGAGTGGGTGGTGCTCGACATACCGCGGCATCGGCGCGCCTGGACGCTGGAGGCGCTTTCCGGTTCCGACGAGGTGCTGGTCATCTCCGAGTTGACGGTGCCGGCGCTGATCGCCGCCCGCTCGCTGGCCGAAGAGATCGAGACCGTGCTCGGCGGCCGCTCGCAGCCGCGCATCGTGCTCAACCGCCTGGCCAGCCGCATGTTCGGCCCGGCGCCGTCGATGACCGAGGCCGAGCGGGCCCTGCAGCGCAAGGCCGACGCCGGGGTCAGCTCCGACTGGGAAGCCGCCGCGGCGGCGGCCAACCTCGGCGGGCCGATCGCCCAGCACCGGCCGAAATCGAAGATCGTCAAGGACGTCGCCCAGCTGGTGGAGCGCCTCGCCGAAACCGGCGCCCGGCGCGCGGCGCCGACCCCCAGGCGAGCCGCCTGATGGGCCGTTTCAGCCTCGCCCGCGCGCCGATCGCACGGCCTGAGCCGGAGGCCGCCTCAACGCCGACCGCGGCCGCCGCGCCCGCCGAAGCCATCGCCCCGGCCGCGCCGGCGCCACCGCCGAAACGGACCGCCGAGCCGAAGCCCGCGGCGGCGAAGTCGACGCACCTCGACATGCGGCTGAAGCTGCATTCGCGGCTGATCGAGGAGCTCGACCTCTCCAAGCTCGACAAGCTGGGCGAAGGCGAGCTGCGCCGTGAGGTGATGCGGCTGGTCGGCGACTTCGCCCGCGGCGAGCGCATGGCCATCAACAGCGTCGAGCTCGAGGAGCTGGGCGCCTCGATCTACGACGAGATGGTGGGCTTAGGGCCGATCGAGCCGCTGCTGAAGGACGAGACGATCAGCGACATCCTGATCAACGGCCCGCACCAGGTCTATGTCGAACGCCGCGGCGAACTCGAGCTGACCCCGATCCACTTCCGCGACAACGACCACCTGCTGCGGATCGTCAACCGCATCGTCGCCGGCGTCGGCCGGCGGATCGACGAAAGCCAGCCGATGGTCGACGCCCGCCTGGCCGACGGCAGCCGGGTCAACGCCGCCATCGCTCCGGTGGCGATCGACGGCGCGGCGGTGTCGATCCGCAAATTCTCCAAGAAGCCGCTGACGCTGGAGAAGCTGGTCGAGGTCGGCGCCATGCCCCAGGCGGTGGCCGACTTCCTCTATGGCGCGGTGCGGGCACGGGTCTCCACCGTCATCTCCGGCGGCACCGGTTCGGGCAAGACCACCCTGCTCAATGCGCTTTCCGCCGCCATCAGCCCGGGCGAGCGCCTGATCACCATCGAGGACGCCGCCGAGCTGCAGCTGCAACAGCCGCATGTCGTGCGCATGGAGACCCGGCCGCCGAACATCGAGGGCAAGGGCGAGATCCGCCAGCGCGAGCTGGTCAAGAACGCCCTGCGGATGCGTCCCGACCGGGTGATCCTGGGCGAGGTCCGTTCGGAAGAGGCCTTCGACATGCTGCAGGCCATGAACACCGGCCACGAAGGCTCGATGGCCACCATCCACTCGAACAACCCGCGCGAGGCGATCAGCCGCCTCGAACAGATGGTCGCCATGGGCGGCCTCAGCCTCAGCCCGGACTCGGTGCGCGCCCAGATCGCCTCGGCGGTCGGGATGGTCGTGCAGGTGATGCGGCTGGCCGACGGCAAGCGGAAGCTGACCCACGTCACCGAGATCGTCGGCATGGAGGGCTCCGTCGTGCAGATGCAGGACATCTTCACCTTCAACCGCACCCACACCGGGGCGGACGGGGCGGTGCACGGCGAGTTCCGCGCCAGCGGCCTGCGGCCGCGTTGCCTGGACGAGATGCTGCGGCGCGGCATCGCCTATGACGTGGCCCAGTTCGACCCGTCGAAGGTGCTGGGGACGGCCTGACCATGAGCGTTCGCCTGATCTTCCTGATCCTGGTGTTCGGCGCCGTCTTCACCGCAGGCCAGGCGCTGTTCGGCCTGTTCACCGTGGCCCGCCAGAAGCGGGTGGTGAACCGACGGCTGAAGACCGCCGAGAAGGTCGACGGCGTCTCGGCCCTGGTGATGGAGCTGCGCAAGCAGCGCGGCCTGACCGCGGAGGGCAAGAGGGGCGAGCGGCTGCGCTGGCTGTCGAACCTGATCGTCGCCTCGGGCGCGACCTATGACCCGCGCCGGTGGGCGCTGATGGCCGCCGGCGCGGCCCTGGCCGCCGCGGCGGTCGTCGCGGTCGTCTTCAAACAGCCGCTGCTGGCGATCCCAGCGGCGGCGGCGGTCGGGCTCGGCGGCCCGATCGTTATGCTCAAGCACCTGGCCGGAGCTCGCGCGAAGGCGCTCGGCTTTCAGCTGCCGCAGGCTCTGGACATCATCGTCCGCAGTCTGGAGGCGGGCCACCCGGTGCCGACCGCGGTCGCCCTCGTCGGGCGCGAAATGGCCGATCCGGTGGGCTCCGAGTTCGGCATGGCGGCCGACGAGATCGCCTATGGCGCCACCCTGGAACAGGCGGTGGAGCGGATGGCCGAGCGCTGCCAGCATCCGGACGTCGACCTGTTCGCCGCCACCGTGCGGCTGCAGGAGCGCGCCGGCGGCAACCTCACCGGCCTTCTGAAGCTCAACGCCAACACCGTGCGCGACCGGCACAAGATGCGGCTGAAGATCAAGGCCGCATCGTCGGAAGGCCGCGCCTCGGCGACGATCCTGACCGCCGCCCCGATCGTCACCATGGGCTTCATCACCCTCTCCTCGCCGCACTTCTACGGCGACGTCATCCACCTGCCGATGATCCGGATCGGCCTGGTCGTCATCGGCGTCTGGCTGCTGCTCGGCAACCTGGTCATGCGGCGCATGATCGACATGCGGATCTGAGCCGATGGACCCGCTGCAGCTGCAGAACCTGGTCACTGTCGTTGGCGCGGTCCTCGCCGTGGCCGGCCTCGGCGGCGGCGCCTGGCTGACCGGCGCCGAGCTTCGCCTGCGCGCCCTGCGCCGCAGCCGCCTGGCCCCGGGCGCCGTCGTTGTCGCCGCACCGCGGCGCAAGGGCGGCGCCGTCGGCGAACAGCTGATGGGGACCATCCGCCGGCTCGGCCAGCAGAGCGCAGTGCGCGATCCCGCCAGGCTCTCGGTGTTGCGCAATCAGCTGATGCAGGCCGGCTACTTCAACCGCGAGGCGCCGGTGGTCTATCTCGGCGTCAAGGCCGCCGCCATGGCCGCGGCCACGCTCGGCGTCGTGCTGCTGCTGCCGATGCTCGTCGGCGGCAAGGGCGGCATGGGCGGGGTGGCGGCCGCCGGCGTGCTCTCCGGCCTCGCCGTGCTCGGCCCGGAACAGGTGCTGAAGGCTCGCCGCCAATCGCGCGAGCGCGAATACGCCGACGGTTTCCCCGACCTGCTCGATCTGCTGGTGGCCTCGGTGGAGGCCGGCCTCAGCCTCGACGCCGCGGTCACCCGCGTCACCGAGGAGCTGGAGCGCCGCTACCCGAACCTGACCATCCACCTGCGCATGCTGGTGCTGGAGCTGCGCGCCGGCCGCGCCCGCAAGGACGCCTGGACCTCGCTGGCCGACCGGCTGGGCACCGAGGACGCCCGCGCGCTGGCCACCATGCTGCGCCAGGCCGAGGAGATGGGCACCAGCCTCGGCGAGACCCTCACCGTCTTTTCCCAGGATATGCGGGCCAAGCGCATGCTGCGGGCGGAGGAAAAGGCGCTGGCGCTGTCGGCCAAGCTGACGGTGCCGCTGATCCTCTTCATTTTCCCCTGTCTGCTGGGCTCGCTGATGCTGCCGGCGGCGGCGCGGCTGATGAGCGCCTTCAGCCACCCCTGAACTCGGTGATCAGATCCACTCGCAAACCCGGCCATCCGTGCGGACGGGCGTCAGTCGCCGGCGGCCGCCAGCTGCTGCAGGGTCCGGGCGTCCGGCTGGCCCTGGAAATACAGCGCCAGCGCCGTGCGGAACAACGGCTCCTGGGGGGCGGCCGCGGCGAACAGGGTCAGGCTGGAGCGGAACTTCAGGTCGTCCGGGCTGCCGAAGATCTCGTGCGCCGAGCGGCCCCGCACGCCGTTCACGGCGGCGACGCTGGCGCGCAGCCGTGGGCCCAGCACAGGGTGGGCCAGATAGGCCCGCGCCTCCTCCAGCGAGCCGAGCGCATAGGTCTGCGCCATCGGGCTGGAGCCCAGGCCGGCGATCTGCGGGAAGACGTACCACATCCAGTGGCTGGTCTTGCGCCCGGCGCTCAGTTCCGCCAGAGCCTGGGGATAGTTGCAGGCCTGGGCGTCGACGAACCGCTGCAGGTCGAACGGATCCGGCATCGCGCCTCTCCCGTCGTCGGAACCAGCGCTTGGCCTCGCACGCCGCAAGCAGGCTGTCGAGCCGCGGAGCCCTCTGCCGCACGGCGCGTTAGCCGCCCCGCATGGCGGACGAAGCTCGGTTCGATTGCGTGGTGGTGGGGGCGGGGCCCGCCGGGCTGACGGCGGCCATCTACCTGGCGCGGTTCCGGCGCGACTTCCTGGTGGTCGATTCGGGGGCCAGCCGCGCCGGCTGGATCCCGCGCAGCCGCAACCACCCGGGCTTTCCCCGCGGCGTCCGCGGCGCGACCCTGCTTGGCCGCATGCGGCGCCAGGCCGAGTCCTTCGGCGCCCGCATCCGCGGCGGCCATCTCGACGACCTGGCGGCGGACGCCGAAGGCTTCCGGCTAAGCGCGCACGGCCAGGCGCCGATCCTGGCGCGCAAGGTGATCCTGGCCACCGGCGTCGTCGACAACGAGCCGGACATCCCGGGGGTCGAGACGGCGATCGCCCGCGGCCTGGTGCGGGTCTGCCCGATCTGCGACGGCTATGAGGTGATCGACCAGCAGGTGGCGGTGATCGGCGACGACGCCCACGGCGGGGCCGAAGCGCTGTTTCTCACCGCCTATACGCGCGACGTCACCCTCATCCATGTCGGCCCCTCGCAGGCCCTGCCCGACGACGTGCGTCGCAGCCTGGCCGAGTGCGGGGTGGTGGTGATCGAGACCCCGATCGAGCGGGTGACCCTGGACGCCGGCCGGCTGAGCGCCTTCTGTTTCGCGCCGGGCCGCACCCTGAAGTTCGACGCCGTCTACGCCGCCCTCGGCGTCACGCCGCGCGCCAACCTGGCGCTGCGGGCCGGCGCCCGCCTCGACGACAGCGGCCGGCTCTACGTCGGCGAGCATCAGGAGACCTCGGTCCCGGGCCTTTACGCCGCCGGCGACGTGGTGCGCGGGCTCAACCAGATCTCGACGGCGGAAGGGGAAGGCGCCATCGCCGCCACCGGTGTGCACAACGCCCTCAGGACCGGGCGTTGAGCGGCGGCCGCTCAGGACAGCGGCAGCTGGATGTCGGCGATGAAGCCGTCGGCCATGAAGGCCGGCGTCACCGCCCCGCCCTGGCCGCGCAGCGCCGTCGCCAACAGGCGCGACCCGAAGCCCCGGCGGGCGGGCGGCTTGACCGAAGGGCCGCCGTGCTCGCGCCACTGCACCGCCACCCAGCCCTCGCCGCGGACGCGTAGCGAAAAGCCGACCCGGCCGTCGGCGTTCGACAGCGCGCCGTACTTCACCGCATTGGTGGCCAGTTCGTGCAGCAGCAGCGCCAGCAGCACGACGTTGTCGCCGACGATGGTCGTCGACTCGAGCTTGGGGTCGATGTCGAAACGCGACAGGTCGAACGGCTCCAGCACCTGCGCCAGCAGCTGCGTCAGGCGCACGGGCGCGCCTTCGGAGGCGGTGGCGAGATTCTGCGACCGGGCCATGGCCCCCAGCCGCGACAGAATCAGGTCGGTGAGCGCCTCGACGGTCTTCGCACCGCGGGCGGCCTGTTTGACCATCGCCATCAGGATCGTCATGGCGTTCTTGGAGCGATGGGCCAGCTCGCGCATCTGCAGCCGGCGACGCTCCTCCGCGTCGCGGCTCTCGGTCACGTCGAGCGTCGTGCCGTGGACCGACTTCAAGCCCTGGGCGTCGCTGCGGATGCGTTGGTGCAGCGAGACCCAGCGGACCTCGCCATCCCGCCGGACGATGCGGTGTTCCAGGGTGGCGTCCCGGCAGGCGTCAAAGGTCCGCGCCGCGGCGGCGCACCAAAGCTGCCGATCCTCCGGATGCACCATGTCGGCGAAGGCGGCGACGGTGATCGGCGTCTGCCGCGGCACGCCGTAGATCGCATATTGGTCGTCCGACCAAACCACCGTCTCGGGGGCGTCACGATCCCACTGGAACACGCCGATGCCGGTCAGCTCGATGGTCTGCTCCAGCCGTCGGCGCTCTTCGGCCAGCTGCTCGGCCAGCTGCCGGGACTCGGTGATGTCGATGATCAGCCCGTCGAGCAGCAGGCCGCCGTCGGGGGCCGGACGATTGGCCGAGGTGAGCCGCAGCCAGCGCAATTCGCCGGAAGGCTTGCGGAAGCGGATCTCGGCCGTCCACAGGTCGCGGCCGGCGACCAGGCTCGCCTTGTCGGCCGACAGGCGCGCGCGGTCTTCGGGCGCCATCAGCGCGCCGAAAGCCTGCGCATCCGCCAGCAGAGCATCAGGTGAGATTCCAAGCACGGCGTGACAGGCCGAGCCGAGATGGACGAAGCGGGCGGTCCGGCCGTCCACGTCGAGGTGGATGCGAAACGGCACGCCCAGCGAGAGCGCGTCGGCCACCTCCCGAAAGGACGGCTCGTCGAGCAGCGCCTCCTGAAGGTCGTCGCGCACCGGCGCTCCCTTCCCGTAGGACGGGTAGTCTGTTGGCTGGAACGGCGCTGGACAAGGGCGGGCCCCTGCGACATCTCGCCCATGCGTTGGAAGGTCACGGCCCAACATCGCTCTCCCCGACAAGATCAGGTCGAGCCTCGGTCAAGCTCGCGGCAAAACTACGACGGAATTCGCCAGCTCGTCGGGGTTGTCGCCCGGCGTCGGCGGAAAGTGCGTGGCGAGCACCTCCCCGCAGAGGCCGATCGCCGCGGCGAGCCCCGCGCCTGGATCACCGCGGCGCAGGCCGTCGGTGAGGGCCGCCATCGCCTGATCCCAGACTTTCGGATCGACCCGGGCGGCTATGCCTTCGTCGGCCACCAGCTCGGCCATGCGCTCGGCGAAGGAGACGAAGATCAGCACCCCGGTGCGTTCGCGGGTCAGATGCAGGTTCTTGGCCGCGAACTGCTCCTGGGCGCGCCGGCGCACTCGCTCGCGCTTGAAGCCCCGCGGCGTCAGCGCCCGCCTCACGGGCGGAAGGGCGACCAATATCAAGGTGACTACGAACAGCGCCGCTTGCAGCAGGACCGCCCCGATCAGGGCGTCGCGCGCCGCGTGCTCGGCAGCCTGGCTGACCTGGGCCGCGCTCCAGCCGCCGAAGATCTCGGGCGCGCTGACGTGCACGCCGCCCAATAGCAGCAGGGCCGGCGCCAGCAGGGCCACGCCGGCCGCCCAGACCAGCGGCGTCTCGCCGTACTCGCCGCTCTCATCGGTGACCACGCAATAGATTTCGCCGGTCGTGCGGGTTTCCGCCTGCCGGATCGCGACTTCCACGGCCGCGAGATCCTTCGGATCGAGCCTCATCACCAGCTCCCTGAGGATCCGCCGCCGCCGAACGAGCCGCCGCCGCCGGAGAAGCCTCCGCCTCCGCCGCCGCTCCAGCCGCCGCGGCCGCCGCCGCCGCCGGACATCAGCATCGGCAGCAGCCACCAAAGACCCCCGCCGCGCCGCCCGCCGAAACTGCGCAGCAGCGAGCTGAGCACGAAGACGACGATGATGATGGTGAGGATCAGGCCGAGCGAAACCCCGCCGCCGTCCGGCGCCGCCGGCTCGACCTGGGCGGCCTGGGCGACCCTGGCCTTGGCCTGGTCGTCCGGCAGGGCGAGTTGCTGGATCACCGCCTCGACGCCGTCGACGACGCCCTGCTCCATCTGCCCGGCCTTGAAGCGCGGCAGCACCTTGGTCTGCAGGATCACGCTGGAGAGCGCGTCGGTCAGCACCGGCTCGAGGCCGTAGCCCACCTCGATGCGCACCTTCCGCTCCTTCGGCGCGACGATGAAGACGACGCCGTCGTCCTCGCCCTTCCGCCCGATCCCCCAGGTCCGGCCAAGCTGGTAGCCATAGTCGGCGATCTCGTAGCCCTGCAGGTCGGGAATGGTCGCCACCACGACCTGATGGCCGGTCTGGGCCTCCAGGCTGGCGAGGTCGCCATCCAGCTTCTGCGCCGCCTGCGGCGAGAGGATGTGGGCGTCGTCGACCACGCGGCCGGTGAGCGGCGGAAACTGCGGGGCCGCCAGCGCCGCGCTGGCGAAGAGCAGCGCCAGCAGGGTCGCGAGGCCCGCGGCGAAGCGGCGAAGGGGGCGTCGCACGATGGTCGCCGTCGAATTCCCCCTACTGCGCCGGCGCGGGAGCTGGCGCCGGCGGGGCCGAGCCCGGAGTCACCGGCTGGCCGACGGCGGGCGCCCCGAAGTTGACGGTGGGCGCGCTCTGGGCGCTGGCGGTCGCCTGGAACAGCTGCATCGGCTGGGAGCCGGAGTAGAGGGTCTTGGCCCACAGCGCGCTCGGGAAGGTGCGCAGCGTGGTGTTGTAGTCGCGGACCGCCTCGTTGTAGTCGCGCCGGGCGATGGCGATGCGGTTCTCGGTGCCTTCCAGCTGGCTCTGCAGGGCCAGGAAGTTCTGGTTGGACTTCAGCTCCGGATAGTTCTCCTGGATCATCATCAGCCGGCCGAGCACGCCCGAGAGCCGGTCCTGCGCCTGGGCGTACTGCTGGAACTTCGCCGGGTCGGTCAGGGTCGAGGCGTCGACGCGGACCTGGGTGGCCGAGGCGCGGGCCTGGGTGACCTCGACCAGCACGCTGCGCTCCTGGGCGGCGTAGCCCTTCACCGTCTCCACCAGGTTCGGGATCAGGTCGGCGCGGCGCTGGTAGTCGTTCTGCACATCGGCCCAGGCGGCCTTGGCGCGCTCCTCCTTGGTCGGGATGGTGTTGATCCCGCAGCCGGCGAGCATCAGCGGTGCGATCAGCAGCAGCGCGGCGCGTGCGGCGCGTGTGCGAAGGATGTTCACGAGGTGCGGCCTCCGGAGTTCGCCAAGCTTGGGCGGGTCATAGTTGATCGCAGCACCGGTCGTGCGCAATGGGCGAGGCCCGTGGCCGCGATAAGCCGGACCGGCCCGGGAGGGTTCCGACGGCCCGCAACAGATGCTCACCAACCGTGTCTGGCCTCGTCGCGCCGGCGCGTGCAATGACCCTGGCCAGTGATTCCCCGCCGGCGGCGCGAGACAGAAGACCCGATGCCAATTCCCTTCATCGACCTGCAGGCGCAGCGAAAGCGTCTGGGCCAGCCCCTGGAAGACGCGATCCTCAAGGTCGTCCGCTCCGGCGCCTACGTCATGGGCCCGGAGATCGCCGAGCTGGAGGCGGCGCTGGCGGCGTTCGGCCAGGCGCCGCACGTGCTGACCTGCGGCTCCGGCACCGAGGCCCTGGTGCTGCCGCTGATGGCCTGGGGGATCGGCTCGGGCGACGCCGTCTTCTGCCCCTCCTTCACCTTCGCCGCGACCGCCGAGGCGATGCCGCTGGTCGGCGCCTCGCCGGTGTTCGTCGACATCGATCCGGTCACCTACAACCTCGACGCCGACAGCCTCGAAGCCGCCATCCAGGCGGTGAAGGCCCGGGGCGAGTTGGTCCCGCGGGCGGTGATCGCCGTCGACCTGTTCGGCCAGCCGGCGGACTATCCGAGGATCGCCGAGGTGGCGCGCCGCCACGGGCTGAAGCTGATCGCCGACAGCGCCCAGGGCTTCGGCTGCACCCTGGCCGGCAAGCATCCGATCCATTGGGCCGACGTCGCCACCACCTCGTTCTTCCCGGCCAAGCCGCTGGGCGCCTATGGCGACGCCGGCGCGGTGCTCAGCAAGGATGCCCGCCTGCACGACATTCTTGTCAGCCTGCGGGTGCACGGCCAGGCGGTGACGTCGGATCTCAAAGGCCGCACCTTCGAGCACGACCCGAAATATCTGAACATGCGCGTCGGCATCAATGGCCGGATGGACACCCTGCAGGCCGCCGTCCTGCTGCAGAAGCTGACCATCTTCGAAGACGAGATCGTCGCGCGCAACCGCGTCGCCGACCGCTATGCCGCCGGCCTCGCCGAGGCCGTGACCACGCCGCGCGTGATCGACGGCGGCGTCTCGGTCTGGGCGCAGTACACCATCGAGACCGCCAACCGCGACGGCCTCGCCGCCGCCCTGCGCGAGCAGGGCGTGCCGACCGCGGTCTACTATCCGATCCCGATCCACAGGCAGGGCGTCTATTCGGCCTACCCGACCGCGCCGGGCGGCCTGCCGGTCACCGAGGCCAAGTCGCAGACGGTGATCAGCCTGCCGATGCACCCCTACCTGACCGAAGCCGACCAGGACCAGGTCATCGCGGCGATCCGGCGGTTCGTGACGACGTGAGATGCTCCCCCACCGGGGGAGCTGTCAGCGCGGATCTGCTAACCCCAGACCGACTTCAGGATCTCCGCCTGGCTGAGGGCCTGGGCGAGGCCGGCGCGGGCGACGTCGGGCTTGCGGGCGCTGTCCATCGGATTGGGCCCGAAGGCGGCGCCGGCGGCTTCGTCGAGGGTGATGGCGACCACCGTCGCGCCGACCGCTTTCAGGCTCTCGACCTCTTCGTCGAGGCGCTGGGTCGGCCCTCCGGGCGGCGCGACGGCGATCACCACCACCAGCTCGTGGCCCGCCGCCAGGTCGGCGTTGGTCGGCGAGCGCATGCCCCCGTCCATGTACCGCCGGCCCTGCAGCGTGATCGGGGTCACCAGCCCCGGCACGCAGGCGCTGGAGGCCACCGCCGGCAGCAGGTCGACGCCGGAGCTCGCCTGCCAGAGCTGGAAGCCGCCGTCCTCCACGTCGACGGCGGTGCAGGCGAAGTCGCGCGCCGGCCAGCCCTGGTGCGGTATCGGGCCGAGCTCGCGGCCCATCAGCTCGAGGAAGTCCGCCTCGCTCGCCGCCTCCGCCGAGAGCGCCAGGGCGCCCAGCTCCCGGCGCACCTCGGCCGGATGCCGCGTGCCGGTCTGCGCCTCGCGCATCAGCCCCATCATCTTCGTAAAGCCGTCTTGCGAGCCGCCGGGCGGCCGGATGTTCACCGAGGCCGGATCCAGCACCGCGTCGGCCAGGCGGGCGCTTGCGCCGCCGCTGGCGAGGCGGGCGCCGACGATCGCCCCGGCCGAGGTGCCGAGAATGAAATCGGCCTCGCCGAGGTCGACGCCGCCCTGCGCGAAGCCGGCGATCAGGCCGCTCTCCCAGGCGACCCCGAGGGGACCGCCGCCGCCCAACACCAAAGCCCGCGTCATCCGCCACATCCCCTTTGCCGGCGGCGAGGTTTGACCGCGCGGACCGCGGCTGTCCAGGCGCAGCGCTTGCGCGGCGCCCGTCCGCTCGCGCATGGTCAAGCCGCATGATCTACCTGGTTCGACACGGCGAGACGGAGTTCAATCGCGACCGGCGACTCCAGGGACACGTCGATTCCGCCCTCACCGCCCTGGGATGCCGGCAGGCTGAGGCGGTGGGCGCACGGCTCAAGGAGCTCGTCGGCGGCCAGCCCGGCTGGCGCATCGTCGCCAGCCCGCTCGGCCGCGCGCGGCGCACCGCCGAAATCATCGCCGAGCGCGTCGGCTTGTCGCAGATCGAGATCGAGCCGCGGCTGATCGAGCTCAGCTGGGGCGCCTGGGATGGCCGCCTGCGCGGCGATCTAGCCGCCGCCTACCCCGACTTCGCCCGCAGCAACTGGGCCTTCCACGCGCCGACCGGCGAGACCTATGAGGCGATGTGCGCCCGGCTCCTGGAGTGGCTGGCCGACCTGCCGGATGCGGAAGAACGGCGGGTCATCGCCGTCAGCCACGGGGTGACCGGCCGCGTGCTGCGCGGGCTCTACGCCGGCATTCCGCTGGAAAACCTGATGACCCACGACGCCCCGCAGGACGCCATATTCCGCCTGGCGGACGGCGAGGTCCGCCGCATCGAGTGCGCCGTCGCCGCCTGACTTTCAGCCGAGGCGGCGCAGCTTTCGGTCCAGCGGCAGGCTCATCCGCCGCTCCGGCCCGGCCATCCGCGCCAGGCCCAGGCCGATCAGCGCAGCCGCCAGCCCCAGGGTGAAGGCGCCGGCCACCGCAAGGCCCAGGCCGGCGGCCCCGACGCTCAGCGGCCGCGGCTGCATCCAGTGGACGACTTGGCCGTTCGGCTCTTCCGGCAGCACGTCGTCGAACGCTTCGTAGCTGTGTTCGCTCATGGCCTGACCTTCACCGTTGCATGCCCCCGCGCTAACCCGCGGCCCCGGCGGGGGTTCCGTGGCGGTCCCGTCGCGGGTAGAAGCGAGGCGACATCCTCAATTGACCTGTCGAAACGGACATGGCCGGACACTCAAAGTTCAAGAACATAATGCACCGCAAGGGCCGCCAGGACGCGGTCCGCTCGAAACTTTTCTCAAAGCTCTCGCGCGAGATCACCGTGGCGGCGAAGGCGGGCATGCCCGATCCGGCGATGAACCCGCGGCTGCGCCTGGCGGTGGCCAACGCCAAGGCCGAGTCGGTCTCCAAGGAGCTGATCGACCGGGCCATCAGGAAGGCCCTGGGGGGCGACGCCGAGACCTATGAGGAAATCCGCTACGAGGGCTTCGGCCCCGGCGGGGTCGGCGTCATCGTCGAAGTGCTGACCGACAACCGCAACCGCACGGCGGCCAATGTCCGCTCCATCTTCAGCAAGAACGGCGGCAACCTGGGCGAGACCGGCTCGGTCTCCTTCATGTTCGACCGGGTCGGCCGGATCATCTTCCCGGCGGCCGTCGGCTCCGAGGACAGGGTGATGGAAGCCGCCATCGAAGCCGGCGCCGACGACGTGGAGTCCGACGAGGAGAGCCACACCGTCTTCACGGCCTTCGAACAGCTGTCGGAGGTGGCCCAGGCTCTGGAAGGCGCGCTTGGCGAGCCGAAGTCGACCGGCATCGTCTGGCGGCCGAAATCGCTGACGCCGCTGACGGGCGAGGCGGTGGCCACCCTGATGAAGCTGATCGATGCGCTGGAGGACGATGACGACGTGCAGAACGTCTACTCCAACGAGGATATTTCCGACGCCGAGCTCGAGAAGCTGGCCTCATAGGGGGAAAGCCCGCCGCATGCCCCGACGTCCGGAGGATCCGCGGGTCACCGACCTGCACCGCTATCGCAAGGCGCGGGAACTGCAACGCAGGCGAGCGCCGCCCAGGCCGCCAACTGAGCGGTTTCTGGGCGGCCGTCCGCGAGCTGGGCTGATTCTGGTGGTCGTCATCCTGGCGCTGGCGGCGTTAGGGATCCTCCAGAGTTTTCGGTAGTTCCGGTCGGGCATGCTCAAGCTGTCCCAACGCACCGCCAACGTCCTGATCTTGAGCTGCGTCGTCGCCGGCTTTCTGTTGCTGATGGCGATCGGCCTGACCGGGGTCAAGGTGATGCAGCGGAACCTGAGCTTCACCGACCTCGTCGCCCACACCTACAAGGTGCAGGATGCGGTCTCCGAGTACCGCATCCTCAACGAGCGACTGGAGACGGCGCGGCGCGGCTACCTGCTTTCGGCCTCGCCCAGCTTCATCGCGGTGTTCGAGAAGACCGCGGCGGCGCTGCCGCCGGCGCTGCAGCGCGTAGACGACCTGACGGTCGACAGCCCCGCCCAGCAGGCCCGGGTCGCCCGCGCCCGGGCGCTTATGACCCAGCAGCTCGCCATCGCCCGTACGTCCGTGCGACAGCGCCGGGCGACCGCCGCGAACTTCATCGACGACACGGTGGTGCGCGATACCCGCATCATCCGCGAGATCACCCTGGAGATGTCGCGCGAGGAAAGCGGGAAGCTCGCCGTCCGCGATCGCGAGCGGGTGAACTCAATTGCGCAGCTGATCGAAATCACCACCGCCGGCGGCGTGCTGACCGTGATGATCGCCATCGGCTCGCTGTGGGTGATCTGGCGCTACACCCGTGACCTCACCCTCTCGCGCGACGCCCTGGGCCGCCTGAACGAGGGGCTGGAGGACGAGGTCAGGCTGCGCACCGCCGAGCTCATCCGCGCCAACGAGGAGATCCAGCGCTTCGCCTATATCGTTTCGCATGACTTGCGCTCGCCGCTGGTCAACGTGATGGGCTTCACCAGCGAGCTCGAGACCGCCGCCAAGCCGCTGGCCGCCCTGGTCGCGCGGGTCGAGGCCGAGGCGCCGCACCTCGTTACGCCGGACGCCAAGCTGGCGGTGACCAGCGACCTGCCGGAATCGCTCGGCTTCATCCGGGCCTCGACCCAGAAGATGGACCGGCTGATCAACGCCATCCTGCGGCTCTCGCGCGAAGGCCGGCGCGTGCTCACGCCCGAGCGGATCGACCTCGCAGACCTGCTCGCCGGCGTCGCCGCCAGCCTGAGGCACCGGGCGGATGAACTGGGCGCGACGATCGAGATCGAGCCGGGCATGCCCGCGGTGGTCAGCGACAAGCTGGCGCTGGAGCAGATCTTCTCCAACCTGGTGGAGAACGCCCTGAAATACCTCAAGCCGGACCGGCCGGGGCAGATCCTCATCCGGTCTCACCGGCGCGGCGAGCGGGTGCTGGTCGAGGTCGCCGACAACGGGCGCGGCGTCGATCCGCGGGATCATGCCCGCATCTTCGACCTGTTCCGCCGTTCCGGCGTCCAGGACCAGCCGGGCGAGGGCATCGGCCTGGCCCATGTGCGAGCGCTGGCCTACCGGCTGGGCGGGGTGGTGACTGTCGAGTCCGCCCTTGACGCCGGCGCCACCTTCCGCGTTTCACTCCCCGCGACACTCAGTACGGAGGCGGTCGCCGCATGAACGACACCCGTCACGTCACCATCGTCATGATCGAAGACGACGACGGCCACGCGCGCCTGATCGAGCGCAACATCCGTCGCGCCGGGATCATGAACGACATCCGGCATTTCCCCGACGGCGGGTCGGCGCTGGAGTATCTGCACAGCGACGCCGAGGGACCGACGATGAACGGTCCGGCGCTGGTCCTGCTCGACCTCAACCTGCCGGACATGAGCGGGACCGACATCCTCGCCGAGATCAAGTCGAACGACAGGCTGCGGCGGACGCCGGTGGTGGTGCTGACCACCACCGACGACAAGGTCGAGGTCCAGCGCTGCTATGACCTCGGCTGCAACGTCTACATCACCAAGCCGGTCAACTACGAAAGCTTCGCCGACGCGATCCGGCAGCTCGGCCTGTTCCTCTCGGTCATCCAGGTGCCCGAGGCCGAGGAGGGCGCTTGAGCGCGGCGCCTCAACGGGTTCTCTACATCGACGACGACGAGGGGCTGCGGCGGCTCGTCTCGCGCGCCCTGTCGCGCCGCGGCTATGAGGTGACCCTGGCGGCCAGCGGCGACGAAGGCCTGGCCCGGGCTCGCGAGGGCGAGTTCGACGTCATCGCCCTCGACCACTACATGCCTGGCCTCAGCGGCTTCGACACGCTGACGGCGCTGCTCGAACGCCCCGGCGCGCCGCCGATCGTCTATGTCACCGGCTCCGAGGAAACCCGCATCGCGGTGCAGGCGCTGAAGGCCGGCGCGGCGGACTATGTGGTGAAAGTGGTCGGCGAGGGTTTCTTCGACCTGCTCGACAGCGCCTTCGCCCAGGCCCTGGAGCAGGTGCGGTTGCGACGCCAGACGGCCGAGGCCGAAGAGGCGCTGCGAGCCAGCAACCAGCGGCTCCAGGCGCTGCTGCGCGAGGTCAACCACCGCGTCGCCAACAGCCTGCAGCTTGTCTCCGCCTTCGTGCAGCTGCAGGCGGCCGCCCTCGACGACGAGGCGGCTCGCGCGGCGCTTCGCGAGACCCAGCGGCGGATCGAGGCGATCGGCCAGGTGCATCGGCGGCTCTACACCTCCGACGACGTCCAGACGGTGGACATGGCGGCCTATCTGGCGGCCCTCCTCCACGAGCTGGAGGAGACCGGCGTCGGCGCGGCCGGCGTGCGACGGCTGCGGCTGAGCGCCGATCCGATCCGGTTGAACACCGACCGGGCGGTCTCGCTGGGCGTGATCGTCAACGAACTGATCACCAACGCCTGCAAATACGCCTATGCGACGGACGAGGACGGCGAGGTGCGGGTGTTCCTCGCCCGCGACGGCGATCAGGCCCTGCGGCTGACGGTGGAGGATGACGGCCGCGGGCTTACCGCCGGCCTGGCGGCGCAGGGAACCGGCCTGGGCGCGCGGGTGATCGCGGCGATGGCCGACAGCCTGGGCGCCCGCCTCGAATACGACGCCGCCCACCGCGGGGTGCGTGCGAGCCTGACCGCGCCGCTCTGATCGCCGATCCCCGCGCCCCGGAGATCAGGCCGCCAGCTTGAAGGTCCACGGCTGACGCCGGCCCTGGGCCGCGGCGAACTGGGCCTCGGCGAACTCCCAGTTGGCCACCGTGTCGAACCAGCGCTCGACGAAGCTTTTCCGGTCCTGCTGGTAGTCCAGGTAGTAGGCATGCTCCCAGACGTCGCAGACCAGCAGCGGCGTGCGCCGGTCGTGCGCCAGGGTGCCGGCGTCGTGGGTGCTCAACACCGCCAGCTCGGCCTCGTCCGCCACGAGCCAGGCCCAGCCGGAGGCGAAGTGGTCGGCGGCTTCCTGCACGAACCTCTCCTTCAGCCCGGCGAGGCCGCCGAAGGCCGCCTCGATCGCCGCCGCCAGCTCGCCCTGCGGATCGCGCCGGGTCGGCGTCATGCAGTCCCAGAAAAAGGCGTGGTTCCAGGCCTGGGCGGCGTTGTTGAACAGCTTCTTCAAGCCCTGGCGCTCGGCCTCGGCGACGATCTCCTCGACGCTGCGGGCCTGCAGCCCGGCCTGGGCCACCAGCTGGTTGGCGACCTCGACATATTTGGCGTGATGCTTGTCGTGGTGGGCGTGCAGCGTCTCGGCCGACAGCGTCGGCGAGAGGGCGTCATAGGCGTACGACAGCTCGGGGAGGGTGATCATGCGAAGCTCCTGGAATGGCCGTCTCATGCGCTGGACCCTGGGGCCCGCGTCCTGGACGACGCCCTCCCAATCGGCGAGCCGCGGCTTGGTTCCATGACCCTTCGCGCAAAACTCGCCCACCCGCCCGGATCGTATCCCGCAGCGTGTTCAGCTCGCCGGGTGACGGATGGGCGGTGTTCGGCGTTATTGTGCGGCGATGGCCCATAATCACGACGACGATCCGGAACTCGAGGCGCGCCAGCTGGCGCTGGTGAGATGGCAGCAGCACGCCATGCAGGCCGACGAGAAGGTGCTGATCATCTTCGAGGGGCGCGACGCCGCCGGCAAGGACGGGGCGATCCGCGTGCTGACCGAGCACATGTCGGTCCGCGCCACGCGGATCATCGCCCTGCCAAAGCCGTCCGACCGCGAGCGCAGCCAGTGGTATTTCCAGCGATACGTGCCGGGCTTGCCGGCCTGCGGCGAGACGGTGATCTTCAACCGCTCCTGGTACAACCGCGCCGGCGTCGAGCGGGTGATGGGGTTCTCCACGCCGCAGGAGCAGGAGATCTTCCTGCGCGAGGCGCCGAGCGTCGAGGCCATGCTGGTCGAGAGCGGGCTGAAGATCGTCAAGTTCTGGCTCGACGTCTCCAAGGGCGAGCAGGCCAGGCGGCTGGAGGAGCGCCGCAGCGATCCGCTGAAGGTGCTGAAGAGCTCGCCGCTCGACGCCGCGGCCCAGGACAGGTGGGACGGCTACAGCGAGGCGCGCGACCTGATGCTGCAACGGACCTCGACGGCGCTGTCCCCCTGGATCTGCGTGCGCTCGGACCACAAGCACAAGGCCCGGCTGGCGATCCTCAGCCACCTCGCCCACACCCTGGCGCCGCCGCAGCTCGCCGCCGGCGTGCCGCCGCCCGACCCGGCGATCCTCTTCCCCTTCGAGGCCGCCGCCCTGAGCGACGGGCGCCTGGAGCGATAGCTTTCCAGGCGCGAGGCGGGGAAACTTGACGAAGGACACGCTTACGGCCGCCGAGGCCCGCCGCATCGCGCTGGCCGCGCAGGGCTTCGCAGCGGCGAGGCCTGAGGGCGAGGTCACCCGGCGCCAGTTGCTGCAGACCGTCGAGCGACTGGGCGTGGTGCAGATCGATTCCGTCAACGTGCTCTCGCGCACCCACTATCTGCCGGCCTTTTCGCGGCTGGGCGCCTATCCGCGCGCGCTGCTGGAAGAGGTCGCCTGGGGCAGGCGCCCGGCGCTGTTCGAATACTGGGCGCACGAGGCCAGCCTGCTGCCGCTGTCGGCCCAGCCGCTGCTGCGCTGGCGGATGGCTGACGCCCATGACGGGGTCGGCGTCTGGAAGGGCGTGGCGCGGTTCCTGCGCGAGCGCCGCGACCTGGTCGACCGCGCCCTCGCCGAGATCCGCGCCCGCGGCCCGCTCGCCGCCTCGGAGCTGGAGCTCGGCGATGGCGGGAACGGCGGCTGGTGGGGCTGGAGCGAGGCCAAGCGAGCCTTGGAGAGCCTGTTCTGGACCGGCGAGCTCACCACCGCCACCCGCCGCGGAACCTTCGAGCGGGTCTACGGCCTGCCCGAGACGGTGCTGCCGCGGACGGTCCGCAATGCCCCCACCCCCGCCCGCGACGACGCCCAGCGCCAGCTGCTGCGCATCGCCGCACGGGCGCTGGGCGTCGCGACCGAACGCGACCTGCGCGACTATTTCCGCATGGGCGTCGCCGAGACCCGCGAGCGGCTGGCCGAGCTGGTCGAGGCCGGCGACCTGCGCCCCGTCGCGGTGAAGGGGTGGCGCGAGACCGCCTATCTCGACCCCGCCGCGCGCCGGCCGCGGCGGATCGCGGCGTCCGCCCTCTTGTCGCCGTTCGACAACGCCATCTGGTTCCGCGAACGCACCGAACGGATGTTCGGCATACGGGTGCGGCTGGAGATCTACACCCCGGCCCACAAACGCACCCATGGCTACTATGTCCTGCCGTTCCTGGAGGGCGACGCCCTGACCGCGCGGGTGGACCTGAAAGCCGATCGCAAGACCGCGACCCTGCGCGTCCAGGCCAGCCACGCCGAGCCCTCAGCCACTCCCGACACCGCCGCCCGCCTGGCCGAAGAGCTCCGGCGGATGGCCGGCTGGCTCGGGCTGCAGCGGGTGGCGGTGGAGCCGCGCGGCGACCTGGCGCGCGCCCTGGCGGCGGAGGCGCCGTAAGCCCTCGGGCGCTTCGCCGCCGCGCCGCCATCTGCTAATTCCGCGCCCATGAGCTCGTCCGCCCCGCTGCCCGATGCTGCGCCGTCCAACTGGGTCGACCGGCGCGCGCCGGCGGCGCTCCGGCCCTGGCTGCGGCTGGGGCGGTTCGACCGGCCGACGGGCATCTGGCTGCTGATGCTGCCGGGCTGGCAGGCGATCGCGCTGGCCGGGGGGATGGAGGGCAGGCCGCCCAGCCCGCGCCTGCTCCTGGAGGTCTTCCTCGGCGCGGCGCTGATGCGGGCGGCGGGCTGCGCCTACAACGACATCGTCGACCGCGACATCGACGCCAAGGTGGCGCGCACCGCCGGCCGGCCGATCCCGTCCGGCCAGATCAGCGTCAGACAGGCGCTGGCCTTCGTCGCCGGCTGCTGCCTCGTCTCGCTGGCCATCCTCTTGACCATGGGGCCGCTGGCGATCGGCCTGGGCGCCGCCTCGCTGGCCCTGGTCGCCGCCTACCCCTTCATGAAGCGGATCACCTGGTGGCCGCAGGCCTGGCTGGGGCTGACCTTCAACTGGGGCGCGCTGCTGGGCTTCGCCGCCGCCACCGGACGGCTCGAGGCGCCGGCGATCCTGCTCTACGCCTCGGGCGTCTTTTGGACGCTGGGCTATGACACCATCTACGCCATCCAGGACCTGGAGGACGATGCGCTCGCCGGCGTGAAGTCCTCCGCCCGCCGGCTGGGCGCAGCCGCGCCGCGGGCCATCGCCGGCTTCTACGGCCTGTCGCTGGGGCTGGCCTTTGCGGCCTATCTTTCGGCCGGCCTCAGCTTCCTCTTCACGCCGCTGTTCGCCGTCTACGGCGTCCACCTGATGCTGCAGGCCAGGCGGGTGCAGGTCGACGCCCCGGCCCGGGCCCTGGCGCTGTTCAAGGCCAACACCTGGGCGGGCCTGATCCTGTTCGCCGCCTTCGCCGCCGGCGCCATCCGCGTCTAACCGTCCCGCGCGGCTGTCGTGTATGGACAGCGGATGATCGAGCCCACGCCGCAAGGCCGCCGCGACTTCGTGCTGGCCAACACCCGGCTGCAACGGCCGCCGCACACCCCTGAGCTCGAACTGCGCCTGGCCGACGAGGTCACCCCGATCTGGCGGCTGACCGAAGAGGCCCTGGAAGGGATCGGGCTGCCGCCGCCCTTCTGGGCCTTCGCCTGGGCCGGCGGCCAGGCCCTGGCGCGCTATGTTCTCGACACCCCCGAGAGGGTCGCGGGCAAGCCGGTCGTCGACTTCGCCACCGGCTCCGGCCTGGTCGCCATCGCCGCCATGCGGGCCGGCGCGGCGCGTGTGCTCGCCGCCGACATCGACCTCTTCTGCGAAGCCGCGGTGGCGCTGAACGCCGAGGCCAACGGCGTCGCCGTCGGCTTCACCGCCGAGAACCTGCTGGACCAGCCGCCGCCCGCCTGGGCCGAGGTGATCCTGGCCGGTGACATCTGCTACGAGAAGCCGCTCGCCGAGCGGGTGCTGGCCTGGCTGGCCGCCGCCCGCACGGCCGGCGCGACCGTGCTGATCGGCGATCCCGGCCGCAGCTACTTCCCGCGCGAGGGCCTGGTGAAGCTCGCCGAATACCAGGTCCCCACCACCACCGAGCTGGAGGACATGGCGGTCAAGAAGACGGCGGTCTGGGCGATGCCGTGAGCTCACGCCGGCTCGCGGGATGAGGGGCGGCGGTGGAATCGCTCTTCACAATCCGGCTTCGCCTCACTAGAACATTAACGGAACATTGCTGCAGGAGCACGCCATGGGCGAGGACGGCCGGATCGACTACGTGGAGCTTCCGGGCGGCGACCTGGCGGCCACCAAACGCTTCTACGAACAGGCCTTCGGCTGGGCCTTCACCGACTACGGCCCGGCCTATTCCGCCTTCGACGAAGGGCTGGACGGCGGCTTCAACGCCGACGCGGCGGACCAGGCGCGGATGCCCCTGGTCATCCTCTACGCCGACGACCTGGGAGCCATGGAGGCCAAGGTCCGCGCCGCCGGCGGCGAGATCCTCCGCGCCCCCTACGACTTCCCCGGCGGCCGCCGCTTCCACTTCCGCGACCCCAGCGGCAACGAGCTGGCGGTGTGGAGCGAGACCTGAGGCGCGAGGCGACAAGGGAATATCAAGCAAGCGCCGCAATCGTAGGCTGCAGGGAAATCATCGAGGGGGAACGTGATGCGGTTCGCGATGGGGCTGCTCATAGCGCTGGCGATCGCCGCGCCCTGTGCAGCCGAATCCATGAACTTCGATGTGCCGCCGCGCGCGGTAGTTCCTGCGCTGGCGGCCGACGCTCAGGTTGCGCCCGTGAGCTTTGCCCGCATGGCCGCCGATCTGGCGGAGGGACAGGTCTTCGCGGACTTCCGGTCCGGCTATGTCGGCTGCAAAGGTTCGGGCGAACTGCTTCGGTGGAACTCTTCGTTCAACCAGTTCGCCGACCCCGACTTCGAACGCATCTTCCGCGCAGAGTTCCGAGCGGCCGGGCTCAAAGTGAGTGGCGATCAGACAAATCTGTTCGAGAAGGACACCAAGGCCGCGGACCTGCAAATCGGCGCTCTGGTCACCGACATAAAGACGCGGCTCTGCGGGACGACATTCGCCGTGAAGCTCGATGGCGCCGGTGTCATGAGGGTCGAGTGGCAGCTCTACTCCGTGAGCGTCGGCCGGGTCATCGCGCGTATACCCACGTTCGGCGGCGTCTCTGGAATCAAGGGCGATTCACCTCGGGCGACTTTGGTGCAGCTGTTCCAAGACTCCTTTGCAGAGAACGTCCGGCAATTGGTCGCCAGCCCCCAGCTCCGCCAGATCGTCCTGAATGCGACGCCGGTGAATGCAGGCACGGGCGCTGCGCCGCTCAGCCCGTTGAGAGTCGACTTCCGGCCCGCCCGCAAGCCCACGGCGATCAAGGAGGCGGCGAAGGGCGCCGTCATCGTATTCGCCGGCGACGGGTCAGGCAGCGGAGTGCTGATCTCCGCGGACGGCTACATCCTCACCAATCACCACGTCGCCGGCGAATCCGGCCGCGTACGAATCCGCTGGTCGGACGGAAGCGAGAGCCTTGGCGATGTGGTCGAAGCAGACCGAAGGCGCGACGTCGCCTTGATCAAGGTGGCGACCGCTGAGGGCGCGCCGCTGGCGATCCGTGGCGCCCCCGTCGATGTAGGGGAAACCGTCTATTCGATTGGCGCCCCGCTGGGCGAGGAGCTGCAGAACACCGTCACCCGCGGCATCGTCTCGGCGACGAGGATGATCGAAGGCCAGCCGTTCATCCAGAGCGACACGCCTGTCACCCATGGCAACAGCGGCGGACCGCTGCTGGACGAAAAGGGCGCGGTGGTCGGGCTCTCCGACCTGGGTATGGATCCGTCCCTGGGCTCAACCCTCAACTTCTTCATCCCCATCCAGGACGCGTTAAGGGCCCTGGGCCTAAAGCCCGCCGCCTGATCGGAAAGCCGTCATGACCGCCGACGAGATGCACGCCCTCGTCATGGCCTTCCCCGGGGTCGAGCAGGGGACCAGCTACGGCCAGCCGGCTTACAAGGTGAATGGCAAGGTCTTCACCAGGCTGCGGCGCGAGGACCACAGCCTCGTGCTGCAGGAGGTCGGCTTCGACGAGCGGGAGATGCTGATCGCCGCAGAGCCGGCGACCTTCCATTTCACCGAACACTACCGGAACTACCCGGTCGTACTGGCCCGGATCGACTGCCTCAATCCGGGCTCGCTGCGGAATGTCCTGGAGCGGCGCTGGCGCAGCATCGCCCCAAAGAGGCTGGTCAGGGAACGGGACGCCGGCAAGCCGCAGGGCTGAGACGGCGCCCCCCAGCGCCTGCCTCGTGCGTTGGGTGAAGGCGGAGACGCCGTTCGATCCGGGGGCCAGCGACCAACATGAGGAGCACGCTCCCGCGGCGCTTCGGCCTGGCCGTCGCCCACCCCGGCCATGAGCTCAGGCTCGCCCGCTGGATCGAGCTGCAACGTCCGACCGTCTTTGTGCTGACCAGCGGCTCGCGCAGCGGCGAGGACCGCGCGCGCGTCGAGGCGAGCCGCGGGCTCCTGAACTTCCTCGGCGCGCGCCCCGGCGGCCTCTTCGGCGACTATCTGGATCGTGAGGTCTACGGCTGGATCATGGCCGGCGACATCCGCCGGTTCCAGGACCTCGCCCATGAGCTCGCCGAGCGCATCGTCGAGGCGCGCCTGGACGCGATCATCACCGACGCCTGGCAGCACTACAACGTCGTGCACGACGTCTGGCATCTGGTGACGCGGGCCGCAGTCGCCTGCGCCAGCCGGCGTGCCGGGCGGCGGCTGGACTGCCTGGATTACGCCGTCGTGCCGGCCAGCATGGCCGGGCGCGCGCTCGGCGAGGTGCAGCACGCGATCGCGCTTACCGCCGGCGAATTGCGTCGCAAGCTGGAGCTCGCCGCGGCCTTTCCGGCGATCGCCGGCGACCTGCAGGAGGTACTGGCGGCGGGCGGAGAGGCCTTCGTCGCCACCGAGGCGCTGCATCGACTGCGACCGATGGCCGAGCTTCTCCCGCGCCCGGGCGAGACGCCCGCCTACGAGCGGTTCGGGGAAAGACGCGTCAGCGCGGGCCTCTACGGCTCCGTGCTGCGGTGGGGCCATGCGGCGCCGATCGCCGGCGCACTGATCGGCATGCTGGCCGAATGGGAGCTTGCGGCATGAGCGGGAGCACATCCGGCGGGCTGAACGTGCTGCTGACCAACATCTGGATGGATCGACCCGCCGGCACGGAGTCGGTGATCCGGGACGTGACGCTCGGGCTGCTCCGGCGCGGCCATCGGCCGACGCTCTACACGCCGCATATCGGCCAGCCGGCGGTGGCGATCCACCAGCGCGGCGTGGCGGTCACCGACAACCTGTCGAAGGTGACCGAGGCGCCCGACGTCATTCACGGACAGCATTTCATCCAGACGGCCGAGGCGCTGCTGCACTTTCCGCACACGCCGGCCCTCCAGTACTGCCACGCCTGGGCCCACTGGCAGGAGGCGCCGGCCGATTTCCCACAGGTCCATCGCTATCTGGCGGTCGACGAGGCCGTGCGTGCCCGCCTGGTGCAGATGGAGGGGATCGCGCCGGAGCGCATCGAGATCCTCTACAACGCCGTCGACCTCACACGGATTCCCGACCGGACGGCGGCCCTGCCGCCCAGGCCGCGGCGCGCGCTGGCCTTCACCAAGTTCAAGGCCCAGCTTCCCTGGATCCAGGAGGCTTGCCGCCTTCGGGGCCTGCAGCTGGACGTGCTCGGCGCGGGCGGCGACCGCCTGGTCGCCAATCCCGAACAGGAGCTGGTGCGCTACGACCTGGTGTTCGCCACGGCGCGCATGGCGCTCGAGGCGCTCTGCGCCGGGTGCGCCGTCGTCGTCTGCGATTCGCGCGGATTGGCCGACATGGTGACCTCGGCCAACTTCGCCGACCTGCGCCGGCTGAACTTCGGCCTGCGCTCGCTCACCCGGACGCTGGACGTCGCCGCGCTGTGCGCCGCCATCGACCGCTACGACCCGGTCGACGCGGAGAAGGTCGTTCAGACCGCAAGGCGCGAGGCCGACCTCGAGCCGATGCTCGACCGGCTCGAGGCGGTCTATCGCGAGGTCATGCGAGCGCCCCCGCCCGATCCCGCCGCGGTGCGGGCCGCGACCCTGAGCTTCCTGCGGGCCGCCCTGCCCCGGGCGCGCAGCGACGGCCGCTGGCCGTGGATGCAGGAGCGCGACACGATGGCGAACCGCATCCAGCAGCTCGAGCGCGAACTGGCGGCGGCCCGGACCGAAACGCTCCGCCTGCAGGGGGCCGCAAAGTCGCCGGGCGGTTCGAGCCGCGATCGCCGCACGCCACGGGCGTGACAGGACCCCTCCATCGCCCTAGCTTCCGCGCCAGCTTTGCGGAGGGGTGATGGCGTATCGATCGCTGCGGGAATTCCTGACGACGCTGGAGCAGGCCGGCGAGCTGGTGCGCGTCGTCGAGCCCGTCTCCACCGTCCTGGAGATGACCGAGATCCAGCGCCGCCTGCTGGCGACCGGCGGGCCCGCGGTGCTGTTCGAAAAGCCGATCCGCGCCGACGGCGAGGTCTCGCCGATGCCGGCCCTGGTCAACCTGTTCGGCACCGTCAAGCGGGTGGCCATGGGGGTGACGCTGGAGGGCCGCGCGCGCTCGACCGCCGCCGACCTGCGCGAGGTCGGCGAGCTTCTGGCCTTTCTGCGGGCGCCCGAGCCGCCGCGCGGCTTCAAGGACGCCCTGGAGATGCTGCCGCTGGCCAAGACGGTGATGTCGATGCGGCCGAACACGGTGAAGCGCGCGCCGGTGCAGCAGGTGGTGCTGACCGGCGACCAGATCGATCTGACCCGGCTGCCGATCCAGACCTGCTGGCCGGGCGAGCCGGCGCCGTTGATCACCTGGCCGCTGGTGGTCACCAAGGGCCCGTCGAGCGAGCGCGAGGACGACTACAACCTCGGCATCTACCGCATGCAGGTGGTCGGCAAGGACCGCACCATCATGCGCTGGCTGGCGCACCGCGGCGGGGCGCAGCACCACCGCCGCTGGAAGGCGGCCGGCAAGCCCGAGCCCCTGCCCGCCTGCGCGGTGATCGGCGCCGATCCGGGGACCATCCTGGCGGCGGTGACGCCGGTGCCGGAAACCCTGTCGGAATACCAGTTCGCCGGGCTGATGCGCGGCGCCAAGCTCGACCTTGTTCCGGCCAAGACGGTCCCACTGATGGTTCCCGCCCAGGCCGAGATCGTGCTGGAGGGCCACGTCCTGCTCGACGAATACGCCGACGAGGGGCCCTACGGCGACCACACCGGCTACTACAATTCCGTCGAGCGTTTTCCTGTCTTTCAGGTGAGCGCCATAACGATGCGCAAGGACCCGATCTACCTGACCACCTTCACCGGACGGCCGCCGGACGAGCCCAGCGTGCTCGGCGAGGCGCTGAACGAGGTGTTCATTCCGCTGATCCGCCAGCAATTCCCGGAGATCGTCGACTTCTGGCTGCCGCCCGAGGGCTGCAGCTATCGCATCGCCGTGGTGTCGATGAAGAAGGCCTACCCAGGCCACGCCAAGCGGGTGATGATGGGCGTCTGGAGCTACCTTCGCCAGTTCATGTACACCAAGTGGGTGATCGTCGTGGACGACGACATCGACGCCCGCGACTGGAAGGACGTCATGTGGGCGATCTCCACCCGCATGGACCCGGCCCGCGACATCACCCTGGTCGAGGCCACCCCGATCGACTACCTCGACTTCGCCTCGCCGGAGAGCGGCCTGGGCTCGAAGATCGGCCTCGACGCGACCAACAAATGGCCGCCGGAGACCCGGCGCGAGTGGGGCGAGAAACTCGCCATGGACCCGGCGGTGGTCGCCGAGGTGACCCGCAGATGGGCCGGCCTCGGCCTGCCCGGCGACGGCGCCGAGGTGGATTGAGGGGGCGATCGCAGGCGCCCGGAGCGGCCATTCGAAGCGGCCGGGCGACGCGCGCTTGCCGGGGCGGCCTTGCTCCGCCATATCCGGTGCATGGATGAAAACCTGCTGCAAGACGTCGTCGCCGCCGCTTTGAAGGCGGGGGCCGACGCAGCCGAGGCCGTCAGCGCCGAACGGCGCGCGCTGTCCATCGGCGTCCGCCTGGGCGAGCTTGAGGAGGTCGAACGCGAGGAGTCGCGCGATCTCGGCCTGCGCGTCTTCGTCGGCCGCCGGCAGGCCAGCGTCTCCGGCTCGGACATCAGCTCCGAGGCGCGCGCCAAGCTGATCGAGCGCGTCGTGGCCATGGCCCGGCTCGCCCCGGAAGATCCCTATGCCGGCCTCGCCGAGAGCGAGCGCCTGGCCCGCGCGCCGCTGGCCGACCTCGACCTGTTCGACCCCGGCGAGCCCAGCGCCGAGGCCCTTGAGGCCCGCGCCCGCGCCGCCGAGGCCGCCGCCCGCGCCGCGCCGCGGGTGACCAACTCCGACGGCGGCTCGGCCGCCTGGAGCGCCTCGGAATGGAAGATGGTCACTAGCGGCGGCTTCGCCGGCGTCCATCGCGCCTCCGGCTTCTCGCTGGGCGCCTCGGCCATCGCCGGCGACGAGAACGGCATGGAAAGCGGCTACGACGGCCGCACCACCCGCTGGGAGGCCGACCTGCCGGCGCCCGAGGCGATCGGCGCCGAAGCCGGCCGGCGCGCCGCGGCTCGGCTGGGCGCGCGCAAGATCGCCTCGACCACTGCCCCGGTGATCTTCGAGAACCGGCTGGCCGCCTCGCTGATGGGCCCGCTGATCGGCGCCATCTCCGGCCCCTCGATCGCTCGCGGCACCTCCTTCCTGAAGGACAAGCTGGGCCAGCAGATCTTCGCCAAGGGGATCAACTTGGTCGACGACCCGCATCGGCTGCGCGGCCTGGGCTCCAGCCCGTTCGACGACGAGGGCGTCGCCAACCGCCCGACCGCCATCGTCGAGGACGGGGTGCTGACCACCTGGCTGTTGAACACCGCCTCGGCGCGGCAGCTCGGGCTCGCCACCACCGGCCACGCCTCGCGCGGGCTGGCGGGACCGCCCGGGGTCTCGCCCTCCAACCTGACCCTCCAGCCCGGCGACAAGGACCAGGCCGGCTTGATGCGCGACGCCGGGACGGGCCTGCTGGTCACCTCGATGTTCGGCCCCTCGCTGAACGGCAACACCGGCGACTGGTCGGTGGGTTGCGCGGGCTTCTGGTTCGAAAACGGCGAGTTCGCCTATCCGGTCACCGAGATCACCGTGGCCGGCAACCTGATCGAGGTCTATGGGCGGGTGGTCGCGGGCGCCGACCTGGAAATCCGCGGCGCCTCCAACGCCCCGTCGCTGCTGATCGACAGCCTCGCCATCGCGGGACGCTGAAACTGGGACTGGACCATGACCTCGCCCTGATCGTCGCGGCGGCGCTGGAGGCGGGCCAGCTCGCCTCGACGCTGCGCGACCGCGGCCTGATCACCGAGTTCAAGCCCGGCGACTCGCCGGTGACCAACGCCGACCTCGCCGCCGACGAGCTGTTGAAGACCACCCTGCGGACCGCGCGGCCGGACTATGGCTGGCTGTCGGAGGAGACGGTGGACGATCCCGCCCGCCTGTCGACGCGGCGGCTGTTCGTCGTCGACCCGATCGACGGCACCCGCGCCTTCATAGCCGGCCAGCCGTTTTGGACGGTCTGCGTCGCCGTCGTCGAGGCGGGGAGGCCGATCGCCGGCGCCATCGTCGCGCCGCAGCTTTCCGAGACCTATGCGGCGGCCGCCGGCGGCGGCGCGACCCTCAACGGCCGGCCGATCCAGGCCAGCGACGCCGGGAGCCTGGAAGATTGCGGCATGATCGCCCATCCGGCGATGTTCCGGCAGGAGGACTGGCCGAAGCCCTGGCCGAAGATGCGCATCGCCCGGCGCAATTCGACCGCCTACCGCCTCTGCCTGGTCGCCTCCGGCGCGGCCGACGCCACCGTCACCTTCGCGCCGAAGCACGACTGGGACCTCGCCGCCGCCGACCTGATCGCCAGCGAGGCCGGCGGCTTCGTCGGCGACCACAGCGGCCGGACTTTCACCTACAACCAGGCTGTGCCGATGCAGCCGAGCCTGGTTTGCGCCGCGCCGGCGCTCGCCCCATTGATCCTGGATCGCGTCCGGCATATCGCGCTTTAGATACGAATCCGATTCACGCGAAGGCGAACCCATGCCCGATAAACAGCTGCTGCACCTGGTGATCGGCGGCGAGTTGAAGTCCCTGGAAGGGCCGCCGGAATTCCGCGATCCGGCCAAGGTCGATTTCGTCGGAGCCTATCCGACCTACGAAGACGCGGTGCGCGCCTGGCGCAGCAAGGCCCAGGCGACCGTCGACAACGCCATGATGCGCTACTTCGTGATCCACGCCCACCGCCTGCTCGACCCCCACCTGGACGGCGACCACGCGCACTGAGGGGAAGGGCGCTCTACCGCGACAGCTTCTCGACCAGGGCGCCGTCGCGCCAGACCTCGACCAGGCTGCAGCTCCTGTGCTCGTCCAGCAGGGCCGCCGCCCCGCGCCGCGCCGTCGCCAGATCCTCAGCGGCGATCAGGTCCACGACAGACGCCACGCCGTCGGGACGCACGCCCAGCAGGGTATAGTAGTGCTCGGAGGTGTCGTAGGCGACGCTGTTCACGCCTGAACGCTCGCACACCCGGCCAGGCACCGTCCGTCGTGCGGCCGACACTCTGCAAGATCATTCCCGGCGCAACAGGCCTTCGGTCAAGATTCGACCCCACATCTCGGAGCGGAACTGCGCCTTCATGCCCGCCGGATCGTACATCGGGCTCTGCACCCACTCGGAGAAGGACAGCCCCGCCGGCTCGCCCTCCGCCAGGTAGCGCTCGAAGACATAGTCGAGCACGCCGGTCTTGCCCTGCTTCACATGCAGGTAGCGCAGGTGCAGCTGGTCCAGCGCTTCGCGGATCGTCTTGCCCATGCGGAAGTGCATGTAGAGGACGCTCATGATGCCGGCCCGGTCCGCGCCGGACTTGCAGTGCATCAGCGCCGGATAGGCGATGGTCTCGAACAGCCGCTGGGCGCCCATCACCCGCTCACGGCTGGGCGCCTCGCGCGACGTGATGGTGAAGTCGACCATCGTCAGCCCATGACGCTCGCAGGCGTCCTTCTCCAGGGCGTGGAAGCTGGCGTCGAAGCCGCCGCGCAGGTTGACGACGGTCTTCACCCCGCGCGCCTTCCAGGCGGCGAGCTGGTGCGGCCAGGGCTGGTTGGTGCGAACCAGCTCGTCGGAGATCCAGTGGGCGTTCTGGAAGCCCAGCCTAAGGTAGGCATGGTCGTTCCACAGATAGTCCAGGTAGGTCTTCGTGCGCCCGCCAGGCGTGGACAGGTCGAATCCCTTGCGGGCGGGCTCTGGGTTCATCGCGCCTAACTAGGCGGTCGAAAGGGTTTAAGGAAGCCGCGCCCGCCGGCTTGACTTGCGGGCCGCAACGGACGACCCCAGGCCGATGAGCGAGCCCGCCCCGCCCGAGTTGTCCGCCCGCGCCCTGGTGGCGCGCGTTGCGCGGGCCTATCTCGCGCCGCGGTGGAAGGGCTGGACAGGGGCCATGCTGGCCGCGGTCTGCGTCGCCGCCACGTCGGCCTGGCTGGTGCAGATCCTCAGGCCCGCGACCGACCAGCTGCTGGTGCGCCACGCGCCGGGCGCGCTGGTCGTCCTGCCGATCACCATCGCCTTGCTGGCGCTGGCCCGCACCATCGCCCAGGTCAGCCAGGCGACACTGATGAACCGCATCGGCAACGGGCTGGTGGGCGACATCCAGCTGCAGTTGTTCGGCAAGCTGGTGCGCGCCGACCTCGCGCATCTGCGCACCCAGCATTCGGGGGCCTTCGTCTCCTCGGTGCTGTACGACGCCAGCCTGATCCGCGAAGCGGCGACCTCGGGCGTGGTCAACTACACCCAGAATTTCCTGACCACCGCCGGCGCGGTGGTGGTGATGTTCTACAACGACTGGCTCCTGTCGCTGGTCCTGCTGGTCGCAGCCCCGGTGGCCAGCGGCATCATGCGGCGGTTCTCGAGACTGACCAGCAAGGCCGCCAAGGGGGCGATGGTCGAGACCTCGGCGCTGTCGACGGCGATCATGGAGAGCCTCGACGGCGTGCGGGTGGTGAAGATCGAGAACCGCGAGACCTTCGAGGAGGCGCGGGTCGCCGAGGTGGTGCGCCGGCGCGAGAAACACCTGATCAAGGGCGCCAACGCCCGCGCCCGCGCCGCCCCGGCCACCGAGTTGCTGATGACCCTGATCACAGCGATCGTCTTCAGCTACGCCGGCTGGCGCTCGCAACACGGCGGCATGACCCCCGGGGCCTTCGTCTCCTTCGTCGGCGCCCTGGCGATGGGCTCCCAGTCGCTGCGCCAGCTCGCCAACCTGCAGACGGTGTTCGCCGAGGGAATGTCGGCCGCGCGGCGGCTGTTCGCCGCCCTCGACGTCGAGCCGGAGATCGGCGACGCGCCGGGCGCCCGGCCGATCGCCCGTGCGAACGGCGACCTGGCGTTCGAAAACGTCGGCTTCGCCTATGGACGCGACGGGCCGCCGGCGCTGCGCAACGTCGAGCTGGAGGTTCGCGCCGGCGAGACGGTGGCCTTCGTCGGGCCCTCCGGCGGCGGCAAGACCACCCTGCTCAACCTGATCCCGCGCTTCTACGATGTCACCGAGGGGCGGGTGCGGCTCGACGGCCACGACGTGCGCGAGGTGACGCTGGCCTCGCTGCGCCGGCAGATCGCCCTGGTCACCCAGGAGCCCTTCCTGTTCGACGACAGCATCCGTGCGAATATCGCCTACGCCCGGCCCGGCGCCAGCCAGGCGGAGATCGAGGCCGCCGCCCGGGCGGCGGCGGCGCACGACTTCGTCACCAGCCTGCCGGACGGCTACGAGACCGGCGTCGGGGAGGCCGGCGCGCGGCTTTCCGGCGGCCAGCGCCAGCGAATCGCCATCGCCCGCGCCTTCCTGAAGGATGCGCCGATCCTGCTGCTCGACGAGGCGACGAGCGCGCTGGACACCGAGAGCGAGGCCCAGGTGCAGGCGGCGCTGAAGCGGCTGATGGCCGGCCGCACGACGCTGCTGATCGCCCACCGCCTCTCCACCGTGCGCGGCGCCGACCGCATCCATGTGATCGACAAGGGCCGCATCGTCGAAAGCGGCGACCACGACAGCCTGGTCCGCGCCGGCGGCCTCTACGCCAGGCTGGCGCGCACCCAGGACCTGGAGGCGGTTTGAAGAGCCTTCTGCGCAGCGACGGCGTCCAGGCCTTCCTCGGCTGGGTGCTCGGGACCTATCTGCGGCTGATCCTGCGCACGGTCCGCTGGCGCCACGAGAACCTGGCCTGCGTGGAGCCGGTGCTGGCGGGCGACAGCGGCGCCATCGCCCTCTTCTGGCACGGCCGCATCCCGCTCTGCCTGGCCACCGCCCCGCAGTGGTGGCGCAAGCGCACGCGGGCCTTCGTCTCGCCCTCGGCCGACGGCGAGTTCATCGCCCAGGCGCTGGCCATGGCCGGTTTTCCGGCGATCCGCATCTCCTCGGCGAAAAAGGGCGACGCCGCCAAGGCGCGACAGGCGGTGGCGGCCATCCGCGAGGCGGTGACCTGGGTCGCCGCCGGCGGCGCGCTGGTGGTCACCCCCGACGGCCCGCGCGGCCCCAACGAGGTGATCGCGCCAGGCGCCCTGCAGATCGCCCGCCGCTCCGGCCAGCCGGTGTTCCTGATGGGGATCGCCGCCCGCCCCGCCCTGCAGATGCAGAGCGCCTGGGACAAGGTGATGTTCGCCGCCCCGTTCGGCCGCGGCGCGGTGGTCTGGGACGGCCCGCTGCACGTTACGCCCGACGCCGACGAGGGCGAGATCAAGGCGCTGGTCGAGGCCTGGTCCGCCCGGCTCTCCGCCGCCACCCGCCGCGCCGAAGCCCTGGTCGGCCGCGCCTCGGTTGATCCCCGCGCGGCGGGGTGAGACATAGGCCCATGGCGAACGCTCCCCTGCATCACGATCACGAGCCCGGGCCCGATGACGGGCACGGGCACGGGCACGGGCGCGGGCACGATCATGCCCGCGGCGGCCACCGCCATCATCATCACCACCATCATCATCATCATCCCGCGCCCGACCGCATGGGGCGCGCCTTCGCGATCGGCATCGTCCTCAATTCCGTCTTCGTCGCGGCGGAAGTCGCGGCCGGCGTCTGGGCCGGCTCGCTGGCGCTGCTGGCCGACGCCGGCCACAATCTCTCCGACGTGCTGGCGCTGATCCTGGCCTGGGGGGCCGCAGCGCTGGCGCGGCGCGCGCCGACTGCCCGGCGGACCTACGGGCTGCGCAAGACCACCATCCTGGCCTCGCTGGCCAACGCGGTCCTGCTGATGGTGGCGGTGGGCGCGATCGTCTCCGAATCGCTGCACCGCCTGGCCGAGCCGGCCTCCATCCAAACCGGCACGGTGATGCTGACGGCGGGCCTGGGCGTCGTGATCAACACCGCCACCGCCCTGCTGTTCTTTCGCGGCAGTCACGACGACCTCAACGTCCGGGGCGCCTTCCTGCACATGGCCGGCGACGCCGCCGTCTCGATGGCGGTGGTGGTCGGCGCCCTGGTGATCGCGCGCACCCGGCTGACCTTCGTCGACCCGGCGCTGGGCCTCGGCATCGCCGGCTTCATCCTGTTCGCCACCTGGGGGGTCCTGAAGGAGTCGATCGACCTGTCGCTGGACGCCGCGCCCAAGGAGATCGATGTCGCCAAGGTGCAGGACTGGCTGGCCGCCCAGCCGGGCGTCGTCGAGGTCCACGACCTGCACATCTGGGCGATGAGCACCACCGAAACTGCGCTCACCGCCCACCTGATCCGGCCGGGCAACGAGGAAGGCGACGCCTTCCTGCACCAGACCTGCGAAGGCCTCGCCAAGCGCTTCAACATCGGTCACGCCACCCTGCAGGTCGAGCGCGATCCGGCCAGCGCCTGCCGCCTGGCGCCGGCCGGGGTGGTGTGAAGCGCGCTGAGGTGAGGCGCGTTGGCCGGACCCTGCCGCTGGCGCTCTACGGCGCGGCCACCCGCCTGCTCGAGCCGCTGGCGCCTCGGCTGCTCGCCGCCCGCGCCCGCGCCGGCAAGGAGACCCCGGAGCGGCTGGCCGAGCGGCTGGGGCGCGCGGATCGCCCGCGTCCGCCCGGCCGGCTGGTGTGGCTGCACGGCGTCAGCGTCGGCGAAAGCCTGTCGCTGCTGCCGCTGGTCGAGGCCTTGCGGCGCCTGCCGGGCGTCGCCGTGCTGGTCACCTCCGGCACCGTGACCTCCGCCGAAGTGCTGGCGAGGCGCCTGCCGGCCGGGGTGATCCACCAGTTCGCGCCGGTGGACGCGCCCGGCGCGGTTCGTCGCTTCCTCGACCACTGGCGGCCGGCCGCAGCCCTGCTGGTCGAGAGCGAACTCTGGCCGAACCTGATCCTCGCCGCGCGCGCCCGCGGCGTTCGCCTGGCCCTGGTTTCGGCGCGGATCACCGCCGCCAGCGCCGCCGGCTGGGCCCGGGCGCCAGCCTCGGCGCGCGCCCTTTTGAGCGCCTTCGACCTGATCCTGCCGCAGGACGCCGCCACCGCCGAGCGGCTGGGGCGGATGGGCGCGCGGCTTGGTCCGCAGCTCAACCTCAAGCGCGCCGGGCCCGCCCCGCCGTTCGACCCCGCCGAGATGTCGCGGCTGGCCGGCCAGATCGCCGGTCGTCCGGTGGTGCTGGCCGCCAGCACCCACCCGGGCGAAGACGCCCTGGTCGCCGAAGCCTTCCGCGCGGCCACGGCGGAGCGGCCAGACGCCCTGCTGGTGGTCGCCCCGCGGCATCCGGATCGCGGGGCCGAGGTCGCCGCGACGCTGGCGGAGCTCGGCCTCGCCGCAGCCCGGCGCAGCCGGGGCGACCCTCCAACCCCCACGACCCGAGCCTATGTCGCCGACACCCTGGGCGAGATGGGCTTGTGGCTGCGGCTGGCCGACGTGGTGATGATGGGCGGCAGTTTCGTCGCCGGGATCGGCGGGCACAATCCGCTGGAGGCCGCCCGCGTCGGCGCCGCGGTCGTCACCGGGCCGCACGTCGCCAACGCCCAGGAGCTTTACGCCGAAATGCTGGCGCGGGTCGCCGTCCTCCAGGCCGACGGGCCCGAGGCGCTGGCCCGCCACGTCCGCGGCCTGCTGGCCTCGCCGCGTATCGCCCGCCGGATCGGCGAGGCGGCGCTCGACTACGCGGAACGGCAGGGCGCGGCGCTCGACGAGGCCCTGCCGCTGATCGAAGCGCTGGTCTGCGCATGAAGCTTTCGACGCCCCGCTGGTGGTACAGCCGCGACCGGCGGATCATGCCGATGACCCGCGCCCTGCTGACGCCGGCCTCCTGGATCTGGACGGCGGCGACGGCGCGGCGGATCGCCCGGACGACGCCGGCCGAGCCCGGCGCGCCGGTGATCTGCGTCGGCAACCTAACGGTCGGCGGCGTCGGCAAGACGCCGATCGTCCGCGCCCTGGCCGAACGGCTGGCGGCGAGCGGCGTCGAGGTCCACCTGCTGTCGCGCGGCTATGGCGGCGATCTGGAAGGCCCGGTGCGCGTCGAGCCCAGCCGGCACACCGGCGCCGAGGTCGGCGACGAGCCGCTGATGCTGGCGCGCGCCTTCCCGGTCTGGGTGGCCCGCGACCGCGCCGCCGGCGCGCGAGCCGCCGCCGCAGCCGGCGCCCAGGTCATCGTCATGGACGACGGCCACCAGAACCCCGCGGTGAAGAAGGCTCTCTCTCTGGTCGTCGTCGACGGCGAAACCCGCGCCGGCGAATGGCCGTTCGGCGATGGCCGGGTGTTTCCGGCCGGTCCGATGCGCGAGCCGCTGGCCGCCGGCCTGGCGCGGGCCGACGCCTGCGTCGTGCTGCTGCCGGCGGACCTTGCGACGCTGGATGCGGAGCTCGCCGCCCTGCTCGCGGCCAAGCCCCTGCTGGTGGCCCGCCTGGAAGCGGCCGAGCCACCGCCTTCGGGGCCGCAGGTGGGGTTCGCCGGCGTCGGCAAGCCCTGGAAGGTGGAGCGCGCGCTGCGCGCCGCCGGCTGCGAACTCGCCGACTTCGCGCCCTTCCCCGACCACTTCGCCTATGACGAGGCGAGGCTGCAGGCGCTGGCGGCGCGGGCCGCTCAGTTCCGCGCCGGACTGGTCACCACCGAGAAGGACTGGGTGCGGCTGCCGCCGGCCTGGCGCGAACGGGTCGCCGCCTGGCCGGTGCGCGCGGTGTTCGAGGCGCCAGAAGCTCTGGACAGCTTGCTGGCGCCCCTGGGCTTTCAGTGAGCCTCGTAGCTGACGCCATGGCCGCGCGAGGCCTCGGCGCCGACCTCGGGATCCTCAGCGCCGGCGATGGCGCGGACCAGCTCGACCAGCTTGCGGCGGACGCGGCTGCGGGTGAGCTTCGGGAACAGGGTGGCGAGTTCCGCCCCTTCCGGCGTCAGCAGGAAGGCGTGCGCCTCGAGGCTCTGCGCGGTGGAGGCCTCGATTTCCTCGGCGCTGGCGAGACCTTCGTAGAAGTAGCCGACGCTGGCGTTCAGCGCGCTGGCGATCTCGTAGAGCTTGGAGGCGCTCACCCGATTGGCCGCGCGCTCATATTTCTGGACCTGCTGGAAGGTCAGCCCCAGGGCGTCGGCCAGCCTCTCCTGGCTGATGCCAAGCTCCTTGCGACGCATGCGGATCCGCAGACCGACATGGCGGTCCACCGGATGCGGCCCGCCAAGCCCGACCTCTTCTGGGTCGGCCTGGATATGGCGGTGAGAAACCGTATTCATCTTCGAATGCTCCAACCTCAACCTTGAGGGGCGCAGACCGTGGAGCCCTGTGGCTCGCCTTGACCCGCCCGGGTTGAGGAGAGCGACTTTTTTTTGACATAATGAAGCTTGCGATTACCCGTTTTGGGGGCGCCCTACCCGTTTTGAGTGAGCGAGGCCGAATCCCGGTCGCTTTGCCGGCCATTCGCCAATCGCGGGAAAACGCTGACGAAACCCTGGGAGATCGCCGAGGCGCCGGCCAATTCGCTCAGCGAGCGAGTGCGCGCCAGCCGATGTCGCGACGGAAGAAGCCGTCCGGAAACTCGATCGCGGCGATGGCCGCATAGGCCTGGGCCAGCGCCGCCCTGAGGTCCGCCCCCTTGGCGCAGACGTTCAGCACGCGGCCGCCGGAAGCCCGCAGCACCCCGGCCGCGTCGCGCTCCGCGCCGGCGACGAAGACCACCACCTCGGGGCCGAAGTCCTGCTCCAGGCCGCGGATTTCGCCGCCGGCCTTCGGCGTCTCGGGATAGCCGCTGGCCGCGACGACGACGCAGGCCGCGGCCTCGTCGCGCCAGGTCGGCTCCGGCAGGTCCTTGAGCGTCCCGGTGGCGCAGGCCCGCAGATAGGGCACGAGGTCGCTCTCCAGGCGCATCATCAGCACCTGGCATTCGGGGTCGCCGAAGCGGACGTTGAACTCGACGAGCTTGGGGCCCTGGCGGGTCGCCATCAGCTCGACGAACAGCACCCCGCGGTAAGGCGCCCCGTCCGCGGCGATGCCGGCGAAGGCCGGCTCCACCAGCCGCCGGCGCACCTGCTCCACCAGGTCCGGGGTGAAAACGGGCGCCGGCGAATAGGTCCCCATGCCGCCGGTGTTCGGCCCCTGCTCGCCGTCGAACGCGCGCTTATGGTCCTGGGCCCAGCCGAACAGCATCGAGGTCTCGCCGTCGCACAGGGCGAACAGCGAGCCGATCTCGCCCTCGAGGAACTCCTCGATCACCACCCGCGCGCCGGCCGCGCCGAACCGGCCGCCGAGCGCGTCGTCGATGGCCGCCTCCGCCTCGGCGCGGGTCGCGGCGACCACCACCCCCTTGCCGGCCGCCAGGCCGTCGGCCTTGACCACATAGGGCGGCTCGAAGCGATCGAGCGCCGCGCGGGCGGCGGCCGGATCCTCGCAGATCTCGTAGGCGGCGGTCGGCAGCCCGTAGCGGTCGGCGAAAGCCTTGGTGAAGGCCTTGGAGGATTCCAGCTGGCCGGCCTGCGCCGTGGGACCGAAGCAGGCGACGCCGGCCGCCTGCAGCGCGTCGCCGAGGCCGGCGGCCACCGCCACCTCCGGGCCGATCACCACCAGGTCGGCGGCGATCTCGCGGGCCAGGGCGACCAGGGCCGCGACGTCGGTGGCTGCGACGCGCCGGGTCTCGCAGAGCGCCGCCATGCCGGGATTGCCCGGCGCGGCCACCAGGCGCGTCACGAGCGGCGACTGGGCGATCTTCCAGGCCAGGGCGTGCTCACGCCCGCCGGACCCGACGAGAAGGATGTTCATGACGCCGGGCTTTGGCGCGCGGGGCTGGCGGGGTCAAGGCATGAGATATGCTTCGAACGGACGCCCGCACGCCGCAACGCCCCCTCCACCACTTCGTGGTCCCCCTCCCCCGCTTCGCGGTGGAGGATCTGGGCCGTAGATGCTCCACCGCTTGCGGGGGAGCTGTCGCGCAGCGACTGAGGGGGCGTTTGCGCCCCTCCCCCCTACCGCGCCACGTCGAGGGCGTAGCCGGCGGCGCGGACGGTGCGGATCGGGTCTTCGGTCGACGGCAGGTTCAACGCCTTGCGCAGGCGGCCGATGTGCACGTCGACGGTGCGCGCCTCGACGTAGACGTCGGAGCCCCAGACCGCATCGAGCAGCTGCTCACGCGAGAGCACCCGGCCGGGATGGCGCATCAGATAGTCGAGCAGGCGGAATTCGGTGGGGCCAAGGTGGACCTCCTTGCCCGCCCGCTTCACCCGGTGGCCGACGCGGTCGATGATGATGTCGCCGCAGCGCACCTCGTCCTCCGCCAGGCCAGGCCGCAGCCGGCGCAGCACGGCGCGGACCCGCGCAGCCAGCTCGCTCATCGAGACCGGCTTGACCACATAGTCGTCGGCGCCGGTGTCCAGCCCGCGGATGCGGTCGCTCTCCTCGCCGCGGGCGGTGAGCATGATGATCGGCACGTTGCGCGTCTCGGGCCGCTGGCGCAGCCGGCGGCAGACCTCGATCCCGGAGACCTTCGGCAGCATCCAGTCGAGCACCACGAGGTCGGGCAGCTTCTCGTCGACCGAGACCATCGCTTCGTCGCCGTCTTCGGCCACGACGACCTCGTAGCCTTCCTTCTCGAGGTTGTACTGGAGGAGAGTCGCCAGCGCGTCCTCGTCCTCCACGACCAGAATCGTGGGCCGCAATGCTTTCGTGCTCCGGTCAGGCCGTGAGGGCGTCGGTCTTCGGGCGGACCGGCGCGATCATGTCCTCGCCCGTGACCTGGTAGTGGATGATCTCGGCGATATTGGTGGCGTGGTCGCCGATGCGCTCGAGGTTCTTGGCGACGAACAGCAGGTGGGCGCAGGCGGTGATCGTCCGCGGATCGCCCATCATGTAGGTCAGCAGTTCGCGGAACAGGCTGTTGTAATGCTCGTCGACATCCTCGTCCTGGGACCAGACGGCGAGGGCGCGCTCGAGATCGGCGTTGGCGTAGGCGTCGAGGACGGCGGTCAGCCGCTGCACCACCAGCTTGCCCATCCGGTCGATCGAGCGGGTCAGCGGCGTCATCGGATCGGATTCGATGATCACCAGGGTCCGCTTGGCGATGTTCTTGGCGAGGTCGCCGCAGCGTTCGAGATTGTTGGCGATCTTCATCGCCGCGACCGTGCGGCGAAGATCGTCGGCCATCGGCTGACGCAGGGCGATCAGCCGGATGGCCCGGCGCTCGATCTCGCGCTCGGCGATGTCGAGGCGGTCGTCGCGGCCGACGACGGCGCCGGCGAGATCCTGGTTGCGCTTGACTACCGAGGTGATGGCGTCGGCCACCTGGGCCTCGGTCAGCCCTCCCATGCGCGCGCACTCGGCCGAAAGCGTGTTCAGCTCGTCTTCGAAGGACTTGACGGTGTGCTCGGTCATGGCGGGACGATCTCCTGCGCCTCAAGCCGCCGGCGCGTCTGGCGTATGCAACAAGGTCATGACACTTTCGCGACGCCCTCGACAGTAGACCCGGGGCTCCCCGAGCGCATCGGCAGATAGACGGTGAAGGTGGTTCCCTCGCCGACGGCGCTCTCCACCGCCATTCCGCCGCGATGGCGGTTGACGATGTGCTTGACGATCGCCAGCCCCAGGCCGGAGCCGCCGCGGTCGGCGCTCTTCTGCCCCTCGACGCGGTAGAAGCGCTCGGTGAGCCTGGGCAGGTGCTCGCGCGCGAGGCCCGGGCCGCGGTCGCTCACCCGCAAGGCTGCGTAGACGGGTCCCAGCACGTCGGGAGCCAGCAGGGAAAGACGCGCCGCCCCCGGCCGATAGGGGGCGCTGGCGGCCTCCGGCGAGAGGCCGGCCTGCAGCGCAACCTCCACCACCCCGCCGCTGGGCGAGTATTTCACCGCGTTGTCGACCAGGTTCTGGATCACCTGCAGGATCTGGTCGCGGTCGCCGAGCGCCCGGGCGGCGCCCTTCCGCGGCAGCTTGATCTTCAGCTTGACGCCGCGCTGTTCGGCGATCGGCGCCGAGGCGTCCAGCACGTCGCTGACACAGGCGGCGAGATCGACGTGGTCGGCGGGGGCGATGTGCTCGCCCAGCTCGATGCGCGACAGCGACATCAGGTCGTCCACCAGCCGCGACATCCGCCCCGCCTGGGCCTGCATGATCGACAGGAAGCGATCGCGGGCGACGGTGTCGTCCTTGGCGTGTCCGCGCAGGGTCTCGATGAAGCCGGAGAGCGAGGCCAGCGGGGTGCGCAGCTCGTGGCTGGCGTTGGCCAGGAAGTCGGCGCGGGTGCGCTCGACCTGCCGCATCTCGGTCTCGTCGCGAAACATAAGCACCGCCTGCCGCCGGCCGCCGCTGGTCGGCTCGAGCGGGCGGGCGTAGAGCCGCAGCGTCCTGGCCTGGGCGCCGCCGGCCTCGTAGACGCACTCCGCGTCGCGGCCGGCGAACAGCGCCCGGTCGGCGGCGTCGAGCACGTCCGGGTCTCGGACGGCGTTCACCAGCAGGCCTTCGTCGCGTTCGATCCGCAGGAGCTCGCGCGCCGCGGTATTGGCGAAGAGATAGCGCCGGCTGGTCAGGTCGTCGGCTTCCGTCGCGGAGATCACCAGGATCGGATCCGGCAGGGCGTTGACCAGGCTGGCGAAAGGTGGCGGCTCGCCGGCGCGGACGGCGGCGCTGCGCATGAGCTCGCGGTAGCGCGCCTCGCCGGAGCGGTCGGCCGCGAGCGTGCACAGGGTGGTGACCGCGGTCACCAGGCCTGCCGCGGCCAGGGCGACGATCGGCTCGATCCGCTGGGTCAAGGCGACCACCGCGATCGCCAGCACGCCGATGGCACCCGCCAACACGATCGGCCACGGCGACGGCTGGCTGAGGCGGGTCTTTTCAGGCGGCGAAAGAGACAATCAGAATCTCCGAAGAGCGGACTCTTCAACATCCTCACGGGTGTGTCACGGCCGTGACAAAGGCCCCTTAACCATGCGACAGGAAACCAGGCCAGGAAGACGCCGTTTTCCGTGCGACTCAACAAGGCGACGGTTGCATGCCCGAAGCATCGGACGCCAAGCCGGACGAGACCACCGTCGAAGCGCTGCAGGCGGCGCTGGAACGCGAACGCCTGCGCACCCGCGAGGTCGACCACCGCGCCAAGAACAGCCTGCAGCTGGTCTCCTCGCTGCTGCTGCTGCTCGGCCGCCGCTCGAGCGCGCCGGACACCCAGCGGGCGCTGAAGGCTATGCATCAGCGGGTCAGCGCCATCGCCGCCGTGCACCGCGAAATCCTCGGGAGCGCGGACGCCGACCGCTTCAACCTGACCGAGTTCATCCGCGAGCATGTGTCGGCCCTGGCCCGGGCCCATGGTCGCGAGGCGGTCGTTCATCTGGAGCTCGATCCCGTGGAGGTGGCCGCCGGCCAGGCCAGCCCGATCGCCCTGCTGGTCAACGAACTGGCGTTGAACGCGCTCGACCATGGCGCCGCCGCGGGACGGCCGCCGGAGGCGACCATCCGCCTGCGGACGGACGGCGCAGGCTTCGCCCTGACCGTCGCCGACAAGGGCGCCGGCCTGCCGCCCGGGGCCAGCGAGGGTGGCGGCTTCGGCCTCTTCATGGTCCGGCTGCTGGCCCAGCAGCTCGGGGCCAAGGTCGCGTGGGAGGATGCGCAACCTGGACTGGCGGCGGTCGTTACGGTGCCATGAGCTCTGCAGCCCCCTGCCCGCGGCCGCGGCCGGCCACCGCTGGCGAGGGCGCGTGAGCGCGCCGGTTCTGGCCGACATCGTCGGGACCGGCGCCGCCCTCTGCTCGATGGCCAGCTTCGTGCCACAGATCCTGAAGATCCGCCGCGAGCGCGACGCCTCGTCGGTGTCGCTGCGGATGTACGCCGTCACGGTGACCGGCTTCAGCCTCTGGATCGCCTATGGCGTGATGATCGCCAGCTGGCCGGTGATCGGCTCCAACGCCGTCTGCCTGGCGCTCTCGGCCACCATCCTGGTCCTCAAATGGCGGTTCGACCACGCCCGCGGCGCAACGCCCAGCGCCGCCGGCTAGCTTTGCCCGGCCTGGACGTCTAGCCACGGCCGCCGCTGCGCCTTAAGGCTGCCGGCGCAGGCGCCCGGCGGGCGCGCTCGGGACTTGAAGGCATGAGCGATCGACTGGCGGCGGCGCAAGCAGCTCTTAAGGCGGGCCAGCCGGCCGAAGCCGTCGAGCACGTCCTCGCCGCCCTGCAGGAAGACCCCGCCCGTCCGGCCCAGGTCTACCGCGTCCTGCTCGTGCAGCTCTACCAGGGCGGCCGGTACGAGGAGGGCGCGACCTGGGCCGACCGCGCGGTCGAACACCACCCCCATGACATCGAGATCGCCAACCTGCGCGGCGTGCTGCTCCGCCGGCTCGGCCGCTACGAGCGGGCCCTAGCCGCCTTCGATGCGGCGGTGCGGCTCGACCCCAAGAACGACGCGCCGGCCTACAATCGCTGCAACGTGCTGCTCGACATGCGCCAGGGGGCCAAGGCCGAGCAGGGCTTGATCCGGCTGGTGCGCCAGCAGCCGCGCAATGCCGAGCTCCAGCGCCAGCTCGGCCGCGCCCTGCTGATGCAGGGGAAGACCGATCAGGCGCTGGTGCGCTTCCGCCAGGCGGTCTCGATCCGCAAGGACCTGATCGACGCCTGGCTCGACCTGTCCGGCGCCTTGAACGAGCTGCACCGCACCAAACAGGCCGAGGAGGTGCTCGATAAGGCGCTGGCGGCCAATCCGGCCCATCCCCGCCTGGTCGAGGCCCGGGCCATCGTCCTGCGCCGCGCCGGCCAGTTCCGCCGGGCCGAAGCCTATCTGCGCGGCCTGCTGCCCGAACTGGAGCAGGCCGGATGGCTGCACTACCAGCTGGGCACGACGCTGGGCGAATACGACCGCGTCGGCGGCAATATCCACTTGCGCCGGGCCGTCGAGCTCGAACCCGGCAATACGGAATACCGGACGGCGCTGATCGAGAGCCTGGACCGCACCCGCGTCGGCGACGAGGCCGCCAATGTCGAAGAAGCCTATCAGCTGGCCAAGGCCCTGGTGGCGCAAGGCGGCGAGGTCGCCGATCCGGGGTCGCGCAAGATCCTCTACGAGGTGCTGCAGCGGGTCGGAGATTTCGCGGCGCTGTCCCACATCGGCGACTTTCGCAGCCGCGGCCGATCCTGGGCGGAAAGCGGCCGCCATGCTGCGCTGATGAAGCAGCTCTCCACCGTCGCGAGCGACGAGGACCGCAGCGAGCTTCTGGAGCAGCATCGGATCTGGGGACGCGAGGCGGAGCGCCGCGCCGCCGAGGCGCCGATCCACCGGCCCAAGCCGCGTCCGCGCGACGGCCGCATCCGGCTCGGGCTGATGTCGTCGGACCTGCGCCGACATCCCGTCGGCTATTTCGCCATGCCGCTGTTCGAGGCCGTCGACGAGCGCTTCGACCTCTACGCCTATTCCTTCGCCCGGGCGGCGGAGGACGAGGTGCAGAAGGCCATGGCGGCCCGCGCCACCGCCTTTCGCTGGAACCCGGAGATCGGCGCGCGCGAGGCCGCCCAGCTGATCGCCGACGACCAGCTCGACCTCCTGATCGAACTGGGCGGGTCGACCTACATGAACAAGCTGGAGGTGATGGCCTACCGGCCGGCCGCCAAACAGGCGAGCTGGCTGGGCTATCCGCATTCGGCAGGGCTCGCGTCCATCGACTATCTGGTGGTGGATCCCTACGTCATGCCCGAACGGCCGGAGCTGATCCTCGAAAAGCCGCTGATGCTACCGAACGCCTGGTATCCGCTGGGCGCCTTCCACTTCCGCCCGGAGCCGTCGGCCAACCCCGAGCCGCCGGTGGCGCGCAACGGCTATGTGACCTTCGGGACGGCGAACAATCCGCAGAAGTACAATCCGCAGGTGATCGCCGCCTGGGCGCGGGTGATGCGCGAGACGCCCGGCTCGCGCTTCCTGTTCATCCGCCCGGAAGGCGGCGCGCCGTCGTTTCGCGCGAACCTTTGCGCCCTGTTCGAAGCCGGCGGCGTCGCGGCCGAGCGCATCCAGTTCGAGCCGGTGCGGGGCGCCCACCTGCCGCACTACAACCGCATCGACATCAGCCTCGACTGCTTCCCGCAGACCGGCGGCACCACCACCTGCGAATCGATGTGGATGGGCGCGCCCTGCGTCACCCTGGTGGGCCCCGGGGTCTTCGAGCGCCTCAGCTATTCGACGCTGATGAACCTCGGGCTTTCGGAGCTCTGCGCCCATGACGTCGACGAGTTCGTGGCGATCGCCGCCCGGCTCGCCGCCGACCCGGCCCGCATCGCCGAGCTGCGCTCTGGCCTGCGCGCGCGCATGCAGGCCAGCCCGCTCGGCCAGACCGAGGCCTGGGCGCGCGACTTCTACGCCGCCGTAGCGCGGACCCTCGAAGCGGCGGCGCTCACCGCGTGACCGCGGCGTGCCAGCTGACGTAGTCGTCCCAGAAGGCCGGCTCGTCCCAGCCGTCGCGGCGGGCGGGCTCGGCGTTGACCCGGCGCAGCGGCTCGGGAAACTCGGTCTGCTCGGCAAAGGCGGTGCGGCACTCGCGGGCGAGCCGCGGACCGGCCTCGGCGGCGAGTTTCTCGGCGAACGCCGCTTGGCTTGCCTGCCATCCGCTCGGACGCGCCACCGCCGCCGTCGCCGGGTCGCTCAGCAGCGCCGCCAGATGCTCGGCGTAGGCTCGCGCCAGCAAGGGCGCCGGCAGGTGGTCGCGCAGGTAGAGCGGCGTGCGCACCACCGGCGTCTCGCCTGCGAACCAGCTGCGGAACAGATAGGCCGGGAACGACCGCTGCTGCTCGAAGGCGCCATAGGGGCTGGGGATCACGAAGCGGCCGAACCGCAGCCCCGCCCAGGCCGCATGATGCTGCAAGGCGATATTGGTCAGGGTCTTCGAGAGCCCGTAGGGCGTCACCGCCAACGGCTCCTCGGGAACCCCGCCCTCGCCGGCCTCGAACACCGTGCCGGTGACCAGCGCGACGCGGGCGCCCTGCTCCGCCAGCGTCTGCAGCACCTGCGGCGCGCCTGTGAGATTGCGCCCGAACGCCGCCGCCGCATCGAAGCCGGGGTCGCGATAGCCGGTGACGTCGGCGGCGTGGTGCGCCAGGGCCGCGATCCGCCGCCCCCGCACCAGCTGCAGGAAGGCCTCGCAGCCGAACGGGCGGGCGTAGACCACCTCGGCCACCGCCGCGACCCGGGCGATGCGCGCCTGCCGTTCGCCGTCGTAGTCGCTGCGCTCGCGCAGCAGCGGGGCGAGCACCTCGAACCCGGCGCTGGCCAGGGCCTCGGCGATCCACATGCCGGTGAACGAACTGGCGCCGGTGAGGAGGACCGTCTCGCCCATCAGCTCGGCCGATAATCCGGATAGGCCGCGTCGCGCGGGGAGATCCGGTGCGGCGCCGCCGGCCAGGTGATGGCGAAGGCCGGATCGTCCCAGCGCACCCCGGCCTCGCGGCCTGGCCGATAGAGCGGCGCGATCTGGTAGAGCACGTCGGTGTCGGCCTCCAGGGTCAGGAAGCCGTGGGCCACGCCCTCCGGCACCAGCAGGGCGCGACCGTTCTCCGCCGACAGTTCGGCGGCCGTCCACTGGCGATGGGTCGGGCTGTCCGGCCGCAGGTCGACGGCCACGTCGAAGATCCGTCCACGGACGCAGCGCACCAGCTTGGTCTCCGCGTGCGGCGCCGCCTGGTAGTGGAGGCCGCGCAAGGTCCCCGCGCCGGGGTTGCGCGACAGGCTGGTCTGGGCGGGGACGAAGGGATGGCCGGCGGCGGCGAATTCCTCCGGGCAGTGCAGCCGCGCGAAGGCGCCGCGCTCGTCGGTGCGCGGCTCGCTCTCGACCACCACCACGCCGGCGATGGCGGTGGCGACGAAGCGCATCAGCCGACCACCTCGGTGCGCGGCGAGGCGACGACGAAGCGCCCGCCCCACTCTGCGACATAGCCGAGCTGGCCAATGATCTCGTCCTTCAGGTTCCAGGGCAGGATCAGCAGGTAGTCCGGCCGCACCTCGCGCAGCCTGTCGGGCGCCAGGATCGGCGCATGGGTGCCCGGCAGGAAGCGGTCCTGTTTGGCGGGGTTGGCGTCGAAGGCCGCGACGATGTCGTCGGCCGTCGCCGCGCAGTAGTTGAGGAAGGTGTTGCCCTTGGCCGCCGCGCCATAGGCCGCGATCCGCCTGCCCTGCGACTTCGCGGCGGCGAGGAAGCCGTGGAAACTGTCGCGCACCGCCTCGACCCTGGGCGTGAAGTCCAGGTAGGTCTCGATGCGATCCAGCCCCGCGGCGGCCTCGCGGGCCCGCAACGCTCCCAGCGCCGCGGTCTCCGCCCGGCCGGAATCGAGGTGACAGCAGAACAGCCGCAGCGACCCGCCATGGGTCGACAACAGCTCGACGTCGAACGGCCGAAGGCCGTTGGCCCGCAGCACCCGCTCCACCGCCAGCAGCGACAGGTAGGAGAAGTGCTCGTGGTAGATGGTGTCGAACTGCACCAGCTCGATCAGCTTCAGCAGGTGCGGGAATTCGAAGGTCAGCACGCCCTCGTCGTTCAGCACGTGGCGGAAGCCGGCGACGAAGCTGGAGATGTCGGGCACATGGGCCAGCACATTGTTGGCGGCCATCAGGTCGGCGCGCACGCCGCGGGCGGCCAGCGCCACCGCAAATGTCTCGTCGAAGAAGGCCACCTCGGTGGCGACGCCGCGCGCCCGCGCCGCCTCGGCGGTGTTGGCGGCCGGCTCGATCCCCAGCACCGGCACCCCCATGCCCACGAAATGCTGCAGCAGATAGCCGTCGTTGCTGGCGATCTCGACCACCAGGCTGCCGGGACCCAGGTTCAGGCGCTCGGCCATGGCCTCGGCGTAGCGGCGCGCATGGGCCACCCAGCTGGAGGAGAAGGAGGAGAAGTAGGCGTAGTCCTGGTCGAAGATCGCCTCGGCCGGCACGGCGTCTTCCACCTGCACCAGGAAACAGGCGTCGCAGACCCGGGCGTGCAGCGGATAGCGGCGCTCGGTCCCGGCGGCGAGCTGGGCGGCCGTCAGGTTGCTGTTGGCCAGCGGCTGGTCGCCGAGGTCCACGAAGGTGTGGACCAGCGGGGTGCGGCAGAAACGACAGTGGGGCTGGAGGGTCATGGGCGAGCTTCGTAGCCTTCGATCGCTTCCAGGCACAAGTCGAGCGCGGCTTCGCCGGCAGCCTGTCGCCGGTGCCAGTCCATGGTCAGGGCCACCGCTTCGGGAGCCTCCAGGCGGCTACGGAAGCCGAGGCTCTCGGCGGCCCGGCCGGCGTCGATGGCCAGGGCGCGCGCTTCGATGGAGTTCGGGTCGGGGTCGTGCCGCCAAGGCTTGGCCCCCAGGGCCGCGACGCCCAGGCTGGCGAGTTCGCCGACGGTGACCTCCCGCCCGCCGGGGCGCGGACCGAAGTTCAGCGCGCGCGGCGTGTCCGGGCGCTCGGCCAGGGCCTGCAGATAGGTCAGGTAGCCGGCCAGGCAGTCAAGCACGTGCTGCCACGGCCGGGTCGCCTCGGGATGGCGAAGCGCGACGGTCTCGCCGGCCTGGGCGGCGCGGACGATGTCGGCCACCAGCCGGTCGCGCGAGAAGTCGCCGCCGCCGATGACATTGCCGCCTCGCGCCGTGGCGACGGGCACGCCGGCGGCGTCGAAGTAGCTTCTGGCGAAGCTGGCGGTGACCAGCTCTGCCGCCGCCTTGGACGCCGAATAGGGATCCTTGCCGCCCAGCGCGTCGGTCTCGACGAAGGCGCGTCCGGTCTCGGCGTTGGCGTAGACCTTGTCGGTGGTCACCACCAGCACCGCCCGCAGCGAGGCCTGGCCGCGCAGCGCCTGCAGCAGGTGCGCCGTGCCCATGACGTTGGTCTCGAAGGTGACGATCGGATCCTCGATCGCCGCACGCACGATCGGCTGGGCGGCCATGTGCAGCACCAGGTCGAAGGCCTCCCCGGAGACCTCGGCGCGAACCGCGTCGGGGTTGCGAATGTCCACCAGCCGCGAGGCGACCCGGCGCCGGACGCCGGCCAGCGCGAAGAGGCTGGGATCCTGGTCCGGCGGCAGGGCGAGGCCGGTGACCTCGGCGCCCATGCGCGACAGCCAGATCGCCGCCCAGGCGCCCTTGAAGCCGGTGTGGCCGGTCAAAAGGACGCGCTTGCCGCGCCAGAAGGCGGGGTTCACCGCCACGGCGCCTGGCCCGAGGCCCAAAGCCCCTCCAGCTGGTTCTTGTCGCGCAGGGTGTCCATCGCCGCCCAGAAGCCGTCGTGGCGATAGGCCATCAGTTGGCCGTCGTGGGCCAGCCCCTCCAGCGGCGCATTCTCCCAGACCGTGGCGTCGCCCTCGATCCGGCTGAGCACGCTGGGGTTCAGCACGAAAAAGCCGCCGTTGATCAGGCCGTTGTCGCCCGGCGGCTTCTCGCTGAACCGCTGCACCTGGCCCTCTTCGATCTCCAGCGCGCCGAAACGGCCGGGCGGCGCCACGGCGGTGACCGTCGCCTCGCGCCCGTGCTGACGGTGGAAGCCGGCGAGCGCCGCCAGGTCGACGTCGGACAGGCCGTCGCCATAGGTCAGGAAGAAGGGTTCGGCACCATCCAGGTAGCGCGCCACCCGCTTCAGCCGGCCGCCGGTCATGGTCGCCTCGCCGGTCTCCACCAGGGTCACCCGCCAGGGCTCGTGGTTGGTGGCGTGGTACTCGATCGCGCCCTGGGCCAGGTCGACGGTGACGTCGGCGTTGTGGAGCACATAGTTGGCGAAGTACTCCTTGATCATGTAGCCCTTGTAGCCGAGGCAGACGACGAAGTCGTTGAATCCATGGCGGGAATAGAGCGTCATGATGTGCCAGAGAATCGGCCGCCCGCCGATCTCGATCATCGGCTTGGGGCGCAGGTGGCTCTCTTCCGAGATGCGCGTGCCGAGCCCGCCCGCGAGGATCACCGTCTTCATGCTTCGCCTCTCGCGGCCATACCAAGAGCCGCCGAACGCCCCCTCCGTCTCGCCCGCGGCGATCCACCTCCCCCGCTGCGCGGTGGAGGATCTGGGCCTGGATGCTCCACCGCTTTGCGGGGGAGCTGTCGCGCAGCGACTGAGGGGGCGTTCGGCGCCACATGCAATACTCCGCCTCTTATAGCGATCCTCCGCCGGGATGAAGCTTGCGCCGGGAACCGGCTCGCGAGATGGGTGGATCATGGCTGCGGCGCCGCTCGTCACCTTCCTGATCGCCGGCGTCCAGAAGGGCGGCACGACGGCGCTCTACGACTATCTGGCGGACTATCCCGACGTCGCTCTGTCGCGGGTGAAGGAGGTCCACTTCTTCGACGACGAGCGGCAGGATTGGCGCAGCCCCGACTACCGCGCCTATCACGCCCAGTTCGCCTCGCCGCAGGCGCGGCCGTGCGGCGAGGCGACGCCGATCTACCTCTACTGGCCCAACGCCCTGGAGCGGATCGCCGCCTACAACCCGGCCATGCGGCTGATCGTGACCCTGCGCGATCCGGTGCAGCGGGCCTGGTCGCACTGGCGCATGGAATACGCCCGCGGCGCCGAGCGCGAACCCTTCGCCTGGTGCATCCGCGAGGGCCGCCAGCGCCTGTTCGGCGCCGAGCCGTGGGGCCACCACCGGGCATTCTCCTATGTCGAACGCGGCTTCTACGCCGAACAGCTGGAGCGGTTGTTCGCGGTCTTTCCGCACAAGCAGGTGCTGATTCTGCGGTCGGAGGATCTCAAGCGCCACCCGGCGAGGCCGCTGGCCCAGGTGCGCGACTTCCTCGGCCTGGGCGGCGCGCCGACGCCCGCCGCACGCGAGGTCCATGTCGGGCGCGACATCGACTACGGCTCGGCGCTCACGCCGCAGGACGTGACCTGGCTGCGCGACCTCTACGCCCGCGACCAGGCGCGGCTGCGGGCGCTGGCCGGTTTCAGCTATAGCTAGTGTGCTGAATCTAAAGTTCGCCCGAGCCCGCCACAAGGCGCTGGCGAGCTTCGGAATCGGGACACTAGAACTCTGTGCCTTCGCGCAGGAACTTGTTGAGCACATTGTTCGGACGAATGCCGTAGCGGACGCTGGCCCGCTCCACCCGGCCATGCGCGGCTTGCCGGATGGCGGCGAAGAAGGCGCGGTCCGAGGTGACGCCCGGGCCCTCCGCCCAGCGGCCGAAGGCGCGCCCGGCGAGCAGCTTGTCGACCAGCAGGCAGTTGGGGTCCACCAGCCCACCCTGGGCGGCGAAGCGGCCGGCGTCCGGCCCGACCGAATCCCAGCGGTCGACGCCCAGTTCGCGACCGGTGACCTCGTCGATCAGCATACGCAACGAATAGGCCCAGACCTTGCCCCGGATCGCCTGCATCACGCCGGCCAGGTGGTCGGGCTCCCAGCTGTTGTCGTCGTCCAGGTAGGCGACGTAGCGAGTGTTGGCCATGAAGCTGAGGATCGAGCGCAGCGAGCCGCCGTCGGTGGCCCGGTGCACGCCGCCGTGGCGGATCGAGGTCGAATAGGGCAGCGCCAGCACCAGGGCGGAGACGTGGGCCGGCCGCCGCTGCAGCACCGCGGCGAGGTCGACCGGCGTCGCGCCAGCCTTGTCGACCCCGATCATCAGCTGGATGCGGCCGCCATAGTCCTGCCGGTAGACCGACTCCACCGCCGTCTCGATGCAGGGCCGCAGGATGGTCGGCATGACGACCGCCACATCCGCCGGGGCCTGTGGATCCGTCGCGTCCGGATAGAACTGCCCGATCGGGCTGGCCGGGGCCATGCTGCCAGCCCCGCTCACGAACCGGTCTTCCGGACATAGAGCTGGTAGAGCGGCGCGCCGATGACCGTCAGCCTGCGCTGATAGATGTTGATGAAGGCGTCGATCGCCGGCTTCGGCATCTGGTAGAAGTCCTGCCGGCCGGAGCCTTCCAGCGACCAGAGGTAGTCGTCGAAGATCAGCAGGCCGCCCGGGCGCAGCAGCATGAAGGCCAGCACGGCGTCGGCCAGCACGTCGGGCGCCTGGTGCGAACCGTCGACGTAGATCAGGTCGAAGCTCTCCTGGCGGCCTTCCGCCAGCAGCTTGATCAGGGCGTCGGAGGAGAGCGACTTGTGCTTGTGGAAGGCGACGGCGCGCGGCGCAGCGGCGCAGGCGGCGGCGATATTGCGGTCGAACCTCTGCTCCACCAGCGGCATGGCCCCGGCGTCATGCTCGACGCCGCCGCCCCAGCTGTCGACGCAGTGCAGTTCGATGTCGCGCTCGCTCGCGCAGGTCTCGACCAGGAAGCAGGCCGTGCGGCCCTCGTAGGAGCCGATCTCCAGCAGGCGAGTCGGCGGATAGCGCCGCAGCAGTTCCCTCCAGACCCCGGCGAAGCGGGTGAACCAGTCCGTGGTGAAGTCGTAGTTGCTCAAAAACGTCCCTCCACGGCTCGCGGTCGCTCGATTTGGAGCCGTCCGGCGCTAGCCTCTGGTGTTCGGCGATTCCCGCCAGCGCAATGGTTATAACTTCTATTTGATCGGGGTTTTGCTTTGCCGGGAGACCACTTTCGGCTAAGCTTCGTTGGTCAGCCTAGCTCTCCATGGCTGTGTCGCTTTGGCCGGGCAGCGATCCGCAAGGTTTGCTGTCCGGCCTTTGTGTTTCAGGCCCGCGGCCTCAGGACGACTGCGCCGAACCGCGCCATCCACAATATCCCGCGCTGCACGAACGGCCGCTGGCCCGCCGGGAACTGCGCCGCCGTCTCGGCGACGGTGGCCGGGCCGTGCTGCGCCAGCCATCGCAGGATCTTGCGGGCGGCCTCGGGCGTCAGTCTATTCAGGTCGCTATGGGTCGCCAGCGGCGAGGCGAGCGCCGCCTCGAGCCCGGCGAGATCGGCGGCCGGCGGCAGGCTGACCTGCCAGCCGGGCTGCAGGTGGTGGGTCGGATAGCCGCCGAACAGCGTGAAGGGGTCCGGGCGGAACGGATTGGCCGCCGGGGTCGGCGCCGGCGCCGCCGCGCGGCGGCGTGCGTTCTGCTCGGCCCAGAGCGCCTGGTACTGCGGGATGATCACCGACCAGTCGAAGGTGCGCGCGGCCTGCGCCTTGGCCTCGCGGGCCATCCGGCCGCGCAGGTCGGGGTTCTCCGCCAGGTCGACGATGGCCTGGACGGCGGCCGCGAAGTCGATGGCGGTGAACTGGCTGGCGGCGCCGACATAGGTGTCGTAGTTGATCACCCGATCGGCGAAGGCGTAGGCGAGATCCCCGCCGTCGCCCGGGCGCGGCGCGTAGGTGGGAATGCGAAAGCCGTCCTCGCCGTGGCGGACGGTGTCGCGGTAGCCGTTCCAGTCGGTGACCACGCACGGCAGGCCGGCCGCCATCGCCTCCACCGGGGTGAGGCCGAAGGTCTCCTGGACGTTGTCGGAAAAGCTGATGAAGAGGTCGGCCACCGACCAGATCGAGAAGCGGACGTCGGCGCCGCGGCCGTCGATCTCGCGATACTGGACGGACGGGCATAGCGCCCGCGAGCGTTCGTGGTGCTCGGCGGTGGCCGCCTCGTTGGCGGCCCAGCCGGAATTCACCCAGTAGAGCGGCCGCGAGAGGCGCTGGGCGGCCCGCTCGAGGGCGATGGCCATCAGCGCCGGATTCATCTTCGAGCGGACGCTGTAGCGGCCGACATAGAGGGCGACGAGGGCGTCGTCGGGGATGTCGAGGCGCGCGCGCCAGGCCTTGCGCTCGGCCTCGGTGGTGGCGAAGTCGTCGACGTTGATCCCCAGGGGGATGGTGACGCGCTGGGGCTCGGGCCGGCGCCGTGGCCCGTACTCGCTGGCGAGATAGTCGCGCACCCCGTCCAGCTGGGTCTCGACCGAGGCGCGGACCGCCTCGGAGGTGCAGATCAGCGCGTCATAGTCCTGCAGCGGCGAGATCAAGAGGTCGGCGATGTTCTGCATGACCGCGGTGGTGGCGGTGGTGTGGGTGATGCCGCAGATCGCATAGGCCTGGTCGCCGAGCGGCCGGCGCGCCCAGGCTTCGCCGGCGATGCCGGGGACGGGCATGTTGAGCACGCCCACCTCGCCGAGTTGCCGGCGGCCCATGTGCCAGACCAGGCCGCGCTCCACCGGATGGATGCGGCGGACCAGGGCCGCGGCCTCGGCCACCGGCCGGCGGTTGACGTTCCACAGGTGGACGGCGTCGACCTGGCCATGCCGCAGGAACCCCCTGAGGAAGCTCTCGCCAGCGGAATGGCGGCCCATCAGGCGCGCGCCGGTGGTGTCGTAGGCGTCGGGGTGGAAATAGAGGGCGGCGTTCGACATGGGCCCTTAAAACCGCGGCCGCCGCGCCAAGGGAAGCCCCAAAAGAAAAGGGCCGCCCCGAAGGGCGGCCCTCAAGCTTCCGTCTGAGCGGTGAGGCTTAGACGATGCTGCTCGAGTCGATGTCGGTCAGCGAACGACCGACCAGGACCACCGCGCTATCGCCGGCGTTCAGCGTGCCGCTCACGTTGGTGTCCGAGAAGACCACCACGTCGGTGCCCACTTGAACCGCGATGTACTCGAACGAGCCGAAGTGGCTGTTGGCGTACGCCGTGGCCGCCGCATAGTCGGTGGCGGTGGCTTCAGTGTAGTCGTTCGTCGTCCCGGCGACCGCGCCGAAGTGCAGGTGATCGCCCGCGGCCCAGTCCTTGATCTGGTCCTGGGTGCCGAGGGTCGTGGTCGACGCGTGCGAGCTGAAGTCGAACGTGTCGTTGCCGTCGCCACCGAACAGGACGTCCTGACCGGCGCCCGCGACGATGGTGTCGGCGCCAGCGCCGCCCAGGATGGTGTCGCCGCCGGGGCTGGCGGTGATCAGGTCGTTGCCCGCGCCGCCGTCGATCGACTCGTGGCCACCGGCCGCGTGAGCGCTGGCGTTGATCGTGTCATCGCCCGCGCCGCCCAGCAGGGTGTCGTTGCCCGTGCCGTTGCCGGCGACGATCAGGTCGTTGCCCGCGCCGGCGTCGATGCTTTCCGAGCCGGTGTAGCCGGCGTTGCCGGTGACCGTGATCGAGTCGTCGCCGTCACCGCCGAGGATGGTGTCGTTGCCGACGCCAGCGCCGTGGGTCACGGCCAGGACGTCGTTGCCGGCGCCCAGGTCGAGCGAGCCCGAGAAGCCGGTGCCCGTGTAGGCCACGGCGTCATTGCCGTCGCCGCCGAGGATGGTGTCGTTGCCGCCGGCGAGGGCGCTGATGCTGTCGTTGCCGAGGTCGCCGGCGATGAACTTGGCGCCGGTGCCGGAGATCGAGAGCAGGTCGTTGCCCTGGCCGCCGTGGAAGATGCCAGTCCCGGTGTTGGAGGAGGTGATGGTGTCGTCGCCGAGGTTGCCGTTGGCGAGGACGTCGCCGGCGCCGGCCAGACCGATGAAGTCATTGCCTTGGCCGCCCAGCAGGGTGTCGTTGCCGCCGGCGCTCGTGAGGGTGTCGTCGCCCAAGTTGCCGTTGATCAGGTCGTTGCCCGAACTCGCGGTGATCGAGTCCGAACCCTGGCCGCCAAAGAGGGTGTTGTTGCCCGTCCCGCCGCTGATCGTGTCGTCGCCGTCGTCGCCGCTCACCGAGTCATTGCCAATGCCCGTAACGAGCAGGTCATTGCCCAGGCCGCCGAAGACGGTGTTGGTGCCGTCGTCGCCGTCGATGGAGTCATCGCCGCGGTCGCCGCTCAAGTATTCCGAACCCGTGCCGCCGAGGATCGAGTCGTCGCCTTGGCCGCCGAGCAGGGTGGAGTTACCCGAGCCGCCGGTCAGGGTGTCGTCGCCGAGGTTGCCCTGGGCGAAGGCGTTGCCGGTGGCGGCCGTGATCGCGTCGTCGCCTTGGCCGCCGAAGATGGTGTCGTTGCCGCCACCGCCGCCGATGATGTCATCGCCGCCGTTGCCCTGGAGCCAGTCGGCTCCGGTCGTGCCGGTGATGGTGTCGTCGCCGAGGCCAAGGAAGGCGCCGACCGCCGAACCCGCGCCCGTGAAGCTGTCAGCCCCGGTGGTGCCGATATACAGGTTCGAGTTGGTCGAAACCGAAACGGTCTCACCCTGGATCAGCGCGCCGAAGGTCTTGGTGACGCCCGTGGTCTGGTCCGTCAGCAGAACGTGGACCGACGGCGGAGTGGTCGCGGTGCCGGGATCCGTCACATAGGCGACGCGGAACGCCGCACCGGTCGAAGCAGTATTGGAGACCGACAGAGAGTCGGTGCTCTGATCATACGACAACGCCTGCGCGTCGGTGATCGTCTCAAAAGTATAATTCGCCATTAGTCTCTCCAGTCTGTGTCACACGGACCCCGGCACGCCTGACCCCCATCCCCGATGGAGCGGTCCCGACGATCCATTACCCCATGCGCCACGGCGGAACCGCGGCGAAGGTTAAACGAGCCCGTGAGAAGACGTATCGGATGAGCGCCACTCGCGCAATATGAAAAAGGCCGGACTTGGGCGTCCGGAAGGCGAGTTTCGCCGCCTTTGCAGCGGTCCCGGGCCGCCGGCAAAACGGCCCAGAATTTGTTTAAAAAATGGTGACGGACGAGCCACTTAGGCTCGTCCGCGGACCGCCGCCTACTGCTCGTGGAAGGCGTGGTCCATGGTATCGGTAATCGGCGATACCAGGAAGCCCAGAAGGGTGCGCTTGCCGCTCACCAGCATGACGCTGGCCGGCATGCCGGGCGTGATGCGCTCGTCCGGCTTCAGCTTGGTCAATTCCTTCGGGTCGATTCGCAGGTCGGCCCGGTAGAACGACAGCCCCGCCTTCTCGTTGGTCGACTTGTCGGGCGCCACCATCACGACCTTGGCGTCCATCGGGCCATGCCAGCGTGGGTTGAGCGCCAGGATCCGCACCCGGGCGTCCATGCCCACTCGCACCGTCTCGATGTCCTGCGGCTTGATCATCGCCTGGACGAACAGCGGCGCGTTGGACGGCACCACCTGCATCAGCACCTCGCCGGGGTTGGAGGCGCCGCCGGGGGTGAACTGGGTGAGGTTGAAGACGTAGCCGTCGACCGGCGCGCGCAGCACCGTGCCTTCGAGCGCCGCCTTGGCGGCCGTCAGCCGCGGCAGCACGTCGGCCAGCTTGGCCTGGGCGTCGCGCAGCTCGTCGGCCGCCTGGCTGTGCCGCTGGTCGCTCATGGTGACCATCTGCATCCGGGTCTCGCCCTGCTGCTGCTTCAGCCGGGCGATGTCGGCGAGCAGCGAGCCCTTGCGGCCGGCCAGGTCCGACATCGAGCGCTGGTAGCGCAGGATCAGCTGGCGGGGCGCGTAGCCCTTGGCGTAGAGCGTCTTGTAGCCCGACATCTCCTCGTCGGTGAGCTTGCTCTGATCCTGGACCGAGTCGACCTGCGCCTTGTCGCCCTCGATCTGGTTCTGGACCTGGTCGAGGCGCTGGGAGAGCACCGAGTTCTGGCTCTGGAACAGCTGCAGGCGCGTGGTGAACATCAGCTGCTGGTCGCGCATCGATCCGGCCACCCGCGGGTCCGCCGCCCGCGCCATCAGCTCCGGCGGAAATTCCAGGCTGTTGCGCCCGGCGGCCTCGGCCGAGGCGCGGACGGCCTGGGCCATCAGCGTGTCGGACTGGTTCTGCAGGACCTCGACGGCGGCGCGCTCGTCGGTGTCGTCGAAGGTGATCAGGGTCTGGCCGGCGCGCACCAGCTGGCCTTCATGGACCAGGATCTGGCGCACCGTGCCGCCCTCGCGATGGCGGATGGTCTTGAGGTTGGATTCCACCTCGACCTCGCCCGTCGCCGAGACGCCGCTGGCCAGCGGAGTGAGGCCGGCCCACAACCCCAGGCCGAGCACCAGGACGCCGATGATGGCGGCGCCGATGATCATCGGCCGGCGCAGGCGATGGTGCAGATGCGGGTCGATCGGCTCCAGCGCGTCCGTGCCGAAGACCGGGGCGACGTAGCCGGAGCGAACCGGCCCGAGATCAAGCTTCATCGTTGGGCCTCCACGGCCCGCACTTCGGCGGGCTTGGTCAATCTCGCCATCACGGCGTCACGCGGGCCGAACAGCTCCATCCGTCCCTCGCGCATCGCCAGCAGCTTGTCGGCCACCCGGAAGACGCCGATCTTGTGGGAGATGATCACCACGGTGGCGCCGTTCGCCTTCATGGTCTCGATCGCCGTCATCAGCGCCTGTTCGCCCTCGGCGTCGAGGCTGGCGTTCGGTTCGTCCAGCACGATGAAGGCCGGGTCGGCGAGCATGGCGCGGGCGAGGCCGACCCGCTGCCGCTGGCCGACCGACAGCACCACCCCGCCCTCGCCGACCTCGGTGTCGTAGCCCTTGGCGGTCCGCAGCACGAGCTCATGCACACCGGCGAGCTGGGCGGCGCGCACCACCTGCTCGTCGCTGACGTCGTCGCGGAAGCGGGCGATGTTCTGGCGGATGGTGCCGGCGAACAGCTCGGTGTCCTGCGGCAGATAGCCGACATGACGGCCGAAGTCGGCGCGATTCCAGCTGAACACGTCGGCCCCGTCGAGGCGCACCACGCCGTTGATCGGCCGCCAGATGCCCATCAGCAGGCGCGCCAGTGTCGACTTGCCGGCGCCGGACGGTCCGATCACGCCCAGCACCTCGCCGGCCTCGACCTGGAAGTTGATGCCCGACAGCAGCAGCCGGTTGGCGCCTTGCGGGGCGAAGTTCACCCCCTCGACGCTGAGGCGCCCCTTCGGCCGCGGCAGGGTGGTCGCGGCGGCCGCCGGCTCGGCCCGCTGCAGGATCTCCATCAGCCGCCCGTGCGAGCGGGCCATGTTGTTCAGCGGCTCCCAGGCGGCGACGATCTTCTCGATCGGCGACAGCGCGCGCGCGGCCAGGATCATGTTGGCGAACAGCATGCCCGAGTGCAGCTGCCCCTTCATGATCAGCCAGGCCCCGATGGCGATCGTCAGGATCTGGATGCCCATGCGGGTGGCCTTGATGGTGTCGGTATAGGCGTTCGACTTCTCGGCCGTGTCGGCGCCCCGCTCGATGGTGATCCGGCGGAAGTGCGCCCAGGCCGCGCCCAGCGTCGGCAGCATGCCCATGGCCCGCACCACCTCGCCGTTGCGCAGCGCGGCTTCGGTGAAGGCGTAGCTCTTCAGCGCCGCGTCGTTGGCGTCGCGCATCGACGGACGGATGGCGCGCTCCTGCGAGAGCGCCAGCGCGATCAGCGCGCCGGCGCCGACGGTCGTCAGCACCCCGACCATCGGGTCGATCATGTAGAGGACGATGATGAAGACCGGGATCCACGGCAGGTCGAAGAAGGCCGCCGCCGCGACCCCGGTGAGGGTCTGGCGGAACGAATCAAGATCCCGCAGCACCTGCGAACGCCCGCTGACGTCGCCGCGCACCGCCGCGTCGAACAGGCTCGAGAACAGCCGCCCGGAGACGCGCTGGTCGAGCAGCACCCCGTAGTTGATCAGGATCCGCGCGCGATAGTCGTCGATCACGCTGGAGACGGCGAAGACGAAGATGGTGATGAAGGTCAGCATCCATAGCGTCGCCTGGCTCTCGCTCTGCATCACCCGGCCGTACACCTGGTAGGTGTAAAGCGGCATGGCGAGATAGAGGAGGTTCGAGAAGAAGCTGAACACCGCCGCCACGCCGAACGGCTTCTTGCCGTCGTTCAGCGCTCGCGTGAGCACGTTGTCGGGCTGGTTCGTGAGGAACGTGAGGAATTTCATGGCCGCGGAGCTATCCCGTGCGAGGCGCCGCCCAAGACACCTTAAAGGTGGCGCAATTGCGGTATTTGCCACGGAGCGTCACCGTTCCGCCGCTGCCCAGGACTGCCCGGAGCCGGCGAGAGAGATGCTAGCCGGCTCGGGCGCTGTCAATCTTCCTGGCGGTCTTCGACGTAATGCCGCGCCCAGTGCTCGAGCGGCGTGAGCCCCTCTTCGACCAGCTCCGGATGCGCGGCGAGATAGGCGGCCGTCACGAAACCGGGCGCCGGCTCCGCCACGGCCCAGGCGCCCGCCTGCAGGTAGTCCGCCAGGGGATCGGCGCCGGCCGCCAGCGCCTCGCCTCGCTGCACGGCATAGTGCTGCGGATCGAAAAACCGGCTGGGGCTCAGGCCCTTCGCCGCGCCGACGGCGAGATAATGCCGCAGCGGATCCGCCGCCGCGTCCTCCCCCGGCGCCTGGGCGAGGTACCAGGCCGGATCGAACAGCGGCGTAGGCGTCAGGCCGGCTGCGGCGCCCTCCAGCACGAAGTGCGCCAGCGGCGGCGTCTGTGCGGCTTCGGCCGGCATCTGCGTCCGGTACCAGGCCGGATTGAACAGCGGGTGCGGCGACAGGCCCAGGCGCCAGCCTTCGCGCATATAGTGCGACAACAGATCCTCGCCGGGCGCCAGCCGCGGCTCCTGGGCGAAATAGAAGGCCATGTCGAACAGCGGGTGCGGGTCGCGCCAGCCTTGCGCGCCGACGCGCATGAAGTGCGCCAGCGGCGTGAGGCCGCTGGCGTCCAGCGCCTGCGCATTCTCCCGCGCATAGAAGGCCAGGTCGAACAGCGGGTGGGGCGCGCGGCCCTCCTGCTGGCCATCGAGGACGAAGTGCAGCAGCGGCGCTCCCCCAGCGGCCGCCACGTCGGCGTTGCGGCTCAGATAGAAGGCCTGGTCGAACAAGCTTGACGGCGCGGCGGCCGGATCGCCTTCGCGCTGCAGATAGGCGACGATGCTGCGCAGATCCTCGCGCGGCCGTCCGCTGGTGCGCCACACGCCGGACGCGGCGACCACCAGGGCTCGTCCGACCCAGCCGAACCGCAACAGCCTCGCGCGGGCGCGCCACAGCGTGACGCTCGGCCAGCCGGCGCCGGCGGAGACCACCAGGCTTCGCTGCGCTGCGACCGCCGCGGCGCGCCGTCGCGCCCGAGCCTCGGCGCGCTCGGAGAAGGCCATCAGGATCGCCCGGCTCATGGCCATGCGCGCCAGCGGCTGGCTGCCGTTGAGCCGGGCGATCTCGCTGCGCAGTTCGTCGACCAGGGCGACGACCGCCGCCGCCTTCTGGATCAGCGCGTCGGCCTCCTGGCCCCGGTCCCAGGGATCCATGTCGAGCGCCGCGTTCATGCCTCCAGCTCCGCAAGCTGCGCCTGGAAGCTGTTCGGGCCGGCGCCATAGGGATCCGGATACGCCGCCTGCAGGTCCGGCCGAGCCCGATAGAGCAGCCGGTGCGCCATCTCGATCGGGCGGCCGTCCCGGTAGACGCCGTAGGCCCACCAGCGGGACGGAATGGCCGGATCGGTCGCCGCGGCCACCTGACGTTTGTACCAGCTCCAGATCTCGTAGACCGCGAAGTTGTCCCCCGCATAGCGCCGCGTCATGGCGTCCCCCAACTCGCCCAGCTTGGTAAAATGCCAGAAGCGCAGCGTGGCGCCATTGACGAGGATTCGACCGTCCTTTTCCACGCTGACGTTTCGGCGGCTGAGATTCCAGCTGGCGACGTTGTAGCCCGGATCGCGCAACACCTTGACCTTGTCGAACAGGGCCGGGGCGTGGTCGCACCAGCGCTGGTCGACGAACAGCCCGCGGGGAATGTCGTCATAGCAGTGGGTCAGCAGGCGGTCGTTCCACCATCGGGCGAAGCGCGCGCCCTCGCCCGTGGTGCGGACGGCGACGAAGCCCAGGTTGTAGATGCCGGTCCGCAAGGTCGCCACGTCGTTGTCCTCGATGGCCACGGGGTCGTCATTCGCGTCGAGAAGGTGCGGCGTCAGAAGCAGGTCGTCCGTCTCGAGCCAGGCCTCCACGGGCGCGAGCGATTCCAGCAGCGCCGTGTCGGGGTCGAGATAGACCACCGCGTCCGCGGCGGAGCTGCAGGCCTGCAGCAGGAACGGGCCCTTCACCGCGGTGCAGACCTCGACGAGGTCGTGCTTGAACAGCCAGGAGGCGAAGTTCGGGATCCCGAGCTCGGAGGCGTAGACCACCCGGTCGAAGGGCTCGGCCGCGAGGTCCAGCGCGAATCCCGGCGGCGGCTCGTCGGTGATCAGAGCCGTCAGCTCCCAGTCGGGATGGAAGCAGCGCAGGCTGCCGAACAGCACCCGCGCGCGGTTCAGGTAGGAGAAGGTGAAGCTGGAAAAGCAGAGGACCTTCATGGCGTGGCCTTCGAGGCCGGCGCCAGCAGGTCCGCGGTCATCCCGCTGAACGTCAGGTCGTAGAGTCTCGGCTTGCGGACGCGGCGGGCCAGGTCCGCAAGCTCGCCGCTGGCCAGCGCGCGCCGCAGCGCCGCCTCGTCGTCCAGCACCCGGCCATCGGCGCCGGCCGCCAGAAGGGCGGCGACATTGGCGCTGTCGGGCGGTGCGACGATGGCCGCGCCGGCGGCGATCGCCTCATAGGCCGCCAGGCAGAAGGTCTCGCGGAAGATCGACCAGATCACCGCCACGTCGACCTCCAGAGCCTCGAGCGCATGCCGCATCGCCTGCGGATCGGCGAGGCTGACGGACACCGGGTGGAACTCGATGTCGGTGCGCGGATCGCGGCGCGCGCCGAGGTGCAGGAAACGATAGCGCGGATCGGCGGCGAAGTCGGTCGCCAGCTCGGCGAACACCGGCCAGCCCTTGTGCGCCACCGGCATGCCCACGAAGGCCAGCCGCAGTGACCGCGGCTCGCTCCGGCGCCGCCCGATCCGGCCGACCTCGCCCGCCGGCGCGGGCCGCCGGGGCGTCAGGCTGACGTGGGGGTGCACCACGGTGGCGACAGCCGGATAGCTCCAGCGGCCCCGCCAGAAGTCGAGGGTCGTCTGCGAGGGACTGACCACGGTGAGCCGCAGTTCGCCGAACAGGCGCTCATGTGCGTCGATCTGCGGCATGCGAGCGGCCGCGTAGAGGCAGATGGCGCAGGCCTGGCTCTCCGGCGGCGGCGCGCCGCAATCCTGCACATCGTTCCTCAGCAGCTGATACCCCGCGCAGAGGCTGGTGAAGTCGTGCAGCCAGAAGAAGCCCTCGTTCAGCCCGGCCGCCGCGAGGATCTCCAGCACTTCGTCGACGCTGTGGCCCAACAGGTTGTGAATGGCGAAGCTGCCGCCCGTCGCGTTCCGGCGCAGGTCGGCCAGGCCCCGGGCGACGTCGGCCGCGCCGAAGACGCCGATGCGCCGGCCGTTCAGGATGGCGGCGAGCGGCGCCGGCTGGTCTCGCCGCAGCACGGGCCATAGCACCTCGGGACAGAGGTGGAGGTGATCTGCGCCGCGTCGGGCGATCTGCTCCGACTCGTACTGCAGGCACAGCTGTACGCCGCCGAGGTTGCGCGTGTAGTCGTCGTGGCTGAAGGTGACGTGCAGGTCCGCCAGGCCCGTGCGCGATTGCGTGACGGCTCCGGCGAAGTCCGCCGCCGGCTGGACACTTGAAGCCCGTTCGGCAGAGTCGGCGATCCGCGCCTGCAACGGGACCAGGTCGGCGATGATCTTGGCCCGAAACCCCTGGAGGTTGCGCGGCGCGCGCCCCTCGGCGCGGCCGGCGAGAATGTAGTGGACGAACGGATTGATCCCCGCCTCGGCGACGTCCGGATTGGCCTGCAGGTATTCGCGGACGGAGAAATAGGGCGTCGGATCTCGGCCTTCCTGCCAGCCGGCGGTGAGGAAGTGGGCCAGCAGGTCGGCGCCCGCCTCGGCCACGTCCGGATAGGCCTCGGCGTAGAAACGGCTGTTGAACCGCGGCCCGACGATCTGCCGTTCGGCTTCACTGTAGGGCGGCGGCGGGGGTTCGTCCTGCGGCGGGAGTCGCCTGGGCGGGCGCGCCGGCTTATAGCTCCAGGCGTCGCCGCGCCACGCCTCGCCGAGCGCCTGCCGATAGGCGACGGCGGCGTCCGACATGGCGATCGTCCGGCCCTCCCGGGCGCCGTGTTGCAGATAGTGGGCGAGCGGCTCCTGGCCGGCGGCGGCGATGTCGGGATGCCGCTCCAAGTAACGCCGCACCGAAAACCACGGCGCAGGATCGCGCGCCTCGCGCCAGCCGTGGCCGAGGTAGTGCCCGATCGGATCGAAATCCACCAGGTTCAGCTCAGGATTGGTCGCCCGATAAAAGGCATGGTCGAACGCCATCAAAACGATCTGATAGGCGTCGCGAGCTTCGGCCGTGCCGGCCATAAGGCGTATTCTTCCCTTCGCGGCGACATAGGCCTGTCTGCGGGGCCTGTCTGCGGGGCCCATTTGCGGTTGGCCTGTTTGCAACAGATGGTCGGAGCGATCAACTGCCGCGAGGTTGCCCCCGTCTGCGAGCGCGCTTAACACCCGGATCATGACCCCGCCCCCCGCGCCTCGCCCGTCCGAGCCTGCGCCCGATCAGACCGGCGCCGCCTATCTCGTCCTGGGGATGCACCGGTCAGGCACCTCGGCGATGACCCAGGTGCTGTCCCTGGCCGGCGCCCAGCTGCCGAACAACGTGATGCCGGGCGACGAGCACAATGCGCAGGGCTATTTCGAGCCCTGGCGGATCGCCCTCTTCAACGACGAACGGCTGCGCGCGGCCGGCTCGGCCTGGGACGACATCTTCGCCTTTCCGTGCCCGCAGGTCGCCGAGGCGGCCGCCTGGCGCGGGCGCGCGGCCAGCCTCTTCGCCGAGGAATACGCAGGCCGGCGCTTCCCCCTGGTGAAGGACCCGCGGGTGACGGTCCTGCTGCCGCTCTGGCGCGACGTCTTCGCCGCCGCCGGCCTTTGCATGCGCTGCGTGGTCCCGGTGCGCCACCCGCTGGCGGTGGCCGGCTCGCTCACCCGCCGCGACGGTTTCGCCCCTCAGAAGTCGGTGCTGCTGTGGAGCGCCTACATGCTGGCGGCTGAGGCCTATAGCCGCGACCTTCCGCGCGCCTTCGTCGCCTACGACCAGTTGCTCGGCGACTGGCGCTCGCAGGTCGCGCGAATCGAGCAGGCCCACGGCGCCGCCCTGCCCGCGCTCGGCGAGGCGGCCGAGCGCGGGATCGAAGCGGCGCTCAGTCCCGACCTGCGTCACAACCAGGCCGTAGGCGAGTTGGCGGACCTCGGCTGGGCCGGCGAGATCGCCGGCGCGGTCTACGACTGGTTCGCCGCCGCGGCGCGCGACGAGACGACGGACACGGCCGCGCTGGAGGCCGCCGCCGCCGCCCTGGCGGCGCGCCAGCGGGACATCGGCATGTTGATCTCGCCGGCGGCGCGCGATCTCGACGCCGCCCGCACCGAGCTGCTCAGCACCCGCCAGTCCCTGGCCTGGGACCGTCGCGAGCTGGAGGTCCTGCGGGCCCGCTTCGAAGCCCTGCACCGCGACTGGCGCCGCCGGACCGACGTGATGGAGGAGGCCGAGCGGGCGCTCGAGGCGGTGCTCAAGGGCTGATCCGCCGGGGCGGATCGACGGCGATATAGACCAGCCCGGTCATCGCCGCGAGATCGAGGAAATAGAGATAGCGGTAGTCGCAGGCGATCGAGATCACGAAGAAGCTGGCGGCGAAAGCCAGCGCGCTGGCCATCAGGGCGATCATCGGCAGGTCGGCCGGATCGCGCCGCCGCAGCAGCACCAGCCCGACGCCGAGCGCCAGCAGCGCGTAGGCGAGGTGCGAATAGGCGGGCGTGCGCGTGAAGGCGTCGTTGTAGGCCAAGAGGCGGTCGTCCTGCGCCGACCAGCGCGGCGACATGCCGAGCGCGGCGAGCCTGTCGCCCGGCCCCTGCACGCCCAGGCAGATCGGCAGGCAGCGGTCGATCCGCGGCGTCAGGAACACCCAGGCGAACACCGCGGCGCGCTCGCGCAGATAGAGGCCGGGACGCCGCAGGATCAGCGCCCGCCAATCCGCGGCGAGCGCCGCGGCCGGAACCGATCCCATGGCGTCGGCGAGCTCCGGCTGGCCGTCGGTGAAGTCGGTGCGCTCGGCGGACCAGACGCGCGGGGCGAGCCGGCGCATGACCGTCTCCGCAGCAGGGGCGGCGCGGCGGATCGCCGGCAGCGGAATCTGCGGATCGAGCGCCGTCGCGCCCAGCAGGTCGTAGGTCTGCAGGACCCGCACGCCCTCCGCCATGCCGTCGCCGGAAATCTCGCCGCGGGGCGGCTGGGTGGCCAGGTTCATCGCCTGCGAGAGGGCGACGACCGCGGCGATCGCGCCCAGGCCCCAGGCCAGCCCGCGTCGCCAACGCCCGCCCGCGCGGGCCCAGCCCAGCGCCGCGGCGGCGGCGGCCGCGACGAGGACGCCGTTCTGGCGCAGCAGCGCGGCGGCGGCGAGCAGCAGCAGGGCCGCGCCCAGCCGCAGCCACCGCGCGCGGCGCGCCTCCCAGGCCTGCAGGGCCCAGGCGAGACAGGCCATCCCGGCCACCGCCGCGTCGGCGAACAGCACGTCCTTCCAGACGATCGCCTGGTAGATCAGCACCAGCGGCGACAGGCCGAGCAGCGCCGCGACCAGGGCGGCCCAGCGGCTCACCCGCGGCCGCAGCCAGGCGAACGAGGCCAGGGTCGCGAACAGCAGCAGGCCGCATGCGGCCACATAGAGGCTCGCGCCGCGCCAGATCGCATCGAACGCGCCGAGCACCCAGGCGTAGAAGGACGGCGCCCAGCTCTGGCGAACGCGAAATCGCCCCTCGTAGAGCTCGAGGATGGAATCCAGCGTCAGGTGGCCGCCGGGAAGGTTGGCGACCAGCATCGCCGCCCAGCCGACCGTCAGCACGGCGAGATAGGCGCTGCGCGAGACGCGCTCCCCTTCAGTCCTCATCACCTCGCCGACCTCCCAGTCGCACACCGGACCGGGATGCTCCCGACACTCGCCAATAGCCGCCTTCCGCGTCGGGCGAAATCATGCTGTCTCGCGGCGCGGCCGCGAGCGCCGCGCCGGAACCGCCCGATGAGCGTCGTCCACATCCTGGCGCATTTCGACGACGAATACTGCGCCCTGCCGTTGATCTGGCAGGCGGCGCGCGAGGGCCTGGAGCAACGCTTCGTCTATCTCGCCGACTATCGCGATGCGCATCTGGGCCGGCGGCGGCTGGCCGAGACCCGGACCTTCCTGCAACGGCAGGGGATCGCCGCCGGCTCGGTCGTCCCGCTGGGCCTTGGAACCGGCGCCTTCGACCAGGGCCTGCACCGTTCGATCGACGCCGTCTTCCCGAAGCTGCTCGAGGCCGTCGCCGAGGCGGGCCCGGTCGCGCGCCTGATAGTCCCGGCCTGGGAAGGCGGCCACATGGACCACGACGCCTGCGCCTTCATGGCGGTGCGGCTGGCCGAGCGGATCGGCGCCCCGGAGATCCGCCAGTTCAGCCTCTACAACGGTCCGCGCCTGCCCGGCCCGCTGCTGCGCGGCGGCGCGCCGCTCGCCGAGAACGGGCCGCGGCAGGACATCCCCCTGCGGCCGCAAGAATGGCTGCGCTGGATGGCCGGGGTCCGCGCCTTCCCCTCGCAGCTCTACGCCTGGTCGGGGATCTGGCCGGCGATGTTCGCCGGCCTGTGCGCCCGCGGCTTCGGCTGGCAGCTGCTGGCGCCCGAGCGGGTCGCAAGCCGGCCGCATGCCGGCCCGCTGTTCTACGAACGGATGTTCAAGACGCCCTACGCCGAGGTCCGCCAGGCGCTCGACGCAGCGCGGATCTAGCTGGCCGTGAAGGGCTTGCGCCGCCGCAGCGATGGATCCACCGCCAGGTAGAGGACCCCGGTGATCGCCGCCAGGTCGACCGCATAGAGGTAGCGATAGTCGCAGGCGATCGAGACGACGAGGAAGGTCGCCGTGAAGCCCAGCACCGCCACCATCAGGGCGGCGATGGCGATGTCGGGCGGGTCGCGCCGGATCATCAGCAGGATCGCCACCGCCGCCGCCGCCAGGGCGTAGGCCAGGTGCGAGTAGAAGGGCGTGTGGTGCCAGCCTGTCGCATAGACGTAGAGCCGCGTGTCCTGCAGCCAGTGACCGTCGACCAGGCCGAGGTCCTTCTCGACATTCGGCAGGCCGCTGACCCCCAGGTGCAGCGGCACGCACAGCTCGAGCTTCGGCGTCAGGAACACCCAGCGGAACACTTCGAGCCGGCGGCGCGCATAGGCCAGCGGGTCTTCGGCGATCATCGCCCGCCACTCGGCGGCAACGACCGGCGCCTTGAACCGCCAGATCGCCGCCTGCAGCTGCGGATTGCGGTCGATGGTGTCGGTGCGGGTCGGCGAATAGGTCCCCGGCGCCTCGCGGCGCAGGATCGCCAGGGCGTCCGGCTGGTCCGCAGCCATCCGCGGGAGCGGCCGCGCAGGGTCCTCGGCCAGGGCGGCCAGCAGGTCGTAGTGCGCCAGGAGCCGCGGGCCGATCGCATAGTTGACGTCCGGCGGCGCGTGCACCGGGTTGGCGGCGGCGAGGGCCAGCATCAGCGCCAGCGGCGCGGCCAGGCCGCCGGCGGTCCAGGCCAGCCCCCGCGGCCAGCGGCCGTGGGCGGCGGTCCAGCCCAGGCCCAGGGCCCAGGGCCCGATCACCACCCCGCCGTTCTGCCGGACCAGTCCCCCGAAGGCCAGGGCCGCGACCGCCAGCGCCAGCAGGCTCCAGCGCAGGGCGGGCCGCGGCCAGACCCGCGCGGCCAGCGCCAGCGCCACGAAGGCGGCGACCGTCAGGTCGGCGAACAGCACGTCGCGCCAGACGATCCCCTGCCAGATCAACACCTGCGGCAGGGTGAAGACCAGCGCCAGCAGCGCCGGCCCGCTCCAGGCGAGCCGCCGGCGCAGCAGCGGCAGGGCCGCCCAGGTGAGCGCGGTGATCATCAGGCTGGCGACCGTGAACAATCCTGTGCCCGGCACGATCGAATCGAACGCCCCGAGGATCGCGGAGTAGACGGGCGGCCCCCAACTCATGCGCAGCTGATGGCGGCCCTCCCAAAGGCCGGTCGCCGAATCGAAGGCCAGGTGTCCGGGCAGGTTGAGGCCGGCGACGATCGCAAAGCCGACGATCAGGAGCCAGCGCCAGGTGGCCCAGGCGGTCGCGCTTGACCCTTCCATCTCGCCCTCCTCGCGCCCCGCGGGCCTATCCGGCCGGTGTACGGCCGATCACCACCAGGCCGGCCAGGATCAGGCCGACGCCCGCCCAATAGCTGCTGGAGATCGGCTCCTTCAGGAACACCATGCCGCCGAGCGGCGTCATCACGAAGCTGAGCGCCATCAGCGGGTAGATGCGGTTGAGCGGCGCGTGCCTGAGGATCATCAGCCAAACCAGCGTCGCCAGGCCGTAGATCGCCACCGCCGCGCCGAGCAGGGCGAGGCCCTGGGGATCGGCCAGGGGACGTTGGAAATCCAGGTGGCCGGCGGCCAGCTTGAACAGGAGCTGGCCGGTGGAGATCACGCAGACGCACGCCAGCGGCGCCAGCCATCCCCAGAGCAGTCCCGCCTCGCCCAAGCCGTCCCCTCCCCTGGCGCGGTCGCCCGCGCAGCCTCGGTAGAGCTGCTTCCCGAAAGCCGGTCAAGCGCGGCCAACAGCCCCAGCGGCAGGGTCAGGCGTGGCTGGCCTGCTCCAGCTGCGCCAGGGTGCGCAGGTAGGGATGGATCGGTCGCGTCGGCACGTTGAGCACGTCGAAATTGGCCGCCTGCAGCAGCAGCTGGGCGCCCAGGATCACCGGCAGGGCCGCCGCCATGACGACGCCCGCCGAGGCCGTGTGGCCCGGCGCGCGGACGGCGAGATAGTGGGCCGCATAGCCGAGGCCGAACAGCATCGAGAAGACTCCGAACACCAGCTCCAGGCTGGCGACGCTGAAGTCGCGGACGAAGTACTGGCCGAGCACGCGCTGGAAGAAGTTGCGCATGTGCTTGAGGGCGAAGGGGCCGACGATGGCGCCGATCCGCAGGTTGGAGACCTCGTCGGCGTAGTGGGCCGGGATCGGCACGTCGCGCACCACCGCCCGCAGGGTGCCCAGGTGGTAGAGCAGGTCGGTCTCGAAGAAGAACCGCGGCGAGATCCGCTTGCGCATCACCATCTTGGCCACCTGGGCGTCGATGGCGGTGAAGCCGTTGGTCGGGTCGAAGATGTTCCAGTAGCCGGTCGACAGCTTGGCCGCGAAGCTCAGGGCGGCGTTGCCCAGCACCCGCAGCGTCGGCATCTGCTGCAGGTGGCTGATCGAGGTGAAGCGGTTGCCCTTGGCGTAGTCGGCCTCGCCGAGCAGGATCGGCGCGACCAGCTGGGGGGCGTAGCTGAGGTCCATCTGGTCGTCGCCGTCGACCTTGACCAGCACCTGGGCCCCGCGCCGCTCGGCCTCGCGGTAGCCGGCCATCGTCGCCCCGCCGACGCCGAGGTTGTGGGTCAGCTTGACCACCACCACCCGCGGATCGCGGGTGTTCTCCAGGATGAAGTCGCCGGAGCCGGTGGGACAGGCGTCGTCGACGCAGACGATCCCCTCCACCCAGGACGGTGTCTTGGCCAGCACGTTGAGGATGAACGGCTTGACCTTGTAGCAGGGGATGATGAACCAGACGCCAGCCCCCTCCAGCGCCGGCCGCGCGGCCGCTCGGCGGCGCCTGCCGACCGGCGGCGCAGGGTCGTCCTGGGACCTGTCCATCACCGTAGCCATCCCGGTCGGCTTACACGGAGCCGGTCACGACGCAAAGCGGAGCGTCTTGATCGGCTCGGACGCTCGGCCTACGACCGGGCGTCTGGCCAGGGAACGCCCATCTTGCAATTCGAGTACCGCCGGCCCGAGATCGAGCAGGCCCTGATGGCCGCCCGGGACGTCGAGGCGCTGGAGGCCGGGCTGCAGGCGGTGATCGCCCTGACGCCACAGCTGGGCCACCCCGACGTCTATGGCCACAAGCTCTTCACCCCCGGTCTCGACGCCGCCGTGCCGACGCTCGCCCGGCGGCTCAGCCTGCCGGACGTGGCGCAGGCGAAGAGCAACGACACCGTCTGTATCGTCTCGACCCAGCTCTACGCCAGCGGCGGCCACAGCAAGGTCGCCTACGACATCGCCGGCCTGATCGGCGGCGAGCGGGTCTCGGTGATCTTCACCGACATCTACGGCAAGTTGACGCACGCCGGCCTGATCGGCGCGCGCACCGCCGAGGCCCCCATGCAGCGCCGGGCCGACGTGCTGCTGGGCGCTGTGAACCTCACCGGCAAGATCGTCGAGCTCTACAACATACTCGCCGCGATCCGGCCGACCCGGATCTTCATGCTGACGCACCACTTCGACATGGTCGCCGCAGTCGCGCTCTGGCCGTTCCGCGAGGTGGTCGAGTTCCTGCACCACGCCGACCACGTCCCCTCGATCGGCGCGACCCTGCCGTTTTCGCAGCACGTCGACCTGACCTGGCGCTGCCATCAGGTCTGCCTAGGTCAGGCCCGGCCGGCGCTCTACGCCGGAATGACCGTGCGCCGCCCGCCCCCGACGACCGGCGGACCTGTGGCGAGGCCGTCCGGTCGGTTGCGCATCGCAACCTGCGGAGGCCAGGCGAAATATCAGGGGGCGGGCGACCATCGCTGGCTGGACTACGCCCTGGCGGCCTTGAGCCCGCCGCACAGCGAGCTCGTCCACATCGGCCCGGCCGACGATGGTTTCCGCGCCGAGATCACCCGGGAGCTGAAGACGGCGGGAGTCGATCCGCAGCGCTATGTCTTCACCGGCCAGGCCGGCGACCTCGCCGCCGAACTGATGTCGCGGCAAGCCGACATCTATCTGTCCAGCTATCCGGTGACCGGAGGCAAGGCCAACCTGGAAGCCATGGCCATCGGCCTGCCGGTGATCGTTCCTATCGATCCGCAATCGCCGCAATTGATGAAGTTCGACTTCCCCGCCCCGACCTGGATTCAGGTCGCCACGCCCGCCGATCTCGCCGCCAGGCTCGAAGACATCGGGCGAGGGGGCGACGGGGCCGGGGGCGACGCCGCACGCGCAGCCCTGGAAGCGGAGCTGGCGCGGTTCGAAACCTATGTGCTCGGCGGCCCCCAGGCCGCACCCGCGAGATCGGCGGTCAGCCAGGGTCCGCGACATGGATGACGCCGGACCGATCTTCATAGGCGGCACCGGCCGGTCGGGCACATCGGTGATGGGCGCCCTGCTGAATTCGCATCCCGACATCGTCCTGCCGGCCCACGAGAACAAGCTGATCGTCGAGAAGGACGGCCTGCGGGACCTGGTCGATCGCCTGGGCGGCCGGTTCGACATGAAGCGGCATCACTACGCCGTCGCCGACTTCGTCCGCTGGGCCAGGAAGCTGCGGAGCTTCGGTTTTCGCGACGCGAGCCTGAACGCAAAGCTGCGATCGCTGATGGACACCCAGAAGCTCGGATTTCAGAAATCCTGCGAAATCCTGGCTCGCGAGAACCCGGGCGCAGACCTCAGCATCCACGCCGTCGGCCAAGGCTTCGACTTCAGCCATTACGACGGATGCATAAATCGCTTCATCAGACGACTGTGCTCGGCGGTGATCGACGACGGCATCGTCGACACCGAGGGCCTGATCCGGCCGTTCATCATCCCCCGGTCGATGGATCGAGCGGCGGTCCTCGACGAGTGCCGTCAGCTGTTGAACGAGCTCTATTCGTCGCCGATGCGCCGCGCCTCGGCGTCGCGCTGGTGCGACGACACGCCAAGCAACTGGCTGTACCTGGACTTCCTGTACGAACTTTATCCCGGAATGAAGTTCGTCCACATGATCCGCGATCCGCGCGACGTCGTCAGCTCCTACGTCAAGCAGGTCTGGGCGCCCTCCGACCCCAAGCTCGTCGTCGCCATCCTGCGATCCCAGTTCGCCGCCTATGAGACGGTGAAGCGGCTTATCCCGCCCGACCGGATCATGGAGATCCGGCTGGAAGACATATCCGCCGACAAGGCGCGGGCGCTGGCGGACCTGAGCGCCTTCCTCGGCGTCGAGAACCGGTTCAACCCGGCGCTCTTCTTCAACGAAAAGATCAACGCGGGCGACTACGCCGGCCAGATCGACGCCGACGTGGTTTCGCTCATCGAAGCGGAACTTTCCGGCTGGATGACGCGCCAAGGCTATCTGGCCTGAGCCCACGCACCGTGGACAAGCCGTCCAGGATCGGTGTTTTGACGCTGGCGGCGATGCCCGCTAACACCAGCTTCGGCCCGCTCGGAACGCCACCTCCCGTGCGGCTCGCGACCCAGGAAAGATCCCAGCCTTGCCGTCAGACACGCCGAACAGCGCCTACAAGGACATCCTGGATTCGGTGGTTCCCGCCGAGCTGCAGAGCGCCGAGACGCGCATGGCCGCGGTGCTGCGGAGCTCGCCGATACCCGATGCCGAGCTGGCGGAGAACACGCCGCTGTTCCAGACCGTCCGGTCGCTGAAACGGCAGCTCTACCTCAACGAGCTCTATCAGCAGATCCTGCCGGTGCACGGGGTGGTGATGCAGTTCGGCGTCCGGTGGGGCCGCGATATCGCCGCCTTCGACGCCTTCCGCACCATCTATGAGCCGTTCAACATCTCGCGCTGCGTCGTCGGCTTCGACACCTTCGAAGGCTTCCCGTCCGTCCATGAGAAGGATGGCGGACACAAGATGATGGTCGAACAGGGCCTGGCCACCACCAAGGACTATGTGAACGAGCTGCAGGGCGTGCTGAACGCCCGGCGCGGTCTCGATCCGCTGCCGCAATTGGAACGCTGCAGGCTGGTTCAGGGCGACGTCACCCGGACCCTGCCGGCCTACCTCGAGCGCCACCCGGAGACCATCGTCGCGATGGCGCATTTCGACCTCGATCTGTACGCCCCGACGAAGGCCTGCCTGGAGGCGCTCGAGCCCTATCTGACCAAGGGCAGCATCCTGGCCTTCGACGAGCTGGCGAGCCCGCTCAGCCCCGGTGAGACCGAAGCCTTGCGTGAGGTCTGGGGCCTCGGACGCTATCGGATCCAGAGGTCGACCCGCCATTCCGGCCAGGGGTCCTACCTCGTCATAGACTGAGGGCGTGGCCATGACCGGCGGGGCCGATCCGAAGGTCGACATCAGCCGATCGTCGGATCCGGGGCTGGAGGTCGACCACCTCTTCGTCGGCCGCGCGTTCAACGCCTTCCAGGCGCGCGTGCAGGCCAAGACCTTGGCGACCTTCACAGCCGCGCACCAAGGCGGCGGCCGGGCCTGCATCACCCTGGCCGGGGCGAACGGCGTCTGGACCAGTCCGGTCACCGGAGCCTTCGGCGGCGCCGCGCTGAGCGAGCCTCGCCTCGCCGCGGCGGTCCCCGCGCTCGTCGAGACCCTGACGACCTGGCTCCGCAGCGAGGCGCAAGCCCGCGCGGCGACCTTCCGGCTGCCGCCGGACTGCTTCCCGGATGCGACGGCGGCCGCCCTGGAGAACGCCCTGTTTCGCGCCGGTTGGCGACTGGACCAGGTCGACCTCGACCAATACCTGCCCGTCACCTCGTCGGATGCCTTCGTCGCCGGCCTCGGCGAGACCAAACAGAAGGAGCGGCGGCGGCTGCTGCGGTCGGGGGCGGTCTTCCGTTCCAAGTCCCTGGACCAGGCGCGCCCCGCCTATGACGCCATCGAGGCCAACCGCGCCGCCCGCGGCTATCCCATGACCATGTCCTGGCCGCAGTTGCATGCGCTGGCCGAGGCCTTCCCGGACCGCGTCGGCTTCCATGCGGTGGAGCGTGACGAGGCGACCCTGGCGGGGGCGGTCGTCCTGCAGGTCACGCCGGTCTACGCCTATGTGTTCTACTGGGGGGAAGACCCGGCCTGTCGGCGCGAGGCCCCCCTCGTGCTGCTCGCGGAAGGACTGATGCGCCTCTGCCATGAACGCGGCGCCAGCATCCTCGACATCGGCATATCGACCGAGGCCTCGCAACCGAACCTCGGCCTCGTCGCCTTCAAGACAGGCCTCGGCTGCCGGACCGCCGGCAAGCGGACCTACCGGCTGGACCTCGGCGCCACGCCTGCGGCGCCGGACTGAAGTGTCTGGCGGACGCAAGGCCGGTTTTGGAGTAAGCCGCGGCCACGCCTTGCTGATCGGCCGCCCGGAGCGACGACGATGACCGCCAAACCTGACTCCGTTGATGGCCGACGGGAGACGGAGCGCTTTGCGCGCTGGACCTTCGACACCTATCGCCTCGCCGCCGAGGACCCGACGCTCTCCGAGCACGAGAAGATCGGCATGCCGGACGCCTTCCGCCAAGGATTCGGCGAGGCGATCTGGGCAGATATCCAAGCCAAGCTGCCGGGCCTGAGCGTCCGGGGCGCGCGCGTGCTCGACATCGGCCCGGGCTGCGGCGAGCTTCCGCGGCGGCTGATCGCCGGGGCCGAAGCCCTGGAGCAGGAGCTGGTCCTGATCGACCACAAGGCCATGCTCGACCATCTGCCGCCCTCGCCGGCCGTGCGGCGCATCGAGGGGCGCTTTCCGGACGACTTCGGCGAGGCGGGGCAGTTCGACGCCATCCTGCTCTACAGCGTGCTGCAGACCGTGATCATCGAGGCCAATCCCTTCGCCTTCGTCGATGCGGCCGCGGCGCTGTTGCGGCCGGGCGGCGCTCTGCTGATCGGCGACATGCCCAACTTCTCGAAGCTTCGCCGTTTTCTGGCGAGCGAGCGCGGCCAGGAACATCACAAGGCCTATATGCGCACCGACGAAGCGCCCGAGATCCCTGCCTTCGCCCCGGCGGTCGACCGCATCGACGACGGCCTGGTGTTCGGCCTGCTCTCGCGGGCGCGTATAGCGGGCTACGACGCCTATCTTCTGCCGCAGCCGCCCGAGCTGCCGCTGGCGAACCGCCGCGAGGACATGCTGATCGTTCGACCTTAGGCGCAGCGCCTAGGCGCGCGGCGCGAGCGCCCGCGCCACCTGTTCGCCCGCGCCTGCCGGCATCCCCGGCCACATCGGCAGCGACAGCACCTCGGCGGCGAGCCGTTCGGCCAGCGGAAATTGGCCGGCCCGCAACCCCAGCCCAGCGAAGGCCGGCTGCAGGTGGCACGGGGTCGGATAGTGGATCAGCGTCTCGACCCCGGCGGCCGCCAGCCGCGCCTGAGCGGCCGTGCGGTCGGCGCAGCGGACGACATAGAGGTGGAAGACGTGGCGCGCCCAGGCGGCTTCGGCCGGCGGCGTCAGCCCGGGGATGTCAGCCAGGGCCTGGGCATAGGCGGCCGCGTGCGCCCGGCGCGCGGCGTTGGCGGCGTCCAGCCGGGGCAGCTTCGCGCGCAGGAAGGCGGCCTGCAATTCGTCGAGCCGCGAGTTCACCCCGGCGAGCTCATGCTCGTATTTGCGGATCGAGCCGTAGTTCCGCAGTTTGCGCAGCGTCTCGGCCAGCGCCGGGTCGGAGGTGGTCACCGCGCCGCCGTCGCCGAGCGCGCCGAGGTTCTTGGTCGGGTAGAAGCTGAAGGCGGTGGCGTGGGCGAGGCCGCCGGTGCGCCGGCCGAGGGCCTCGGCCCCGTGACTCTGGGCGGCGTCCTCCAGCACGAACAGGCCGTGGTCGGCGGCGAGCGCCATGATCGGCGCCATGTCGACCGGATGGCCATAGAGCGACACCGGCACGACGGCCGCCGTGCGCGGGGTCAGGGCGGCGCGCACGGCCTCGGCGGTGATCGTGCAGGTCGCCGGGTCGGGCTCCACCGGGACCGGCCGGGCGCCGGCCTGGGTCACCGCCAGCCAGGTGGCGGCGAAGGTGTGGGAGGGAACGATCACCTCGTCGCCGGGTCCGACGCCGGCCGCCCGCAGCGCCAGGACCAGGGCGTCCAGGCCGTTGCCGACGCCGATCGCCTGGTCCGCCCCGCAATAGGCGGCGAACTCGGCCTCGAAGGCCGCCAGCTCCGGCCCGAGGATCAGCTGTCGGCTCGCCAGCACCCGCTGATAGGCGGTCTCCAGCCCGGCCTTGAGCTCCGGCTCGTCGACGTCGAGCTGGAAGAACCTCATCGCCGCGCCCGCGCCAGGAAGGTCTCAAAGTCGCGGATGTAATCGGCTTCGTCATAGGCGGTCGAGGCCAGCACCATGCAGACCGAGCCCGAGGAGAAGTTCTCCAGCTCCCGCCAGGTCATCGGGCCGATGTGCAGGCCGATGTTCGGCCGGTTGAGGGCGATGACCTCTTCGATCTTCCCGTCGTTCAGGCGCACGTCGAAACTGCCCGACAGCGGCAGCAGCAGCTGGTGCAGCACGAGGTGCGCATGGCCGGCCCGCACCGCGCCGGTCGGAACGTCGTAGAGGTAGTAGACCCGGGCGATCGGAAACGGCGCGTGCCGTTCGGACTCCACGAAACACAGGTTCCCGCGCGGATCGGAGACCACCGGAAGTTCGACCAGGGAGGCGAGGCGGGGCTGCGGCATGGGTCGGCGGGCTGACTTTCGAGACGCGGCGGCATCGAGCGGCCGGCGCGGCGAGCCCCCACCGGTCGTGCGAACGCCGCTACCACGGAAGGCGCGCGCCGCGCAAAGCCGCCGTCGCGGATCCATCCGCCACGCCTGAGCCTTTTTCCCGCGCCAGCAAGGCGCGTCCGCGGCGGGTTCCTTGCGCGGGCATAGGCCAACTGTTACCAGCGGCCGCTTCGGAGAGCAGATGGACACGGCGACTCACATGTTGCGGACCGGGCGGCGCGGGGCGCTGTTCGAGTTCAACATGGCCTTCCAGGACCTGAGGAATTCAGTCGGTCGACTGGGCCTGGCCTGGTCGCTGGCCTGGCACGACGTCGTCTCGCGCTACCGCGGCTCGATCCTCGGCCCGTTCTGGATCACCCTGTCGATGGGGCTGATGGTGGTGGGGATCGGCGTCGTCTACTCGACCCTGTTCGGCATTACCCTGGGCAAGTTCCTGCCGCTGGTGGCGCTGGGCATCGTCTTCTTCGGCACGATCAGCGGCATCATCACCGAAGGCTGCGACACCTTCGTATCGGCCGCCAGCATGCTGTCGCAGACCAGCCTGCCGATGTTCACCTTCGTCTGGCGCACGGTGCTGCGGAACCTGATCTACCTCGCCCACCACATGCTGATCGTCGTCGCGGTGCTGGTCTTCTACGGCTACTGGCGCGACACCAACCTGGCCGGGGCGCTGATCGGCCTGGTCTTCCTGGTGGCCAACGCCGCCTGGATCAGCATGCTGGTCGCCATCGCCTCGGCGCGCTTTCGCGACATTCCCCAGGTGGTGACCTCGGTCATGCAGTTCACGATCTTCGTCACCCCGGTGTTCTGGCCGGCCGGGCGACTGCAGGGGGCCAAGCACGTGGTGCTGGACTTCAACCCCTTCTTCCACATGCTGGAGGCCGTCCGCGCGCCGCTGATGGGCGTGCCGATCGCGCCGCACACCTACTCGCTTTTGGCGATGATGGCGGTGGTGGGCTGGAGTCTGGTCTTCGGCGTCTTCGCCCTCATCCGCCGCCGGATCGTGCACTACCTATGAAGCCTGCCCTGAAGAAGGCCGCCCTGGCCGCCGGCCCGCTGAAGCCGCCCGCGCCGCCGCTCGGCAAGGCGCCGCCGGTGTCGATCGCCTGCCGCGACCTGAGCCTGCGCTTCCCGGTCTATGGGGTCGACGCCAAGTCGCTGAAGAAACGGCTGGCGGCCGTGACCGTCGGCGGCCGGCTGGGCTCGCACGCCGGCGTCACCGACGTCACCGCGCTCAGCCACGTCACCTTCGAGCTGAACGCCGGCGACCGGTTGGGCCTGATCGGCCACAACGGCTCGGGCAAGACCACCCTGCTGCGCGCGCTCTCCGGCGCCTATGAGCCGGACGATGGCGAGGTCGAGGTGCAGGGCCGCATTGCTGCGCTGCTGGACCTGTCGCTGGGCATCGACCCTTCGGCCAGCGGCTTCGACAACATCCGCCTGCGCGGCCGGATCGCCGGCCTCAGCACGCGCGAGATCGAGAAGCGGCTGGAGGAGATCGCCGCGTTCACCGGGCTCGGCCCCTTCCTGGCGATGCCTGTGAAGACCTATTCGGCCGGCATGCAGGCGCGCCTCGCCTTCGCCGCGGCCACCGCGGTCGAGGCCGACGTGCTGCTGATGGACGAATGGATCGCCGTCGGCGACGCCGAGTTCCAGCAGCTGGCCCACACGCGGCTTCTGAACCTCGTCGAGCGGGCGGGCATCCTGGTGCTCGCCTCGCACGACCACGACCTGCTCCGCCTCTACTGCAACAAGGTCATGCGCCTGGAGGGCGGCGTCGCCTCGCCGGTCACCGACATCCGCAAGCTGGACGAGTTGCTGGCCGCCTGAACGCCGGCCGCGGCGTCCAGCGCCGCGGCCACCGTCGCGGCGAAGGCGTCGGGCGCGCACTCGGCGGCGATCCGCGCCAGCGCCCCGGCGCGGACCTGCTCCCACAAGGCCCGATCCTGGTAGAGCCGCCGACAGGCCTCGGCGAAGGCCTCCGGCGAATCGCCGACCGCCAGGGCCTCGCCGTCGGCCCAGCCGAGCTGGCGCGCCAGCAGGCCGGTGGCCGCCGCCGGCAGGCCGTAGGCCGCGGCCTCCTGCACCTTCATCGGAATGCCGGCCGCGAAGCGGGTCGGGGCGATGAAGACGCGGCTGCGGGCATAGAGCGGCCGCAGGTTCTCGACCCGGCCCAGCAGCTGCACCCGCGGCCCGGCCAGGGCGCGAACCCGGGCGGCCTCGTGACGCCCGGCCACCCGCAGCACCCAGTCGTCGCCGATCAGCGAATCGAGCCGCGGCATCGCCTGGCGCACGAAGACCTCGAGGGAATCGGCGTTCGGGGATTCGTCGCCGTCCATCGCCCCGACGAACAGCAGGTCGCGCCGGTCCTCGAAGCCGGCCGCGATCGGCTGCGGCGCCAACGCATGGCCCAGCACCCGGACGTCGGCGCCACCGGCCTCGCGGAAAGCGGCCGCCTCGACCTGGTTGACCGCCAGGACCACCCCGGCGCCCATGCTCAGCGCCAGTTCGGCGGCCACCATATCCTTGGCGGCCCGCTCGCGCCCGCCGGACAGCCGCGCGCGGGCCGCCTCGCGCAAGGCGAAGATCGCCTCGGCGTCGTAGACCACCTTGCCGAGGTCCAGGGCGCCGGGGGCCTCGGCCAGCGCCGCGCGGAACGCCGCCATGTTGTGTGGCCGGCTGACCATGGCGGCGTCGTAGTAGCCCGACCGCTCGCGCAGGAAGCCGGCCAGGCCGTCGCGCCCGCGTTCGGCGGCGATCTCGACGTCGTGCGGCAGGATGCGGTCGGCGCGGGCGTAGTCGGCGTCGGGATAAACCGCCGGATAATGGGTGACGAACCAGCCGGCGGCGTGGGCCGCCCGCAGCATGTCGAGCGCCCGGGGATAGCCGGCGCCCAGCTCGGGATCGGGAATCTGATCGTCGACGATCAGCACGCGGCCGCGATAGCCGCCACGCATCCGGGCGGCGAGCAGAGGAGCGCCGGCCGGAAGGTGTTGCTTCCTCAGGGTCTCGGCATGGCGGGCGACGAACACCCGACGGTGCGTCGCCTGCAGCTTCAGCGCGGCCTGCGAACTGACCGAGCTGCCGAATTCGAAATGCGAGAGCCGCACCTTTGGCTCATAGGCGACGCGGAAGCCTGCCGCGCGGATGCGCATGCAGAGATCGGTCTCCTCGTAATAGGCCGGCGCGAAGGCCATGTCGAAACGGCCCAGGCGTTCGAAGAGGTCGCGTCGCACCATCAGGAAGGCGCCGGAGCAGTAGTCGACATCGCGGCGGAACTGGAACTCCGGCGCCCAGGGATCCTCGCCGCGGCCGTAGCCCTGGCAGTCGCCGCCGGCCCAGATGATGCTGCCGGCCTCCTGCAGCGCGCCGTCGAGCAGAACGATGCGCCCGCCGACCGCGCCGAGATCGGGCTCGGCCTCCAGTCGCGCCACGCCGGCGGCGATCGAGCCCGCCTCCACCCGCGTGTCGTTGTTGAGCAGCAGCAGCTGGCGGCCGCGCGCCAACTCGGCCGCCTGATTGACGCCGCGCAGGAAGTGCAGGTTCTCGCCGCTGCGGACGATCCTCACCCCGTCGATCCGCTCGAGCAGCTCGGCCGTCCGGTCCGACGAGGCGTTGTCCCAGACGATCACCTCCGAAGGCGCGTCCAGGGCCAGGCTGAGCGAGCGCAGGCATTCGAAGGTCAGCTCGGCCTGGTTGAACAGCACCAGCAGGATGGAGACCTCCGGCGCGTCGGTGGTCGGCAGGCGGAGCCTTTGCCCGCCGGCCAGGAAGTCGTCCAGCTCGGCGCGACAGGCCGCGCGGAACGCCGCCTTCGGATCGGCGGCGGCCCTCAGCGTCGCAGCCTCGGTTCCGGCGGTCGGCTGCGGCGGGCGGCCCGGCAGCAGCAGGGTGCGGCCGCAGTCGGTGAGCATCCGCCCCAGCAGGCGGGGGTTTTCCGCGCGATAGAAGCGCTCCGGCTCGGCGGCGTCCTTCGCGCTTCCGGCGCGCGCCCAGCGGTGGCCGCTGAGCTCGCAGGCGTGGAACACCAGCCGCTCGAGCGCGTGGGCCAGCGTGCCGTCCTTCTGACCGGCCTCGGGGGCGAAGTCCGACCCCTCCAGGGCGAGGTCCAGCAGGGGGCGCAGCGCCGCGCTGCGCGCCCAGAACATGAAGCCGGCCGGGCAGTCGAGCGGGCTGTCCGGATAGAGATTGAACCCCAGCCGGTCGGCGAGACTGCGGCAGGCGGCGTAGTTCTCGCCCCAGACCAGGTGTTTGCGCACGGCCGGGAAGGTCCGCGGCGCGAGCACGCCCAGCCGCGGAATCTGGACGAAGGCCTCCATCACCCCGCGCATCAAGGCCGGCGAACCGACCAGATCGCGCAGCAGGAACTGACGCCAGCCGGCCAGCTCGTCGGAGTGGCCGGAGACCTTGGTGTGCAGGATCAGCACCAGTTCGTGGTCATCGTAGACATCGCGGCAGGCGATCAGCTGCGGGGCGACGTTGCGGCCACGGTTCGGCGCGATGCGGACCTCGAAGGACCCGGCCGTCCAGTCGGCGAAGGCCGCTTCGATCGCCGTGCGCTTGGCCGCGGAATCGGTGGTGACCACCAGGTCGGCGGGGAACGGGATCCGCCTCAGGAGGCCGGCCATCTCCGGCAGGACTTCGACATGGTAGGCATGCAGCAGGATGGCGGTGGACAGCGGCGTCGGCGGCGGCCCCGGCTCATAGGCCAGCGGCAGCCGCAGCACCGGCTCGCGAAGCGGCGGCGGCGGCGGCGGCGGCGCGGGCGGCGGGTTCAGCCGCAGCGTCAGCCAGATCGCAGGGCGTCCCACCGCCCGCAAGGCGGCGCGGAGCCGGGGCCTCTCGAGGACGAGGCTGCGGAGGCCAAGCACCAGCTTCAACAGCAGATTCGCGAGAAGCGCCTTGGCCGCGCCGATCAGAGGCATGCAGCCTTCAACCACGCGCCGCCGGTCGGGTCCACCCTGGCGCCGCGCCCCAGCGGCCCTGCCTACCTGGCGGCGGCGGCCGGCGGCGGGGCGCACTTCCCGGCGCGGCCCTGGACCACGTAGAACAGCGCCCGCGCCTGGGCATAGTTGTAGTGCTCGGCGATCGGGGTGGTGGCCTGGCCGGTGAGCAGGCTGGGGGCCGCCTCGGCGGGCGCCGCGGACTGGCCGCCCGCCGCGGGGACGGAGAGGGCCTGCTGGTTCCAGCGGGTCAATGCCGGCGTACAGGCCGCGACCGCCGCCTGCGCGACCTCCTCGGCGCGATCCGATGAGGCCGCCAGCGTATAGCCCCAGCGGTGCAGGCAGTCGTCGAGCGTCGCGGCGGGATCGACGGCCGGTTGGGCCAGCACCGAACCCGGGGCGACGGCGGCATTGGCGTTGGGGTTGGCGTTGGCCTCGGCGAAGGGGGTGCAGATCCGCGAACCGGCCCCGACACGGCCATCGCGGTTTTCACAGGCCGCCAGGGCAAGGGCGGCGAGCGCGACGGCGCCGATCAGCTTTGACTTTTGCATCAGCCTACCTGCAGACCTGGACGGGCGCATAGATCACCTGGCCGCGTTCGTCATAGTAGCGGCGGTTCTCGTAGGTGCAGCCGCGCGGGGCGCCGTAGCTGGCGTCGCCGTAATAGGGCTGCGGCGCACGGTGCGCATAGCGGGTGCGGGTGCGATAGACGACCCTGCGGTCGCATTTGACGCGGGCGAGGTTGTTGCCGATCACCGCCCCGCCGACACCGCCGATCACAGCGCCCTTGGTGTCGCTCACCGCGCTGCCGACAAGCGCGCCGCCGACGGCGCCCAACAGAGTGCCGGTGACCTTGCGATCGTGCGCGCGCTGCTGACAGTCGTCCCGCGCGCTGGCGAAGGACGGAGCGGCCATGAAGGCCGCAAGCCCCGCGACCATCAGAGTTCGGCGCATGTCTGTCTCCTCTGCCGGAAGCCTCGCGAAGGAGGCTCGGCAGAGAAACGTGGTCATCGCCGGTTTGGATGCCTGCCTAAGTCGGCCACTCGACGAAGCCGTGTTTCGCCAACCACAGGAGCCCGAGTTCCACCGCCCGGCGGCGCGGCATCGGAAACTGCAGCAACACCTCGCCGACGGTGCGCGCCTCGCCGCCGGCGATCAGCTCGAGAGCCCGGGCGCATTCCGTCAGGTCCGCACGCCAGGCCGGGAAGGCGACGTCGAGCGTGACCGCCCCAGCGGCGCGCACCTTCTCCGGCGTCGCGCCGACCGCAGCGAAGAGCGGGGTGTCCAGCCCCATCACGGCGCTGGCGAAACCGGCGAAGTCGCGGAACGGGTCGCCCTTCACCGGGTGGATGCGGTGACGGCTCGCCGGTTCGGCGGCGGCCGCGCGCCGAGCGGCGAGCTCGTCGATCAGCCCGTTCACCTGCCGGGCCACCACCTTCCAGTCGAAGGCCTCGCGCACGCGCTCGCGCCCGGCCGCGCCCATCCGCCGGCGCAGGTCCGGATCGCCGATCAGCCGCGTCAGCGCCTCGGCGGCGCGTCCGATATGCACTGCGGTGTGCTGGGCGACGGTCCCGACATAGGCCTGGTAGCTCTGGGCCTCCATGACGTGCTGCAGGCCGATCGAGGCGCTCAGGCCCCCGGCCTGGCCGATCAGGGTGGGGACGAGAAAGCCTTCAACCCCGTCGCGGACCGTGAAGCGGTAGCCGTCCCAGTCGCTGACCACGACCGGACGTCCGGCGGCCATCGCCTCCAGCGGCGTCAGGCCGAAGGTCTCCTGGATGTTGTCCACCAGCGACAGGAAGATGTCGCTGGCCGACCAGAGGTCCGCCAGCCGGCCGGCGTCGTTGCCGTCCATGAAGCGCACCGCCACGTCCGGGGCATGCACCGCCGCCGCCTGCTGGTAGGCGCCGCGATCCGGCTCGCCCGGGAACCAGCCGGCCATGACGAAGGCGACCCTGGCGTCGGTGGCCTTGGCCGCCTGCTGGACGGCGCGGAACATCGGCTGCGGGAAGGCCTTCTCGTAGTAGGACAGCCGCCCCACCCACAGCACCAGCACGTCGTCCTCGGCCAGGCCCAGCTCTTCGCGCAGCCTGGCGCGAGCTTCAGGCCGGTCGGCGCGCGCGGCGAAGGTCTCGCCATCGACGCCCAGGGGAACGATCGGCAGTTGCGGCTGCGGCGGGCGGACGCCGCGCGAGCGCTCGCCCAGGAAGTCGCCGTACTCGTCGAACATCCGCGAGAGCGCGTCGCGCACCGAGGGCGAGGTGCAGATCACCGCGTCCCACGGCTGCACCGGGCTGGTCAGGGTGGTCGAGATCAGTTCCCGGATCGCCGGCGGCGCGAGGGTGTGGACCAGGCCCATCAGGCTGTAGGCCTTGTCGCCGGCCCCGCGCCGCCGCAGCCAGGCGAGTTCGTGCAGGTAGGGCTGGCCGCGCAGCAAGGCGCCGGCGGCGGCGGGCGCGGCCGGATTGAACACCGTCTCGGTGGTCAGCCTGACGGCGGCGTGGGCGTCGCCGAGCAGGTCGCGTCGAACATCGGCCTCCAAGGCCCGCGACAGGCTGAGGACGTCGAGCTGCTCCAGGCCGCCGTGCAGCGCCAGCGCCCGATAGAGCTGCAGGTTGGCGACGTCCTTGCCGAACGGATTGGCTCCGAACCCCAGCCGGCCGGGCGGATGGTAGATGGAAAGCCGTTTGGCCATCAGCCGCTCGCCTCACCCGCTTCGAGGATCACCAACTCCATCTTCGCCAGCCGCGCCACCCGTTCGAGCACGCCGGCGACCGGCTCGCGCAGCTGGTCGGCGAGGTGCTGGACGGTGGTCCCCGCGCCGCGGCAGGCCGCCAGGGTGCGCTCGACCTGCTCGGGCTCGGAGCGCCAGGGCTGGTGCATGGGATGGGCGATGAGGGCCGCGTAGCTGCGGCCGTTCGCGCCGGCGGCTGCCCGCACTCGCGTCGAGGGGCGGATTTGCCGGGTCGGGTAGTGGCCGAAGGCGGTGAAGGGGTCGGGCCGCACCGGCGAGGCCCTGGGCGCCGCGCCCAGCCGCAGCGCCGGATCGGCGGCGGCCCGCGCGCGGATCTCGCCGAGCTCGGCCCAGAGCGCTTCGTAGCGGGCGTAGACCACGGCCCAGTCGAACGCCTGCCGCGCCCGCGCCCGCCCGGCGTCGCCGAGGCGGCGGCGCAGCTCGAGGTTGTCGATCAGCGCGGTCAGCCGCTCCAGCAGCGCGGGGGCCTCGACCGACACCGTCGTGCTCGTGCGGGACAGGAAGTAGTCGTAGTTGAGGGTGGAGGTCTCGTAATCGAGCGCCATCTCGGCGCCGGCGCCGGGCGCCGGCGCCCAGGTCGGGATGCGGAAGCCGTCGACGCCGTCGCGCACCGTGTCCTTGTAGCCGTCCCAGTCGCTGACCAGCACCGGCAGGCCGCAGGCCATCGCCTCCAAGGGTGTGATGCCGAAGGTCTCCTGGATGTTGTCCGACAGCGAGATAAAGATGTCGGCGGCGCGCCAGGCGGCGGCGTACAAGGCGAAGTCGCCGCCGTCGACGAACAGCACGCGCACGCTGGGACACCACTGGGCGACGGCGCTCTTGAACAGCTCGCCGATCGCGGCGTTCGGGAAGCGGCCGGCATGGATCAGCACCAGTTTGCGGCCGGTGGCGCGCGCCGCCTGCTCCAGGCCCGCGTACATCTGGAAGGGATGGGCCTTGGCGTTGAAGGTCAGCCGCCCGGCGAACAGCGCCGCCACCTCGTCATGCGCCAGCTCCAGCCGAAGGCGGGCGGCGGCCCGGTCGGCCTCGGTGAAGGCGAAGTCGGCGCAATGGACGCCCAGCGGGATCACCGGCAGCTGCGGCCTCGGCGTCGCCGGCTTCTGGCCGAAGCGCCAGGCCAGGTAGTCCTCCTGCTCGGAGATCCGCGCCTCGACCAGGGTCCTGGCGGCCGTCGAGGTGCAGACCACCGCATCCCACGGCATCACCGGGCCGGCCACGAGGTCGGCCAAAGCCTCGTGCGCCGCGTGGGACGACAGGGTGTGGGTCACGCCGCAGATGCTGTAGCGCTCCGGCCCGATGCGCAGGCGTTCACGGGCATGGGTGACGATGTTGGCGTCGGGCCGATAGATCAGCCCGCGTTCGGCGATGGCGCCCAGCCGCGAGGCCGGCAGCCAGCGCGGCTGGGCCTTGGGATCGAGCCCCAGCACCACATCGCGGAACTTCTCGGCGGCCGCGCGGAACGGCGTCAGCGCATGGATCGGCTCGCCGGCGTGCGCGCGCACCGCGGCCCGCAGGAAGCCGTGGCCGGCGGCCTGGCGCCCCATCAGCTTGGGGCCGTCGAGCACATAGCCGTCGGCGTCGAAGAGGATCGCGGGAGTCACCCCTCCGCTTAGCATAGCGAAGCCGACGCGCCCAAGGGGGGCCGAACGCCGGGGGAGCGGGCCTGGGCTCAGAATCCGCGGGCGACGCCCTCGCGGCGAGGGTCGGCGCCGCCCCGCAAGCCCTCGGGGACGGTCTCGATCCCGTGCAGGCCGGAGGCTTCGGCGCCGGCGCCGCTGATCAGGTGGACGCCGCGGGCGGCCAGCCCCTCGACCACGCCCGGCGCGAACTTGCCGATCTCGGCGTCGTAGACGTCCTTGCGCGCGATCAGGTTGGGCAGGTCGATCGCCTGCTGCACCGGCAGCTTCCAGGCCAGCATCGCCACCAGGGCCTTGAGGTCGTAGGCGATGATCGCCGGGCCGCCGGGCGAGCCCATCGCGGCGATGAAGCGGCCTTGACGATCCAGCACGATGGTCGGGCTCATCGCCGATCGCGGGCGTTTGCCAGGCGCCACCGCATTGGCCGCCGGGGCGCCGTCCGGATCGTTCGGCGAGAAGGAAAAATCGGTCAGCTGGTTGTTCAGGAAGAAGCCGCCGACCATCCTGCCCGAGCCGAACGGGCTCTCCACCGTGGTGGTCATCGAGAGTACGTTCCCCGCGGCGTCGACGATCACCACGTGGCTGGTGCCGCCGGGCTCGAGGCTGCGGTCCGGCGCGCGCGCCGTCGCGCCGGGCGGGTTTCCGGGCGCCGGCGGCGGACCCGCGACGGGACCGATCAGCCGCACCCGCGCGTCGAGATAGGCCGGGCTGAGCAGGCCCTCGACCGGGGTGGCGACGAAGTCCGGGTCGCCGATGAAGCGGTCGCGGTCGGCGTAGGCTAGCCGGCTGGCCTCGGCCAACAAGTACCAGCCCTGCGGATCTGCGGGACCGTGGACCGCGATGTCGGTGCGCTCCAGGAGGCCCAGAGCCTCCAGCACGGCCGGGCCGCCGGAAGGAGCGGGCGGCAGGCAGACCAGATAGATCTCGTAGGGTCGGCAAAGCGCCGGTTCGGTCTTGGGATGATAGCGGGCGAGGTCCTGCAGGGTCAGGGTTCCGGGCAACTCGCCCTCATGGGTGCGCGCGACGATCGCGTCCGCCAGCGGTCCTTGCAGCAGGCCCGCGGGACCATGCGCGGCGATGAGGCGCAGGCTCTGCGCATAGGCCGGGTTCTTCAGGAGATCGCCGGCCTGGATCTTCGTCCCGTCCGGCTTGGTGAAATAGCGCAGGGCGTCTGGCGTGGCGGCTTGCGGGACGCGGCCGTTGGCGTAGGCGGCGAGCCGCTTGGGCACGACGAAGCCCCGCTCGGCCAGCCGTTCGGCGTCGCCGAACAGCCCGGACCAGGCGAGTTTGCCGTGCTGGCCCTGGGCCAGCGACAGCATGGCGATGGCTCCGGGCACGCCGGTGGCGCGGCCGCTGAGCACGGCGGTGACGAACGGCAGCGGCTTGCCGTCGGCGCCCAGGAACATCGCCGGCGTCGCGCCAGCCGGCGCGGTCTCGCGGCCGCTATAGGCGCTCACCGCCCGGGTCTTGGCGTCGTAGTAGACCATGAAGGCGCCGCCCCCGAGGCCGGAGCTCTGCGGCTCCACCAGCCCCAGCACCGCCTGCACCGCCACCGCGGCGTCGGCGGCCGAGCCGCCACGGCGGAGCACCGCCAGACCGGCCTCCACCGCCATCGGATTGGCCGCCGCCACCATGGCGTGAGCGGCGACGCCGGTGGTCTCCGGCGCCTCGGCGAAAGGGGCGATCGAACTCGGAGCCGGGCTCGGCAGCGTGCTGCAGGCCCCCAGGGCGGCGGCCAGGGCGAGGGCGGGAAGGCGGAACTTGAGCGACACAGGCGACTCCAGGTGCGGCGTCACAATAGTCAGGCCCCGATGGACAACAACGGCGGATGGCGCCAGCCCTAGCGCATGCCCGGCTCCGCCCATCGCGCCCGCACGGGGCGCCGCAACCTGATCACCGACGTGCCCGGCCTGGCCGTGGGCCAGGCGCAGGACCTGCGCGCCCGCTCCGGCGTGACCGTGATCCTGCCCGACGACCGCGCCGTCTGCGGCTGTGACGTGCGGGGCGGCGGTCCCGGCACCCGCGAGACCGACGCGCTGGCCCCCGAGACTCTGGTCGAGGCGGTGGACGCCGTCGTGCTGTCCGGCGGCTCGGTCTACGGGCTGGCCGCCGCCGATGGGGTCGCCGCCTGGCTGGGCGCGCGGCGCCGTGGCTATCTGGTGTCGCCCGACCCGGCCGTGCCGCCCTCGCCGGTGGTCCCGGCCGCCATCCTGTTCGACCTCGCCAACGGCGGCGACAAGGCCTGGGGCGAGGACCCGCCCTATCGCCAACTGGGGCGCGCGGCGATCGCCGCCGCCGGCGACGCCTTCGAGCTCGGCTCCGCCGGGGCCGGCTGCGGAGCCATGGCCGGGGCGCTGAAGGGCGGGACCGGGTCGGCCTCGGTGGTCAGCGCCGACGGCTATACGGTCGGCGCCGTCGTGGCGGTGAACGCCTGGGGCTCGGTGGTCGCCCCGAGCGGCCGCAGCTTCTGGGCCGCGCCGTTCGAGATCGACGGCGAGTTCGGCGGCCTGGGCGCCGCGGGCCTGGCCGCCGCGCCGGACGATTGGGGTCTGTCCAAGGCGCCGGCCGGCGGACGCAACACCACCATCGCCTGCGTGGCCACCGACGCCGCCCTCACGCCGGCCCAGGCGCGGCGGGTGGCGATCATGGCCCAGGACGGGCTGGCCCGGGCGATCCGGCCGGTGCACGCCCCGTTCGACGGCGACGTGGTCTTCGCCCTTTCGACCGCGCGCAAGCCGCTGGCCGAGCCGGAGCCCTACACGCTGGCGCGGCTCGGCGCGCTGGCCGCCGACTGCCTCGCCCGGGCGGTGGCGCGCGGGGTCTACGAGGCGCAGGCGTGGCCCGGCGTCGACGTCCGCTGCTGGCGAGACCTCGGCGCGTGACGCTTTGCGGCGCCGCCCGCAAGCCGCTAGGAGGGCCAGGCGGAGGCGGACCTTGACACTCGAGAGCTTGACGCGGCGGGAGGTGCAGACCCGGCTGGGCGTTGTTCCCCTGTGGAGCCGGCCGGACATCTTCACGTCCACGCGCCCGCTGCTGCTGGCCATCGCCGGGACGTTCGCCGGTCCCGACGACCTGTCGCGGCTGCCGCAGGTGATGGCGCCGATCGCCGACGCCGCCGTCCTGCGCCTGCCCGGCGTCGGCGCGCCGCCGCTCAGCGATCCGGCGCTCGAGGCCTTCCCGCGCGCCGTCGACGAGCTGATCGAGCAGCTGTTTGCGCACCGCCCGGTGGTCCTCGCCGGCGTCTCGATCGGCGCGGTCGCCGCGCTCGGCGTGCGCAGCCGAAGCGTGCGGCGGATGGTGGCGGTGGAGCCGCTGCTGGCCACAGGCGCCCTGTGGCCGCTGGCCGAGGCGCTCGGCCGCCATCTCACCGGCCAGCCCGCCGACAGCCCGGCCCACGCGGCGTTCTGGCGGCTGTTCGGCGTGTCGCGCGAGGCGACCGCGCCGCGCGACTACCATCACCTGCTCGACGGCCTCGCCGTCCCGGTCGACGTGCTGCTCGGCGGCGAGCCGTTGCACCCGCAGCGTCCCGTCGAGCGCCTGCCGACCCTGGTGGACGCGCCCGAACGAGCCCGGCTCGCCGCCCTGCCGCAGGTGCGGCTGCACCTGGCCGCCGAGGCCGGGCACAACGTCCAGGCCCAGGCGCCCAAGGCGCTGAAGGAGCTGCTGTTCGAGGCCTGCCGCCGCGCCAGCGCCGATCCGCCCCACGATCTTTTCGGCCTCGACGAGGCCCTCGTCGAGGCGGTCCCGCTGACCGCCGCTCGCCTGGCCCACTGGGGGCCGGGCGGGCCCGCCTTCGCCGCCGCCTACCTGGCCTGGAACCCGACCGCCGAGATCGAGGTGATGGGCGAGGACCCCGCCGCCGCGGGCGCCGCCGCGACGCAATGGCTCGACGCCGTGGTGCTGGGCGCCCCGCCGCCGCCGGAGCTGCTGTCCCGGCTGGCCGCCGCCCTGCGTCCCGGCGGCGACCTCGTCGCGCGTTGGGCCCCGCAGGCGGCGTGCGAGGCCTTGGCCGGATGCGGCCTCACGCTCGGCGCGCCGGTCGACGCGGCCGGCACGGGCGTGCTTCGCGCCCGCAAACGCCCGCCGGGCGAGACCTTGCCGCCGCTGCGGGTCGAGATGGTGGCCTTCGCCAGCTATCTGATGGACGTGCGCACCCGGCTGCCGTCGCGCGGCCTGCGCTCAGATCCCGAGCTGGTCGTCGAATATCTCACCCCGCCCCACACGCCCGCCCCCCAGCCGTTCGACGCGCCCAAGGTGCTGGTGCTGCAGCGGCCGGGCGCGACGAGCGCCGAGGATGGGCTGCGCCGGCTGGCCTTCGCCATCGCCCGCGGCTGGCTGCTGGTGCTGGAGTACGACGACCACCCGGCGCTGGTGGCCGAGGCGGTGCAACGGCCGATGGAGGCCGCCGACATGGACCGTTTCGGCCAGGTGCATGCGATCCAGACCACCACCGAGCCGCTCGCCGAGCTGTTCCGCCGCCAGCTTCCGGAGGTGAAGGTGTTCGAAAACACGGTGTTCGAGCTTGCGCCCTTCCCGCAGGCGCCGCCGCCGCGGCGGGTGTTCTACGGCGCCATCTCGCGCGGCGGCTTCGGGGTGGAGGTCGCCCGTTCGCTGGCTCCCGTGGTCGCCGAGTTCCCGGACCTGGAGTTCGTGGTGCTGGGCGACCGGGCGGTGTTCGACGCCCTGCCGACCGCCCGCAAGGCCTATGAGGACTATCTGCCCTACGAGGCCTATCTGGCCCGCATGGCCGGCTGCGCGGTGTCGCTCTCCCCGATCGAGGCGCTGCCGATGCGGGAGACCAAGAGCGACGCCAAGTTCCTCGACGCCGCCCGCGCCGGCGTCGTCACCCTCGCCTCGCCGCTGATCTACGACCGCACCATCCGGCACGGCGTCAACGGCCTTTTGGCCCGCAGCCTGGAGGACTGGCCGGCGCTGCTCCGCCAGGTCCTGGCCGACCCGGACCGCACCCGCGCCATCGGCCGCGCCGCCTGGGACTATGTCCGCGAGCAGCGGATGTTCGCCCGCCAGGTTCCCGAGCGCCGCGCCTGGTATCGCGACCTTTGGGCGCGCCGCGACGCGCTCAACGCCCAGGCCCTGGCGCGCGTCCCCGGCCTGGCGCAAGCCGTCGCCGCCGAAACCGCCCGGCTCGCCGACACCCCTTCGTGACAGCTGCGTTGCGTTGGGGGTTGAACCCGATCCCCGACGAGGCTAGATAGCCGCCCTCGCCGTCAAGGCGACTGCGCGCCCGTAGCTCAGCTGGATAGAGCATCAGACTACGAATCTGAGGGTCGGACGTTCGAATCGTTCCGGGCGCGCCATTTTCTTCTAGAAAATCAAGGTCTCAGGCGGACGTGGCTCCTCCGCCCCGTCTTAGAAGTGTGATTGAGACCGGGTCGCCGGCCCTACGCCAGGGCCAGGGCTCCGTGCGCGTCTGTTCACAACATAAGAAGCTCGGATGGACCTCAACGGTTCAGGCGGCGACGGCGGCTGGTCGCTCGACGACATCAAGCGCTACTTCACCCTCCAGCGTTACCTGCCCAAGAACGGCGGCCTTTTCGGGAGCGGCTGGGCCCATAGGAGGCCCCCCGAGCCCGGACGATATCGAACGCGCGAACCAAGCGAGATGCCGCGCCCTCGGGCTTCCCGGAGGGCCCGCTTCGGCGGCTGAGGCAGGTGGTCACAGCCCGCCGGTCGCGCGAAGCGTGTCCCGGCAGGCCCGAGTGGATTGCGGCGCCGCGGGCCAGCGCCAGGTCAGTTGGGGATCTCGAACAGCGCCGCGGCCCCCATGCCCCCCGCAATGCACATGCTGACGACCGCGAACTTCGCGTGCCGGCGCCGCCCCTCGATCAGAGCGTGGCCAGTCAGCCGTGACCCGGTCATCCCAAATGGATGGCCGACCGCGATTGCGCCGCCGTTGACGTTCAGCCGCTCCGAGGGAATTCCCAGGCGCTCAGCGCAGTACACGGCCTGCGACGCGAAGGCCTCGTTCAATTCCCACAAATCGATGTCGCCCACCGTCAGCCCGTGCCGGGCAAGCAGCTTCGGGATCGCGAACACCGGGCCGATCCCCATTTCGTCCGGCTCACAGCCGGCGACCGCAAGGCCGCGAAAGACGCCGAGCGGGGTCAGCCCGCGCCGCGCCGCCTCGGCGTCGGACATGACGACGCAGACGCTCGCGCCATCCGACAGCTGGCTCGCATTGCCCGCCGTGATCCACATCCCTTCGCCCCGCACCGGTTTGAGCGCGGCTAGACTCTCAAAGGTTGTGTCGGAACGGTTCCCCTCGTCTCGAGCCAGCGTGACGGTCTCGTCGCCGACAATCGCTCCGGCTGCATCGCGCACCTTCCGCACCGCCGTGATCGCGACGATCTCGTCGTCGAACCGGCCCTCAGCCTGTGCGGCGGCGGTTCTCTGCTGGCTCGCAAGCGCGAAGCGATCCTGCGCCTCGCGCGAGACCTGATAGCGGTCCGCGACGATGTCGGCGGTTTCGATCATCGAGAGGTAGAATCCCGGCCGGTGCGCTTCGAGCCACGCCGAACGGACCGGCGGCGGCCGGTTCCCCATGGTCAAGGACACCGACTCCGCGCCACCGGCCACGTAGACGCCGTCGTCGCCGCCGAGAACGCGCTGCGCCGCAAGCGCGATCGCCTGCAGCCCGGAGGCGCACTTTCGGTCCAGAGTGAAGCCCGGCACGCTCAGGGGCAACTCGGCCTCCAGTGCAGCCGCGCGCCCCAGGTTCCCCCCCGTCGCGCCCTCTTGCACCGCGGCGCCCATTATGACGTCGGAGATCTCACCCGGCTCGAGACCCGCCCGCGTGACAGCCGCCTTGATCACATGCGCGCCCAGGCTGGCGGTATGGATGTCCCGCAGCGCGCCTTTGAAGGCGCGTCCGATCGGCGTACGCGCCGTGGCGACGATCACCGCCTCAACCATAGGTCTAACTCCTGTCCGAACGACGCGTCATCTCTTCCCAGAATCCGGCCGGCCCAGCGCGGACAACGGTGCGCCCCAGCACATCCGCCCAATACCGATCGCCGCCGAATTCCGACCGCCAGGCGTACAACCGGCGCGTGAGCAGCTGCAGCGGGTACTCTTCGGTGAAGCCTATGGCCCCATGCACCTGATGTAGGATGCCCGACGCCAAACCGATCGCCATGTTGGTGCGCAGCTTGGCGGCGGCGACCTCGAAGCCGCCGTCGCCGACGTCGAGCGCCGCTGCGGCCGCCTGGCCGGCGGTGTTCACCGCGGCCGCTTCCACCGCGGCCACGGCGAGGTTCTGCTGCACCGCCTGGAACTGTGACAGCGCCTTCCCGAACTGCCGGCGCCCATTGACATGTTCGATCGCCATGGCCAGCGCCGCGTCGAGCGCGCCGGCGGCCTGCCCCACGCGCACGAAGGCTCCCGCAGTCCGAGGATCGTCGCCGACGAGCCCCTGCGCCGGCGCACGATCAAACCGCAAAGTGTCGCGCGGCTCTCCGGCCGTGTTCGCGGCCAGATCGGCCACCCCGTCCCTGCAGCTAAGCATCACGACCTGGCCGCCCACGGCGGCGATCGCGCGGTCTAGCTCGCGCCCCCAGGGGACCCGCGGCAGCACGCCCGTGAAGCGACCGTCGGCCAGCTCGCCCTGCGCCGTGTCGGCCACACCCACGATATCCTGCCCCACGGCCAGTTCGGATGCGGCCAAGGCGGCGCTGGCGACAATGGCTTCGCCAAGGGGCAAGGCGAGGTGATGCTGGCCCGCGATGCGCAGCACGGCGAACAAGTCGCCCCAGTCGCCGCCGAAGCCGCCAGCCGCCTCCGGGACAAGCAGGCCGAGGAAGCCCGCCTCTGTGAGCCGCGACCAGCCGGCTTGAAAATCCGGCGCAGCGGCGAGATCCGCGAACAGAGTCTCCGCCGTATCGCAGAGGAGATTGCGCGTTTCGCTCATCTGAGCCCCAGCGCCCGAGCAATGATGCCTCTCAGGATTTCGCGCGTTCCACCGCGCAAGGAAAACGAAGGGGCCATCTGCAGCAGGTACTCCAGCGTGTCGGTCAGCGGCGAAGACGCAGCGAGGGTGTCGTCGTCCAGGAGCGACTGCACAACCAACGGCAGCGCCTGTTCGAAGCTGTTGCCGAGATCCTTCACGATGCTCGCCTCGACGACAGGATTCTCGCCCGAGGCCAGCTTCGCGGCCGTGGACATGGACATCTGGCGCAGCGTCCAGAGCTCCGCGGCGAGACGGCCGAGCGCGCTGCGGATCGGTTCAGCCGGATCCTCGCCGGCGGCTTCCACCAGCCGGTTGAAGAGGGCATGGCTCGACAGGTAGCGCTCGGGACCGGACCGCTCCAGCGCCAGCTCGGCCGTCACCTGCTTCCACCCCTCCCCTTCCACCCCGACCAGGGCCTCGTCTGGCACGGCGACGTCATCGAGGAACACCTCGTTGAACTCATGTTCGCCGGCCATGTTGGTGATCGGGCGCACCGTGATTCCCGGGGACTTCATGTCGATCAGGAATTGGCTCAGTCCCTCCTGGCGCTCTGAACCCTCTTGCGTGCGCACAAGCGCCAGCATGTACGCCGCGACATGGGCGTTGGTCGTCCAGACCTTTTGCCCCGAGATCCGCCAGCCGCCCCCCTGTGCGCGACGAGCTGCGCTCCGCACCGAGGCCAGATCAGAGCCGGAGCCCGGTTCGCTCAGGCCAATGCAGGCGGTAATTTCACCGCGCGCCGCGGCGGGCAGGAACGCATCCTTCATCGCCGAGGAGCCGTAGCGGAGGATCAACGGTCCTGTCTGGCGATCGGCCACCCAGTGGCCGCCGACGGGCGCGCCTGCCGCCAGCAGCTCTTCCAGAACGATATAGCGCTCCAGCGCGGACCGCTCATGTCCACCGTACTGCTTCGGCCAGACCATGCCGATAAACCCCGCCGCCCCGAGGGCGCGCGAGAAGGTTCGGTCGACAACATTCCAGCTGTTGGCCAGCTTCGCCGGCCGGATTTCCGGCATGTGCTCGCGCAAGAAAGCCCGCACTTCGGCGCGAAGCTCGCCTGCCCCCGCGGGCGGAGCGAACCGATGATAGACGAACGTCTGCATGGCCGCGCACTATTGCGACATCCCAGGCGCCGCACGCCAGCCCTGAAACCGCGCCGAGGCTTTGAATCACATGTGTGATTCACGCACGGTCGCGGACGAGATCGCGCAAGCGCCGCCGACGCGCCAGCCTGGGCCAAAGGGCGGCCGGCTCGATGAAGCGCACGAGCGGCTCGGCGACTTCAAGCTCGGCCTTCTCCTCATGCCTTGCCCGCCAGGCCCGCCGCAGCGATGCCGGCGAGCGCGCAGATCTCGTCATTGTCGGAGGTGTCGCCCGTGACGCCAACGGCTCCGATCAGGCCGCCGGCTTGATCGGTGACGAGCACGCCGCCAGCCGCCGGGATCAGACCCTGCGGCGCGATCTCGGCCAGCGCTGCGATGAACGTCGGACGCTCGGCCGCCATCTCGCCAACCTTGCGGCTCGAGACGCCCAGGCCGAGCGCTCCGCTGGCTTTTCCGATTGCGATCTGCGGCCGCAGATTCGATGCGCCGTCCTCGCGCGCCAAGACGATGAGGTGCCCGCCGGGATCGAGGACCGCGACCGTCAGGGGCTTGAGTCCAAGCTCCCTGCCCCGCTCGAGCGCGGCGCGACAGATGGTGTTCGCATTTACAAGGTTCATGCCAGGGGTCGGTGTCCTGCGTTTCGTGATGAGGTCAAACCGGCAGGCGCCGGTCCCCCCGTCGCCCAATCCAGCAGCTCGACGGTGTGCACGACCGGGACGCCGAGGCGCGTCGCGATCTGCATGGCGCAGCCGATGTTGCCCGTAGCCACGACGTCGGCGTCCAACCGTTCGAGATGCGCCGCCTTGCGGTCGCCAAGTCGGCCCGCGATCTCCGGCTGCAGGATATTGTAGACTCCGGCCGATCCACAGCACAGGTGCGCCTCGCTCGGTGTGCGGACCTCGTACCCGGCCGCAGCCAGAAGTCTGGCGGGCGCCTCGCCGATCCCCTGTCCGTGTTGCAGCGAACAGGCCGGATGATAAGCGACGGTCACCCCCCGAGGCTCCGCGGCCGGCAGATCGCACGCCGTGAGGAACTCGGATATGTCCTTGGCCAAGGCGGAAACCCGCGCGGCCCGTTCAGCATAGGTCGGATCGCCGCGCAGGATGTACCCATAATCCTTGATCATCGAGCCGCAGCCCGAGGCCGTGACCAGGATGGCGGAAAGCCCGCCCCCGTCGATCAGCCGCATCCAGGCGTCGACATTACGGCGGGCCGATTGCTGGGCCTCGTGCTCCCGACCCATGTGATGCGTGAGCGCGCCGCAGCACCCCTCGTCAGGCGCTCGTACGACCTCATAGCCCATTCGGCCCAGGAGGCGCTTGGCGGCAGCCTGGAACTGCGGGCGCAGCGTCGGCTCGACGCAGCCGCGCAAGAGGGCCACGCGCTCCCCCCGCCCGCCAGCGATGTGATGGGCTTGGGCGCGCGGACGCGGCGCCAGCCGGGCCGGCGCAAGCGCCAGCATCGCGCCAAGCGGCCGCAGCCCTGGCGCACGGTCGAGCAAACCTCGCGCAGGCCGCGCCAGGCCGGCTACTCGCGCAGCCATGCGGAACCGCTCGCGATGCGGCAGAACGGCCGCCAGCAGCTTTCGGAAGACCTCATCGAGCCACGGCCGCCGGTAATGCGCAGCGATATAGACCCGCGCATGGTCGACCAGGCGCATGTAATCCACGCCGGACGGGCAGGTCGTCTTGCATGACAGGCACGAGAGGCACCTGTCGACGTGCTTCACCACCTCCGCCGTGGGCGTCCGTTCGCCCTCCAGCATCTCCTTCATGAGATAGATGCGTCCACGCGGAGAATCGAGCTCGTCGCCGAGCAGGACGTAGGTTGGGCACGTCGCCATGCAGAACCCGCAGTGCACACATTTGCGGATGACCGCCTCCGAGGCGGCCATCGCGGGGTCGGCCAGCTGAGTGGGCTTGAACTGCGTACGCACTTAAAAGCGGCCCGTTTCGAAGACGCCGGCCGGGTCGAAGGCGCGGCGCACCCGCGCCTCCAGCTCAGCCACGGCCAGCTCCGGTGGCTGATGGTATGGGACCTGCGCGCGCATCTCCGAGGGCGCGCGGAGCAGTTGGGCGTGTCCACCCGCGCTGCGGGCGACGGACCTCACCATCTCAGGGTCGGCGTCAACGGCCGCCCAGACCAGGCCGCCGGCCCAGTCGAGCAGCCACTGGGCCCCATAGCGCTCGAGAGCGCCGACGACAGACGCGCCGGCCCCGGGTCGAACATTGACACGCCACAGCGGCAGGTTCTGCGGCAATGGGGTCAAGGTGCGCAGCGCATGCCATATCGCCGTCGCGCTGTCGTCGGCGTCTTGCAGGCGTCCCCAGGGCGCAACACGGCTCGCCAGCAACTCGCATCGGGCCTTTACCGACCCAGCGAAGCCCTGGATCCGAAACGCGGTGACCGAAACCTCGCCGGGCAAGTGGGCAGCCGCGGCGACTTCCGCCGCCGAGCCCATCGCCGCGGCCATAGCCTCGACGGCGGCCTGCGCGCTCAGGCCGTGAAGCACGCGGGTCGCGCTGACGCGGGGGGCGGGCAGCACCTTCAACGTCAACTCGGTGATCGCGGCGAGCCGTCCCCAGCTGCCCGCGAGCAGTTTGGGAAGATCATAGCCGGTGACGTTCTTCACGACCTTGGCGCCGCTGACGAACAGCTCGCCGCGGCCGGAGACGGCGCGTAGACCGAGCAGGTGATCGCGCGGGCCGCCATAGGCTAAGCGTTGTGATCCGCCGACGGCGGCGGCCACGATGCCGCCGATCGTGGCCGCCCCCGGCGGCCGGCCGTAGATCGGGCCATGATCGAATGGCTCGAACGCCAGCATTTGTCCCTTCGCCGCAACCAGCGCCTGGACCTCAGCCAGCGCCGTGGCGGCGCGCACGGTCAGGACCAGCTCGGGCGGATCGTAGTCGACCACCCCCGTGAACGCGCGCATGTCCAAGCTGCGGACGCCCGCCTCAGGGCGGCCCACATCCCGCTTGCTGGCGCCCCCCCGGATCGCCAGGCGCGCGCCGTCGCCAGCCGCCTCGGCGATCGCCTCGGAGAGCTCGGCTTCGGTCGCGGGTCGCAGCGGTGCGTCGGTCGACATTAGAACCTTGGAAGCTCAGGGAAGGCGGTCTTGCCGCCGTGCACATGCATGCGACCAAGCTCGGCGCAGCGATGCAGCGTGGGAAAGACCTTCCCTGGATTGAGCAGGAGGTGCGGATCGAACGCGCACTTGACGCGCTGCTGGTGCGCAAGATCGATCTCGGAAAACATCACCGGCATCAGATCGCGCTTTTCGACGCCGACGCCGTGCTCGCCTGTCAGCACCCCGCCCACCTCGACGCACAGCCGCAGGATATCCGCGCCAAACGCTTCGGCCCGTTCGAGCTCGCCGGGCCTGTTGGCGTCGTAGAGGATCAGGGGATGAAGGTTCCCGTCGCCGGCATGGAAGACATTGGCCACCGCCAGGCCATAGGCGTCGGACAGCGTTCGCATCCGCTCGAGCACCTCCGGCAACCGGCGGCGCGGGATCGTGCCGTCCATGCAATAATAGTCGGGCGCAAGGCGTCCGACGGCAGGAAAGGCGGCCTTGCGCCCAGCCCAGAAAGCCAGCCTCTCGGCTTCATCGCGAGATATGCGCATGGACACCGCACCGTTGGCCGCCGCGATGGGTTGGATCTCACCGAGCAGCTCCGCGCACTCGGCTTCCACGCCGTCCAATTCAATGATCAATAGAGCTTCCACGTCGAGCGGATAGCCGGCGTGCACGAACGCCTCCGCGGCGTGGATCGCCGCCCGGTCCATCATCTCCATGCCTGCCGGGATGACGCCGGCGGCGATCACATCGGCGACGCACTGGCCGGCGCCCTCGACAGTGGGAAAGCCAAGCAGCAGAGCGCGGGCCGCCTCAGGACGAGGCAGAATGCGAACCGTCACCTCCGTGACCACGCCGAGCAGACCTTCAGATCCGACCACGACGCCCAGCAGGTCCAGCCCGGCCGGATCGAGCTGGCGGCCGCCGACGCGGACGACCTCGCCGCTGATCAGCACAATCTCGGCGCCGAGCACATTGTTGGTGGTGAGCCCGTACTTCAGACAATGCACGCCGCCCGAGTTCTCCGCGACGTTGCCGCCGATCGAACAGGCGATCTGGCTCGACGGATCCGGCGCGTAGTAGAAGCCTCGATCTTCCACCGCGCGAGTCACGGCCAGGTTGGTCACCCCAGGCTGAACCACCGCAAGCCGGTCGGCGTAGTCGACTTCGAGCACCTGGTTGAACTTGGACATGCCGAGCAGAACGCCGTCGGCCAGCGGCAACGCGCCCCCCGAGAGCGAGGTGCCGGATCCGCGCGGGACCACCTTGACGCGGTTCTCATGGCACCACGCCAGGATGGCGGCGACCTCGGCCGTGGTCTCGGGGAGAACCACCACCATCGGCGGCTGGCGATAGGCGGTCAGCCCGTCCGACTCATAAGCCCGCAACGCGTCGGGATGGTCGATCACCCCTTCGCCGGGGACGATCGCGCGCATCGCCGCGATGATCGCGCCGCGGCGCGCGAGAACCGCCTCATCTGGCGCCGGCATGCTTAGGGTCATAGGGACGTGTCTAAACCTGCGGCGGATCGCGCGCTAGGCGCATTGAAGTTAGGACAGTCATGCATATCATGCACGAATGATTGACCCCGACATCACCCTGTTCGCCGACGTCGTCGCGAGCGGCAGCATCGCGGGCGCGGCGCGGCGCCTGGGGATTTCCGCTCCGATGGCGTCGCGGCGGCTCGCCCGGTTGGAGGCCCGCCACGGCGTGGCTCTGGTGCATCGCACGACTCGACGGCTGGAGCTCACGGCGCGCGGGGAGAGCTTCTACCGCGATGTGTTGACCCTCGTCGCCGCCGCGGAAGCCGCGGAAGCCCGGCTCACCGGCGGTCGCGGCGCGCCAGCCGGCCCATTGCGGGTTACCGCACCGACCGCCTTCGGCAGACTTCATATCGCGCCGAACCTAAATACCTTTCTGGACGCGTGCCCGCGTGTCGGGGTCACGCTCGACCTCAGCGACGCCTATGTCGATCTCCTCTCCGGTCGATACGATCTGGCGGTGCGGATCACGGCGCAGGTCGGTCCCGGCCTCGAGGCGGTGCGGCTGGCCACGAGCCGGCGCGTGCTTTGCGCGGCCCCGAGTTATCTTGCGCGCCGGGGCGAGCCGAACGGCGTCGAGGCCTTGCGGGCGCACGATCTCGTCGCCGCCGACGGCCAGTTGCCCTGGCGGCTTTCGGTGGATGGACGTGAGATCCTCCTCGAAGGGCAGAGCATCGTGCGCACCAACTCCAGCGAGGCGGTCCGGGAGTTCGCCCTTGCCGGAGTCGGCGTCGCCCTGCGGTCGCTGTGGGAAGTCGGGGACGACCTCGCCACGGGACGGCTGGCGCGCGTTCTGCCCGCGGCGCAGGGCTCCCTGCAGGTGGGCATCTATGTGGTGCGGCCGCGCGCGGCCTTCGTTTCCCCTGCCGCCGAAGCCTTCACCGCCCACCTCAGGCGACTGCTGCAATCCCGCCCTGAATGGGAGGACGCGTGCGCCGACCCCGAGCACGCCGCCTGACCATGTCGTCGTGGATCGGCGGACCTTGGGGCTCACTAAACCCCCGACGGATCGGCCGTTCGGCATGTCGAGCGAACGGCCGGGTGCTTCCCGCTGATCCTCAGGTCCGGTATGCCTTGCCAGCTGGTGGGGGCGCCTGCGACGCCTCCTAGGACCGGCCAGATCAGGTCGTCGGCCATGCCGGCGCGAGCCACGACAGGAGCGCAAGTTGTCCCCGCCCGCGCCGTTTTCCATCCATCTGCCGGAGGCCCGTCTCCAACATATTCGCGACCGCGTGGCCCGTTTCGATTGGGACGATTTTCCCGATGCGGGCGGCTGGTCCGCCGGGATCGGAAAAGCGACGCTCCAGCAGATCGCTGCCTATTGGCTGGAACAGTTTGACTGGCGCGCCGAAGAAGCGCGACTAAACGCCCTTCCTCAGTACCGCGTGGATGTTGACGGTCAGCCGCTCCACTTCCTGCATCTGCGCGGCTCCGGCGGCGGGCGGCGCGCGCCCTTGCTGCTGGTCCACGGCTGGCCGGGCTCGTTTATCGAGTTCGTGGCGGCGGCCGAGCGTCTTGCCTGGCCGGAACGGTTCGGCGGACACGCCGAGGACGGCCTCGACCTGGTGATCCCTTCCCTCCCCGGCTATGGCTTTTCTGGGCGTCCGCCGCGCCCGATCGGTCCCCGAGCGATCGCCGGACTTTTCCATACCCTCATGACCGACGTCCTCGGCCACCAACGCTACATCGCTCAGGGCGGCGATTGGGGAAGCATCGTCTCGAGCTGGATGGCGCATGACCACGCGGACGCCTGCGCTGGCCTGCACCTCAATATGGCGCTGCTGCAGACAAAGGCCGCGGCGCCGACGTGCGCGGCGGACCAGGCCTATCTGGCGGCCAGACGCCGGACACATGCAATCGAGGGCGGCTATTCACACTTGCAGGCGACACGGCCGCAGACCTTGGGCTACGCTCTCCAGGACAGCCCAGTGGGCGCCGCCGCTTGGATCCTCGAAAAATTTGCAGCTTGGTCGGACCTCCCGCGTCCAGGCGGCGTCCCGGACCTGGCCTCGGTCTATTCGTTCGACAGTTTGCTCACCAATGTCATGCTCTACGTCGCAACCGGCAGCCTTGTCACCGCATCGTGGCTCTATATGGCGTCTGCTCAGGAGGGGTCCCGGGAGCTGGAGCATAGGATCCAAGCGCCCACCGCCGTGGCCGCTTTCCCCGATCCGGTCTTTCCGCCCCCGCCGCGAAGCTATGCCGAACAGAGCTATCAGATCGTCCGTTGGACGGACATACCACGCGGGGGCCATTTCGCGGCGATGGAGCAGCCGCAGGCCTTCGCCGACGATGTGCGCGCGTTCGCGCTGGTTGTGAACTGACGTTCGCCCAGGAAGCCAAAGCGAAGCCGTCCGCAACGTCCCTCAAGCGCGCGACGGTCATTCGCGAAACGAGCGGATCTCCTCCTGGGCGCCATAGCACAGCGATGCCAAGCGCTTGCCAGCTGGCGCAAAGCTGCTATCAAGCTAACGCTCGGCCGATTTCGGTTGGGGGCCGCCCCGGCGCAACGGCGTTGTGACGCCGGCAAATTCGCCGGAAAGGCGCGAAATGCTGATGTCTCGCGTCCAGGCGGAGAGGCAGCGGCGCCATGAACCGATTCCGCGTGTCGCGGCGGAGCCGCTTTTCAGAGTGAAAACTCATGAAGTATAGCCAAATTGGCAGCCTCCAGGTCTCGTTGGTTGGACTGGGTGGGAACAATTTTGGTACCGACTTCTTCGGCGGGAAATGCGACGAGGCCGAGTCGCGACGTGTAATTCACGCTGCACTCGATGAAGGCATAAACTTCATCGACACGGCAGAAGAATACAGTGTGGATTCCTTTGTGGGGTCGGGTCGGTCGGAGGAAATCATCGGTCGGGCTCTTGGCCCCCGACGAAACGATGTGATCATCGCAACCAAGTACAGCGTATACGACGCGGCCGGCTCCGATCAACGCGGATACGCCCGCGTGATGCACGCGGTCGAGGGTAGCCTGAGGCGACTTGGAACCGACCGCATCGACCTGTACCAGCAGCACTTCCCCGATCCAAATGTGCCGATCGACGAACTGCTCGAGGCCCTGACCCGCCTCGTGCAGGACGGAAAGGTTCGCGAGATCGGTTGCTGCAACTTTTCCGGACAGATGATCGACACGGCCCTGGCCGCAAGCGAGGGGTCCGGCTTCGCCCGCTTCGCCACCGCGCAGAACCAGTACAACTTGCTAGACGATCCAGCCGAAGCCGGCGTCCTGGACGCCTGTCGAAGGAATGGACTGAAGCTCATTCCCTTCTTTCCCTTGGCCAGCGGGCTTCTCACGGGAAAGTACGTCGAAGGCGCATCCGCTCCCGCAGGGTCGCGCTTCGAGGCGGACACCTTCGTTAATGGCATACTGCGCGAAAAGCAGGTTTCCGATCAGCGCATCGCCAAGGTCGCGCAGTTCGAGGCGTTCGCGCGCGAGCGCGGCCATAGCGTGCTCGAACTGGCGATGTCATGGCTCGCGGCTCAAGACGTCGTCGCATCGATCATAGCCGGGGCGAGCAAGCCGGACCAGGTCCGCGCCAATGTCGCCGCCGTGAATTGGCGCCTGACGGAGGAAGATCTGCGCACGCTCAACGCCATGCGCGGCTGAAAACCCGACATTGCTGCGACAAGCGCCGCGCGATTGCGGTTCCCCTCGCTCCAGCCCCGACGACAACGGCAAGTTCATCGACAGCCATCGCACGGGCTCCCCCGAGACTCCTTTTCGCCATTTCGTGTCAAGCGTGTTGGCCCATGGCAAGCCCGATCGCCCGAAGAGGGGTATGCTCCTTTTCCCTTTGCATCCGATAACCGAGAAAACGAACTCGTCCGCGCGCATCGGACCAAAACTCGTTGCGTCGCAGGCTACGCCATAATACCATTCGATCGGCCGTTAGAAACTGAGATGCGCCAGCATTCTGTCGCGCGAGTCCGGCTGGGATGATGCGGGGCCCGTCGGGACCAGACGCCTGCGAAATTGAGAGGCTACCAGGAAGCGAAATGATTGATTTTAGCATCGATAGCGACTTCCAGGTAAAACTGGACTGGATGAAAGACTTTGTTGAAAACAAGGTCCGCCCCCTTGAATATATTTATGACTATGACTTCGATGCTCCGTTTGACCACGCGAATGTTCCTCTGAGGCGAATAATCGTTCACCTCCAGAACGAGGTAAAGGAACAGGGCTTATGGGCGGCGCACCTGCCCCCGCATCTCGGAGGAAACGGCTTCGGAGCGGTGAAGCTCACCTATATGAATGAGATGCTCGGGACGTCTGCATTCGGCTCGGTGATATTTGGATGTCAGGGGCCGGACACGGGAAATACCGAAATTCTGTCCATGTTCGGTACAGAAGAACAAAAACAAAAGTACCTGAAACCGGTGCTGGAGGGCGAAATTTTCTCGACCTTCGCCATGACAGAGCCCCAGGGCGGGTCAGACCCGACAAATCTGCGCTGCACCGCGCGCCGCGATGGCGACGACTGGGTCATTACGGGCGATAAATGGTTCGCCTCCAACGCCCAGCACGCTGCGTTCATCATCGTGATGGCCGCGACGGATCCGGAGGCAGCGCCGCACAAACGCGCCACCATGTTCATCGTTCCTACTGGAACGCCAGGCTTCGAAGTCGTACGTGAGATCGGCTTCTGGACAGATCCGCCGAAAACCGGCGGACATCCCTGGATCCGCTTCAACGGCGTCCGTGTCCCGGATTCTGCTCGCCTCGGGCCGCTGGGAGAAGGCTTCAAGGTCGCCCAATCCCGACTTGGGGGCGGACGGCTGCATCATGCGCAGCGCAATATTGGGCTTATGAAGCACCTGATCGACATGATGGCGGAACGCGCGATCAGCCGTTATAGCGGCGGTGAACCCATCGCCACGAAACAGGCTGTTCAGCAGACGATCGCGCAGAGCTACATCGAGTACATGCAATATAGACTGCTTGTGCTTTATACCGCTTGGCTTTTCGATCAAAATCTTGAGCATGGGGCTGAGGGTCGCAAGATGATCAGCGCCGTCAAAGCCGCCATGGCAAAGATCGCGGAAGATGTTGTTGTTCGAGCGGTGCACTTGCATGGCTCGCATGGACTGTCCAACGTTATGCGCTTCGGGCACTATCTAGCGATGGCGCTGCACGAGGGCGCAGCCGACGGCGTCACTGAACTCCATCTCGCCAATGTTTCGAAGCTGCTGCTGCGCGAATATACCCCGCGCGAGGGCAGCAACCTTCCCAGCGAAACCACGTTCCTGAAAAAGGCGTGGGCCCAGAACAAGCTGCAGCCGATTCTCGACGAACTGGGCATTACTTTTGCGGAGGGGCGCGCCAGCATCGAAACGGAAATGCCCATCGAAAAGTATAACCTCCGACAAGCGTAATCTGCGGTACATTCGATATCGCGCACGAGAGGCCCTGCCCTCCAAGGGCAGGCGATCGTCGTGATACCGTCTCGTAGAGGGCGGCGAATTCGTCGTCGCGGGTGTCGATACGGCGGAAGTCCTTGAGCCGATCGAACACCCGCTCAACGAGGTCGCATGGTCCTCTGGCCCGGGGGCCTAAAGGACAGAGCTGGCTTCGGGTGCCTGTTGTCGGGTGCGATCGCCTTCGTCCCACGGCGTTCCAAGGACCTAAGGCGTTCCATGACCTTTAGAAACGGGTGGCGACGAAGGCGCCGGGGCGCCCTTGGCCATCGACTGTCCGGGGTCACCGACGCCAGATGCGCCTCCAGATCCCACAGGGGCAAGGGCCAGCACTTCGGCCTCACGCGTCTCGAAGCGAAGCGCGACGCCGCAGCGCCGCCTGAACCTTCGCCGCGCGGATAATCCGCCCCTCCGCGTCCGCTACGCAGAGCGCGCGCATTCCAACGACACATTCATGCCGGTCGCCCTTTGACAGCGATAAGTTTTTTCTACCGCGCGCTTGATAGTCTGACTTCACAAAGCCGGCCGTTTGCGGCACCGTTTTCGGCTCGGAGCGTGAGGCGAGAAACATGACGATACAAGACCTGCTTCGGCCCATCCCGCCACAGCGCAAGATGGACGTGAGCACCTGGCGCCCTCCTGCCGGTGTGCGAATCATCTCAACCGACGATCGTTCGAGGTAGGAGCCAACGATGAACACCGATAAGCGGCCATTCGTCTTCAGCTGCGACGCCCATGTGGCGGAACCCAACGATCTGTTCGTGGTCAAAATGCCACCGCACCTGAGGGCTCACGCGCCAGTGTTTGTCGAAGAAGACGCCGGGAACGGCAAGATTCGTCGGCTCTGGAAAATTGGCGACCGGGTCGTCATGCGATTTTTTGCCGACTTTCCAACGCACAAGACCGGCAAGACCGACGCGGAATTCCAGATGCAGACCGCCGAAAGCGTGGTCGACACCAAGCGCCGAGGCGCCCGCGATCTGTCGCTCCGCGCCGCAGATATGGAGCGTGACGGGGTAGATGCGGAACTCGTCTTCCCGTCGTCGGGCCTGCTCGTCGCAGCGATCCAGGATCGCGAGGCGCAACGCGTCGCAAGCGAGATTTGGAACGATTGGGTCTGGGACTACACGGCGTCGATGCGCGACCGGCTCATTCCCGCGGCAATCATCCCCTCACACGATTTCGATGACGCCCTGGCCGAATGCAAGCGCACGGCTGACAAAGGCTTCGCCGCTTTCTGTGTTTATGAAGGCCTCAACAACTACAACGATCCGCGTTGGGATCCGATCTTCGCCTTCGCCGGTGAGATGGGCATCCCGATCGTGTTCCACACCGGCTTCGGAGACATCGATATTCGCCCGCTCAAGGGGCCGGGCGGCGCGCTGTACAATTATGTCCGACTGATGAACGACGGCATCGACATCGTCACGCAATTGGTCGCCGGCGGTGTGCTCGACCGCAATCCGAAGGCCCAGATCTTGTTCGCCGAACACAGCGCCGGCTGGTTGTGGAGCTTGGCCGAGCGCATGGATGAGGCTTACATCGGCCACGCGAACAGCGTGGACCCGAAACTTTCGCGCATGCCGAGCCAGATTATCCGTGATCAGGTTCATTGCTCGCTGCAAAACGATGTCGGCTCGTCCGTGGCGGCGCGCAGTGGCGTCGGCCTCAGGGCGCTGCTGTTCGCGACCGATTATCCGCATTCTGAAGGCACCTTCCCGTTCACGAACAAGGTGATCGAGAAGATGCGGGAACAAAATCCTGACCTTACCGCTGAAGAATTGGTCGAGGTGCTGGGTGGAAACGCCGTCAAGATTTTCACGCGCGCCGGCCTGCGGCCGAAATTCGAGGCAAGAACGCGCGAGTTTCTTGGGGAATTGCATTGACCCCGGAATTACGGTGACACGCGCAAGAATCCCCAATCTCTTGTCTGCCCCTCACCGCTCCGATAGCCTCCCCAAATGGTCCGCCTCCTTGGACCCGACGACTGCGGGACTCTTGGAAGCGTCACCGTAATAGTGAGCGCCGGCGGTGGCATGGCGCTCACCGTTAACCAAAACAGGATGGGAGGCGACCGCTCACATGGATACGGGACTATCGGGCAAGACGGTGATCGTCACCGGCGCCACCGCCAACATCGGGCGAGCAATCGCGCTGCAGATGGCGGCCGAAAGGGCCCGTGTCGTGGCGGTGGCGCGGGACGAGGAGGCCGGGGCGCGGGTCGTCGCCGACTGTCTCGAACGCGGCGCCAGCCAGGCCTTGTTCGTGCCCCTCGACCTGCGCGACGCCGATGCCGGTGACCGGCTGGCCCTCGCCGTCGAGCGGGAATGCGGCCCGGTGGACGTGCTGGTCAACAATGTCGGCGGCAATGTCGCGATCGGCCGGTTCGTCGAATCCGACCCGGCGCTCTGGGCAGCCGACATCGAGATCACCTTCATGACCATGCTGCGGGTCACCCGGTCGATCCTGCCCGGCATGGTGGCGCGCCGCAGCGGTTGCATCGTCAACATGGGATCGACCGCCGGGATAGTGGGAGACCAGTTGCTGTCGGTCTATTCGGCGGCGAAAGGTGCGGTCCACAGCTTTACCAAGGTGCTTGCCAAGGAAGTCGGCGATTCCGGCGTGCGGGTGAACGCGGTGGCGCCCTATGCCACCCTGCCGCTCGATGCTGCGTCGGTCAGCAAGGGCAGCCGCTTCCACCCCCAAGGCTTCTTTCCGACGGCGTTCGCCGACATGGATCAGGAAAGCATGGCCCGGCTCAACCGTACCGGACCGCTCAGCCGGACGACGGCCAAGCCGGAAGAGGTGGCGGCAGCCGTGGTCTATCTGGCCTCCGATGGCGCTGCCTTCGTGACCGGCCAGATCCTGCCTGTCGACGGCGGAGTCCTGCTCTGACCTATCCGCCGCCGGTGACGGCCAATTGGGGAGAACGTCAATGAACCCGTTGCGGCTCGAACAGATGACGATGTTCGATATTGCCCCCGAGGAGATGGTCGACATCGCCGAGGCGCTGGACATCGCCCTGGTGAGCGTTTTCCTGGCCGACGCGTTGCCGGGTGCGCGGCCGGTGACGCATGCGAACAAGGCCCCCTTGATTTCCCGCCTGCGGGACAGTCCGGTCAGGGTCGATGCGGCGGAGGTCTTCATGCTGGGGGCGCAGTCCGAACTGTCGGAGAGCGAGATCGCCCTGGCGGCCGAACTCGGCTGCGGCGCAGTCACCGCGCTCGACATCATGCCGGCAGATGATCACCAGGCGGCCGATCAGCTTGCCGCGCTGTGCCGGCTCGCCGGATCCTATGGACTTATGGTCGCCCTCGAGCCGATTTCCATGGGCCGGACCAGGACCGTCCACGATGGCCTGCGCCTTCTCCAAGCCGCCGGGGCGCCGAACGCCAGGCTGACGCTCGATCTCCTGCATATCATGCGCACCGACACGCCCCTGACTGATCTCGCCGGTCTTGACCGCAGTCTGATCGCCTCTGCGCAAGTCTGCGACGGTCCGGCATCGCCGCCACCCGACCTCGTCGCAGAGGCATCCTTCGAGCGCGGCATTCCGGGAACCGGCGCTTTCCCGATCGCGGAGTTCCTCGAGGTCCTACCTTCCGATGTGACGGTGGGTCTGGAAGTTCCGCTTGCATCGCTCCGCGAGGCCGGACTGTCGGCAAAGGAGCGGACGCGCAAGGTGGTCGAGGCGATCCGCAGTTACGGCTGAACATTCCGGTAACAGGCCGCGAGAATCTGCAAAGCTCGACCATAAGGACACGGACCTGGCCGATGACCAACCGGGACCACTCCTGCGGCGGCCGGTGACGGTGATGGTTAGAGAGAGGGATACGTATAGAAATTCGATCTTACCGTACTACGTTGGCTGAAAGGAAATACAGACCTTTTGCGAGTTCATCGCATCGGCCCCCATCACCAATGCAGTCTCGATTTCATCGAGACGATATTCGTGGGTCACGAGCGAGGAGAGATCGTATGTTCCGGATCGCATCATCGCCAGGATGTCGTCCATCGCCGCTTCCGTCGCAAGATTGCCGCAGCCCCCAACATGCCAGTTGGCGTAGCACAAGGACATGAGATCGAGTTCGACAGGAGCATGGTGCACCCCGACGATCGCGAGCGAAGCTTCGCAGCCTGCGATCCTTTCAAAATTGTCGATCGCCGCTCTCTTGCCGATCGCGTCGACGTAGAGATTGGCGTTGCAGCGCTCGCCGATAAGAGACGTTTGCGTGCCAAATTCGGCGAATGCCTTCGCCTTCAAATCCTCGATGGCGGTGTTACAGGTGAGGAGGCCAAACTTTCGCGCCCGTTCCAGGCGTGATTCCGAAACATCCACGACCATCACTTTCGAACAGCCGAGCCACTTCAGCATGATCGCGGTAGACATGCCGATGATGCCGGCGCCGAATACGATCGCGGTGTGGTCCGGACGAGGATTCAGGCTCCTCGCGGCGCGCGTGCCGATCACAAATGGCTCGAACAGCACTGCCGTACGCACCGGAATTTCATTGTCGATCTTGAGGACGCTATATCCGACCTCGCACTGGGGGATCCGGATATACTCGGAAAAGCCGCCGACCGTGGCCATGCGTCTCGGGTCGCGCAGCGCCTTGTCGTAATTGGGGAACACGTGGTCGCCCAGGGTCAAACCCTTGACGTTTTGGCCAATCTCCACGACTTCGCTGATGCATTCGTGCCCGAATTCATGATCCCTCCAGATCATGTTGTCGTCACCGCCGGAGTGAAACGCCGCCACGTCAGAACCGCAGACACCTGTTAGCAGGTTTCGAACGATGACATCGTCGGCGGTGCATGTGGGATAAGGGAGATCAACGACCTCGACCTTGCCGATGTCGCGATAGATTGCGGCCTTGTATGTTGAGGGTGTGGTCAAGACGCTGCTCCTGGTCGATCTCGGTTGGGCTCAAGCACGGTCCTCGACAGGGCTGCGCAGCCCTCCACGCGGCCGACGATCAGGCCACTTGCGCGACGAAGTAGAGCCCGGCCGCCATGGCCTGGCCTTGCCGTAGAGCTGCGCGTCGGGCTCGGCCGTGCTCCAGTGCATATCGCTCAAGCGCTTCTCCCCTTGAGTCCACCTCGCCACCGCGGACCTCTCCATCGGCAGGCTAGGCCGCCGCGTTCGCGACGGTTCGTGTGTCGCGTCCAGAGCGCAGAACCTTGCCCGCCAACACGCCGGTCGGTCGTCCGTGCCTGATTATCTCGCGCCCGTTCACCACGACGTGCTGAATCCCGACCGCATCGCAGTAGAGACGTGCGGCGCCGCGAGGCAAATCGCGGCGGGTGTAAAGGGGACCGCAGCCGACGGTCTGCGGGTCGAACACCACGAGATCCGCCCAGTAGCCGTTTGCGATGAGCCCGCGGTCGCGCAAGCCGAACGCCCGAGCGGGCACATCCGTGAGCCGGTGAACGGCCTCCTCCAGCCCCAGCAGGTTTCGCTCGCGGACGCCTTGCGACAGCACCTGGGTGGAAAAGGCGAAGGTGTCGATCATGTCCAGGTGAGCGCCTGCGTCGGACGCACCGATGATGGCGCGCGGATCGCGCCATGCCGCGCCGCGCATTCGCCAACTCTCGTTGTCTGTCCCCGAGACCGGCGGCGAGACGAGCGTTCGAAGATCCTCCTCAATCACGAGGTCAAGCAGCGTGTCGAGCGGCGCCTTGCCAAGCCGTGACGCGAGGGCCCCAATCGACTGGCCCTCCAAGGCCTTGTTTGCGGCCGCGAACGTCTCAACGATCGTCCAGCGGCTCCAGTCGCCGAGCTCCCCCCGCATACTGGCGTCGGCGTGCATGGAGGCGTTCAGCTGCCGCCGGACGTCAGGATCCGCAAGGCGCGCCTTCCGCTCGGGAAGCGGCAGAGCCATGACCTCCTCCCAACCGGCGAAGGAGTCGATGATCATCCCAGCGGCGAAGCTCAACACCACCTTGATCGGTTGCGGCGCAGCCAAGGCGATCACCTTCGCCCCCCGGCGCGCCGCGTAATCGCTCGCCGCCAGTTGGCTCTCGAAAACATCCTTGTGACGGGAATCCGGGCTTAGAACATTCCAGTTCAGCGTGCGTCCAGCGGCTTTCGACATCGACGCCATGCGTTCGAGGTTGGCTTCGCTGAAAGGCGTGCCGACATCGGACACCATCTCCAGCCAGGCGCCTTCGAACTCCCCTACGACACGCGCCAAACTGACGAGCTCGTCGTCGCTTGCAGACCGCGACGGTACGGGACGACCCTCGGCGTCGTTGTGCGTCCGCGACATGGTCGTGGAAAATCCCAGTCCGCCTTCGCTCAGCGACTGTCGTAAAAGTGCGCCCATCTGATGAAGATCATCGGCGCTTGCCGCCTCGCCCAGAGCGCGGGCGCCCATGACATGGCGGCGCAGCGCGGAATGTCCCACCAGAAACCCGGCGTTGATGGCGAGCTTCCCGTCGAGCGCAGAAAGATAGGACCCAAAGCTCGTCCAATTCCATGGGACACCGCTCTCGAGGCTCTCCAGCGGGATCCCCTCGACGCGCGACAGCATGCGCATCAGGTACTCGCCGTCCTCGCGCTCGCCGTTGAGAGGTGCGATGCTGAAGCCGCAATTGCCGCCAAGGACGGTCGTGACTCCGTGCTCGCTCGACGGGGTAACCATTGGGTCCCAGAAGACCTGCGCGTCGTAATGGGTGTGTACATCGATGAACCCAGGCGCCACGACAAGCCCCGTCGCGTCGAGAGTCTGCTCCGCATCGCCGACGTCTTCGCCGACTGCGACGATGCGGCCGTCACGGACGCCGACGTCGGCGCGCACGCGCTGCCCACCGGATCCGTCGATAACCTCGCCCCCCCGGATCGCCAGCTGCAGCGCGCTCAAACTCGCCTCCATCGCCTAGGGCCGATCGGCGGCACATTGTCAATCTAACGATCGTTCTGCTTTTTTGGCAAGCACACGCGCCCCGACCCTGGCGCCCCACTGACGTCCCGCGCTCGCCTCCGCGGCGCGGGTCGTCGTCTGTGGCGGACAATCTCGCGGAGAACCAACTGGGCGGCCGGGCGCTCCAGGGCGTGGCGGGTCGCACGTTCGCATGTGACGGCGGCGCGGCTCGCTTAGGGGACCAGCACGATCCGCCCGGCGCTCTCGCCCTTCGCCGCCTCCGCCATCGCCTCCGCGAAGGCTTCGAACGGATAGGTCCTGGCGATGGCGGGCGTGAAGACGCCCTCGCCCGCCAACGCCAGCACCCGCTCGAAGGTGGACCGCGACTGTTCCGGCTCGGCCTGGGCGAACTGGAACATGTTCACGCCGACCAGGCACGCGCCCTTCAGGAGCGGCAGGTTCGTGGCTATCGAGGCGATGCCGGCGGGGAAGCCCACCACCAAGTGCCTGCCCTTCCAGCCCAGGGTTCGGAAGGCGGGCTCGGTGGCCGCGCCGCCGACCGGATCGAAGACGACGTCGAGCGGCTTGCCGCCGTTGGCCGCCTTCACCGCCTCTCGCCAGGCGCCCGAGCGCGAGTCCACCGCCGCGTGCGCCCCGCCGGCCAACGCCATCGCGCGCTTGGCCTCGCTTGACGCCGAGGCGATCACCCGCGCCCCCAACCAGGCGCCGATCTGCACCGCGGCGAAGCCGGTCGCCCCGCCGGCCCCCAGGACCAGGAGCGCCTCGCCGGGTTTCAGTCCTCCGCGGTCGACCAGCGCGTGCCATACGGTGGCGTAGCTGACTGCGAACACCGCGGCCTGCGCGAAGGATAGCCGTTCGGGCATGGGATAGACGTTGCTCGCCGGCGCGACGATCAGGTCGGCGAACTTTCCTCCCAAGTCGTTCGCCACCACCTTCTGGCCGACATGCAGGCCGGCGACCTTGTCGCCGACGGCCTCGATCACGCCCGCGCATTCGCTGCCGGGGATGAACGGGACGGCGGGCTTGACCTGATAGCGACCCTGCGCGATGAGCACGTCGACGAAGCTGACGCCCGCCGCTCGGACGGCGATACGCACCTCGTCCGGCGCTGGCGGACCCGGATCGTGCGGGCGAAGCGCGTAGTTCTCGATCGGCCCCAGCTCATCGGCGATGATCGCGCGCGGCGAACCAGGCGCGGCGGCGCCATCGCGCTTAGGGTGGACGATGTCCTGGTCGGAGATGTCGGTAGTTCCGGACATGAGGCGTCCCTCCAGTATTTCGAATTGGTGCGGACGGCGCGCTGTCGTGAACGCGCGAGATCAGATCGCGCCCTCGGCCTTCAATTGAGTCAGCAACTCCGCGGATATGCCGAACTCCTCGAGCACTTCTTCCGTATGTTCGCCGAGCACGGGCGGCGGCCGGCGATAGTTCGGCGGTGTCGCCGAAAGGCGCAGCGGCGAGGCGACCGATCGAACCGTGCCGTAGGCTGGCGACTGCATGGTCACGAAGAGCTCGCGCGCGACCGCGTGCTCGTCTTTTTCCATATCGTCGACCCCATTGATCGGCCCGGCGGAAACGGTCGCGTCGTTGAGGATCGCGACCCACTGCGCCCTTGTCTTACCCCGCAGCGCCTCGGCTACCAGGCGCTTGAGCTCGGGCCGATGCTTCACCCGGTCGCCATTTCGCGCAAAACGGGGATCATCGATCCACTCGGGACGTCCAAGCGCCTTCGCAAGCCGCGCAAACTCTCGGTCGTTGAAGGTGGCGACAATCAAGTATCCATCATCCGCCTCGTAGACCCCGTAAGGCGCTGCGCTCGGATGATCGTTGCCTGTGCGGCCGAGCGTTACGCCGGCGTTCAGCCAAGCCGAAGCGGTGTTGAGCAAGGCCGCCGCCTGCGAGTCGAACAGCGAGATGTCGACGTGTTGACCTTCCCCGGTGCGCCGCCGGTGCTCCAACGCGGCGAGCACGCCGATCACCGCGTTCATGCCCGACAATATGTCCGCCACCGGTATGCCCGCCCGCATGGGTCCGGCGCCCGGCTCCCCGTCCGGCAGACCGGTCACGCTCATCATGCCGGCCATTCCCTGAACAAGGTAATCGTAGCCGGAACGGTCCTTATAAGGTCCTGTCTGACCAAACCCCGTGATCGAACAGTAGATCAAGGCGGGATTTTCCTTGCGCAGGTCGTCGAAGCCCAGACCGTAGCGAGCCAGCGTTCCGGTTCGATAGTTCTCGAGCAGAACATCCGCTTGGCGCGCCATTTCGCGAATCAGGGCGCCCCCGGCGGGCTTGGCGAAGTCCACCGCGACCGAGCGCTTGTTGCGGTTCACGGCCTGGAAATAGGTCGACTCGCCGAGCCGGTCGTCCCGCGGCGGGATCACCCAGGGCGGCCCGACACGACGAATGTCGTCTCCCTCGCCGAGGCGCTCGACCTTGATAACGTCCGCGCCGAGATCTCCCAGGATCTGAGCGCCGTACGGGCCCGCGATGACGCGGGTCAAGTCAATGATCTTCAAACCGGTTAGCGGCCCGGCTTCATTCGCCATAACAACTGCCTCCTGCCTCACCTCAGGCTTAGCGGGTAGACACGGGCGAACACAGGACTTGCTGCAGCACGTCCATGATGATTGCAGCTCACCGTCGCGGATGTCCCCGAGCCCGCCCTTCGACCGCCGGCGCCTCCGTCACCTCCCGGCGCGGGCCTCGTCGATCCAGCGCGACAGCTTGGCCGGGGTGAGCGGCAGGTGCAGGCAATCGACGCCGAACGGCGCCAGCGCGTCGGCCACGGCGTTGATCAGGGTCGGCGGCGCAATGATCGCACCGCCTTCGCCCACCCCCTTGAACCCGCCTTCGCTGTTTGAAGGCGAGACGATGTGGCAAAACTCAATTTCCGGCACGTCGTGCGCTGTCGGCAACAGGTAGTCCTTAAAGGTCGCCGCGGTCGGATTTCCCTGGGCGTCATACGAGATCTGTTCCAGCAGCACGCCACCGATCCCCTGCACCACCCCGCCCGCGATCTGGCCCTCGACGACCGCGGGGTTGATCATCACCCCGCAATCCTCGCTGGCGACCCAGCGCAGGATCTTCACGACGCCCGTCTCGATATCGACCTCGCACACGCACGCATGCGCCGCGTTGGAGAACACGAACGGCGGCGGCGGGCGATAACGGTACTCGGCCGCGAGCCCCAGTTCTGCGTCGGACGGCAGCCGATCCGGGTCAAAGTAGGCGGTCTCGGCGATACGCTGCAGCGGGGTGCTGACCTCCGCCACGCCCGCGACATGCACCATGCCGCCCTCGATACGAATGTCTTCCGGGTTGGCGTTGAGCAGGTGGGCGGCGAGGCGCTTGACCTTGGCCGCGAGGAGCCTGGAGGCGCCGATCGCCGCCCCTCCCCCAGCGACCGCCTGACGGCTTCCACCCGCGCCCGGGCCGAAGCCGCCGCGGCTCGAGTCGTCCTCGTAGATATCGACCTGCTCGATGGCCACGCCGAGCTCATCGGCGATCACCTGGGCCATGGTGGTCTCAGTGCCATGGCCCTGGCTGTGGGTGCTGAGCACGGCGCTCACCCGACCGTTGGGCTCGATGCGGATTTGCGCCACATCGGAGCTCAAGAAGCTCGTCGACATGGTGGTCGGCTCGATGTAGACGGCCACCCCGAGACCCAGGTAACGCCCCTCCAGACGCGCGGCGGCCTGCTCAGCGCGGAAGGCGGCCAGGTCGATCTTCCCCACCACCTGGTCCAGCGTCTCGCGCGGCGTCACATGGGAGATCGTCAGGCCTGTCGGAAGCGTGTGCGGTTGCTCCTCACGCGTGACGATGTTGCGCCGGCGTAGCTCGACGGGGCAGATGCCGATCTGGCGCGCCGCCTTGTCCATGAGCGCCTCACGCCCGACCGTCTCACTCAGCCAGGGCCCGCGGTAGGGAGCCATACCTGCGGTGTTCGAATACCAGGCGCGACCCCGGAAGGCGAGCTTCGGCAACCGGTAGGGCCCGGGCATCATCATCATGGTCAAAATTCCGGGATCGGCCGTCATCGGCCAGGCTCCCAGATTGACCTGGTAGTCGACGTCCGCCGCGAGCAGGCGGGCGTCGTCGTCGAACGCGAGCCGCACCTTGATGTCCCACTCACGAGCCTGGCAAGCGGCCGTGAGGTTCTCCAAGCGGTCCTCGATCCACTTCACCGGTCGACCTAGCAGCAGGGCGGCCGCCACCGTCGCGACCTCCTCGCGCCACGGCTGCACCTTCAGGCCGAAAGCGCCGCCGACGTCCTTGGCGATGACGCGGAACTTGATATCAGGCCGCGTGCAGCCGTCCTGGAAAAAGCGCGCGGCCATATGCGGGCTCTGGCAGGAGAGATAGATCAACATTTCGCCGAGGCCCTGGCGCGCGGCGATCACGCCGCGCGGCTCCATCGGCGACATCGCTTGGCGCTGGTGACGCACCGTCCCTTCGACGACGTGGGCGGCCTTGGTGAAGATTTCGGCAATTTCCGGGTCGTCGGGCATGCCGACCTGCCCGCCCAGGTTGCTGTCCAGCTCCGGATGGATCGGCGCCGCCGCGGCGGCCTGCTCCATCGTGACCACCGGCTCCTCGACATCGTAGTCGACCATGACGAGAGCCGCGGCATCTTCGGCGATGTAACGGTTGTCGGCGACGACCATCACGATCGGATCGCCAACGCAAACGACGCGGCCTTTCGCCAGCAGATGGAAATCGGGCAGCCGGGCGTCCGGAACGCCGTACAGGCAGTACAGCCGCATCCCGGCGCCGTCCAGATCATCGGCCGTGAAGATGCCGCGCACGCCCGGGATCGTGCGCGCGGCGTCCAGGTCGATGTTGCGGATCCTGGCGCGCGCGACCTGGCTGCGATGAAACGCGACCTCGAGCATTCCAGGCAGGGTGATATCATCTACATAGGAGCCGCGACCGGTCAGCAGTCGCCGGTCCTCCTTGCGCGGCAGTCTCTGACCGACGAAGCGGGCGGCCACCCCCGGAACGACTGAGGACCCACTCATGCCGCAGCCTCGCCCGACGCTTGCGCCAGCTTGCGCGCGGCCCGAAGGATGCCCTGGTACCCTGTGCAGCGGCACAGGTGGCCCGAGACTGCCTCGTGCAGGTCCGCCTCGCTCACCGGACCATCGGCGATCAGCGCCGCCATGGTCAGCACCACGCCCGGAGTACAGAAGCCGCACTGCAAGCCGTGGGCTTCCAGCATGGCCTGCTGCGCTGGGTGCAGCGCACCGTCTGGCCCGGCCAGTCCTTCGAGGGTCGTGACCGCCGCTCCGTCGGCCTGGACGGCGAACATCAGACAGCCGCGGATCGCCTTGCCGTCCACGATGACGGTGCAGGCGCCACAGACCCCATGTTCGCAACCGACGTGCACGCCGGTGCAGCCTACGTTCTGGCGCAGGAAGTCGGCCAAGGTGCGTCGCGCCTCGACCACGGCCCGGATGGGCGCGCCGTTGACATCGACTTCGATATGATGCTCGCTCATGCGGCGTTCCCAGTGACCAAAACCTCGCCCACCACACGTTCGAAGACTCGCACGCCGACCTTGCGCCGGTAGGCGGCGTCGGCCTGGGCGTCATCCAGCGGATCCGTTTCCGAGACCGCGAGTTCGGCGATTTCGCGCAGATCGGCCGTGGAGAACGATCGCCCCACCATCGCTTCCTCCGCCTTGCGGCTGCGCAGCGGCTGCGGCCCCATGCCGAACCAGCCGACGCCGGCGCGACTGACCTTGTCGCCATCGAACGCGAAGGCGCATATCAGGCCGACGAGGGCGAAATCGCCGGGTCGGCGGGCGAGTTCGTGCACGGCCGTGACCGTGTTGGCGGGCCAATCCGGGAACCGCACGCCGGTGATCAGTTCGTCGGCCTCGAGCGCGGTAGTGTAAGGACCCAGGTAGAAGTCTTCGGCCGCGATCTCCCGCGCCCCGCGGATCGAGCGCGCCTCGATGACGCCGCCCAGGGTGAGCGCCACCGCCGGCGATTCCGCGGCCGGCTCGCCGAGCGCGATCGAGCCCCCAACCGTGCCGCGATTGCGCGTCTGATGGTGGCCCACGAAGCTGAGCGCCTTGCGCAGCGCCGGAACGTGCTTAGCGACGGAGGCGTCAGCCAGCACCTCGTTTTGGCGCGCGATCGCGCCGATCCGGGTCGCGACGTCGAGCCGAACGACGCCGGCGAGCGCCTCGATGCGGTTGACATCCACGATGAGCGAGGGTGTGGCCAGCCGCAGCGCCAGGAGCGGCGCCAAGGTCTGGCCGCCGGCCAGGACCGTTGCGTATCCCGCATTGTCCGCGAGTAGCCGCAAAGCCTCCTCGAGGCTGCGCGGCGCAACATAATCGAACGGAGCGGACTTCACCGCAGCCGTTCCAAGATGCGGGCCAGCAACTCGGGGTCGATGGCGATGACGGTTTGCTTGGAACGCCGCCCAAAGTCGAACGCCGCCGCGGCCACGACGATGACCAGCAACCCGATCGCGAGGCTCATCCAGCTTCCAGCATCACCCCCGCCCAGCGTATGGCCCGCGAGTGCGGCGACGACCACGGCGAGGATCCAGGCGATCGGGAACCGGTTCGTCGGTGCGACCGCGGTGGGCGCCGAACTCACCGCTGCGACCTCGTCGGCCGTCGCAGAGGCGGCGCCAGCCGCCGCGTCGGTCCCGGCCGGGGCTGGCGCCGGCGCTACGACCACGTCGGAAAGTTTGCGAAAAAATGCGGCGGCCATCTGTTTGGCGGTCGCGTCGATGATTGGCCCGCCGAGTTGGGCGAGTCGGCCGCCAATCTGGGCGGCGACTTCGTAGGTCAGGCGCGTGGCGAGCCCATCTTCCGTCAGTTGCACCCGGGCGCCGCCTTTGGCGAAGCCCGCTGGTCCACCCTGCCCCTCGCCCTCGATCCGATAGCCATTCGGCGGGTCCAATTCGGAGAGCTTCACCTCGCCTGCGAAGCGCGCGCCGATCGGCCCCACCTTGACCAACGCCACCGCGCGCATTCGGTCGTCGGCAAGCTTCTCCAGAGTCTGACATCCGGGAATGCACTGCTTCAGGATCTCCGGATCATTCAGCGCCTCCCATACCCGTTGACGCGGCGCCTCGATGCGCTGCTCGCCGGTCATTTCCATGCTCATCCTCTCTCGGGCGATCTGCGGCCCGATCAATAGCTGCAGCGCTGCGGTCAACGCCACCGCTGGCCAGACCACGTATGAAATATCATCGCGACGGCGCGGACGGCGCCTGGCCGCCAGTCTTGCTCGTATCGGCGGGCGACGCCTGGCTCGCGCGCCGGACCAAGGCCTCCTGGACGATCGACGCGAGAACCCGGCCGTCCGCGGCATAAATCACGCCGCGGTTGAAGCCGAGACCGCCTCCGGTGAAAGGGCTGTCGAACACCATCAGCACGCGCTCGATGCGGCAAGGCAAGGCGTGAAACCAGATCGCATGGTTTAGCGATACGGACGTCAACGACCCGTCGTGCAGATTAGTCGAGTGCGTGATGCGTGACGCGAAGTTGGCGCATGCGTCGCTGAGATAGGCAAGGGTCGCGTAATAGGCGACTGAATCGTCCTCCCGCGGGGGCGGATTGGGCCTGATCCAACCCGCAATCCCAGGCTCGGCGCCCTTTGCGCCGAGGCCTTCCGCAGGCTTGACGAAATACGCGTCGAACGACCTGCGGTTGAGCACGCGGCGCACCGTCACCGGATCCAACGACGCCGCGCCCGCAAGGACGATTTCCCTAAGACTAGGCAAGTCTTCCAACACGGGGACCGGCGGCGCGACCGCTGCATGCGTCGGCTGGCCCTCTTCCCAAGCGTGGAAGCTGACCTCGGCACGGAATGCTTCCCGCCCGTGCTGAACGGCGCTGACGCGCCTGTGGGCGAAAGCGCGGCCGTCACGGGTCGGCTCGACGACATAGTCGACCTGGTCCGCTGCGCTCGCAGCCCGCAGAAAGAACCCGTGCAGGGCGTGCGGCGTCCGACCGGGCGCGCTGCGCATCGCCGCGGAGACGGTCAGGCCGAGATATTGTCCCCCGAATACCTCCCCGCCGAAGTTGGTGTCCGGCGTGACGGAGCGATAGAGGCCCGCCTCCCGCTCTTCGAGCATAAGCAGGCTCTGGAGATCGCCGCTGTCGGAGGCATGTTCGGCACGATCAGTCATGCGACCCCGATCTTCGCAAAGATCTTCCGGAGATTCATAAGATAGTCGGGTTGGATCACGTCTGATTCTTGAGATCCGTAACCCAGGGCGGGTCGCGCTTCTCGAGGAACGCGTGCGCGGCCTGCTTGGATTCCTCCATCGAGGAGGCGAGGGTCGTGAATAGCTGCTCGACCCGATAGCCCTCCGTAACCGGCATGTCCTCGGTGAGGTTGATCGACTCCTTCATAAGCCGCAGCCCGGTGGGGCTCTTGCGCGCGATCTCGTCGGCGATCTCGAACGCCGTGGGGAGCAGCGCATCGGCTCCCACGATCATGTTGACGCCGCCGTAGCTCTGGAGAGTGGCCGCGTCGATTTTGCGGCCCGTGAAAGCCAAATAGCGCACCAGCTTGTCGGGCAGCAGCCTGGCGGTGTGCCGGGTGCCCCCCATCACGCCGACATTGACCTCCGGGAGCGAAAACGTGGCGTCTTGGGCGGCCACCATGAGGTCGCATGATGAGGCGACCACCAGACCGGCCCCTAGCGCCGCGCCGTTCACAGCAGCAATCACTGGAACCTCGCAGCGTCGTATCGCGTCGAAGCACCCGCGTGATACGACCGAGCGCGCAAGCTGGACCTCGGTCGTACGTTCCGACAGTTCCTTTACGTCGGCGCCGGCGCTGAACATGCGCCCGGCGGCGGTAAGCACGACGCAGCGCACGTCCGGCTGCGCGCCGACCTGGGCGAAGAAGGCGCGCAAACTCGCGAACAGCGCAAGGCTCAGGGCGTTGACGGGCGGGCGATCGATCGTGGCCAGCATCACGCCCGGATGCCCCTCGGGGCGCGTGATGATCAGTCCGTCATCCATCCCGTCACCCCCTGTATCGGCTTTCCAAACGCAAGGCGCCCCTAACGGGAAGTCGCGCCCAGCAGCATGCGTGAGACGATGTTGCGCTGCACCTCGTTCGCGCCCGCATAGATGCTCGACGGACGCGCCACCATGAAGATCTTGCGCAGATCGAGATTTACGCCGGCGATCCCGATGGGCTCGAGAACCCCGGCATGCTCGTTCACAATGCACAGGATCTCTTCGCTCACCCGCTGGAACAGGTCCGTCGCCAGCACTTTCATCATTCCGAGGGCCGCCTGGTCGATGCTGCCCCGGATCGCCGCGGCCGCCACCTCGGCGTGCAACGCCGTCAGGTCATGCAAATCGCACAACAGCGCCGCGCGCCGATCCGCGGCGCCGGCGTCCCGCGCCAAGCCGAGTCCGGCGGTGAGCTGCTCCAGGACTTCGAACGCCTGGTGTGACAAGGCTGGGCCGCCGTTCGCGATGCGCTCTCCGCCCAGCAGGGCCTTGGCGACGGTCCAGCCCTGGTCGATCTCGCCGACCAGATTCGCCAAGGGGACACGGGCGTCCGCGAAGAAAACCTCGCACAGTTCGTCCTCGCCTGCGAGGTTCAGGATCGGCCGCACCGTCACGCCCGGCGTCTTCATATCGACGAGGATGAAACTGATCCCAGCCTGCTTCTTGGCAGCTTTGTTGGTGCGAACCAGCATGAACATCCGGTCTGCGAAGGCGGCGAGCGTGGTCCAGATCTTTTGCCCGTTGACCACGAAGTGATCGCCGTCGCGCACCGCCGACGTGCGCAGCGACGCAAGGTCAGATCCCGCATTCGGCTCGGAGTAGCCCTGGCACCAGAGTTCCTCGCCCTTCAGGATCGGAGGCAGATAGCGCGCTTTCTGCTCGGGCGTGCCATACTGCATGAGGACCGGCGCAAGCAGCACGCCGCCGCTGTCGAGGCACCGCGCCGCCCCAAAGTCCTCCAGCTCGCGGTGGTAGATCAGCTGTTTCTCGAGGCTGAGTCCCAGGCCGCCGTATTCCTTCGGCCACGCAGGCGCGCGCCAGCCCGCGTCATAGAGCATGCGCAACCAACGGCGCTCTTCATCCCCGGCGACCCTGAAGATAATCGGAATGCGCCACTCCGGCGGATAGTTCGCCTCCAGCCAGCCGCGCCAACGGGCGCGGAATTCATCGTTGTCCAACTGGTTGAGATCTTCGGTCATCCGATGCCCTCCCCCCGCTCGTGCAGGGCGAGCGCGGCCCGACGATGCGCTGTAGCGTTCCCAAGCCAAGACGCCCAGCGCAGCGCGGCATGGACGAACAGCCCGACGTCCGCCTCGTCCGTATAGCCGAACGCGCCGTGGTATTGGATCGCCCAGCGGCTCATCTCGAGCGCCGTGTCCGAGCAGCGCGCCTTTGCCGCATGCACCGCCAGGCGGTTCGCGCCGCCGCCGTCCTCGAGCGAGCGGGCGGCCGCGCGCCAGCTTGCGCCGGCAAGCTCGATCGCAGCGTAAAGGTCCACCATCCGATGTCGCAGCGCCTGAAAATCGGCGAGCGGTTGATCGAACTGCACGCGCTGTTGCACGTAGTCCGCCGTGCGCCGCCACAGCGCGTTCGCCAGGCCCTCCAGCTGCGCGCAGAGAGCCACGGTTCCGCGCGCCAGCGCGAAGTCGATAGCCGAACGCGCCGCCTCACCGGACAAGATCACCGAGGCGTCGGCCACGCGCACGCCGTCGAAGCGGATCTCCGCAGACTGCGTCGCATCGGTCATCCGCGTGGGCGACACGGCGACCCCTTCGGCCGCAGGATCGACGAGGACGACGACCGGTCCGTCCGCCGCCTGCGCGGCCACCAGCAACGCGGAGGCGGCGTGCCAAGCCGGGACATGCACCTTGCGCCCCGACAGCCGGCCTTCAGCGAGGGTGGTCTCGAAACCGCCGGCGCCGAGCGCGCCGGTCTCTTCTTGCCAAGCCAGGGCGACGCTACGGCGTCCCGACGCAAGGTCCTGCGCCAATGCGCCGGCCGCCTCGCCCGAGGCGCTGGCCAGCACCGTTGCGGCGATCACCGACGCGGCCACGAAGGGCTCAGGTGAAATCGCGCGTCCCAACTCCTCGGCCAGGGTCAGCGCCGGCGCGAGCCCAAGCTCCGCCCCACCGACCGCCTCCGGCAGCAGGATCCCGGTCCATCCCAGTTCGCCCATCTGCGCCCAGGTGGCGGGGTCGAAACCCGCGTCGCCGGCGCGGACAGCGCGGAAATGCTGCGGCCCGCCGGTGTCGGCGAGAAAGGCCTGCGCGCTCTCGCGCAGCATCTGCTGCACGTCGGTGTCGAGTCTCCAAGTCATCGATCATACGGCCATTTGCATGCCGCCGTTCACCGAGATCCGCTGGCCGGTGATAAAGGACGCGGCTTCCGAGAGCAGGAAGCAAACCGGCCGGGCGACCTCCTCCGGCGTGCTGAACCGACCGAGGGGAATGCGCGAAAGATAGGTGTCGCGGAACTTCTCGCCGCGGATCACCTCGGTCATCGGGGTCTCCACCACGCCAAACGCCACGCAGTTCACGCGCACGCCGTATTTCGCCCACTCGCGCGCCGCGCTCATCGTCGTGCCCAGGATGCCGGCCTTGGCGGTGGCATAGTTTACTTGTCCGACCGTGCCCTGAACGCCCGCGTCGGAAGAAATGTTGACAATCGCCCCGGGGTTGGCGTCGCCCGCCTTGGCGCGTTCGATCATGTGACGGCCGACCGCCTGGGTGCAGAGGAATGCACCGGTGAGGTGAACGCCCAGCACCTGGTTCCACTGCTCGAGGGTCATCTTCTCGATCATGGCGGGGCGCGTGATGCCGGCGTTGTTCACCAGGCCGTGGACGGCGCCGAAGGCGTCAGCCGCCTGATCGACCATGGCCTGCACCGCCGCGGGGTCGGCGATATTGGCTTCCACGCCCAGGAAGCGGCCCGGCGGAAAGGCGCCCCTCGCCTCCTCCAACACGGCCGAGTTGACATCGGCGACCACGGCGTTGCCGCCCAGCGCGACGACCAACTCGGCGATCGCGCGGCCGATGCCTTGCCCCGCACCCGTAACGATGATCGTGCGACCGGCAAGGGACATGGGGTTCACGGCGGGGGTCTGTTCCATTCCTAGACTTTCCGTTCAAGGGCGCCGATGCGCTCCGAACCGGCTAATAAGGATCCGGCCTCCAGGCGGCAATTCAAGCTCTGGACGAAGTCGCGATTATCACTAGCGTGTTTTCCCTGGCTGGCGAGCGCGGGTCTGCGCCGACTCGTGAGGCCGATCGCAACGGCTTTCGCCAAGCTCAAAGGGGACCCGCCAAAGGCCACCGAGCGCGGCAAACGGGACCGCATCGGCAAGCGCGACGACGAGTTCAGTCTGCGGGGACGCGTCGATCAGTCCGCAAGGCGAGATTTGCGCCGACCTATAGGCTCCCTGTTTTCCGGCTGGCCTCACGCCCCCGCCGGGGCCAGCTTGCGGTGGTCCCAGCTGAGGACCTTGTCCGGACGGACGAGGATGACGACGCGCTTGCGCACCATCTGCCGCGTGATCTCCTCGATCTGGTCCTCGGTCATCCCCGGGTGATTGTTGTCCACGAGTCGGCGCATCAGCCGCGACAGCCGGGGCTCGGCGTCGATCACCTCGGCCCGGCCCTGGATCGAGACGCCCCGCAGTTCGTCGTAGACCACGCCCTGCTCGCACAGCACGGCGACCCGCGGATCGCGCCTAAGGTTCACCACCTTCTGCGACGCGCCATAGGTTTCGAAGATGACGCCGTCGCCCTCGCGGGCAAACCACACCGTGGTCAGGTGCGGCGCGCCGGTCCGGTCGAGGGTGGCGACGTTTAGGTTACGGGTCGCGTCCAGGAACGCGGCGACCTCCGCGTCGCTCATACGGATCTTTTGTCGAACGTCGCTCATCGCCGAATATCTCCTCAGTGCGCATCCCGGCCGGCCTTGCGCAATGCGCGCGCCCTGGATCAACAGCTACAACCTCACTCGCCCCACACCGGCATCGCCGGCCTCACACCCTGGCTTGTGCGAACATGCTCCTTGGCAACGACACCTAGGGCATGCCGTCGATGGTGACGGACCGGCTTTCGAACAGCCACTTCCCGTCCAGCTTGCGAAACTGGTCGTGATAGAAGCCCACTGCCTGGAGGGCGCTGACGCCGTCGCGCGTGAGGTAGTACTGAAAATAGCAGCCGCCCTCCCCACGGTCCCCGTCCAGGTCGAATTGGATGTTGGTGCAGACGTGCTGCGTCCGGGCGGCCCCGAGGGAGGCCTTATAGCCGCTCCCCGCCTTGATCAGCGCCGCACGCCCTATGATCTTGTCGATCCCTGGAGCTTCAAAGCTGCCATCTCGTGTGAAGCAGGCGGCCCGGGCCTCCCACTCGCCGTTGTCGGTGGTCCAGGCATAGCGCGCATAGAGCCGCCGGATCTCCTCGCAATCTTCAGGACGCACGCCGTGCTCCAATTTCCGTTTGATCGACGCTTCCTCGCCGCGATCCGACAATAACGTCATTCCACATTTTATCAGTCCCCTACCCCCCAGGGTTCAAATGAGCCGTTGCAGCGGCCAGCAGCTCGCAACCCCTGTCACTTTTTGCAAGGGTGCGATGATGAATTCGCGGCGGCTCTCGTAGCGATGCAGTGTGACGATGGTCTTTTCGAGATCGCGTTCGGGATCGGCCTCGATACGCTCTTCAATCGCCGCGAGTCCCTCCTCTTCCGAAGCCACAGGACGGCCGAGGAGCGCCTCGAAGTCCTGGATATTTGCTGTCGTAAGCTGCGGCCCGATTGAACGGGTAAGCGCCACCGTCTCGGCTAAGGCGGCGCTGCAGGCATAGTCGAATTTGCGGACATCATCGGAAGTCGTCGTGGGATAATAGGTTTTCATCTGCTCGATCATCCAGTCGCTATAGATCGAGTACATATCGCCATGAGGCGTCGGGTTCTCGGGTGGTTGAAGATCTATTTTATAGTATTCCGCAAGCGCTTCATGCATTCCGCGAAAGTAATGTGGCAAAAATGAATGATTGAAGGATGACTCCGCATGACTTATCACGAAGTCCTTGGGCCGACTCCAGATTGGATAAATCATCAGGGGACCCTGCAACATATGCAAGACCGTCCAGTAACCGAGAGACTCCCGATCCAATTCACGATTCATCGACTGGGCCCAATGTCGCAAATGGCCCACCAATCCCGGCACCGGGTAACATATGTCCCGCAACCGGGTCGCGCCAATATCCTCCATAGGATCGCCGACATAAGCCATTTCGAGATCGATCAGCCCGGTAAACTCATCGCCCTCGTACATGAACTGGCCAGACCCAATGTCACCTGTGCAGAGTGAGAAGGATTCCACTGGCTTTGGCCTGTGGTTGTCGACGAACCAGAACCCCAATTTGACGGTAGGCTGCGGCCCCTCATCTCCAAGCTTGTCATATGGCGCACGATAGACATTCAGCATCATCGATATGCTGTGTTCATAATCCTTCGCGATGGGTAGACCCTCTGGAAGATCCAGCGCCTTCCAATCCAGTTTGTGAAGATAGATGATAGCGTCGATGTATTCCCTGAATACCTTTTCGCGGACGCGCGGATCCGAAATCTTGCCGAAATCGGGGGAGCCCCGCAGGGTGTCCATCAAGAACCACCCTCCCTTAGGCTCGTACCCATGGAATTTTGCCGTCGCGCAACCCGCCTCACCCATGGTTTTGCAAATTGCGGCCTCTTTTCTCAGGAGGTCTCGGGATGCGTCGTCCGTGAGGTCACCGACCGACGCGCGGAAACCGCGCAGCAGCAGCGCCTTCACCTCTCCCGAGGGCATCTGGATGTCGAGGAAATGCTGGGGTCGCCAACGACCCTGCTGTCTGGCGCCAATGAGCTTGCCGCCCACCACTCTCTCGGCCCAGGCGAAGGCTTCCTTCGTATGTCGGACGTCGTAATGAATACCCAAGGCTTCATCCCTTCGTTTTGGGCGTCATGGGATCAGGCTCGTGGCAGTAGCTTTCGGCAAGCAGCTCAAGGCGCTGAGGTTCAGGACACCATTACGAGGCCATCACGGACCTCGGAAACCAATGCCCAAGGCCTTTATCGTCAAACCCAGCCGTCACATGCTGGGACCAAACACCTAGACCTCGACCTCATGCTCCTCGGCGATATAGCTGACAAGGCTGCCGGGCACGTCAGTTTCCATGAAATGGACATGATCGGCGTAGTAGGGCTGAAGCGCCTCCGAGCTCAGCGTGTTGGCGAGGAACGCGGCACGGTCGCGGAAGACGACCTCGGCATACCGGTGATACGGAGGGCGGATCGGGATCGGTCGAGGGTCGTTGAAATCATTGCGGTAGGCTTCGACGATCCGCCCCTGCCGATAGGCCAGAAGTCCGGACATACTGCGAAGAAGCGGTAAATTCAGGACCTCTGTGGTGTAACTTAAATAATGCTCGTCCTGCTTCTCTACGGGGATATTTGGATTGTACCTGAATAGTTCAATTAACTTGATCACGGACCATACCTACCCTCCATAACTGCGGCGCGCCTGGGCCGACGCTTGTGTGCATCGACTATCGCACGTCCGTCGCGCGCAAATCAGAACCGCTTGGAGACTTCAATGCCGTAAGCGCGGCGTGGTCCCGTAAGTCCGTAGATGTAGCCCAAGCCCACAGGCACCAAGTCGTTGCTATACACCTTGTACTTCTTGTCCAGGATGTTCGAGCCCCAGAGCGAGATCTCCATATTCGGACCCTCCAGGTGAACTGCCAAGCGGCCGTTCAACAATCCGTAGGCGGGCTCGTTCGTGAGGCTTTCGGATGAGCCGACCGCAGCAGCGGAGGTCGGGATGCCCGGTGGCCGGCTTTCCGGCCCGCGGAGACCTTCACTGATGCTCTGCTCGTCCACCCAGCGCCAGTTCAGGTTGGCGCTGATGAAACCGAAGTCCGTGGGCTGCTTGTAGTTCCCCCACAAAGTGTAGCTCCACTTCGGCAGCCTGGCGACGCGATAGGCGCCGCTCACGTCCACGCCTTGGTTGATATAGCTATTATACTTACCTTTTAAATAGCCCAGGGTGCCGCCGACGGTCAGCCGCTCGGTGGCATGCAATTGACTTTCCACATCGGCGCCTTGGATCGTTGCTGAGGCGACGTTCCGCAGAGGGGTGCTAAAGGCGCTGGCCGAAAAGATCGTGACGAGCCTTTGAGCGTCTTGGAAATCGTCGACAAAGTAGCTGGCGTTGATTCGCAGGCGATGAGCGAACCACTCCGACTTGACGCCGCCTTCATACTCGGTGACGAACTCGGGATTGTAAGGCACGATTGAGATCGGATCGGCGCTGACGCGGGACTGATTGCCGCCACTCTTAAAGCCGCGCGCCGCCTTGAAGAACAGCATCACGTCCGGGACCGGCTTGTAGTCGACCGACGCCAGCCAGGAGAGCGCCTTGCTGCTCGCCTTGTTGCTGACGTCACATGGCACGGTGGAATTAGGGATATTGCAGGCCACTGGCGTGACGAACCAGTCACTGTAGACGGCGCCCTGCTGGCGCATCGTCTGGTGGTCCCACGTATAGCGCAGGCCGCCAGTGATGTTCAGGTTCGGCAAAAGGGCGAAGGTGCCCTGGCTGAAAATCGCCGGGGCGCTCCTCTTTAACGACGGCGCAGCGGTCGAGGTAAACCGGCCGGACAGGAAGTACAATGACGCGCTTTTGAAGAGCTCGTCGCCCGTCGCGCGATAGTAATAGGCGCCGCTGACCAACCGCAAGCGGTTATCCAGCAAGTTGGCGTTGACCTGGAGCTCCTGGCTGATCTCGGTCATGCGCTCGGTGCTGAATGTCGGAAGGATCGTGAACGGGCTGCCATCGACGTCCGCCTGCTGAGCCGTCCTTAGCTGCCGCCAGCCGGTGATCGACCTGATCGAAACGTTGTCGCTCAGGTCATAGGTGATTTCGCCCGAACCGCGATAGTTCTTGACGGTCTCGCCGCTGCTGGCGCCATTAAGCGTCATCTGATCGTCGGGCGCGTTCATCGCCGCAGTCAGCGCCGCGGCGCCGGCGCCGATGGTGGCGGCGTTCAGCACGCCGCCCTCGGCCAGCGTCTTGCCCTGCAGATCAAGGGCCGCCTCCAGGTTAACCGGGCCTCCAGGCGTAAAGCCCAGGATCTTGAGCGGCAGGGCTTCGGCCTCCAGGCGATTGTAGCTGGCGCGCAACATCACGTGCAGGCGCTCGGTCGGCTCCAGCTTCAAACCGGCGCGGACCATGTAGCTCTTGTTGCCGCCGGCGCTGTTGCGGTTCGTGCCGCCGTCAACCGGCGGTGGGGGCAGCAAGCTGTCGCTGAAGGCGGTGTGGATCACCCGGCCCCAGCCGCCGACCTTGTCGTATTCGGCCGTGATGCGCAGCGCCGCCTTGTCGTTCAGCGGCAGGTTGACGAAGCCGGCGAGCCTGGCGCCGGCATGGGGATGTTGGCTGAGGCCGCCCAGGACCTCGGCTTCAAAGTGGTCGACCGGCGATTTGGTGAAGATCTGCACCGCGCCGCCGGTGGAGTTGCGACCGAACAGGGTGCCCTGCGGGCCCTTCAGCACTTCCACCCGATCTATGTCGTAGAGCTTGGTCCCCACGAGCCCGCTCGCGCCTTCGTTGAAGACGTTGTCGATATAAACGGTGACGGGCTGGTCGGCGCCCAGGATGTTGTCGGCCTGGGTAAAGCCGCGCAGGATGAACATGCCCGAAGCGGCGTTGACCGTGGTCCGCATGGTCTGGAGCCCAGGCGTGATCGCGCTCAGATCGCCCACAGAGCGAATCGCGCTCTGCGCGAGCTGTTCTCCGGTCTGGGCTGCGATGGTGATCGGCACGTCCTGCACCCGCTCCTTAACCTTCCGTGCAGTGACCACGACTTCTTGCAGCGCTGTGCCCTCGGCCGGTGCGGTTTGCGCCTGGGCTGGAGCCATGGACGCTAAGGCAATGACGCTCGCAGCCGCCATCAGCGCCCCAATGCGCCTATGTTTTGAATTGCTCATTCAGGTTTCCCCTCCCAATGACCCTTGGGTCAGAAGCTATAGGTAACTTCCACGCCCCAGGTCCGCGGGTCCCCCCACAGGATCGGCGCAATACCAACCGAGTCGATGATGCTGATGGCGCCGACCGCGTACTTCTTGTCGAACGCATTCTTCACATAGGCCGCCGCCATCAGGTTCTTGCCGGCGATCTTGCTGACCTCGATCCGAAAGTTGGCGAGGCCGTACGATGGGATTAAATTCGGCGCCACCAGACTGGCGGGATAGGCGGGCGCCGCATAGGGCTGGACAAGCTCGTGTGACCACATCGACGCCTGCCATACATAGCTGCCCTGAAGGGCGAGTTCGCCCACGTTTTCGCCAAGCGGGATCGTGTACCGTGCGGACACCGAAAGCGTGTCGCGCGGCACCCAGGCGAACTTGTTCTTGGTGTAGTCCTTGCCGGCGATGAGCGCACCAGCTGCGTTGAACACGCTGGTATCGTAGTTGTTATAATGGGCCGCCACATGGTTCCAGTATCCGGAAAGGTCGAAATTCGGAACCGGCTGGAACAGGTACTCGAATTCGAGGCCGTTGATCGTGGCCGAGGCGGCATTGGTTATAACCGACGTGACCTGGCCCGTAGCGGTGAACACGCTCGAATTGCGCTGGATGTCCTGGTACTGCGAATGATAGGCCGCAAGGTTGGTGCGCAGGAACATGCCACCGGGATGGGTATCCGCCTTGACACCGAGTTCGGTGTCATTGACGAATTCAGGCCTGAACGGCACGAACTGCGCCGCGTTGCTCGAAGCACCGCTGTTGAAGCCGCCAGAGCGGTAGCCACGACGGTGGGTTGCATAGAGCAGGACGCCGGGCGCCGGCTTGTAGTCGAGCGTGACCACGTAAGTCGGCGCAGAGAAGTTAGCCTGGACCGCATGCGCACAGACTCCCGGGGTGTCCTGAAGGGCGGTCGGCAGCGAACAGGACTGGTTGGGAAGTCCGAAGTCGCTGAACGGACGGAAGTGCGCGAAGCGTTCGTCCCAGCTTTCACGGAAACCAACGGTCAGCGCGAACTTCTCAAGCGCCTCGGTATTCAGCAGCGCCCCGAGACGGAACGTGCTTTGTGCGTAGACCGAGTACGACTTGTTGTTGACGTCGAAGCTGGTGGTCCCCGGCGCGGCAGGGTTCAGGCCCTGGAAGGCCGTTGTCACCGAGTCATCGTAGCCGGCAAGTTTATAATAGTTGAAGCCGACCGCCCAATCAGCCGCCGACGAGGCGCCGAGAATCTGAAATTCCTCGGTGTACTGCTTCAGGTCCAAATCCGCGTGCGATTCGAGGATTCGCGCCCTGGTCCCGTCCAGATCATTCTCGGCCTGTGATGAAACATCGCGGTAGCCAAGGATGTTCTTCAGCGTGATCTCGCCGAGCGAACTCTCGCCCAACTTGAACGTGGTGGTGTTGTTGACCCCTTGGGCGCGGGTTCGCACGTAGGTCGGATCGATCTGGTAGCTGTCATACCGGCCTGCCGTCATCAGGTTCGCGACGTCCGCGACGGCGTTGGGCAGGTTGAACGGTGGACCGCCATTGTAGAGCAGCGCCGTGCCGGCAAGCGCAATCGTCTGTACCGGATTACGGTGTGAAAAGTACTTGTCGTAATAGGCTACCGTGTAGTTTTCGATATCCGAAGTGGGGCGGAAGACCGCCGAGACGCGGGCGTTCTCAGACTTCTCCGTGCCCAATCCATAACCGGCGATCGGCCCGGAGAGAACGTGGCCCATCGCGCCTTGGCGGGTAATCTTGCCGGAAACGCGGACGGAGAGAAGATCGCTGGCCGGCAGAGTCACCGCGCCCTCGACGACCCTGCGGTTGAATTCCCCGTAGCTGGCGGTGGCATAACCCTCGAGGCTGTCACCCGGTTTGACCGGCGCGGCGAGTATGGCGCCACCGGTGGTGTTGCGGCCGAACAGCGTGCCCTGCGGGCCCTTCAGCACCTGGACCGACGAAAGGTCGTAGAAGCTGAGATTCTGCCCGTACCAGGGGGTGACGACAACGTCGTTGAAGTAGACCGCAACCGGACCGTCCTGCGTCGCGCGCTCATCGTTGGTGCGCAGACCGCGAATCTGGAAGATCGGCGCCTCCTTGCGGTAGCCGGTCGAGACCTGAAGGCTCGGCACCACACGCTGGAGATCGAACATGTCGCGGATGGAGTTGCGTTGGAGCGCGTCACCCGAGAGAGCCGTGACAGCGATAGGAACGCTTTGCTGGTTTTCTGCGCGGCGACGGGCAGTCACGACGACTTCGTTGACCGAAGCGCCGGCGCTCGTGACGGAATCGCCTGCCGCTGGCGCCGCATCGGCCGCCCAGGCCGCACCAGGCGCGGCCGCCAACGCACCCAACGCCATCACGCTGCTATGCAAAAGCAACGATCGGATGGTTTTCATTTCCGCCTCCCTCGTCAGCGGTCTGATATCGCCGCCTTAACTGACCATCTGTTTATTATTGAAACTGACGCAATGTCAATATTATCAGAACGGTCAGTTGAAGATTCGAGGTGAAGCTGTCGCTTCGACGACACAGTCGAGACCGTCATTCCCAAAACGCGATCCGGACAATGCCTTCGTCGTCTGGCGCCTGGCGCACGGCTAAAGCTCGACGCAAAGGCCCGCACCGAGTACACGACTGAAGAGCTGCAAGCAAAGTTCAAGAACCGCAGCCTCGGCATAGGCTCCGGGCGAACGTGATTTTGGATGGCGTGAAATAAATTCTCCGGTCCCGCTAATGGAACCCGCCGCATGGTCGACGCTGGTCTTGGATGTCGCTCGGGGTGACACGCGTCAGTCCCGCTACGTCGCCAATTTTCTCCTGGCCTGGTGGAATGCGGCCGAGCTCGGCGGCTTCGACCTCACTGAAGCCTGGGGCGTCGACAGCGACACTCAGGACGACATGGTGACCGCCGCGCCTCGCGCTTCCACGTCCGGCTCGACGCACTGGGGCTCATCGGGCCAGCAGGCGCATTCGCTGATATCGATCCCAGCGCACCGACGGACCCCAGCGGGGCATTGATCCTCGTCGGCCGCTTGGCCATTGCCCTTCCGTGGGCCTTGATCAGCTCGAACATCATTCTCCGATGTCGTAGATACGCACCCTCGAGCGTCGGCGGTGGCTCGCCGTCGCTAGCCCGACGCCGCCGCGCGCGTTCGCCGAATTGGATCGTGTTCTCGAGCGGCTAGAGCGCGCACGCTCCGCCGGCTGTAACCGGCGGAGCTGCTGTGGGTTATTTCAGTCGGCTAAAATCGGCTCGGGTCAGAGAGGTCGTAACTCCCTTCGGTCCGGTCGAGAGGCTGTTTGCGGGAATATGGACGATCTGGGTATCCCGGATGACGCCCACGTACATGGGCGTTCCGTCCTTCGCCGTCTCAACATAATCGATGTGTCCAAGGAGGCCCCCATCGGACGAGTAGATGCCCTGGCCGGACCTCACCTTGAGGGGAGGGGCGGCCGCCGCCGGCTGTTCCGTAGCTGTCGCGGGAGCGGCGGGCTGAGCCATGACCGCAGTGGAGACAGAAAGGCCGGCGATCAACGCCGCAGAAATAGCCAATATTTTCAATGTCGTTGCTCCTGAAAGATAGGATCTTCGATTGCACGAACCGTTATGGGACGTGCAATCGTGCGTAGTGATGCATTTGCACCCGATGCCTGATAGAGAAGGTCACCCAGGATTGGCAACGGTTACCTGCTGCGCGGCTGATCCACGTCGTAGACGCGCAGGCCAATTCGATCGCCAGCCCGCAACAGCGCGCGCAAGTGGCCGGCCGAGGAGGTTCGTCCGCAGATCACGACGGAGAACCCGGTCGACACAGGCCCCATCCGGCTTGGAACCGGCCAGCTCACATGTGCTCGGCCATTCGATCGATGATATCTCGTGCGCCCATCAGCAAGGAGCCAGCATCGATCAGATATTCACTTCCGGTAACCATCGATGAGTCGTCAGACGCCAGAAACGACACCAGCTTCGCCACGTCCTTCGTGTCCATGAACGTGCGCAGTGGAAGTAGGCTGGCGACCCACGCCTGCGGTACGACTTCCGTCTGCGGGGTCTTCATCCAGCCGGGGTGAACCGAGTTGATCCGGAGCCTAGGACGCGAACAGGCTCTCGATCGGACGGACCGGCTCCCGCCCGTCCCATGTCTCGCAGGCCGACCGGATCGCCCGGTTGAAGCCGACGAAAAACTCCGTTTCCTCGACCAGCTCGATCATTGTCCCGGGAAAGTGGCTGTCGGTGCCGTAGTAGCCGATTTGGGAACCGTTGAATTCCGCGCGCAGCACCCGCTCGTTCCCGCTTGACGTCAACCGGTGGTCGTCACGCGCGAAGTCGGGCGTCAATGTGCCCAGATGCTGCAGGCCGCCCTGCCCCGCGCCAAGAAATCGGCCGTAATGCGTCGGTGCATCGTCCAGCGGCGATATCAGCTCGATCTGGAATTCGTTCCAGTACGAAATCGCGATGTCGCAACGAAGCATCATCTGGGCGCCGTAAATCTCGGTCTCGCTCTCGATCCGCATCTTGAAAAACGGGCCAACGCCGAGCGTGCCGATCCAATGATCAAGTGCGCCGTCGAAATCACGCACCACGTAGCCAAGCTGGAAAACTTTGCCGCAGGGTTTGCGCATCCCTCAACCTCCAAATCAATTGCCGGCCAATCCGAAGACGCGTCGCGAATTGCGGGCCAGCCCGGAGGCTGGCCCTTCTAGGGTCCCTCGGGGCCAAGCGCTCAGGCCGCGCGCGGCGCTTCTTCCAGAGATAGCACCGTCGCGCCGGGAGCCCGCCTCCGGCGCGCTCCCCCCAAGCAATCAGCCATCGACCCTTGGGTCAGAAGCGATAGGAAACTTCCATACCCCAAGTCCGTGGGTCGCCCCACAGGACCGGCGCAACACCGACAAGGTCGAAGACGCCGATGGAGCCGACTTGGTACTTCTTGTCGAACGCATTTTTCACGTAGACCGCCGCCAACAGGTTCTTGCCAGCGATGTTGGCGACCTCGACCCGGAAGTTGGCGAGGCCGTACGACGGGATAAAACTCGGCGCCGTAATATTGGCGGGATAGGCAGGCGCCGCAAAGGGCTGGAGACGCTCGTCTGACCACATCGAGGACTGCCATACATAGCTGCCCTGAAGCGCAAGTTCGCCCACGTTTTCGCCAAGCGGGATCGTGTACCGTGCGGACACCGAAAGCGTGTCGCGCGGCACCCAGGCAAACTTGTTGTTGGTATAGTCCTTGCCGGCGATGAGCGCGCCAGCTGCGTTGAACACGCGGGTATCGTAGAGGTTGTAGTGGGCCGCCACATGATTCCAGTAGCCCGAAAGCTCGAAATTCGGAACCGGCTGGAACAGGTACTCGAATTCGAGGCCGTTGATCGCGGCCGAGGCGGCATTGGTTATAACCGACGTGACCTGGCCGGTAGCGGTGAACGCGCTCGCTTGGCGCTGGATGTCCTGGTACCGCGAATGATAGGCCGCGAGGTTGGTGCGCAGGAACATGCCACCGGGATGGGTATCCGCCTTCATACCGAGTTCGGTGTCATTGACGAATTCAGGCCTGAACGGCACGAACTGGGCCGCGTTGCTCGAAGCACCGCTGTTGAAGCCGCCAGAGCGGTAGCCACGACGGTGGGTTGCATAGAGCAGGACGCCGGGCGCCGGCTTGTAGTCGAGCGTGACCACGTAAGTCGGCGCAGAGAAGTTGGCCTGGACCGCATGCGCACACTCTCCCGGGGTGTCTTGGAGGGTGACCGGCAGCGAACAGGACTGGTTGGGAAGTCCGAAGTTGCTGAACGGACGGAAGCGCGCGAAGCGTTCGTCCCAGCTTTCACGGACACCAACGGTCAGTGCGAACTTCTCAAGCGCCTCGGTATTCAGCAGCGCCCCGAGCCGGAACGTGCTTTGTGCGTAGACCGAGTACGCCTTGTTGTTGACGTCGAAGCTGGTGGTCCCCGGCGCGGCCGGGTTCAGGCCCCCGAGGGCCGTTAGCACCGAGTTATCGGGACCGTTAAGTCTATAATAGTAGAAGCCGACCGCCCAATCAGCCGCCGACGAGGAGCCGAGAATCTGAAATTCCTCGGTGTTCTGCTGCAGCTTGGCATCCGTGGCCGCTTGGAGGATTCGCGCGCTCGTCGCCTCCAAATCGAACGCGGCCTTCGTCGAAACATCGCGGTAGCCAATGATATTCTTCAGCGTGATCTCGCCGAGCGAACTCTCGCCCAACTTGAATGTGGTGGTGTTGTTGACCCCCAGGGCGCGAGTTCGCACGAAACTCGGATCGATCTGGTAGCTGTCATACCGGCCTGCCGTCATCAGGTTCGCGACGTCCTGGACGGCGTTTGGCAGGTTGAACGGTGCACCGCCATTGTAGAGCAGCCCTGGGCCGGTAAGCGCAACCGCCTGCATCGGATAAAGGTGCGAAAAGTACTTGTCGTAATAGAAAACCGTGTAGTTTTCGATATCTGAAGTGGGGCGGAAGACCGCCGAGACGCGGGCGTTCTCAGACCTCTCCGTGCCCAAGTCATAACCGGCGATCGGTCCGGCGAGAACGTGGCCCATCGCGCCTTGGCGGGTAATCTTGCCGGAAACGCGGACGGAGAAAATATCGCTGGCCGGCAGAGTCACCGCGCCCTCGACGACCGAGCGGTTGAATCGCCCGTAGCTGGCGGTGGCATAACCCTCAAGCGTGTCACCCGGTTTGACCGGCGTGGCCAGCACGGCGCCACCGGTGGTGTTGCGGCCGAACAGCGTGCCCTGCGGGCCCTTCAGCACCTGGACCGAGGAAAGGTCGTAGAAGCTTAGATTCTGCCCGAACCACGGGGTGACGACAACGTCATTGAAGTAGACCGCAACAGGACCGTCCTGCGTTGAGCGCTGATCGGCGGCGCGCTGACCGCGCATCTGGAAGAGCGGCGCGTCCTTGCGGAACTGGGTCGAGACCTGAAGGCTCGGCACCGCACGCTGGAGATCGTACATGTCGTTGATGGATTTGCGTTGGAGCGCGTCACCCGAGAGAGCCGTGACAGCGATAGGAACGCTTTGCTGGTTTTCTGCGCGGCGACGAGCAGTCACGACGATCTCGTTGAGCGAAACGCCGCCGCTCGTAGCCGAGTCGCCTGCCGCCGGCGCCGCATCGGCCGCCCAGGCCGCACCTGGCACGGCCGCGAACGCGCCCAGCGCCATCACGCTGCTACGCAAAAGTACCGATCGAATGGCTTTCATTCCACTCCCCTCAACGCGGTCTGTCGCCGCCGAATTAACTGACGGTCCGTTTATTGCAGGAACTGACCGTCTGTCAAGTTTCTAAGGTCGCTGAATTGAGGATCGCGAAAACTGTAGCTTCGACGACACAGTCGCGACCGTCTTTCCCAAAACGCGATCCGGACAATGCCAGCGGGCCGGCACGGCGCGGATGCGACCCTCAGGCAAGCCCGCGCCGGCATCGGTACCGAGGAAGCCCTGAACCGCCCCGGCGGCGCGATCCAGCCCGGCTGTCCGCAAGGAAGCTGCGGGACGACCTCGACCTGAAGTCGGGAGGGCTTCGCCTCGCCCGCCGCACCGTCGAGCGGCTGATGCGTGAGCTCGGGCTGGAAGGCGTGATCCGCAGCAAGCCGGTCCGAACCACGATCAGCGGACAAGGCCGCGCCGTGCGCGCTCGACGCTGTCGGACTTCGCGACCTGGGCGGGGTTCTTCTACCTCGCCTTCGTCATCGACGCCTCGCCCGGCGTATCGTCGGCCGGCGGGTTCGCCACGCTCGAATGGGTCGACTGGGTCAACAATCGTCGCCCGCTCAGCCCATCGGCAACTTCCCGCCAGCGGAAGCTGAAGCCGCCGACTATGCCGCGACCGAGCCGTCAGCTATGGCGGCATAACTCAAACCAAATGGCCCTTGGCAAACCCGGCGTGGTTCAGTCTCCGGGTCAAGATGACACTTTGGACTTGGCGTGCTGGACCGACTTCTCGACCCCGCGCTCGATGATCTCGAGGAATTCCTTCGATGACTGGCTGACGATATGCGTATCGAAGTGCGCATTGAGCGAGGACGTGTAGCCCTGAATGTCAGCGACTCGATTCAGAGATCGCTTGAGCATCCTGATGCCGTAAGGCGGCGCAGCCGCGATGCGGTTGGCGAGCGCGAGGGTGAATTCCTCCAGTTCGGCGCGCGGCACGACGTGGTTGGCCATGCCCCATTCCTTGGCTTCCTGCGCACTGATTCGCTCGCCCGTGAACAGCAGTTCCTTTGCCTTGCGCAGCCCGAGCACCCACGGGTGGACCAGCGCCTCGACCGAGGCAGCGCCCATCGAGTGCAACACCGGATCAGAAAAGTGCGCGTCATCCGCAGCGACGAGAAGGTCGCAACTGTTGGCGACCATGAAGCCGGCAGCTATGCACGCGCCCTGGACTTGTGCAATGGTGGGCTTGGGAAAGTCGCGGATGCGCATGGCGTTGCCATAGAAGTGCTCCTGCTCCCACACCCAATGCTCTTCGGGCGCGAATTTACCCCGCTTGGCGTAGCCATCGACAAGGTCGTGCCCGGCGGAGAAATGCTTGCCGTTGGCTCCCAGGATCAGCACGCGCACATTGTCGTCCGCCTTGGCAATGGCAAGCGCGTCGTCCATCTCGGCAAGGAGCTGCGTGGACTGCGCATTCCCCTTGTCCGGGCGGTTGTGGTAAAGGCGCGCGACGCTGCCGACGACTTCGTAGCTGATCTGCTCATATTGCATGGGGGAACTCCGCGTAAAGTCGGTTGCACTGCGCCACAGGCCGAAACTGGCTTTCTATCAGTTTATATTCCCGTTATCGGCGCGTCAATCACGGCCGGAGCCCCGCTTCACCGTTTGCCGGAGCCCACAAGCAGCACCTGCTCGACACTGCGGCCTTCCAAGCGGAGCGGAGAGACCTCGCCAAACGACTGGATCGCTCCTGAGCGCTGCTTAAAGGGTTCCCCGGCCTCTGGTGCAATCGCCAGCTCGCCGACGCCGCGCCCCTCAAGATCAGAACGCCCCCGGAGCAATGGGCGGAGTCGATCGCCTTCCTCGCGTTTGACGATGCCATGCATGTAACCAGCGCCGTGCTGACCGTCGGCTGCGGCCGCACCACCCTTGCGGATGGAGCGCGGTCGGCGCAAAACTGACGTGCAATACCGCCAGTGTCCCAGTTGACACCTTGCTACCGACAGGGGCATGAGCCGGCAAGTATCCCATCTGCAATGAGATCCACATCCGAACCAATTATCCAGAGCGAGTATCTGCATGAAAGCTGGCGTCGAGAAAACCCGGTCCGAGCTCGTGACCGCAGGTGCTGAAACGAAGAAGAAATCCCCGGCAAAGCCGGTGTCCAAGGGTCGATCAGTCTCACGGAAATCGCCCCCGGAAAGCAAAGAGGAAATAAACCGCCAGTCGCAGAAGCTGGGCAGCAAGGGGCGGCGCACGCGAAAGCTCATTACTGAAACGGCGCGCGAAATGTTACGAACTACCTCGCCGATGGATATGACCGCTGTTGCGATCGCCCGCCGCGCGAAAATATCATCTGCAAGTTTTTATATGTACTTTGACGATGTCAGCGACCTCATCTACCAGATGAGCGCCGAAATTGGCGACGAGTTCCAATCTGTAATTGCGATTATCGACCGGCCATGGGATCTCGAAAACCCGCAGAAAGACGCGCACGAATTCGTGGTGGCGTTCAACAACATCTGGTCCAAAAATCGCGAAGTGCTGACGTACCGTAACCTCGAGGCCGACCTTGGCAACCCGCGCTTCGATCAACTGTGGCGCGCCACCCTTCGGCCCATCGTCGCTCACCTAGGCGACAAGATCCGCGAAGGGGCAAAGGCGCGGGGGCGGTATATCTCGGTCATGGATTCGCGGTGCCGTGCCGTCACCTTGACTTCTGCGATGGAGCGCTTCTCCGCATCGAACCCCAGGGTTATCGCGGAAGAGCTCGATTACAACCGGTTGATTACCGCTCTCGCCGAGCTGGTGGCCAATACGGTCCGCTGCACGGGCTGATCGTGCAGTCTCTCGCGCGCGGATCGATTCCCACCTGGTAGCCAGTCGGACTCAAGGGCTTGTTCGGGAAGCACGCCTTCGAGGCGCCCAAAGCAGAACTGCTCGACAACGCGCGTACAGTCACATTCGCTGCGTGCGTCAAAATGCCGTTCAGTTCCAAGGCCCGCCGCCATCGGCTAGCGACTCCGCTCACAGCCGGCGCGCAGAGGACTTACACCTCCAATCATCGATGCCATGCTGTTGTGCAGCAACAGCAAAGATGTTAACTCGTCAGTTTTCGGGGTTGAACCGTGGTGGCGGACTGCGCTAAGCGGAGTCAGCAAAGCATCGGCGGCCTGCCGGCGGCAAGCGGGGTGGGAGTAAGGTGATGAGCGAAGTCACGATGGCGCTACCTAGGCTGGACGACGTCAATCGGTTTTTCTGGCAATCCGGGCAGGACGGAAAGCTTCGCTTCCAACGGTGTGAGTCCTGTGCGACGTGGCGCCACCCACCGACCGTGCGCTGCCCGAGATGCGGTGCCGACTCGCTGGCGCCGACCGCTGTGGAAGGCGCCGGGACGGTTATCAGTTATACGATCAACCATCAGGCCTGGCTGCCGGGCATGGTCGTGCCTTACACGATCATTCTTGTCGAGTTCGACGATGCCCCGGGCGTGCGGCTCACCTCCAACTTCACCGATCCCGCGGTGGAGGCGCATATCGGCCAGAAGGTCAGGGTGGAATTTCAACAGCGCGAGGACGTGTGGCTGCCCCGGTTCGCCCCAATCGAGGAGCACGCGGCATGATCGAGCCAGGCGAAAAGCAGGCGGTGATCTCGGGGATCGGCCAGTCGAAGATTGGTCGTCGCCTCGGCCGCGACGGCCTCTCGCTTTCGGCTGACGCGATTTCCGCCGCGCTCGACAACGCCGGCCTTTCACCAAAAGATATCGACGGGCTGGCGAGTTGGCCTGGCTACATGGCGGAGGCGCCAGGGTTTTCGCCGGTCACCATCGGCGATGTCAAGGAAGCCTTCGGGTTCGAACTCAACTGGTACAACGCCGGGCCGGAAGCATCGCAGCTCTCCCAGCTGATCAATGCCGCGATGGCGGTTGCCACCGGCCAGGCCCGCCATGTCGTCTGCTTCCGCACGATGATCGAGGCGACCGCGATGGTTTCGGGCGAAAGGTCGAGCGTGATCACCCGTGGTGATGCCCGAGTGGGCGGCCTGTTCCAGTGGCAGGTGCCGTTCGGCTCGGTCTCCGCCTCGAATTGGATCGGCGTCATCGCGCAACGCTATATGTACGAATTCGGTAAGACCCGCGCCGACCTTGCACCAATCGCGCTCAACGCCCGCGCCAACGGCGAACTCAATCCCAAGGCGGTCTACCGAACGCCGTTGACCTTTGACGACTACATGGCCGCACGGCTGATCTCGACGCCTTTGTGCCTCTACGATTGCGACGTACCGATCGACGGCGCCACCGCGCTGATCGTATCGCACCGCGATGTCGCGCGCGACCTCAAGGCGAAGCCGATCCGGATCGAGGCGATCAGTGGGCCGCTGATCGGCCGCGACAGCTGGGACCAGCAGCCGGATCCCACCCGATTCATCAACGAAGCCGCGGCGGCGCGGATGTGGTCGCGCACCGATCTAAAACCCGAAGACGTCGACATCGCCGAACTCTACGACGGCTTCAGCTTCCTGACCGTGCTCTGGCTGGAAGCGCTCGGCTTCTGCGGGCGCGGAGAAGGCATGGACTTCATCGCCGGCGGCGCCCGTATCGCCCGCGACGGCGAACTGCCGCTCAACACCAACGGTGGCCAGCTGTCCGCCGGCCGCACCCACGGCCTCGGCCTCGTCTATGAGGCGGTCGAGCAGCTGCGAGGCGTGTCCGGGGTTCGCCAGGTGGCCGGTGATCCGGCAGTAGCCGTGGTTGCCAACGGCGGCGGCAACATCGCTTCGGCTATGCTGCTGGTGCGCGACTGAGGCCAACCCAACTCTTTGCTGCAGGAGATCCCACTTGAGCAATACTGCCCTGATTGCCGGCGTCGGCATGCTGAAATTTGTGAAGCCGAGCCAGAGCGAAAGTTACGGTGCGATGGGCGCCGAAGCGGCGCGCCTTGCTCTTGCGGACGCGGGGATCGACTATGCCGACGTCAAACAGGCCTATGCCGGCTTCGTCATGGGCGACACCTGCTCGGGTCAGGCTGCGCTGTACCGGATCGGTTTGACTGGCATTCCGATAATCAACGTCAACAACGCCTGTGCCAGCGGGTCGACCGCGTTGTTTCTGGCGCGCCAGGCGATCCAGAGCGGAATGCATGACGTCGTTCTTGCGCTCGGCTTCGAACAGATGAGTGCCGGTGCACTGGCCAGCAACGCCACCCGCGAGCCGACCACGGCGATGCTCGATGAAACCGTGCGCGGCATCCAGGGCTGGGATACCAACGTGCCACAAGCCGCGCTCTACTTTGGTGGAGCCGGGCGTGACTATCTGGACCGTTACCGCGCCTCACCCGAACTGTTCGGGCAGGTCTCGGTCAAGGCGCGCGCACACGCGGCGCGAAATCCCTACGCACTGTTTACGTCGCCGCTCACGCTTGAGGAAGTGATGCAGTCACCGGCGCTTTACGGGCCGCTGACTCGACTGATGGCCTGCCCGCCGACCTGCGGGGCCGCGGCTGTGGTGCTGGTCTCGGATCGCTATGCCCGCGAAAAGGGGCTCGGCGGCATTGTCCGCATCGCAGGCCAGTCGATGGTGACCGACCTGCCGTCGAGCTTCGGCGAAACCGACATGGTCAATGCCGTCGGTTCGCAGATGACTCGCCGCGCGGCCGCTGCCGCCTACGAGGAAGCGGGCTTGGGGCCGCAGGACGCCCAGTTGGTCGAGCTCCATGATTGTTTCTCGACCAACGAGGTGATCTGCTACGAGGCGCTGGGCCTTTGCGGCGAAGGCGAGGCGACGAAGTTCATCGCCGACGGCGCCAACACGTATGGGGGCAAGATCGTCACCAATCCGTCGGGCGGGTTGCTGTCCAAAGGTCATCCGCTTGGCGCCACCGGACTCGCGCAGATCACCGAGTTGACTTGGCACCTGCGCGGGACGGCTGGCGAACGCCAGGTCGAAGGAGCGCGGGTGGCCATCCAGCACAACTTCGGCTTGGGCGGCGCCGGGGTCGTCTCGGTCCTCGTTGCCGATTGAGCTTCGAACGCCGGCGGCTCAGCGCATCTGTGCCGAGCCGCCCGGGGCCGGAATCGTGCAACCGGTCAGATATCGGGCTTCATCGCCACATGGCGTCGGTGGCTCGGCAAACAGTTCATATCACGAAATCGGCACGTCCATTGTCGATGACCACCTGCTGTCGTTCCTGGGAATGGATGCGGAATGCCGCCTGTCCATCACCTTCACGCCAAAGGTCCAGCCGGAGAATATCGCCCGGGAACACCGGGCGGGCGAACCGCACGTCCAGCCGCCGCAGCGCGGACGGATCGTTGTCGACGGCCAGCGCAATCACGCCCCGCGCGGCGATTCCGAACGTGCACAGTCCATGAAGAATCGGCGACTCGAAGCCAGCGCGGGCGGCATAGGCCGGGTCAATATGCAGCGGGTTGCGATCGCCGGTCAGGCGGTAGATGGCAGCTTGCTGAGGTAGGGTCGGCAGATCAATCGACGCGTCCGCAGGCCGCTCCGGGATCGGGTGCGGCTGTGGTTGTCCGGTCGCGGTCCCACCAAAACCGCCATTGCCACGCAGAAACACCGATGTCCGACAAGTCGCCAGCAGCGCGCAATTTTCCTCGTCATGCAATGTGCGCTCGAGAACCATGACCGCACCCTTGTCGGCGCCCTTGTCATAGATCTCGGCAACCCGGCTGCGTCCGACAACACTGCCAGCGGCCGGCAGCGGCTCGTGAATTACCAGCGATTCCTCGCCATGCAGCATTCGCGTGACGTCGATGCCGGTTTTCGGATCCGCTACCCACATCGGGCCGGTCGCCAACGTCACTGCCATCGTCGGCAATGCCTTGAGGCCACGTTCGTACAACATTGCAAGGTCCGCAGCGGGATCGCGACTGCCAGCTCCCACCGCTAGCGCGTAAAGAATTGTGTCCCTCTCTGCGTAATCCTGCCTAGCTTCGGGGATGGGCCAATTGATCAACCGATCGTGGTCGATGCTCAAAACTCTCTCTCTCTCCCCACGCCTGAACAGAAGGTGATGCATCATTAGCTATCGTATCACATCTGTCCAGAGTGGACCGGGGTCGTGGTCGGGTAGCTAGGCCATTCGGCTTCGCCCTCACAGGCCTGGGCATGCGGATGCCGCGCACCCGGCTCTTCCCGGAAGTGACCCGCATCATGCGTCGCCTCAGTGCTCGCCGCCCAACCCACCGCCTTTGGCGGGAAGGCACGGTCGAGCGGCACATAATCGGCTGGACCCCCGTCCAGCGATGTGGGGGAAGCGGGGCAGCGCCAGCCGCGCTTTGGGAAACGCCTCGTCGAACGCCAGGGCCATGATCGCGCTCCATGCAAGATCGGAGCGCCCACAGAATCGCGCCTTCACCGTCAATCCAAAATCACGCCGCCGAGCGCCTTAACCCGGACGCATCGCCCTGGAGGCGGGCCGTCGGTTTGATTGACAGTGCGGGGGCGGGGAAGTTAAATGATGGTTCGTCAGTTGATGAGCCCCCTTTCGCGGAGCCTTCCCGTCATGGACCTTTCCTCGCTGCCTTTCTCCAACAAGCCGGTCGGCTGGTTCCAGATCGGCTGGAGCGACGAGTACCCGGCAGGCACGGCACAGCCGCTGCGCTACTTTGGGCACGACCTCGTCGCCTTCCGCACCGAAGGCGGCGTGCTCGCGGTGCTCGACGCGCACTGCCGCCACCTCGGCGCCCACCTCGGTCATGGCGGCAAGGTCAAAGGCGACTGCATCGCCTGCCCCTACCACGGCTGGGAATGGGATGCCGATGGCGCCAATGCCCGCGTCCCCTATCAGGACAGCCCCACCGGCGCGCGCCAGCGCAAGTGGATCGTGCGCGAACAGCACGGCTGCATCTTCCTCTGGCACGATCCCACCGGCTCCCCGCCCCGCTGGGAACTGCCGCATGTTTTCGACAGCTTCCCACAGCTGGGGGGCTGTGAAGCCGATTATTATCCCCCCTTCGGCAACAGCACCACCCGCTTCGGCGCCGAGTTCGTGCATACCCAGATCGCCATGGAAAACGCCGTCGATTCGGTGCACTTCCGCCACACCCATGACGCCCCGATCGACCCCATCCTCGAAGATTGGGACATTAAGGACGCCGAACTCCACACCCGGGTCGGCTTCATCTCACCCGCCACCCGCGAAGTCGCCCTCACCCTCCACGGCATCACCCACGGTGTTGGTATCGCCTTCAGCGCCTTCGAGGGCGCCTACCACTACCGCCTCGTCTTCGCCGGAACCCCCGTCGACGACCAGACCACCGACTTCCACTACACCATCTGGTACCCGCGCGAGCCCGGCGACACTGGCGCCATAATGCCCCCCGACCTGCGCCAGCGCATCAAGCAGCAGTTCCTCTACACACTTGAGCAAGACCTCCTAATCTGGCGAACTCAGAACTACGTCAGCCGGCCCGTCTTCGCCAAACAGGACATCAAGCCCTACAGCGCCATGCGCAAATGGCAAACGTCCTTCTACAACCTCCCACCCACCCAGCCCCGGGCCGCGTGAACGCATGGCGATTGCCGGGTTGGTCCGAAATCCAGCCGGGGCTGCCCCGCTGCGCCGGCCGAGTTCGGTGCGCCGCACGACAACGATCGAAACCAGTTGGCCGGACGGGCCGGACCGGCCGGGGCTCATGGTCGGGCGCGGACGTGACCTGCTGACCCCCGCTGATGGCTCCGCGCCGGCCGTGCTGGCGCAATCGCAGTTCCGCATGCGCATTTCCGACGCGCGCGAGATCCTCGAAATCGAGGTGTCACCCACACATCCAAACGCCGCCAATCTCTGCGGCGGCAGCGGCGGCAAGTCCAACCGGAACCGCCTGCAAGCGGAGATGGGCGATTGCGAAGGCAGCCTGCTTTACCAATTGCTCGACGATTTTTCCGGAGCGAGCTTGGTATGCATCTGGGCCAGGCTGCTGTGGCAGGAAATAACGGACCCCGCCGCATTCCGCTTGCTGCTGCCGCAGATCGAGACAGCGCAAGTTCACCAGGTCGACGTGTGCATCGGCCTCGCCAAGGGTTCCAGCAGGCACCGACGGACCGGAGACTTCACGCTGCTCGACGATTTCACCCCGGTCCCCGACTTGCGCCACCCGCTCGATCCCGAAGGGTGGCATGACTTCGCCGACGCTCACGGACCACAGAGCCGACGCTCCCGGCGGATTGACCTCTGGCTGGAGGAGCCGGGGACGATCGCGGTCGACAGCGCCTTCCAGGACAGCGCCATGCACCCGCAACAGGGGCGCATCGCCGTCCACGAATATGGCCTGTCCGGCGCGGTCGACCGTACAAGCGGCGTGCTGGCCAGGTTCGAACCGGACGCCCGCATCCTGCCGTACCCTGAATGCCCGGCGGCGACAATCGAGGCGCAACGCATGGCTGGGCTGCCTGTGGCAGGTTTTCGCAATTCGGTTCGCGAGGCCTTGCCCGGCGTGCTGGGCTGCACGCACCTCAACGACGTGCTGCGGGCGCTGGCCGACGTGCCTCGACTGGCCCAGGCGCTGGACGGCAGCGCCTGAGCCGCTCACCCTTCGCGCCTTCCTTGCGGGCGATGTCTGCGCCTCGCTCGAGATCAACCAACAGGTCGCGTGCCTTGCGACGCGTGTCGCCGACGCCTTGCGCATGATCACCGCCGCAGCCTGCCGCAGAGCGCTTGCAGAGCGAAATAAAATGACTAATAGTCAGATTTGTCCATCGCCCGAAAGCTCGTGAACGTCTATCCGGAGATTGAAATGGCGCCGAGATCCTTCATCCTCAGCAATGCTAGGATCATCGATGGCACGGGTGCACCTGCCTTCACCGGGTCGATCAGGGTCGAGGGAGACCGAATTGCACAGGTCGCACCGGCCGGTGTGGATATCACCGGTGCTGAGGGAGAAGTGATCGACCTTGGCGGCAAGGTGCTCGCGCCCGGATTCATCGATGCGCATACGCATTACGACGCCCAGGTTATCTGGGACAAGACGATTGACCCGGTCGCGTTGCACGGAACCACGACCGTGGTGACTGGATCCTGCTCGTTTACACTCGCCCCCGCGAGCAATGACACCGTGCCCGTGATCCATTCGCTGTTTCTGAAGGCTGAAGACCTGAGGCTGGCCAATTATGCCGACGTTGTCGATTTCAATTGGACCAGCTTCGAGGACTACCTTGATCTTGTTCGCGATGGCCTCGCAGTAAATGTCGCCCCGCTTATCGGGCACACCCCGATTCGCCACTTCGTGATGGGCGCCGACGCCCAGAAGCGCGCCGCCTCCGCCGAGGAACTCGCCAGGATGTGCGAGCTGCTGCGAAGCGCGGTGCGTGCAGGGGCAGTAGGATTGTCCATGTCGTTTCTCGACACCGACGAGAACAATGTCCCTATCGCTAGCCGGTGGGCCGACGAGCACGAACGCACGGAACTTGCCCGCGTGCTGGCAGAGGAAGGGCGAGGCGTTCTCCAGACCAACCTCTGCTTCGGTCCCGGTTCCGACCCCGAAAGCGAGGTGGAGCAGCTGGCCCGCATCTCGCTGGCGACCGGTGTCCATGTCGAGGCACTGGGCTGTTTTGCCCCGACGAAGACTGATCCGGTCTATCGGGGTCTGCTGCGCAAGATCGAGGAAGTCCAAGCCGCCGGCGCCGATGTCGTACTCCAGACCACGTCAAAGCCGTTCGACCAGTTTCTCCAATTCAACGCGAACTTCTTCGTGTTGTTTATGCTGCCGGTCTGGCAGGATGTGATGAACCTGTCGGTCCCGGAGCGGATCGCTTATTTCTCTGATCGCTCGAAACGGCCGCCGCTCAGGGAGGTGCTTGAGCAAAACGGCTATCTGGTACGCTTCATGAAGGCGGAAGTGCTCGAAGCGCAATCCGATTTGGTCCGCGCGCTGGAAGGCCGGTTGGTCACCGACATCGCTGAGGAGTGGGGCGTCGACTTTCTTGACGCACTGCTTGACATCGCACTGAAAGATGAGTTGCAGACTGTCTTCGCCTTACGCGGATTCAGTCACACCGATCCGGAATGCGTGACGGAGATTCTTGCGCATCCATACACGCGCCCCGCCAGCGGTTCCGACGGCGGCGCACATGTCTACCAATTCTCGACTTCGGGCGATTCGACCAACTTGCTTTCGCGATGGGTGCGCGAACTCAAGATCATGTCGCTGGAGCAAGCGGTGATGCGGCTCACCAGCGTGCCCGCCACCGAATTCCGCATCAAGGACCGCGGCGTGATCGCTCCCGGAAAGTTCGCGGACCTCGTCGTGTTCGATCCCGACAGCATCGCGAACAATCCGTTGGAACGGCGCTTCGACCTGCCTGACGGCTCCGGTCGCTACATGAACACCGCCGCTGGTATCGACAAGGTCTTCGTCAATGGGAGAATGGTCGTGTCAGCGGGCGCCTATACTGACGAACGGTCTGGTTTGCTCGTCTAGCGAAACTTTCCCGCAACCTGTCTGGAAACAATCGGCTGCTGATGCCGACCGCCTGGTCCCCAATCCCGCGAAGACGGGCAAATATAAGAGGAAATGGAGGATGGAACAGGCTGAAACCCAAGAGCGCGGCGCGCGCGAAGTCGTGCAATTCCTGGTCGACCATGGCCACCGGCACGTATTCGGCCTGCCCGGAAGCTCAATGGTGTCGATCCTTTACGAGCTTCAGGGCAGCGATGTTGCATATGTATCCGCGATCCACGAGTCCGTAGCGGTCGCGATGGCCGATGGCTATTCGCGGGTCACGGGCGCAGCTGTCACCATGCTGTACATGGTCCACGGGGTGGCGAATGGCCTCGCCAATCTCTACAATGCTTGGAAGGACGAGAGCCCGCTGACGATCCTTTCGTCGCAGCAGGCCTCGTATTTCCGCACGCCAGGCTGGACGATCGGCGAAGGCGACGTCGTCAATCTTGTGCGGCCCTACACCCGCCTGGCCCACGAACTGTCGCCCGGGATGTCGGTGCGCCAGTGGATGGAATCGGCGCGCCGGGCCTCCACCGGCCCCCTGCCCGGCCCCGTTGTGCTGTCGATGCCCGAAGACGTGCTGGAGCAGGAGTGCCCCGACAAGCCGCTGCGCACCTCCGACCGGACGCTCGCCAACCGGCCCGATATGTCGGACATTGCCGCCGCCTTGGCCGAGGCGGATAAGCCCCTGATCGTCGTGGGCGGCCAACTGCGTCGCTTCGGCGGATCGGCGGCGATTGAGCGGATAGCGCAAGCGTATGAGATTCCGCTGACCTACGAGTTCGGTTTCAACGATCGCCTCGGCGTCGCTCCCGGCCACAGCCACAGCCTGGGCAACATCGGCGCGCACGGAGCCGAGGCCGAGCGGCAGGCCGATGTCGTGTTGATGATTGGCACTCGTGCCGTCTGCGAGGCTCATCCACGCGGCGGCTGGTTCCCCGCTGCGCGGTACATCGCGCACATCAACAACGATCCGGCCAAGCTGGAGGAAACGCTCACGGCGGACCGCAGCCTCGCGGTCGATCCCGGCAGTGCGGCGGCGGCGCTGGAGCAGGAACTCGCCGCGCGCCCCATCCCTCCCGGGCGCCTCGCGGCGCGACGCGATCAACTTGCCCGGCTGAAGGCGGCCACCCTGCCTGCGGCGCAGGAGACGCTCCTTTCGCAGTATGCTCCGGCCGTCGCCGCGCTGCATGACGCGCTGGATAGAGGCTGGGTGGTTGACGAATCCGTCATGGGCGCGCTGGCGACCATGCGCGGCCTGCGCTCGGCCGACGGGCATCGGTATGTCTCCACGACCGGCGCGGCGCTGGGCTGGGGCACGGGCGCCGCCGCCGGGATCGCGATCGCCTCCGGGGAGCCGGTCACGCTCGTTATCGGCGACGGCTCGCTGCGCCTCGGCGCCCTCGGCCTATGGTCCATCCGCCAGAGCAACCTGCCAATCACCATCGTCGTGCTGGACAACGGCGGTTATGGTTCGACCCGCTTCTTCGAGCGGGCCTATATGGCGCGGTTGGGCAACAAGGCGCCTTTCTCCCAGCCTGCATACAGCGGCAGCGACTTCCGCTCGGTGGGATCGAGCGTGGGCGGCATCATCGAAGGGTTCGGCATACCCTGCCGCACGCTCTCCCCGGAGGACGACGTGCGCGCCGCGATTGAGGCAGCCTGGGCCGCTTCGCCGGAAGGTCCGAACGCGATCGTCGTGCCACTGGGTTTTCAATAACGAGGCCGCCCCACGGGCGGGCGCGCTGAGACAACGAGAGGAGGAGGACGTGAACGGCCAACACGACCTGGTGATCCGCGGCGGCAAAGTGATTGACGGCAGCGGCGGCCCCGCCTTCCGCGCCGATGTCGCCATCGAAGGCGGGCGCATCGTCGCCATCGGTGAAGCTATCGGCCCGGCCGATCGGGAGATCGACGCATCCGGTCTCGCCGTGGCGCCTGGCTTCATCGATGTCCACACGCATTATGATGCGCAGGTTTTCTGGGATCCCCGCCTGTCGCCATCGAGCGATCATGGTGTCACCAGCGTCTTCGGTGGCAATTGCGGCTTCAGTATTGCGCCTCTGAGCGGCAAGCCCGAGGATGCCGCCTACCTCATGCGCATGCTCTCGCGCGTGGAAGGCATGCCGCTCGAAAGCCTGGAGGCCGGCGTGCCATGGTCATGGACCAGCTTCGCGGAATATCTTAGTCTGATCGATGGCCGACTGGGCGTCAACGCCGGGTTTCTGGTGGGGCATTCGGCGCTGCGGCGTGCCGTCATGGGAAAGCGCGCCGTCGGCGAAGAGGCGAGCGAGGCTGAGATCGAACAGATGTGCCGGCTCCTGGCGGTATCGCTCAAGGCGGGCGGCCTCGGATTCTCAACTACGCTGTCACGCACCCACAACGATGCAGAAGGAAAGCCGGTGCCCTCGCGCTACGCCAGCGACAGGGAGCTGTTTGCGCTCGCCGCGATCGTCAAGGAGCACGAAGGCACCTGGCTGGAAATGGTGTCCGACACCGGCACCTCGTTTGACCCGCGCAATGTCGAGCGCATGACCGAGATGTCGCTGGCGGCCGACCGCGCGCTGAACTGGAATGTGCTCTCTCCCGATTCCCGCTACCGCGCCGAGTACGAGAACCAGCTGGCTGCGAGCGATTACGCCGCCGAGCGCGGTGCAAGGGTCATTGCTCTCGCCGCGCCCCAGCCGATCGGCCTTGTGCTCACCTTTGAGGCGGGAATGGTGATCGACGCGATGCACGGTTGGGGCGAGGTCATGGGCTTGCCCATCCCTGAACGGATGAGGCAGCTGTCTGACCCCGAGGTCCGCCGCGAGCTCAACCGCTTGGCGCGCGCAGCGCCTGGTCCCCTCGCCCAGCTCGCCGACTGGAGCGCGTGGACTATCGTCGAGGCCGCCCGGCCGGAGAACAAGGACCTTGAGGGTCTGACGATCGGCGCCCTCGCCTCGCGTCTCAACAAGGCCCCGCTTGACACGTTGCTGGACTTGGCGATCTCGGAGGATCTCAAGACGCGGCTGATGCCGCCGCGCTCCGGGACAGACCATGAAAGCTGGCAAATGCGCGGCAAGGCCTGGCGCGACGCTCGCGCGATCATCGGCGCCTCCGATGCCGGCGCACACCTCGACATGATCGATACCTTCGCCTTCTCAACGCAGGTCCTTTCGCTCGGTGTGCGCGAGCGCGGCCTGCTCGGGCTGGAGGAGGCGGTGCACCGGATGACCGACCTGCCCGCGCGCACCTTCGGTCTTCGGGAGCGCGGCCGGCTGACGCCCGGCTATTTCGCCGACATCGTCGTGTTCGATCCCGACACGATTGCCTGCGGCCCACTGCACAGCCGCAGCGACCTGCCAGCGGGCGCGGGGCGGCTATTCTGCAATGCAATCGGCGTTGAGCATGTCCTGGTCAACGGCGAGCCGATCATCGCCCATGGCCGCCATACGCATGCGCTGCCCGGCAAGGTCCTGCGTTCCGGCCAGGATACGCAAACGGTAAGACCTTCGAACTAACGGTCCGCAGCAGGGAACCATCCATGCCCAGGGTTCATCGCGTGAACCAGAACAAGCGGTGGTTTATCACCGGCGTATCCAGCGGCTTTGGCCGGCTGCTGGCCGAGGCCGTCCTGGCGCGGGGCGACAGCGTGGTCGGCACGCTTCGCAACGCCGAGCAGGCCGACGCCTTCGAGGCCCTGGCGAGTAGCCGTGCGCATACCGTCCTGCTTGACGTCACCGATCGCAAGCGCATCCCGGCCGCAGTCGCTGAAGGGGTGGCGAAGCTCGGTGGCGTCGACATCCTAGTGAACAACGCCGGCTATGGCCTGGCCGGCACGCTGGAGGAGCTGCAAGAGGACGAGATCGACCATGCCATCGAGACCAACCTTTCCGGCACGATCTACGTGACCAAGGCCGCGCTGCCGGCCTTACGCGAGAGCCGGGGCCGCATCCTGAACTTCTCCTCGATGGCGGGATTGGTCGGTCTGCCCGGCCTGTCGCCCTATTGCGCCGCTAAGCACGCGGTGGAAGGTTTCAGCGAATCGCTGAGCGCGGAGCTTGCGCCCTTCGGCATCAAGGTGACACTCATCGAGCCAGGCGGTTTTCGCACCAACTTCCTCAAGGGGTCCGCGCGGACCGCCCGCGCGCCGCTGTCGATCTACGACGCGACCCCGGGCGGCATGACCCGGTCGCTCTTGTCCGGGGCCGACGTTATGGTGCCCGGCGATCCGGCCAAGGCGGTGGCGGCCATACTGTTGGCGGTTGATGCCGACGAGCCGCCCCTGCGGCTCGTGCTGGGGGCCGATGCTCTGAGCACAGTGCGCGCCAAGCTGCAGAGCATGAGCGACGATCTCTCGCAGTGGGAGCACGTCACCCTCAGCACCGCGTTCGACGGCAACCATCAGGCCGCCACGCCGGCATGACCGAAGCCACCTCGCCCGAAAACACAGCCTGCGCGACGCATGAGCCAGGTGCTCCCGGAGCGCCGCTTACGAAGCTGCGCGCGTCGCCCGGGTCGCCATAGGGGCGCGAGCCGACGCCGATGTCAGATGATGGCAGCAAGACCAGGATGATACCGTCTTCCGGACTCGGCGTGCAGAATAGACAAGAAGAAGGGAGGGAGATTTTGACTAAATCACCGAAGGACGTCGCGATGGGTTTTTTCGAGGACGCGTCGAGCGGCCGCGTCGCCGAGGCGATGGCGCGGCTCGCGCCCGACGTCGTTTACGATGTCCTCGCCCCCGCCCCCTATGGCGGGGTCTTCGACCGCGACGGCCTGATTGCGATCGCCACCCACACGATAAACCTGCTCGCCGAGCCGCCGCGCCTGACCATCAAGGGTGTGACCGCCGAGGGCGAACGCGTCGCCATCGAAGCCGAAGGCCGCGCCGTCAGCAAGACCGGCAAGCCGTACAACAACCGCTATCATTTCCTGTTCGTGGTGCGCGGCGGTGTAATCGTCGAAGGGCGAGAGTATCTGGATTCCGCGCTGTATGTCGAATTGATGTCTTCTTAGCCCTCTCCGCTGGCGAGGATGGCGGTCAGCCAGGCGGCGATCTCATGGATCGCCACATCGACATCGATCGGGTCGGTGTCTTATCCTTCCTCCAGGATATGTAAGGCCATGCGCGTCAACACGGGAAAATTTTTTGCCCGCTGCTGCGCATGGAGCGAAGCCGCGTTGCCGCGGATCATTCGCCCCTTGATGCCGTGATAGATCGCCGCGAGCCGGAATAAGTTGAAGGCGATGCAGAACGCCCAATCCTCGTCGGTCAGCGGCTGACGCCCGACTTTTGAGCAATACGCCGCGAGATACTCTTTTTCCGACGGGATCCCCAACGCCTCCAAGTCTACCTGAGCCAAGCCCGAGATAATGTCGGGCGGAAGGCGATAGACCATCGCGTTGTAGGCGAAGTCAGCCAGCGGATGGCCGAGGGTCGACAACTCCCAGTCGAGCACGGCGCGTACGGACGGCGCATCGGCCGCGAAGATCAGGTTGTCGCAGCGGAAATCGCCGTGCACGATCCTCGGGGCCTCGTCGGCGAGCACGCGCTCCGGCAGGCGCTCGATCAGCAGATCCATCGCCTCGTCACGCCCCGCCTCGGCGTCGGCAAAATACTGGCGCGCCCAGCGGGAGATCTGACGCTCGAAGTAGTTTCCCGGCTTGCCGAAATCGTTCAGACCGATCGCTCCGGGATCGATCCTGTGCAGGTCGGCGATGGCGCTGTTCATGGCATCGTAGAGCAGGGCGCGTTCGGGTCTGGCCCGTTCCGGCAGGGTGCTGTCCCACTCGATCCGGCCCTCGACGTGCTCCATGACGTAAAACCAACTGCCGAGCACGTCGTCGTCGGTGCAGATCCCGTAGATCTTCGCGACGGGGAAGTCCGTCCGGCCGAGCGCAGCCATCACCCGTGCCTCGCGATCGACCGCGTGAGCGCCCTGCACCGTCGCGCCCGCGGGCTTGCGCCGCATGACATACGAGCGCTCGGGGGTTACGAGCTTGAACGTCGGGTTCGACTGCCCGCCGCGGAACTGCTCGACGGTGAGCGGCCCGGCGAAGTCCGCCACGTTCTCGCGCAGCCAAAGCTCCAGCCTCCGTTCGTCGAACCGCGCCCCCTCGCGAACCGGCTCGGTGCCCGCGCTCGCCTCAGCCGCCGCGCCGCTCATGCCTGCGCGTCCACCACTGGCGCTTGATCTGCTTGGCCAGGCTCCATTTGTGTACCTCGGTCGTGCCATCGTAGATGCGGAAGCAGCGGGTTTCCCGGAAGATCTGTTCGACCCCCCTAGCTCGCGTGCCGAGCATTACAGTTGTGATAGAAAATTGTGCCGACGGCTCAGGGCCCCTATTCCGGGCCGACCGTCTGCTCGGACTGCCGCCATTCCATGTAGCGCGCCGTTTCCTCGCGCATAATAGCGAGGTAATCAGCGCAATTTTCGCGCAGCTCCTTGGTGATGCCCGGCACGCCGACGACCAACTGTTCCTCGCCGTTGATCTGCGGCAGGCGCATGGCGATCATGCCGCCGCCCTTTGTGATGGTGTCGAATGTGGCGGCCCACCCTTGGCGGCGGACTTCGGCCACCTGTTCCATGAGCGTGGCGATGCAATCGCGCGGCTCGTCCAAATCGGCTTCGGCGTTCGTACGTATGGCGATGCGCTTGATTTCGCTGTCAGGCAAATCAGCCAGAAGCATCAGCCCGGTGCCCGAACGGATCAGCCGGCGTCGCGATCCCTTCACGACGAACAGCCTGACCGCATTGGTTGATTGCACTACGTGGATGTATTCCGACCAGATCTGATTGCGCGCCGCCACGACCACGGCTTGGCTGGTGCGGGCGTTGATCCGCTGCAGCAGCCGCATTAGCAGCCCGTTGCTAATCATCGAGCCGTTGATCCAGTTGCCTAGCAACGCGACCCGCGTCGTCGGGCTGAAGGCGCGTGTCGTGGGATTGAAGTGCAGATAGCCCATGAGGACGATGCTGCGCAGGAGAACGGACGTGCTGGATTGCGGCAGGTCGAGCAGCTGGGCCACTTCATGGACCGGCGCTTCGCGGCGAAGGACGTCGAAAAGCTCCAGGATCTTGAGCACGCGCGCGGCGGACTTGACTGGTCCGTCAGTTCCCGAGCTCCCCCAACCGACGACATTGAGTTCGCCCAACGATCGTGACAACTGCGCCGGCCGCATCGTCTCGCTCCTTTTTCGAGCCATCATTCCAAAGTCGCGACAGTCAAGCCAGCCGCCTCGTGGACATGCGGCTTCTCGAGAACTCTAACCGCCCATCCGGAACTTCGAATTGTTGGAACTATCTGTGACTCCGGATCTGCAGAACGTCTTTGCCTCGCGAACCCCCGTCAGCTGGCTGGCAGAATGCGGTTGATGAAGGAGCCAGCGTGCCGGTGTTCGATCTGGCACCGACGCTCGGCCAAGCGCCAGCAATCGGTACGGTCCTTTCTCAGCCGGTCGGCATAAAGGCCCGCGTGGTCGAGTCCATGCTCGGTGAACACCATGAAGTACGTGCGAACGTCGGCAATATCGGAGCCCATCAGCGACACATTCATCGTGGTCAGGTGATGGCGGACCACCTTGGCGCCCGGGTCGGTTTCGGGATCCCCCTTCATGCGGGCAATGATTTCGTCAACACCCGAAGCGGTCCAGCCGGGTGTAAACAGGTGGGCGTCGGCATAATAGATCGCCCGCAACTCGTCGACGTCGAGCCGGTCCGTGGCCACCGCCAAACGGTGCAGAACGGCGCTGACTGCGGCCAGGGCGGTGCTGTCACGTTCGCGCATAGTAACTCCCCGGAATATTTTGGACCGGTGTCACGGCATCAACAGCAGCACCTTGGCCAGGATGTTGCGCCAGTCCTTTCTTAGATGCGCCCGCATCGCTCACTTCGGTGTGCTCCATGCCCTCTCCCGCGGAGATCCGCGCCTTCCCCATAGCGCGCCGCCGAAACTAACGATCCATTTGTTATTGTCAAGCGCCCCGTCGCAGGGCGTTGAGGGCGACTTCGCAAGTTAGCTAGTATTTTCCGGCACTTGGCGCTTGAGGTTACGGACGCGCACATGCAGCAGATCGTGGCGCCGGGCGTCGCCCGTGCGGGATCAGGCAGAGCCTCGAACCTGAAGCACACCAGGACATGAGACCTGCCTTCCTCAGAAGGCCCCTACGGAATCGATCTCAACCCCTCGCGCTGCGTCGATTTTCCAAATGGTCAGAGAAAACTCGCTAACTCGACCGCCGGATCAGCGAGTTCCGTGCGGCGATCGCCGATGCATTTGCCGAGCAACCGCCTGGACTTTGCGTGTTCACGCGGCTGGTTGACCGCGTCGGCCGCAAGCACCCGTGACTCTTCGTCCAGATAGAACACACAAAACGCGCGGCTTTCGGGAGCACCGCGCACCACAGTCTCGACATAACCTTGCGAAAGGCCGGCCATTTGCAGCTTAACTTCGAACTGGTCCGACCAGAACCACGGCCGTTCGCGATACGGTTCGGGGGCGCCGACGATGGTTCCCGCGACGGCCTGGGCCTGGCCGGTAGCGGCTGGGACCGACTCGAGCCGACAGGAACGGCCGAGATCCGGGAAGAACTGGTTTGCGCAATCGCCACAGGCGAGGATGTCCGGATCACTCGTCTGCCCATTCTCGTCGATCGCTATGCCGTTGTCGCAGTCGAGCCCCGCAGCTTTGGCGAGCTCGACGTTGGGGACAAGTCCGACACCGACCACCACGACGTCTGCTGCTATAGTTTCCCCGCCGGCAAGTTCGACCCCGGTCGCGACCCCATCGTTGCCGATAATTGCAACCGGCGCCTGGCCTAGCCGGATAGTCACACCTTCATCGGCATGCATCTGCTGATAGAAGCGAGACATTTCCGGTGAGGCCGAGCGCGCGAGCACCCGGTCGGCAGCTTCAAGCACGGTGACGGAAAGCCCCGTCCGGATAGCCACCGCCGCCACTTCCAGCCCGACGTAACCGGCGCCAATCAGCACCATTCTCCGATTCGGCTGAAGGGCGGCGCGCAGCGCGATGGCATCGTGTGCAGTCCGCAGACAGAAGACGTTGCCAAGCTCCGCACCAGGCAGCGCCAACTGGCGCGGGCGACCACCGAGCGCGATGACCAGCTTTTCGTAGTTGATCGCGCTGCCATCATTCAGTCGCACGGCATGCGCGGCGCGATCGATTGCCTCCGCGCGAAGGCCCGTGCGGACCTCGATGTCGAGCTGCGCATAATTCTCATCCGACGCCAGCAGGAGCGCGTCGAGATCAACCACGCCCGATAGGAAGGCCTTGGAAAGTGGCGGCCGGCGATAAGGCGGCCAGGGTTCGTCACCGACCAGCGTGATCTTGCCTTCATAGCCGAGGTCCCGCAGCGCGAGCGCAGTTTCACCCCCGGCCTGGCCAGCCCCGAGAATAACGACCCCGGACTCTGTACGAGTTTGCTCGTTCGCTGTCATCGGCCTTCGCCTTTCAAATCGAAAACCTGAATGCCCATCACTTATGTGACGCGTCAAGTGCGGTCGCTCAACGTGCGCCCGCGGTTTGCGCCTCGAAAGGGATCCACGCCGTCACTGGTGTTCCTGCCTGCGCCATCTCCCCAAAGGCGACGACGCGACCAGGCATCTCGGTGCAGAACAGCGTCCGCCGATCCGGGCCACCAAAGCAGCAGTTGGTTGCATGCTGGGGTGGATCGGCGGCAGGGGTAGGCAGAACCTCGACGATCCGACCGGCCCGGTCCACTATGCGCACACAGGCGTCCCGGGTTCCGGCCACGTAGAAATTGCCTGCGACATCGATGCAAAAGCCGTCCCCGCCGCCGGGGCCGAGGTCCTGGATCACCCATTCGCGCCTGCCGTCAGCGTAAAGGCGCATGAGCCCGTGTTCTTCGACGATCACGACATGGCCGTCGTGGTCCAATCCGATGCCATTAGGGAAGACGAGGTCTTCCGCGAACAACGACAGCAACCCGTCCGGCCCAAAGCGCCAAACCCGCCCCCGACGCTCGGAGGGCAGCACGTGCTTCAACTTGCCATCGACGATCGCCACTTCCGCACGGGGCGGATCGGTAAAATAGATCGCGTTGTCGGCGCCTACGACGAGGTCGTTCGGTGCGCTGAAGCCACCCACCGCGAGGTAGCGGACACGACCGTCGGCGGCGACGTACTGGAGCCCCGGCGGCGCCGGCCGAAAAGACGGCGCGTCGGGCACGCCGAGCTCGCTGAAATTGAACCCTCCGTTCTGGCAGACGACAAAGCCGCCGTCAGCGGCCGGCGTCGCCCCGTTGGCGCCACCCTGCAACCTGGCGAAGACGGTGGCATCGCCACCCCGATCGGGCAGGCGATGGAGATCACCAGTCGCGGTGCAACATACGACGACCGTACCGTCGTCGCACCATACCGGCCCCTCTGCATAAGGGACGATGCCGAGCACCCGGTCACCCATCTCGGCCTCCCGTAACACGGTCCACACTGTCAACGGCTCGCGGGCCGGCGCCGTGGCCGGCGGCAATCAGCTTCATGTCCAGGATGGATCTGCACCCGGGCTCGGCAGCGACGATGTGCGGGACCATGTTCACCACACGCTGAGCGTTGATCTCAAGCACGTTGTCGCTGCTGTCCACGCCGCCAAGTGTCTTGAGTTCGAGACGCAGCGAAGGCGTGCCCGTCACTTCCACCGTGAACTCGGGATCGTCGGGCGATTCGCGGTAGCCGCGGCCGATGTCATAGCTGTGGACGAGTTCGAATTCGTGGACCAGCCAGGGTTTGCCGTCGACGATTCCGGTGAATTCGAAGCGGAACCCCGAAACCGTACCCTTGCGGACCCAAGTCTTGATCCCGTCGAGGTAGAAGTCCTGGGTGGCAAGGCCCCAGTCCGCATTGGTGCAGCGGAAATCGTCGAGCCGAACGCCGAGCGCATCCGCCAGCATGTGCGCAGGCTGACGGAAGGACCAGGTGCAAATTGGCACGAGCGGGTGATTGAACGGATCGGCTGGCGGGGGCTTGCTTACGCCCTCAAAGCCAACGAGTTGATCGTAGGAAGTGTTCGAGATCGGCTGGTTTCGCTCGCGCGTCCAGATCCGGCTGACGTTGCACTGGAAGCCGGAGAGGAAAAGCGGCATCGCCTCGTTCACCAGACCGGGCATGTTCCCTGTGGCCGCAAGGCTGGCCCCGCCCTGTCGTGCAGCGGCCTCGAGCATTTCAAACTCGGGCTCGTATTTCATGTACCAGCCGCCCCATGTGGTCAGCACGTTCTTGCCGGACGCAAGGATACGGGCGATCAGGTCCGGCTTCCACTCTATCCCGCTCAAGAGCACCACATCGGCTTCGATCGCCAGCGCCGCGTCAATATCGGCGACCAGGGTGATGCCCGTGCGGCCAGCGCCGACGAGATCGCCCGCATCCATTCCGACCTTCGCCGGGTTCTGCGTGACCACGCCGACCAGCTGAAGCTCCGGGTGCGCCAAGACCTCGCGCAACTGCCGTTGCCCAAGCTGGCCTGTGAACCATTGGATGACCTTGTACATGCGATATCCTCTCCTCGCGAACAGCCTTCGCCGAGACGCGCGCCTTGACCAACAACTGCTATATCGTTAGTTTTTGGCCCGTCCAAATCGGACGGTGGTAATGGGTGGAGATGCAATGGGTTTGCTTGATGGCAAGACGGCGATTGTCACAGGCGCGGGGCGCGGCGTTGGGGCTTCCCATGCACGTGCGCTGTCGCGCGAGGGCGCCAATGTAGTCGTCAATGACATCGGGCAGACCGATGATGGCGAGAAGACCGCAGAGCTTGTCGCACGCGAACTGCGCGACGCTGGCGGGCAAGCGGCCGCTCATACGGGAGACATATCGACAATGGCCGGCGGGCGGGCGCTGCTCGACTGTGCGCTCGAGTCTTTTGGAAGCGCCAACATCCTCGTCAACAACGCGGGCATCCTGCGCGACAAGTCCTTTCTGAAACTCACCGAGGAAGACTGGGATCAGGTAATCGGTGTAAATCTCAAAGGCTTGTTTGCCGTGACCCAGCCGGTATTCGGGTGGATGAAGGAAAACGGCGGTGGCGTCATCGTCAATACCAGCTCAACCTCCGGGCTTCTCGGCAACAGCGGCCAAGCGAATTACGCAGCGTCCAAGGCCGGAGTATTCGGCTTGTCCAACACGCTCGCGATCGAGGGCCTCCGCTTCGGTATCAGGGTATGGACACTGGCGCCGGCCGCTACTTCAGTCCTGACCGCGCCGTACATGACCGAGCAGCAGAAGCTGGAACTCGATCCGAAGCACGTCTCCGAAGCCCTGCTATACATGGTAAGTGACCTGTCCAGCGAGAGGACCGGCTCCTGCCTGTTTGCGTCGGGCTATGGCATCCGCGAGCTTAAGCTGGTCGAGGCCGAAGGCGTAGATGGGTCCGGGAGGGACAACGCCTGCGACGCTCGCGCGATTGCTCGTTCAGAGGATCGCCTATTCCGGCCCGAGCCGACGTTGACAATCGCCAATTTTGCGACGCGCTGAAACCGATGCGCCGCCGCAGGACAGACTTGCCGAATAACAAGCAAGCGGCGCCCCATGGCGCATTTTTTATTGATAGTCGGGTTTGCCCGCAATCAGGCGGCGCCCCCCGGCGCGGTTGGAGAAAGTCATGAAGGTTAGGGTAATCCGGGAACTCTGCACCGGACACGGTCTGTGCGCGTTGAATTGCGCCGAGATCTACAAACTCGATGACAATGGCTACATCGACATGGAGCCGCTGACCGATGTCCCGCCGGAGCTGGAGACGAAAGCGCGACGCGGGGCGGTCGCTTGCCCAGAAGGCGCGCTAAAGATCGAACAGTAAGCTTCGCTGCGGCTAGATCGGCGCCGCCCCCGGTCGGGGCGGCGCCCTGCCGTCAACTGCCGGGACGATCCGGCAGGCATGGCTGATCCATAACTGGGACGCGAGCGCGGCTAGCACGACGGGAAAGCCGTGGCTGCGTGGTTTTCCTCGAGCAGCCGGGCGGCCGCGGCGGCAATGCCCGACGCAGCGCCCTTAAGAGCGCCACTTTCCCCGAAAGATCAATGTTCACGAACTGCCGGCCTGCGGCGCGATCATCACCTTGCAGTCCGAGCGGTCGGTGCGCAGCCGCTCGAACTCTGCGGGGACTGCATCCAGGCTGATGGTCCGTGTGACCATGGCCCGCGGCTCAAAGTTGCTGGACGCCAACGCAGCCACCGTGTCGGCGAAATCGGCGTGCGTATACATTTTGGCGAAGCGCAGCGTGACCTCCTGACGGATCGCAGGGGGCTGAAAGAACATGTCGGGCGTGACGCAGTATCCCATCACGATGATCATGGCGTCGAGCCCGGCATGTTGAACCGCATCGTTGAGCAGCCCCGGCTTGCCGGCACATTCGAGCACGATTTCGGCAGGTCCGCCCAGCGCCTCGATCACAGCATCGGCAGCATGGTCACCGCCGGCGACGAATGAGTCCGCACCCAGTTGATGGGCAAGGCTCCGGCGTCGGCCGGTGGCGGCGGCAGTGGCGATCCGCGCCGCACCGAGGCGGCGGGCCCACCACGTCGCCGCCAATCCGATCGGCCCTGCACCCAGCACCAGCACCCGCTTTCCGGCAAGCGCGCCGGCCATCCGCGCCCCGTGCAGCGCCACAGCCAGAGGCTCGATGAGCGCGCCATCGACGAAATCGAGGGAGTCGGGCAGTTCGATGCAATGGCGCGCGCCGGCCAACGAGTATTCTGCATAGCCGCCGCCGCGCCCACCGCAGCCGTGTACCCGAAAGGCCCGGCAATGATTGGGGCGTCCTGCTGTGCAGCGGTCGCAGACGCCGCAACCGTCGAACGGCATCGCCGTTACCCGACTGCCGATTTGCAGGTTACGCACGCCGGCGCCCAACGCCACGACTTCGCCAGCGAACTCGTGCCCCAGCGTACAACCGGGCTCGATCCCGGCGCCCTTGCCACTGGTCATCTCGAGATCGCTGCCACAGATTCCGCAACGTTCGACGCGCAACACCACCTCGCGCGGGCCGGGGGTCGGATCGGGTAGCTCGACTGCTGCGAGCGCCGTGCCGGGCTCGAGGAAGCGGATAGCCTTCATGGTTCTCTTCTAACGCTTGCTGACCTTGATGCCTGACTCTTCGAAATCCCAGGTGCCCGGTGGCGTACCCTGCGCACGCAGTTCGTACTTGAGGACGCGGCCAACCGGACTCTTGGGCAGATCAGCGCGGAACTCGATGTAGCGCGGCAGTGCGAAATAGGGCAGACGATCAATGCACCAGTGGAACAGCTCGGCCGGATCCAGACTGTAGCCGGGCTTAAGCACCGCAGTTAGCTTGAGGTCGTCTTCACCAAGCTCGGACGGCACCGCATGCGCGGCGACATCGTTGATTGCCTCATGCGTGCGCAGCGTATTCTCGACCTCGAAGCTGGAAATGTTTTCGCCGCGGCGACGCAGGTAATCCTTCTTGCGATCCACGAAGTAGAACCAGCCATCCTCATCGAACCGGCCGATATCCCCTGTGTGGAGCCACAGGTTTTTCATGATCCTGAGCGTTTCCTCCGGCCGGCGCCAGTAACCCGAGAACATGATGTTCGGCATCCGCGGACGGGTGACGACCTCGCCTGCAACACCGTCTGGCGCCTCGACGCCGTTGTCGTCGAAGATGCGGGTATCGAACCAGGGATTGCGCCTGCCAGAACTGTCCGGCGGGGCAAGGTGCGCCTGTTCCGCAGAGACCAGAGTGATCATGCTCGCCTCGCTAAATCCGTAGCCCGGGCAGTACAACTTGGGCGTTCCGAAACGCGCGCGCCACGCATCGCGGACCTTGCCCGGGAATGGCGCGCCCATAGCTACCTGCAGCTTCGGAGCATATCGCTTCTCAGCGTCGGTGACCGGAGCACTGAGCAACATCGGGAACATGGCGCCGATCAAGCTGACGTCGGTTGCCTGTGTCCGCTCGACCTCGGGCCAGAAATTCGACACCGAGAAGCGGCTGTAAAGTGCAACGCTGGCGCCCACAAGCATACAAGCGAGGAACGTGTTGGTGTAAACGTTTGAATGGAACATCGGCAGCGCAGACCAACTTACCGAGTTCTCATGCCGCCCTGTGCCCTCCACCAGCTGCGTCGCCATCGTGACTGCATAGTTGTGGCTGAACATGCAGCCCTTCGACGGGCCAGTGGTTCCGCCGGTGTAGATCAGGAACGCAAGGTCCTCTGGCGCAACCTCGACACCGGGATCGGTCTCGTCATCGGAAAATAGCGCCTCGAACGGAACGAGCGATTTGCCGCTCGGGCCTTCGGGGGCGCTGCCGCGATGCGCGATCGTGCGCAGTTCGGGAAGGTTGTCACACAACTGCGCGACCCGGACCGCGTAGTCCTCCTCGGCCACCACCAGCCCAGCGCCGGAATCGGCAATCTGGTGGCGCAGGTATTCGCCCTTGTAGCTGGTGTTGACCGGGACGCAGATCGCGCCGATCCGCATCATCCCAAGCCACAGGAACACAAACTCATCGCTGTTGTCGAGCAGGCACACAACAGTGGCGCCCTTGCGCACCCCTTGTGCGATCAGGCCATTGGCCGCGCGCCGCGCCATCCGGTCAACCTCGGCGTAAGTGTGGGTTCGCCCGAGAAAGTCCAGGTACTGCTTGTCCGGCCGCGCGGCAACGGCACGGGCAAACACGGCATTGATCGTATACTGAGGTCCAGTGGTCCAGACTGGGTAATTGTCGTCCACTCTAATTCTCCCTCGCGGCAAGTTCAAACGGTGATCGTGTAGCCGCCGTTGATCCACAAAATCCGTCCGGCGTAAAAGACGCGCCCGGCGTCGGCAGGGAGATCACCGGCACGGCGGCATTGGCGCGAACGTTGTGCCGCACCAGGCCGAACCCAGCTCGATTGCGGCGCTGGCCTGCGCGCCGGAAATTGGGTCGGCACCTGCGATACCTCCTGTTGGGTGAAAGACGGGCGATCAGGCGTCCGCCATCAATGTCTCGCGCAAGTTGCGCAGGGCGACCTTGTTGACCTTGCCGGTGGGCAGCTTGGGCAGAACGTCGACGAACGAGACGTGACGTGGGCGTTTGTAGCCGGCGATCAGCGTGCGGCTGTGGGCAATCAGATCCTCAGGGCTCGCCGCCTCGTTGGCGCGCAGCACGACGACGGCGCAGACCGCTTCACCCCACTTCTCGTCGGGGACGCCAATCACCGCGCATTCCGCCACCGCGGGGTGACGGAGCATCGCATCCTCCACCTCCCGCGAGTAGATATTTTCACCGCCCGAGATGATGACGTCCTTCTTTCGATCGACGAGATAGATCATCCCGTCCTCGTCGATCACGCCGACATCGCCGGTATGGCACCAGCCATCGCGGAAGGTGGCGATGCTGGCGGCATGGTTGTTCCAGTAGCCACGCGCCATCGCCACGCCCTTGACGATGATCTCGCCCGCGGCGCCGGTCGGGCAGTCGCGCCCCGCGTCATCGACGATGCGGACAAGCACATTGGGGAACGGATGACCCACCGAGGCCAGCCAACGCTGCTCGCGCGCGGTCCCGTGCGGAAGGTGCAGTTCCCGGGCAAGGCCCGAGATCAAAACCTCGGTCGAGCCGTAGAGGTTGATGAAGATGTCTCCCAACAGCTCGATCCCGCGTTCCAGCACCGGCACCGGCATCGCCGCCGCCGAATAGACCAGCGTGCGGACCGAACTCCAGTCGGTCGTGCTCGCCTCGGGATGTTCCAGGACTGCTTGCACCAGGGTGGGCGCGAGGTGGAGGATGGTGACGCCGTCGTTCGCGACCGATTGCAGCAGCGCGCCCGGCTCGAACAGCCGGTGGAGCACGACCGAGCCGCCACGATAGTGGACCGATTGCCCCATGTTCATGGCGCCGACGTGGAACAGCGGCATGACCAGCAGGATGCGGTCGGACGGCCCCCCCTTGACCTCGGTCGAGAGGATGCCGGCGCCGGCGCGCACCTCGCGCTGGCCGAGGATGCAGCCCTTGGGCCGCCCGGTGGTGCCGCCCGTGTAGACAAGGCCGCAGATGTCTTCCTCGCGCGCGCGGAAGCTTGACCCGGCGGTGTCGCCGGTGGCGACGAGGTTCTCGTAGTCGGCTGCCCAGTCAACGCCGCCGTCCAACGCGACATAGTGTTCGACGGACTTGAGCCGATCGCGCATTTCGGCGACGATGTCGGCATACTGCCGTTCGAAGAACACAACGCGTGGCGAGCTGTCGATGATGATCGCTTCCATCTCCGGCGGGGCCAGGCGGAAATTCACGGTGGCGACAATGATGCCGCTCCACTGCCCCATCGCCAGCACTTCGCCGAACGCGATCGAGTTCATCGACAGGATGGATATACGATCTTGCCGCTCGATCCCGAGCATTTCAAGCGCCGATGCCAACCGCCTCGCGCGATCGAGCAGGCCGCGGTGCGTGAGCGCGACGTCATCCATGATGTAGGCGGGCTTGTCCCCGAAGCGGAGGGCGTTGTCCTCCAGCAGGTCACCCATCGTGAACTTGACGTGTTCGCGCATCTTCAATCCCATGCAACGTCGACGGCACAATCCCGACGGCCGGTTCGCGGCAGGCTATGCCAAGCCGTGTGCGGTTGACCAGCTCAAAAAATGATGATGCGACAGTTGTTGGCTCCGGCTGCCTGCCCCGACCCGAGGAAACTGACCAAATGACAAGCACCGCCGCGGCCGCGATGCCAGGGAATGAATCGATGGCGGCAACGCTCACGCGCGTCTTGTCGAGTGGGGGCGAAGGACTGGCCATCACTTTCGGTGAAAGGCGTTATTCGTGGCGCGCCGTCGGCGCGCTGGCGGCAGCACTGCGCGATTGGCTGGCGTCGCTGGGGGTAGCCTTGCACGAGCGTGTCGGCATAGTCGCCCGCTCGCGTCCGTCGCATGTTGCCGCTGTCTGGGGTCTGCTGGCCGCCGAGCGCTGCGCAACAATGATCTACGGCTTCCAGCTCGCCGCTAAGATCGCCGAGGACATCGTCGATCTGCGTGCGCCGCTGCTGCTGGTTGACCGCGAGGACTGGTCGCCAACGCTCGCCCAGGCGGCCCGTGCAGCCGGATCCGCGGTGTTGCTGCTGGACGAAATGTCGCTGGCGGCGCCAGACGGCTTCAACGAGATCGGCCCCTCTGCCGATCGTGCCTGCCTGCCCAACGTCGCGCTGCAGACCCTAAGCAGCGGCACCACCGGCAAGCCCAAGCGGATCGACTTGGCCGCCGCGACCGTCGCCACCGCCGCCCGCACGGCTGCGCGCCAGATCGAGGAGCTTGCCGGTCCTTCTGCCACGCCAACGCCCACGATCTCGATCTTCCCGCTTTGCAACATCAGCGGGCTTTACACAGTGATTCCGCACGGGTTGATCGGCCGGCCGATCGCCATGCTGGAGAAGTTTCAGCTTGAACCGTGGCTTGAGCTGGTTCGCCGCCATCGCCCGCTTGGCGCGGACCTGCCGACAGCCGCGATCTCGATGATCCTCGCCGCCGAGGTAGCGCCTGAAGACCTCGCCAGCCTCGAATTGGTGCGCTCCGGCGCGTCCCCGCTGGACCCTGCGCTCCACGCCGCATTCGAGGAGCGTTACGGCACGCGCATTGTGCTCAGCTACGGCGCGTCGGAGTTCTGTGGGATCGTCACCACTTGGACCCCCCAAGACATCGCCCGCTTCCACTCCGAACGGCGCTTTTCCTGTGGTCGGGCGATTAGCGGCGTCGCGATCCGCACGCGCGACGCCGAAACCGGCGAACTGCTCGGCCCTAATCGGGCCGGCCTGCTCGAAGTCCGGGTGGACCGCGTCGGCCCCGAGTGGATCCGCACCAACGACGTCGTCGCCATCGACGACGACGGCTTCGTCTGGTTCAAGGGTCGGGCTGACGGCGCGATCATGCGCGGCGGCTTCAAGATCGTGCCCGACACGGTCGAGGCTGCCTTGCGCCGGCACCCGTCGATTGCCGATGCGATTGTCGTCGGCCTGACCGATGCACGGCTCGGCGCGGTCCCTGCGGCGCTGGTGCAACCGGCGCCGCGCGGCCCGGCGCCGAGCGAGGCCGAAGTGCTTGCCTGGGCGCGCGACCACCTGGCAGCTTTCCAAGTACCGGTCCGGGTCCGCGTCGTCGCCGAATTGCCACGCACGCCAAGCCTCAAGCTCAGCCGCGAGGGGGCCCGGCTGCTGCTCGAATCCGAGGGTTGATCAGCCGAACAACTCGGCGAGCTCGCCACGAAGCACCCGCATCCGCCCGGTCCGGTGTCGAGATCGCGGACCTCGGGCCGGGGTCGTCCAACACCACGCCCATCTTCGGCAGCGCCATGAGCCCGACCTCATAGAGGTGACTCAGTTCGGCCGGATCGGTGGGATTGCCGCCCAGCCGGAGCCGAGCGCATAGAGCACGCTACTTTCTCGCGGTAGCCCTGGATTATTTCGGTCATTTCGACGCCAGGCAGTTTGGCGAGGTCGGTAGCCGGGCATTTTTGGTCCTGGAAACGCCTTCGGCTATCAAATATCGGCGGCGGCGAATTAATGATAGGTCGTCGGTTTTGCATTGACAAGCTGCCCTGCTTTCACAAATTGGGCGACCATCCATCTACCGCTCCGAGCCTGGGCGCAGACCGCGGAACTTGGAAGCAACCGACTATGACGATGAACCTCGCCCTGACCGATGAGCACAAGATGCTGCGCGATGCGGCGGCAAAACTCCTGCAGTCGGAATCGACCCCGGGGCGTGTCCGTACTGCCGAAGCTGCCGGGTTCGATCCTGCGCTGTGGCGGGCGCTGCTCGACTTCGGCGCGATCGTCCTGCGGCAGGCGGACGGTGGCGGCAGCCTGCTGGATGCTAGCCTGATCGCTCAGGAATGCGGTCGCGCGCTGGCCTCGGCGCCGCTCGCCGAAGCGATGGCGAGCGCGCGGATGTTGTCGCTGCTGCCCGGCGATGGAGCGCGCGAATGGTGCGCGCGCTCTGGCGACGGCGCCCCGATCACCCTCATCACCGACCCTGGCAGCGCCCGCCCGGTTGTCAATGGAGGCATGGTCGCACAGGGCATCCTGATGCTCGACGGCGACAACGTGATCATGGCCACCGGCGCGGCCGAGCCATTCGGCGACAACCTCGCCTTCGGGACCTCGCTGGCGCGGATTGGCGCCGCTGGCGAGCGCATCGTGCTCGCCAGCGGCGTCGAGGCGGTAGCTATCTATCTTGCCGCGATCGAGGAATGGAAGCTGCTCCAGGGCAGCATGATCAACGGCCTTGCCCGCAAGGCGCTGGAAATGGCCGCTGCCTACGCGGTTGAGCGGCATGCGTTCGGCCGGCCGATCGGCGGCTACCAGGGTATCGCCCACCCGCTGGCCGATACCCTCTCCGAGGTCGAGGGCGCGGAACTGCTGCTGCGCAAGGCGATCTGGGCCGTCGCTCGCGACCATGCGGACGCCGGCGCGCTGGTGTCGATGGCATACTGGTGGGCGACCCAATCGGCAGTGCGCGCTGTCTCCCGCGCGCTGCACACGTTCGGCGGCTATGGCGTCTCGCTCGAATACGACATTCAGCTCTACTACCGCCGCGCCAAGGCCTGGGCGCTGCTCGGCGGCGATCCGCAGCAGGAGCTGCTGCGCGCCGGCCGTCGCCTGTGGCTGGGCGAGTCCGCAAGCCTTCCTGACGCGGGCGAAATGCCGCTCGAATTCGGGTTTGGACCTGCGGCCGATGCCCACGCCGCGAAAGTCCGCCAGTTCTTTGTCGACACGCTGACGCCCGAATTGCGCGCCAAGGCGCACCACTCGGTTGGCGGTTACGACGCCGGCGTCCACCGCAAGCTTGCCGCCGCGGGCTTGCTTTTTCCGCACTGGCCAGAAGAATTCGGTGGGGGTGGCCAGTCGGTCTATGACTATTATGCCGGCCTTGAGCAGTTCTCGTTGGCCGGATGGGAACACATGACGGGGCCGATCACCAATTCGGTAGGTGACATCGTGCGCCGCTTCGCCACCACCCCGCCATTGCGCCGGGCCGTGGCGGAAATGGCGGCCGGAGAGGCGCTCGGCTGCCTGGGCTTCAGTGAGCCGAGCGGCGGCTCGGACATCTTCGGCATCAAGTCCCGCGCGGAGGAGGCGGGTGAAGGGCAGTGGGTAATCAACGGCTCGAAGATCTTCACCACAGCCGCCAATGTCGCGAAATACTGCTTCCTGCTGGTGCGCACCGACCCGTCCGCCGCGAAACACGCTGGCCTGTCAGTGTTCCTGGTGCCTCTCAACACGCCGGGGATCGAAATCCAGGCCGTCGAGACTATGCAGGACGAGCGCACAAACATCGTCTACTTCGCCGATGTCCGCGTCGACGACGAATGGCGGATTGGCGAGGTCGATGGCGCGATGGCGGTGATGGCTGCCATGCTCAAGACCGAGCACGGCTCGGGCGACCAATATCGGCAAGGCCACGCCTGGATGCTGCGCGAGGCGATCACCTGGGCCCAGCAGACCGAGCGCGGCGGGCGCCCGCTGCTCGAGGACAGCGACGCGATGGCCCGGCTCGCCCGCGCTGTCACGCATGGCGAGGTTTCGAAAGTGCTGTGCCACCGCGCGATCTGGATGATGGCCGAGGACCTGCACAGCCGCTACTGGGGGCCGATGGCTAAGGTCTTCGCGACCGAGATCTACAATCGCGACGCGATGGACCTGATGGACTTGGCCGCGCCTGACAGTCTCGGCGCAAGCCAGCACGGCCTGGGGGCCGTCGAAATTGGCTACCGGCAATCTATCGGCACGACGATCTATGGCGGCGCCAGCGAAGTTCTGCGCAGCCTGATCGCCGAGCAGGCGCTCGGCCTGCCGAAATCGAGGAGTTAACAACCGACCGGCCAGACATCCTCGAATCCGAGGGCTGCGTTCGCGTTCTGATCATTGGCGACCAGGCTGCCCGACAATGCCGCCAGCCATGACGTGCTGGCCAGCGTGATTACCACGATCGAGAAAGCCGTCGCCGACAAGCATTGCTAGGCGGTTATTGCCGCGCCGGCAGCACATTCTGTCCGGGTGGTGACCTTTCTTTGAGAAGCGGTCACTTCGGTTCATCGGGGAATAGCTGTTGGGTTCACACGTATTCTATGTACCCGTTCTTCAACACCAGCACGTCGCGCTCGACCGCTCGCATCACGAAGCTGGCCTTGCCGGGCGCCTCGTCCCACATTTCGAGTCGGACGGTCTCGCCGGTCATGATCGGGCCGGCATAGCGGACGCCAAGCGCCTTGAACCGGGTGGGGTCGCCGCTGCAGACCAGGGCCATCGCCGCGCGGCCTGCCATTCCGAACGAGCAGACTCCACGAAGCATGGCTTCGCCCTCCGGAACCGGCACCCCAACCGCAGCGACGAATTCAGGCGCGAGCCGGTAGAGTTCCAGCGGCTCGCGCACCGTCGCGAGTTCAATCGTGCGGTCGGGCGCGCGATCGCACGGCGTCGCGTGCGCCGGTGGCGGGCCACCGGCGTCGCCACCGCCCGCTGCCGAGAAGCCGCCATCGCCAAGCAGGAAGGTGCCTACCGTCACGGTCGCCGCCGGGCGGCCATCGACTTCGAGGCGATTGGTCTCGTACATCAGCGCGCCGCGGCCAGGGCCCTTGTCATAAACGGCGTCGACCGACCGCCGGGCGGCGACCGTGGCCGCAGCCGGCAGGACACCACCCATGCGGATTGCTTCCTCGGCGTGGACGGTCTTGGTCCAGTCGATTCCAGTGGCCGGGTCCTGCGTCCACATCCCGTCGAGGCCCAGCATAATCGCGTACATCGGCAGGACTTGGAGGTTGGGGCCTGGGTTTATAAAATTGTCCTCTCGCGCGCTCAGCGGCCCGGGCAGACCGATCCCGCAAGCCCGGGCAAAACCGATGGCGTCCGCCTGGGCGTACGATTCAACGGTCCGCGCAAATGTCCGGTTCCGGACAGCTTGGTAGTCGAGCATCGGGTGTCCTCGTTACGCCGGCGCAATCGCCGCCAAGGGGGGAAACGGGTGTGACCATCGAGTCAGCGCGGCGAGAGCGGTCCCGATGGTGGTCAGGATGATCGGGATTACCAGGATAGACTTCTGCAGTCGGACCCAGGTCGACTTAGGCGGAACGCGACTTCGACATCGCGGCCGCGCAGTGTGATGGCGAGTCCATTGGAGTCGACCGTCCCAAGCAGGCACGTCATCAGCATCATCTGGTTGCCCATCACAAGTGCGTCGTAGATTGGATACTGGTTGGCCCACCCCGGGCGTAGCGCCCGCCTACGGATGCCTTGAGCATGTTCACATTCTTGGAAGTTCAGCCGCCGTGCTAGGTATGACGATACCGCGCATTTTAAACACCTCCTCGGCGTTCCGAATGGCTTCGAGGCCGGCGGGGAGGCCGCAATAGACGATGGTCTGGAGGAGAGCTTCGCGAATCTCGTCGAGAGTGACACCATTGTTAATGGCGCCGTTGACGTGTGACTTGAACTCGTTCTGGCGGTTTAGCGCAGTCATTATGACAAGGCACAGCAGGCTGCGGGTGCGGCGGTCGAGGCCGGGACGGTTCCAGATCTCGCCGAAGCAGTATTCCTCGGAGATACGGCGCGATTCGGCGTTAAAGGCATTGGTGCTTGCCTCGCGGTTGCGGAAGTACTCCTCACCGACCACCTCGCGCAGGATGGTACGGCCGGTTTCGCGCCTGTCGGTCATTTCGGTGTTCCCGCGGGTTGCCTGGTGAGTTCGATCCCGTTCCACTGCTCGAACAGGGTGGCGAGCATTGCATAGTCCTCGCCGGCCAAGCCTTGCGCCTGTGCAATCTCAAGCAGTTGCGCGGCGGCGCGGGCGGTGAACAGCATGGCCCCAGCGGCATCGGCCTCCTGGATGGCAAGGCGAACGTCCTTGCGCAGCAGGCCGGTGGCGAAGCGCACGGAAAAATCGCGGTCGAGCACCGGATCGACCCGCTTCTCGGTGATGTAGCTGCGACCCGAGGAAGCGTTGACCACCTCGAGCAGGCGCTCGGCCGGAACGCCCGCCTTCACTGCCATCGCCGTCGCCTCATAAGCGGCGACAAGGTTGCTCGCGAAAAGCATGTTGTTGACGAGCTTGACCGTCTGGCCTTGGCCCGGGGTTTCGCCGACAACGAGTACCGTGCTGCCGATGCGGTCGAGCTGTGGCCGTACGGCCCCTATCGCCGCGGGATCGCCCGCCACCATCAGCGTCAGCGTGCCGGCGGCAGCACCGCTGGTGCCGCCGCTCACCGGGCTATCGACGAAGGCAATGCCGCGCTCGGCCAGCGCCGCGGCGATCGTTGCGGCCATGCTCGGGCCGATGGTCGACAAGTCGACGATCTGCCTGACCTTCGCACCGTGGCAGAGCCCATCATCGCCCAAGATCACATCGCGCACCACCTGTGGGGTCGGCAGGCTGCAAAGCACGGTCTCGGCCTGATCGGCGAGCGCCCGCAGCGAGCCGGGCGCCCGCGCGCCCTGGGCGCACGCCGACGCCACCGCCGCCGCGTCGAGATCGTGGACTACAAGGTCGCACGAGCCGGCGAGGCGGGCCGCCATGTGGCGGCCCATCGCCCCGAGGCCGACGAAGCCGACTGCGCTCACCTCATAGCGCCGAGGTGAACAGCTTCTGCACGTCGGCGGAGGTGACCGGGCGCAACTCCGCGCCGGCCTTGGGATCGAAGCCGCCACGCCCGGCGACCAGCCGGGTGTCGACATGCTTGGCCTTGTCGCGCAGCGCGCCGACCGTGCAGTTTTCCCGGCCCAGGATCTCGCGCGGATCGAAGCGGAATTCGCGGATCGTGTTGAGGTGGGAGATCTTGTCGATCGTATCCTTGCCGAGGTGCTTGACGCTTTCCCACAAGGCTTCGGGCGACTTCGGCCAGACGCTGTCGGAATGCGGATAATCGCACTCCCAGCAGACCATGTCGGGGTTGAGCGAGTCGATGTTCTTCATGCCGAAATCATCGGAGATGAAGCAGGTGATGAAGTTGCTGAAGAACACCTCGCTCGGGGTCTTGCTGCCGAAGTCCGAATGCGTCCACGCACGGTGGTGCTTGTAAGTGAACTCGATCCGCTCGAGCAGGTAAGGCACCCAGCCCACGCCACCCTCGGCCAGCGCGATCTTGAGGTTGGGGAACTTCTTGAACACCGGCGAGAAGAGCCAGTCCGCCGCGGCAATGGCGATCGACATCGGCATGGTGGAAATCCACGCATCGATCGGTGTCTCCGGCGAGGCGTGCGGCGCCTGGTTGCCGGTGCCGATGTGAGCGCTGATGACCAGGCCCTCCTCCTCCATCACCTTGAACAGCGGGTCCCAGTAACCGGTGTGGATCGAGGGCACCCCCTTGGCGGCGAAGTTGTCATGCAGCGAGATCGTGCGGGCGCCCTTGCGGGCGACGCGCTTCGCCTCCTTGGCGGCAAGCTCGGCATCCCACAGCGGCACGATGGCCAGCGGAATGAAGCGGCCGGGGTTGGATGCGCACCAGCTGTCGATGATCCAGTCGTTGTAGTATTCGAGCAGGCCCAGCGCCGCCTTCTTGTCCTTGGCGTCGGCGAACAACTGGCCCGACGGACCCACCGCCGAAGGATAGCAGGTCGAGGTGCAGACCCCGTCGGCGTTCATGTCCTCGACGCGCTTGTTTGGGTTGTAGGTCGCCTCCCGCAACTGGGAATAGGCCGTGGGCTCGAAGCCGAACTCTTCCGGCGGCCGCCCCACCACCGCATTGTTCGCGATGTTCGGCAGAATGCGGCCCTCATACAGCCAGGACTCAGCGCCGTTGCGCTCGACAATGCGCGGGGCCATGTCCTTGAGGCTGGCCGGCACGTCGGCAAAGGTGTCGGGCGGCTCGACCAGATGGTCGTCCAGGCTCACCAGGATCATGTCGCTCAGTTGCATGCAATCTCTCCCTTGCCGTCAATATAAGTGACGATAAGTCGGTTATACCGATGGCCTCCATCCCCCCCCAAGTCAAGGGACAAATGCGATCACCCCGTCTGCGGCGGTCAGGCCCGCAGACATGAAGGCGGCGCGCGCGAAAGCAAGCGATTGGCCACTCCACCTCCAGCGCTTCGAGCATGGCTGGGAGCAGTACCGTAAACGCGTCGGCGGCTGACTTTTCCCTGCCTATGCGCCGGCATCGCTGTCGCCATACTCCGGTCCGCCCGGAGAGACCGGGATATCTTCCACGATAAGACGTTGATCCTTCGCCAGGTCGCCGCCGGAACGCCAGGAAGCTCTCACCGTTGACCGAGCCGTCGAACAGGCAGGGCGCCTCGATCCGCTCGCAGCGCAGCGCGGCGACGAAGGTCATGGTCTTCCAGCGGGCGAATGGGGCCAGCCTGCATGTTGAATCAGAGACCCGCTGATTTGGGAATCCGACGATTCAGCCAAACCTCAACCCGCTTTAGCGTTTCCGTTCAGCCGGCCCGCGGAGGATTTACACCTCCAACATCAACGCCATGCTTGTCACACCAAGACAAAGGCAGCCCGCATCTCGTCGAGCTGCCCTTTTTCAACTTGAGGCCCGTTAATGGCGCGCGCCCCGCATCAATCTTTCAAGATCACCACTCAATGATCAGATGGTCGATAGCGTTGACGACTCCGGGGTTGAACACAGGGCTGGCGCCCAGCTTGATCCGGAATTCTGGAATGCGCGCAAACCATTGTTCGATGAAGATGCGCATTTCGAGGCGGGCGAGATTGGACCCGGCGCAGCGGTGCGGGCCCGTGCCGAACGCCGCGTGCGGCTTCTGGTCGCGTTCGAAATCGATCTCGAAGGGCCGGTCGACGGCCCGTTCGTCGATGCCCACTGTGCCGGTTACCAGCGCGACCATGTCATTCTTGCGCATCGGGGCGCCGTGAAACACGATGTCGGCGCCAAGGCGGCGCGGCGGGGAAGTGCCGCCGAGGTAGCGGAACAGTTCCTCCAGTGCTTCCGGAATTCCTTCCGGGTTCTGGCGGATCCAGGCCTGCAGGTCGGGCCTGTCAGCCAGGATGCGGAAAGCGTGTCCCAGCATGTTCCGGACCGTATCGATCCCGCCCACGAACAGCAGCATTGCCATCGGCAGGACTTCCTTCTGGACGTCGAGTTCCCGGCCGTCGAGTTTCATCGCTAGCAACTGGCTCATCCAGTCGTCGGTCGGCGCTTCCTGGCGCTCACGCAACAGCCCGGTGAGCAGGTCAAGAAAGCGCATCAGCGCTCCGTTGCGTTCATCGACGGTATCACCGTTTTGGAACGTCTGGACCCAGTCGGCGAATTCGCGGTAGCGATCGAGCGGCAGGCCCATCTGGGCCATGAAAATCTTGATCGGAAATGGCACCGAAACCGTTTCGACGAAATCGCATTCGCGCTTTGCTTCCAAGGCGTCGATCAGTTCAGTGGCGAATGCACTGATCTTCCCTTCCATGTCCTTCACCGCACGGGGGCCAAGCAGCGGATTGATCAGCGCCCGATAGCGTTCGTGCACGGGCGGATCGAGCTGGATCGGGATGAACATGTCTTCCGCCGGCCCGGGCTGCCCGCCAATGCCGGTATGTCCGCTGTTGCGGAAGTTCTCCCAGTCGCGAAATGCGTCGTGCACGGCCTGCCTGCCCATGACCACCCAGTGGCCGCCGTTCCGCGGCGTCCAGAATACGTCAGGATAATTGCCAAGCAGCTCGCGATAGCGAGCCTGCGCCTTCTCGCGCAGGCCAGGCTCGCCATAATAATCAAAATCTCGCACGAGCTCCGCCGGAACGTGGTCCGGCTTCTCAATAATCAGGTCAGCTGTGGAACTCATCTCAGCACCTTGGGTAGGTTCGGTCTCGAACAGGTTGAACGCCCCCTCATCAGTCTTTCAAGATCACCACTCAAGGATCAGGCGGTCGATAGCATTGACGGTGCCGGGGTTGAACACAGGGTTGGTGCCCGGCTTGATCCGGAATTCCGGAATGCGCGCAAACCATTGTTCGATGAAGATGCGCATTTCGAGGCGGGCGAGGTTGGAGCCGGCGCAACGATGCGGCCCCGTGCCGAACGTCGCGTGCGGTTTCTGGTCGCGTTCGAAATCGATCTCGAAGGGCCGGTCGATGGCGCGTTCGTCGATGCCCACTGTGCCAGTGACCAGCGCGACCATATCGTTCTTGTGCATCGGGGCGCCGTGGAACACGATGTCCGCACCAACCCGGCGCGGCGGGGATGTGCCGCCGAGGTAGCGGAACAGTTCCTCCAACGCTTCCGGAATTCTTTCCGGGTGCTGACGGATCCACGCTTGTAGATCAGGCCTGCCTGCAAGGATGCGGAAGATGTGGCCCAGCGTGTTCTTGACCGTGTCGAGTCCGCCCACGAACAGCAGCATTGCGATAGGTAGGACTTCCTTCTGGACATCGAGTTCACGGCCATCGAGTCGCAGCGACAGCAGCTTGCTCATCCAGTCGTCGGTCGGTGATTTTTGGCGCTCACGGAGCAGTTCGGTCAGCACGTTATGGAAGCGCATCATTGCTTCGTCGCGCTCCTCGACGGTATTACCGTTGAGGAACGTCTGGACCCAGCCGGCGAATTCGCGGTAGCGATCGAGCGGCAGGCCCATCTGCATCATGAATATCTTGACCGGAAGTGGCTGCGAGATCGAATCGACGAAATCGCATTCGCGCTTTGCTTCCACAGCGTCGATAAGTTCAGTGGAAAGCGCACTGACCTGCCCTTTCATGTCGTTGACCGCACGAGGGCCGAGCAGCGGATTGATCAGCGCCCGATAGCGTTCGTGCACGGGCGGATCGAGCTGGATCGGGAGGAACAGCTCTTCCGCCGGCCCGGGCTGCCCGCCAATGCCGGTTTGTCCGCTGTTGCGGAAGTGCTCCCAGTCATGAAACGCGTCGCGCACCGCCCGGCTGCCCATGACCACCCAGTGGCCGCCGTTGCGCGGCGTCCAGAATACGTCGGGATAATGGCCAAGCAGCTCGCGATAGTGAGCCTGCGCCTTCTCGCGCAGCCCGGCGTCGTTATAAAAATCGAAATCTCGCACGAGCTCTGCCGGAACGTGGGCCGGCTTTTCGACAATCTGGTCAGCTGTGGAACTCATCTCGGCACCTTCGGTTGGTTCGGTCTCGAACAGGTTGAACCGGCATGCGGGGGGATTGGGTGCGACATTAGCTTCTGGCGGAACCGAAGCGCACATCACGCGCATAGTATCGCGGTAGATCTTGCGATGAATAAACGCCCGGAGGCGCAGCAACCACTGCCGGGATGGCGTTCGTCGCGTGCAGCGCAGTCATCGGAATGGAGGCATTTACCCCTCCGGGCTCCGGCGATGCAAGATAGATCTGGTTCTTGAACGATGGATTGCCCTCGATCTGGTAAACAATAGCGGAACCAACGGTGTCCGACGCGCACTTGGGCCAGTGCGCCGGCTGCGGGACCGATGGATGGAGATAGGCGATGTACTCGACGACAATCGCCGGCGCCCCACCGATCAGTCCTTGCAACTGCCAGTAGTATCCCCCGATGGTGCCCGCCTCGAAACGGCCGATCTGACTGTCGATCGGCGCGGCGAGATCGCAAGTTTCCAATTCGAAGTTAAAGTCTTCGATTTCGACGCCGAGCATGTTGGCGATGCAATAGATATTGGGCTTCCACCATTTCATTGTGGTGCCGTCTTGGAATCGGTTGGGGATCGTACCCGAAGGCTTGCCGAAGCCCATCGACTCTCGGAGGACCTCCTCGACGGCGTAGACTTCCAGCATATCGAGCACGAACTGCTGTTCGCGATACGAGGTTATCGTTCCAGCGCCCGACAGCAGAGCTCCGGGTATGGTCATCGAGAGAATGCCCGGCTCGCTTCCGGTCGGGAGGAAACTGGTCCCTCCCTTGCGGCAGGCATCCTGGAGCAACTTCAGTATTTCCGGCGGCCCGGCGGGGGGGTAGATCATCGAGACGAGCGCGAACGTGACAACATTGACGCCAGCTTCAAGGAAGCTCGCCATCTCGCGCACGGCGTCCATCTCGCGGTGGATGGTATTCGCTGCGTAGTTGAGTACGTCCGGCTTCAGCGCCATAAGCGCAGCAACATCGGTGGTGCCTTTAACCCCGACCGGGTCCATGCCACAGAAAGTGCCGGCATCGACGCCCACTTTCTCGGGAGAGTGCACCCACCAGCCGACAAGTTCCAGCGCCGGATCGGCAAGGATCGCCTTTAGGGCGCTTTTCCCTGTGAAGCCGGTGCCGACATGAATTACTTTTGTAGTCACTTCCTCCCACTCCTTATCTTAGCCTAGTCCTGCCTGCGTGCGGATCTTCTTTCTTGAAAATGCGCCACGCCGGTGGCGGCCGCAGCACTTGCAGCAACCGCCAACGCGCATTCCCTTTCGAGCGCGAGCCCTTGCTCAAGCGGCAATTCCGCCCCAGCGACGACTGCGCGCCGGATCATCGCTTCTGCAATCGGCGATCCCGAAGTGCAGCGCGCAAGGAGATCGACCGCAGCTTCGACCGGCTCATCAGCCACGGTATCGACCAAGCCAAGCGCCTCGGCCTGCTGTGCCGACACCAACTCGCCAGTCAGGGCCAAGCGCAGTGCTGCGCCGGCGCCGAGCAACCTCGGTAGAAGCTGGGTACCGCCATAGGAGGGCATCAACCCATGCCGCACCTCCGGCAATCCCAACTTCGCCCCCGGAGCCGCAACCCGGAACGTGCACGCGAGGCCGAGCTCGAGTCCGCCGCCGACCGCATGCCCATTGAACGCGGCGCAGCTCAACCGCTCACCGCGCATGATCCGCAGCACCAGCCTGTGCATGTGTTCAAGCCGGCCTTGAACGTCGATCGCCTGTTCAGTCATGTCCGAGCCCGAACAGAACCCCCGCCCAGCGCCGGTCAGCACAAATGCGCGGACACCGTCGTCTCGCTCGATCGCATCGAGAGCGGCATCGAGCTCGGCCAGCATGGCGCTGTCCATAGCGTTGAACACTTGTGGCCGATTGAGGACCACGACCGCGATTTTCCCGCGCATGGAAACGACAATTCGTCCCGTCATGCTGCAACTCCGCCAAGATTACGGCGCAACGACGTGCGATACTCGCGCGCGAGCTGAGCGACCAGTTCCGCAGCCGGAAGGACTGCCTCGATCCCGGAAATGCCTTGCCCGGCGGACCATATCTCCTTCCAGGGCTTGAGCACCTGTCCGTCCGGCGAGACATGGATCTGCGGCTGGCGGAGCGCGAGCGCCTCCGGATCAAGGCCCGCCTGCATCAGCGACGTTTTGAGGAAGCTTGCCGGCGTGCCGCTCATGGCGGATGTCACATGTACATCAGCGGCGCCGCCCTCGATCAGCATGGCATGATAATCCGGGCTGGCGTTTGCTTCTTCGGCGGCGATGAAGCGAGTGCCCATGTAGGCTAGGTCTGCTCCGGCAACCACAGCGGCCGCAACGTCCGCGCCGGTGGTGAGGCCGCCTGCCAGAATGATCGTTCCATCGAAGCGGCGGCGCGCGTCGTGAAGGAACGCAAAGGGATTGAGAAAGCCTGTGTGGCCCCCTGCCCCAACAGTAAGCAGGATCACGCCATCAACCCCTGCCTTCGCCGCCAGTTCAACGTGGCGCGGGCTGGCAACGTCGTGGAAGACAATTCCTCCGTACGCATGGATTGCATCGATCACCGATCGATCGAGCCCGAACGACGTTATGACGAGGGGCACTTTGTGCTGGATCGTCACTGCCAGATCGGCTGCCAGCCGGGAATTGACGGCGCCGACGATCAGATTGACGCCGAAGGCGGCATCGTCCTCGTGGCGGAGACGCTCAATTTCATGCAACCAGCCATCGTATTCAACGGTGGTGCGGGCATTAAGGGCCGGGAGACTGGCGAGGGCGCCAGCCTTGCAAGTCTCCACGACGAGGCGGGGCGTCGACACCAGAAGCATCGGCGCCGCAAGGATGGGCACCTTGAGGTTGCGCTGCAACAGGTCAGGGATTGGCATTCCGCCCTCTCTTGCAGACCGCCGATCAGGCCACAGATTGCAGCCTGGGCCAGCTCCACGCAGCCATTAACTGACCAGTCATCACATTTCCGGACAATGAACAGCTTCCGGGTCGAACGCAAGCGCTTTCTGGCAACGAACCGATATCGATCCCGGAGCGCACGCCGGCGCGCCAAATGTCGCCTTGCGTTGAGAGCGGTTTGCAATAAACTGACGACTATACACCTTTATAGAATGTGCATCATCGAGCACCTGCTCGGGGAGGACAGGCAGTGGAATATGTGAAGCTCGGTCGCGCAGGCATCAAGGTGTCTCGCCTGGGGCTGGGGTCGTCGAACTTCGGCCTTCATCCGGAAAAGCCCTTCGCATTGGATATCGACCGGACCGAGGCGGTCGTTGCAAGAGCATGGGAGTTGGGCATCAACTTCTTCGATTCCGCCGAGACGTACATGTTTGGCGAAGCGGAGAGAGTGTTAGGCGAGGCGCTACGGCGGGTTAACCCGCCTCGGGAGGAAATCGTCGTACAGACCAAGTGCGGCCCCGGTTCGGTGCGGTTCAAGGTCAACCGCTCGGGCCTGTCTCGCAAGCACCTGCTCAACGCCATTGATGAATCGCTCGAGCGCCTTCAGCTCGACTTTGTCGATCTCTACACTATCCATCGGCTCGATGGCGAAACCCCGTTCGAGGAAACTTGCGAGGTGCTGCACGAAATCGTCAAGTCGGGCAAGGCCCGATACATCGGCATCTCCAGTGCATACGCCTGGCAGGTTGAACGCATGCTCGGTATCCAGGAGCGCAACGGATGGACGAAGTTCGTGGTGATGCAGAACCAGTACGCGCTGAATTACCGCGAGGAAGAGCGGGAAATGATACCCCTGCTGATCGACCGCGGCATGGCCATGACTCCGTGGGGCATCTTGTCGGCCGGACTGCTGGCTGGCAACATACAGCGCGACGGAACCCGCTCCACGATCCGGGCCAAGACCGACCTGCTGCGCGGCGAGAAGGGTTTCGTAGGCAATACTGAGCAGGACTTCGACATCCAGGACAAGGTCCGCGTGATCGCCGAGAAACGCGGGGTGTCGATGGCCCAGGTCGGGCTCGCCTGGGCGCTGTCGAAGACGTACATCCAGTCCTGCCTGATCGGCGCCAGTTCCCCCGGTCAGATTGACTCGTCAGTGGCTGCGCTCGAGATCGCGCTGCCGCCGGAAGATATTGCTTTCCTCGAAGAAGGCTACCAGCCGGTCATGGTGCAAACGATCGGATCGATGCTGCCGGTTATGGCCGCGAAATGACCAAAATGTCGAAACTCGTTAGGGGAGGCCGTTTGATGAACCTCGAATCTATCTCCGATTTTCTCGCCATTCAGCGACTGGCGATTTTCTATGCCCACTGCGCAGACACTCGGCGTTTCCGCGAGCAAGCCGAACTGTTCACGCCTGACGGCGTCTGGGATGCCAGCGCAGTTATGCTCGGCCGTCACCAAGGGCGCGCGGCGATCGAACACGTATACCGCGATCTCGGCGCACACCAGGCCGACTGTTCCGCGCACCTTATTCTCAACCACCTCATCGAAATTGACGGCGATCGCGCCACCGGATTACTCTATAATACCAGCGAAACCCGCATGAAGAACGGCTCCATTCGCTTCGGCACGACTCTGGTCGAGGACACCTACGAACGTACTGACGAAGGCTGGAAGTTCGCTCTGCGCCTGCTCAAGCCACTGCTGTCGCCCCGCATGGATCCGCCGGACGCAGCCCACCTGACTCACGCCTGAGGAACTGCTCTCTGACGGCGAAGGTTTCCCTGATGGGGATTCCATCGCTTGACTGGGGGTGGCGTGACCCCAATCCTGGCGGTCGTTGACGACCGCACGCGCGAGCGCCTGGGCCTGGTGGCGGACACCTCGCTGTCGGGCCGGGGCGTCGCGCGGGAGCTGGACAAATCATCCGCCAGCGCGGCCGACGACCATCGTCAGCGACAACGGCGCGGAGTTGACGTCGAATGCGATCCTGGGCGCAACAAGCGGCGCCACGGCCGAGTCCGGAACGCTAGTCGCAAATCATCTTTCTGATGACCGTAGTATATTGCGACCGACCTGACTGCGTCGCCTGGTCAATCTTCGATCGCAAGTCACAGGGGGGTGACGCGCGACACGAACCTCACGACGCGGCGCATCCTCCCACAATGCGCCGATCGCCTCGTCCAGCGCCAATCGGCTCGCAGCATTTACCTGAAATATTCCACAATCTTCACAGTCATGGTCAAAATTCTCCCCTCACAAGCGCAAGGCGCTCCGTTCGGCGATCTCCTTCGCGCCGGCAAACAGGCCGAGCACCGTGCGGGCAAACCACTGTCCTTTTTCCGGGGCGCCGATCCCCATCGCCGCTTCAGCCACTTTGTACTCAACGAGACAGGCATAGCGGAACATGGCGAGGACGATGTAGTAGTCCAGCGCCGAGACATCGCGACCGGTCAACTCGGCGTAATAAGCGGCGAGGCACTGGCGCGTGGGAAAGCGGGTGGCGTCGAGATAGCTCGCCTGCGGTACTTCACCGGGGCGCCGTTCGTCGCAAAAATTTAGCAGAAGACCGCCCAAGTCGAGGATGGGATCGCCGATCGTGGCCAGTTCCCAGTCGAGGATGGTGAGCAGCCGCGCCGGCGGACGATGCGCAAACATGACGTTGGACGGCGCGTAATCGCCGTGCATGACGCCAACCCCGGCAGCTGCGGGCTGGTGCTCGCGAAGCCACTGCGCGACATAGTCCATCTCAGGGATGACACGCGCCTCGTACTTGGGGTAGCGCGTCGGGTAGCTCTTGAAGCGGCTTAGCCAGCGATCGACCTGGCGGTCGAGGAACCCTTCGGGCCGGCCGAAGTCCCCAAGGCCGACGGCCTTGTGATCGACGTTTGCCAGAAGGGCAAGCCCGCGCACGAGTTCATAGGCGAGATAGTGCTGGTCCGCGCCCTCGTCGAACGGTGGCGGGAAGATCGCTCCATCGGCGGTGATCGTCGCCGCCCAGCCCTCGACATAGGCCATGACGTAGAAGTTTGCGCCGAGCACGTCCTTGTCGGCGCAATAGCCATAAAGGTGCGGGTGCGGCACGTTGGTTTGATTGAGCGCCTCGAGAATGCGCGCTTCCCGGGCCATGCCGCCCTCACTATCCGGCGGCGCCTGCTCCGGCGGACGCCGCAGCACCGCCCGGGCGCCGCCGCGATTGATGCCGATCGCAATGTTGCTCTGGCCACCGCTGATGAAACGCGCCACCAACGGTCCGTCACCGAGCTCCGGAACATGGGCGTCGAGCCATGCGGTGAGCCGAGCATCATCGATCAGCCCGGTCAGGCGGGGGTCATTCACCATCGGTTTAAGCCTTGCCCTGCTCGCGGAGGTAGTTGACCCAGACGCTCTTGTCGCCGGGGATGTCGAGGTAATCCTTGTACTTCTCCATGGCCTTGCGGACGTTCGACGGCACGTGGGTGGAGGGGAACAGGTCCTCGGTCGCCTGGTAGCGGCGAAGCAGTTGCTTCGCGATCGTCGACTGGTGCACCTCGGACGGGCCGTCGACGATTCCCATGCACATGGAAGCGCGCATCATCTCTCCGAACGCCATCTCATTGGAGACGCCCAGTGAGCCGTGCAGGTGGATCGCCTTCTCGACGATGTAGACGCAGACTTCGTACGCAAGGTTCTTGCACGCCGCGATGTCCTCGCGAACCGCCTTGTAGTCGTTGTAGCGGTCAATCTTCCAAGCGGTGCGCAGCACGAACAGGCGGAACTGTTCGATCTTCATCCAGCAGTCCGCAACCAGTTGCTGGACGCTCTGCTTGTTCGCGAGCAGGCTACCCTTGGTGGTGCGGCTGAGGGCGCGTTCGCAGATCGCATCGAACGCCTTCTTCGCGAGCCCAACGCTGCGCATCGCATGGTGCACGCGGCCGCCGCCGAGGCGGTGCTGCGCGATCGCGAACGCCTGGCCGACGTCGCCGAGCAGGTCCTCGCGCGTGACGTGCAGATCCTCGAACTCGATGTAACCTTCTATGCCTTCACCGGGCAGGTCGAACATGAGCCCGGCGTTGCGGATGAACTTGATGCCCGCACGTTCTGCGGGCACGACGAACATCGAGAAGCGGTTGATCAGCGGCGCATCGGGATCGGTGATCGCGACGATCAGGAAGAACGAGGCCCAGCGCGCGTTGGAAGCGAACCACTTCTGGCCGCGGATGCGCCAGCTACCATCGGGCTGTTCGAAGGCCCGGGTCTGGAAGACGCTGGGATCGCCGCCCCCTTGGGGCTCGGTCATCGTAAAGCACGAAACAATGTCGCCATCGAGCAATGGCTGGAGATAGGCTGCTTTCTGCGCCTCGGTGCCGAAGTGCGCGAGCGCCTCGGCGTTGCCGGTGTCAGGCGCCTGGGTGCCGAAGATTGTCGAGGCAAAGAACGAGCGCCCGAGAATCTCGTTCATAAGCGCCAGCTGGACCTGGCCGTACCCGTCACCACCGAGGTGCTTGGGCAGGTGGCACGCCCATAGGCCCTGGTCGCGAACTTTCTGCTTAAGCGGCTTCATGATCGCCATCAGCGACTGGTTGCCGGGGTTGTAGGTCTGGTCCTGATGGAACAGCAGGTCGAGCGGTTCGATCTCCTCGCGGACGAACTTTTCCATCCAGTCCAGCTTCTTCTGGAACTCTGGATCGGTCTCGAAATCCCACATGGTCAAACTCCTTCACATTGCGATCGCGCGGCAGTGCGGGCGTGCACCGGCAGCGTGCGGAAGTTGCTGCGACGACGGTTGGGTCTTGGTCGAGGGCGCGGCCGCACGTGGGGCGCCGAGCCAATGGTCTGCGGCATCACGGGCTGGCGGCCGCCCTTGAGGAAGGCGATGTCCTCTGACTGCGCACGAGGTCCAACGCGGCAACCCACGATTCGACCTGATGTGGCGAACTCACACCGATCAGACAGGATCGGATGGCCGACTTCAACGGCGCCCAGGAGATGCCGACCCGCGCCATCGACACCCCGTGTTTCGGCGAGAGCGTCACGTACTGCACGCTAACATACCCGTCGCAACCAGCGCCGGGGGGCTCGGCAAATGACCAATCATCATTTCCGTGTCTCACCCCCCGGCTGAACCGGCGGTCTCTGCCAGTCCCTACGACGTCCCGCGCCTATTCCTCACGCTTGGCGGCGGCGCGCTCGGCGCGCGTCCGCGGCGTCATCCGATGGACCAGGCGGCTCGGCATGGACGAGAAGAAGCCGCCCTCGCCGTCGTGCGCCTCACGGATGACAAGATAGTCCTTGCCCATCCAGCCGCGCCGGACATACGGACCGTAGCTGATCAGGGTGCCCGCTCCTCCCGACACCGCCGGCAGGTACTTGACCTTCTCAAGGCCGCGACGCACCCCGTCCGGGGCGATCGGATGACCATATGAGAGGCCATGCGCCACGACATTGGCGATGTCGTAAGCGTTGACCGTGTAGTAATTCGACGCCCGATACCCGAAACGGGCTTCGAACCGGTCGGTGAATTCCTGGGTCAGCGGGTTTTCCTCATCGTAGAGATCGACCCCGAAAAATCCCGCGGTGCCCTGCATGCCCCCCTCGAGCAGCGGCGTGGTCAGGAACGAGGTGGTCAGAACGGTCACCGGCAGCCAATCCAGACGCCGCATGGCGCTACGCAGCCGGACGAGCGGCACACCGAAGCCGAGATAGGCAATCGAGTCGGCGCCCGATGCCTTCACCTCGGCCACCAGGTCATCCATCTCGACCGCGACCTGGCTGAAGTGGAACTGCTCGCCGATGTTCAGCCCCTCAAACCGCGCATAGCGCAGGAAATGCTCGAGGTACTCGCGGCCGATCGCCGAATTCTCGACCAGCACCGCGACCTTCTTAACCTTGCGGTCGGCAAGGAAATTGGCCATGATGCAGGGTTCCTCGACCAGCGAGCCCTGGTTAAGCGCGAACGTCCACTTGCCCTGCCATTCGTCGCTCCCCGCCCACCCGATCGTCGGCACCAGCCCTTCGGTCTCGATATAGTGGCGCATCGCCAGGCAATTTTCAGAAACGTGCGGGCCGATGATGGCGACGCAACCTTCCGCCGCCAGTTCCTTCCAGGCCTCGAGGACGTCATGGGCGTTGCCCGTGGGCAGTCCGTCGACATCGCGCGACACGAGTTCTACCGGGCGATCAAGGACGCCGTCCTCCAACGCATCCTCGAAAGCGAGCATGCAGGCGTCGTGGAAGGGCTTGACCATTTCATTCGCACCCCAGTCGGTAATGAAGCCGACCTTTGTCGTCGAACGGCGCTTGTCCAGCTCTTTAATTATGGCCTTTTTGCTGTCTGCCACTGCCCTCTCCCCTGTCGTCCGCCAGGCCGCCTGCGGCTGCGCTCCTTGACTAAAGCTGACACTCCATGATTTTTTTTTGAATGTAAACCCCGCATCTGGCGGCCCTGGCGAAAGCATGAACGGGCAAGCCCAAGGTGGTGCGCTGCGGCGCGCCTGCGGCCACGTCGGCGGGAGAGCTGAAGCTTCAGCAGCAGCGCCAGCCGCGCTTTGGGAAACGCCGCGGCGAACGCCCGGGCCATGATTGCGCTCCATGCAAGATCGGAGCGCCCACAGAAATCGCGCCGTCACCGTCAATCCAAAATCATGCGCCGCCGAGCGCCTTAACCCGGACGCATCGCCGTGGAGGCGGGCTCGTAGGCGATAGACAAAATTCCAAGAAACTGTCAGATCGTCAGTCAACCAAACTGCGTGCGGCTCTCCCGCTCGCCCACAACCTTCTTGAGGAGCGCCTGATGTTCCCGTTTGCAGTGCCGGACAAGTTGTACATCCGGGGGCGTTGGGAAGCGGCCACGGGAAAGACCTTCGAACCGGTATTCAACCCGGCGACCGGCGACGTCCTGGCTGAGGCGCCGGTCGCTGCGGTTGAGGACGTCGCCGCCGCGGCCGACGCGGCGCGCGAGGCATTCGACAAGGGGCCATGGCCGCGGATGTCGATGGCCGAGCGCATTGCCGTGCTGGAACGATTCCTGGCTGTGCTCGAATCGCGCGAAGCCGAGATGCGGATGGTGCTGCGGCTCGAGGCCGGCAGCACCGACATGCTGACGAGCGGATCGCAGTGGGGCGCCGCCCCTGTCCTGTTCCGGCACGGGCTGGCGCTGGCTGCGCGGATGGAGGACCAGACAACCCCGCTTTGGCATGTTCCTGACATGACCGGCGCCGGCAAGACCGTCGTCAGCAGCGGCATCATCGTGCACGACCCGATCGGCGTGGTCGCGGCGATCACTCCGTACAACTTCCCGCTGCTGAGCAATGTAACCAAGCTGGTCCCGGCGCTGGTGACCGGCAACACAGTCGTGCTCAAGCCTTCGCCGTTCACGCCCTTCTGCGCGCTCGTACTGGGCGAGATCGCCGAGGCGGCGGGCCTGCCGGCAGGCGTGCTCAACATCGTCACAGGTGGCGTCGAGGCAGGCGCGGCGCTGAGCACCGACCCGCGGGTCGACATGATCACTTTCACCGGCTCCGACACGGTCGGCGCTGCGATCATGGCGCAGGCCGCGCCGACGCTGAAGCGCTTGCATTTCGAGCTGGGCGGCAAGTCCGCGCTGATCGTCATGCCCGACGCCGATCTCGTCGCGGCCGCCCAGACCGCGGTGGGCAACATCTCGATGCATGCCGGGCAAGGATGCGGGCTCGCCACCCGCTGGCTGGTGCACAATTCGGTCCGTCCCGCCTTCACGGAGATCGCCAAGCAGGTGGTCCAACACATGAAGGTTGCCGATCCTGCCGATCCCACCGCCATCGTCGGCCCGCTGATCCGCGAGCAGGCGCGCGCGCGGACCGAGAGGTTCGTGGCCGAGGCGCTGGACAGCGGGGCGCGGCTGGTGTTCGGAGGCAAGCGCCCGGGCGGGCTTGCCGATCGCGGTTACTTCTACGAGCCGACGCTGTTCGACGAGGTCGACAACGCCAGCCCCCTCGCGCAGAAGGAAATATTCGGCCCGGTCGGGGCGATGATCGGCTTCGATACGCCAGAGGAAGCGGTCGAACTCGCCAATGCCAGCGATTTCGGCCTGCATGGCGGCATCTTCTCCAGCGACACCGCCAAGGCGCTGGAGATGGCTCGGCAGATCAGGACCGGACAGGTATGGCTCAACGGCGGCCCCGGCGGGCTCGCGCCGACGCTGCCGTTCGGCGGCTACAAGCGCTCGGGGGTCGGCCGCGAACAGGGTCCGAACTGGCTGCGCGAATTCGTCGAGGAAAAGGCCATCGCCTATCCGATCGGTTAAGCCGCAATAGGCGCCAAAGTGGAGGGAGAGGGCAATGGACAAGGCATTCGATTACATCGTCGTGGGAGCTGGTTCGGGCGGGTGCGCTCTCGTCAACCGGCTGACCGAGCGGGCCGACACAACCACCCTCCTGATCGAGGCCGGGCGCGAGGACGTCAACCCGATGATCCACATCCCGCGCGGGTTCGCCAAGATCCTGAACGGCGAAACCGATATGTGGCGCAACCCAATGGACCCCTCAGTCAAGGGGCCCGAGGTATTTTGGATGCGCGGCGAGGTGCTCGGCGGGTCAAGTTCGGTCAACGGCCAAGTCTATATGCGCGGGCGGCCGGATGACTATGATGGACTCAACGTGCCGGGCTGGGACTGGAAACAGGTCGGCAAGGCGTTTGCCGAGATCGAAAGCCACGAGCTGGGCGCCGCACCCGACCGCGGCGCAAACGGCCCGCTGCACATCACCGTCCACCCGGATCGCCACCCGGTCTCCGATGCGCTGATGGAGGCAGTGGTCGCCCATGGCGCCGTGGCCACCGAAGATCTCAATCAGGAAGATGAGCAAGCGGTCGGTTACCAGCCGCGCAACGTTTATAAAGGCCGCCGTCAAAGCGCGGCGGTCGCATTTCTCAATCCGGTCAAGTCTCGGCCAAATTTGACCATCCGTACCCGCACGCGAGTCCGCCGCGTAGTGTTTGAAGGCAACCGTGCGGTCGGCGTCGAAGTCAAGACCGCAGACGGCGCCGCCGCGACGATCAGGGCGCGCAAGGAAGTGGTGCTTTGCGCAGGCGCGTTGACCACGCCGAAGCTGCTCATGTTGTCCGGCATCGGGCCGGCGGCGACCCTCGCCAAGCACGGAATCCCGGTCCTCGTCGACGCACCGCAGGTCGGCCAGAACATGACCGAACAGCTCTGCTTCTTGCCGACTTACCGGCTGACCCACGGCAGCGAAAACCACAAGTTGCGCGGACTGGGCCTGGTTAAGACGATGTTGCAGTACTTACTGTTTCGCAGCGGGCCGCTCAGCCACGCGGTGTTCGAACTGAGTGCGTTCTTCAAGACAACGCCGGGCGCCAACCGGCCCGATGCCATGTTCCAGTTCAGCCCAGCTTCGGCAACGATTGACAAGGTGACAGGAAGCATGGTGCCCGAGACGTTGCCCGGCGCCAGCTTATCTGCCTACCTCATTCGGCCCAAGAGCCGCGGTTACATGACAATCACCAGCGCCGACCCGGATGCGCCGGCGATCTATGATCCTGCCTATTTCACCCATCCAGACGACCGCAAGGGCTATGCCGACATGGTTCGCAGGTTGCGCGAATTCGCTGCCCACCCGGCCCTCAAGCCCTTCGGTTTCGAGGAAGTCTCGCCCGGGTCATCCGTCCAGACCGAGGACGAAATCGTTGAATACTGCATGAAATATGGCACCTATGCGGTCCACGCTCTTGGCACCTGCCGCATGGGGACCGACGTCGATGCCGTGGTCGATCCCGAACTGCGGGTGCGCGGGGTCGAGGGCTTGCGGATCGCGGATATCTCGATCCTGCCGGAAATGGTCAGTTCGCACACCAACGCCCCGGCGATGATGATCGGCTGGCGCGCGGGGCAGATCATCAGCTCTGCTCACCCCGGGAGCTGAGGCAGCGATCGCAATGACATACAATAGGAGGTGAGTGATATGGTGGAAACGCTGGTGGCCACGGGCCATGCCTCGGCGGCAATCAAGGACATCTGCAGCCGCGAGGACCCGTACGACTATTTGCCACGTGAATTCCAGTCGGCGCAGATCGCCGCCGCGCGCGAAATGTTCGAGCGAATGCGGCCGTTGGTCCCGGTGCTCGATCGGCGCGCGAGCGAGACCGGCTCTGGAAAGATCGAGACGCTGGCCGACCTGGTGCCGCTGCTGCTCTCGCACACTGCCTACAAAAGTTACCCGCAAGCCTTCGTAAGTAATCGACAGTGGGACCGGCTGGTCAAATGGCTCACATTGGTTTCCACCGAAAATTTCGAAGATGTCGACGTAGCCGGTTGCGCCGACATCGATGAATGGCTGGACCGGATGTGGGCAGCTGGCTACCAAGTCACGACTTCGAGCGGGACTGGCGGAAAGGTCTCGCTACTACCAAAGAGCGCGCTCGACATCAATCTGTACGGCGAGTATCTGCGGCGCTTCCGCGGCTGGCCGAATTGCACGGATGCCGCCAACGATCGGCACTTCTTCTCGTTCGGACCCGCCAAGGGGCCCTATACGGGGGTGATCTCTGCAGCGCTGGCCAAGGAGTATTTCGCCCGTCCCGATTCCGTCCACCTGCTGATCGACGAGCCGCTAAGCATTGCCCGGGTCAGCCGGATGGCCGAGTTCCGCGAGAAGCTCAAGGACGGCACCGCGACCCCGACCGAAATCGCCGCCGTCGAAGCCGAAGGCGCCAAACAGGCGGCCCATTCGGCGGCGCGGATGGATGAAATGATCGACCAAATCATCCGCCTCCGTGACGAGCCGCAGTACATCATGGGGATGTCGGCGACAATGTACGAGGTCGTCACCCGCGCCCGGGCGATGGGCGTGCCCGACGGCAGCTTCCATCCGCGGACCATCGCCAGTTTCGGCGGCGGCATGAAGCATTTCAAGCTGCCCGAGGACTTTGAGGACCAGATCCGCAAGTTCTTCGGAAATGTTGTTTTTTCGACCGGCTATGGCATGACCGAGATGACCTGGCTCGCCAACCAGTGCCATCACGGGCGTTACCACCTCTCGCCCACCGTCCTGCCGCTGATCCTCAACGAGGCTGGCGACGCATTGGTCGAGCCGCACGAGGGTCTGGTGACCGGCCGCTTCGGCTTCGTCGACCTGCTGACCGACATCCGCTGGGGCGGCATGATTTCCGGTGACAAGGTCACCATCGATCTCGACGGAAACTGCCCGTGCGGGATGGGTGGGGCAGTCGTGCACGCCATCGGCCGCCTCGAAAATTCGCTCGGCGACGACAAGATCCAGTGCTCGGGTACAATAGACGCCTACATCCGCGGCGCGGTCGTCGACTGAATGTTCGTTGAGCGGGGTCGGACAGCATGCCGACCCCGCGACCAGGGCCGGGCCTCGCTGCAATCGCACCTGATGATCGGGCGGGCTGCCGTGAGTACGATCACGGATCTGCTGGCCCACCCGCCAGGGATAGTTCGACAGGCAGGTTCGGGATGGATGCAATAAGACGTGCCCCGGGTTTGCGGGCCAGCAATAGGGGAGAATGGATGAGCAATTCAAGGAAGGCGGTGCTGGTTACCGGCGCCTCGGCCGGCCTTGGTACTGCATTCGCGCGGGCCTATGCCCGCAGCGGTCACGACCTGGTGCTCGTTGCCCGACGCAGGGACAGGCTGGAGGCGCTCGCGCGCGAACTCAAGGACCAGCACGAGGCCAATAGCCTGGTGATCGCGGCTGACCTGAGTGACCCGGCCGCGCCAGAGGCGATTGAGCGCGCGGTGGCTGAGGCAGGCTGGCAGATCGATGTGTTGATCAACAACGCCGGCTATACAAACCACATGCCGTTCAGTCACGAAACTCTTGATGAGAGTTATCGCGAGTTGCAGGTCCTAATGATGGCGCCGGTGCAGTTGGTCATTCGCCTGCTTCCGGCAATGATTGCGCGGGGTTCGGGCCGAATCCTAAACGTCTCGTCAATTGCCGGCCTGTCCGTTGGGCTTCCCGGTACCTCGTTGTACTCCGCAACCAAAAGCTTCTTGGTCAAATGGTCTGAGGCCCTCAATGCGGAGCTCGCCCATCTCGGGATCCACGTCACGGCGCTTTGCCCAGGGCCAACCCGAACCGATTTCCTCGCTACGGCGGGCCCGATTGTTGAGCGGGAAATGGCCAAGGTGCCGAGCTACATGTTCATCAGTGCGGACGCGTGCGCGGCGATCGGTATCCAAGGTCTGGAACGCAATACACCTGTCGTGATCAGCGGCGGCTGGGCGCGGCTCTTGGTTTTCCTTGGCAACATTCTGCCGAAGCGGATTCTATGGGCGAGCATACGCAAGCAAGCGGAACAGCTTCGCAGGGATTTTCCTTGACTACCGCGAAGGCTTGCTCAGACGGCCCGCCGCATCGGCGCGCTCCTGGCGAAACAGGTCCCCCCCTGTATCGAAGCGCAGATCATTTCATAGCGCGTGTGGTAAGATCTAGCATCCGCACCACCAGCGCGTGGTCCGCGCTGAGATCACGGCATGCCGCTCGTCCTCGCTGGCAACCGGGCGGCCGAGCAGGGAGGGAAAATCCTCGAGGTTCTGGCGTCCCATTTCCCGCTGCAAAGCAAATGACATGGCGTCACCTCAATCCAATTAAGTCGTTAGCTTCCGCGCCGGCGGATGACCGGCAACAGCATGAAGCGGGCCGCCGCTCCATTCGGGAGAATCCAGATGCAGGCCAATGTCCAAGCTGCAATCCGCACGCGCTTGCCGCAATTCATCAAGGGCGAAACGCTGTTCGGCGGCGCTCAGCAGGTCCAGGGCTTTGACCTTGCGCTGCCCGATCTCGACAGCCTGACCTGGTCGCGCGCCGAGCAGGGCCCAGCATTCGACGTGCCGGTTGCGGAGATCATCGACCTTCTGGTCGCGACCGGTGAGCGGCTTGCAGCCGATCCCGACGGTTATCTTGCCGAGGCGCTCGAATACAGCGCCGGTTCGTCTGATCTCGATCGCCGGATCATCGAGAATTCGTTCAAGGCGCTGCCGTCGATGTTCACGCGGCAAGAACTGGAATTACGGCTCGACGGCGAACTGGGTGATCGCGCCGCGCTCGACGGCTGGCGCGAAATTACCCATCCATCGGGGGCGAGCGCGAGGGTGCGGGCATTCCCGCCGCGGCTGGTCCACGTGCTAGCCGGCAACGTGCCCGGGGTTGCGGCGGTGTCGATCATCCGATGTGCACTGACCAAGGGCGTGCACCTGTTCAAGTTGCCGTCGAATGATCTGTTCTCGGCCCCCGCCATCCTGCGTACGATGGCGGCGGTCGACCCTGGCCACCCGGTGGTGCGCTCGTTCTCGGCAGTGTACTGGCGCGGTGGCGACGCTCGCATGGAAAGCCTGCTTTTCCGTCCGCAGTTCTTCGACAAGCTGGTCGCCTGGGGTGGCGAGGCAGCGCTGCGAAGCGCCAAGAACTACATCGGGCCGGGTTTCGAGCTGGTCTCATTCGATCCCAAGAGCTCGGTATCATTCATCGGCCGCGAGGCCTTCGACAGCCCCGAAACGATTGAGGAAGCCGCAACCGCCGCGGCGATCGATTCGACTGGCTACAACCAGACCGCCTGCGTCGCTAGTCGGTTCCAGTTCATCGAAGGGAGCGAGGAGCAGGTCGATACCTATTGCGCGCTGCTCCAGAAGCAGCTTGGCATTCCGGGTCCGACCAGCTCGGAACGGGGCGATTCCACACCCACAAACATTCGCGAGGAGGTCGAAGCGCTGCGGATGCTAGAGCCGATGTACCGCGTCTGGGGCGGCTATGATGGTAGCGGCCTCGTCATCCGTTCGGACGAACCGGTCGAATTCCACCCGGAAGCCAAGACGGTCAACGTTGTCCGCGTCGCCAGGCTTGACGATGCCCTGCGCTATGTCAACGTGGCGACGCAGACGGTCGGCGTCTATCCGCCGTCGCGTAAGGCCGAATACCGCAACCGGCTCGGCAGCGCCGGCGCGCAGCGCGTCGTCTCGCTGGGCAAAGCGCTCGGCGGCATCCCGGGAACAGCGCACGACGGTTTCTTTCCGCTGCACCGGATGATGCGCTGGGTCAACGACGAGGATTGACCGGCGAAGCGCCGTCGATCATTTGCGCAAAGTTGGCGCCGGCGCGTCTAGCATCGGCGCGGCGGTCACGGTCCCACCCGGATGATCTCGCCGCGCTCGAGCTTCGTTTGGCGACTCCGACCCCCCAGCCCGGGCCGCGCGTCGAGCCAGGCGGACATCGCCTTCAGCTCGCGGCCGATCTCGTGTCCCGCGAACACATCGAATAGGCTGGCCTGGATGGTGCGTTCCTGACGCATCCTCGGCGCCGGTGGTTATTCGGCCGGCGCGTAGACGCGCCCACAACTGTCTGTTAATCAGCTTTTCCGGTTCGTGCCTTGCCCGGCGCCATCCGGCGACAGGTTGTGCGGCGCGCGAAGGCTGTGGCGTCGCATAACAGACAATAGGACAGTTTTGTTGTGGCGGCGCCATTTCGGCTCCGCATTGCAGCCAAAGGGAGGATATCATGCTCAACTGGCAGGTAAGACTTGCTCACGACCGGGTGTTGCTGACAGGTGCGGGAAGCGGAATCGGCCGTGGGCTGGCGATCGAAATGGCCAACCTCGGGGCTACCGTCTACGGCATGGGCCGCCGCCAGGCGCCGCTGGAAGAGACCGCCTCGCTTGTCACCGGCGCCGGTCGGGTGGTTCCGCTGGCGGGAGACATCACCGAGCCGGACAGCGTGGAGCAGGTGTTTTCAGCGATCGAGGCCGATGGCGGGCCGGTGCAGGCCTTCGCAAATCTGGCGGTGGACGTGAACTACATGCCGGCGCTGGATCTTACCCCCGACATCTTTTACGAACAGACGCGCTCGGCGCTCTGGGGGGTATTCCATGTGGTCAGCCGCTGGGCAAAGCCGCTCGTGGCCGCCGGATTGCCTGGAGTCGGAGCGATCGTGTCCAGCGCGCTCTGTCGCGACGGAACACCGGGAATCGCGCATTCCTCGGCCGCGCGGGCCGGAGCCGAAGCGCTCATCAAGACCCTTGCCCGCGAATGGGCGCAATACGGGCTGCGCCTCAACGCCATGGGCCTCGGCGCCGTGGTGGTGCCTCGTACCGAACCGGCTTACCGGAGCGGCGCTATGGACGAATCTATCAACCAGATTGCCCTGCGCCGGCCGGCCGCGATTCCCGAAGCCGTGGCGCCGCTGATGTTCCTGCTCAGCGAAGCGGCCAGCTATATGACCGGTGAGGTGATGATCGTCGATGGCGGACTGCGGCTGCCACCGATGGTCGTGCCGAAATTCCGCTGGTCGGCAACCGCGGCCTGGGATCAAAAGGCGGCCGATGTCGGGGTCGGCGCCGAAGCCTGACGCGCGGCGGGAGCCGTGCCCATCCGCACCGCTCCTGACCGGGCCTCCCGCCTTGCAAAGCCACCAGACCGGTTCGCCGAAAGAGGACTTTATCTCAGCTGGGCTCTGGCGCGCCTCTTCGCCAGGGGATGGTACTTGGGTGATCCGCTGGCGGACTTGGCGCCGCTGCGCGCGCGGCATGCTTTCGAGCCGACGGGCGACGTAAGGCTGATCTATCGTGGCGACGAGGAACTCACCGGACGGCGACTCTCGTGTGCGCTCAGGCCAGCAATCGTTCTTCGACAAAGCGCAACTCGTCTGCATCGAGGCGCCGCCCGAGAGCATAGTCCCCGGCGATGCTGGTGCGGTGCCCGACGCGGATCGCGCCGGGCGCCACGCCCCGGGCGCAGTGCAGCATCCGCCAGTTGTCCCACAGCACGAGATCGCCATCGCGCCAGCAGTGATCGTAGACCATGGCTTCGTCTGTGATCGCCCTTGCCAGTTCCATCAGCAGCGCGCGGCCTTCGTCGACCGGCAGCCCCAGCACGCCCAGTGCGAACGCTGGCGAGAAATTCAGCACCTTGCGGCCGGTCTCGGGCTGCACAAACACCAGCGGATGAGCCACCGGCGGGAAATCCCCGTTCTCCGCCCGGCGTGAAAGCTCGTCATTGATCGCCGCAGCCTTGATCTTCCGCAGCGATCGATAGGGAAGAAAGCGGGTGAAATCGCCGGGTCGCAGCTGATAGACGACTTCGAGCTGCTCACAGCGGTCTTGCAGTTCGGCGGGCAGCCGCTGGTAGGCCTCGATCTGATCGACGAAGCCGGTTTCACCGTCGGTCGCCGGTCGTTCGACGATCTTGAGAATGCCACCGTGATTGATTTGAGCCGTAAACACCTGGTCCGAATGCCACGGGATGAAGCCGGCTCGTGCGACCCCGTCCACTTCCGTGATCGAGCTGGTGGCAGGATCGGAAACCAGTTGAATCAACTCGTCGTAACCATCTACGAGTATTTCCCGCACCGAATGGACCTGGAGCTCTCCGAACACGCGGCTCAGGCCGATGTGAAATGCTGGATGGCTATCGCCATCGCGGAAGATCAGGAGGCCTCGCTCGATCCACAGGTGGCGAAGAGGCGCCAAAACGATCGAATTCTCCTTCGTCGAGGAAGTCACCATAATCGATCTGGAGCCGCCGGATCCGTTCCAGATCGTCCAACTCGCGCATCTGGGCCGCGAGCGCCTCGAGTTGCGCATCCACCCATTCCCTCCTCTTCGTCCGCTGCCTGCCCGGACCGCCACCCCAGGCGACCAGCACGGGTATTGATGCCTGCAAACCTGGTAAATGATACATCGCCATTTCCGTGAGGGATAGCAATCCGGCGGCGGTGCGCCATGGTCTGCCGGCAGGCGCTAGCGGAACCGCGCAGCGCGCCTTGCGACGACCGGTGCGCGGGAGGGGCGATCCGCCTGAAGTGCCCGGGATCACGGGCAAGGCGCCCCACGCAGCAAGAGCGGATGACACACCGCTGCGGCCCCATGGTGACGCCCGTTTGACGAAATTCTGCTAACGTGCGAAGGCTAAAAAGGCTAAAAGGTGACCATCCACCATTTTCGGCGCTGTACGCACGAACTTGGGAGGGGAGATCACGAACTTGGGAGGGGAGATAATGACCGTTTCGGTTCGAGCACTTTTGCTATCCGTCAGTGCGGCTACCTGCGCCATCGGGGCCGCCAATCCGGCCCTCGCTCAGACCGCCGCCACGCCACCGGGGCCCGAAGTCACATCCCTCGGTGAGATCGTGGTGACGGCCCGCCGATCTGCTGAAAATCTTCAAAGGGTGCCGGTCGCGGTCTCTGTACTCAACTCGCAAGACATCGAAAATCGGCGCATCACCGGCGCGAGCGATATCCAATACCACGCGCCAAGCCTGGTGGTCTCGTTAGATCCGCTCGGCGGCTCGACGGCGCCGGTGTTCGAATTGCGCGGTCAGGTGCCGACGCTAGGCACCGATGATACAGTAGTCACCTATTTCGGAGATGTGCCGGTCAACTCGCGCGCATTCTCCGGGGGCCTCTTTGATCTCGCTTCAATCCAAATTATTCGCGGGCCGCAAGGAACGCTGTTTGGGAAGAACAGCACTGGGGGCGCCGTCGTCTTCACACCAGAAAAAGCCAGGACCGATGCCTTCAGCGGCTTCGCGGACGCCACAGTCGGAAATTATAGTTTATTCCAAGTCTCTGGTGGCGTGAACATTCCGCTCATCCGCGATAAGCTCGCAGTGCGTTTGTCGGGTGAGATCGTCAAGCGGAATGGATTTACCCGAAATCTTGGGGGTCCCGATGGAGCAGACAGGAATTACGGCGTATATCGCGCATCCGTCGTGGCGACGCCCACCGAGGAACTGAAAAACGAAACTGAATTCCAATACTTCCATGGGCGGCAGAGACAAAACCCGTTCATCATCTCCTCCATCAATGTTCCACTGATCACATTTATCGACGGTCCTGGCATCGCTGCATTGGTTCAGTCTCAGTTTAATCATCAACAACAGCTTGGCGTCAGGACGATTGACTACTCGTTGGCCAAGAACAATGATGACAACGATGTCTACATCGGCGCGAATACGACGATATACCACCTCGGCGGCGTCACCCTTAAGAATGTCGCGGGATACGTCGATATGAGTCCGCGCGTCTACTTGAGCCAGACGAGCACGAATTGGGCTCTCATCGACGTACGTCAGAATAAATATTACAATTCCTTCAGTGATGAAATGCAGGCGTCTGGGGAGACGGACACCCTGAAATGGATCGTCGGTGCGTTTTATTCCAAGGAAAAGACCAAGACGCACCAGGATGCGTACCTATTTTCTCCGTTCCTCACGACGATAACCGACTCGAGCGATCGATACACGTCGAAGGCGCTTTTCGCGCAAGGCACCTACGATTTCACCAAGCTGGGACTCGAAGGCGTCAAGTTCACGGCAGGCCTCCGCCGCACCTGGGACAGCCGGACGGGGGTCTTGAACGGAACCAATGTTTTGCCCTTTCCGCCGAGGGTTAACCCGGAGGTCAAAAATACGAGAGATTACGCCAACTGGAGTTGGACGCTCGGGATCGACTGGCAGGTCAACTCGGATCTCCTGCTCTATGTCGCGAGCCGGCACAGCTATAAGGCGGGCGGCCTCAACCTAGTGTCAAGCGTCGAGCCGCCAGCTCTGCAGACATACCTGCCGGAGAAGTTGACGGACATCGAGATCGGCGCAAAGACCACGGCGCATCTGGGAGACGTCATCATCCGCTCCAACGTGGCGGCCTACCGTGGCTGGTACAAGAACATGCAATTCGGAGAACTCGCCAACTGTGATGGGCACGGGGCCGAGTACGTCATCAATGCGGCGCAGGGGACACCAAAGGGAGTTGAATTTGAGACGGAAGCGGCGATCACCCGTGACTTCCATGTCGGCGGCTTCTATGATCTCACTCTCGGACACTTCAATAAATTTCAGCTGATTCAACCTCCCGGATGTCAGACGATCGGGTTCGGCGAGAACCTGAACGGTGCAGATTTCGGGAATATCTCGCACCACACTGTGGGCCTGAACGCGTCCTACACGGTGCCGCTGGAGGCGCCCAATGAAGCCATCGTTGTAAGCGGGAACTTCTATTGGCGCTCCGACCGCCGCGGAAATGCGACCCAAGGAATCGATTCATTTATCCGGGGATACTCGCTATTCGACGCGCGGGTCGATTATAACAATATCGGCGGCCGAAATATCAGCATGGGTGCGTGGGTTCACAACCTTGGCAACAAAACGTACACATCATTCCGAAATAACGTGTTGGAGTTGTCGGGATATGACGCGCAAACCTATGGAGACCCTCGGACGTACGGCGTGGATATAAGGTATAAGTTCTAGCCGATACCAGAGTTTCAAGTAATCATGAGGGTGTCGGGAGTTTATCTTGAGGTGCGGTCTAGCGACAACGACCGCATCTCACGATGCGGCATCTTGGAGTTGCTTCAGTAGGCGGCATGCCTGAGGAAGGGACTCAAGACGGGCGCGCGGCGCCTGTACGACAGCGGCCTGATGTTGGCCCAGCCGGCTCGATGATCGACCACTCGAAGTCGGTCAGCTCGTAACGCCTCGGCGATCCCATGCTCACACCTCCGACGAGCGTGAATCACGATCCGGCCGTCAACGCCAAGCCTTATGAGTTCACGACCTAGCGGCAGCGCGTAGCGCGCCTTTCGATGACCGGTGCACGATAACGTTCGTTGCCCAGGTCAATCACTCTGGAATTCCGATCGAGGCGCGAGCAGGCGTTTCGCGCCAACTTTGATCTGCGTCAAAGTATGCTTCCCCGCTACTGGTATAACTGAACGTCCGTCAGTTGTGTGTGGGTGCCCCGGCAATGCAAATGAATGACATGATCCTGATTAGCGTCGACGACCACATCGCCGAGCCGCCCAGCTGCTTCGACGGCGAATCGCCGGAGCCCGGGGCGCCAAATGCTCCATTCCGATGACTGCCGTTCGAGGATGGGACCCTGGTGCTGGGCTCCGAACGTCTCACCCGCGCGCTGCGCGCAGCACCCGCCCAGGCCGAAGCGCAACGAAAGGCTGCCCTTCTTGACGGCATCGTCGATCGCGCCCGGATCCTCGGCGACGTAGAGACCGGCCATAATCCGCCCTAACGCCTCGCGCTCATTACAACCGACCCTTGCGGTACTGCTCTGGCACCCAGTTCGGCGCGCGCTTTTCCGCAAAGGCGGTCGTGCCCTCCCGGGCCTCCGCGCCCCGGAGCGAGGCGAAGAAGGTCGCCTCGTCGATCACGCCGAAGTCCCCGTGAACAATCCGCTTGAACTGCTCACGCGCTTCGGGCGCGCTTTGCATCACCTCACGCGCCGCCTGCTCCGCGGCCGCATCGAGTTCCTCATGCGGGACCATCCGCGACACCAGCCCATGCTGGAGGGCTTCGGCCGCCGAGAGCCGGCGGCCGGTGAACATCATGTCGCGCGTCAGCGCCACGCCGATGAGCTTTGGCATGACCGCGGCGTACCAGGAGTCGACGATGCCGCGCAGCAATTCGGGCCCGCGAAATGTCGCTCGGTCGCTCGCCACGGCGACGTCCGACAGCATGGCGAGGCAAAGGCCGCCGCCCTGGCAGATGCCATTGACGGCGCTGATCACCGGCACCCGGGCTTTCCTGAGGGTGTGCCATGGCACGACGTCCTCACCGATCAATTCGGCGATATTAATCTCCGCGGAGGCCGAGTCGGCATCATGCGTCTCGAGCCGCAGATCCCCGCCCGGACTGAACACGTCGCCGACACCGGTGATCACCAGTGCATGCAGATCCGGGTCTTTGGTGACCAGATCGACTGCCCGCCGGATGCCGAAATACATGCGGCTGGTGAAAGCATTGCGCGCTTCCGGCCGGTCGATGACGCACCAGCCGATCGGTCCGCGCCGTTCCAGACGCAAGTGGGGTGTGCCAAGGTCATCGCCCTTCAGCATGTTGCTTCTCCTCCTCTTTTTCGAACGCGCAGGGCGATCATCCCCTGCTCTCTCAGTTTCTCGAGCTCCCCCCTATGGCGCGACGACCTGGGTGGAGGGAGAGCGACAAACGGAATAAGCGGTCGCTGATGTATCCAGCGGCCGCCCGCAATCGAGATGGTCGCGTCCTGGCGGTGTTCGCCCGGGCGGACCATCCTGAGCGCTCTCGCAGACGCAGAACGCATCGAACATTGATTGACACTTTGTACGAATTTGACAAGGGTGCGCGACCAATGCGGCTGGCGATGCGCGACGCTACGGGGCCGAGTCACCGGTCTACCCAGCGCGCGAAAGATGCAAAGTCGTCAGCATAAGAACTGAATGGTATGGAGGAACCACGATGGTCGAAGTTCAAAATATACAGCGCCCATCCCACGTTCCGGAGGACATCGTTCGCAACTACGCCGTTGAGAACCAACCCGGGGTCGAGGTTGACCCCTACAGGGCCAATCAGAAGGTCTTCGAGCTCCCGCCCATCTATTGGTCGCCTGTCGAAGGCGGTGCGCACGCCGGGATCGGTCATTGGGTGATCAGCAAGGCCGAGTACATCCGCGAGGTGTACGGAGATCCCAGCCGGTTCTCGAGCAACAACGCGACCGGGTTCCTACGCCTGGTCGGTCGCGATCAGAACATGATCCCGATAGAGCTGGATCCGCCGGAGCACACCAAATACCGGATGATCCTCAACCCGCGGTTCACGCCGGCGCGAATGGCAGCTATGGATGACGCCATCCGCCAGCGCGCCCGGGAGATGCTGGAGCCGCTGCGCGCACAGCGCGGGTGTGAGTTCGAGGCGGCGTTCGGCAGGCCGTTCCCGGTCAGCATCTTCCTGGATCTGATGTCGCTGCCGCAGGACCGCATCCTCGAGTTCATCGCCTGGGAGCAGCAGTTGCTGCACGGCGCCACACTCGACGACGTGCGCCAGGGCGCGGACAACATGATGCGCTACTTGGAGGAAATCGTCGCCGAGCGTCGGCAGAACTTGGGCGACGACCTGCCGAGCTACATCATCCAGAGCCAAGTCGATGGCCGGCCGCTCACCAACGACGAAATCATGAGCATGTGTTTCCTGCTCTTTTTCGGCGGTCTCGACACTGTCGCCTCCACGTTGAATTTTATCTTCAAATACCTGGGCGAATATCCAGAACAGCAACAGCTCCTGCGCGAGGAGCCGGACTTGATCCCCAATGCCGTGGAAGAGTTTCTGCGCGCCTTCTCCGTCGTCCCTTCCCCGCGCGTCGTGGCGCAGGATTTTGAGTTCCACGGCGTGCAGATGCGAAAGGGCGACCGGGTCATCCTCAACGTGATGATGAGCGGGCGTGATCCGAGCGAATACGAAAACCCGAACGTCATCGACATTCGGCGGAAGAACCCTCGGCACATGGCCTTCGCCACCGGCGTCCACACGTGCCTGGGTCTTCATCTCGCACGCCGCGAGTTGCGCATCGCGATCGAGGAATGGCTCCAGATGATGCCGCCGTTCCGCACCGATCCAAAGGACCCGCCGACCACCCACGCCAGAGCCGTCTGGGGTGTGAAGCGACTGCCGCTCATCTGGTGAAGGACGAGAGGTTATCGGCTTCCATGGCGGATAATCGCGGGAGCGACAGGAACACTGCTCGAGCCGAGACGAAGCGCGGACTTCCGGGTCCGCGCTTTCGCGGCGACGCTCGAATGCTGGACCAGCGCCCACCTGAGAAATTGACATCGCGGGAAGCCATCCTCAAAGGCGCGCGGAGTTGCTTTGCGCGCAACGGTTTCCACCAGACGACCGTCGAAGCCATCTTGCAGGAAGCGGGCGTCGCCCGCAGCACGTTCTATCGCTATTTCGCGAAGCTGGACGATCTCCTGATCGTGCTGATTGAACACGAGTTCGCCCAGACGTTTCTGGAGGCGAGCGCCGCAGCCGAGCTGCCGGGGACTCACGCCGAGCAACTCGCTCAGGCGACCTTCCACGTCGCGACCGGCTCGCTTCACTGGTTCAAGCTGTTCGGGCTCGAGGACGATGCAGTCAGATCTAGCAAGCTCATCATTGCAGCCGCCCCCGATCTTATGCAGCGCGTCGCCGTGGCCTTTCACCCCATGCTCGAAAGAGGCCGGAAATCAGGTGCATTGCGTCAGGATCTGACCAACGAGGAAATCATCGAGTGGCTGGTCCAGAACATCTGGACCCTGCGCTACCTGAAGCACCGGCCGGTCGGCGCCATGCGTGACTGGATAGATCGGCTGGTGGTCCCCGCCGTGCTCGCCTGCCCACGGCAAGTTCAGTTCTCCCAGGGGCCGCCAGGCTCGAGGTAGGCGGCCTGGGAGCCGAGCGGCCTGTCCCGCCGACGTCGCAGGCGCCGCTGCAATATGGCGCGCGCCGACGCGGCGGTCGACGTCATCATCCGGGCTGCCGGGCAAGCTAGGCTACAGCGAGCGGGCGATCAGCATTTTCATGATCTCATTCGTGCCGCCCAAGATCCGGGAAATGCGCGCGTCACGATATAGCCGCGCGATCGGGTATTCGTTCATGTAGCCATATCCGCCGAATAGCTGCACGCATTCGTCCACGACCCGACCCTGCGCTTCGGTCGCCCAATATTTCGCCATGGCCGCCATGTTGGCGTCGAGCTTGCCGTCAAGCAGCAGGCCCATGCAGTAATCGCAAAACACCTTCGCGATGACTGCCGTAGTCTTACATTCCGCGAGCTTGAACTGCGTGTTTTGGAACTCGATCAGGGGCTGGCCGAAGACCTCACGCTGCTTTACGTAGGGGATGGTCTCCTCGAGCGCGCGTTCCATGGCCGCGACGGCCTGCAGTGCGATGGTCAAGCGCTCCTTCGCCAACTCGGCGCTCAGCTGGCGAAAGCCCTGCCCCTCGACCAGTCCCAGCAGGTTGCTCGTCGGCACGCGCACGTCGTCGAAGAACAACTCCGAAGTGTCCTGCGCCTCGCATCCCACCTTGTCGAGATTGCGTCCGCGGCGAAAGCCTGCGGCCTCGTCGGTTTCGACCATGACGAGCGAAATCCCGCGGGAACCTGCGGCCGGGTCGGTCTTGGTCACCACGCAGATCAGGTTGGCGAGTTGACCGTTTGAGATGAAGGTCTTGGAGCCGCTTATGACGTACTCATCCCCGTCCCGGCGCGCCGTCGTCTTTACAGCTGCGAGGTCCGAACCCGTGCCTGGCTCGGTCATGGCGATGGCCGCGATCAGCTCTCCGTTCGCCAGTCGCGGCAACCAGCGCCGTTTCTGCTCTTCGGTGCCGTAAGCGAGGATATAGGGCGCCACGATGTTGTTGTGCAAAACGATGGCGAAGCCGTCCACCCCCCGACGGATCGCCGCCATCGAGAGAATCGTCTCGTGGCGGAAATCTCCACCGCCGCCACCGTATTCCATCGGCATTGAAACGCAGAGCAGCCCGTCCTTCGCCGCCTGCTCCCACAGCTGGCGATCGACCTGGCCCTGGGCGCGCCACTTCTCGCAAAGTTCGGGTGTCGCGTGCCGCTGATAAAACTTCTCAACCGTGTCGGCGAAAAGAACGATTTCCTCGTGCTGCATGAATGCAGGCTGCGGAACACCGAGCACGTCCAACTGACACTCCTGCTGCGCGCGCCTAAGGCGCGAGTCACTCGGCGTCCGCGACGCGGCCATTCGTGGCGTCGCCTGGGCGAGGCCTTGCCACAACGCGCGATTTTTGTCTAGCTATCGTTCGATTGGCAAGATATCTACAGGCGGCCCGCCGCGCGGAGAGGTGAAGCTGGCCGAAGTCAAAAATCCATCAGCGCCTCCGCAGACCGTGCGTTGCGCCGGCGAACGGGCAGAATGTCGGCTGGCAGATGTCTCTCACCCTTCATGCGACTAATCATGCGGGAGCGTAAGAGGGTATCGCCTCGACGTTGAAACGCGGAGCAAGCAGCCAGATGTCTTCTGCCGTACTATCCAGCCTTGAGGGCGGTATTCTCACCCTCCAGCTCAACAATCCTGAAGTGCGCAACGCCCTTAGCCAGCCGATGGGCGCGGAGCTGCAGCGGGAACTGCGCGATGCGGCTCACGATCCGGGGGTCAGAGTGGTCGTGCTCACCGGCGTCGGCGAGGCGTTCTGCGCAGGCGCCGACGTCAGCAAGCTCGGCATTCTCGATCCCAACGACAGAGTCTCCGCGAAGTGGGCCGGCGACCCGATCATGCAGGGGATGGAACAGCGCACCCTGCGCATCAAAGGCAACGGCGAGACTGGGACGCTGCTTCATACGATGGGCAAACCAACCATCGCGATGGTCCGCGGCCCGGCGGCCGGGGCCGGCATGTCGATGGCGGTGGCGTGCGACTTTCGCTTCGCATCGGAAACGGCCTTCTTCACCACCGCGTTCAGCCGCATCGGAGGTTCGGGCGACCTCGGCTGCGCCTACTATCTGCAGCAACTCGTCGGCCCGACGAAGGCGCGAGAACTGCTAATGCTGTCGGACAAGATCGACGCCGCCGAAGCGCTGCGGATAGGTCTCGTCAGCAAGGTCGTTGCCGACGAGGATCTCCTTGCGGAAACCATGGCCTTCGCCCGCCGCCTCGCCGAAGGACCGCCAATCGCCATCCGCTACATCAAGAGCAATCTTGTGGCGGCTGAATCGTTCAACATGGATGCTTACCTCGAACAAGAGGCGCGCAACATGGTGAGGTGCTTCCAGACAGAAGATTCAAAGGAAGCTGTTCAGGCCTTCAAAGAAAAGCGTGCGCCCGTCTTCAAGGGAATGTGACCATGATCGTTGAAGAGCGGAACTATGCTTTTGCGCCCGCCGACTTGCCGAGGTTCCTTAACATCTACGAAAAGGAAGGCGTGTTCATTGCGACCCGGCTGTTGGGAAACCTCATTGGCTATTTCCAAACCGAAGTCGGCTCCGACCTCAACGAGATTGTCCATCTCTGGGGTTTCGTTGATCTGAACGACCGCGCCACCCGGCGCGCGGCGCTTTGGACCGATGCGGAATGGCTCGATTTCGCCGCCCGATGCCCCTCCCCTGTGCACCAGCGCAACCGGCTGCTGATGCCGACGTCCTGGTCTCCCATCCGCTGAAGCGAGAGTGTGCAAGATGGCCAAATGGCTGAAGACAACTGAGACGATCACGTTTGAAGTCCGCGACCGGATCGCGTGGATCACCCTCAACCGTCCCGAGAAGCGCAACGCGCTCAGCTGGCGTACGCTTCAGGAGCTGCGCGACGCCCTGCTGGAAGCGGATGACCTCAACAGCGTGCATTGCGTGGTGCTCGGCGCCAACGGACGCGACTTCTGTTCGGGGTGGGACCTGACAGGCGGTGAGGCCAGCCCCGTCATGGAGCAGCAAGCCGCGCAGAGCTCCACGTCCGAGTATCGTAGTCAGACGTCCACGATCGACGACGACATCTGGCAGCTTGGCCGCATGAACGAGCTGCGCATGGTCATGTTCGACATGCACAAGCCGGTGATCGCCAAGATTCACGGCGCCTGCCTGGCGAACGGCACCGACATCGCGCTCTTGGCGGATCTAGTCATCGTCGCAAGCGATGCGCGCATCGGCTATCCGCCGGTCCGCGCGCAAGGATCGCCACCCTCGCATATGTGGCTCTACAACATGGGGCCGCAGTGGGCGAAACGCATGCTGCTCACCGGCGACCTGCTGCGCGGCAAGGACGCCGCGCGGTTGGGTCTTGCACTCGAGTCAGTTCCGGCAGCCAAGCTCGACGCCCATGTCGAGGCGCTGGCCAAGCGGATTTCGGCCGTCGCGCCGGACCTGCTCAGCTGCAACAAGCGCATCGTCAACCTTGGGCTGGAACTCATGGGGGCCAAGACGCTTCAGCGCCTCGCCAGCGAGACCGATGCACGCGGGCACCTGTCGGCCGGACGGATGCAATTCCGCCGGTCCATTGAGGAGCTTGGGCTCAAGGAAGCCGTGCGCCAGCGCGATGCGCCGTTCGGCGACGGCATGGTCGATTACAGCTGGGAGTGATGTCGGGCGCGGCCGCGCTCGCCAAGCCCGATCGAGGCATGTCCCCCTCTTATGAGGCGGGCGTCGCAATGGCCCCAGAAGGACGCAGGATGGAGCAGATGAGCACGAGCGAGCGGGGCGCGCGGGAAGTGGTGCGATTCCTCTCGGATCACGGCCACCGGCATGTGTTCGGCTTGCCCGGCAGTTCGATGGTGTCGATCCTCTACGAGCTTCAGGGGACCGACATCAGCTACGTTCCCGCTATCCACGAATCGGTGGCGGTGGCCATGGCGGACGGCTACGCGAGGGTCGCCGGCTCCGCCGTGGCCATGCTCTATATGCTGCACGGCGTCGCAAATGGATTTGCCAATCTTTACAACGCCTGGCGCGACGAAAGCCCGCTGACGATCCTGGCCTCGCAACAAGCGTCGCATCTGCGCACCCCGGGATGGACGATCGGCGAGGGCGACGTGGTCAATCTCGTCCGGCCATACACCCGGCTGGCCCATGAGCTGTCTCTCGGGATGTCCGTGAGGCAATGGATGGAAGCGGCGCGCCGCGCATCGACCGGCCCCCTGCCCGGCCCGGCTGTGCTGTCGATGCCCGAAGACGTTCTGGAACGGGAAGCGCCGCCTGTCGCCCTGCGCCAATCCGAGCGGACAGGCGGCGGCCCGCCCGACGTCACGACCATCGCCGAAGCTTTGGCGGCGGCGGAACGACCGCTGATTGTGGTCGGCGGCCAGCTTCGCCGTTGTGGCGGTTCGGCGGCCATCGAGCGGATCGCCAGCGCCTATGACATCCCCGTCGCGTTCGAAACCGGTTTCAACGATCGCCTGGGAATCGCTCCCGGGCACGCCAACTGCCTCGGCAATTTGGGGGCGCACGGCACGGCGGCCGAACAGCAGGCCGATGTCGTGCTGCTGATCGGATCGCGCGCGCTCAACGAGGCGCACCCCCGCGGCGGCTGGTTCCCCTCGGCCAAGTTCGTGGCGCACGTCAACAACGATCCGGCAAAGCTGGAGGAAACGGTCACAGCCGACTACAGCTTGGGGCACAACCCCGGCTGTGCGGCCGAAGCGCTGGAACGCGAACTGGCCAAGCGCCCGGTGGCTCCCGAGCGGCTCGCGGCGCGCCGCCGCTACATCGCTGCGGTTAAGTCCGCCGGGCTGCCGGCGCAACAGGCTGCCATCGCCGCGCCTTATGCGCCCGCGGTGGCCGCCTTGCACGACGCGCTCGATCGCGGCTGGGTCGTCGACGAGACGGTGATGGGCGCCGTGCAACTGATGCGCGGCCTGCGGGGGCTGGACGGGCGTCGCTACGTCTCCACCTCCGGCGCGGCGCTCGGCTGGGGCGTCGGCGCCGCCGCCGGCGTGGCGCTCGCCTCGGGCGAGCCGGTCACGCTCGCCATCGGCGACGGCTCACTGCGGTTCGGCGCGCTCGGCCTGTGGACGATCCGCGAGCGCAACCTGCCGATCACGATCGTCGTGCTCGACAATGGGGGGTACGGCTCGACGCGGTTCTATGAACGTTCCTACATGCGGCGGCTTGGCAACGCTGCGCCCTATCCCGAGCCGGCCTACAACGGCAGCGACTTCCGCTCTGCGGGTTCGACGGTCGGCGGCGTCATCGAGGGCTTCGGAATTCCCTGCCGCACCCTGTCGCCAGAGGATGACCTTCGCGGCGCAGTCGAAGCCGCCTGGGCCAGCGCCGCCGAGGGCCCCAACGCAATCGTGGCGCCTTTGGGTTTCGAAGGATAGGGCGCCCGCGGAAGGATGCCGTCGCGAAGGGACTCATTGCCAACGGCCTCGCGCCGGCTTACAAATTCGAACGCGCGATAGGTTAGTGGGAGGGTGCAATGGCAGGCGATCCCGACGTGGCGATCCGCAGCGGCGCCGTCATCAACGGATCCGCTGCGCCGGCGCAACGTACAGACGGAGGCGCCTGCGGCGGGCGCATCGTCGAGGTTGGGTCCACGGTTGGACCGGCCGCGCGAGACATCGACGTTTCCAGCCTGAGGGGTAGCCCTTGGGTAGATTGACGTGCACACGCAGGACGACGCGCAAGCGGTCCGGGACCCGATGCATTCCTCCCGATCGTGACTCAAGGCCTGGACACTGAAGCCTTGCCGGCAGGCTTCTGCGCTCCGGCAGCGACGCGCATACGCCAGCGGAGGGATGAATCATCAGGAGATCGCAACGATGACCACAGAGAGTCTGAACTCTGGAGACTTTCGCTCGGCGCTCGGCTCCTTCGCGACGGGCGTGACGATTGTTACGACGACCGCGCCTGGCGGCGTCGACGTCGGCGTTACGGCGAACAGCTTCAACTCGGTATCGCTTGACCCGCCGATGATCCTTTGGAGCATCGGGAAGAACTCCCTCAGTCGGCCGGCTTTTGCCGCTGCGGAATACTTCGCGGTGCATATTCTCGCTTACGATCAACAAAGTCTTTCGAGTCGCTTTTCGCGGCGGGGCGAGGACAAGTTCGCCGGCCTCGACTTAGAGCGTGGCCCAGGCGGCGTGCCGCTGTTGAAGGGCTGCGCTGCGCGGTTCAAGTGTCGCACGGCGTATTGCTACGAGGGAGGCGATCACGACATCATCGTGGGCGAGGTGATCGAGTTCGACCATTTTGACAAGTCGCCACTGCTTTTCCATCGCGGAAAGTACTCCGCCATCGCAACCGGGGCGGCCGGAGAGGCGCCGTTTGCAAGTTCATTCCTTGGCTTCATGCTGGCGCGCGCCGAATATGCGCTGCTTCAGCCCATCCGTCGCGAGCTACAGCGGCTGGATATCAACATTGGCCAGTATTTCGCCCTGTCGGCACTTGGCGTCAAGAAAATGAGCATGACGGAGATCGATGATCTCGGCCGATTATACGATTGCTCTTTTGATCACGCGAGCGCTCTGGAGCTCAAGAGGCGCGCGCTCGTCGATGACGCGCCCGAAGACGGCGGGACAAGACTACAACTCACCCCGCAAGGCCGCAGGCTGATGTGGCAACTCCTGGCGATCGGGAAGGACGCCGAGGCGACGCTGCTCGAACAGTTTGAACCTTGGGAAGGACAGTGGCTGAAAGGCGCCCTGCACCGTATCGGCGGCACGATGCCCTCCATCGCGGCCGAGACCCGTGGCGCGAACTGATCGCGCGGCGACGGGTTGGTCGGACGGTCACGGCACGAATTATCGAGCGGAACAGACCCTTGCGGGAGTTGAGAAGTCGATGTCGGACAAATACGACCTTGTCATTCGCGGCGGCACGATCATTGACGGTAGCGGCGCAGATCCGTTCGTCGGCGACTTGGCGATCTCTGGTCGGCGGATCGTTGCGGTCGGTGCTGTCGCCGGCGCGGGGCGTGAGGAAATCGACGCACGTGGACGCTTGGTCACGCCAGGCTTCGTCGATGTGCATACCCACTACGATGGGCAAATCACCTGGGAAAACCGGCTGATGCCCTCGTCCAATCACGGCGTCACGACCGTGGTCATGGGCAATTGCGGCGTCGGCTTCGCTCCGGCTCGCGAGCATCAGCGTGACATGATGATCAAGCTCATGGAAGGGGTGGAAGACATTCCCGAAGTCGTGATGGCGGCAGGCGTGCCGTTCAATTGGGAGACTTTCCCGGAATACCTGGATGCGCTGGACACGCGTCAGAGCGACATCGACTTCGCCGCGCAGCTGCCGCACTCGCCATTGCGCGTCTACGTCATGGGGCAGCGCGGGGCCGATCTCGAACCGCCCTCCGATTCCGAGCTGGCGGAAATGAAGCGCTTGACGGCCGAGGCTATACGCGCGGGCGCCATCGGCGTGTCGACTTCACTTAACTTGGTGCATCGCTTCCGCGACGGCCGCCCGGCGCCCTCAACGCGAACCGAAGCCCGGGAGGTGCTGGCGCTCGCCGAAGGACTGCGCGAGGCGGGCGCGGGCGTATTCCAGTTGCTCGGCAACAGCGACACGTCGAAGGAGGAGCAATTCGAGATGCTGCGGCGGCTCGCGCGTACTTCGGGTCGGCCGGTGTCCTTCACCTTCGCCCAGTCACCGAAGGAACCCGGCCAGTGGCGCTGGACTCTCGACGCGCTGGAGGAGGCCAATGCGCAAGGGCTGGAAATCCGCGGGCAGGTCATCCCTCGGCCACCGGCGATCATGATGGGGCTGGAGCTGTTGTTCCATCCTTTTGCCTTCCATCCCTCATATCAGCCGCTGATCGACCTCCCCCTTGCGCAGAAGGTTGCGCGACTGCGCGATCCGTCCCTTCGCGCCAAGCTGCTCGCTGAGAAGCCGTCCGATCCCAACCCGCATTTCCTCAACGTCGTATCGGAGCACAACCTGCTCTTCGCGCTGGGTGACCCGCCGAACTACCATCCGCCAGCCGACGAGAGCGTCGGCGCGATCGCCATTCGCCAAGGCAGGGATCCCCTCGATGTGGTCTACGACCTGCTGCTGCGGAACGACGGCCGGGAAATCCTCTACAGGCCGCTCGGCAACCTTGAGGGCGAGCGCTTTGAAAGCGCGGGCCGCAACATGCTCAAAAGTCGCTATACGGTGCTCGGCCTCGGCGATGGCGGCGCGCATTATTCATCGATCTGTGATGCCGCCTATCCAACCTATTTCCTCACATACTGGTGCCGTGACGCGAGCGAGGACCGTCAGGTCGCCCTGCCTGACGCGGTCCATCAACTCACCCGTCAACCTGCGGAAGCGATGAACCTGTTGGATCGCGGACTGATCCGGGTGGGCATGAAGGCGGATCTGAACGTGATCGATCTCGACCGACTTCACCTCTACGCCCCCTCCCCCACTTATGATCTGCCTACTGGAGCCCGCCGGCTCTCGCAGCGGGCCGACGGCTATGACGCTACGATCGTTTCAGGTCAGGTCACCTATCGGAGCGGGGAGCACACCGGCGCCCTGCCCGGAAGATTGGTGCGCGGAGAGCAGGCGCCGGCGAACGTCGCGGGCTGATCCCGCGACCTGGGCGGCGCGCGAACGATGGAGCAAGTCATGGATGTCAGACGCCTGAGTGATAAATTGCCCTTCGGCTGCATGGTTGTCGGTCTCACGGCGGCGGATATCTGTGGTGAGCGGGTCGCCCACGAGTTGAACAAGCTCTGGATCCAGCACGGGCTCATCGTTTTTCGTGACGGGCAATGCGATGCCGATTTCCAGGTCGATCTGTCGCGCTGTTTCGGTGAACTCCAGGTGCACGCGGTCACAGAGATGTTGCATCCCGCTCGTGACGAGCTGTTTGTCGCCAAGACTGACGGTGCGTTGCTTGAGGTCAACGGCGTGGTGCTCGGCGGTTATATCCCCTGGCATTCGGATCAGGTCTTCACGGCGCAGACCAACCATGGCGGCGTCCTGCGCGTCGCGCATCAGCCTGAGGCGGGCGGCGCCACCGGATTTGTCGACCAGATCGAAGCCTATGATGCGCTCCCCCAGGCGATGAAAGACAGGATCGCGGGCCTGGAAGTCGTCTACGTGATGAAGGCTGGCCCTTGCGCGAACTTCCGGTTTTTGCCCAGACAGCAAATCCGCCTGATCAAGGACCATCCCTTCCAGGACAAGGTGAATGCCAGGATTGCAGAGGGCGGCTATCCGCCGGTCGTGCATCCCCTCGTATTCTCTCAGCCCGAAACGGGTCGCAAGGTGCTCAACCTGTCGCCTATGTTCGCCGACCGCATCGTCGGCATGGACCCTGCCGGGAGCGATGCGCTGTTGTGGGCGCTCGCAGACCATCTGACCCACGAAGAGCGGGTCTATGACCACGAATGGCGGCCGGGCGACATGGTCCTATGGGACAACTGGCGGATGATCCACTGCGCCCGCGGCGTGCCAGCCGGCGCCTATCGCGAAGTCCACCGGACGAGCATCGCCGGCGACTACGCCCTTGGACGCGTGCTTGCCCTCGAGGATGCCTGTTCTTGATCCTCAGCTCGCTTTTCAAACCGCCCGAGCGGCTCTCAGCCCCAATGCGGGCCGGCACATGCGTAATGCTTTCAGGCAGGTGGGCGTTCTCGCCCGCGCTCGATGGCCAGGCGCGCCCGCGGCTGCGATCCAGACCGCCGAGCAGCCAGTCGCAGACTGGGTCGGCCCCGGAACAGCCGCATGCCGATATCCCCAGATGAGTGCACCTATGACCTCCCAGAAATTCTCCGACCTGTGCGGAAAGCTGCTCGAGATCGATCCGGCTGGAGACGCCATCGAGTATGAGGGACGTTGGCGCAACTGGGGCTGGGTGCAGAACATAGCGCGGCAGGTTCACGGCCTCTTGGCCGAGTCCGGCGTCGGCCACGGCCCCGTCAGCTTCATCCCGCGCAATCGCCCCTCGGCGCTGGCAGGGCTGGTCGGCTTGCTGACGCAAGAGCGCACGATTCGAATGATTTACGCGTTCCAGTCTCCGACCGCGATCGCCGCGTCCATCGAGAAGCTGGACGCCCCCGCCGTACTTCTGATGGAAGAGGACGTTACGCCAGAGACGCTCGCCGTGCTTGACCGCTGCGGCATGACCGGGATCAGCCTGAGCGACGAGCGTGCGCAGATCGTCGTCGCCGGACGACGCACGGACAATGCACCGCCGGATCCGTCACCCACCATCGACATTCTGACCAGCGGCACCACCGGCCCGCCAAAGCAGTTCCCGATTAATCAGCAGGTATTCGCCCATATGATGCTGAATCAGGGCAGCCCCGTGCTGGCCGATCCTACGGCGCCGCCGTTTCTCATGGCGTTCCCTTTCAGCAATATCGCTGGAATGTCCATGCTCGCGGGCTCGTTCCTGCAAGGTCAGCGTGTAGCCCTGCTCGATCGTTTTTCGATAGACGCCTGGAGACAGTTCGTACGCGAGTACAGGCCGACCACCAGCGGCTTGCCCTCGTCGGCCGTGCCGATGATCCTTGATGCGGGCGTTCCTCGCGAGGACCTCGCGTCTATCCGCTACATCACCACGGGCGCAGCACCGCTCGATCCTGCGATCCAGCAGCGCTTCCAGGACACCTATGGCGCCCGCATATTGCTGATCTACGGCGCCACGGAATTCGGCGGACCCGTGGCGGCCATGACGCCGGCGCTGGATGCCGAGTGGGGTGACGCAAAGCTGGGCAGTTCGGGTCGCGCGCTACCCGGCGCGCGACTGCGCGTGCGCGATCCGAGCACCGGCGAAATCCTTCCAGCAGGACAGGAAGGCCTCCTCGAGGTCGTCTCTCCGCGGATGGGCCCCGAATGGATCAGAACGTCGGATCTCGTCAGGATCGACGAGGATGGTTTTCTCTACTGCATCGGCCGCGCCGACGGCGCGATCATGCGTGGCGGCTTCAAGGTGCTGCCTGAATCTGTGGAGCAGGTGCTGCGCCTTCACCCCGCGGTGGCGGTGGCCGGCGTTGTCGGCGTGGCCGATCCAGTGCTGCATCAGGCGCCGGCCGCGGTCATCGAGCTGCGCCCCAACGTCAGCCCGCCGACCATCGAAGAGCTGAAACGGCACGTGCGGGATCATCTGCCGTCGCCGCATGTGCCGGTTCACTGGCGTTTCGTGCCGTCCGTGCCGCTGAACAGCGCCTATAAGATCGACCGGGGGCGCCTGCGCCAGCTCTTCGAGGCCGGCTAGTGTCCCAATTCCGAGTTTCGCCGCGCGCGCCTGTCGAAGCTCAGGCGGCGGCCGCTTGATTTTTCGCCGGAAGGCCACCTTGCCCTCGGCCGAGAAGCCGACCAGGTGAAAAATCTGTTTGCCGATATCGATGCCGAGCACCGCCGGGGCGGGCGAGACCCATGCCCGGGACAATCCATGACGGCTCCCCTGTGGAGCTGACTCTCCGCAAGACGAGCCGTCCCGCGGGTGCAGCCCGTCGATCCTATTCGGTGACCATTGTCACAGGCCGACTCCACTGGTATCTGTCAATCGACCGTTAGGAAATTGAGAGGGTGCGGCGAGCAAGGAGAGGCTTCCCGCGTTCTCCGGCTCGGCGCGATCGTGCGCAGCACCGCACTAGGGAAAGGGATGACGTGACCTGGGCCCATCAGGACAAATGCGCGATCGTCGGCGTCGGGGCGACCGACTACTATCTGCGCGGAAAGAGCTGGCCGCGGACGATGAACGACATGGCCGGCGAAGCGATCCTTAAGGCCTGCGATGACGCCGGCATCAGCGTCAAGGACATCGACGGGTTCGCCTACTACGCAGGCGCGAGCGCCGGGTACGTCGACAAGTTCGACAGCGGTTCGTTGATGGAGACGCTGGGCATGCAGCAGGTGTCCTTCACCGCGGCCCTGACGTCGGGTGGCGGCGGCTCCGCAGGCGGTGTCGGACTTGCGACCGCCGGGCTGATGAACGAAGACTGTCGGTACGCGGTCACGGTCATGGCCGTACAGCAAACTCCCAATGCGCGGCTCGGCACGATCTTCGGCTCGATGAAGCCCGACCCGGAGAACAGCTTTCTCCAGCCTTCGGGTCTAATCGGCCCCGGCCACTTGATGAGTGTGCTGGCGCGCCGGCACATGCACCTCTTCGGTTCCACCGAGGATGCTTTCGCCGAGATCGTCATGGCTTCGCGCCAACATGCGCTCAACCGGCCGAAGGCGATCCGGCGGACGCCGCTCACGAAAGAAGACTACCTCGCCTCGGTGATGTTGGCCGACCCGTTGCGGCGGCTCGATTTCTGTCTGGAAACCGATGGCGCCGTCGCCGTCATCACCACGACGGCCGAGCGCGCGAAAGACTGCCGGCAGAAGCCGGCCTATATCCACGCCTGCGCGCACGGAGCGTCGCGGGCCTGGGGCCGCGCGTTCGGTTGGATGGGCATGCCTGATCCGGAGTTTTCGAGCTCGGGCCATCAGTTCGTCGGCGACCGGCTCTGGGCGCAATCCGGTCTGAGCGCCGCCGATATGGACGTGGCGATGATCTACGACCACTTCAGCTCGATGGTCCTAGCGCAGCTCGAGGATTACCGCTTCTGCGAACGCGGCGAGGGCAACGACTATGTGCTGGCCGGAAAGACCCGGTACGATGCCGCCACCGGCAAAGGGGTGAACGGCGGCGTACCGGTCAACACCCACGGCGGCCACCTCAGCGAAGCTTACATCATCGGCATGACGCACGTTGTCGAAGGCGTGGAACAGGTGCGTGGCAGCGCCATCAACCAGGTTGCAGATTGTGAGTTCGCACTGGTGACCGGAGGCCCTGCCCCCATCCCGATCTCCGGCCTGATCCTGAGGAGAGGCTAATGCCCGAACGCATCATCTATGGCCCGGCGCGGGTGCTGCCGGGAGAGCAGATCAGCATCTCCACCAATCCCGATACTGAGCCGTACTGGCGAGCGGCCAAGGAGCACCGCCTCACCGCCTGCCAGTGCGCGTCCTGCGGAGCCTTCCGCTCGCCACCCACGCCGTATTGCCCGGTCTGCTCGAGCAAGGCCAAGGCTTGGCCGGACCTGCCTGGCGGCGGCGCCGTATTCAGCTACGCCATCTGCAACAAGAATCCGGCCAATGGCGAGGACTTCGTGTACGTTCCAGTGGTCGTGGAGGTCGACGGAGCTCCGGGCGTGCGTCTGGTCGCCAACCTGACGGGCTGCAACGCAGAAGACGTCCATATTGGCATGAGAGTGACAGTCGAATGGACCGAGATCCAGGACGGCTGGGTTCTGCCCAACTTCCGCAAGGCGTGATCGTCCGACGCCGGCCGCCAGGGCTCACGCAACCAGATGCGCACGGGCAGGGCTCAGTCGGCCGGACTCTTCGATCCGGAAGACGGGCGTCCGGTCCGCGCCAGCCCCAAGTGCTACAGCCGCGTAGTCTGCCAGCGGTCGGTACGCTGCGCCTGGCTAGGCGATCGCGAAAGCGCCTTGCGGGGATGACGAGCTCAGCCCATCTGGAAGCTACAAAACCATGAGCCTTCACGGTCACTACGATCCCGACAATGTCTTCGCGAAAATTCTTCGCGGGGAGCTTCCGTGCCATCGGATCTATGAGGATGACGATGTGCTCGCTTTTCTTGACGTGTTCCCGCAATCGCGAGGGCATACTCTCATCGTTCCAAAGCGCAGCCGCGCGCGAAATCTCCTCGAGCTTGAAGACGGCGAGATCGCACCGCTTTTCACCCGCGCGAAGATGCTGATGGACCTGCTCGTCGCGGAACTCGATCCCGTGGGCGTCCAGCTGCTGCAGTTCAACGGCGGCGACGGCGGCCAATCGGTGTTCCACGTCCATGTCCATCTGGTGCCGCGCTGGGCGGGGCAACCGCTCGGGCTCCACGCCCAGGTCCCTGGCGACCCCGAGGAACTTGCGGCCTTGGCCGTTCGGCTGAGAGAACGCCTCGCTCGCACGGCCCAATTACAGGACTCGGCGCAATGAGCGCCCCCCAGCAATTTCCGATCGCCCGCCAGTCGGCTGGCGTCGCCCCGCCCCGCCGGCCCGGATCGGTCCGACGAACGACGTCGATCGATTCGACCTGGCCCGACGGCGCCGCTGCGCCCTGGATCATGGATGGGCGTGCGCGCGACATTCTCACCCCCGCCGACGGCTCCGATCCTGTCGTCCTCGATGAGGCCGGTTATCGCCTCCGAATATCGCCTTTGCGTGAAATCCTCGAGCTTGCGACGCAACCGCTGGACGAACGTACCGAACAGCTCATCGGCGTCCGCGCCGGCGGAGAAAGCCGGCGACGCATCGTTTCGACAATCGGAGACCGGGCTGGCACGCCGCTCTATCAGATACTGGATGATTTCGCCGGGGCCAGCCTCGTCGCGCGCTGGATCTGGTCACAGTGGCACGAGGATTGGCAGGCATTCGCAAATGCTCCCGAGCAGCAGCAGTCCCACGGACGCAAGGGCGAGATGCGGGACATCTGCACCGGCTTCGCCGAAGGATCCTCGGCCCTGGGGCCCGACGGGTTGGGAAGCCGAAACTTCTTAGACCCGGCGCGCGTCGGCCCGTTGGAAAATCCGGACGATCCCGCGGGATGGCACGCGATGCCGACGCAGACAGGACCCGCCATGCGGCGCGCCCGGCGCATCGACGTCTGGCGTGAAGCCGATCTGCTTATGGTGGACGCCGGCTTCCAGGACAGCGGCACCTCGCCTTCGGGTGGCCGCCGTGGAGTGCACGAATACCGCGTCTACGCGGAGATCGACGCCGACAGTGGAACGCTCTTGTCGCTACAAGCGCTGCCGCTCATCCTCCCGTTTCCCGAGTGTCCCGGGGCCTCGGTGAAGGCCGCCCGCATGGTGGGCCACACGGTGGAAGGGTTCCGCGACTCGGTTCTCGAAACCTTACCGGGAACCCTGGGCTGCACGCACCTCAACGACGTGCTCCGAGGGCTCGCCGATGTGCCTGCAATCGCTCGCCACCTGGACTATCGTCAGCCATAGCGGCGGGCAGACGGCTTCGGTTTACGGTAGCGGGACCAGAAGCGGGGCCGAGCGCGCCGGTCCGTTCGGCGCACTGCAGCAGCCAGCGCGACGGCTTTGGATTTGGGGCCAGCCGGCGGGCCCAGCACCCGCTGACGGGAGGCGCCCAGGCGCCGACCAGATCCAGCGGCTCGCGCTGCTTCGCACAGGCTTGGTCCGCCGCGATGATACCCCGTCCATAGCGATGATCTCCGGTTCGACCTCGCCCAAGCTCAAGTCACGAGGGAGACAGGCAGCGCCCCTTGCGATTTCGACTTCCAATCGTTAGATTGAACCGTTTGAAGCATCTGGTGGCCCGCACGGATTTTCGCGCGCAATTGGGCGGTGCGGTGATGGGAGAAGGCGTTGAATCTGGAATTGACGCAGGAGCAGCAAATGCTGCGCGACAGTCTAGAACGACTGCTCCAGAAGGAATCGACGTCTGCGCGTATCCGCGCTGCCGAACCTTTGGGTTTCGATCGCGCGCTCTGGGCCGAACTGGTCGCGCTCGGGTTGCCGCTGATGCGGGTTCCCGTCGACGCGGGCGGAGCCGGCCTCAGCCTGTTCGATGCGGTGCTGGTCGCCGAGGCGGCCGGCGCTTACCTCGCGTCGGCGCCGCTGCTGGAGAGCATCGTCGCCAGCCAGATGCTGGCCAAGGTTGCCGGCAGCTCAGCTGAACCACTGCTGGGCGCCGTCGCCGAGGGCGGCAAAATCCTCACCCTGGCCCTCCACCCAATCACCTCGGCGGCGCCGCAACTGGTGCCAGCAGGCGCCATCGCCGACTGGGTCATTTGCGCGGACGCCGAAGCGGTCTACCTCGTAGAGGCGCCGGCGAAGACGCAGGCCTCGCCAAATATCGGGTCGCTTCCCATTGCATCGCTGGCGCTGGACGTGACGGGCGCCACTGTCCTTGCGCGCGGCGCCGACGCCCTCGCGGTTTGGTCGGCCTGTGTCGACGAGTGGAAGCTGCTGGTCGCGGCGGCTGTCGCGGCGATCGGCTACCGGACCTTGAGCGAGGCTTCCGCCTACGCCAATGAACGCAAAGCGTTCGGCCAGCTCATCGGCAGCCATCAAGGGCTTGCTCACCCGCTCGCCGACGCCGTCACCGACGTCGAGGGCGCAAAGCTGCTATGCTGGCGTGGGGCCGCCGAGCGCGACGGACCGACTCGATCTGCGTACATTTCAGCGGCATCCTGGTGGTCCACGCGCGCCGCGTCCGTGGCCGCGATCCGCGCGATGCGAACTTACGGCGGCTATGGGATGTCGATGGAGCACGACGCCCAACTCTATTTCCGCCGCGGGCGGGCGTGGGCGCTGTTGATCGGCGACCCCGCGGCAGAGTTGGACCTGCTCGGCGATCGGCTCTGGGGCGGCCGCGCCGATCCAGCGCCGGATATCGGCGAGAGCGGCATCGACTTCGGCTTCGGCGAGGCGGCCGAGGCCTATGCCGCCCGGGCGCGCGCCTTCTTCGCGGCGCGGATGACCCCGGAGATGCGGACCTTCACGCACGACACCGACGACGGCAACCATCCTTTCAATGCCGAGCTCGCCAACGCGGGTTTTCTCTACGCGGACTGGCCGGAGGCCTACGGGGGCGCCGGTCGCAGCCCATACGAAATGGGCGCGCTCAACGAAGTCTATACCGAGTTCGAGTGGCCGAAGATTCCCGCCACGGTCACGCACATGATCGGAAAGATCATCATGCACTTCGCCTCGGAGGAAGTGCAGCGAGAAGTGCTGCCGCGCCTTGCGTCCGGCAAGGCGTACGCTGCGCTTGGCTATTCGGAGCCCTCTTGCGGATCGGACATTTTCGCGGCTGCGACGCGCGCGGTGCGTGACGGCGACGACTGGATCATTGATGGCCAGAAGATGTTCACCAGCCAAGGGCATCTGGCAGATTACGTGCTGCTGATCGCGCGGACCGACCCCGATCTGCCCAAACATGCCGGCCTCACCCTGTTCCTCGTGCCGACGGCCAGTCCGGGCTACGAAGTTCACGAGATCAAGACCCTTGGGGGCGAGCGGACCAACATCACCTATTACACAAACATGCGCATCCCGGACCGCTATCGCATTGGCGACGTGAACGGCGGAACCAAAGTCCTCGGCACGGGCCTCAAGCTTGAACAGGGCGGCGGCGAATTCTTCGTCAGCGCCTTGCGCATTATGCTCAAGCACGCTTTGCAGTGGGCCGCCGCCGCCGGGCCGGACGGCGCCAAGCCAATCGATTCGGTGAGAACCCGTGCGCGCATCGCCGCCTCGCACGTGCGCATGTTGGTCGCCGATGTCCTCGACAAGCGCTGCCAGTGGGCTTTTGCGACGGGGACCCCCGGCAAACACTTTGGCCCCATGGCTAAGCTATTCGCCTCGGAAGCGCTCGTCTCCTGCTCGACCGACCTGGTGGACTTGGCCGCGCCCTGGTCGCTGTTGCAGGCGCACACCGATCTCGGCGTGGTCGAGCTCGAGAGCCGCAAAGCAATTCAGGCGACCATTTATGGCGGCACGAGCGAAGTGCAGCGCAGCATAATTGCCGAATCGGCGCTGAACCTTCCGCGAACCCGCAGCTAGGAGAACCGCCCTGGAACCTGATCTTCTGAGGACTGAGCACGGAGCGGTTCTCGAACTCGTTCTGAACCGGCCGACCAAATACAACGCCATCAACCGGGCGATCGCCGACGGCATGAACGATGCGCTGGCCGAGCTCCGCGATCGCAGGGACCTTCGTGTGCTCCTTATCCGGGCTAACGGAAAGTATTTCTCCGCCGGCGCTGACATCACCGATATCAAGAGGCCGGAGTCTCATGGCAGCTCTTCTGCCGATCGAACCTGGTATCGTCAGGGACACGGCAGCTTCCACCCGCTGTTCGACGAGATGGAGGCCATCGAGAAACCCATCGTCGTCGCGCACCAAGGACCCTGTTTCGGCGGCGCCTTCGAGATGTCGCTGTCGTGCGATTTCCGCCTTGGCGCCGCTTCGGCCACCTATCGCATGCCGGAAATCGACATCGGGTGCATTCCCGGTTCGGGCGGCACCAGCCGGCTGACGCGCCTCATCGGGCCGCACTGGGCGCGGTGGTTTGTCCTCGCGGGGGAAACCGCGACCGCCGATCAGGCCCTAAGCATGGGTCTGCTCCATGCCGTATATTCCGACGCCGAGTTCGAGGACCGTGTCCATAAATTCTGTGCTAGGCTGGCGGCGCTTCCGCCCGAAGCCGTCGCGATTTCCAAGCTCTCGATCGAGCTGACCGCTGATCTCGAGCGCCACCAGGCCCGCAACGTCGAGCGTCTCGCGAACAGCGTCCTGTTCCTCGGCGATGAGCACAAGAACCTTATCGCCGCCATGATCGAACGCCTTTCGAAGAAGTGAACACCCAAGCTAAGGATCCGAACCATGAACGACCTGACTTCATTCTGGCCAAAGAACCGGGTCCTCTCGAAGGGGACCTGGACTCCTCCCGCAGGAACGCGGTTCGTCTCGGCGGACGACCATCTGATGGAGGTTGCACATCTGTGGGAAGATCGCCTTCAGGGCGCCGACAAGGATCGCGCTCCGAAATTCTGGCAGGACGAGCAAGGCATCTTCCAGCTGGAAGTCGACGGGGTCTCCTACAACACCCCCGGCTTCGACCTTTCGTTCCCCGAAGGGCGCCCCGGTTACTGGGACACGCAGAAGCGCCTGGAAGACATGGATGCCGAAGGGATCGACGCATCGATCACGTTTCATTCGCGCGCTGCGTCGCTCGTCCGGATGCAGGACAAGGACCTGTGGTTCAAGTGCATTGACGTGTTCAATGAATGGCTGGCCGAATGGCGGATGGCGGCGCCGAAACGGCTCTTCCCGGTCGCGTACCTGCCCACGTTCTACAAGCCCGAGATGACACGTGACTACATGCAGAAGCTGAAGGACCTCGGCTTCAAGGCTGTGGAAATCCCCTCGGCGCCGCGGGGCGTGCGCTACAACGGCAAGGAGATGCTGCCCATGTGGGAAGCCATTGCCGAAGCCGGCATGCCGCTGTCGATCCATATCGGCGTGTCGATCGAATATACGGGCGCAGGCGCGCTGGCCATCAACCTCAACCGCAACCTGCAACCGTTCAACGCACTCTTCGGTCAGCTCGTGTTTTCGGGGCTGTTCGACAGGTTCCCGGACCTGAAGGTTGTCTTCACAGAGGGCGGCGCAAGCTGGGTCGCGCCGACAATTACCGGCGCTGATAAGATCTACCGAGATTATATCTCGGCCATCCGGCCACGAATTGAGCATAAGCCCAGCTATTACTGGCATAAGAACTGCTGGACGACCTTCATGGACGATCCGGTGGCGCTCGATCTGCTTGACTGGATCGGCGTAGACAAGCTCATGTGGTCAGTGGATTACCCGCATCCGGAGGGCGTGTTCGGCGAGTCGATGCAGATCGCCAAACAGATCTATGACAAGGCTGGCGAAGAGAGTTTCAAGAAGATCGTGGGCGGAACCGCAGCGAAGCTTTGGGGCATCTGAGCCGACCCGCCTTGACGACCGCGAGGCCGCCGCCGAGATGAGTGGCGGAGCACGGCCTCGCCTCCTCGCCGAGCTCAACCCCTGGCCGGAAAATCGAACGTGAATCGCATCGTTGTTGTTACCGGCGCCGGCAGCGGCCTCGGCGCGGCTACCTGTGCGGCGCTGGAGGCGGACGGCGATCGCGTGATCCGCGTCGATCTCGCCGGCAGCGAGGTCAACGCCGATTTGTCCTGCCCGGAAGGGCGGCAGGAAGCGCTTGGCCGGATCAAGGAACTCTCACCACAGCGTGTCGATGCGATCATCACCTGGGCAGGCGGCGGCGGCGCGACCGTGGACCTGCTGCGGGTGAATTACTTCGGCACGGTCGATCTCGTGGAGGGGCTGCACGAACGTCTCGCCATGTCCAACGCGCCCCGGGTCGTCGTGACGAGTTCGCGAATGTCGTTGGAATCCCGTGACGAGACGCTGGTGGAACTGCTGCTCTCAGGTCGGGAGGCCGACATCGTCGCCGCCTACGGGGACGAATCCACACCGCTCAGCTACTACATTGCCGCCAAGACTGCGGTGGTGCGGTGGATGCGCAGGACCGCGATCCTGCCGAAGTGGAACGGCCCCGGAATCCACATCAACGCTATTGCGCCGGGCTTCATCGAAACACCCCGCACGCGCGCAGGCATGGTAGATCCCGATACGGCCCGCTGGATGCTCGCTATGCATCCCCAAGCCGAAGAGGTCCGTTCGCAGGCCACCGAGATTGCTGTGCTGGCCCGGTTCTTGGCGTCCCCCGAGAACAGCCTCTTGATCGGCCAGTGCATTTTCGCCGATCGCGGCACGGAGGCGATCCTGCGCGGCGATCGCATTTGGTAGCCGCGGCGACGCAGACCGCGCCTCAGGCTCGCACGTTGCTTTGTTGCAGTCGGCAGGGCGCGGCTCCGTCGCCGGGTTCATTCATCCAACGCGAAACCCGCTTTCAGCCTTTCGAGCGCATGTTCTCCATAAACAGATAGCAGCGCTTTCGTCAGGTCGGGCTGCCCGCATTGTTCAATGCCCCCATCCACCGCGAAGCTTTGCCCGGTTATGTACCCGCTTTCCGGACCAGCCATGAATCGAAGGGCTGCCGCCACTTCGTGAGCCTCACCGCAGCGGCCGAAGGGGATTCGCTCGAGGAAGCGGTCCATCGTGTCCTGATCGGCGAACATCCCCTGTGTGGCGTCTGTCCGCGTGAAGCCGGGACGCACGCAGTTGACCCTTATGCGGGCCGCCGCCAGCTCGATCGCGACGGTCCGGACCAACTGCTCAAGTGCTCCCTTGGCGGCGCAATATGTCGATGAGTAGCGCAATGGAGTTGTCGCGGCGGCCGTCGAGACGCAGACGATCGAGCCCCCCCTTCCGCCCTCGGCGATCAGCGGCGCGCCATAACGTATTGCAAGGAACGCGCTCAGAAGGTTTCGGTCGAGATCCTCCTGGAAAGTCGCCAAATCATGCGTCAGGAAGGGCCTGAAGTGCGATCCACCGACAACGGTTATGACGATGTCGAGGCGTTGCTGGAGTTCGAAGGCGGTCTGGAGGGCCATTCGCACGCCCACTTCCGTGGTTGCATCGCCACTGAAGGTCTCGACCTGTCCGCCCGGACATGCTTCGAGCAGCTTGTCGCGGGCTGCCGACAGCAACTCCACCCGCCGCCCTACGATCATCACCCGCGCGCCGTCGTGAACGAGCAATTCGGCGGTGGCCAGCCCCACGCCCGCTGTGCCACCCAAAACGATCGCCGTTTGTCCCGACAGTGGTTTCGAGCGCATCCGATTTCCTTTGTATTGGGGTGTGTCGTCAGCAGTTTCCGACAATGGCCTCAATGGCCGTGACCGAACTCACGCGACGCGCGAAATTCGTTATCAATGGCATCCGCATAGGTCATGCCGAAATTCTCATCAATGAGCTTGTTGTATGCAGTGAGTATCTTGCGATCGTGTTTGGCGATATCCTGAGCCAGCGATTTTGCCGCATCCATTAGCTCGCCCGGCTCGACCAGCCTGTTGACCAAGCCCCACCGTTCGGCCGTCACCGAGTCGATCAATCGGCTGGAAAGACACATCTCCTTCGCCCGGGCGACACCGATAAGATGCGGCAGGAGTGAGCTGAGCAGCGCTCCAGGGAGAATTCCGACGCGAGCATGGGCGTCGCCGAACCTCGCCGTTGTCGAAGCGATGCGGATGTCACAACAAAGCGCCAGTTCGAGGCCTCCGGCAACCGCTACGCCATTGATTGCGCCGATCACCACGCCATCGAAATTCGCCATGCCGAAGCGTGTATGACCCGGGCCTTTGGAGTCATCGCCCGAATCCTCGACGGCCACACCGGCGGCGAGTTCCTTCATATCCAAGCCCGCACAAAAGGCCCGTTCGCCCGTTCCCGTTAGGATGACGGCGCGCACGTCCTCACCAAATCCCGCAAACGTCTGTTCAAGTGCTTGGAACATGGCGCGTGTCAGGGAATTCATCGCGTGGGGCCGATTCAACGTGACGATTGCCACAGGGCCATCCCGAGTGACGATCAGCACGGGTTCTTCTTGAGCTGATTCAGACATCGAATTTTCTCCGGTAGGGGTTGATCGTCATATTTCTGCGGCGGCGGCTCCGCCCAAGAATAGCAAGGCCGGCCCAATCAGGAGACCTTCAGTCCTCGATGGCAGGGCGTGAATGGTTCACGTGCGCGACGAACGTCACGGTCCTGGTCGGATCGCAAAACGCGCCAATCGCCTCATCGAGCGCCGTATGGCTGTGCGCGTCGCGAGAATGAGCGGCAAGCGCCTCGGGATCGGCGAACCAGGTCTCAGTGACGAGATCGAAGACGAGCTCTGCAGGCGCAGGCTCGACGACGCGATTGGCTACGGAGCGGCGAACCTGCTCAGCGGCGGGACCGTGGACATCCCGCTCCGCCTGGCGTTCGCACCAGCGACTGAAGGTGGCCTCCTGCCCAGCGCCGCCTGCGAACTTGAGAAACCGCAAGATCAGATGCCGCGTCAACGGGCCGGGCTTGCAGACATGCTCGCGCGTGACGAGGGTGGAGTCCTTAATCGGCCCGGAGAAGGTGGCGAGTTCGTCGGGCAACATGATGTCGCGGTGCTCAGGCTCCTCGAAAACACCGTAGCCGCCCGCGCGGTCGACGAGGCCCAGCAAATTGGCGCCGTCGAACGCGGCGGTTGCATCGGCAGGGCCCGCGTGATCGGAGCGCGCGCACTGTACGACCTGGGTGAAATACGGGCGGATCCGCTGCGTCGTCCCGGTCAGAGCGGAATGCTGCTTCCATCGTTCCCGGAACTGCTCGGGGCTGAGCGCCGGATTTCGACGGACAAGATAGATCGACTTGTACATGATCCCTCACTCCTGCGCGGAAAGCCGAGACCCGTTAGGGCAAGTAGCGTGACCACTCGAATGGCACGAGCGTGTGGAACGGGGCGGCGAAGAGCGCCTTCACCGCGCCCCCGGCCCAGCGCGCTTCGAGCGTGGGGCGCAACGCCTCGGCCGTCGCGACAGGATCATCGTCAAGGTAGCAGACCGTGATTTGCCGGCCTTGCGCGGAGCCTTCGAAGGGGGCTGGAAAATCGATGCCGCCAAACCACCACACCCCGGCTACGCCCGGCGTATCGATCAGATCGTGTGGCGGCTGAGCCCCTTCCTCGATGATGAGATAGGCGCCTAGCGTCGGCCGCCACGGGATGACATCGGCGCCGGCGACGACCCTGGGCGCAGCGATCCTGCCGGCGCAGTCCCCGACGAGGAAACCGACCGGCGGCAGCTTCGGCTCGAACCGTCCATTGTCGCACAAGGCGACATAGAGCGCATGGAACGACGGGATAGAGGCAGGTCCGGTGAACATGTAGGCGACGACGTGGTCGACGCCGTCGAATTCCGGCGAACTTGCTGCGCGCGCGGCGCGGCACGCGCGTGTCGATACGACCCGCATCGAGTGACGCAGGCCGGCGATCCGGTGCTGCTCGGGCCGGTGATCCATTGTGTGCCACCTCAGATATTCGACGTCCTTGCCGGCTGGCTCACGTTTCGACAGCGACAGGAAGATCAAGCTGGCGTCGGTATTTCCGGTCGCCAGGATGGCTGGACAGGCGTCGGATGGGGTTCCCGAGAATGGCGTTTGCATCTGTTATCCTTCTGCCGCGCCCTTATGCGACATGACAGGCCTGCATCATCATCGTCCGGCGTCGATCCACAATCCGCCGTCAGCCATGAAGGTGTGACCGGTCAAAAACCGGCTATCATCGCTGGCCAGGAACAAGGCGACGGGCGCTATGTCATCCTTCGGAGAGCCGTAGCGGCCGAGGGCCGCGCGCGGCGCAGGTGCAAGGCCCCGGTCCAGCGCGTATTGCAAAGGCTCCGTGAGCGCCATCGGACAGATCGCGTTGACGGTGATGCCATCGGCCCCCCATTCCCGGGCGGCGCAGCGCGTAAGCGCCCGGATCGCTTCTTTCGCCATGGCGTAGGGCGAATAGAACGCGACGCCCGCGACTCCAGCCGCCGAGCCCATGTTGATAATCCTGCCCTCGCCTCGCACGACCATGCCGGGTTGGCACAGTTGCATGAAGCGCAGAGCCGCCAATGTCCCGGCCATCTGAGTGGCGACCTGGTCAGGCGTGACATCGACCACCCGTGCGCTTATGCCTCTCGTATCGTGGGCGTTGTTCACCAGGACGTTCACTTCACCGAACCTTCCGATGACCGCTTCAACGCAGCGTTCGACCTGGTCGAGTCTGCCTATGTCGCAGACGAAACCCTCTGCATTTCCGCCCGCCTGGCGAATGGACGCGACAACGGCCTCGACGTTTTCGGCGGTGCGTGAAACCACCGCGACCGAAGCGCCTTCTACCGCGAACAGCTCAGCAATCTCGCGGCCGATTCCGCGTCCAGCGCCGGTCACGAGCGCCACCTTGCCGGATAACCTCGTCATCGCCTGTCGCTCCTCGGAAAAGTCGAGACATGTGGCTCAGCCCAGTCAGCGCACGATGTTCTTGGAGTAGAAGATCGGCAGATCGAGTTGTCCGTAGATGCCGGGTTGTGCGTTGCAAACGACGTTGATCGCGTTAATCGGGTGGAGCGCGGTGACGGAGCAGCCATCGTAGAGACCGAGCGCCATCTCCGTGTGGTAGCTTGGCGCGCCGGTGATCGTGATCTGGTACCCGCATTCGGCATCCTTCATCGGCTGCTCGAACTCGGGTCCTGCATCGCGATGGATCCGCTCGATCTTGCGGTAGACGATCAGCGGCTTGCCCTTGTACACGCCGGTCATTGTCCAGCGTATGGCCGAGGTGTGGCCGGACTTGATCTCGCCGAATGCCGCCTGGAACCCGTAGTCCAGCCCAGCGGTCTCCCAGCTCGAGGTAATCTCGTCGAGCTTGACCCCAAGGTAGTCGGCGATGCCCCAAAGCGTGCTTTCGTGCCAAGCGCGCCCGACATCGTCGGTGTACATCTCGGGCAAATGGTCGAGCGGCATGTTGAAGCCATATTGGGCCATAGAATCGACCCCCGCATATTTTTGCAGGTCTGCGATTTCAGCCACCTTGACACACTCAATCTGGCCCGCCCCCGAAAGCAGCGAGAACAAGTGGCCGATCGTCATATAGCCTGGGTCGGTGCCGCCGCAGAAAATTGACGAGCGCCCGTTTGCGCAGGCCGCCGCGATTGGTTCGACGAACTGCTGGCGGCCGTAGCGCGGCGCGATCAGGTCCATCAGCGCCGGCGTCACGCAGTTCGTGCCGGCCTCCAGGAACGGGACCACGTCCGCCACGCACTGCGCCTCGCGATGCGCATAGTTACCCTGATAGACTAGGCAGTCCGCCTTGAGCGCCAGCAACGCGGCGACGTCATCGGTCGCGATGATCCCTGTCTGGCGCATCCCCGCGATCTCGCCCGCATCGCGCCCCACCTTGTCCGGCGACCAGGCATGCAGCCCCACGAGCTCGTATTCGGGATGATCGATCAAGGCCCGCAGGCCCGGCATCCCGATCGGCCCGGTACCCCACACCACCACACGCTTCCTCGCCATCCCGTTCTCCTCTTCGCCAGCGATTGATCGCGCCCACCATGATCACGCAAACGGAGTGGGCGGCTGGATGCCGACCCAGGGTAATGGGCGGGTGTCGATTTCCGAAACTCGAGCTGGAATGAATTACACTCTTGATAACCAGATCCTGCGGCGTCCCAGTCGGACCACATCCGACATGGGAGACGTCACGGCTTCGCGCACCGCCCCGGGCGCCTCAGGCGGCGAGTTTCACGACGGCCGGGTCGTTGGCCCTCGTGGGTCACGCAAATACGTCTACGCCGCTACGTGCATGAATTAACTGAGGAACCTCTCCACCCGATTGCTTCCAGATCGAGGCCGGGGTTGACGGCCGGGACGCGTGGCCTCGCGTGAAGCGGTGGCGATCCCATGCTCGGCCTCCGACGCAAGTGAACCCTGATCCGCCCGCTAGCGCCCAAGCCTTACCCGTTCACGAGCTTACCGAGGGCATGCCACAATCACCCGCGCAGCCGCCGATCCTGTCGAGGAGCGCCACCATGACTCAATGCACACACGAGCGTAATCTTACGGAAGAGTTTAAGTCGTTGGGCCGACAGTTGAGCAATTGGGGAAAATGGGGGCCGCACGATCGGCTCGGCACGCTGAACTACATCACACCCGATCGCCTCGTCGCCGCCGCAGCCAATATCCGCCGCGGAATCATCTTCGACCTCGCGGTCCCGCTGCGAAACGATGGCATCCAACCCGGCGGCTTCAGAAACAACCCGCAACACTTCATGGTTGCGACGCCCGCCGACATGGCGTCCCGCGAAGACGGCCTGGAGGTGTCGGACGACTGCATAATCATGCCGCTGCAGGCCGCCACGCAGTGGGATGGTCTCGGGCACGTCGGCTATGACGGCCTGATGTATAACGGCGTGCATTCCAGCTCGATCACCAGCCGGGGAGGATCTCGCGAACTTTCCATTCATCAGGTCGCCGAAAAGGGAATTGCCGGCCGAGGCATATTGCTGGACATCGCAGGATCCCAGGGGGTGGATCGCTTGCCTGGTGATTTCGTGATCGAGGACAGCCACCTGGAGAGCGCCGAGGCGCGCCAGGGCGTGCGTGTACAGTCGGGCGATATTCTCCTGATACGTACAGGCTGGATCCGCAACTACACGGTTGACGCTTCCGTCGCCGGGTACTGGAACGGCAATCCTGGCCTTCATTTCAGGACGGCCGAGTGGCTCCATCGCCGGGAAGTGGCCGCGGTGGCCTGCGACAACTGGAGCGTCGAATATCTCGCTCCGATAACGGCGAATATGGCCTTGCCCTTTCACTGCATCGCGATCCGCGACATGGGCATGACGCTGGGCGAGATTTTCGACTTCGAAGCACTTTGCCAGGACTGCGCATCGGATGGAGTCTGGACATGCTTCTTGACCGCCCCGCCCCTGAAGGTGGTGGGCGGCGTCGGCACCCCTGTGACGCCCCTGGCGATCAAATGACCGGCCGCGGGCCGTCCTGGCTGATGATCCCGCTCCGGCCAGGGACAATCACGCCGGCAGCCCCCGCAGCCAGCCGTCGAGGCGATCAATCATCGCCATTCTGGTCGATGCGAAGGTGTGGCGGTGGCCCGCATTCCGCGGGATGTGCAAGGTCGCGGTCGCCTCAGCGAACCAGTACGGTCTTGAGGTGGAGGAACTCGTCGATCCCCGCCTTACTCCCTTCTTTCCCATAGCCGCTCAAACCGAGGCCGCCGAATGGGGCGTTGTAAGTGAGCGGGTCACCGCCATTCACGCCGACTGTTCCCGACCGCAGCTGGCGGACCAACTGTTAATCTGCATGATATATTGCTTTCGTTTAACCGCGCACGTCCTGCGGCGACTGCCTGTCACCAGGCGATGTTCAATTTCTCAGGCGACAAGATATTCCCGGCCCAGGTCGGCATTCCGTCATTGGGGTCTCCGACCAGATGAAACGGGGGAATGAGGTCGAACCAGCTATTTATGGCGATCCCCAGTTCACGGCGCGCCAAGGGAGCGCCCAAGCAGTGATGTATTCCATAGCCGAAACCCAGATGGCTTGCCGGCCGATCGATATCAACCTTATCAGGGTTAGGGAATTCATCGGGGTCACGGTTGGCCAATTCAGTAGCAAGGGTGATCATATCTCCTTTTCGGATCGTGATACCCTCGACTTCGAAGTCTTCGAGCGCCGTTCGCGAACTGCTCACGACCGAATATGCGCGAATCAGTTCTTCCACGGCCGCCGGAATTAGCGACCGGTCCGCCCGCAGTCGATTTTGCAGCGCGGAATTCATCGCTAGATAGCGGAAGTCCCAGCCGAGCGATGCGGCCACTGTGTCCATTCCGCCAACCCAGACATTGAAGGCGAGAGAAAATTTCTCTTCTGCGGTGATCGACCTCCCGTCGATGCGCGCCTTGACGATGGTGGAGATGAGGTCGTCGCGGGGCGCCGCCTCCGCGATCTTGATCTGCCCCTCGAGATATTGCTTGATCGCGGACAAGGCGCGGCCCTTCTCCGCTGGATCCGGATGGTAGGTGATCGTCGTGGCAAACCCGTTCAGCAAGTCGATGTCTTCGAGCGGGAGCCCCATCAGCCTCAAGAACACCCCGACTGGAAACTTCCGAGCATAGTCGGCCATGAACTCACACCCAGCCTGCGGGCGCACGGCCTCGACCAGATCATCCGAGAGGCGCCGCATCGAAGGCGCCAGCGCCTCGAGAGAGGTGTAAGAAAAGAACGGGCGAAGCACCCCGCGATAGCCCAAATGATCCGGGGCGTCAGCTTCGGTTGGAACCATGCGCATCGCCTCGCCGAGCAGGGCGCCCACCCCGGTCTGTCCCTGAACGGAGAGTTCCTTGGTCCGCGTGTAGAGCTCCTTGATGTGGCGATACCGTGTGAACACCCACGTGCCCGATCCGCTGTTATGACTATTGGGCGCGTAGAAGATCTCGTCGCCTTGCCGCAGGTTCTCGATAAGTTTGTAGGGCTCGGTTCCAGGCGGCAAGATGCCCCAAAGTGGAAAATCTTTGGTCAAGGGACCACGATCAGACGTTTGCATTTTTCCACCCTCGACTTTTCAGGATGTTAGAGCTGCCCAAGCCCGCGCCATGGCTCGCCCGGGTGCTGATTATGACTTTGTCCTGCAGCAGGCCATCCGGGACAGTCGCGCGCGCCTCTTCATCCATCTGAGTTGCCACCTTGGCCGTCTCGGCGCCACGCTTTCGACCGCATGCGGCGAACTCGGTCGATAGGGGCTTGGCATACCTGAGAACTTGCTCATATTATACTCGTATTGTCGCTCAGAGGCCGGCCATGGATGAACAGACGGCGCCCGCGGGCCGGCGCAAAGCGCCGCGGCAAATGCGTTCCCGGATTCTCGTCGAGCAAATTCTGGCGACCGCCGGCGCACTGTTCGAGCGAGAAGGCTACGGCAACGTAAGCACCAACCGGATCGCTGAGGCCGCGCACATCAGCGTCGGTTCGATCTACCAGTACTTCAGCAACCGCGAAGCCATCGCCTTTGCGCTCTACGAAGCGGCTAGCATGCGCCTCGCGGCCGCCATCCGGCGCCACGGAATCGGCTTTTTCGACGCGCCGCTCGATGAAGCGATCAGAGGTTGCGTTTCGGTGGTGATCGACCTGTTCGAAAAAGATCGCTACATCCTCCTGAAGCTGCCCACGGAGGCGCCCGGATTGCGCGCGGCGACTTACAGCGCGACATTTGATCTTTTAGTTCAGCAACTCACCACGACATACTTGGCGCACCATTTTTCTGAGGCGGACCGCGCTGTATTGCGAATCAAAAGCTATATAATGCAACAATGTTTTGTCGGCCTGATCAGTGGATATTTCGACGAGCGGCCTGACTACCTTCCGCGCGACACCTTAGTCGAGGAAGTTACGCGTCTGATCCAAGTTTATCTGGCGACTGCAGGGGAAGCTTAAAATTTGCCTACACCGCTCGCCGTGGCGGCCGCGCCGCTCACCAGGGGTATGCGCCGGGCGCGCCCTGCTCGCGTCCACGCGGATTTCATCGCGCGGTTGACCGCCTGATGACCATCCCGCCGTCGGCCCAATCTTCGCGACAGCTCCTGTCCGCACATTGCGCCGCAAAACCGCTTGAACTCAAGGCCGCGATCGTTGGCGGCCAGCCGAGTGGGGACGGCCGTGCAGATAACAGCCCCGGATCCAGGCTCCTAGCAGGCCCGCGATCGCCGCACCGATACCCGCAAGCAAAGACATAGGCGCTTCCTCAACCCTTCCGGCCGCGTCTTGCGCGTGGCCTTGGAGGTCAAGAAAGCACCGTGTCCGCAGCTTGGCAAGGCGGGCCGCCTCAGGCCAGCCAACCGAGGCCGAGGCTCTTTTGCAGGGCGATGAAGTTGTCGGTCAGCCCAGCCTGGCCCTGGGCGAGGGCCTGCCGTGCGTGGATCGCCTGCCGCTCGGCGTCGAGGAGGTCGATCAAGGCGGCGGTTCCGGCCTGGTAACGCAGCCGCGTAGCCTCGGCCGCACGCTTGGCGGAGGTCTCGGCCAGCGCCAAAGCGGCGAGGCTCTCGCGCTGGCCGCCATAACGGCTGAGCGAAGCCTCGGCGTCCTGCAAGGCCGCAAGGACCGTCCTCCGATACTGCGCGGCCGCCTCGTCGCGTCCGGCCCTGGCTTCGCCCACCTCGGCCGCGATGCGCGGGAAATTCAGAATGCCCCACGACAGGGACGGGCCGCCGAGCGCGCTGAAGCTCGAATGGCGGAACACCTGGCCAGGCTCCGTGGCCGTGAACCCAATGTCCCCGATCAGCTGCACGCGCGGAAAATACTGGGCGACGTTCTGGCCGATTTGGGCGTTGCTGGCGGCGAGACGCCGCTCGGCTTCTCGGATGTCGGGCCGGCGGCGCAGCAGCGAAGCTGGATCGCCGACGAGCGTCGTCGCCGGCGGGGTTGGAACGGGTCTCGCCTCGGCCAAGGCCCCGTCCAACGCGCCCGGCTCCTCGCCGGTCAGAACCGCGAGCTGGTCGCACAGCTGGTCGATGCGGCTCTGCAGTGGCGCGATCTGCGCTTGGGTCTGGTAAAGGTCGGTCTCCGAACGCTCTACGTCGCCCGCGGCGGCTACGCCGTGCGCCTGTCGCTCACGCACCAGGTCCAGCACACGCGCTTCGACCGCGAGATCCTCCCGTGCCAGGGCCAGTCGGGCCTGGGCGTCGCGCAGATCCACATATACCTGCGCGGTCTCGGCCGCGAGCTCGACCTGAACGTCCTCCAAGGCGGCTTGCTGTGCGGCTGCGCGTGCGGCCGCCGCCTCGGCGCCGCGCCGGGCGCCGCCGAAGACGTCGATTTCCCAGCTGGCGTCGAAGTCGGCGTTGTAGAGGTCGACCGTCTTCACCCCTCCGCCGCCGTTCGTCCGGCCGGTCAGAGCGCTCAAGGCTCCGACCGGGAGGCGCGCGCTGATCTCCCTCGCGTTGGCGCCGCCGGTCGGCAAGAGCTTGGTTCGGCTCTCGCGCAGGCTGGCTCTGGCGCCCCTCACCCTGGCCTGGGCGGCGTCGATTGTCGGACTTTGCGCGAGCGCCTGATCGATGAAGTGGCTCAAGAGCGGGTCGTTCAGGCTGTCCCACCAGCGGGCGGGCGGCGAGACCGGGCTGGCGCCGGCGACTGCGGCGCGATTGAAAGCGGCGGCCGCGGCGGCTTTGGGCACGGCGGCGGGAGGGCCGGGGTAGTCGGGTCCCACGCTTGCGCAGCCGGCCAGGAGGGCCGCGCCGGCCAGGAGGGCGGCGAGCTTGAGAGGCGAAGAGGTCATGGTGTTACGCGGCGAGCGAGACGCTCGCTCCCTTGGGCAGCGGCTTGAGGAGAAGGACGAGCGGGATCATCAGCACGAGGCCGATGCCGAACACCCAGTAGAGGTCGGAAAAGGCCATCACCACGGCCTGGCTGTGAATCTGCTGGTCAATGTGGGCCAGGCCCTGGCTGGCGATCGCGTCCTGGCCGATCACGCTGTTGGCGCTCAGGGACTCGGCGATCCGTGACGCGTGGAAACTGGTCCGCTGTTCCTGGAGAGCGCCGATGACAGCCAGACCGATCGAGCCTCCGAGATTGCGGGCGGCGTTGAACAGGCCCGAGGCGTCCTCGGCCAGCTCGTGCGCCACCGCGCTGGTCGCCGCCTGGTTCAGAAACAGCATCGAAAAGAACTGGGCGAAGCCGCGCACGACCTGGCTCCCGAAGAACTGGGGACCGGCGGCATCTGCGGTCAGTCCGGCATCGAGAAAGCAGCTCGCGCCGAACAGAAGCAGGCCGAAGGCGACCGCCAGGCGCAGATCGATCCAACGCACCAGTATCGGGAAGACCGTCAGCATGATGATCGTCGGCACGCCGCTGATCATGGCCACGTTCCCCGCCTGCTCGGCGTTGTAGCCCGCCACCTGGGCCAGGAACTGGGGGATGATGTAGAGCATGCCGTAGAGCGCCGCACCGAGCATCAGGCTCAGCAGGAAGACGCCGCCAAAACTGCGCTGGAACAGAATCGACAGGCGGATCACGGGCCGCTTGGCGACGAATTGGCCGGCTGCCAGCAGCACGAAACCGAACAGCGAGACGAGGCTCAGGATGCAGATCTGCTCGGACTCGAACCAGCGCTCGCGCTGCCCGTCCTCGAGCACGATGGTCAATCCGCCAAGGCCGAGCAGGAGGCCGAGAAGCCCTAGCACGTCGGCCTCCGCGAACATCCCCCAACGGGTCTTCTGGCCGCGCAGGCCCAGCACGAGCAGGGCAAGGAGGCCGATGCCGATCGGCACATTGAGGAAGAAGGCGTAGTGCCAGCTGACGTTCTCCGTCAGCCAGCCGCCCAGCACAGGTCCAAGGATGGGTCCGAGCACCGCGGTCACGCCGAACAGCGCCACGCCGATCGGTTGTTCGCGCGCCGGCAACCGGGTGGCGACGATCGAGAGGGCCGTCGGGATCATGGCGCCGCCTGTGAAGCCTTGCCCCACTCGCCCGACGATCATCAGGTTCAGGTCGTGGGCGACGCCGCACAGCATGGAAAAGATCGTGAAGAGGACGGTGACGATCAGCAGGAAGGTGCGCAGCCCGAAGATTTTCTCGAACCAGCCCGCCATCGGGATCATCACGATCTCCGCCACCAGATAGGCGGTGGAGATCCAGGTCCCCTCGGATCCGCTGGCGCCGATCTCGCCCTGGATTGTGGGCAGGGCCGCATTGATGATCGAGGTGTCGAGCGTCGCCATGAGGGCCCCGATGGTGCCCCCCGCGACCGCCAGCCAGGCGCCAAGGTCGGCCCGTTCCTCCGATGCTGGCGCGCCCATCAGCCGGCCCTCACGGTGCGGCTCGCTTCGTCGGCGGCGTTGGCGCGAGCGCGCGTGTCGACCGCGACCGCGACCGACAGGCCAGGCAGCAGCACGGGACGCAACTCCGGCGGCATATCGACCCGGATCCGCACCGGCACCCGCTGCACGATCTTGGTGAAGTTGCCGGTGGCGTTGTTTGGGGGAAGCAGGGCGAACTGGGCGCCGGTGCCGGGGGCGAAGCTGTCGACCACGCCTCTGATCGTCCGCCCCCCCAGGGCGTCGACCTTGACCTCGACCGGCTGGCCCGGTCGCATGCGTCCGATCTGCGTCTCCTTGAAGTTGGCGGTCAGATAGATCGCCTGCACCGGCACCACGCTCATCAAGCGCGTGCCCGGCTGCACATATTGGCCAGGACGCACAGTGCGGTCACCGATGCGGCCGGCGATGCTGGCGCGGACGATCACGGCCTCGACGTCTGTCTGCGCCTGCCGCGCCTGCGCCTGCGACTGCTCCATCTGGGCCTGGGCCACGCCGATCTGGGCCTTGAGCGTGTCGACCTGCCGCCGCGCCGCCAGGACCTGGGCCGCGGCGGCCTTGGCCTGGGCGGCCGATTGGTCGCGGCTCTGGCGCAGCTGGTCGAGATGCTCGGCGGTCTCCACCCCGCTGGCGACAAGGGGGGCGTAGCGGTCGACCTGAGCCTGGGCGTAGGTCGCCGCGGCGCGGGCCCCGGCGGCTTGGGCCTCGGCCTGCGCGATCTGCGCGCGCTGGCCCTCGATCTGCGTTTCGGCTTGCCGGATCGCCGCCTTGCCCTGGTCGATCTGGGCCTTGGCCTGGTCCATTCGAGCCTCGGGATTGCGCGCGTCGATCCGCGCCAGCGGCTGGCCCGGAACCACCGCCTGATTATCGGCGACGAGAACCTCTTCGACGTACCCGGCGACCCGGGGCGCGACGCTCACCTGGTCCGCCTGAAGAAAGGCGTCGTTGGTGCTCACGACGAAACGGCCGTGCATCCACCATTCGGCGCCCGCCGCAACGCCGCCGCCGAGGACCGTCAGCGCGACAACCGCAAGAGCCAAGCGCACCGGCTTGCTCCGCAACGCCCAGGGCCGTGCGTCCGCTTCCCCCTGCTGGCCTTCAAGTTCGGCTTCGACGAAGGATGGACTATTCATGGGGGCGCACCTATATTGTACGAGACGGTCTCGTTCACTTATAGGCGGGGTGAGACTGGATCAAGGCGTTGCGATGTAAAAATGTGTTGCTGCGCTGCAACAAAAAGGGAGGAGAGACATGAGCGCCGAACCGGCCCGCCGTTCTGGCAGACCCGACCACCACGCGTCGGAAGAGCTGATGCGTCATATCGTCGAGGTGGCCGCCGCTCTCTTCATCGGGCAGGGCTACGCCGCCACGTCCATCGAACAGGTCGCCACGGCCGCCGGGGCGGGCAAACAGACCCTCTATCGCCGCTTCGGCTCCAAAGAGGGCTTGTTCATCGCGGTGATCGATCAGCAGGTCCGGCCGCTACTGGCCACGGCCGCAGCGGTTGAGGCTGCGGACGTTGGCCCGCTCGAGGCCCTGAAGGAGGCCTCCCGCCAGTTCCTCGACTTTGTGCTGAGGCGCGACATGGTCCGGTTGCACCGCACCCTGGTGGCCGAGGTCGGGCGATTTCCCGAACTGGGGGAACGGGTGCTCAATGACTGCATGGCGCCGTTCGAGGCCCTGCTTATCTCTCTACTGCAGGCGGCTAGGGACCAGGGCCAGATCCGGCGGATGGACGTCGAAATGGCCCACGCGATGCTGGCCAGCCTGGTCACCGGGTGGCCAGTCCAACGCGCCTTGCTTGGACGCTCCGCCTTTGCGAACGCCGCTGAACAAGACGCCTATTTCGAAGCGGCCTGGGACGTCTTTCTGAACGGCGTGCGCTGAAGTCTGAAATTGACCTGCCGAGACGATCCTGGGCTGCAGCGGAGGAGCCGCGACATAAGGCTTCGAGAATTCGCGCGGCGCATACAGGGGGCGCAGCGAGGCCCTTGACAGAGATAGAGAAAGAGCGACCGGCCGAGCTGCAGTGAGCTCGGCCGGTCCAGTCACATGGTCGAAAGGGAGGATGAGATCGGCCATGAAAGTCGTGGGCCACAAGTTCGACCAATCGGCCGCTCGGTTTAAGGATGCGGCAAGTTGGAGGTCAATGGAAAGTTCGCCAATCCGGCACTTGCGTTCGATCGATCCTGGACGATCACGGCGCGCTTGCGCTTTCTCGACGGCCGGCCAACGCTGAAGCGAGGAGGCCTCGACGCACCAGCGTTGCGGCGAGCTCACCTGCGGCGTCAGCTGACGAGCGTTCGCCCGGCCCAATAGCGGTCGCGCAGCAGCCGCTTGTAGAGCTTCCCGTTGTCCTGTCTAGGGAGCTCGTCCATGAAGTCGACCTGTCGCGGCGCCTTAACGTGTGAGAGATGCTGGCGCGCAAAGGCGACAATCTCTTCTCCGAGCGCGGCGTCGCCCACGACCCCGGTCGCCGGCTGCACTATGGCGACCACCCTTTCTCCCATTTCGTTGTCCGGCGCACCAATCACTGCGACGTCGGCTACCTTCGGGTGCTGAATGATCAGATTTTCAATCTCCTGCGGGTAGATATTGACTCCGCCAGAGATGATCATGAAGCTCCTTCGATCCGTGAGGTAAAGATAGCCATCCTCGTCCAGACGACCGACGTCCCCCATCGTGCTCCAACCGTATTTGTTACGGACTGATGCCGTCTTCGCCGGGTCGTTGTGATAGGCGAACTCGTAGTCGCTCACGAAGTAAACATCGCCGACTTCGCCCGTCGGCAAAGGTTCGCCATTTTCGCCACAGATGCGGATCTGTCCCCAGAACGCGCGGCCGACAGAACCCTTCTTCTTCAGCCATTCCGCCGAGGTGATCAGCGTGAGGCCCGCGGCCTCCGTACCGGAGTAGTATTCGTAAAGCACAGGACCCCACCAATCGATCATGGCCTGCTTCGTGGGGATCGGACACGGCGCGGCGGCGTGCACCGCTTTCTCGATCGAGGAGACGTCGTATTTGCTGCGCACCGGCTGCGGCAGCTTGAGCATGCGGATGAAATGGGTCGGCACGAATTGGGCGACGCTGATCCGGTGCTTCTGTATGAGGGCGAGCGCAAGCTCCGGGTCAAAGCGCTCCATGATCACGACCGTGCCCCCCAGGCGCATGATCCCGGCGCACCAGGCTAACGGCGCAGCGTGGTAGAGCGGCGCGGGTGAAAGATAGACGGCCGTCTCGTTCACGTCGTAGAGGCCGCGCAACATCTCCACACTGCGATCCGGGGCGTCAAAAGCGGCGCTCGGATCGATTGGACGACGTATGCCCTTCGGCCTGCCTGTCGTGCCGGACGAGTAGAGCATGTCCACACCGGCGCTCTGATCCGGGATCGGACTCGTCGGTAGTGATGATACGGCCGCCTCGTAGCTACGAAACCCAGGCCGCGCCCCGCCGATATTGTAGAGCATCACGTCTGGCAGCAGGGACGGCAGTTCGTCGGCGATCATGATCGCCGACGATGTGACCAGCACCTTCGCGCCGCAGTCGCGTAAAATGTATTCAACCTCCGCAGGTGAGAGCTTTGGCGACGCACAGGTGTAGCGCAGCCCCGAGCGCTGCGCGCCCCAGATCAGCTCGAAGAACCGCTCGTTGTTCTCGAGGAGCAGCACTACGCCGTCATCGGCCCGAAGGCCTTCCCGCCGAAACAGGTGGGCCGCGCGGTTCGAGCGTTCCTCCAGCTCGCGATAGGTCACGACCGTCCCGGACGGCTCCATGATGTAAGCCGGCTTATCGGGAAAGCGCCGCGCGTGCCCGCTCGGATGGGATGGCAAATTGGCCGACAGGGACGTCATCAAAGTCTTCGCCCCACCAAAGACGCCCACATGCGCGCCCCGCGTGAATTGCATGGACGTTTAGGCGCCACGCAGCGGCCAGTCAATGAACTCGGCTCCTCAGGCAGCCCATCGCCCTCCCCCGTCCAGACGGAGCAGGCGCCAACCGAATGTCAACGGGCGCGCACTGTCCGTTTCTGGGCAGACAAACGCCCGGCGTCATGATCAACCTTACCGGATGAATACGGTCCAGAGTCAGTTATCGGGATCGCTCATAACCCGAGACATCGCACCTCTTGGGGACGATGATCTGCGGCGTCGCCTCGAGATCGGCGCGGTGGCGACGCTTGTGGATCGACCTTTCGACTGCGCTGGCCTCAACCCGTGCCGGTTGGCGGAGAGCAGCGACGGGAGGGCCAAGAGCATCAGCTACGATCCGCGCACACGCGCCTTGAAGGGCGCCGGCGACGACGGTCCCAGCCGGGCGCTCTTGGCTACCTTGCTTGAGAACTATGCCGGCTGGGCGCTGCAATTCGTCCGGAAAGCGCTGCCTAGCTACGCACCTGCCCTTACCTTCGGGAGAACAAGCTTCCGCCATCGTCCCGCCGACCACGCCATGAGCCCGCGAAAGGATGACCGACGTCTGCACGTCGACGCCTTCCCCTCGCAGCCAGTCCAGGGACGGCGGATCCTGCGCGTCTTTCACAACTGCAATCCCGCGGGAGAGGCCCGCGTCTGGCACGTCGGCGAGTGTTTCGCGGATCACGTCGCGCGTTTTCTACCGCGCATCGCTTCAGGTCACAGAGCCGCATTGCCGGCCTGGTTCCTGCAGGCCGCAGGCCTCACGAAGGGCCGGCGCACCTCCTATGACGCGCTGATGCTCGCGCTGCACGACGCCGCCAAAGCCGACGACGCCTACCAGGCTGAAGCGCCGCGCCAGAAACTGACCTTTGCGCCCGGCGCGACCTGGTTGGCATTCACCGACGCTGTTCCGCACGCGGCGATCAGTGGCCGGTTCGCCCTTGAGCAGACCTTCTTAATGCCGGTCGAAGCTATGGCGCTTCCCGACGCCGCGCCGGTTCGAGTGCTGGAGCTGATGATTGGAAGGCGCCTGACCTAAGGGCGTCCGCGTCACTCTTCGCAAGCCTTGCCATCGCGCCACCGCTGCGCCCACCCCAGCAGCCTCTCGGTCCCTCGAACAGCGCGCGGCCGCCAGGCGCTCGCGATGCGTCCTCCCCGAGCGCCGGCTAGCGTCCAAAGGCCCGATCGAGCCCGATGTCAGCGGCTAACGTCTAACGGTGCGCCCTACACATCAGCCCGAGTGAGCCGCCTGCGAGGTCGTCGGGCGCGCAACCTGGAGCCCCTCCCGCCGGCCGGAGGCGCACTTGACGCTTTTACTGCCGAATGCTAGTTCGAAACCATAGGGAGAACCATGCAACTCAGACTCTTGTCACGGGCGCTGGGCGAACCCAACGTCGTCGGCTCAGAGGGGGCGGAAACCGGCCGGGTCGTCAAGTCGTGCGATCGCGCCCTGAAGATCCTAGAGTTGTTCGACGTCCTACGGCGGGAAGCCTTGGTTTCTGAAGTATCGGATCTGCTGGGCGTCCCTCAGTCGAGCGCGTCCGCCCTGCTGCGCAGCATGGTCGTCATGGGCTACTTGCACTTCAACCCCGAGACCCGCGCCTTCAGCCCGACCACGCGGGTCGCGCTGCTCGGCAACTGGATCAACGGCCCGATGATCAGCGATGGCCTGCTCACGGGCCTGCTTCAGCGGGTGAACGCGCGCACGCGGCAAGCGGTGGTGGTAGCCACCCGGAATCGCATCTGGTCCGAATACATTCATGTCGTCCAGTCGACCGAGCCGGTCCGTTTGTTCGTCGTCAAAGGGTCTCGGCGGCCGCTGATCCGGTCGGGGACAGGGCTCATGCTGCTGGCCGACCTACCCGACTCCGACGTCAAGCGGATTGCGCTGCGCACCAATGCGGAGGCCGGCCCGGAGGCGCCACGAAGTTGCATCGCCACGCTCGTGGAACAGGTGAGCGCGGTTCGCGAGCAAGGTTGGGCGTGCACCTTCGATACGATCACGAAGGGCGGCGGCATGATTGCGATGCGGCTGTCTCAGTCTATCGACGAAGAGCCGCTTGTCATCGGAATTGCAGGCCTCACGGGCCATCTCCGCGAGCATCAGGACGGTTATCTCGCCATACTGCGTGAGGAGATCGGCCAATATCTTCTCGACCGGAGGCAGTTGTAGAACTTACGACGGCTCGGCTAGGGCCGTCGCCCTCGACCGTCGCCCCGGCAGAAGCGAGAAACGCCCAGTGAGAGAGAGAGCCGCGAATGCGCGACGCCGAGGCGCAAGCGTAACGACCAAAGTCGCTCACGAACATGCATACGTCGTGCTGGTCACCCCTGCTCGAGGATCAACGATAACGCTTCGCAGCGTGCATTGGCGCCGCCGGTCCGCTGCTCCTGGGATCGCGCGATATAGCAGATGCTGCGCCCGAATACCTGTCGCGAAGGTGCGCAGCGTCGGAACGCAGATTGGAGGTAGGATATGAAGATTGAACTTAACGGTCGTAAGGCGGTGGTCAGCGCCTCGACGAGCGGCATCGGGCTCGCCATTGCGAAGGGCCTGCTGAATGCGGGCGCCGATGTCGTCGTCAACGGCCGCCGCGCCGACGTCACCAGCGCCGTCGTCGAGCAGCTCTCGCGGCAATTCCCTGACCGCAAGGTTCAAGGCGTTTCGGCCGACCTCGCGCGCAAGGAGGATGTCGACCGCTTTGTGCAGGAAGCTGAGGACGCCGACATCCTCGTGAACAATCTCGGCGCCTACAAGCGCGTCAATTTTTTCGACATTTCCGATGAGGAATGGTTCGGGCTTTTCGAGACCAACGTCATGAGCGGCGTCCGATTGGCGCGCCACTACATGCCCAAGATGCTGGAGCGGAACTGGGGCCGCTTGCTGTTTATTGCGAGCGAATCGGGCGTCACCACGCCGGCGGACCGCATTCATTACGGCGTGAGTAAGACGGCCGTGCTCGCGGTCGCCAGGGGGCTGGCGGAGGTCGCCCGCAACACCGGCGTCACGTCCAACTCGATTATCGTCGGAATCACGCAGACTGAGCACGTCGAGCAATCCATTCAGGACACGGCGCGCGATCAGAATATCTCGATCAGTGAGGTGCACCGACAAATTGCCGCCACGCATCGTCCATCGCAATTGTTGGGTCGGCTCGCAACTGCGGAAGAGGTCGCCAATATGGTCATCTACGCTGCGTCGCCGCAGGCCGCCGCCACCACAGGCGCCGCGCTCAGAGTAGAAGGTGGCGGTATCCCCACCATACTTTAGGCGGCGACGCTATAAGCTCGGTTGAACGAACCCGCTCGCCCATCGGATGCCGCGCCAGCGGGTTCGTTCAAGCTCGCGATGCCGTATCTTGAGATGCGGTCGTTGTCGCTGGACCGCACCTCAAGATAAACCTCCGGCGCGCTTGTGATCGGTCGAAATTCCGGTCTCGGCTAGAACTTATACCTTATATCCACGCCGTAAGTCCGCGGATCTCCATAGGCTTGGTTATCATATCCCGACAACCCTAAGACGTTATTGCGATAGGCGATGTACGTCTTGTTGCCCAGGTTATGAACCCATGCACCCATGCTGATATTTCGGCCGCCGATATTGTTATAATCGACGCGCGCGTCGAACAACGAGTACCCTGGGATGGCTGAATTGGTCCCTTCGGTCGCACTTCCGACGCGCTTGGAGCGCCAGTAGAAGTTCCCGCTTACAACGATCGCCTCATTCGGCGCCTGCAACGGCACCGTATAGGACGCGTTCAGGCCCACAGTGTGTTTCGAGATATTCCCAAAATCTGCACCATTCAGGTTCTGACCGAACCCGATCGTCCGACAGCCGGGCGGTTGAAGCAGCTGAAACTTATCGAACTTTCCGAGAGTGAGATTGTAGAAGCCACCGACTTGGAAGTTACGGGTTAGCGCCGCTTCCGCCTCGAATTCAGCTCCCTTAGGTGTCCCTTGCGCCGCATTGACCACGTAAGAGGCCACTTGCCCGCAGTTGGCGAGCTCCCCGAATTGCATGTTCTTGTACCAGCCACGGTAGGCCGCCACATTGGAACGAATGACCACGTCTCCGAGGTGGGCCGTGGTCTTTGCGCCGATCTCGAGGTCCGTCAACTTTTCCGGCAGGTATGTCTGCAGAGCTGGCGGCTCCAAGGTTGACACCAGGTTGAGGCCGCCCGCCTTATAGCTGTGCCGGCTCGCGACATAGAGCAGGAGGTCCGAGTTGACCTGCCAGTCGAGCCCGAGCGTCCAACTCCAGTTGGCGTAGTCTCTCCGATTGTTGATCTCCGGGTTAACGGTCGGCGGAGGGGGCAAGAAGGTGGTTGCGTTTAAGACCCCCTTCCGGCTGTCCCACGTGCGGCGGAGGCCGGCCGTGAACTTGACCCCATCGAGTCCCAGCTTGGTGAAATCGTAGGTGCCTTGCGCGAAAAGCGCCTTCGACGTGTATCGATCCACCGAGTCGGTTTTCGTCGTGAGGAACGGGGAAAAGAGGTACGCCTCCTGGTGCGTCTTGGTCTTTTCCTTAGAATAGAACCCACCGACGATCCACTTCAGGCTATCCGTCTCCCCAGACGCCTGGATTTCATCGCTGAATGTATTGTAATACTTATTCTGAAGGACGTCCACGAGAGGCCAATTGAGGCTCGTCTGGCCCAACCAGACTCGCGGACTCATATCGACGTAGCCCGCGATATTTTTCAGGGTGACGCCGCCGAGATGGTATGTCGTCGTATTCGTACCGATGTAGACATCGTTGTCGTCGTTCTGCTTGCCGAACGAGTAGTCGATCGTCCTTACACCGAGCTGTTGTTGATGATTAAACTGCGACTGCACCAATGCCGCGATGGCCGGACCGTCGATAAATGTGATCAGTGGAATGTTGAGGGCCGCGGTGATAAGCGGGTTTTGATACTGCCGCCCATGGAAGTATTGAAATTCAGTTTCGTTCCGAAGGTCTTCGGTGGGCGTCGCCATTACGGATGCGCGATATACGCCGTAATTCCTGTCTGCTCCATCGCGACCCGACAGATTTCGGACAAACCCATTTCGCTTGACGATCTCACCCGACAAACGCACTGCGAGCTTATCATGGATGAGCGGGATGTTCACGCCACCAGTGACTTGGCGCAAACTATAATTTCCGACCGTAGCGTTCGCGAAGCCGCTGAAGGCGTCGGCCCTGGCTTTTTCCGGCGTGAAGACGACGGCGCCCCCAGTGCTGTTCTTTCCAAACAGCGTTCCTTGCGGACCGCGAATAACCTGGATTGAAGCGAGATCAAAGATGCCCCCGGAGAACGCGCGCGAGTTGACCGGCACATCTCCGAAATAGGTGACCACCGTATCATCGGTGCCTAGCGTCGGCACCTGACCGCGCAATTGGAACACAGGCGCCGTCGAGCCGCCGAGCGCATCTGTTGAGACCACCAGGCTTGGCGTGTGGTATTGGATGTCCTGCGCGCCGGTAATGCGTCGATTTTCGATTTCTTGCCCATTGAGGACAGAAACCGCGACCGGCACCCTTTGAAGATTTTCAGCAGATCGGCGGGCCGTCACAACGATCTCGCCGAGGGATACCACGCCGGGCCCCGGTGGCGTGGCGGCGGTCTGAGCGAGGGCCGGGTTTGAGCCGACGATTGCGCAGGTAGCCACGCCGACAAATAGCGAAAGTACGCGAACCGAACTGTTCATTGTTTCCTCCCGTGTTCACGCCCCGGCCGGATGCTTCCGGCTGGACGAGTTTTTTATTACCTTGTGCACGTTAGAAACGATCCGTCAAACGAGCGTCACCTACTGCCAGGGCTTTGAACCCGGGTTAACGCGGCTTGGCTGCCAGGACGGCGGCGAAGTCGTCGGTGTTCCAGCTGGCGATCTTACGCCGACGTTTAATGGGGGCGCCCGTCGGAGCCGGAGGCTTGCTGGTTTTGCGGCGCAGGCCTGGGCGAGGTGGTCGCAGGCCTTCGTCGGCTTGGCGCACGAGATTGATGGTGAAGTGACGGACAACGGCCATGTTTCGGGCGCCATGGGCCTTGCGCAGCCTGGACTGGTCCTCGGCGAAAACCACGTCGAGGGTCCAGTGCAGCTGGTTCTCGATCCGCCAGTGGCCGCGGATCGCCACGGCCAGCCTCTCGGCTGAGGCTGTCGCCGAGGAGACGTAATAGCGAGTGTCGAAGCGGCAGCGGTCCTTCAGCTGGACCCGGCTCTCGACCTTGACGATGTCGACGGCGCCAGGCAGCCGCAGTTCGCCGGGAAAGCGCCGGTCGCCGTCGAGCCAGTCGATCTCGCGGATTACGGTGACGTCGCGCTGTTCGATGCGGCCGTAGCCTTTGTCGCCCTCGGTGAAGCGCTCCAGGCTTGCCCGGGGCGCCTCGTCGAAGCGGTGGTGGCGAAGGCCGAGACCAGGTGCAGCGCCGGACTATCGAGGCCGCGGTCGTGGCTGCGCCGCAGCGCCTTGCCGTCGAGCGCCGCCAGCTCGGGCCGATCGGGCGCGAAGTCGCCGGATCCTGAGGTGCGGCCCTGAGTCGTCAGACCGCACCTCAAGGGGAAGTCTCCGGCGCCTATGTGGGCAATCTCGCGCCCGGCAACCGTTAGAACTTGTACCTTACATCCACGCCGTAAGTCCGCGGATCTCCATAGGCTTGGTTATCATATCCTGACAACCCTAAGACGTTATTACGATAGGCAATGTACGTCTTGTTGCCCAAGTTATGAACCCATGCTCCCATACTGATATTTCGGCCTCCGATATTGTTGTAATCGACGCGCGCATCGAACAAGGAGTACCCGGGGACTGCTGAATTGACCCCTTCGGTCAAACTCCCAACGCGATCCGAACGCCAATAGAATTTGCCGCTTATAACGATTGCCTCATCAGGCGCCTGCAACGGCACCGTGTATGACGCGTTCAAGCCCACAGTGTGTTTCGAGACGTTCCCGAAATCTGCACCATTCAGGTTCTGACCGAACCCGATCGTCCGACAGCCGGGCGGTTGAAGCAGCTGAAACTTATCGAACTTTCCGAGAGTGAGATTGTAGAAGCCGCCGACCTGGAAATTACGGGTTATCGCCGCATCCGTCTCGAATTCAGCTCCCTTTGGCGCCCCCTGCGCCGCATTGATAACGTAAGAGGCCACGTTCCCACAGTTGGCGAGCTGCTGGAATTGCATGTTCTTGTACCAGCCACGGTAGGCCGCCACGTTGGAGCGAACCACGACGTCTCCGATGTGCGCCGTGGTCTTTGCGCCGATCTCGAGGTCCGTCAATTTCTCCGGCAGGTATGTCTGCAGAGCTGGCGGAACGACATTGGACACCAGGTTGAGGCCGCCGGCCTTATAGCTGTGCCGGCTCGCGACATAGAGCAGGAGGTCCGAGTTGACCTGCCAGTCGAGCCCGAGCGTCCAACTCCAGTTGGCGTAATCTCGCCGATTGTTGACCTGTGGCGCGACCCTCGGCGGAGGGGGCGAGAATGTGGTTCCGTTCAAGACCCCCACCCGGCTGTCCCACGTGCGGCGGAGGCCGGCCGTGAACTTGACCCCATCAAGTCCAAGCTTGGTGAAATCGTAGGTGCCTTGCGCGAAAAGCGCCTTCGACGTGTATCGATCCACCGAATCGGTTTTCGTCGTGAGGAACGGCGCGAAGAGATACGCCTCCTGGTGCGTCTTAGTCTTTTCCTTAGAATAGAACCCACCGACGATCCACTTCAGGCTATCCGTCTGCCCGGACGCCTGCAATTCATCGCTGAATGAATTGTAATACTTATTCTGAAGAACGTCGACGAGAGGCCAATTGAGGCTCGTCTGGCTCAACCAGACTCGCGGACTCATATCGACGTAGCCCGCAATATTTTTTAGGGTGACGCCGCCGAGATCGTATGTCGTCGCATTCGTGCCGATGTAGACATCGTTGTCATCGTTCTGCTTGCCGAACGAATAGTCAATCGTCCTGACGCCGAGCTGTTGTTGATGATTGAACTGCGACTGCAGCAGCGCAGCGATGTCCGGGCCATCAATAAATGTGATCAGCGGGATGCTGAGAGACGCCGCAATAAGCGGATTTTGATGCTGCCGCCCATGGAAGTACTGGAATTCAGTCTCGTTCCGCAGGTCATCTGTGGGCGTCGCCACCACGGAGGCGCGATATACCCCGTAATTCCTGTCTGCTCCATCGGGACCCGACAGATTTCGGACAAATCCATTCCGCTTGACCAGCTCACCCGACAAACGCACCGCGAGCTTATCGTGGATGAGCGGAATATTTACGCCACCAGAAACCTGGCGCAAACTATAATTTCCGATCGTAGCGTTCGCGAAGCCGCTGAAAGCGTCGGCCCTGGCCTTTTCTGGGGTGAAGATGACGGCGCCGCCAGTACTGTTCTTTCCAAACAGCGTTCCCTGCGGACCGCGAATAACCTGAATTGAAGCGAGATCAAAGATGCCGCCAGAGAATGCGCGCGAGTTGACCGGCACATCTCCGAAATAGGTGACCACTGTATCATCGGAGCCTTGCGTCGCCACCTGACCGCGCAATTGGAACACAGGCGCCGTCGAGCCGCCCAGCGGATCTGACGTGACGACCAGGCTTGGCGTGTTGTATTGGATATCCTGCGCGCCGATGATGCGGCGGTTTTCGATGGCCTGCCCATTGAGAACAGATACAGCGACCGGCACCTTTTGGATGTTTTCAACGGATCGGCGGGCCGTCACAACGACCTCGCCGAGAGAAAAGGGTTCAGCGCCTGGCGTGGCGGCGGTGTTGGGTGCAGTGGCGGCGGTCTGGGCGAGCGCCGGATTTGAGCCGACGATTGCGCAGGCAGCCGCGCTGACGAATAGCGAAAGTGCTCGTGCTGAAACGTTCATTGGTCCCCTCCCATGTTGATACGCCCAGTGCCTGGGAATCGGCGGCAGGACGATTATTAAATCTATTGCACGTTAGAAACGGTAGGTCAAACGGCGTCGCCCATCGGCAACGGGTCCTGGCGGGAGACTAACGTGAGCTCTTGCCGCATGGCGCCGGCGCGCGCAGCGAGCCGGCGGAAAACACATACATAGTTGATGGAGAACCTAGGCCAGGCTGGGCCGTAGCGCCCGTCGTTGTCGGCTTCGAGTGAGGCGGGCGCACCGCCGGCTGCTCGCCCCTGTCCCCCAACGGCGCCAGTCACCTGCCGCGCTGAGAAGCCGGCCCGGAACGTAGGGATCTACGCTTGTCAAAAGAAACGGGGAGGAAGCGCTCCCGGCTCGCGAACGAAGAGGTGATGGCGACCCGCGCAAGAATAGGACGTGCACACCGGCCGCGGATTTGCGGCGCAGAAACGCTCACCAGGGTCGGACCGCTTACCGTAGCGTGGGAGCTCACCTAGGATGTCTTGGATGCGGCGCCGGCCTGACGCTTCCGCGCCGTGATGCCGTCAAACAAAAGCTTGACAAACTCCTCGGCGACTTCGTCGATCGAGCTGCGATTGGGATCATACCACTCCGTGAGGAACGACATCGCGCCGATGGCCCACATGGACGCGAACACATCCGAAAGCGACGACCGAATTTCTCCTCGTTTCTTTCCTTCGTCCAACAGGTCGCGCCAGAAGCGGTTATACGCCTGACGATGTCGCGCCTGTTCGGCATAGTCGGCCTCGCGGAGAAGCTCCAAGGTGCGTGACGACGCGACCGCCATATCGCCGGAGTTTGCAATCCGACGCATAGCGGTCACCATGGCCGCCTTGAACCTGCTGCGGACGCTCGAGCCGTGTGGCAGCTCCGCCAGGGCGGCTTTCAGGGCGGCGATGGTCTCGTCGATTCCCTCATTGAGGATGGCGGCAAGAAGCGCCTCCTTCGATTCATAGTAGTAGTAGAGGCTGCCCGACTTCATTCCTGCGGCCGCTGCGATGTCGCGCATCGACGTCGAGAGATAGCCTTTACGATGGAACAGCTCGGCGGTGACCGCGTGGATACGCTGGCGCGTCGCTTCGCTCTTCTTTTCGCTCGCCATTTTGATTCCCATCGAGATTGCCTGATGCATTTAGCGCGACCGCGCGAGTCGAAAAATCTTTTTTCGATAACCGTTAGAAACGACGCCAACGAGCGCCACCGCGCAATGCGCGCTCGGCCAAGCCGCGGGCTCCTCGAGCGCACGCTGACGTCGCGCCTGGCGAACGCCGCGGGTGGACGACCCGCGGGGGCTGATCGGAATTGATCGGCGTTTGCGCAACGGGCGTTCGAAAAATGCGCCGCCGCTGGACCGTTTTCGGGTCGAACGACCGACAGGCGTGGCGCCAGCGCAAGCGGTCAGCACCGTCTCGTGGCCCGCTGCGGCCAATTCGGACGTTGATGAAAGGGACGAGGTGACCCCCTACGGGAATGAAAGCCAGGAGATTTCCGCGCTCGAAAACGTGATCGAGACCGCAACGATCACATGAGTAATAAGCGCCGCGCGCCGTGAAGGGTGCTATTCACGCTGCACGCGCAACAATATGGTGTCGGCCGGATTTGGTTGACGCGGGTGTTGCGATGAGCGGCGAGAAGCGGTGGTTCATCACCGGCGTATCCAGCGGGTTCGGAAGGCTGCTTGCCGAGGCGGCGTTCGCCCGTGGAGATTCCGTCGTGGGCACCCTGCGAAGTCCGGGCCAGACAGATGAATTCACCTCGCTCGCTCCAGGACGAGCGCATGCGGTGATACTTGACGTTACTGATCGGAAGCGCATTCCCGGCGCCGTGGCCGAAGGCGTCGCAAAGCTTGGCGGTCTGGACGTTCTCGTCAACAACGCCGGCTACGGCCTTGCTGGCGCGCTCGAGGAGTTGGACGACGACGAGATCGACCACGCAATCGAGACCAATCTCGGCGGCGCCATCTATGTGACCCGGGCGGCGCTGCCCGCCTTGCGCGAAAGCCGAGGCCACATCATCAACCTGTCTTCGATGGCAGGGTTGGTCGGACTTCCCGGCATGGCGCCCTACTGCGCCGCAAAGCATGGCCTCGAGGGGCTTACCGAGGCGCTGGGCGCGGAACTGCAGCCGTTTGGCGTCAAGGTCACGCTGGTCGAGCCGGGCGGGTTCCGAACCAAATTCTTCAAGGGCTCCGAGCGGATCGCTCGCAACCCGCTGCCAATCTATGACTCCACGCCCGCCGGCATGACCCGATCGGCGCTGGCCGGCATTGGCGACAAGATGCCTGGCGACCCGGCCAAGGCTGTGCGGGCGATCCTGCAGGCGATTGACGCCGAAAAGCCGCCCTTGCGCCTCGTGCTCGGGGCAGACGCACTCGGCGGCTTCCGGAACAAGCTGAAGAGCGTCGAGGCCAACCTGGCCGAGTGGGAGGATGTGTCCCTCAGCACCGGCGTCGCGGATAACTAAAGGCCCGCCAAGGGGGCAACGATGACGGGTTTTCAGACTGATTCAATAAGCCGTGAGACGCGCGACGATGTCGCCATCTTCACGTTGAACGCCCCCGAGCGGCTCAATCCCTTGTCCGACGAGATGCGTGCGGCCCTGCTGGAAGCCCTCGAGACGGCGATGGCGGATCAGGGCATCCGCGCCATCGTCCTCACCGGCGCTGGAGGCAATTTCACCGCCGGCTCGGATATCCGGCAACTGGCCGTTTCGGCGGATCCCGATCCGGCCCGCTCACGCCGCCGACTCATCCCGCTGCACCGCTTGATCGAATTGGTGGCTGGCGGGCCCAAGCCGGTCATCGCGGCTGTCGAGGGGGTGGCGTTCGGCGCCGGCCTGTCGATCGCGGCGGCCTGCGACTTCGTCGTGGCCGGAGAGAGCGCGCGCTTCGGCGCAGCGTTTGGGAAGATTGGTTTGACGGCCGACTGCGGTCTGATCTGGTCGCTTCCACAGCGCGTCGGTCGCACGCTGGCGCGTGACCTCCTGTTCACCGGTCGCCCGGTCACGGCCGAAGAGGCCCACCGCATCGGGATCGTCGACCAGCTCGTTCCACCCGGGAGCGCGCTGGCCACAGCTCTGGCGAAGGCCGGCGACTATCGCGATGTCGCGCCCCTCTCGATCGCCGCGATGAAGTTCGCTTTCGCGCAGGGGCCGGCCCCCCTGAGTGAAGCCCTCGCCCTCGAACTGCAACAGCAGCCGATGCTGAGCATGACCAGCGATCATGCCGAGGGCATCGCGGCGTTTCGTGAAAAGCGTCCGGCGAGGTTTACAGGACATTGAGCGCCAGCCGACCTACGATGCTCGCGCGATGACGCGCATCTTCGCATCCACTCCGCTCTACGTGCAGGGTCCGGGCGCCCTCGCCGAGGTCGGGATGATCGCTGCGCGCATCGGCAAGAGCCCCGTGATCGTGATAGATGCGCAGGTCCGCTCCCTTGTTGGCGAAGAACTCGAGCGGGGCTTTGCCCATCCGGTCACGATCATCCCGTTCGCGGGCGAACTGACCGACGACGCCGCCGCGGCGCTGGCGGCCCGCAGCGCCGGGTGCGACCTCGTCGTAGCGGTCGGCGGGGGCAAGGCGGTCGACGCCGGCAAAGCCACGGCGCTGCGGCTGGCGGCGCCGGTTATCACCGTGCCGACGATCGCCTCCACCGACGGTCCGGCGAGCCGCGGCGTGGCGATGTATGACGCGGCGCACCGCCTGGTTCGGGTGGATCAGATGCCCACCAACCCGGCCGCGGTGGTGGTCGATAGCCGGGTGATCGCGCAGGCGCCCGCGCGCTTCCTGCGCGCCGGCGTTGGTGATGCGATCGCCAAAACCTTCGAAGCGGAAGCCTGCTGGGCGTCGGGAGGGCTTACCAAGCACGGCACACGACCGACCCACGCAGGGCGCGCCATCGCCTACGCCGGCTACAGGCTGCTACGGGAACATGCCCAGGCCGCTATCGCCGACGCGGAGCGTCACGAAATCACCGAAGCGCTCGAAGCGACCATAGAGGCCTGCGTGCTGCTGAGCGCGCTGGGCTTCGAGAACGGCGGGCTGTCGATCGCCCACTCCATCACCCGCGGCCTGATGACGCTGCGCGGAGCCAAGGACCGGTTGCATGGCGAACACGTCGCCTACGGTGCGCTCGTCCATCTCGCGGCCGAGGAGCGGTGCGACGCCGAGCTTGAGGATCTCGCCGACTTTCTGGCCGCGGTCGGGCTGCCGGACTCCCTTGCGGCGCTTGGAGTCGAGCGACCGACCCAGGCGGACATCGCAGGAATCGCGGCTGTGACAATGACCAGCCCCCACGTGAACGCGCTTCCACGACGCATCGATGCTGGCGGCGTCGCCGCGGCCATCTGCCGGGTGGAAGCCCTGGCTGATCGCCGATTGGCTGCAACACATACGTAATTTGGGCGGCGGCTGGTTGCCCTGCCATTCAAGCCTGCTAACCCGAACGGAGCAGGAGCGTTGCATGGCGATCGACTACGCAAAACTGATGGCGCGGAGATTCGCCGACCAGACGCATTGCTATACGTGGCGGGACACGATCCTTTATGCGCTGGGCGTTGGTCTGGGGTCGAACCCGGTTGATCCCCGTGAGTTGCGCTTCGTTTACGAAAAGGGGCTGCAGGCGCTGCCGACGATGGCGGTGGTGCTGGGTCACCCTGGCTTCTGGGTCAGCGACCCGGACACCGGCATCAGTTTCCGCAATGTCGTCCATGGCGAGCAGTCGCTGACGATCCACGCTCCGCTGCCGGCGGAAGGTACGCTGGTCGCGCGCAATTCCGTCGATGAAGTCATCGACAAGGGTGAAGGCCGAGGCGCGATCCTGCGCGTGCGGCGAGATCTGATCGATCAGGCGACCGGCGCCCTGCAGTCGACCCAGGTCATGTCGATGTTCTGCCGCGCAGATGGCGGGTTCGGCGGTCCGCCAACCGGCAAGCCCCAGCCCGAAGTCACCATTCCGGACCGGCTGCCCGACATGTCGATAAACCGGACGACCCTGCCGCAGGCTGCGCTGATCTATCGGCTTTCCGCAGATCTCAATCCGCTCCACGCCGATCCTGCGGCCGCCGAGACAGCCGGCTTCGCCCGCCCCATCCTGCATGGTCTCGCCACGTTTGGGATTGCGGGTCATGCGCTGCTTGCCGCTTCAGGCGACGGCGACGCCGGGGCGCTGCGCGAACTCAACTGCCGCTTCTCGGCGCCGGTGTTCCCGGGGGAAACCTTGCGCACCGACATGTGGATCGAGCCCACGGGCACGCTCTTCCGTTGCACCGTTCTCGAGCGTGACAAGGTCGTACTCGACCGTGGCCGGGCTGTCTTCAATTGATCGTGCAGCACGCTTCCAACGCAGGAGAGCCGGTTTGACCCAGCCCGCCCCCACGTCGACCTATTTCCAGCATATCTCGGAAGGAAGATTCCTAATCCAACACTCCCCCAGCACTGGCGAATGGGTGTTCTACCCCCGAATGATCGCTCCGCGCAGCGGCGCAAACGATCTCGAGTGGGCCGAGCCGAGCGGCCTGGGCACGGTCTACGCCACGACCGTGAAGCGGATGAAGCCGCCTGAACCGAATGTAAGCATTGCGATTGTCGAGCTAGATGAAGGACCACGCATGATGACACACGTGCAGTCCATACCAGCCGAGCAGGTGTTCATCGGCATGCGGGTGCGCGCCAGGATCGTCGATGGTCCGGACGACGGCAAAATCCTGGTTTTCGAACCGGATAGCGCAGAATGACACGCGGATCACAGCTGCGCGGCAAGACCGCGTTCGTCGGCGCCGCGACCTTCGGATGCGGCGAAGCGCCCGGCTACACACCGATCGAGATCGCGGCGGAGGCCGCCCGGCTGGCGATCGCCGATGCCGGGTTGAAGACGTCGGACATCGACGGTCTGTTCATCTGCTTGCCCGCCGATTTCCTGTCGGGGCTGACGATCGCCGAATACCTCGGCATCCGGCCCAGGATGACCAACAATAGCCGCACCGGTGGCTCGGCGTTCCTGACCCACGCCGAATGGGCGATGTTGGCGCTGGACGCCGGACTGATCGACTACGCGCTGATCTGCTATGGCGCCAACCAGCGCACGGGCGCGGGCAAGCTGGTCTCGGCGCAGGCGCCGTCGCCGTTTGAGCTTCCGTACCGTCCGAACAACCCCGTCGCCTCCTACGCGTTGGCGGCGTCGCGGCACATGTACGAGTTCGGCACGACCTCGGAGCAGCTGGCCTCCGTCGCGGTCGCGGCCCGGCAGTGGGCCAACCTCAACCCAGAAGCGTTTCGCCAGGGTCCGCTGTCGATCGAGGATGTTCTCGCCACGCGGCTCGTGGCCGACCCGCTGCATGTCGCCGATTGCTGCCTCGTGACCGATGGCGGCGCGGCCGTGGTGATGACGCGGGCGGACCGGGCCAAAGACCTGAGGCAGACCCCCGTCGCGCTGCTCGGAGCGGCTTCGGCGACCTGGCACAGCGAAATCGCGCAACTGGCCGATCTCACCGTATCCGCAGCGCAGGAGTCAGGCCGGCGCGCCTTCGCCCAGGCCGGGCTGGGTCCGTCCGACATCGACGTCGTCAACCTCTATGACGCCTTCACGATCAACACGATCATGTTCCTCGAGGACCTCGGCTTCTGCGGCAAGGGTGAAGGCGGCCCGTTCGTCGCGAGCGGCGCGATCGCGCCGGGCGGCTCGCTGCCGGTCAACACCAATGGCGGCGGCCTGTCGTTCTGCCACCCCGGAATGTACGGCTTGTTCACCCTGGTGGAATCCATCCGGCAGCTGCGCGGCCAGGCGGGCGAGCGGCAAGTGAACGGGGCGAAGCTGGCGCTGGCGCATGGCAACGGCGGCACCCTTTCCAGCCAGGCGACCTGCATCCTCGGCCTGCCGGAAACGGTGTGAGGGGCCGATGACCGTCTCCCTCACAATCGACGACGGCGTCGCCACCGTCACGCTCGATCGCGCCGACAAGAAGAACGCGCTCGATCGATCCATGCGTGTGGCGTTGCCGCGGATCTTCGAGCAGGTTCAGGATGACGTTTCCGTCCGCGCGGTGATCCTGACCGGCAGCGGCGTCGATTTCTGCGCGGGAGCTGACGTCCGCGAGATGGGCGGCGGCGGCATCGCCGATTCCATGGCCCGAGTGGAAATCCTCCACCGCATGGTGCGCGCCATCGTCAGGACCGATATTCCCGTGATCGCTGCGGTCCGCGGCGTATGTATCGGCGTGGGCTGGTCCATGGCGCTCGCCTGCGACTACATCGTCGCTGCGCCGGATACCCGCTTCCAGTTTGGATTTCGTCACATCGGTCTCGCGCCGGATGGCGGCGCCGTCCATCTCCTGTCGCAAAATCTTGGGCCGATCCGGGCGAAGTCACTGATCTATTCCGGACGCTTCGTGTCCGGCGAGGAAGCGTTCGCGCTCGGTCTGGCCAGTGAGCTTGCGCCGGCAGCTGACATTCTCTCGCGCGCACGCGCCATCGCCGAGGAGCTGGCGACGAGCCCTACCCTTGCGCTGAAAATGGCCAAGCGGCAATTCGCCGCCGCCGAGACCCAGACCTTCGAAGAAGCGCTTTCTGCAGAGATGGCGATGCAACCCCTGATGGTCCGCTCCGACGATTTTCGCGAGGGCGCCAGCGCCTTCAAGGACAAGCGCAAGGCGCGATTTACCGGGCAGTGACGGTCAAAGCGTTCGCCTTAGATATTAGTTCTGACCGATGTCGGTCGATGTAACGAAAGCGAAAGGGCTGCAAAATGGACTTCTCGACCTATCCCGACCAATTCAAGTTTGACCTGACCGGCAGCATCTTGACGGTCACTCTAAACAATCCAGCGCAGCTCAACGCGATCTCCCCCATAATGGACGATAATTTGCCGCGAGTTTTTTTTGAGGCGGATCGCGACCCGCGAGTCGAAATCATCGTGATTACCGGCGAAGGCCGCGCGTTTTCGGCCGGGGGCGACCTTGACGGAATGCAGAAGAACCTCGACGGGATCGACAACTTCCTGGCGGGCTATCGCAACGGCAAGCGCTTCATGCAGCTGATGCTCGATACCGAGAAGCCGATCATCGCCAAGGTCAATGGCGACGCCATCGGCATGGGCTGCACGATTGCGCTGTGCGCGGACATTGTCGTTGCGAGCGAGAGCGCGCGCTTCGCCGACCCGCATGTCCGCGTTGGGCTTGCCGCCGGGGACGGCGGGGCGGTTTTCTGGCCGCATAACGCCGGATCGGCCATGGCCAAGTATTTCCTCCTCACCGGTGATCTTGTGTCCGCGTCCGAAGCCAAGGAGATCGGACTGATCGCCAAGGTGGTCGCGCCGGAAGAGCTGGATGCCGAAGTGACGCGGATCATCGGCAAGCTGCTCAACAATTCGATGAGCGCAGTCCGCTTTTCGAAAGCCATTCTGAACATCCCGCTGCGGCAGGACATGGCCAGCATGGTCGACGCCGGCTTCGCGCTGGAAAGCATAACCAGCCAGCTTCCCGATCACCGCGAAGCGGTTCACGCGTTCATGGAGAAGCGCAAGCCCGCATTCCGCAAGAGCTGAACATGTCGGAAGCCCGCCGTATCCATGGCAAGGTCGCTGCGGTCACAGGGGCGGCGCATGGCATCGGTCGGGCTATTGCGCTGCGACTTGCGGCCGAAGGCGCCGAAGTGGCGTTGCTCGACATCGACGGCGGAGCGCTTCAGTCGCTCGCCGGCGAGATCGAGGCGCTGGGCCGGTCAAGCCGAACCGTCGAGGCCGACATGCTCGATCGGTCAGCGGTGGCCGCCGCATTTGCGGCGGTCGCCGCTGACCTCGGCCCAGTCGACGTTCTCGTCAACAACGTCGGCCAGAGCGCTCGTGAGAGAGCCGCGCCATTCTGGGAGGCCGGTCCTGAACTGGCCGATTTCCTTGTGCGGATCTGCCTCCACACGGCGATGGACGCGTGCCGCGAGGTCGTTCCGGCGATGCGCGAGCGTCGATCGGGGCGAATCGTCAACATCGCCTCGGATTCCGCTTTCATGGGCAGCAAGTCTGCGGCCGCCTACGCCGCCGCGAAGGCAGGCGTGATTGGCTTCACCCGCTCGCTGTCGCGCGAGCTTGCCGAATACCGCATAACCGTGAACGCTATCGCGCCCGGCTATGTCCGCACCCGGGCGATGGAGCAGCTGCCTGCGAGCTTCGTCGCTCAGGCGATCGCCGAAACGCCGCTACATTGTCTGGGCGAACCGGAGGACGTCGCCCACGCCGCGGCCTTCTTCGCCAGCGCACAAGCGGGCTTCGTCACCGGCCAGACGCTGATCGTCAACGGCGGCCGCTGGATGAACTGATGGGATGCGCGCCAGCGCGAACATCAGCTGCTTCCAATCGGCGGCGAACGATCTGTTCATTGTACTCGCTCAGGCAAGCCGATCTGTTTACGCGATTTCAGGGTGAGAATGGGACCGGCGAATTCTTCCGGACGCTGAAGCACGGCCAAGACGTGCGCGCCCACCTCGTCGGCCCGGATGTCGCGCGGCTCCGCCGGATCCGCAACCGCCAGGTCGACGATGTTCGAGAACAGCATGAGTTCCACGACCGACACGCCGCGGCCTTCGCTCTCCTGCGCCAGGAAACGGAACAGGTTGCGCTGCGCGGCCTGGCACAGCGAGACCCCACCCATGCCGGCGACGGTAAAGTCGGCCATGCCGCCGCCAAGACCGATGTAGCGGCCTTGCGCAGCGAGCAATGGCAGGAACGCTCTCGCCGCACAGTGATGCGTCACGACGTTGCTGCGGAACAGCTCGACCAGCGCGTCCGCCGACGTATCAAGCAAGCGGTGGGGGACCGGCGGTGCATTGACGGTGGTGATGACGGCGTGGAGTGAGGGCGCAACCCGATGGACATCGCCTGCTGCGCGGGCGGCGGCCGCATCGTCGGCGACTGAGCCAGCGACGGTGGTGATCCCGCCGCTGAACGCGCTCGCAAGGGCGGCAAGCTTGCTCGCGTCCCGCCCCACGGCGACGATGGCCCATCCGGCGCCGTGGAGCGCGCGGACGATGCCGCGCCCCACGGTTCCCGTCGCGCCGATGATCGCGGCTGTAGGTTGGTTCGACATTACCAATTCTCCGGGTTGGGCATGGCCTCACCAGTCCGAAAGGGCTGATCGGAGGACGACGCCATCAGGTCCGCCGTGCGGTCGCCACTCGCGCACCGTCAGCGGATCGAGTTTGATCGAGACGATCGAGGCCCAACCGCAGGGTTGCAGGTCGAGCAAAGACCGCAGGTCTGACACTGTCGACTCCATGACACTCCCCCGCCCACCGTCGCGGATGCGAGATTTTGCGCACCGCACCGAATGCGGCCGAGCCGCACGGCCGGGGCGCGAAGCAATCACGTATTAGATTGGCCGCGCCAGACCATGGACAGCGCCGACCTGCTGCAATACCGCTCAACCATTAGCTAGAACGAGTGCTCGCTACGGGCAAGGCGGGGAGATGAGCCATGAGTGAATCAGCGGTCCTTTATGAGCAGGACGCCCATGTCGTCACGCTGACCATGAACATGCCGGAGTTGCGCAACCCGGTTTCCGAACCCGCGATCATCGCGGGCCTCCTCGCGGCGGTCGATCGCATGAACGCCGACAAGAGCGTCCGAGCGGCCGTCCTCACCGGCGCCGGCTCCGCGTTCTCCTCTGGCGGAAACCTGAAGTCGATGGCCGCGCCGGGTGGCAACGCCGACGCCGCGCCGGTCGATAACCGACTCTGGTACGTCGAAGGTATCCAGCGGGTGCCGCTCGCCTTCGAACGGCTTGAAGTGCCGATTATCGCGGCGGTCAACGGACCGGCGATCGGGGCGGGCTGCGACGTGGCCTGTATGTGCGATATTCGCATCGCCGCGCGCAGCGCCAGCTTCGCCGAGAGCTTCGTCAAAGTCGGGCTCGTGCCCGGCGACGGCGGCGCCTGGCTGCTGCCCCGCGCGATCGGTCAATCTCGCGCGCGGGAAATGGCGTTCACGGGCGACGCGATCACGGCCGAAACCGCCCTCGCCTGGGGTCTCGTCTCGCACCTCGTTGACGATGCCGACTTGCTGGCGACAGCCCGTTCAATCGCGCAGCGCATCGCGAGCAACCCGCCGCACGCGGTGCGCATGACGAAGAAGCTGATGACCTTCGCCCAAGATACCGGTCTAGAGCGGGTCCTCGACATTTCCGCTGCGATGCAGCCCTTGGCCCATGCGACCAGCGATCACCGCGAGGCTCTGCAAGCTTTCGTCGAAAAGCGGAAGCCGACCTTTACCGGCCGTTGAACCGCCGGCGTCGATTTCCATGTGGCGTTCGGCCCATCGCAATATGTCAAGTTACGGCCCACGCGAGGATGGCCGATACGCGGCCGAATTCTACGCGACCCTCAACACGGCATATACCGCCGCCTGATCATGCCTCAGGCGAGGTCAAAGGCATCTCGGCAACGATGTCGAGACCGTAGCCGCTAACGCCAGTGATCGGGCGCCGCGAACTGTTGCGCAGGAGGATCATGTCGCTGATCCCGAGGTCGGCGAGAATTTGCGCCCCGATGCCAAGACTTCGTTCGTCGACGGGATTTCCGTCCGGGCCCGCGTTGATATGGATGTCCGGCGACGGGAGCAGCACCAGGATGACGCCTGAGCCGTGCTCCACAATACGCTGCATCGCCTTCGGAATAAGGCCACGGCGGGGGCCAGGCACGCCCAGCATGTCGTAGAAGGCGGACGCCACGTGCACGCGGACCAGGGTCGGCTTGCCTGGCTCGACCACGCCCTTCTGCAAGGCGTAGGCCCGTGTCCCGTCGACCTTGCTGCGGTAGACCAACATGCGCCACTCGTCGCCGGAATCGGACTTGAATCTCGACTGCGCAATCGTCTCGACAAGATGATCGAAGCGGAGGCGGTAAGCGATCAGGTCCTTGATGGCGCCGATCTTCAGCTTGTGCTGCGCGGCGAACTGCAGGAGTTCGGGCAGCCGCGCCATTGTTCCGTCATCGTGCATTATTTCACAAATGACCCCGGCCGGCGTCAGGCCCGCCAGGCGCGCGACGTCGACCGAGGCTTCGGTATGACCGGCACGAACAAGCACGCCCCCGTCGCGCGCAACCAGCGGGAAGATGTGGCCCGGCGTGACGATCCGCTCAGGGCCGTTGGCGGCATCGATCGCCGCCGCAATCGTGCGCGCGCGGTCAGCGGCGGAAATTCCGGTGGTGACGCCGTCGCGCGCCTCGATCGACACGGTGAAAGCCGTTTCGTGCCGCGTCCCATTGTTCTGCGCCATCATCGGCAGCCCGAGCTGCTCGACCCGGGATCGGGTCAAGGCCAAGCAGATCAGTCCGCGCCCATGGGTCGCCATGAAATTGATCGCCGTCGGCGTCGCCATCTGAGCCGGGATGACGAGGTCGCCCTCGTTCTCCCGATCTTCGTCATCGACGAGGATGAACATGCGCCCGTTGCGAGCTTCGTCGATGATCTCCTCGGCCGAGGACACGCTGACGGGCTGGTCAAGCTGCGTCATGTCAGCTTCCTCCTGCTCGCCATCAGACCGCCAGCGTCGCGGCTCCGGCTTGGCCGCGAGTCGGCTGAGCCGGCGCGCGCGAGAGGTCACTGGCCCGAATGTTGACCGGAATCCCGCTCATCCGAGGCTGTCCGGTATATCGCTCCGGATCATCGTCGAGGGCGCTCAGGCGCGAGGTCGGACTGCCGATCGCCAGCAGTTCGGCGTCCCGGTCCGGCCCTCCCCCGTAGCCATGCGACATTGAGATCAATCCGCGGCGGACGGCCGGATCGCCTTGGGCGATTCCCAAAATCGCGCCATGTTGCGATCTGATCTCGATCACTGCGCCGTCCGTCAGCCCGCACGCACGCATGTCGTCAGGGTGCAAGAAGGCGGGATTATAGGGCAGCCCCTTCGTTGCAGGGTTGTGCGCGATCGAATTGAAGGTGTGCCGCATCCGGCGGCTGATCAGCCGGAAATCAAAGCCATCACCCGTCTCGTCTCCGACAAGCTTATAGTTTTCCAGATCCTCCATCATGTCCGAGTTAGCCAAGTCCAGGCGGCCCTGCCAACCCTCATCCTGCGGCTGCACCTTCAATGAGGCGTCGGGGAAGAATGCTCCGTGCGGATGCTTCTTCAACTCTTCGAGCGGAACCCGCGAGCCTTCCGTGAAATGCGCCAGGAGTTCATCCGTCGTCGGTTTGCGCGTCATGTCGAGATCGGCCGACGTTCCATTGAGCCCATGCAGCGTGAATTGGAGGCCCAGCCTTTGGCACAAACCGTAGAAGACCTCCCACTCCTCGACGACCTGGGATCCCGCAGGCGGCTGCACGATGGCCGGCGTATACTGACCGAAGGATTGGTCCACCCCAATTCCCGTGCCATAGAATGCGAGGCCTTCGGACAGGTAGCTCACGCCCGGGGTCTCAAGGTGCAGCTTGCAGGCGATCACATAGTCGGCGAGCGCCGCCGAGGGAGTCATTTTCACATCCAGGGCGACGCTGAGCTCGAGATTCCGCAGCGCCTCGATCGTCTTGTTCTGATCGGGCCAAGCGAGCACCGGATTGCCCGCGCAGCTGATCAAGGCGCGCACCTGCCCCACGCCCGGCATCAGGATCTCGTCGGGTAGAGCCGACGTCGGCATGGGCGCGGATCCGGCGAAAAACGCCCTCAATCCGCGGACCCGGCTCATATGGCCGCCAAATGCAGCGCCCCAGACCGGGAACGGGGGCGTCGCCTGGGCCTTCGCCACGGGCGCGGTCATCGTCACGCCGGCGACCGGCACGGGTTCGCCCTCGCGCAGATAGTGTCCGCTGAGCGTCTCGAGACACATCCGCAGGTATTCGACCAGCGTCGACGATCCGCTCATGCTCGGGCCTGTGCCGCAGATCGCATAGCCACGCCGCGCCGACGCATAGGTCCGCGCCGCCGCGATCAGAGCCTCGGCCTCGACGCCCGCCGCTTGCGCGACCGCCTCGGGAGAAAACCGCTCCAGCACCTTGCGAAAGGCGTCCAGCCCTTGCACGTGGGCGGCGACGAAGTCCTTGTCGTAAAGCCCCTCGTCGATGACGACGCGCGCCATGGCTGCGAAGAGCGCGGCGTCGTGCCCCGGCAATGGCTGGAGGTACAGCGTCGCCTTTCGCGCGGTCTCGGTGCGGCGGGGATCGATGACGATGAGCTTCATGCCCTTCGCCAGCTTGTCGTTGATCCAGGTGTTCGGGTTGCCGAAGGGAAAGCCGTTGTGGCTGACGAGCGGGTTCATGCCGGTGACCAGGATGACTTCGGGATCGATCCAGCCATTGCTTGGCGCCTGCCACACGCCGTGAAGGCCTTTGGCGACGGATTTTCCGGGCTGGTCGATCGACTCGTTGCCGCACACCATCGGCGACTGGATCGCCTCCATGAACGAGTGCGTCGTTGTCATGGCCAGGGAATGTCCGACGATGCCCGTCCCCACGTACGAGGCCACCGCACGGGGGCCATCGCGGTCGAGGATCTCGGACAGCTTCGCGGCGATCTCATCGAGCGCCTGCTCGATGTCGATCGGGGTGAAGCTGCCGTCGGACTGACGTTTCATGGTGTGGAGCAGGCGGTCGGGGCTGTTGTGAATTGCCGGCGATGCGCGCCCTTTTACGCAGCCGTAGCCCTTGTACAGCGGGTTGTCCCTGTCGCCGGTCATGGACACCGCGCGGCCAGACTCGTCGACCTCGACCACCGCTCCACAAAGGTGGTAACAGACTCTGCAGATCGTCGGGTGCAGGCTCATGACTCTGTCATCTCCAGGAAACGGCGGCGCCTGACGCACAATGTTGGGGCGCGCCGAGTCGTGCCCGGCTGTGCAGCCGTCGATGAGTTGCCGGTGAACCGGGGCGACACGGCCGCCTTTGCCTGTACGCCAAGATCAGAAACCATGTTCCCTCCTCCAATTCTTTTCTGCAACGTGGCGATCCACGCTTGCGTATCGACGCTCGCGGGGCGACCGCGCGCTCAGCTAACCCTCTTCAAGAATTTGCAGCGCCATGCGCGTCAGCAGCGGGAAGTTGTTGGCCCTCGTCTGCGCGTGCAGTGAGGCCGCGTTGCCGCGGATCATCCTTCCCTTGATGCCGTGATAGATCGCCGCCAGCCGAAACAGGTTGAACGCGATGCAGAAGGCCCAATCCGGCTCGGCGAGCGGCTCGCGGCCCACCCGTTCGCAATAGGAATCCAGATACTCGCGCTCGGCGGGTATGCCCAAGCCGGCCAGATCCGCGCCCGCGAGGCCGGAAATGATATCGGCCGGCAACCGATAGACCATGGCGTGGTAGGCGAAATCGGCCAGAGGATGGCCCAGCGTGGACAACTCCCAGTCGAGAACCGCACGCACCCGGGGCGCGCGGGGATCGAAAATCAGGTTGTCGCAGCGAAAGTCGCCGTGAACGATCCGCGGCGCTTCATCCGGCAGAATGCGGGAAGGCAACCGCTCGATGAGGCGGTCCATCGCTTCATCGCGCCCCGCATCCGGGTCGGCGATGTACTGGCGCGCCCAGCGGGCGATCTGGCGCTCGAAGTAGTTGCCATGCTTGCCGAAATCTCCGAGCCCGATCTCATTGGGGACGATCCGATGGAGCGCGGCGATGGCGCCGTTCATGGCGTCGTAGTGCGCCGCCCGGAGCGCCGGAGTCGATCCGGGGAGCGTGCTGTCCCACTCGATCCGGCCCTCGACATGCTCCATGACGTAGAACCAACTCCCGAGAACATCGTCGTCGGCGCACAGAGCGTAGACGCGCGCGACGGGATATCCCGCGCGGGAGAGCGCCGTCATGACCCGCGCCTCGCGATCGACGGCGTGGGCGCCGGGGACGGTCACGCCGGGCGGCTTGCGCCGCATCACGTAGGATCGCTTCGGCGTGACGAGCTTGAAGGTCGGATTCGACTGGCCGCCGCGGAACTGCTCGACCGCGAGCGGGCCGGCGAAGTCGGCGACATTCTCCTCAAGCCATCGTTGCAGCCGCACCTCGTCAAAGGCGGATCCTTCACGCACCGGCATCGTGCCGGCGCTCACAGCGGCCCCGTTGCCACGGCTCATGTCAGACGAGGTTGCGACCACGGTGACTCCCTGGGCATGATGGTCGAGAAGGGTAGCGAACTACGTCGCGCACGCAATAGACTAACGATCGATAGATCGATAATTTGATCGTTCGATCGACGGCTGGCGTGGGTCGGGGAGGCTCCGGGCCTCTCGGAGTGCTGCGGAGCGCCGCCTCCATCCGGTCGCTGGCTTTCGGCGCGGCGCTCCGAGTGGGCGATGGGTTGGGCGGTGGCTGCGTACGCCGGATGCGGCGAATTCCTGGCCCGGCCTGACCGCACTCGCCGAACGATTGGCGGTCTGACCTTGCAGGCGAGGGCAATCACAGTGAGTCATGCTGCGGATCAAGAACTTGGGGCCGAATGCGAGCGGCTCGCCCAAGCCAAGCTGAGCGGGTGGATTGAACGGGAACTCGGCGCCAAGGTCGATGCGATATGGCGCCAGGACAGGTGGAGGCCGGCCTGGTTCGTCAAGGCGCAGAAAGATGGCGAAGTCCTGCCGCTCTACGTCCGAGGCGAGCGCAATGTCGAGCAGGGCTGGCCGCTCGAGCTGGAAATGCAGATCACGGCAATTCTCTTTGCCGAGGGCATCCCTGTACCGCGCATCTATGGAATGTGTGAGGATCCGAAGGCCATCGTCATGCAGTGGGTCGAAGGTTCGCGCGACCTTTCCGCCTACACGATGGAGGAGAAGCAGAGGATCGAACGCGAATATGTCGAGATCCTCGCGCGGCTGCACGCGATAGACATCCGCAAGTTCACGGCGATCGGCATGAGCTGCCCGCAAACGCCTGCGGAGATCGCATCCGCCTACATCGGCCCCGTACGCGAGGCGTTCGCCGCACAGAAGGTGGCGCCCGACGGTTTCGTCGCCTTCCTCGACCGCTGGATCGACGACCACATGCCGCGCAATCTGACTGAAGTTTCGTTGATTACCGGCGACCCCGGCCAGTTCATGGTCAAGGACGGCAAGATCACCGCGCTGCACGATTTCGAGACGGCGCATCTGGGCAGCCCATGGGCCGACATCGCGTGTCTGCGCGTGCGCGAATTGCCGCGCGAGCTCGCCGAGGAAGAGCCGCTTACCGACGCCGTCATGCTGATGAAGCACTACGCCGCCTTGCGCGAAAAGACGCTCGATCCAGATCTGATGAATTATTTCCATGTGGTGCTGGCGGCGTCGACCTTCTACGTCATCCACCCCAACTTCCATCACGTACGACCGGACCTCGCCGTCTGGCGCAAGTGGGAGATCAGGGCGGCGCGGCAGGTGCTAGGCTGCATGGCCGACATCCACGGGATCGAATTGGAACGTCTTGATCCGCCGCAGGAGCCGTGGCGCGATCACGACGTCGCCTATGAGTCACTCCATGCCGCGATCGAGGCCTTGCCCGCGCCCTCCGCGCTCGATGCGTTCAACAAGGCCAATGCGCTCGCGCTCGCCACCAATCTCGCCTCGGCCGCTCGGATCGGCCAGCGCATGGCGGAGGACGAGCGAGACGACGTCGAAGCTCTCGTCGGAGTACGACCGCGGGACCTGGCCGAGACCGAGACCTTGCTCGAACAGGCGGTGCGCGACGGCGCCCCCGATGACGCGTTGATCCGCTTCTTCGATCGGCGGTCGCAACGTCGAAGGTTTACTCTGTTGCAGGCTTATCCGAACCTTTGGCAGTACGACATGCGCCCACTATCCGCCGAGCTCGCGAATTAGGGACAGCGCCTCCCGCCGCCAGTCGCACGGCTCACGCAAGGGTCCGAACAGCCGCACCCGGGCCATGGCTCAGCCGCCCGTCGTCGACATGTGCCGCGCGACCGAGGGCGCCGCGGCGCGGGCGATCCTGAAGTCGTGCCCCTTCGGCTTGGCGAGGACGCCGGCGCGGATGGCGGCCTCCAGCTCCAGGTCCGAGCCGCCGGCGCGCAGGATGGCGCGCAGGTCGGTGGCGTCCTCCTGGCCCAGGCAGGTGTGCAGCGTGCCCGTGCAGGTCACGCGCACGCGGTTGCAGGCCTCGCAGAAATTGTGGCTGAGCGGGGTAATGAAGCCGAGCTGCCGGCCCGTCTCGGCGATGCGCACATAGCGAGCCGGGCCGCCGGTGGAGAGCGGCAGGTCCGTGAGCGTCCAGAAGCTCTCCAGCTCGCGCCGGACCTTGGACAGCGACAGGTACTGGTCGGTGCGGTCGGCCTCGATCTCGCCCATGGGCATGGTCTCGATCAAGGTGATGTCGAGGCTCTGGTCGTGCGCCCAGCGGATCAAGGCGGGAAGCTCGGCGGCGTTGTCGCGCGCCAGCGCCACGGCGTTGAGCTTGACCCGCAGTCCGGCCGCCTGCGCCGCCTCGATCCCGGCCAACACCTTGGCGAGATCGCCGCCGCGGGTGAGCTGCTTGAAGAGGTCGGGCTTTAGGGTATCGAGCGAGACATTGATGCGCCGCACGCCGGCGGCGGCCAGCTCACCCGCGAATTGCGCCAGGCGCGTGCCGTTGGTGGTCAGCGTCAGCTCGTCCAGCGCGCCGGTGCGCAGATGCCGGCCGAGGCCCCGGACCAGGTCCATCACCCCCTTGCGCACCAGCGGCTCGCCGCCGGTTATGCGCAGCTTGCGCGTCCCCAGGCGCACGAAGGCGGAGGCGACGCGGTCCAGCTCCTCCAGGCTCAGGAGGTCGGCCTTTGGCAGGAAGACCATGTGCTCGGCCATGCAGTAGAGGCAGCGCAGGTCGCAACGGTCGGTCACCGACAGGCGCAGGTAGCTGACCACGCGGCCGAAGCCGTCGGCGAGCGGGGCCGGGGCTTGCGCGGGACTGGTGGTGTAAGGCGTCATGCAAGGGCCGCGACCGAGGAGTCCGGAGCGCCGAAGCTCGGCGCCGCGCGCGCCGGACGGACGAGCAATCCGGACCATAGCAGAAATTCAGTCGATCGTATAAAATTGTGTTGGCGGCCCGTCAACGCGCGCAGACCTTGTCCGCCACGCGTGGCCGAAGCAAGAACGGCGCCGGCGGCGGACGCTTCGACAGGTGGATCACGATGGCTTCCGAGCGGAAGGCGAGAGAGCACAGTCTGAAGACCCGCAAGGCCATTCTCGATGCAGCCGAGAAGATCATGCGCGAGGAAGGCTATGCCGCGGTCAGCTCGAGAAGAATCGCGGAGACGGCGGGGCTCAAGTCGCAGCTCGTCTACTACCATTTTGGAGTGATGGACGACCTGTTCCTGGCGCTGTTTCAGCGGGAAGAAGAACGGTTCTTCGTCGAGCATGCCAGGGCCATGAGCGCCCCAAATCCGCTTCGGGCCCTATGGCGCCTCAGTCTCGATCCACCCACGACCAGGCTGACCCAGGAATTCGTCGGGCTCGCGAACGAAAGGACGTCGATCCGTAAGGAGATCGCACGCTCGAAGCAACGATTCCGGAGCCTGCAGACCACCTTCGTCGCCCGCATGCTCGAATCCCTCGGTGTCGGGGACGCCTCCGAGCTGTCGCACGTTCTGCCGTTCGTGGTCGTGGCCGTCTCCAGCGCTCTGGTGTCCGAAAAAGGCTTGGGCATCTCCGACGGACACGCCGCGGTGCTCGCCTATTTCGATAAGAAGTTGAGCGCGCTCGACGCCGAGGCCTTCCCTGCGGAGGCGCGGTCGCTCGCATCTCATTGAGCGCGTCCGCGCCGCAACCTCGCGAGGGTCAGGATTTACACCCCCCACACTTTATGCGATCGTGTAAACTTGTCGGGCGTCACCAGCCGCCGGACGCGCTGCGCCCTGCCCCAGGGCCGGCGCCCCTGACCTCCGGACCGGAGCGATCCAATGAACGGAGTCGCCGCCGTGGCGAAGCCCGCCCTGAAGGCGAGCGGCGCCTTCTATGTCGAGACGGTGACCTGGGTGCAGCATTGGACCCCGCAGCTGTTCTCCTTCCGCACCACCCGCGACCCGGGCCTGCGGTTCACCAGCGGCCAGTTCGTGATGGTCGGACTGATGACCGAAGAGGGCCGTCCGCTGGTGCGCGCCTATTCGATCGCCAGCCCGGCCTGGCACGACGAGCTGGAGTTCTACTCGATCAAGGTGACGGACGGCCCGTTGACCTCGCGGCTGCAGAAAATCCAGGTCGGCGACCAGGTGCTGATCGGCCGCAAGCCGACCGGCACCCTGGTGATGGACGGGCTGAAGCCGGGCAAGCGGCTCTATATGCTGGGCGCCGGCACGGGCCTGGCGCCCTGGCTGTCGCTGGCCCGCGACCCGGAGACCTACGAGCGGTTCGACGAGGTGATCGTCACCCATACCGTGCGCGAGGTGGGCGACCTGAACTACCGCGAGCTGTTCGAGGAAGAACTGAGGGCCGACGAGATCCTGGGCGAGCTGATCGGCGACAAGCTCACCTACTACCCGACGGTGACGCGCGAGCCGTTCAAGACCCAGGGCCGCATCACCGACCTGATCACCTCCGGCAAGATCTTTGAGGACCTCGGCGTGCCGTCGCTGGATCCCGCCGTCGACAGGCTGATGCTCTGCGGCGGCCCCGCGGTGCTCGCCGACCTGAAGACCCAGCTCGAGGGCATGAGGTTCCAGGAAGGGTCGATCGCCAACCCGGGTGACTACGTGCTCGAGAAGGCGTTCGTCGAGGCCTGACGGCGACGCAAGCGCCCTCCCCCCGCAATCGGCAGACCAATCGGAGCAAGACCGCGCGCCATGACCTATCTCGTAATGGACCCTTGCATCAAATGTAAGTTCATGGACTGCGTGGAGGTCTGCCCGGTGGACTGCTTCTACGAGGGCGAGAACTTCCTCGCCATCAACCCCGACGAATGCATCGACTGCGGGGTTTGTGAGCCGGAGTGCCCGGTCGACGCCATCAAGCCGGACACCGAGGACGAGCCGGATGGCAAATGGCTGCAGATCAATGCCGAGTACGCCAAGATCTGGCCGAACATCACGGTGAAGGGCAAGCCGCCCGCCGATGGCGAGCAGTACGAGCGCGAGACCGGCAAGTTCGAGGCGTATTTCTCGCCCGAGCCCGGGCGAGGCGCGACGGTCGAGTCATAGTCGGCCGCCGCGCCTCATGATGGACATCGCCGAACATCCGTGAGGGATCCGGTGGGGCCGGCGATGCCATAATCGCGCTGGAAGCACTTTGAACCGCGTGTCGAACTCGTCTGCACTGATGGTCATAAGCGGCGCGTGGCGGGCCCCCGCGTTCTTGCGCTTTCCCGCGCCCAACACTGGCCCCGGTGAATGGACATTGCTTTAAGGACTGCCATGATCCCGGCGAATAGCGATCTTGTTGATCTTGCCGCTCGGTAGCTTTGGCAGTTCATCTGTGAACACAACGCTCTTCGGACACTTGTAGCCCGCGATGAGCGCTCGGCAATGCGCGATAAGCTCGGGCGCGCTGACGCTAGCGCCTTCGCGCAGCTGCACCACCGCGCGCACGGCTTCTCCCCACTTCTCGTCAGCGACCCCGATCACAGCGGCGTTCGCAACGGCGTCGTGCTGGTAAAGGGCTTCCTCGACTTCACGCGAATAGATGTTTTCCCCACCCGAGACGATCATGTCCTTCTTGCGATCGACGAGGTAAAGGTAACCGTCTTCGTCGAACTTGCCGACATCGCCAGTATGCAGCCATCCACCGCGCAGCGTCTCGATGCTGGCATTGGAGTTGTTCCAATAACCTTGCATCATGATCGGCCCGCGGATCAGGATTTCACCCGCCTCGCCGGTCGCGCAATCCTGGCCAGCATCGTCCACGACGCGGATCCGTACTCCCGGGAACGGAATCCCGATCGACTGAAGCCGACGCACATCGCGTGCATCGCCATCCGGCTGGTGCGCCTCGATCGGCAGGATCGTGCCCGATCCCTCCGTCTGCCCATACATCTGCAAGAACACCGGACCGAGTTTCTCAAGCCCGCGCCGCAACAAGGCCGTAGGCATCGCCGCCGCCGAATAGACGATCATCCGCAGGCTGCTCAGGTCGAAGTCGTCGATCTTTGGGTGATCCAGCAGCATCTGGATCATGGTCGGCGCCATGTGCGTAATGGTGATCCGTTCATTCTGTATCGTGCGCAGGATGAGTTCCGGATCGAAGTCACGGTGCAGGTAGATCGCCCCGGCGCGCCAGCTTTGCCCAAGCGACATGTCTTTCGCGCCGACATGGAACATCGGCATCATCAGCAGGATGCGATCCATCGGCCCCGCCGCCATCAGCGAGCTGATCGAATTCGCGCAACTCACCTTCGCGGCATGCGTCAGCATCACGCCCTTCGGCCGCCCCGTCGTGCCGCTGGTGTAGATGATGTAACAGATGTCGCTCGCCTCGACCGTCGGCAAAGATGAGATGACGCCAGTCTCGATGACGTCATCGTAGCGGAGCGCCCATTCGGGCGCGGCGCCGATGCAGACGAAATGTTCGACAGAGGTCATCGAGCCGCGAATCCCGTCGATGAGTCCGGCGAACTCCTCCTCGAAGACGAGGATCTTGGGGAGGCTGTCGTTGACGATGTAGGCGACTTCTGGGGCGGCGAAGCGGAAGCTGATGGTCGCGGTGACAAAGCCGCCAACCTCCGCGGCCGCAAAGACCTCACAGATCTCCAGGCGATTGCGGCTCATCACCGCCACACGCTCCTGCTGGCGCAGCCCGAGCTTCGCCCACGCCGAGGCCAGGCGCCGCGCCCGTTCGAGGTAGGCGGCGTGGGTCAAGACCGTCCCGTCGAAGATCCACGCCGGGGCGTCGGCATAGTGGCGGGCGTTTGCCTCGAGAATGCTCGCGAGGCTGAAAGACGAACCGTTGCTCAAAAGTGCTCTCCTATTTCGCCACACGATGCGGCCGGCTGGGGCTCGCGGCTAAGCTTGGCAGGACGCGGCATCCGCCGCGGTTGGCGAAGACGAGCGGTTAGGCCCATGACCAGTAGCGCTTTCCCTCGCCTTTCAGCAGACGACCAAACTCGAGCCCCGGGAAATGCGAGGAGGACACATGTACGCTCGTCCCTTCGAGTTCCTTGCGCAGAATATCCTTCGATCGTTTCGCCATCGCCGGGTCGATGTCGGCCATGATGGCGAACTCGTTGTCGACGAGTTCGAGGGGACAGTGAATCACGTCGCCCAAGATCATCGCCCGGTCTTCGCCCGAAGATATCACCGCAATCGAACTGCCTGGCGTATGCCCAGGCAGGTGGCGCAGGTCGACGCCGGGCGCGATGGTGCAATCGCGATCCCATGTTTGGATCTGGTTGTGCACGGGCAGCATGCGCTCCTTCGTCGGATCCACGCCGAGCATGACCTTGTACATCGCTTCGTCTGGCGCGGTGTCGCTGAGGAAGAAATCGACGTCGGCCTGGTGCGCCCAAAGCTTCGCCTTCGGGAAGAAGGGCAAGCCGCCTCGCGCGACCCACCCCATGTGATCGGGATGGAGGTGTGACAACACGACGTCGGTGATCTCGTCCGGTCTGACGTCCGCCTTGATCAGGTTGTCGGCCAGCCATCCGTGTTCCAGCTTCTGAACCGCCAGCATGTCGACGAACCACCGGACCTGGGCTTCGGACGCTCCTTTCGACCGGTAGAACTCTTCGATCTGCTCCGGGGACAAGCGGGGGGCCGCCTGCTGGTGCTCGGGGTGGCCGCAATCGCCGTGGCCGCAGGCATGATCGGTCGGGCCCAGCCCCGCGTCGATGAGCACCACCTGATCGCCGGTACGGACCAAGAAGGCGCCGAGCTGGGCCATCATCTTCCCGCCTGGGAGGATGTAGTTGCTGTGAACCGCCGCCTCCTCGGCGTCCATCGCCGGAATGCCCGGCGCGGCAGGGGTGGTCCACTCGCCGTCCAAGATTTGGATGACCTCGAGGTCGCCGACCTTCATGACTTTATCCTTCCCTGGGCAAACCGACTGGCGGACTAAGGTTCACCGCTTCAGCATCTCGTTGCCGGCGCCGGCCAGGTGCGCGCCATCGACCGCGATCTCCGTGCCATTCACGTACGACGCGTAGTCGGACAGAAGCCAGGCTGCGACTTGCGCGTCCTCCCACGGACGGCCCATCCGGCCTTGCGGAATGGTCTTGAGGATCGGTTCGAGCATGCCTTCGTAGGCCGTCACCTCGCGTTCCAAGCCGAGAATGCCCCCCGTCGTCAGCATGTTGACCCGGATGTTGTCCTTGGCGTAGGTCGCCGCAGCCACTTTGGTGAGCCCGATGATCGCCGCCTGGGACGACGAGGCGTACGGCGCAGGCGTAAAAGCGTAGTGCGCGACGGTCGAGCCGTTGTTGACGATGGCCCCACCTCCGTTGGCGATCATCACCGGAATGGCGTATTTGATCGTCAAGAAGCTTCCGTGAATCTTGACATCGTGAACGTATTTCCAATCTTCATACGTCACGTCACACAGGGGGACCTTTTCCGTATCGACCCCGGCGTTGTTGAACAACCCGTCGATCCGGCCGAACCGAGCGACTGTGGTGTTGATCAGAGACTTCACCTGCGCTTCGTCGACAATATCGCACGCCAGGCCAAGCGCCCGCCCGCCGAAGCTCTCGATCTCCGCCGCGACCCGCTCGACGATCGCCCCCCGACGCGCGCAAATGGCCACGCTCGCGCCGGCCTTGGCGAAGCCGTACGCGGCGGCCAAGCCCACACCTTGGCTCGCCCCGGTTATGATGATGACCTTGTCCTGCAGCAGGCCATCCGGGACAATCGCCCGCGTCTTTTCATCCATCTGAGTTCTCCCGCTTAGGGGTTGCCTGGCGTCAACGCTCACCAGTTCAATTCAAGCGCATCCAAGCCAAGGCTGACGCCGCCATGCCATGGCGGCCGGTAACCTTCAGGCGTGTGGAACCGCGGCACGTTCGCGAGCCAGCATTGCAGCGAAACGATGAGTTCCAGCCGCGCGAGATGCATGCCGATGCAGATGTGCTTCCCGAGGCCGAAGGCGAAATGTCGCGTCGCGCCCCGATCGAAATCCACCTTCGCCGGGTCGGCGTACACGGTGGAATCGCGTGAAGCGAGCACACTCGGACAGACCACCACGTCACCGGCCTTGATCTTCACTCCGCGCACTTCGACGTCGCGCGCGGCGATGCGCGTCAGACTCGTGAACGCGTAGGCGCGCAAGAGCTCATCCACCGCCGCCGGAATCAGCGAGGGGTCGCTACGAAGCCGTTCCTGCTTCTCGGGGTGTTCCGCCAGATGCAGGAAATGCCAGCCCAGCGCGGTGACAACGGTGTCCAGGCCGGCGACGAAGAGGAGCATCGCCATCCCCAGCGCTTCCGCCACGGGATCGCCGGCCTGCGCGGCGCTGTGCGCGAGGATGCGGCTCAGCAAGTCCTCGCTGGGCGCCTTATGGCGCTCCTCGATCGCCGCCGCGAGATAGGCCCGGATCTTGAGCCAGGTCTCGGGCATCTTTTCCGGCGCGTCGCGGCCCATGACGATGTTTTCCCACTCGAGGAACCGGGGAAGATCCGCGACGGGAAGTCCCATCAGCTCGAGGAAGATCTGCGTCGGCAGCTTGAGGGCGTAATCCTGGACGAATTCGCACCGGCGATCGGCCTCGATCTTTGCAATGAGATCCATGGCCAGAGCCGAGATTCTCTCGCGGTAGGCCTCGACCGCCTTCGGTTGGAACAGGGGCCGCAGCAGCCCACGCAGCCGGTTGTGATCGGTCCCGTCCGATTCCAGCGGCGACAGTGCGAGGTCCTCGCCGATCAGCTTGCCGACGCCGGTCGAGCCGTGGCTCAAGAAGTTGCGGTCGTCCAACAGGATCGCGCTGATCTCCTCGGCGCCCTGTGCGATCCAGCATCCTTCGCCGAGAGCAAAGCCCAGCGGATTATGTTGCGAGTAGCGCAGCCCGCGTCCGCCGGCCACGCGAAGCATCCAATCGTGCGGCTGAACGTCCCCGCTGCTCCAGGGGTCCGCAGCCAGGACCAGCGACGGCGGCACGTGCGCGGGAATCTGACTGATGGTGCGGGTCGTCATCTGCTCGCCTTTGCGCCACCTCCCGCTGGAGGCAGGAGGCGCTGTCGTCATTCTAACGTACGGCCGGTAGTCTTCAACCGGTTGTTGGCGTCGTTCCGACCTTCGCTTCGCCAGCGGTCGGCCGCCGCAGTTCAGCACTCATCGGTGACCCAGCGCACCAGCCGGTGCAGCGGGAAGAAGCCGTCATGCGGGATGCCGACGCCCCCGCCCAGCGCACTTCCCAGCGTCACCACGCGCTGGGCGCCGGCAGCCGCGAGTTTCTCACGCAGTCCGACCTTGCGCTCGGCCGGAAAGACACCGACCGTCTGGGTGGCGACGGTGACGAAGCGCACCGCATCCTCGAGCGTGCGGACGATGACAACGTTCACCGTCTTGGCCTCGGGGTGGAAATCGACCGGGTCCTCCGAAAGGATGACAACCCCGCGCCCGTCGCTCTCGCCGAAAACCTTGTAGTAGGGTTCGAGTGCGCGCAGAGCCTCAATTTCCTCGCGCAGCGCCGAGGGCGCCTGCATCCCGCAACCCGAAGCGGTCAGTCGCTCCTTTCCCATCTCCACCTGGAGGAGCGCGCAGAAGGCTTCGGCCTCCTCCATCGTCGCTTCGATGAATTGGAAACGGCTCGAGGTGCAGGCCGACTGGTCGTAGAGGCAGATGTCGGTCGCGGCCGCCTCGGCCACTTCCGCTAGCCTTTCGGACGAGGCGAAGGCTTCGCGGCCAATCATCGAGATCGACGTTTTCGGATCAAAGGCCACCAGCTCGAAGCCAGGTCCGATATATTTCTTGGCGCTCCGCAACGAGCCTTCGCCGCCCCAGGCGACGAGCTTGTCAAAGAAGATCGGCCGCAGGAGGTACTTTTCAACGGCTTCATCGCCGCCCTTCCAATAGACGGCCGAAAAGCTCTTGGTCATGGGATGCCCCGGAGCCACCTCTGCCATCGTCCGCAAGATCGCCGTGGCGGTGAACAGGTCATTCGAGGGCAGCTTGAGCAGGTTGACGCCCTTGGTGAGAGCGCCGCGGATGATCGAGATCGCCGCAACCCCCGGCGCGTTCCCGGCCAGGACGTGGACCAGGCGCGGCGGGAACGCGCGATACTGCGCAGTCCTGCCCGACGGGTCGGTGACGGTCCGCCAGCCGTCGAGAATGTCCGCGCCCCCAACTTCGCCTTGAACCAGGAACTTCAGCCAATCCTTGGAGAACAGCTTCGGCAGGTGTTCATAAGCCCGCTGCAGCACGCCGCGATCAAGATCGCCGACCTGCGCCATCGCCTCGAAGGCTTCCGCCAGCAGGCCCGATGGATCGGCCGTCATCCGCTCGCCGGTCGCGACCAGCACATCCATGACCTCGTCGATCGGAATGGAGAATGCCGGCCCGGGTTCGGTGCGCTGCCAGACAAGCCCATCGATATCCAGCGTGGGCGTGCAGAATTTACCGTAGTGCGCGCCCTTCCCGCCCCCTCCGACAAGCAGCTCGCCCTTGACGAAATGGGGCACGGCCACGGCGGCCGAAGCAACCTTCGTAGACTGGTTCATGCGCCGATCTCCCCACTGATGTAGGCGTCGATCGTACCGGCGCAGCCGATCTTGTCGTCCTCGCCGATGTTTGCGTAGCGAGAGATGTTCGGATGGACCACGAGGCCCGGCAGCCGGGCCTCCGGCCGGCTCTCGCGAAAATCGATCGTGACGCGGTCTCCTGTAATCAGCCCGTTCCACCGGGCCTCGTTGGATAAGTCGAGGTAGGCGAAGCGGCCCTCGACCACACCCTCCCGCGGGCCGGCCGGCTTCACCCCTTCGCGATCGAGCACGAAGGGGACGATCCAGGGAACCTGGTGGTAGAACCCGTCCAGGTCCTTCGGGAAGCCGGTCGACATCTCCGACATGCCATAGCCTTGCTGGGTGCGGACATCCCCGAAGAACTCGAACACCTGCTCGCGATAGTCAGCGGGAAGGTTCGCGCCCTTCAGGCCGCCGCCGCTTTGAATGATCGTCTCGGGGTGAAACTGGCCGTTCGGCACCCCTTGTTCCCGCGCCGCCTCCATGATCTGCCACATCTGGAGCCAGCCGCCGGTGATGATCATCGGCTCGTGACGCAGCTCGATGATCAGCCGGACCATCTCCGCGAAACGGTTGGCCATGTTGGCGCTCTGCTCTCGGCCAGCCTGCTCCGAGGCGGCGATCTCACTGGGCGTCGCCGTGCCCTCCGCCATCTTGAGGCGCATCTCCGCCATCCGGGTGATCTCGGTCAGGCGCAGCGGGGCGTCGGACAGGTAATGGATGGAATCGGGCCGCGCGAACATACGTTCCACATGGTTGGCGGCGATCAGCAGCAGGTAAGGGCCGCTACGCGGCCCCAGAAAAAAGAAATGATGCTTGCGCTCGGGCTTGATCCGCTCGGGCCAGCACAGGTTCAATTCAGAATTTCTCCGCAGCACCTCGTCGTCCGCTCGCGTACGGTTGAGGAACGAAACCTTACCGGACGTGCCGCTGGTGGTGTTGACGAGATGTCCCGCCGCCCACAGCCGGCTGACCCAGTCGTCGATATCGTCGATACCGCTCAGGTCGACCCCGTCCATCGGCCGAGTTGTCAGCGTGCCCAGCCACTGGGTCATGCGGTCCCATTGCCCATTCCGCACGAAAGAGTTCGGGTAGGATTTGAAGCTCGTGTGCGAGAACAGCAGCGGGATAAGGTCATCGAGGGTCTCGATGCGATCTACGCCCGCCTCGCGCGCCCGGCGGTCGAGTATTGGCAGTTGCTCCCTACGCTCAGCCACGAGCTCGCGCGCCGCTTCGAGCTGAAGCGGAACCAGCTCGTCTTGGCGCAAGGTGAAGCAATCCGGCTGATACACCATGTCCATCAAGACTTTGCGCGCATTCATCAGCCTTTTTACCTCCCACCGGGGTCATTCATTATTGCGCCAGAGCTCAAGCTCCTTTTGGCGATCGCTTTGCCTAGGATTGGATGCGCTCGCCGCGCGCCATGCCGCCCACGCTGCTTCCAGGTGGAGGGGGACGCGCGTTGTCAGCCCACGCATCCCCGCCAACGCTGTCAAGATTTATACCTGTCGTCAATTAGAAAACCGACAGCCCCGACCCGACCCGCTTGACTTCTCGCGGCCCCGGCGGCATACCTAACGCTTGATAGAAGTTGATGGTTGTGCCGGAGAAGGGCTGGAATGAAACCGTTTGTACTGAGCTGCGACTCGCACGTCGTGGAGCCGAAGTCGCTCTGGGTCGACGGCCTGCCCGCCAGCATGCGGGACAAGGCGCTGCGGGCGCGCAAAGACGAGAAGAATTTCTTCGTCGAGGGCAATGGCATGACCCTGCTCAAGATGCAGGTCGCAGACGGCGTGTCGGGGAACGAGAAGATCGGCCGCTTCGAGATCGATCTGCGGATCAAGGACATGATCCGTGATGGCGTGGACGCCGAAGTCATCTACCCCACGGTCGGCCTGCTCACCTCGCGTCTCGCGGACCGGGATCTGGAGATCGCGTCATGCGTGCTCTATAATGATTGGCTCCTCAGCCACTTCAGCGCGCACCGCGACATCTTCGTCCCCGCGGCCATTCTGCCGATGTGCTCCATCGAGGACGCAGCCGCCGAGCTGAAGCGCTGCGTCGGCCTGGGCTATCCGACGGCTATGATCCCCGGCCGCTCGCCCAGCACCGTTCCGGCCTACAATACCGACCAGTGGGATCCGGTCTGGCAGATCGCCTCGGATGCGGCCATGCCGCTCATTCTTCACGCGGGCACGGGTGGCGAAACCACGGCGGAGCGCGGCCCTGGCGCCGCCCTGCTCAACTACATGTTCTCCGGCCGCGGACCGATCGACGCGGTCGCCTATCTCGTGTCGGGGGGCGCCCTCGATCGGTTCCCCAAGCTTACCGTGGCGACGATGGAATGCGGCTCGTCCTATCTCAACTACTTGGCCGAGATCCTCGACGAGATCTATCCCGCACACATCCACTACGTGCGCCCCAAGCTCAGCCGAAAGCCCAGCGAGATTATTGCGCAGCAAGTTAAAGCCGCGTTCTCGCATGACCGGTCGGCTGTCAGGAATCGTCATATTCTTGGGCATCAGACGCTGATGTTCGCAACCGATTACCCGCACCTCGAGGGTTCCTTCCCCCACTCGCGCGAGGTGATCACTGAAAATTTCCGAGACATCAATATCAGCGAAACGGAAAAGGCTGACATCCTTGGAATGACCGCCGCGCGCCTGTTCAAGATCGAAAACCCGAAGGTTCTCACGGAGGCTTGAGGCAGAGGGGAAAATAACCTCTGGCCTGAGCGCGATCTCATAGTTATTGCCTTGACCGTGAATTGGGAGTGCGGTGAGTGCGAAATATTGCAAAGCCGGTTATGGGGCTGGCGGGCGACGACAGCACAATGATGGTGGGGTGTATTCGGACCCCCCACATGGTCACGAGCTATCCGGTCAGCTTTCGCGACGTTCACGCCGACGCTGTGTTCGCCATGCGTATGTTACAGAAAATGAGCGTGACCGAAGGCTCAATGGTGATGGTCACCTCTGGCTCTTCGGAATATGCGAACTTCTGGCCTTATGAGGTCGCCGTCGCAAAACTCGACGGCTGTGTAGCGATTGCCGAAAACTTCATATTCGATGCTGGACGCTCAGAGATGTTCATGCGTCGGCTTCCCATCAAGGTGGCGTTCGGCATAACCGACGCCATCCTGGATGGAATGAACGCCCTGAAGCTCGACATCGCCCAGGCGTTCGCGCCCGCCGGCACGATTTGTGCGCGCGATGGCGCCGCGACCCGATTAAGAGAACTCGGTTTCGCCCCCTGGCGGATGGTCAGCTTCGGCCCTGCCTTCGGCTTCGTTTCGCCGGAGGGAGAGACGTTCTACGATACCGACGAATGGCTCATCGAGGAGGCGCGCGGTGAATTGATGATCACCGCAATGAACCGGCGTGCAGCGCCGCTGGTGCGGCTTCCGACAGGCGTGCGTGGGACGGTTGACGCTGAACATAAGTTCGCCCTCGCCTGACCGCGTAACGGTTTAAGAGACAGCTGAGCGATGCAGCGCCAATTCGGGACGAAACGGTAATTGTAAAGCTTGGCCCAAGCGACGACGATAAGTGCGGCCGATCGGCTCCTCCCCAACGGGCTCGTTGTCGGCGCCGCGGCGGTATTGCGATCCGTCGGTGACGCTGGCCAGATGATACGCGACGCGGATGGGGACTCACACCGGGGCGCTCGGCGTGCGACGCTGCTTTCGCGTCGCATGATTTTGCCGTCCGCGAGGCGGCGCAGCGCGCTTTGGGCTGACCTGACCGCTTGGCCGAGTCTGACTGCGGCCTCTGGAGAGTTCGATGTTTGACGCCATCCGCCACCTATCCCTTTACAGCGTGCTGGAGGAGCACGTCCGGTCTTATCCGGGGAAGATCGCGCATGCGTGCGGTGAGCAGCGGTCGACATTCGCCCAGTTGCTCGAACGGGTGGATCGCCTCATCAACGGGCTCGAAGATAGCGGCGTGGTCGCCGGCGATCGAATCCTCTGGCTGGGCCAGAACTCGCACCGCATCATCGAGTTGCTGATCGCGGCGTCGCAACTGGGCGCCATGGTATGTCCGGCCAACTGGCGGCAGAGCAAGGTCGAACTCGCCGATCAGATCGACGACCTCGAGCCCAAGGTCGTGTTCTGGCAGCAAGAGGAAGTCGGCGACGAGATCCGCGCCGCGCGCGAACTTGCCAGCTTCGGCGCTGGACGATGGATCCGGCACGACGCGGACGGTGATGATTCCTACGAAGGTTTCATCGCCACCGCGCGGGCCGGCCGCAACGACCATCGGGAGGTCGACGCGCGCGCGGGCGCCCTGATCATTTACACTGCCGCGTTCGACGGGCGACCCAATGGGGCGGTGCTGAGCCAGAACACCATATTGCTGGAAAACCTGGTGCTTGCCCCCACCATGCATATTTCCAATGAAACGGTGTTCCTCGCCGTCGGGCCGATGTTTCACCTCGGCACCTTGATGCAGTGCCTGACGGTGTTCCACCTGGGAGGGACCAACGTTTTCGTGCGGCGCAGCGATCCGCGATCGATCGCTCAGGCCATCCATAACGAACGGTGCACCCGCACCTGGCTTGTCAGCAAGACGATGGACGAGATCGTCGAGCTCAATCACGATCGGCAGTTTGATCTCAGCAGCCTGCGCTCGGCGCCTTACACCGAGGAATGGAACCGCATGGTGACGGTCGAGCCCGTCGAGACCCACGTCCCCGGATATGGGCAGACGGAGGTCATGGGGTTGGTCGTGCTGCCGCACTACGGGCGCCACGCGATCGGCATCTTCGGTCGCCCCTCGCCGCTGTGCCAGATGCGTATCGTGGACGAGGAGGATTGCGACGTCGAGCCAGGTCAGGTCGGCGAGATCGTTTTACGTGGTCCCACTGTCATGAACGGCTATTGGCGCAGACCCGAGCTCAACGCCCAAAGGCATCGCTCCGGCTGGCATCATACCAACGACCTTGGGCGGCGTGAGGCCGACGGCAGCCTGACGTTCATCGGACCCAAGGTGCAGATGATCAAGTCGGGCGTCGAGAACATCTATCCTGCCGAGGTGGAGGCATGCATCCGCCGCCATCCGGCCGTCGCCGATTGCGGCATCATCGGCGTGCCCCACCCGCAATGGATTCAGTCGGTCAAGGCGATCGTGACCCTGCGTCCAGGTGCAGAGGCGAGCGCACGCGACATCATCGAGCACTGCCGCCAGCACATCGCTTCGTACAAAAAGCCATCCACGGTCGAATTCCGCGACTCGATCCCGCGCTCGGCGGCCGGCGGCATCGACTATCGACGGCTAGACGAGCTATACGGCGGAGGAAACTACCCCGGGGGCAATACCCGCACGTCCTGATTGCTGGCCGACCGTCAATTCAGATCCAGATGAAGAGCGCAATAAAAATGCCAGAGGAAAGCCCCTACTTCGACCCGGAAATCGAGACCATGCCGCGCGCCGAAATCGAGGCGCGGCAGTTCCCGGCTTTGAAGCGTGTCATCGAGAACGCCTATGCAAATGCGGGACTGGTCCGCAAGAAATGGGACGAGGCGGGGGTCAAGCCTTCGGACATCAAGTCGTTAAGCGACTTCTCGCGCCTCGTGCCCTTCATCACCAAAGACGATATCCGCGCGTTTCGCGCTGAGACCGGCGACCCGTTCGGCGGAATCCTTTGCACGCCGACGTCCGAACTGCGTTCGATCACCGGAAGCTCAGGCACCACGGGCGACCCCACCCTGCTGGGACGGCGCGATCTTTACGGACCTCAAGCCGATTCCTTTTTCGATCGCTGCTTATGGGATCTCGGCGTCCGGCCGGGCGACGTCGCCGTCACCATCACGCCCACCATCCGGGGCTCGACGATCGCGCCGTTGCTTCACTTCGGGCTAACCCCGCTCTGCGTGGACCACTCGCCCGCCGAAATCGGCAGGCTGGTCGAGCTTAGCCGGATCTATCGGCCGACAATGATCATCTCATTGTCGACGCCGCTCTTGATGGGGCTCGAACAGTTCGAGATCGACACTGGCATCGACCTGGCCGAGGTGTTCTCCAGCTATAAGGCGGTGATCTGGGGCGGCGAGCCCTTGGGCCCGCGTGGCCGCACCCTCACCGAACGCTGGAAAATGAACATCATCGAGATCTTGTCGCTCGGTGATGCGACGATCACGCTTGAGGCGGCGAACCATACCGGAGCCTATGCTTGGGAGGACGAGGTCTTCGTCGAGCACATCGATCCGGAAACCGGCGAGCCGGCGCCGGACGGCGGCTTGGGCGAGCTCGTGGCGACGCCGCTGCAGAACATGGTCGACCCGCTGATCCGTTTCCGCAGCGAGGATCTCGTCTGGCTGACACGCGAGCGCTGTCCGTCGGGACGGACTCATACCCGCTTCCGGGTGAAAGGACGCACGGGCGATCAGATCGTGGTCGCCGGAAAGCAGCTCCTGCCGGTCAACATCTGGCCCACCATCGAATCGCAGCCGGAATCAAAGGCCGGCCTGTTTCAGATCGTCCGTCCGAAAACGCCGGAGGACTTCCTTCGCCTGCGCATAGGCTATGCCGGCGACGCCGACCTGCTCTCGCTCGAAGGGCGGCTGAAAGCCGAGATCCAGCGGCAGCTCGGTGTCGAGTCCCGGCTGGAGCTCGTTCCGAATGACGACCTCCTCAAACTCGGGCCGCCGCACAAGATCCCGCGCATCGTCAAACTGTAGAGGCAGCATTGGCAGCTTCGCCGAAAACGGGGCGGCGGATCGGGTTTGTCGGGCTCGGGCAGATGGGTTCGCGCATGGCGCAGCGCCTGGTCGCGGCCGGTTACGATGTCGTCGCCTTCGATGTGGACGCCGCTGCGATTGCGCGGCTGGTGGAGGCCGGGGCGTCAGCTGCGAAGTCGCCGCAGGCGCTCGCCGATGTCTGCGAGATCGTGCTGTGCAGCCTGCCTCGCCCTGAGGTGGTCGAGGAGGTGATCCTCGGCGCAGACGGGCTGGCTGACGGCCGGGCGATCAAGCTTGTGGTGGATCTCTCAACCACCGGCTCGGTCAAGCTCGCCCACGTCGCGGCGGTGCTTGCGTCAAAAGGCATCGCCCTCGTCGACGCCCCGGTCAGCGGCGGCGTCGGCGCAGCCGAAGGCGGCACGCTGACCTTCATGATCGCCGGAGAGCCAGCGGCGCGCGCCGAGGCGGAGCCTATCCTGCAGCGCCTGGGCAGCCATCTCTTCGTGATCGGCGACACGCCCGGTCTTGGTCAGAAGATGAAGCTGATCAACAACATGCTTTGCGCGGCGAACGCGGTCGCGGCCTTCGAAGCCCTCGTCATCGGGGTGAAGGGCGGGCTCGAGGCCGAGACGATGCTGAAGGTCATCAACGTCTCCAGCGGCCGCAGCTTCATCACCACCGACAAGGCGCCGCAATGCGTTCTCCCCCGTACCTTCCCGCCGCGGTTTGCAACCGAGCTGCTGCTCAAGGACCTGAGGTTGGGCGTAGAGGAAGCGCGGGCCGACGCGGCGCCTTTGTGGATGATGGAGGCTGCGTTGGAGTTCGTGTCGACGGCGATCATGGAAGGCGACCCAACGGCCGACTACGCCAGCCTCATCAGATATTTCGAGCGCCGCGCGCGCGTCGAGGTCTCCGGCAACTCAGGAGCGACGGGATAAATGACCGACAGGCGTGAAACGGGCCGCGAGATCCTGCTGGAAGTTGTCGGTCAGGATTATTTCGACAAGCGGGAAGCCTCGACCAACAGCTTCAACGCCGAGGCGCGGCGTCTTTCCGAGGAATACTGCTTCGGCGACATCTGGTCGCGCCCCGGGATCGAGCGCAAGACCCGCAGCCTGCTCTGCGTGGCGACGATGATCGCGCTCAATCGCCAGCACGAGCTCCGCATCCATATCGGCACTGCACTCACGAACGGGGCAACCCCGGAGGAGATCAAGGAGGTCCTGCTGCAAAGCATCATATACTGCGGACTTCCGGCCGGCCTCGAAGGTTTCAGAGTCGCCGAAGAGGTGCTCGCCGCGCGCGGGCTGCTGTGAGGAAGATGCGCCGGAGACCATCATAAGGGCCCGCTGCTCACGCGGATCATGCGTAGCGGATCGCGCGGGGTTGCGCCCGTAGCAGGAGAAAGGGGAAGCCATGAACCTGATACGCGCCGAGTGGGCGACAGGCTGTGAGGGTGTGCTCGTCGTGACGATCGACAACCCCCCGGCGAATGCGATGACGCTGAGCATGTTTCGCGAATTGCGGGACTTGTTCGCAAATATCCGAGAGGACCACGGCGCCGCGCGTTGCGCCGTCCTGACCGGTGAAGGCAAGATATTCTGCGCCGGGGCCGACACCCGCGAACTCGCCGCGCGCACCACCGAGATGCAGTTGGCGCGATCGGAGGTGTCGCGCGCCTGCTTCGACGCTATCCGCCGCTGTCCGCTACCCGTCGTGGGCGCGGTGAACGGCGCGGCCGTGGGGGCCGGGGTGGTGCTCGCCGCCTGCTGCGACATCGTCTTGGCTTCAGATAACGCCCATTTCTCCTTGACCGAGGTGCTGATCGGGGCGCTGGGCGGGACCAGACATGCCACCCGGCTCGTGCCCAACAAGCTCATGCGGTACATGGCGCTTACCGGGCAGCGGGTTGGCGCGGAGGATTTCGCCCGGTTCGGCGGCGTTCTTGAGGTAACCCGACCCGATGCGCTGATGCCGCGCGCGTTGGAACTCGCCGGTCTTATCGCCGGGCACAGCCCCTACGGCGTCCAGCTCATGAAGGAATCGATCAACCTCACCGAGGAATTGCCCGTGACGGAAGGTTATCGCATCGAGCAACTCTACACGACGCTTGCGTCAAATCTGCCCGATACGCTCGAAGCAGCGGCGGCGGCGCGGGAAAAACGCAAGCCGCGCTGGTCCGCGCAAACCATCTCGCTCAATCGCGAGAAAGAGCCGGATCGGTGACGAAGCGGTGTGCCCGCCGGATCATCGAAGTTCTGGCAATCTCCTAGATCCGCCAAAAGCTCATCGGAGCTGAACGGCTAGCAAAGTCCTCCGAATATTTGGGACGTTTTCATTGGGCCAATGCCATGCAAGACTTTCGCGGCAAGTGCGCCGTCATAACGGGTGGAAGCGGCCTGCTCGGCCATGCGATGGCGGAGGCATTCGCCAAGCTGGGCATGAACATCGTCATCGCCGATATCGGTGAGGAGGCCATGGCCAGGACTGTGGCGACAGTGGAAGCGCTGGGATGTGAGGCCCTGGCTATCCGCACCGACGTCAGCAACCCGGCCGAAATGGATGCCCTTGCCGACGCCGCCTATGCGCGTTTCCAACAGGTCAACCTGCTTTGTCTGAACGCCGGCCGCACGATATTAAAACCTCTCTTACAACTCACGCGCGATGACTGGGACGCCGTCCTGTCTGTGCAATTCGGCGGAGTGCTGAACGGCGTGCTGTCTTTTCTACCACGTTTGGTTGCTCAAGGTGGTGAGCGGCATATTGTCATTACGTCTTCCATGTCTGGGGTCGGCCGCGCCGACCTGCGACCGCTCAACGCGCCCTATGTGACAGCGAAATTCGCCGCGGTCGGATTGGCTGAAGTGATGGCGCCGGTGGTCAAGACCGAAGGTATCGGACTGTCTGTACTATGCCCTGGAATGACCGTTGCCGACCCGGATGCATGTCGTGGCGTGGAATGGCCAATGGCAAGCGCAGCCTATTATGAAGGCAACATATTGAGTGCTACGCAGGTCGCGGAAGAAGTCGTTCGCGGCATTCGCGAGGGCCGCCTGCATATATTCCCGCACCGCAAGGGTAGACTAGAAGTCATCAAGCGTCATATGGATCTGATGGAAGCTTTCGACCAGGCCGAGCGCACGTCACCACCGTTAGAATGACCTTATGCCAACTGCGCTGCCGCCGACATCACCCGAGCTCGACGCCGTCTGCGACACCTGGAACCGCCTCATCGCCGAGCCGAACCGCATTCAATCCCTCGGATCACGCCAATGGGCCGCTGGCAGTGAGGCTTAAGGGCGGTCCTCCTTGGTGAACAGCGCGGCGCGGACCGCGTCCAGGCGATCATAGGTCCAGACGCCGTCGTCGCTCTCAGCGGCGCCGATCGCCGGCCATTCATCGACGGTGCTGAGGCGTCGGCCGCTGAAGTTGAGGATCTGACCGGTGATCGGCGCCGAACGCCGCGAAGCCAGCCAGCCCACGGCGCGAGCGACGTTCTCTGGCGCAAGTTCATCCCGCCGTTCCTCCGTGAATGTCGAGTCGCCCCAGATGGACTCGGTCATGCCGCTGAATGCCAGCGGCGCGATCGCATTCACTCGCACCCCGTAGGGCCCCAACTCGCGGGCGAGGGTCGTCGTCATGCTCGCGATCCCGCCCTTGGCCGCGACATAGTTGATGTGGCCTGGCGCTCCGTGGAGTCCATTTACGGAGGTCGTCATCACCACGCTCGCCTGCACCGGCCGGCCATCCTCCTTCGTACGTTCGCGCCAATGGATGGCGGCATATTTGGTGGTGATGAAGGATCCTTTGAGGTGAACCTGGATCACGCTGTCCCAGTCCTCCTCGGTCATGTTGAAAATCATCTTCGGCCGCGCGTTCCCGGCGTTATTGACCAGAACATCGAGCCGGCCGAAATCGCGCAGCGCGAGTTCGACCATGCTGCGGCCAGTCTCCGAGCGGCTGACATCGCCCACCACCACGGCGGCCCGTCCGCCGGCGTCCCGAATGGCGGCTACCGTCTCCTGGGCAGCCTCGACATTGAAGTCGTTGACAACGACGGCCGCGCCCTCGGCGGCGAGATGAAGGCATTCGGCGCGACCGATTCCGCCTCCTCCACCCGTGACGATTGCAACCTTTCCCTCAAAGTCATTCATGCTCTTGCCTGCTGTTCATTGGTCTGGAACGGGGCGACGCCCCCCTTGTCCAGTAGGGGGCGAGCTCGACACCTATTACGCCGCCCCCTTCGACGCTACCTTTCTCGCCGAGCTCGGGGCGCGGCAGCTCGGCGCCATCTGCCCAAAGCGCCAGACCGGCGCGGCCATCGTCATGCCGCGCGCCGACACGCAGGGCATGCAGGCCGGCGCCGCCTTGTCTGTTGACGCGGCCACCCGCCCGCGATTTCCTGGACAAGCACCACGAAGGGAGGAGCCGCTATGAACCTCGTGGAGCGACTTGACCCTCCCGCCGCAGGCGGGCCAGCCCCCGTCACCGAACCCGGTAGCGGCAGCCCTGGGGAGGCCCAATGAGACTCGGAATAGGCCTGGGCTATTCCGGCCCCCAAATGGATTTTCCGTTCGAGATGGTCGAGCGTGCGGAACGTCTTGGTTTCGCGTCGGTATGGGTGTCCGAAACCTACGGCAGCGATGCGATCACTCCGCTCGCCTTCATAGGCGCGCGCACGCAGCGCATTCAACTGGGCACGAGCCTCGCACAGCTTGCCGCGCGCACGCCGGCCAACCTCGCGATGAGCGCCCAGACGATCGATGCTATGGCGGGCGAAGGGCGAATGATCGTCGGCCTGGGCATGTCCGGCCCGCAGGTGGTTGAAGGGTGGTACGGCCAGCCTTGGGGCAAGCCGAACTACCTGATGCGCGACTACGTCGCCATTATGAAGAAGATCTGGAAGCGTGAGGCGCCCCTATCTCACCAAGGGCGGCAGATCTCGCTCCCGTATACTGGAGACGGAGCGCTCGGGCTGGGGAAACCGCTGAAGAGCATCCTTCACGGCAATCCCGACATTCCAGTTTACCTCGGAACATCGAGCGAGCTCAACGTCGCGATGACCGCGGAAGTGGCGGATGGATGGCTGCTCATGCATTTCGCGCCCGGCGACTTGGCGCGTCACCGCCCCGTTTTGGAAAGGGGCATGGCTCGGCGGCGGGACGGGATGACGATGGAAAAGTTCGTAACTCACGCAGTTCTGCAGGTTTCAATCGACGACGACGTCGGTGCAGCGATCCGAGCGGCCAAGCCCGGGATCGCCCTCTATGTCGGCGGCATGGGCGCCAAGGAGATGAATTTTCACAAGGACGCCATGGTGCGCCGTGGTTATGCCGAGGCCGCCGACCGTATCCAGGAACTTTGGCTTGCCGGTCGCAAGGAAGAAGCCGCGGACGCTGTTCCCGACGAATATGTCGATTCCCAGCAGCTGGTCGGCCCGCCGGCTCGCATAATGGAGCGCTGGCCGGCGTGGCGTGACAGCGGCCTGACCAGTCTTCACATCACCCGGGCCACGCCGCAAGTCGTCGAGCTTTTTGGCAGGCACGCACTTTGAAGCGCACCGCGGAGCTGGAGGAATAGACGTGGATCAGGAACTACTTCTCGATCGTCATGATGCGGTCGCGCTTGTCACGCTCAACCGGCCTGATCGGCTCAATGCGCTGACGCTGCCCATGATGGCGCGCTTCACGCGACTCATGGAGGAGCTCAACGACGATCCCGATGTGCGTGCGATCGTCATCACCGGGGCTGGCAGAGGCTTCTGTTCCGGCCTGGACCTCAAGGAAAACACGATTTCACAAGGCACTTGGCGATCGGCTTATCGCGCGATGAATTTCAACGAGCACGAGGTCGCGCGGATGCGCGGCTACACCAAGCCCTTGATCGCCGCCGTCAATGGCGTTGCGGTCGGCGGCGGCCTGGGCATAGCGCTGGCCTGCGACATCCGCATCGGCAGCGAGAACGCCAGTTTCTGCGCGGCTTTCGCCAAGCATGGCATGCCGCCTCAGGATGCGGTCGCGGCCTACCTCCCCGACGCCGTGGGACTGAGCAAGGCGCTCGAGATGATCTTCACCGCAAAAACCGTTCGCAGTGACGAAGCGCTCGCCTGCGGGTTGATCTCGGAGCTGACGGCGAACGAGACTCTCCTCGAACGCGCGCTCGAGCTTGCTGGGGTGATCGCGGCAGGTCCACCGGTGGCGTTAGCAATGGCCAAGCAGGTCGTCTATCGAGGCCGCGGCAAGCCGATCGACGACCAGATGGCGCTGCAAACGCTCGGCAGCTTCCTGAACAAGGCCTATGCACCCAATGATCTCAGCGAAGCCGCTTCAGCCTTTGCCGAAAAGCGCAAGCCGAGGTTCACTGGGACCTGACCCCTCGCGCGTGCGGCTCGTCCGTGGCGGGAACGATAGGCGCCTGGTCGCTAAGTCAGCGCCCGCTCTAACGCGTCGCTGTGTCTCGGGGCCGAGGCCCCCAACTTGCGATCTTCTAGGATCAAGTTGGCGGCATGATAGGCGAACGCCATCGCCGGTCCGTTGGTGTTGCCGGAAACTTGCGTGGGCATCGCCGAACAATCAACGACTCGCAGGCCCTCGACGCCCTTCACGCGCAAGCGTCCGTCGAGCACGGCATCGGAATCCGTACCCATACGGCAAGTGCCCGTGGCATGAATCCCCGGCTCCGACGTTCGCCGAATGTAATCCAGGATTTCGTCGTCGTTAGCGAAATCGCGACCGGGAACCGTCTCCTTGGCGCCGCAGCGCTGCAAGGCGGCGGTGGCGGCGAAGCGGCGCGCGAACTTGAAAACACCAATCGAGGGCTCGTGATCGCGCGGGTCGCCGAGCACGTTGGCGTCGATCAAGGGCTTGCTGAAGGGATCGAGCGAACTGATCTCGATCGAGCCGGCGCTGACGGGGCGCATGAAGTACCCCCCGATCATCATTCCATGCTCACGTTCCAGAACCGTTTCAGCGAACTGTTTGCTGCCGTCAACGGAGAACGCGCCCATGAAAAGCTGGCCGTCGGGGCGATCAAGGTCGGGACGGGTGCGGAAGAACGCCCCCGCCTCGAACGCGCAGTCGGCTAGCGGGCCGGAGCCGAACAACTGCTGCCGGACGACGTTGACCGCGAGGTTCAACCCCGAGAAAGCTCGGTTCAGGCTGCCGCCGCTCACGCGCAGCTGGACACCTGCGGTGCCGCGATGGTCTCGCAGGTTCCGCCCGACCTCGCGACGATCCGCCAGGACCGGGATGCCGAGCCGCCGCAGCAGCGGCGCCGGCCCGATCCCCGAACGCTGGAGCAGCAGCGGCGAGTTCAGAACGCCTGCGCTGACGATGACCTCTCGGCCCTCGATGACGACGTCCTCACCGTTCCTGCGACCCGCGACGCCCGTCGCCCGCTGGCCCTCGAAGCGCAATCGATCGACCGTAAGTCCGGTGATCACGTGCAGGTTCTTGCGTTTGCGAGCCGGCGCCAGAAACGCTTTCGCCGCACTGTTGCGGCGCCCGCGATGGATGGTCCGGAAGTAATAGCCCGCCCCTTCGTGGGCTTCACGGTTCAGATCGTCCCGCCGGGGCAGGCCGAGCTCGCCCGCTGCTTCGATGAAGGCCTCGGCCAAGGGGTGCTTGCCGGGATAGGCGGAAATGGCCAGCGCCCCCCCTGCACCGCGCATGTCGTCCGCGCCAAGCTGGTGGTTCTCCATCCCCCTGAACGCGGCCAACATCTGCGGCCACCCCCATTCCGTCAGGCCCATCTCGCGCCAGCCGTCATAGTCCTGCGGTTGGCCACGCACGTAGATCATGCCGTTCACGGAGCTTGACCCACCCAGCGTCCGGCCGCGGATCCACATTTCGTGACGATTGCTGCCGCCGCCGACCTTGGCGTCATAACGCCAAAGCAAGTCGGGCTGCTCCCAGACCTTGGTAAATCCGCGCGGCATGTGGATGGCGGCATGTCGATCTTCCGGCCCGGCCTCGATGATGGCGACGGTCACGCGGGGATCCTCGGATAGGCGGTTGGCGAGCACGCAGCCCGCCGACCCCGCGCCGACGATCACATAATCGAAGACCATCGCGTTTCTCCCTGGCCTGCCGCGTTGCGCGGCTGCGGCTTGAAGCGGATGGGAAAGATAGATCGCCGGAGGAGTCAAGTTTTCTAATTGACGACCGGCAGAACCCGCAGCACAGATGGGCGTCGGTGCGAGCGGCGACGCTGATCGGACACAAGAAGACGCGACATCCGACGACGGATGCCCGAGAGTGGGAGGGACCAATGCGGCTGAGCGGCAAGAACGCGATCGTGACCGGCTCTGCACGCGGCCTCGGCGCAAGCATCGCCGCCGATCTGGCCCGAGAGGGCGCGCGGGTGATGCTGTGCGACGTGCTTGAGGATCTAGGCCGCCAGGTCGCAGCATCCATCGGCGACGCCGCGATCTTCCGCAGGATGGACGTAACTCAGGCCGGCGAATGGACCGATGCGGTGGCCGCGGCCGAGGCGGCTTTCGGGTCGGTGGATGTCCTCGTCAACAATGCCGCGCTGATCGAGCAGGTCCCGTTCGACGATGTGACGGAAGACCTCTTCAAGTCGATCTTCGCGGTCAACGCGCTGGGGACATTCCTGGGCATCAAAGCGGTCGTGCCCGCCATGCGCCGCGCCGGAGGCGGCTCCATCGTCAACATCTCCTCCACGGCCGGCGTCCATTCGTCAGGCGGACTTGCTTACACCGGATCGAAGTTCGCGATCACCGGTCTGACCAAGACCGCGGCGCATATGCTCGGTCCCGAAAAGATCCGGGTCAACTCGGTGCACCCGGGCTGGATGAAAACCCCGCAAACCGAGGTCGTTCCACAGGAATGGGTCGCAAGTCTGCTCCCACTACGCACGATCATGGATACGAAGGAGGTCGCGAAGCTAGTTTCCTTTCTGGCATCCGACGACTCTTCGATGATTACGGGAAGCGAACATCTGATCGATGCGGGATCGTTGCTCATGGGCTCGCGTGACATCGTCGATCGAATGGCCGAACACATGTGAGACCGGGTGGTGGGTCAAGCGGACATGCGATAGGCGCCGACGGCCAACGGCAGGTCCATGAACGTCCGGATGCCCGGGGCGGCTTCGCAGACGCTGACCACCGAATTCGTCAGGTTGCCCCCCACGGCCCAGCCAGCGTCGGCCATCGGGTTGCGGCCAAAAGCGCCGAGTTCGACCTCGACCTTCATCCCCGGCGCGCCATGGATCTCGACCTGGTACCCCTCCTTGCCGTCCTGGCCGAAATAGGGCCAATCCGGCGCGGCGAAGTCGGAGACGCGGGTGACATGCTCGGCGATGATGCGGGCTTCGCCAGCAATCCAACCGGTCGCCCGGATGCGCTCGGCTGCGATGGTTCCCTTGGCGATGGCGCCCGTGGCGATCTCGAAATCCCGATCAGCGACGGCGAACTCTATGTCCATGCTGATGTCGTCGAGCCGCGCCTTGAGGCCGTCGGCCACCATCGCCACCGACCCACCCAATCCGCGTGAGAAACTTCCGAGAAGAGCCGAGGGATCGAACGAGGCGGGATCCCGTCCGAAGCCAAACAGTCCCATGATCGTGTCGCGGTCGGCATAGTTGGCGTAGTTCATGATTTCACGGACAGCGATTGAATCGATCCGCGCCGAAATCTGAGTGAGACCAAGCACAAGCCGGTCGGGCATGAAGCCGGGCGAGACTCCGGTGTAAAGGAAGCTGGAATTCCCGGCTCGGCAGGCTTCTTCCAGTCGAGCCACCGTCTCGGAGCCGAGATAGGGAGCATAGACGAGCGAATTGGGCGCGGTGGCGATGACATTCTTGCCGCTTGCCAGGAATTGACACAGCAGAGTGAACAATCGTCCGGAATGCGAGTCTTCGCGCAACACGTCGCCGGCGTAGGGATCCCAGGGCATGAACGAAACACAGTCGGCATCGAGCGAAAGCAGCGCCGCGACGTCTCGGGTCGCGAGAACGCCGGTTTCGGGCATGCGGCAGATCGATCCCGCATCGCGGCCCTCGTTGCGTTCGCTGTGTACGCCGAGGCCGACAAGCTTAAGCAAGGGATGCGTGAGGGTCGCTCGCAGCGCGAACTTGCCCGTCGCGCCGGCGCCGTATTGGATCATCCTGTATTGCCTCATGGTCGTCCTCCACGTACGTTTCGATCGGCTGATAGACCGAATAAGTAGCCCGCGCCATCGGCCGGCGTAGACAATCTAATGACCTTCAGTTGGGGAGCGACAATGAAGGCAGTCCGAGTCCACAGCCCTGGCCACTACGCGATTGACGAGGTGCCGCGGCCTGCCTGCGGGCCGCGCGACGCGCTGGTGAAGGTCTCGGCTTGCGGCATTTGCGGCAGTGACATCCACTTCGTGGGCCGGGGATCGTTACGGGCCGATGGCCAGCCGATGGCGCTAGGCCATGAGGCGACAGGAATCGTCGAAGCGGTCGGAAGCGAAGCCCGCACCGTATCTCCCGGGATGCGCGTTCTCATCAACCCGACGGCAAGCGACGGCAGCACCATAGGTGCGGGCGTCCACGACGGCGCCTTCGCCAGCCATGTCCTGATCCGCGATGCGGTTCTGGGCGAGACCCTGTTGCCGGTGCCGGACGGCATCAGCCTTGACCGTGCGGCGCTTGCCGAGCCGCTCGCCGTTGGCCTGCATACGGTCAATCGCGGTTATCCGAGCGGCGAGACAAAGGCGGCGGTCTTCGGCTGCGGGCCTATCGGCCTCGCCGCCGTTCTGTGGCTGGCCCGCCGAGGCGTTCGGCACATCGTCGCCATCGACATCGCCGACGAGCGCTTGGCCCACGCCATACGGATGGGGGCGCACGCCACCGTCAACCCGCGCCAGGAGAACTTGCAGGAGCGCTTGTTGGCGCTCCACGGCTCCGGCCCGCCTGTCAGTGGACAGCCGACGGTCGACACCGACGTCTTCTATGATCTGTCGGCAGGCGCCGGCGTGATCGAGCAGACCACGGGAATGGGCAAGTTCCGGTCGAGACTCGTGGTTGGCGCCGTCTATTTGGCGCCGGTTGAAATAAATTTCCGCGGCCTGATTCTCCGGGAGATGGAGATCACCACCGCCGGGGTCTACCAGCAGGAATTGCGCGATGCTCTGGCAGAGCTGCCCCACATCGACGCGGCGACGCTCGACAACTACGTAACGGGGACATTCCCGTTCAGCGATTTTGACAGGGCTTTCGCCGTGGCCAAACAGCCCGCGAGCGCAAAGGTCATGATCACCTTCAATTGAGCAAACCTCTGAGCGCGGGAGCTGCCGCCGATGCTGTCCCCGACTGCCTTGATTGAAACCGCGATAGGTCGCAGCGGGCTGCAGGACTTTGGAGGGTCTTCCTGGCGCGAGGGACTTGAGCGCGTCGTGGCGGCGTTCAACGATGAGGCCGCTCTGAACGCGGCTGGCGAGGCGCAGGTCTCTGCTGTACTCATCGATAAGCTTGTCAACCGGCTCCAGATCGAGGACTGGCACAAGCGGCATCCGGAAATCGCCGAGCAGCAGATCGATCGTCCGGTCTTTGGGCTCGGCCTGCCGCGAACGGGCTCGACCGCGCTCGGCGTCATGCTGGGTCAGGACCCCGGACGGCGCGCATTGCGCACCTGGGAAGCGCGGCAGCCCTGCCCTCCTCCCGAAGCCGCCACTCAGTTCACCGATCCGCGGATCGCGACGACGCAGGCGGGGCTCGACGCCCAGCTTGCGGCCGATCCCAGCCTGGCGGCGATGATCCCGATGTCCGCCGACGCCGCCACCGAGTGCCTTCTTCTGACCTCCATGGACTTCAGGTCAAAGGAGTTCGAGGCGTTCGGGCGCCTAAACAGCTACAACGAGTGGCTGCTCGGTTGCGACATGGGGCCGACCTATCGCTTCCACAAACGTGTCCTGCAGCTTCTTCAGTGGCGTTGCCCGCCGAACCGCTGGTTCCTGCGCAGCCCCGCGCACAGCCCTTTCATTTCCGCGCTGGACTGCGTCTATCCCGATGCCGCGTTCGTCATGACCCATCGCGACGTGACCAAGGTCATCCCGTCGAACATGACCTTCGTCCTCGCCTTGTCGCAGGCGTTGACGTCCAGGCGCGACCTGAAGGCGATGGCGCGGCGCATGGTGGACTTTTGGGAAACGGCGCTACGGCGCCTGATCGCATTCCGGGATGCCGGAAACGATCATCGTTTCTTCGATATCGGTTTCGGCGATTTCCAGGCCGATCCACTTCGCGAGGTTCGCCGGCTTTACGACTGGCTTGGCGAGCCTCTCAGCGAGACCGCCGAGCGCAACATGCGAACGTGGTGGAAAACACAAAGCGAAGAGCGGCAGTCCACGGGCAAGATCGACTTTGCGGAACTCGGCATCTCACTCGATGAGCTCCGCAGCCGGTTCGCCTTCTATACGGATCGTTACGTCCGCTGACCGCCACCTTGCACGCTTCACCCTGGGCCGGATAAGCCGCCGGCATAGCGATCGTAGATCGCCCTGAAGGATGGCGTGAAGCCGCGCTTGCAGGCGCCGGTGATGGCCTTGCGGCGCGTCGGGTCGCCGACGTTGCCGCAAGGCGCGCCCGGTAGGTGACCGACGATCAGTTCGACCGGGCGCCCAGAGAACGATCCCGCGAGCTCGCACCACTGGCGCTGCGTCACGACCTCGTCGCCGCACCAGTTTAGGATGGTGGCGGGCGTCGAGGCCGCGTCCAGCAAGGCTTCCAGCTGGTCGACCATGTCGGCGAAATGGATAGGCGAATGCGGATAGGGATCGGCGAACGTACGGATCGGCCGTCCCTGCGCGACGGCCTCCATGTCCGCGACCGGCATTCCGCCGCGCATGCCCTCGCCCGGGCCGTAGGTGGTGTTCAGCCGGGCGATCACGGTGCGAATTCCGAAGGCTTCGGCGGCCATGCGGGCGGTCGCCTCAAGGCTGACCTTCGACACCGGGCTGGACGGGGCCCACGGGGCGAACGCCCCGCCGATCGGGTCGCGTTCGCCAAGCGGGCGCCAGACATCTTGCGGCGGGGTGTAGACTGCCGTTGACGATACGATGAGCGCAGCTTTCACTCTGCGGCAGTGTTGCATGAGCAGGCCGGGACCGACCGCGTTGATTTGCACCGATTCCACAAATTCGTTGAGTCCTCTTCGCGTATGCGCAAAGTGCAGCAGGTAGGTGAAGTCTTGGGGTACATTTGAAAAGTCGGGCCGCTCAAGATCAACCGCCAGTGGAACCATTCCGTTTTGCTGCGCCAAGTCCGCGGCGGCTGGATCGGCATAGCGCGCCAAGGCCCACACCGCGTTGTTCGCGGCCAATTCGCGTCCAAATACCCTCCCAAGCGTACCGGTCGCGCCTGTCAGCAGAATCTTCTCATCGGTCAGCACGATCGATCTCCTGACATTTTCCGCAAACCGCGGCGACGGTCCGATATCACGTATCGCTTACCTTTTTGCCCAGCTATCGTACGATAGAAAAACCGTGATCACCGCGTGAGGTGTCGCCGGCCTCAACGCGGCCCGGCGCTCCAAGCCGCCGACCGCAGAGCGCCGTAAGCACGGCCACGCCGGAGCGTAGGGACGAGCCCGATCGCTCGACGCGCATCTGCGGAAGCACCCGGCGCGCACGAATTCGCCCTGAGCTGACGGCGCGATCCGCCACCTCATCGATCCCGCCGCCCCCCGGCGATCAGAAATCTTGCAACGGCATTCATTCAAATGGTAGGTCGAAAATATAGTCGGAGCTGTTTGAACGATGCGACAGGCCTTTATCTACGACGCGGTGCGGACGCCGCGCGGACGCGGCAAGCGGGACGGCGCCCTTCACGAAATCACCTCGGTGTCCCTGGCGGCGCAGGTGTTGGAAGCGCTGCGGGATCGGAGCGGACTGGACACCGCACTCGTGGACGACGTGGTCTTCGGTTGTGTTGATGCGGTCGGCGAGCAGGGCGGCGTCATACCGCGGACCGCAGTTCTGCGTGCGGGCTACGATATGCGGGTCGCCGGAGTGCAGGTGAACCGCTTCTGCGCTTCGGGGCTCGAGGCCTGCAACCTCGCGGCGGCCAAGGTTGTCGCCGGGGAGGCGGAGCTTGCGATCGGCGGCGGGGTGGCCGCGATGAGCCGGGTGCCGATGGGAGCCGAAGGCGGCGCGATCAGTGTCGACCCCACCTCCATGTTCGAGAACTACACCATTCCCCAAGGCGTCGCGGCCGACCTGTTGGCGACGCTGGACGGCTTCTCGCGACACGACGTCGACTCCTATGCCGCCGAAAGCCAGCGCCGGGCCGCCGCCGCCTGGGCCGAGGGGCGTTTCGCGCGATCGATCGTGCCTGTGAAGAACCAGCTCGGGATGGTGGCGCTCGACCGGGACGAGCATGTCCGGGCGGACACGACGGTCGAAACGCTCGCTTCGCTCAAGCCGTCCTTCGCGCAAATGGGGGAGATGCTGTTCGATGGCATCGCGCGACAGCGCTATCCCCAGGTCGAGAAGATCGTTCACATCCATCACGCCGGCAATTCGGCCGGCATCGTCGATGGCGCGGCCGCCGTCCTGATCGGCTCGGCCGAGGCTGGAGCGCGGGCCGGCCTCAAGCCGCGCGGCCTGCTGCGCGGCGCGGCTTCGATCGGATCCGATCCGTCGCTCATGCTGTCTGGGCCGGCGCCGGTCGTGGAAAAGCTGTTGCGGACGCAGGGCATGACCGCGTCCGACATCGACCTTTTCGAACTCAACGAGGCCTTCGCCGCAGTGGTCCTGCGCATGATGGCCAGACTGAACATCCCGCACGAGAAGATGAACGTGAACGGCGGCGCGATCGCCATGGGCCATCCGCTCGGCGCGACAGGCGCGATGCTCGTGGGCGCCGTGCTCGACGAGCTCGAGCGCAGGAACCAGGAGTTCGGCGTCGTCGTGCTTTGCGTTGGCGGCGGAATGGGCACGGCCGCGCTTATTCAGCGCCTGTGATGACCTTTGGCGGGATAGGGTAGGGTACGATGGAGCACTGGACGATCGAGGTCGATGGCGACGGCGTTGCGCTGCTCACCTTCGACATGGCCGGGCGCGCGGCTAATATGCTCAGCGCCGAGACGCTTGAAGAATTTAGCGCGATCGTCGATCGCATCACGTCGGACGACACTATCAAGGGCGTGGTGATCGCCTCGGCGAAGCCGGGCGTGTTCTGCGCCGGCGGCGACCTCACCAACATCAAGGCGTTCGCCGGCCCTGGCGAGCCAGGCCGGGAAGCCGAAACCCTGGCGAGCGACGTCGCCAGGATGACCCACGACGCCAAATCGTGGCGCACGCTCGAAACCTGCGGCAAGCCTGTCGCGTGCGCGATCGAGGGCCTAGCTCTTGGCGGCGGGGCCGAGCTTGCCATGATTTGCCACTACCGGGTCGCCGCCGATACCGCCGCTGTGAAGTTCGGCCTCCCTGAAGGCGGGCTCGGGCTGCTGCCCGGCGGGGGTGGGACGCAGCGGCTGCCGAGGCTCGTGGGGATTAAGGCGGCTTTGCCGATCCTCCTGCAAGGCGCGACGATGACCGCGAGCGAGGCGCTGAAGATCGGCTGGATCAACCAAGTCGTAGCGCCTGGCGAGGCGGTCGAGGCCGCGCGCAAGTGGGTTCTCGAGATCGGCGATCCGGTGCAGCCCTGGGACAAGCCCGGCTTCGAACTCCCCGGCGGCGGCCCGTACGTGCAGGCGAACAGCGAGGCGATCGCGGTGGCCACCGCCGTATCGCGCCAGAGGTACTTCGGTAACTACCCCGCGCAGGGCGCCATCCTCGCTGCATTGTACGAAGGCGTGCAGGTGCCGTTCGAAGCCGGCATGCGAATCGAGATGCGCGAATTCATCAAGACCGTGCGCACCCCGCAGGCGCTGGCGATGATCCGCACCCTCTTCCTGTCGCCGCGCGAGATCAAGAAGGGGGCTAACCGCCCGAAAGGGCCCGCTGTCCGGCAGTTCAAGAAGGCGACCGTCCTTGGAGCGGGCCTGATGGGCGGCGGCATCGCCTGCGTGCAGGCGCAGGCCGGCATGGACACCATTCTTATCGATACGACGCAGGAAGCGGCGGAGCGGGGCAAGTCCTACACGGCCGCCTATCTGAAGAAATCTGTCGCTCGCGGTCGCATGTCGCAGGACGAAGCGGACGCCATCTTGGCAAGGATCGTGCCGACGACGGACTACTCGCTGGTCGCCGGATCCGACATGGTCGTCGAAGCGGTGTTTGAAGATCGCGACGTCAAAGCTGCGGTCACACGCAAGGCTGAAGCCGAGCTTGCCCCCGGCGCGATCATGGCGTCCAACACCTCGACACTGCCCATCACTGGTCTCGCCACCGCGTCGATCCGCCCTGAGAATTTCATCGGCCTGCATTTCTTTTCCCCGGTCGAGCGAATGGAGCTTGTCGAGATCATCCGCGGGGAGAAGACGTCCGACGAGACCTTGGCGGCTGCCTTCGACTACGTCGCGGCCATCAGCAAGACCCCGATCGTCGTAAGAGATTCGCGCGGCTTCTATACGTCGCGGACGATCAGCCGGTATCTCGACGAGCCTTGCGAGATGCTCATGGAAGGGGTCGCGCCGGCGATTATCGAGAACATCGGAGTCATGACCGGCATGCCGGTGGGTCCGTTGTCGCTGCCGGACGCGATCGGACTGGAACTGCCTTATCACATTCTCCAACAGACCCGGCGCGACCTGGGGGACTCCTATCAACCGGCGGCGACCGACGCCGTGTTGGAGGCGCTGGTCAAAACGCACGGTCGGTACGGGCGTCGCAACGGCAAGGGTTTCTATGATTACTCGCCGGACGGAAAGCAAAAGGTGCTCTGGTCAGGGCTCGCCGAGCTTGCCGCGCCTACGCTCACCGATGCGTTCAGCGATGAGGTCAAGGACGAACTGAAGATGCGCATTCTCTATCGCATGGCGCTGGAGGCGGCGAAATGCATGGAAGAGGGCGTTGTGACCGACCCCCGTGAGGCTGACGTCGGCGCCATTCTAGGTTTTGGATTTCCTGGCTGGACCGGGGGACCGATTTCATTGATCGAGCAGATCGGCATTCCCGCCTTCGTGAGTGCATGTGATCGCCTTGCCGATCGCCACGGCGAGCGATTCCGACCGTGCCAAATGCTCCGCGCGATGGCTGCGGAGGGCGCAACCTTCTACTAGGGAGCCGTTTCGGGCTCGCTAGGGCCTGCGCTCTAGGGGCTGCATGGATCCGAAACAGCTGGCGGGTGGCGTTAGGCTCCGGCACCTTCCGAAACAGCTAAGGTGAGGCGCGGCAAGCACGCGCAGCCACCGAGGTCAGACAAATCGAGATTAGGAAAGCACGGATGTGGGATTTCTCGACCGAGCCAGAGTTCCAGGAAAAACTCGACTGGATGAAGCACTTCGTGAAGGCGGAGTGCGAACCGCTCGACCTGCTCTTCCCGCGTCATAGCGATCCGTACGACGTACGTAACCCGGCGTCGCGGGCGATCGTCAAGCCGCTGCAGGAAGAGGTGAAGCGGAACGGCCTCTGGGCCTGCCATCTCGGTCCCGAGCTGGGGGGTCCCGGCTACGGCCAGATCAAGCTCGCTTTGATGAATGAGGTTCTCGGGCGGTCCAGTTGGGCGCCGTCGGTGTTCGGCACTGCCGCCCCGGACACCGGAAACGCCGAGATCCTGGCGATGTTCGGAACGGAACAGCAGAAGTCGACCTACCTCAAGCCGCTGATGGACGGCGACATCGTCTCCTGCTTCTCGATGACGGAGCCGCACGCCGGGGCCGACCCCAAGGAGTTCACCTGCCGCGCCTGGCCGGACGGGGACGAGTGGGTGATCGAGGGCGAGAAGTGGTTTTCGTCAAACGCGTGCCTGGCCTCGTTTCTGATCGTCATGGCGGTGACCGAACCCGACGCTGCGCCGTCGCGCCGGATGAGCATGTTCATCGTCCCGGCCGAGACGCCAGGTCTCAACATCATCCGCAACGTCGGCATGTCCGAAGATCCGCTGGAGGCCGGGTACGGCTCCCACGGCTACATCCGTTACGAGAAGGTCCGCGTACCGGCTGACGCCATGCTCGGCGGCCGAGGCGAGGGCTTCAAGGTGGCCCAGGCGCGGCTTGGCGGCGGACGCGTGCACCATGCGATGCGCACCGTGGGCCAATGCCAGCGGGCCCTGGACATGATGCTGGAGCGGGCGGTGTCGCGGGTGACACGCGGCAAGCGGCTGGCCGAACAGCAGTTCGTCCAGGGCATGATCGCCGACAGCGCCATCGAGCTCGAGCAGTACCGGATGATGGTGCTGCACACCGCCTGGATCATCGACACCCAACCGCACGGGGCGGCGCGCACCCATATCGCCATGTGCAAGGTGGCGATGGCGAAGGTCTACCACGACATCGCGCAACGGGCGGTGCACCTGCACGGCTCACTCGGCGTGACCAACGAGATGCCGCTGATGTCGATGCTAGGCCGCGCGGAAGCCCTGGCCCTCGCCGATGGGCCTACCGAGGTGCACAAGATCCAGGTGGCCAGAGCCTTCCTCGATCAGGCGAGCCCGGCGCCAGGCCTGTTCCCCTCCGAGCACATCCCCACCCGCCTGGCCGCAGCGCGCGAAAAACACGCGCGCACCCTCAACCAGTTCCCGGCGAAGGTGCACGCATGACGACCATCGACCCGCTGTTCGACCTGACCGGCAAAATCGCTCTGGTCACCGGCGGCAGCCGCGGCCTGGGCTACGAGATGGTCAAAGCCTTCGCCGCCCATGGGGCGGATTGCGTCGTGGTGAGTCGCAAGTTCGACGCCTGCGAGGCTGTAGCGGAGGAGGTTCGCGCGCTGGGCCGCAAGGCCCTCGCGCTCGCGGCGCACGTCGGCAAATGGGCCGAGATCGACGCTATGCTGGAGACCGCCTACGCCGAATTCGGCCGGATCGACATTCTGGTCAATAACGCCGGCATGAGCCCGCAAATGCCGAGCGACGAGGTCACCGAGCAACTGTTCGACAGCGTGGTGAACCTCAACTTCAAGGGCCCATTCCGCCTTGCCTCCCAGGTCGCCAAACGGATGCGCGATGGCGACGGCGGCGTGATCATCAACGTCTCCTCGACCGGCGGAATTATGCCCCTACCCGGGGTCGTGCCCTATTCCGCCTCGAAGGCGGCGCTCAACCAGATCGGCAAGTCATTCGCGCGCGAATACGGCCCCAAGGTCCGGATCAACACCTTGTCGGCTGGGCCGTTCCTGACCGACATCGCCAAGGCCTGGACGCCCGAGCAACGCGAGACCGCGGATAACGCCCTCGGCCGGCCAGGATTGCCGGAGGAGGTGGTCACGACCGCCCTTTACCTCGCCAGCCCGCATTCGTCATACACGACCGGCGCCCTGCTGCAGGTCGACGGGGGAACTTACTAGGTCGCCGCACCGTCCCGCCGCAGCCTAGATCGGCGTCCCCTCACCTTTCGGGCGCGTTCGGCGCAGGAGGAAACCCGCATGTCCACCAACCTCGACGATTTCGCCGGCCTGCTGAACTGGCCGAATCTGCAGGGCTGGATCGAGGCCAACAATCTTCCTGGATCCGGGCCCGTCACCTCGGTCCAGAAGCTGACTGGCGGGTCGCAGAACAATTTGTTCCTGATGACCCGCGGCAAGGAACGGATGGTGTTGCGCCGGCCGCCGCGCCATCCGCGCGCCAACGCCAACGAAACCATGCTGCGCGAGGCGCGCGTGCTGAAAGCGCTGGCCGGATCGGCCGTGCCCCATCCAGAATTCTATGGCGTCTGCTCGGACACCTCGGTGATTGGCGTCTGCTTCTACATCATGGCTCCGCTGGAGGGCTTCTCCCCCGGCGGAGACCTGCCGGGGCGCTATGGCGAGGACCGCGCCTGGCGCGCCGAAATGGGTCCCGAATTCGTCCGCGCCGCGGCGGCTCTGTCGGCGGTCGACTACCAGGCCGTCGGCCTGGCGGACCTGGGCAAGCCGGGTGACTGGCACGCCCGGCAGGTGGATCGCTGGCGCTCGCAGCTCGAGGGCTACCGCGAGCTGCCGGGCTACGACGGCCACGCCTTGCCCTATGTGGACGAGATCGGACGCTGGCTCAGCGACTTCGTGCCGACCTCCGGCCGGATCGGCGTGATCCACGGCGACTACCAGTTCCCCAACGTGATGTTCTCGCTTGAGCAGCCGAAAATCGCCGGTCTGATTGACTGGGAGCTTTCCACCCTCGGCGATCCAATGCTCGACATGGCCTGGGTGCTCTCGAGCTGGTGCGAGGAAGGCGATCCCCCGGGCAAGTCGCCAATCGTGCGGCCGTGGGACGGGTTCGTCTCGCGCGCCGAGCTGGTCAGACTGTACGGCGAGGCGACGGGGCGCGACATGTCGGACATGCCCTGGTTCTTCGGGCTGGCCTGCTACAAACTCGGCTGCATCGTCGAAGGCACCTACGCAAGAGCTCAGGCCGGCCAGGCCCCGAAGGAAGTCGGCGATCAGCTGCACGGCTACGCCCTTTGGCTTTTCGCCAAGGCCAAGCAGCTGAAGGATCGCGGGGAGCTCGGGAAGGGCTAGGGACGGGGCCGCTTCGTCGCAGGCCGCGGCCTTCCTGGGCCGGCAGCACATTTGACTGCGCCACCAAAACCCTTTCCGGTTGCTTCGACCGCGCGAGGGACCCAGTTGCAATGACCGACCCCGACGACATCGAAATGCTGCGCAGCAGTTTGCGCCGGCTGCTCGACAACATCGCCACCCAAGAGGAAGTGGCCAAATGGGATCATGAGGATTCCATTCCCCGCGTCCACCTCGAGCGGCTAGGCGAACTCGGCGTGTGCGGCCTAGCTGTGGCCGAGGAATATGGCGGCGTCGGTCTCAGCGTGCGCACGCTCGTGATGGTGATCACGGAGCTCGCCCGCCGCAGCGCCGCACTCGCTTCGCTCTACATCCAATGCGCAAGCTATGCGGGCCTGAACATCGGGGAACTGGGGACCAAGGAGCAGAAGGCGCGCTTCCTGCCCGCGGTCGCAGAAGGCAAGTTGATGTTCGCGCTTGGCTTGTCTGAGCCGGACGTCGGCGCCGATCTCGCCAGCGTAAAGACGCGGGCTACGCTAAAAGGCGATCGCGTCATTGTCGAAGGCGCGAAGCGGTGGTGTTCGGGCGCCGAAGTGTCCGACTTCATCTATGCGCTGGTCCGCAGTGGTCGGGCCGAGGACCGTTACCGTAATCTAAGTTTCGTGATTGTTCCGCGCGACGCGCCGGGAGTCTCGATCACGCGCACCGCGACGATGGGCATGCGAGGATCGCCTACAAACGACGTGGTCTTCGACGAAGTCGAAATCCCCGTCGAGAACATCGTCGGCGGGCTGGAGGCGTGGAACAAGGCGTGGCAGCAGCTCGCCGGGCCCACTCTTGAGATTGAGAAGTTGCAGCCGTCTGCAATCGGCGTCGGCATCGCCGAAGGCGCCGTGGCGGAGGCTTGGGAATACAGCCAGCAGCGCTCGCAGTTGGGCAGTCGGATTTGCGCGCACCAGGCAGTGCGTCACCAGCTTGCCGAAGCCCAGACCAAGCTGCAGGCCTGTCGCCTGATGCTCGACCATGCGGCCGACCTGGTCGATCGCGGCGAGCCCAGCGCGGTGCAGACCTCGATGACCAAACTCTTCGTGGCGGAGACGGTCCGCGACATCACCATCACGTGTCAGATGGTGATGGGCGCCTATGGCTATGCAGAAGGCTTCAACATGGAGCGGTATGTGCGCGACGCGCTGGTTCTGCCCATCTTTGGCGGCTCATCGGCGATCCAGAAGACGAACATCGCCAATCTGCTGAAACTGCCGCGTCAATGATTGTACCGCCGCTGCGCTGTCGTGCGGCGTTGGACGACGCTTTTCACAGAGGCTCTCCGCGACGATTTAGGGCCGACGCCCGATCAGATTGCGCTACAGCAGCCTACACCCCCATGTCGTCGAGGAATGCGGAAGCCACCGCGATGCCTCGACGCAGAGCTGCTCGGTCGCTGCCTTGGGTGAAATTGGCGGGCACGACCTCGAGGTCGAAGACGCCTGTGTAACCGGCGTCAAGCACATCGCCCATCATGCGCCGTAGCGGTAGTTCGCCTTCGCCAATATGGGCGCGTCCACCCGGCGGAGGATTGGCGACGGAGCCGATCACCATATCGCAAATCTGCATGAGCGCGACATGGGGCATCGCTTGCGCCAGCACTTCGCGGAAGTCCCGCTCCATCCACATATTGCCGAAATCCGCGACCAGGCTGAGGCCCGTCAGTTCGGCGACGTCGATCCCGTCGCGCAGCGTGTTGACGAACGAGACGCTGGTGCGAAGCGACGGTTCGATGGCGGGCAGCACGCCGCGCATCCTGGCGTAGCTGACGGTGGGCGCGACGGCGTCGGCCAGCCGCGCCAGGTCTTCACGCCACGGCGCGCCGGTCGTTCGCCCTGGAGTGAAATAGATCGAGTGACCACCATGCTTCGCCACGAGATCGACGGCGAGGCGCTGGGCCGCGGCTGTGGCGTCCCAGGTTTCAGGGGCGGCGAGATCGAAGCTGTCAATGATCAAGGTTGAGGCGGTGATTCCGGCTGCTGTCAGACGGCCCATGCTACCGTCAGGGTCCGGCCCGAGCTTCGCCATCAGGAGGCCGGCGTGCTGCAGCCTGGCCTCCGTCCACAGCGCCAGTTCCTGATCGAAAGGCCAAGGATAAGAACACATGGTATTCACCGAGAGACGGTGATTGGCTTTCGCAGGTGCGGCATCCCCGGTCATGGCTCAATCCTTCGCACACCAAAGCTAGATCTGTATAGAAACGTACATTTTACCGAAGAGCCGCAGGTCGAAATTCAAGGGTTGCTGGTTTCCGATCGCTCGCGCACAGGCTTGAGCGCACACCAGCACCGCCGCATTGGCGAAGGAGCGGCCTGTCCACACAATCCCGCGCCATCAACCTATGCTCGCGCCCGCGTTGCGCGCCTGGCGCTGGGCCGCACGTTGCGTGACGAGTAACGAGGTATCTCGAGCGGACTCTTCAGTCCGGGGGACGCTTCACACACAGCGGGGATGGCGTTCACCACCGCCATCGCGCAGATCTTGCATCCATCGTAGTGGCTGAAATTCTGCTCGATCGTGAAGCTAGGATCGCCCTCGACCTCGATCCGGTACGACACATTCTTGGGGCCATAGGGGCGCGGCCATTGCTTGCCGGCGTCCATGTCGACCAGATCGTTATGTTCAACGATGACGATCGGCTTGCCGCCGGACCATCCCTCGAGCAAGAAGTGAACCGCCGAGGCTTGCCCCGCCTTGATCTCACCAATCCCGACATGGATATCGTGGTCGAGGCTGTCCGTCTCGTACACAACCTTGATCTCTTCCAATTCCACCTCAAGCACATCGGCGATAGCGTGGAGAGTAGGCGACCACATCTCTTTAATCATCCCGCCGGTGACCAAAATGGGTTGGTATCCGGGATCCTTACCAAAGCCCCAATACTCGCGGAACACATACGCAGCGGTGTATTCACTCATGCTGCCAAGTTCCAAGAGGCGAACGCAGTCAACGCGATTGGCCCCGGCAAGCGCCGCGATCGCCAGATCGGTGGTCGCCCAGCCCGGATCGATCCCGGTGAAGAAGGCTGTTGAATTGCCCTTGCGGCATGCTTCCAAGACGTTGTCCCGGTACTCTGGCGGGCAGGTCGCCGGATGCGCCCAGGCGAAAACCGACGGCGTCACCGCATTGGCGCCGCGCTCCAGGAAACGGCAGATGGTCTGAGCGGCTTCCTTCTCCCGCCCGATGCTGTCGCCAAAGAACGAGATGCAGTCGGCGTTCAGTTCAAGCAGCTCGTCCCAATTGTTGGTCACCTTGACCCCCGTCGGCGCCTCACCAATCAATTCACCGGAATCCTTGCCGACTTTGCCTTCGGACCATGCATAATGTCCAACGAGTTCAAGGTCGGGATGATGCAAGATGCCTCGCAATCCATCGGCGCCGATATTACCCGTTCCGCAATGGACGACGCGCTTCTTCATAGTCGTTCCTCCCGCCATTTCTTATAAGGGCGAGCTGGCTTGGCTCGCATGACCTGAGATGCGTCGATAGCAGAAGCGCTGCTTCTTGCCTCTCTCCCAAGCCGTCGTCCATGTCCTGACCGCACAAGGCGGTGAGATTGAGGAACTGGGTCCGACCGTCAGGCTACGACTTCTTCCTTGCGCCGAAAGAGCGCACTGACGCCAAGCTGTGGGACCGAATGGTCGATTGCGGGATCGGCGGCGTGCCGCCCCGCGCGGCGACCTGAGAATATGCAGTCGCCAGCCGACAAGCCGCTCAAGTAAAGATGGGTGCATAGCCCAACCGCCGTCCGCCCGGCGGCATAAAGACCAGGGATCGTGAGGCCGTCATCACGCATCACGAGCCCGGTATTCTCATCCACCAGCAGGCCTCCGACAGTGATCGAAGGCATCGGGTTCAGCGCGTTGACCCCGTTCAAATTGAGCGCGTAGAAGGGCCCTTGCGAAAGGGGATTCATGTCCTCGGGATCTTTTCCAAACGGGTCCGGGATCTCCCCTGCGGCGGCTCGCCGATAGCAATCCAGGGTTTTGAGCAGCCCGGCAGGGTCCACGCCAATCTTGCGAGCAAGACTTTCAATCGTCGCCGCTTTTTTTGTGCCGAACAACATGGTCATCACAGCCGGCAGCTTCTGGAACGACATCAAATTGTCGTTCTTGACGTTGGCTTTTCCTTCCCTCCATAACTTGGCGTCCAGGATGAGCCACGCCACGCCGCCGTTTTCTGAGCGCATCGTCTCGCGACCGAGATCCGCGCCGTAAGACGCCTCATCGACAAATCGCTGCCCCTTGGCGTTGACCATCATGCCCTTTGGCCATGATCTCGGCGGGTTGATGAAACGCCATGCGGACACCTGATCCATCTTCGTCATCGCGCCGCCGGCGGAATGGCCGAGCAGGATTCCGCTGCCGTCGTCCGCCGGCGTGCCAAGCTGCATGACCCCGACATAGTTGGGCGCATAATGGCGGACCATCGCCTCATTGAAGATGAAACCGCCGCTGGAAATGCAGACGCCTTTGCGCGCCCGGATGAAGAAATCCTCGCTCGCCTCGGCCTCGATCCGCGCCGCTTTGCGTCCGTAGTACTTGCCGAGCGCCGTCGTGACCTGGCCGCCCGGAGCGGTGTTGGGCATGATCAGCAGCCACTTGCTCATCGCGCGCTGCGCCGTGACCAGCGCGGCATGAGCCCGCGTGCCTGGCCGAACTCGCCTTGCCTTGAGCCCGACGACCGCACCCTTCGCGTCGACGATCAGCTGACGGACATCGCACTGGCCAAAAACCCTGACCCCCGCCTGCCTGGCCGCCTCGTTCTGGGGCGCGAATATGCCGATGCCAGCTCCCACCGGCGTGTTGCCCACGTCAACCATCACCTTGTGGCCACGCGGCGACGGCCGCTTTTTGGTGCGGAACCGCTTTAGCAGACTGTTGTCGGAATGGTAGAGATAGTATTCAGGGCTGGGGTAGCTGGTTTTTGCTGGATACGCCTTGGCCTTGAAACGAACGCCGTGCGCCTCCAGCCACTTGATGGTTTCCGGGCCGCTTTCGCAGTAGCGCCGAAGCGTCTCATCGGTGACCGCGTTCCGCAGCTCCCGTGAAAGATACGCGAACATCTCCTCCGGCGTGTCGTCGTATCCAGCTTCCCTCTGCACCCAGGTGCCGCCGCCGGCATAGATGATCCCGCCGTTCATCCGGGTCGCGCCGCCGCCTTCATACCTGTCCAGAGCGATCACGGCGAGGCCGCCGTCAACCGCCTGGTTCGCGGCGGCGACTCCTGCTCCGCCATAGCCGACGACAACGAAATCGGCCTCCTCGTGCCAAGCGATCTCGCCCGGATCGGCCACCACCCGCGCATCTTCCACGCGGCTGAAGCCCCGCGCAAACGCGAGGGAATTCACCAACGTCCCTGTCATATGCGCCTCCCTTTAACATGCACCCTAAATGTCAAAGGCAGGTTGTCAACACGGCGTAAGCCGCTGCATCGCGCACATCCCCGGGCTACGAAGATCTGAACGCACCAAGCCGCCTCCGAACGATCGCCTATCGATAGTATATAACTAACGGCCGGTCGGCAGCTATGGCCTCCGCCGCCGAAGGCGGTGCGCATCGGGTCAATGCCCATCGCCGCAGAACCTGTCGCCGAAGGCCCAGATGCACGCCGCATCCATTGAGCACCTCAGAGGCGATTTGCTATTTTTATCACACCCCACCGGGTAACCATCGGCCCAACGCTCCGGCCGCTTGACACTTAAATGGGGCATCGCTCTACCCGGCCCGACCAATCATTTGGTCGAATTAATTGGCGGATCCGATTGCGCGCCTGAGGGCGGAGTCGGCAACCGACAGCAAGCTCGATCTCAAACAGGGTCGCTACAGGGGATACACGCATGCTCACTCGAAACACCGCCCTTGCGCTGCTCAGCGCCGCTTCAACTGCAACCCTCGCCATGGGAATGCCCGCAGCCGCACAGACCGCCTCGCCCGCAGCCGCCGAGAGCCAATTGCAGGAAGTGGTCGTTACGGCGCGCCGCAAGGATGAAAGCCTTCAGCGTGTCCCCGTCGCGGCGTCGGCGCTCTCGGCCGATGTCCTCGCGCGTCGGCAGGTGAATAACGCCATCGATCTGCAATATGTCGCCCCGAGCCTGGTCATCGCGACCGATCCGTTGGGCGGCTCCAGCGCGCCGGTGTTTCAGCTTCGCGGTCAGACCTCGCCCCTGGGCACCGATCCCACGGTCGTGGAGTATTTCGCCGACGTGCCGGTGGATCCCCGCGTCATCGCCTCCGGGATCTTCGACCTGACGTCCGTCCAGGTGATCCGGGGTCCCCAGGGGACGTTGTTCGGCAAGAACAGCACTGGCGGCGCCGTCCTTTTCACGCCCCAGAAGGCGAGCACGCGCGATTTCAGCGGCTTTATCGACGCCGGGGTTGGAAATTACGATCTCCATCAGGTCACCGGCGCGGTCAACGTGCCGCTGGTCAAGGATGTGCTCGCCTTGCGTCTTTCCGGGACGATCACGCACCAGGACGGCTTCGTGCGAAATCTGAGCGGGCCGGACGCCGACGACAAGCACTATGAGGGCGGCCGGGCGTCTTTGATCTACGAGAACGCCTCGTTCAACAATGACTTGCTGGCGAGCTATTTCCACGGAGACCAGCAGATGAAGCCGGCCATCATGACGGGCATCGGCTTCATCTCCGCCATTCCAGCAGCGCTTGCCTCATTTGAGCGGCAGCAGGCCTTCGGCCCCCGTACGATCGACATGTCGGGCGATCGGACGATGGACCGCAACAAGAGCTATCTCATTAGCAACGTGAGCACGTATCACTTCAACAATGGCGTCTCGCTCAAGAACATCATTGGCTATTACAATGCCAACGTTGTTACGCATTTCAATCAGCCGAGCGTTGAATTTTCCATTATCGATGTCGCCCAGAATCGCAACCAGCATCAGCTTAGTGACGAGCTGCAACTGGCGGGAACCTCGGCCAACAATGCGCTTACCTGGATCACCGGCGCGTTCTACTCGCGCGCCGTGACCACGTTCGATCAAGATACGTTGCTGTTTGGCAACGCCTTCCAGCCCGAGCAGTTCTCGTACACCAGGGACGAATACATCTCCAAGGCGGTTTTCGGACAGGCGTCCTACGACATCAGCAACCTTGGCCTTCAGGGTGTAAAGCTAACCGGCGGGCTCCGCTACACCTGGGACCGCCGCACCGGATCTGAGCCGCCGAACGTACCAACTCCCCTGCACCTTCAGAACAAGAAGCTGAGCTGGACGCTTGGCATTGATTATCAGGCGACCAGCAATACGCTGCTCTATATTGCGAGCCGCCACAGCTACAAGGCCGGTGGATTCAACCTGGTTGGCGGCAACACACCGGCGGTGTTCAACACCTATCTGCCGGAGACACTCACGGACCTCGAAGTCGGCGCGAAAACGACCTTCCGCCTCGCAGACATGCCGGTGCGCACGAACATCGCCCTATACAAGGGGTGGTATAACAACATGCAAGTCCAGGCGGTCGGCCGTTGTCCAAACGTGGCGTCGCTCATCACCAACGCAGCGAGCGGCGATCCGAGGGGGATCGAGCTCGAAGTGCAGGCCCGCCCGACGGGCCGGCTGCAGGTTTCCGGCTTTTACGATCTGACCCTGGGCAACTTTAACAGGTTCGTAATCCCGCACCGCGATGTGTGTGACTTTGGCGGTATTCCCGACGTTTCGGAACAATCGTTTGGCAATATCAGCAAGCACACGCTCGGCCTGACGGCCGATTACACCATTCCGCTAGGATCCGGCGATGAGGCAATCGTCATCGACGGGAATTTGTATTATCGGAGTGCGCAGCTAGGCAACGACCTACGCAACTTCTCGAGCTACATCCCTGCATATACGTTGCTCAATTTCCGCGTGGATTACAATAACATCGGTGGAAGGCCGATCAGCCTAGGGGCGTATGTGCGGAACGCGACTAACAAGCTGTACGCTGTTTCCAGAGACTCTGTCATGGCCACCTCGGGCTACGACGTCTCCTTCTATGGTGACCCCCGCACCTACGGGGTGGAACTCAGGTATAAATTCTAAATTGAATAGGCCGTTCGATCAGGCGCACTTCACCCATGATCCCGCCGCCCCATTTGACGGCGGAACCAGCCGGGAACCCGCAGGCCGCTGCGGGTTCCCGGCTGGAAGGCGGTCAGATCCGCGCCGGCCGAGCTCGTTCCTGATGACCACTGGGTCGCCCTCGCGCGCAGCGCGCACCGGCGGCTTAGATGATTTCGCCGATCAGCACACCGACGGCATAGATCTGGCCGGCGGCCGCCTTCTGGACCAGTTGTCCGGACGCCGGCGCCGAGATTTCCTGGGCGGCCTTTTCCGTCTCGAGCACATAGATCGGGTCGCCCTCGTTCACCGTCGCCCCATCCTCCACCAGCCACTGAGCCAGGCCGCCTTCCGTCATGGCCATTTCGAGACGAGGAATGGTAAGCTCGATCGACATCTTGGTTTGATCCTCAAGTCTTGTAAGCAAGCAGTTCACGCACACGCGCGGCGATCGATCCCTGGTTGGGGATCTGGTTCAGTTCGATCTCGCGCGAATAGGCGATCGGGGCGAAATCCGCCCCGAGACGCTCCACCGGCGCCTTGAGCTTGCCGAACAGCTCCCGGCCGATCGTCGCCGCCAGCTCCGCACCGAACCCGCAGAATTCCGTCGCCGCATGGACGACGAGAGCCCGCCCCGTCTTCTTCACGGAATCGAACACCCGCGCATAGTCGAGCGGGACGAGCGTCCGCAGGTCGATGACCTCGGCGCTAATCCCCTCCGCCGCCAACCGTTCGGCCGCCGCGAGGCACTCCTGAACCTGCCAGCCATAGGTGATCAGGCTGATGTCGCCGCCCTCGCGCCGCAGCCTGGCCACGCCCAGCGGGATCCGGTAGTCCTCGACCGGCGTCTCCTCCTTGAGGGTGAAGAGCAGCTTGATGGACTCCAGGTGGACGCAAGGGTCTTCGTCGAAGATGCAGCTCAGCAGCAGGCCCTTGGCGTCGTAGGCCGTGCTCGGGTAGGCGACCTTGAGACCCGGGATGTGGGTCAGCCAGGCCTCCAGCGACTGTGAATGCTGGGCGCCAAAGCCGCCCGTCCCGCCGCCGACCATCATCCGCATGGTCATCGGCACATGGGTGGCCGCGCCGGACATGAACCGCTGTTTGGCGGCGTGATTGGCGATCTGGTCCATACAGACGGCGGCGAAGTCGAGAAACATGATCTCAGCGATCGGCCGCATTCCGACCAGGGCCGAACCGATGCCCGCCCCGATGATCGACTGTTCGGCGATCGGCGTCGGCCGGATCCGGTCGCGTCCATACTTCGCCGTGAGTCCGCGGGACGTGCCGAACACCCCGCCGGTCGGATCGTGCACGTCCTCGCCGAGCAGCCAGACGTTGCTGTCGAGACCGAGCGCCGTATCCTGGGCGTCGCAGATCGCCTCGGCCATCGACATGACCTTGCGCTCTCCGCCAGGCTCCTGTTCGGCCTGGCGCCGGGGATAGTGGCCGCGCCGCGGCGGAACGTCCGGATCGGCGTAGACATCGACGAGGGTTTCCTCGACGGGCGTCGCCGGGCTCTTCATCGCGTGGGCGATCGCCGTCTCGACCTCCGCCCGAGCGGCGTCGTCGATCTCCGTAAGCTCATTTGCCGTGCAGACGCCGGCCTCGAGCAGGAGGGCCCGGGTGCGCGGCACGGGCCAGGCTTGCTTGGCGGCTGCAAGCGCCTCCGGCGTGAGCTCGTCGTTGTCGCCGATGCCCGCATGGGGCCCCAGGCGGTTGGTCAGCGCCTCGACGAAGTAGGGACCGTTCCCGCCGCGGACCTCTGCGATGACCTCCTTCATGCCGCGGTAGAAGCCCGCCACATCGTTGGCGTCGAGCTTCACGCCTGCAAATCCATAAGCCTTCGCGCGCGAGGCGAAGTCGGCGCTGGCGGTGTAGTCCGGGATGGTGGTGTGCTCGCCGAACTGGTTGTTCTGGCAGAGGAAGATCACCGGCAACTTCCAGACGCCGGCGAGGTTCATGGCCTCGTGGATCGCGCCGATGCTGGTCGCGCCGTCGCCGAAGTTGACGATGGTCACGCGGTCCTCGCCCCGGCTCTTGGCGGCGAACGCCAGGCCGTTGGCGATCGGCGCGCCGGCGCCGACGATGGCCGTCGTCAGCATGGAGCCGGACTGCGGGTCGGAGATGTGCGGCGAGCCGCCCTTGCCTTTGTTGACCCCGTCGATCCGGCCCAGCGCCTCGGCGAAGAGCTTCTCCAGCGGAACACCCTTCGCGACCTGGTCATGGATGCCGCGATAGATGGTGATCATGTAATCGCGCGCAGTGGTCAGTTGCGAAAGCACTGCGGGAATCGACTCCTGGCCCGTCATCGGCCAGTAGGTGAAGTAGAACTTGCCGCTGCCGAGACCGGCCTGGATGGCCTTGTCGACCGCACGGATACGCGCCAGTTGACGGTAGATCTCGACCAGGGCGCTGGGCTCAATGCCCAGGTTGGATGACAGGGTCTGCTGCATGACGGGTCTCCTACGGGCTCTGTTGCAAGACGTTCATTCGGGCCACGTTTGGCGCTCAGAATTCCGCCGTCGGGCGGTATAGACACCGAAAATCCACGATCAGGCGCACTTCACCCACGATCCCGCGCCAGCCAGCCGCGGTCGCTCAGAATTCCTGTCGCAACAAAGATTTGCGCTCGGCGCGCGACGAACCAGCGCACCGCTGCGGATTCAGAGAAGAAAGGAGCGACATCACCGCGACCTCGACGTCCTTCGGCTCGACCTTCAGATCAGGCCCATTCACCACCATGAGCGCAGCCTCTTCGACGATCGACAGGATCAGATGCGCGAGCGCACGCGGAGGCTGAGGCGAGATCAGCCCCTTGGCTATTCCATCCCCAATCGCCATTTCCACCATCCGCAAAGCATAGTCTGCCTGCAGCCTTCGCCATTCCGTCCACCCCAGCACGGCAGGACCGTCGATGAAGGAAATTCGCTGGGTGTCGAGAGTTGCGATTTTCCCGATGAAATCCCTCAGGTCCGCAATGAGACCTTCCCATCCCTCGGCCGCGATCCGTTCAGCGGTGGCGCTCACCATAGCGCGGCCGGATTGCTCGAACACCGCCCGGAAGAGATCTTCCTTGGTTGGGAAATAGTGCTGCAGCGCGCCCCGCGTCACAGAGGCCGCCTTCACGATCTCCGTCGTGCTTGTGGCGTAAAAGCCCTGCTGCCCGAAAAGCCTATGCGCTGCTTCAATCAAGGCCGAGCGCGTCGCCTCCGCCTGGGCAGTCCTGATCCCCTTGCTTTTCGGCACCCTCAGCCTCCTGCCGCTGGGTTGCCGAAGCAGACGCCACCAGCGTGAATTCTCGTCCCTTCGGCCGGCTTACCCTGCGCTCCATCCCCCGTCGACCGGGAGCAGCACGCCATTGACATAGGCCGATTCATCGGACGCCAGGAACAGCACGGCGCTGGCGATGGATTGTGGATCTCCAGGTTCACCCGCCAGGGACATGATTGAGCGCCAGCGTTCGGCATCGGCTGGGTCGATGGACGTATCATTGAGGATTTCCGTCGCCCCGATCCCTCCCGGGCACACCGCATTACATCTAATGCCATCCTGGCGATATGCCCACGCAACCGATCGCGTGAGGCCGACCAGACCATGTTTTGAGACGGTATATGCGACGCCGCCGATCCCACCGCGCAATCCTGCTTCTGACGCAATATTGATTATGGACCCCGACCTGGCGCGCAGCATGTGAGGCAACACGGCGCGCGTGAGAACAAACGCGGCGTCGAGATTGACCGCCATGACACGGTCCCACAACTCCTTCGGTGTCGTGCCGGCGGGGCGCATGCCGTCCATTATGCCCGCGCAGTTGATCAGAACGTCCAGGTTGCTCCCTCGCTCAGCGATCTGCGTGATGGCGGTCTCGGCCGCTTGGTCATCGGTGATGTCCACGGCGACGCCCCAGGCGGTTCCGCCGGTTGCGGCTATCTCGTCGGCAACGGCATGGACACGACCCGCAATCCGATCGAGGATGCCGATCTGAGCACCGCGCCGCGCCAAGGTGAGCGCAATCGCCCGCCCGATCCCGGCTCCTCCGCCAGTGAGAACGACGGTGCGACCAGTCAGATCGAACCGCGGATCCCGTGTAGGTGACCCTGCACGTTGAGAAGTCCCTTCTCTCATTCGAATGGGCCCCTACGCCTCAGCCGCCGTACAGGTATGCGTCGAGCGTCCGATGATAGTGGCGGATCCGAACCTCCTGATATTCGGACAACGTAACCTTGTTCGTAATGTTTGCCTTGAGACCGCGCTGCATCGGCTCCAGATTCTCAACATCTTGCTGCAGGATAAAGCCGAGACCTCCTAGCTCGGGGACGCTCGCAAGCGATTCCCCCGGTCCGACAACTACCGTGCGGCCAGATGGCGGACGTTCACCCGCGAAAGGCAGGAACAATTGCGTCTCAAAGATGCTGTGATCTGGATCGTCGCCCGGCAGGAATCGATAAACGAGCGGCGCGCCGAGCGACGACCACGGAGCGAAATTCGGGAATATCGTGTATTGTATCGGATCGACCAGATAGGAAACCGGCTGTTCGCTCAGGTCTACGCCCATTCTCTGTTTGTAGACCAAAGCAGTGACTCGCTGCATCGCCTCGCGCGGGGACTCACCCGGCTTCAGCGTAGCCGCGGCGCTTCCGGTAAGCTCGGGAGCAAAGCCGGCGATATAGTTGTCAAGGATCTCTTGTTCGCTTGGCGCAGGGACGCAGTGAGGCGAGGGGTAGCCCATTGGCGTGTGCATTCGGCTGAAATGGGGCTCGTCGGGCCAGATGTCATATTGGGTCTGAACGTCGCTTCCGCCGAAACGGGTGTGTGGGTGGGACTCATAGCCATGAAGAACTTCGATAAAGGCCTCCATGGAGACCTTCCAGTTGACCGCCATCGGACGTATTACACTGACGGCGCGGAAGCGTTTATGGAAATTCCACCCCTCTACACTCTCCCACTGCTCGACCATTTTTCCCATATAGTCTTTTAGCGACGGAGCCTTGTTGTCGAAGTTGATGAAGACGAAGCCGTTCCATTGTTCGCATCGCACTTCCGCCAGCTTGTGGGTCTCAGGCTTAACCTGTGGAAAGTCCCACTGGCACGGCACCCATTTGAGGGAGCCATCCAGGCTCCACGTGAAGCCGTGATACGGGCATTTCAGCTCACCGACGTTCTGAACCGCCGCCGTGCACAGCTCACGCCCACGATGCAGGCAAGAGTTTGCAAAGGCTTTGATGGCGCCATCGGGCTGGCGCACGACGAGGACCGAACGGCCCGCGTTTCGATAGACGGCGACGTCACCGACCTTGGGAATGTCGTATGACCAGGCCGCATACTGCCACACACGCGGCCACAGCTTTTCGTTCTCAAGATCGAAGAATTCGCGAGAATAATAACGCCGGGCATCAAGCGGATTAGTGCCGATGCGATGCTCTGCGCTGACACGGGTCGTGGCGTCTGCGGGGATTTTATCCCGGCGCAAAATCTCCTCCAGGCGCTCAGGTCGCTCCAGCTCAACCGGCGGCGTCGGCGGCTCCTCAAACGAAACTGGCTTGGCCTCCATTGGCTTCGACGTCCTCTTGAGCGGCCTTTCACATACCAAGCGCATGTCAAAGGTGAAGAGTCAATCGCCGCTGCGCAAAACTCCGCCGGGCAGACGGCGCGCTTACGGCGGCGCGCGTGATGCCGGCCAGGAAGCGCGGCGGCGCAGGTTTCATCGCGGTGATCTGCGCGCCCCTGCAAGGATGGCGGCTTACCGACGCGCATTCGAGGATCCATCGCACCGCCGGCCATTGACGTGCAATCGAACGGCCGTTAGTTCTGCTGTTGGCCAATAAAATAGCTGCCACCGCCCCTCCCAATGCGGAGGCGCGCCGGCGGCGGCGTCGACCTGCTCAGAGGCCATACGAAGCGAGTTCGACGTCAACAACGGGGAGAACGCGAGTGGCGCCAGCCCTTAACGGAACTGCCTTGGCGAACCTCATGCAGGCGGCCTGGGCGACGCCGGACCTCGATCGAAGCATGGCCCAGTTTGCCGAACGCTACAGGGTCCCGAAATTCTTCGTGACGGACATCTCGTATCCCGCGCGATTGTTCGACGAGAGCGGCGAAATGCACCTGCGCCTGGCGCTCGCGAATATCGACAACATGCAGATTGAGCTCATCCAGCCTGTCGGCGGGGGCGTAGACCGCATCTACCGCGAAGTCCTACCCAGGGACGGCGCCCACGCCAATGTCTTTCACCATCTGTGCGTAAGAGTGGACGGGTCGCTTGAGGACTGGGACGCCTACCTTGCCGCACTCGGCCCAGACACGAAGATTGCTTATACCGGCGACCCCGGACCCGGAGTGCGGTTCGTCTACACTGATGAACGCGATGAACTTGGGATATATCTCGAGCACGTCTGGTACGAACCCGCTTACTACGCTCAGCTGTCGGCGATGATTCCCACCTACCGTTCGACCTGAGGTTTGCGCGATGACCAAATTCAGAACGCTTGATCACCCAGTCATGCGCATGATCGCCTGGGACCCGCAGCGCCCGGCCGAATGGATCAATGATCACATCATGATGGTCCATGCGATATCCAATGCTTATGTGATCCCCGGCGACGGCGGCGATGTGGTCATCAATACAGGGACGGCTCAACAAGGCGCGCGCATCCGGGAAAAATTCGAGGAACTGCTCGGTCGCGCGCTTGACGTAAGCAAGCTGATCTTCACTCAGAACCACACAGATCACGTCGGCGGATGGACCGCGTTCGCCGGATCGGAGACCGAGATCATCGCCCAACGCATGGCGCCTCAGCTGATCGCCGAGCGCAAGATGCTGACCAACTTCTTCACCCGGCGCTATGCGAACGTGATTTCGTCGATGATGTCGGGGGAGCCAAAGAAAGTTGGCGCCCCGGAAAGCGCGCCCGAACGGATCACAACCTTCGCCGACGAACTTGCGTTCACCCACTCTGGAAGGCGCTACATTCTGAAGAGCCTGTGGTCCGGAGAGTCTCTGGATTCTTTGGCGGTGTGGCTGCCCGACGAGCGGACCGTCTTCACTGGAAACTGGGCCGGCGCCATCCATGGCGCGCTGCCGAATTTCTATACGGCTCGCGGCGACCGGCAGCGTTCCGTGCCAGGCTGGCTAAGGCAATGCCGAGACCTCCTGGCCGACGAGCCCGAGCTGCTGATCACCGGCCACGAACAGCCGGTCAGAGGCAGGGAGCGCATCCGCGCCGACCTGATGACGGTTCACGACGCCATCCGGTTTGTGCACGACGAGACCGTCAAGGGCATGGAGGCCGGGACCGACCTTGCGACGCTGATGGCGGAAATACGGGTTCCGGATCACCTCACGCTTCGCGACGGGCGCTGCCCCGTCCGCTGGATCGTCCGAGCCGTATATGAAGAGTATGCGGGGTGGTTTCGTCATGAGCGCACCAGCGAGCTCTACGCCAGGCCGCAGAGCGAAATCTGGGCGGAGTTGGTCGAATGCGCGGGTGGAGCAGAACAGGTCGCCCTGAAGGCAAGTCGGGAGCTTGGCGCTGGCGACGCTGAAAAGGCGCTGCACTTCATTGAAATGGCGGTCTTCGTCGACCCCGCGAATGTGAAGGTGCGCGAGGTCGAACTCGCCATTCTCGATGAGCTGGCCGACCAGACTGGCGGACGCGATTTCGACCTGCTGGGGTGGCTCGAAGGCCGCATCGCCTCGGCACGGAAGGCCCTGACTTAAAGGTTGGCCACGCTCCAACGACACGATGGGAAACGCAGTGACTGAAATCGTTCGCATTACCGACATGAAGGCGCCCATCCTGACGGATGCGCAGAAGCAACTTCTCGAGTACACGAGCGCTCATCCCGTGACCCTCACCGCCGACGCGGTCATGCAAGCCGCCAAGGCTCAGACCGGTCTGAGTGATTTTGGCGATATGAGCTTTCTGCCGCGGCTTGAGCTCTGGATGTCGGCTGCGGACGCCGACGAGAACCTGTCTTCGGCCGGACGGGCCAGCGTGTTCGGGCTCGCCTTCCGTTTCGCGCGGGCTCGCCTGGAGCTGGAAGCGCTCATCCGGCGGCATCCCGACATCGAGAACGTCGAACTCGAACCACCGGTGATCGTCGCAGGTCTGCCGCGATCGGGAACGACATACACGCTTCAGCTGCTGGGCTCAGACGTGCGGTTACGCTCCCTTCAGCACTGGGAAGGCGTTCGTCCGGTCGCCGATCCTTACATTGTCGACGGAAAGGATACGCGGTTCGAACTTGCCGAGGCTGAATGGATCGAAGCGGACGCCATTTCACCGATCGCCAAGCTGACCCACGAGTTTACGCCTGACCACATTACCGAGGACATCGAACTCACCAGCACGGACTTCGGCGGATATTACATCGAATGGTTCGCCAACGTGCCGCAGTGGCGTGATTATCAACTTTCGCACGATCCGGCGCCGTGGCTGGGCTATATGCGCCGGGCCATAAAGGCTTTGGTCTGGCAGCGGGGACCGAACCGCTGGGTTGGCAAGTGCCCGCAGCACATGGAGCAGCTTCCGGCCGTCAGCAAAGCGTTCCCCGGCGCCTACCTCGTCATAAACCACCGCGATCCGGTCGCCTCGATCCAGTCAGCCATCACCATGATGGGATATTCGGCGCGCTTCACCCAGAAGAGACCGGATTTGGACCAAATTGCTGAATATTGGATCGACCGATACGAACGGCTGCTGCGCCGCTGCGTGCAGGATCGCGACGCCCTCGATCCAGATCACGTTTACGATCTCTATTTCCATAAGCTGATGGCCGATCCGCTCGGCGAGATGAAGGCGATCTACGATCAGGCCGGGATCCCCTTCGATGATCAAACCCACGCGTCCTTCCGGCAAGCAGTCGAAAAGAACCAGCGCGGGAAACACGGGCAGCTCGTCTACGACCTGCGGGGTGACTTCGGCCTAGAACCGGCCAAGATCCGTGACCGCTTCAGTTTCTATTTTGAACGGTTCCCTGAAATCCGCGCCGAGATCGACTGAGACAACATGGCAGAAAATCTATTCGACCTGACTGGCAAGGTCGCACTGGTCACCGGAGGCAATGCGGGGCTGGGCCTGGGGATGGCGGATGGCCTCGCCAGGGCCGGGGCTGATCTCGTGATCTGGGGTCGTCGCGAGGACCGCAATCGCCTCGCGGCCGAGCGTCTGCGCCGCCACGGGGGGAAAGTCGCACATCGGGTGGTCGATGTGGCGATCGAGCAGGACGTCGTCGACGGCTTTGAATCCGCGGTTCGAGAGTTTGACCACGTGGATTGCGTGATCGCCAACGCGGGGACCGGAGGTTTCGCTCCCTTTTGTGAGATGACGAGCAGCATCTGGCACACGCTGCTTGCGACCAACCTGCACGGGGCCTTCTATACTTGCCGCGAGGCCGCCCGTCACATGAAGGAACGCGCCGAAGCCGGCAATCCCGGTGGCTCGATCATCTTGAATGGGAGCCTGGCGGTTTTTGCCGGCGTTCCCGGAATGGAGCACTACGCCACCGCCAAGGGGGGCCTGAACTCCATGTCCAAGGGGATGGCGGTGGAACTCGCGCCGTTTGGCGTCCGCGTAAACGTCATCTGTCCTGGCTATTTCCCGACCGATCTTGGCGACGAGGACTCGCCAATGGTCGAGGCTTTGCTGCAACAGACACCCGTAAAGCGGGCAGGTCGTGTCGCGGACCTCGAAGGAATCGTCGTTTATCTGGCCAGCGACATGTCGAGCTTCCACACGGGTGACACAATTACGATAGACGGCGGAATCATGGCGAAATGCTTCTAGATCGAAGCCTTCTATAGATACGGTCGCCGACGGCGAGCTGCACCCCGAGCCGCCAAGGCGGGCTCGCAGTCTACCCCGGCGACGTCCGCGGATCCGGCGGCTTCAGACCTTCATCTCCCGGGTGCGAGCGCATCCGCGGCCTGTCCAACGCCGCATTCGTCGCCGCAACATGGCCCTGCTGCGCGATCAATCACATCCGTGGTCAACCGCTCCTTTCGCAGACCTGAAAGCGCGCCTAAACGGATCGACAGGACGAGGGCCCGCGGGGCCGATCACGAGGGCGATGGCATGAGCGCGGTCGAATACGAGCTGCGGGACAATATCGCGGTGCTCACAGTGTCCTACCCGCCGGTCAACGCCCTCAGCGCGGCCGTGCGCGCGGGCCTCGGCGAGGGCTTGGCGCGGGCGCGCGCCGACACGGCGGTCGACGCCGTCATTATCCGCGGCGGCGGCGGCACGTTCATCGCCGGGGCGGACATCACCGAATTCGGGACCGCGCAGTCGAAGCTTCCGCCGGGCCTGGCCGACCTGCAGCAAACCGTCGAAAGCTTTCCAAAACTGACCGTCGCCGCCATTCATGGCACGGCGTTGGGCGGCGGTCTTGAACTGGCGCTCGCTTGCCACGTCAGGGTCGCCGTGGCCTCCGCCAAGGTCGGCCTTCCCGAAGTCAATCTCGGATTGCTGCCGGGCGCAGGCGGCACCCAGCGCCTGCCGCGGCTGGTTGGAGCAGAGGTGGCGATCGACCTCATCACCACCGGCAGACACGTCCCTGCCCCCGCAGCGGTCGAGCTTGGGGTGATCGACGCATTGGTCGACGACCTGTCGGCCAGCGCGATCGCCTTTGCGCGCGATGTACTTTCGCGAAATCAAACCTTCATCCCCGTGATCGCCCGCCACGACAAGGTGTCCGGCGTCGACCCTGAAGTCTTTGCCGCTGCGCGCCGCACCGTCGCGAAGCGCGCCCGCGGAAAGATCGCGCCGATGGCGATCATTGATTGCATCGAGGCCGCCTGCACCCTGCCGGCCGCGGAAGGGCTCGCTTTCGAGTCGAAGAAATTCTGGGAGCTGTACGCCAGCGACCAGCGCGCAGCGCTGATGCACTACTTTTTCGCCGAGCGGGAAGCGCGGCGGGTGCCGGGGATCTCGGCTCAGCCCAAGCCGATCCGCACAGCCGCGATCATCGGGGCGGGCACTATGGGCGGCGGGATAGCGATGGTTTTCGCGAACGCCGGCATCCCTGTTCAGATCCTCGACGTCAACGACGAGGCCGCGGCCAAGGGGCTGAGCGTAATCCGTAAAAATTACGAGTTCTCCGTCGCTCGCGGATCGCTGCCGCAGTCGTCTATGGACCGCGCCCTCACGCTGATCTCGACAACGACCGATTATGCCGCCATCGCCGGCGCCGACATCGCCATCGAGGCCGCATTCGAGCGGATGGATATCAAGCACGAGATCTTCGCGCGGCTCGACGCGGTGATGCGGCCCGGCGCCATCCTGGCCACGAACACGTCTTCCTTGAACATCGACGAGATCGCTGCGGCGACCCGGCGGCCTGAGGATGTAGTTGGCGCGCACTTTTTTTCGCCTGCCAACGTAATGAAATTGCAAGAGAATATCCGTGGCAAGCAGACCTCGGACGAGACGATCGCAACCGTCATGGCCCTGGGCAAGACACTTGGCAAGAATGTGGTCCTGGCCGGCAATTGCGACGGCTTCATCGGCAACAGAATGCTGCAGTTCTATACTGGCGAGGCGGAGTTTCTCATGGAACAAGGCGCGGTGCCCGAGCAGATCGACCGCGTGGCTGAGCGGTTCGGCATGCCCATGGGCCCTGTCGCGATGCGGGACATGAGCGGCCTCGACGTCGGCGTGATGGTTCGCGAAGCCCGGCGGGCTTCGCTGCCCCCTGGGGAGCGGTTTTCGCCGATCCTCGAGCGACTGGTGGAACGCGGTCGCCTTGGCATGAAGGCCGGCAAAGGCTTCTACCGCTACGAAGGGCGCGACAAGCACCACGATCCCGAGACATCCGCGATCATCGAGCAGGTCGCAAACGAATTGGGAATCGAACGGCGAAGCTTCAGCGACGAGGAAATCGAATTTCGTCTGTTTGCGCCGCTCGTCAACGAAGGCGCCAAGGAAATCGAGGACGGGACCGCGATCCGGGCAGGCGACATCGATGTCGTGTGGGTCAACGGATACGGGTTTCCGGCGCACAAAGGCGGCCCGATGTTCTGGGGCGAAAAAATCGGTCTGGCGCGCATCTATCAGGCCGCGCTCGAGGCGGCGAACCGCAACGGGCCGCGGTGGGCCCCGGGTAAGCTGCTCGAGCGGCTCGCGCGCGAGGGCAAGGGTTGGAAGGATGTTTGACGGCCGGTTCCGTCGCAGGCCGCGCGTCCGTCCTTTCAATCACCCCCTCGCCTTCGCCGCGACCTTCGGACGCCCAAGCGTGAGGGTGAGGAGGCACGATACGACCAGCGCCGCCGCGAGCCAGTTGAAGATCGGGCCGTAGCTTTGCGCCGCGTCGCGCATGTGGCCTGCGAGGACCGGGGCTATGCCGTAGCCGAGCGAAAAGGAGCCCATCAGTAGGCCGAAGATCGCTGCATAGGCGGCCAGTCCGAAGTAGCGGCTGGTGAGATAGGCGAGCGCGTTCGTCGTGCCGCCAGCTCCCATTCCCAGGAAAAACGCCACCGCGGCGCCGACCGAGAGATCTCCGGCGAAGCCACGCGCCAGCAAGCAACTGAACAGGACCGAAAGGATCGCTGCGGCGAAGACCTGCAAGGGCGGCAGGCGATCGAGCGCGAACCCCGTCAGGAGCCTGCCAAGCGTCAAGGCTATGCCCATCAGCGAAACGATCCAGGCTGCGGTGGCCGGGGACAGCCCGCCTTCGTGCAGGATCGGAAAGAGATGCACTTGCAGCGCGCCTTCGGCGACCGCGACGAACGCGCCAATGAGAGCGAACCGCCAGAACTGGCGCATTCTCGCCGCCTGGCCGAGCGAGAAACCGGGCAAAGGCGCGGCGGCGGCATGATGACGGGTCGGGAGTTCGGGCGGCGCGCCGAGGTCCCTTCGCTCGCGAAACCACGCGAAGATGAGCGGAAGCAGGGTTGCAAGCATGAGCGCCGCCAAGCCGACATAGACGCCACGCCAGCCGAACCGCTGGACGATGACCGCCGCAGCCGGAGGGAAGACGAAATACGCGATGCCGGCGCCGCTGAGGGTGATCGCCAAGGCGGCGCCGCGCGCTTCATCGAACAGGCCGGCGACGGCCGTCGACCACACCATCGGGCTCAATCCAACGTTCACAACCGCGAAAAGCGCCCAGGCGGCGATCCACGTCAGCGGGCTGCCGCCGGCCGTCGCGATCAGAAGAAGGGCGGGAACCGCGGAGATCACCGCGGTCATCGCGCAACGGCGCGCCCCAAAGATGGCGATCAATCGACCAAGGGCCGGCGCCAAAAGCAGCGACAGCGCCGAGCTGATCAGCACGTTGCAAGCGATGGTCGCGCGCGACCAGCCGAACGCGGCCATCAAGGGCGCCATCACGACCCCTGTGACGCTGGGGATCGCGGCCATGAAGACGACACCGGCCCAACCGCTGGCGACGGTGCGCCACCCCTGCTTCCACTCGCTCGTCGCCGCGGTCAAATCGAGATCTCCCACCTATGAGGTCGTCTCCACTGTGCGGGTTTCACCCACAGGACAGCGGCTCCCGCTCCGGATGCGACCCATCATAAGTCATCCCCCCAATCTGCGAGGTGGAGCAACAACGCCAATGCGGGATCCACAACCGTGATTTAGATCCGCTTCAACGCCTCGCCCCTTGATCCGCCGCCCCTCGGCCAGATTGTGATAGCTCAGCGAAACAACGCCGGGACACAGGAGACTAGAGACGATGGCCAGAGGCGCCCGCCGTCTCACGATGCCTTCCGGCGCGCCTCGGCCGCGACGCTTCAGCAGGACCGAAGCGCCGCCGTCCGCTGAATTGGCGCGTTGCGCGATGGCAGTCGAATGACCGCGGCCAAGCTCGACCTTCGCACCGCGCCATTTCGTGACGCACGCTATGCGCCCCGCAATCTCCAAATCGAGCGGCGAGCGGGGGGCGAGATCGTGCTTTCGAACCCCACGACGTTCTCTGAACGTTTCCAGACGGCGACCGCTGCGCTCGCCCACTGGGCCCATGCGGCGCCCGAGCGCGTCTGGCTTGCGGAGCGATCCGGCGAAGGATGGCGCACGCTAACCTACGCCGAGGCCTGGCAACGGGTGCAGGCCCTGGCGGGGGGGCTGCGCGAGGCGGGTATCATCGGCAGCCGGCCGCTCATGATCCTGTCCAACAACGGCGTCGATCATGCGTTGCTCAGGTATGCGGCGATGAGCCAAGGCATGCCGGTCGCGGCGGTCTCGCCGCAATATGGGTTGCCGGGCGCCAACCTTGCCCGTCTGACGCACGCTTGCGAGGCGCTTCGCCCCGCCGCGGTCTACACCGAAGACGCAGTCCTGTTTGGAGAGGGGCTCAGCGCTCCAGCCCTCGCGGGGTTGCCGGTGATCGCCCTGCGCAACCAACGTCGCGGCGACATTCCTCTCGAGCGGCTCTACGGTTCGGCTCGGGCCACGGCCACGGCGCAGCCCGCCGACCACGCCATCTACCTGCTGACCTCCGGCTCGACCGGTTTGCCGAAGGCGGTGATCAGCACGCACCAGACGATTTCGGTCAACGCCGCGCAGATCGAGGCCTGCTTCGATGATCCAGAACCGCCGGTGATGGTGCATTCCGCGCCCTGGAGCCACGTCCTGGGCGCAAGCAGCATCCTGCACATGGTCCTCCACCGCGGAGGCGCCCTCTACATCGACTGGGGCCAACCTACCGCCAGCCGCTTCGGCGAAACCATCCGCAATCTGCGCGAGATCTCGCCGACCTACCAGCAGATGGTCCCCGCCGGGTGGATGCTGATGGCCGCCGAGTTGGAGAAGGATCAGGCGCTGGCCCGCAGATTCTTCGATCGCCTGCGGCTGATGCAATATGGCGGTGCGACGCTCAGCCAGGCCACGGCCGACCGCATCGAGAAGGTCGCGATCAAGACGATCGGCGAGCGGATCAGCTTCGGCTCGGGGTACGGCGCCACCGAGGCCGGCACGGTCTGCAACGTCCATTGGCTGAACGATCGGACGGGTATGATCGGTCTGCCGTTGCCGGGCACGTCCGTGCGGCTCGTGCCCGAGTTCGGCAAGCTCGGCTTCCGGGTCAAAGGACCGCAGGTCAGCCCCGGTTACCTCGGCCGCCCGGACCTGTCCGAGCGCGCGTTCGACGAGGAGGGCTTCCACATTCTGGGCGACGCCGCCCGCTTCGCTGATCCGGCCTCGCCGGACCAGGGCATGATCTTCGACGGTCGAATTTCGGAAAATTTTAAATTGGCCAGCGGCACCTTCATCGGGGTCAGCGAGCTGCGCGTTGGGGCGGTCGGGGCCATCGGCGGGGCCGTTACAGACGCGGTCGTCTGCGGGGAAGGCGAAGCCGCCGTCGGCCTGCTGCTCTATCCAAACCCCACACTGCCGAGGCACGAGATTGAGGCCGCCGTCCGCGAGGGACTGACAAGGTTCAACGCCGAAGCGAAAGGCGGCGGTCCCCCGATCGCCCGGGCGCTCGTGCTTCCAAGCCCGCCCGACCCCGCGAAAGGCGAGATCACCGACAAAGGCTACATCTCCCAGGTGATCGCCCGCGGGCTGCGCGCCGATGCGGTCCAGCGGCTATATCTCGACCCCGTTGCGGCCGACGTGATGCAGTTCTGACCTCCACGTCTTGAATGTTCGCGACGGAGCACCCGGGATTGCGCGGATCACGAACTTTGCGGCGGAGACGGCCTTGGGTCCGACGACCGCCATCCCTATCCCGGGAACTTAAGGCAGACGTCCGAATCCCCGGCCCGCGACGGCGGTATCCGCGGGGTTCATCGACGGTTGCTCCGAGGGGCTGGGCATCTGGTCGACGGCGTGCTATCGAATGTTCTCCATATGTTCTTGGGACGCCCATGAAAACGCGCGAGGCAGCTTGCTGCTTTCCGGTCCTCGGCTTCACGCCGGACCGCGAGATCTGGGGATTCCCAGACCTCGACACCCTCACGTCCTGTGGGCCTCGAACGCTGAAAAACAACAGCCAATCCGGGATGGAGCTCGTCGATGTCGAGGGACGCCGTTGGGTGGTTCGGTCCGTTCGCCGCACGGGGCGCGGCGCGCCGCTGCTGGCTTGGCTTCTCTCGCATCTGCTCTCTACGCCGCAGTCGCGCATCGAGCATGAACTGGATGCGATGGCCCCCTCACCCTCGACGACGTCAAGGCCAGAGTCTGCGCCTCGCTGGAGTCCTTCCCTCAAGACTATTGTCTCGACGACGAACGGGAGACCGTCCTGGCGGAGCTGTTAGAAAGCGTCCGCGCGGCCAAAGATATTGCAGCGCTTCACGAGCTGCTCGGCTTGGACAGTTTCATGGCTTACTAGGCGCCGCGGGCCGCGTCGCTTTCCACTAATGCTCCTCAGCCCTACCGACGCGGCTTGGCGGGGGGTGTCGGCGTCGGATCAAACGGATGCGTGAGATTTTCGACCGCGTCGGCGCCATACCCGGCCAGCCCCGTCGGCACGGCCTTCATCCAGTCCGTCGTCCCGTACCAGATGCGGCGAATGGGATCATACATCGGCTTCCCATTCCAGCTGCCGGTCAGCCGTCGGTGGACCTCCTTAGGCAAGACCTTCAGGAAGGCGTAGTGGTTTCTCCAATCTTGGGCGGTCCGGCTTGTGCCATTGAGCGCGACTGCGTGGTGGATCTCCTCGCCCATCTTCGCGACGCCCAGCTTGCGGAGCTGCTTCGCCGCCGCATTGGCGCTCGCAGATCCGTTCTTCAAGATCCCGACGCCCTTGGTCGCCATTCTTACACCCTTGGCGGCGACTACGATCGGAAGGGCGTCGGCGAGCGCCATGGCTCCGTTGAACGCCGCACCGGCATAGTTCTGGTCCTGCAGGTCACCCACCGCTTCCCAAGCCGGACCCACCACGGGAAAAAAGGATTCGGCGAGGTTCGGGCGCGGAATCTTTGACCCGTTTTGAAAGTCGCGGAAAGCGCCGGCGACATCGAAAGGTGACCGAGCCCTCGTCGGAGCGGCAGGCTGCGCTACCGGTCGCGAGGGAGGCGCTGACGGCGGTTGCCCCGGGCGATAGCTCGACGCCTGCGCGTTTACCGGCCGCGGCGAGCCATATTGCCAAGTCCTCCCGGACTGCAGCGTGTCGAGCGGGTATCCCAGGGTCGAGTTCGCGCCCGCGCCCAGGCGTTCCGCCATGTACTGCGCCCAGCCGCTGCCAAACAGGCCGCCATTCCTGGGCAATAGCGTCGCAACCCTCAGCTGGCGGATCTGGTCGGCTGCGGTTGGTGGCCGCGGATCGCCTGCACTCCCGGCGTTCAGAATGCTCAGATCAGCAAGCGAACGTCGGCGAGCGTCATCGGCCGAACCGGTTCGGGGCATAGGGGCTCCTATTGGTACGCGTTGGCGCACGCCGTCGGCCCCTCCCTTTCAGGGGGAGCGTCATTCGCAGGCGTGCAGGGATCAGGCGTCAGCGCCGGCCGGAGGAGAGATCCTCTGCGCGACCATGCCATTTCGGGAATTGCGCGGTGATTTGGGCGTGTCCGCAAGCTGCTGCGGAAGCGCGACAGGTCTGGTGTGATGACATAATCCGACAGACGCCTCCCCGGCGCAACGGGCTTGCGGCGGCGGCCCGGGCGGCGCACTGCGGGGCTCTCGGATCGGTGGGAGAGTTCGTGAGCTTGGGAACGTCGACGTTGGGAGCCCGCCGCAACCTGCAGGGCCTGGCGATCTTCGCGCTGGTCCTCGCCGGCTCGGGTTGGGGGGTCGGGCTGCCGCTGGGCAAGCTGGCGCTGCGCGAGATCGATCCGGCGCACATGGTGCTGCTGCGCTTCACGGTGGCGGCGCTCGCCGCCGCGCCGTTCGCCCTTGCGCGCCGCGAGACCCGCGCCCTGTTCCGCGCGCCGGCGGTGCTCGCCTCCGGCGCCCTCTATGGCCTCGGCTTTGTCGTCCAGTTCGAGGGGCTGGCGCACGTGAGCGTCGCCCTGGCGGCCCTGCTGGTCGGCGTCATGCCGGCTCTGATCGCGCTCTGCGCCAGGCTGATGGGCGAGCGGCTCAACCGGCTGGTCTGGGCCGGCGTGGTCGCCGCCACCCTGGGCGCGGCGCTGATCGCCGGCAGGCCGGACGGCGCCGGCTCGCCCTTCGGCATCGCGCTGTCGCTCGCCTCGCTGCTGCTCTTCCTCGGCTGGCTGGTCCTGATGAAACACACGCCGAAGGCGCCGAGCGCGCTATCGATCCCGGCGGTGACCATCGTCATAGCCGCGCTCACCATCCTGCCGGTCGCCCTCCTGCTGCACGGGGCGCCCCGGCTCAGCCTGAGCCCGACGGCCTGGGGCGGCGTCATCGGCCAGGGCCTGTTCTCCACCCTGCTGGCGACCGCGGCCTGGCAGTACGGGTCGAGCCGGGTCGGCAGCGCGACCGCCGGCGTATTCATCAACATCGAACCGCTGCTCGGCGCCACCCTCGGCGTGCTGCTGTTCGGCGACCGCCTGCACCTCGGCCTGGTGGGCGGCGGGGCGATGATCCTGGTCGGCAGCTTCGTCGTCGTGCTCGGCGAAAGCGCCAATCCGCCGGGAGCGCTGGCTCACGATCCGCCGGCGACGCCGGGCTGAGCCGGCCCCGCGTCAGACCCGCCCTACGGCAGGTCCTTGCGCGGAATCGCGGCGATTTCCTCTGGCGACAGCTTGTGCAGGCCACGGGCGATCAGCGGCTGACGGAAGCCCATGTGGTCGGAGATCGTCAGGTCGAGATCGAGCGGCGAGCAGATCCAGTTCGACCCGCGCACCACATTGACCAGGAAGTGGTCGGCGAACTTGCGCGCGTGCGTCCCCGGCGTCAGGTCGACCCGATAGATGTCGCGTATATTGACCCGGATATAAAGCGCGTCACCGCCAGGCGCGGGGGTCCAGCCATCCCAGTTGGTGGTGGTGAAGCAGCTGCGCTCTGACCTGGCCGGCCCGGCCGCCTCGGTCGAGGCGTGGGCCAGCGGGGCGGCGAGTCCCCCGAGGGCTGCGCTGGCGGCGACGGCGGCCGCCAGACGAATGAAACGTGTCCGCATGGGCATCCTCCACGAGACTCAATCTAAGCTCGACTTGAGCAGCGGCAAGGGTTCGGCGCGATCTATCGGACGGATTTTGCGCGCCTGTGGAGACTTTGTCATGGCCTACTAGCGAATGCGCGTCGCAGCGATGGCTTGTCACATTCGTCGCGGATCGCTGCAGGCCCCGCGCCGGAACCCGCAAGCTGGCGCGTTTAGGGGACGCGAGCTTAGGCGCCGCTGCGACTTTGGAGGCACGATGGACGTGACGGCCGCTGAGCGGCGCCTGGGGCGCTACCGCCGGATCACTTCGAAGCGGCCGTGGATCGTCCTGCTGGTGCTGGTCCTGCTGGGCCTCGCCATCTGGGGCGCCTGGGCGCTGGCGCAGAACGCCAAGAGCGGCGGCGCGGGCGGGCCCGGCGGCGCCGGCGGCGGCTTCGGACGTCGCGGCGGACGGCCGGCGACGACGGTCGGCGTGGCGGCGGCCAGCCTGGCCGACATCCCGGTGACGCTGGATGCGCTCGGCACGGTGACGCCGGTCGCCACGGTGACGGTGACGCCGCAGGTCGGCGGGACCATCACCCAGATCCTGTTCCGGGAAGGCCAGATGGTGAAGCGCGGCCAGAGCCTGGCGGTGATCGACCCCCGGCCGCTGCAGATGGCGCTGCTGCAGGCGCAGGGGACGCTGACCCGCGATCAGGCGCAGCTGGCCAACGCCCGGCTGACGCTGACCCGCTACCGCACCCTGCTGGAGCAGGACTCCATCGCCCGCCAGGACGTCGACACCCAGGCGGCGACCGTGAAACAGCTGGAAGGCACGGTGATGACCGACCGCGCCGCCGTCGGCACGGCTGAGCTCAACCTCGGCTATTCGCGGGTCGCCGCCCCGTTCGACGGCCGCGTCGGCCTGCGAGCGGTGGACGTCGGCAATGTGATCGCCGCCAACAGCGCCACCGGAATCGTCACCGAGACCCAGGTGGCGCCGATCGACGTCCAGTTCACCGTCCCGCAGGACCAGGCCCCGGACCTGATGGCGCGGGCGGCGCAGGCCACCTTGCCGGTCGTCGCGCTCGACCGCACGAAGACCAGGGCCCTGGCGACCGGCGCCTTTGCGACCCTCGACAACCAGGTCGATCCGACCACCGGCACGGTGCGGGCCAAGGCGCGCTTCGCCAACGCCGACGGGGCGTTGTTCCCCAACCAGTTCGTCAATGTCCGGGTGACGCTGAACACCCTGCACGACGCCGTGGTCGTGCCGCTGACCGCGCTGCGCACCGGGCCGAACGGCGACTTCGTCTGGATCGTCAAGCCGGGGCAGACCGTCAACATGCGCGCGGTGAAGCGCGGCCAGACCACGCCGACCCAGGTCGTCATCCTCTCCGGCCTGAAGGCCGGGGAGAAGGTGGTCACCGAGGGCGGCGACCGGTTGACCGAGGGCGGCCGGATCCTGCTGCCCGGCCAGATGCGCAGCCGCTCGGGCGGCAGGCGCTGGGGCGGCGGCCAGGGCGGAGCGGGTCAAGGCGGCGCTGGCCAGGGCGCGGCCGGTCAGCCGGCATCGGGCGCGGCCGAGCCAGCCCGGAGCGCGGCGGACCAGGGCGGCGAGGCGACGGGGCCGGCCAACGAGCAGGGCTCGCCACGCGGCGGCGGCCAGGGCGGCGGCGACTTCCAGCCGACCCCGGAGATGCGCGCCGCACGCCAAGCGGTTCGCCAGGCCTGCGCCGCCGACCTGCAGACGCTCTGCGCCGGGACCGAGGGTCGTGAGGCGATGATGTGCCTGCGCGACAACGCCGATCAGGCAAGCGCCGGCTGCAAGGCGGCGCTGGCGAAGATGCCGCGCCGCGGCCCGGGCGGCGGCCAAGGCGGCCGCGCGGGCGGCGGCTGATGGCGAAGGGCCAGGAGCCGCGGCCGCCGCAGGAGCCTCCGGTGGTCCCCGCCCCGACCGGCGGCGGGCCATCGCGGCCGTTCATCCTGCGGCCGATCGCGACCTCGCTGCTGATGGTGGCCATCGTCCTGGCCGGGCTGGTCGGCATGCGGCTGATGCCGCTCTCCGCCCTGCCGCAGGTCGACTATCCGACCATCCAGGTGCAGACCCTCTATCCCGGCGGCAGCCCCGACGTGATGGCCCAGACGGTCACCGCCCCGCTGGAGCGGCAGTTCGGCCAGATGTCCGGCCTTGCGCGGATGAGCGCGGTGAGCTCGGCCGGCGCCTCGGTCGTCACCCTGCAGTTCGACCTGTCGGTCAGCCTCGACGTCGCCGAGCAGGAGGTGCAGGCGGCGATCAACGCGGCCAATGCGCTGCTGCCGGCCGACCTGCCGGCGCCGCCGGTCTACGCCAAGGTCAATCCCGCCGACGCCCCGATCCTGACCCTGGCGGTGACCTCAGACGCCATGCCGCTGACCGAGGTGCAGAACCTGGTCAACACCAACCTGGCGCAGAAGATCAGCCAGGCCCCCGGCGTCGGCCTGGTGACGCTGAGCGGCGGCCAGCGGCCAGCCGTGCGGATCCAGGTCGACACCCAGGCGCTGGCCGCCCGCGACCTCAGCATGACGTCGGTGCGCACCGCCATCACCAACGCCAACGCCAACGCCGCCAAGGGCAGTATCGACGGGCCGCTGCGCGCCTATGCGATCAACGCCAACGACCAGTTGCTGACGGCCGGGGACTACAAGACACTGGTGGTCGGCTACCGAAACGGCGCGCCCGTGCGGCTGTCGGATGTCAGCCAGGTCGTGGATTCCGCCGAGAACGTGCGGCTGGCCGCCTGGTCCGGCCTGACGCCGGCGATCATCCTCAACGTCCAGCGCCAGCCCGGCGCCAACGTCATCGCCACCGTCGACGCCATCAAGAGGCAGCTGCCGGAGCTGACCGCGGGCCTGCCGCCCTCGGTCAAGGTGACCGTCCTCTCCGACCGCACCATCGGCATCCGCGCCAGCGTGCATCACGTCGAGCTGGAGCTGTTCCTGGCCGTGGCCCTGGTGGTCGCGGTGATCTTCCTGTTCCTGCACAGCCTGCGCGCCACGGCGATCGCCAGCCTGGCCGTGCCGGTCTCGCTGATCGGCACGCTCGGGGTCACCTATCTGCTGGGCTACAGTCTGAACAACCTCAGCCTGATGTCGCTGACCATCGCCACCGGCTTCGTCGTCGACGACGCCATCGTCATGCTGGAGAACATCTCGCGGCACGTCGAAGAGGGCGAGCCCCCGTTCCAGGCGGCGCTGAACGGCGCCAAGCAGATCGGTTTCACCATCATCTCGCTGACGGTCTCGCTGATCGCGGTGCTGATCCCGCTGCTGTTCATGCAGGAGGTGGTGGGCCGGCTGTTCCGCGAGTTCGCCGTCACCCTGGCCATCACCATCCTGATCTCGGCGGTGGTCTCGCTGACGCTCACCCCGATGCTGGCGGCGCGCTGGCTGAAGCCCGGCGACCAGACCGGCGACAGCCCGTTCGCCCGCCGCTCCCAGGCCTTGTTCGACCGGCTGCTGGACCGCTACGACGCCGCCCTGGGCTGGGTGCTGGACCGCCAGGGTCCCACCCTGCTGGTGGCGGTCGGCACGCTGGCGCTGACCGTGCTGCTCTATGCCGTCATGCCCAAGGGCCTGTTCCCGACCCAGGACACCGGCCAGCTGCAGGCGCACATCGAGGCGCGGCGCGACATCTCCTTCAGCGGCATGAGCCAGCTGCAGCAACAGGTGGCGGCGGAGATCCTGAAGGACCCGGCGGTGGCCAGCCTCAGCTCGCTGGTCGGCGTCGACGCCTCTGCCAACAGCATGCTGAACACCGGCCGGATGCTGATCGACCTGAAGCCCAGCCACGGCTCGCAGGCGAAGGTGATGCAGCGCCTGCGCGAGCGCGCCGCCCATATCCCCGGGGCGACCCTCTTTCTGCAGCCGACCCAGGACCTGACCGTCGACGCCGAGACCGGCCCGGCCCAGTACCGGCTGTCGCTGGAAGGCGCGAACACCGCCCTCGTCGAGGAATGGGCCGGCAAGCTGACGGCAAAGCTCGCCACCGTGAAGCAGCTGCGCAACGTCTCCACCGACGCCAATTCGGCGGCTCCGGCGATCTTCGTCGATCTCGACCGCGACACCGCCGCCCGTCTGGGGGTCAGCACCTCGACGGTGGACGACGCCCTCTACTCCGCCTTCGGCCAGCGGATCGTCTCGACCATCTTCACCGAGACCAACCAGTATCGGGTGATCCTGGAGGCCCAGCCGGGCCTGTCGGCGACGCCGGAGGGCCTGGGCGAGCTGCGGATCCCAACCTCGAGCGGGTCCACGCCGCTGGCGGCCATCGCCGCCATCCGCGAGGCGCCGGCGCCGCTGCAGGTGACCCACGTCGCCCAGTTCCCGGCGGCGACGGTCAATTTCGACACCGCGCCAGGCGTCTCCCTGGGCGCGGCGGTGGACGCCGTGCGCAAGGCCGCCCGCCAGATCGAGATGCCGAGCTCGGTCAGCCTCAACATGCTGGGGGCGGCGGGCGCCTACGAGAGCTCGCTCGGCAACACCCTGTGGCTGATCCTGGCGGCGGTGGTCTGCGTCTATATCGTGCTGGGCGTGCTCTACGAGAGCTACGTCCATCCGCTGACCATCCTGTCGACCCTGCCCTCGGCCGGGGTCGGCGCGCTGCTGGCGCTGCTGATCACCGGCCATGACCTGGGGGTGATCGGCGTCATCGGCCTGATCCTGCTGATCGGCATCGTCAAGAAGAACGCGATCATGATGATCGACTTCGCGATCGACGCCGAACGCAACCAGGGCAAGAGCCCGCGCGAGGCGATCCACCAGGCCGCCCTGCTGCGCTTCCGGCCGATCCTGATGACCACCCTGGCGGCCCTGTTCGCGGCGGTGCCGCTGATGATCGGCTTCGGCGAGGGGGCGGAGCTGCGCCGGCCGCTGGGCATCGCCATCTTCGGCGGGCTGATCGTCAGCCAGCTGCTGACCATCTTCACCACGCCGGTGATCTACCTGGCCTTCGACAAGCTTTCGCCGCGCAAGCGCCCGACCGGGGCGACGGCCGGCGAGCCGGATCCGGAGCCGGCGAGATGAACCTCTCGGCGCCCTTCATCCGCCGGCCGATCGCCACGGTCCTGCTGACCGCCGGCCTGGCGCTGGCGGGCGTCGCGGCCTTCTTCGTGCTGCCGGTCGCGCCGCTGCCCAACGTCGACTATCCGGCCATCTCGGTCAGCGCCAGCCTCGCGGGGGCCAGCCCGGCGACCATGGCCACCAGCGTCGCCACGCCGCTGGAGCGCCGGCTGGCGGTGATCTCCGGCGTGAACGAGATCACCTCGGACAGCTCGACCGGCTCGAGCCGCATCAGCCTGCAGTTCGACCTGGCGAAGAACATCGACGTCGCCGGACGCGAGGTGCAGGCGGCGATCAACGCCGCGCGCGTCGACCTGCCCGCAACGCTGCGGTCCAACCCGACCTATCGCAAGCGCAGCGCCGCCGCCCAGCCGGTGATCATCCTGGCGCTGACCTCTCCGACCCGCACGCCGGGCCAGATCTACGACGTCGCCAGCAACATCCTGCAGCAGCGGCTGAGCCAGATCGACGGCGTCGGCGAGGTGGAGATCGGCGGCTCGTCGCTGCCGGCGGTGCGGGTCGAGCTGCTGCCCTTCGCGCTGAATTCCTATGGGCTCTCGGGAGAGGACGTCCGCGCCGCCGTGCAGGCGGCCAGCGCCAATCGCCCGAAAGGCGCGGTCGATGCGGGCGAACGCCGGCTGCAGGTCTATACGCCCAAGGCCGGGCACAAGGCGGCCGACTACCAGGACCTGGTGATCGCCTGGCGCAACGGCGCGCCGGTGCGCCTGCGCGACGTCGCTCGGGTCAGCGACGGGGTGCAGGACGTGCGCACCCTGGGGCTGTTCAACGGCAAGCCGGCGATCGTCGTGCTGGTCACCCAGGAGGCCGGAGCCAACGTCATCAAGACGGTCGACAAGGTGCGCGCCGAACTGCCGGAGTTGCAGGCCGACCTGCCCGGCGACGTCGCCCTGCAGGTCGCCTCCGACGCCACCACCTCGATCCGCGCCTCGCTGCACGAAATCGAGGTGACGCTGCTGATCTCGATCGTCCTGGTGGTGCTGGTGGTCAGCGCCTTCCTGCGCAGCGGCCGGGCGACCATCATCCCGGCGGTCGCCACCGTGGTGTCCCTGCTGGGGACCTTCGGGGCGATGTACCTGCTGGGATTCTCGCTCAACAACCTCAGCCTGATGGCGCTGACGGTGGCGACCGGCTTCGTGGTCGACGACGCCATCGTCGTGCTGGAGAACACCAGCCGGCACATCGAGGCCGGCATGGACCGCTTCAAGGCCGCGCTGCTCGGCGCGCGCGAGGTGGGCTTCACGGTGATGTCGATCAGCGTCAGCCTGGTCGCGGTCTTCATCCCGCTGCTGTTCATGGGCGGTCAGGTCGGGCGGCTGTTCCGCGAGTTCGCCGTGACCCTCTCCGCGGCGGTGATGATCTCGCTGGTGATCTCGCTGACCACCACGCCGATGATGTGCGCCCTGCTGCTTCGGCGCGAGGTCACGAGCCGACCGCCGGGACGCTTTTCACGCGCCTTCGAGGCCGCCTGGGACCGGCTGCTCGCAAGCTACGCCGCCAGCCTCGACTGGGCGCTGGGCAACAAGCCGCTGATCCTGCTGGTGCTGGCGGTGGTGATCGGCCTCAACGTCTTCCTCTACGCCGCCGCGCCGAAGGGCTTCTTCCCACAGCAGGATAGTCGCCGGCTGAACGGCGGCCTGCGCGCCGACCAGAGCATTTCGGCCGAGGCCATGGGCCGCAAGCTGCGGCAGATCGAGGCGATCATCCGCCGCGACCCGGCGGTGGACACGGTGGTGGGCTTCACCGGCGGCGGCCGGGCCGGCGGCGGCTTCATGGCCGTGCAGCTGAAGCCGCCGGCGGAGCGCGGGGGCGTCAAGGGCCAGGCGGTGATCCAGCGGCTGCGGCGGCCGCTCAGCCGCGTCACCGGCGTCTCGGTCTTCCTCAATCCGCAGCAGGACGTGCGCATGGGCGGGCGGATGAGCAACGCCACCTACCAATACACGCTCAAGTCCGACAACGACGCCGACCTGACCAACTGGACGATCAAGCTGGCCAACGCGCTGAAGTCCGACCCGCGGCTGACCGACATCGACAACGACGTGCAGGACAACGGCGTCGAGGCCTTCGTCGACATCGACCGCGACGCCGCCTCACGCCTGGGGATCACCCCGCGCGACGTCGACAACGCCCTCTACGACAGCTTCGGCCAGCGCCAGATCGCCACCATCTATGAGGACGTCAACCAGTACAGCGTGATCCTGGAGAACGCCGGCGCCTACGGCCAGGGACCCGAGGCGCTGGGATCGGTGAACATCCCGACCAGCGGCACGACGACGACCTCGCGCCAGCTCAGCCAGGCGCCGCCGGCGAAGGTGTTCCAGCCGATCACCCGCAGCGCCCCGCTCGCCAGCCCGGGCGGCGCGATCGCCGATCCGTTCCCGCAGATCAGCTCCAGCGCAAGCGGCGGCTCGGCCACGACGCCGTCCGCCTCCGCGACAGGCGCCGCCGCGTCGTCCGCCACCGCGACGACCGCCAACCCCGGCCTGCGGGATTCTGCGAGCGGCCAAGGGGTCAGCACCGGCGCCAACCGCATGGTCCCGCTGCCGGCCGTGGCCGGCTTCCGCGAGCGGGCGAGCGCGGCCAGCGTCAGCCACCAGGACGCCCAGCTGGCGGCGACCATCTCCTTCAACCTGGCGCCCGGCCAGTCGCTGAGCGACGCCCAGGCGGCGTTCGCCGAGGCCGAGGCGCGCATCGCCCTGCCGGCCAATGTGCGGGGCGGCTTCCAGGGCACGGCGCGCAGCTTCCAGGCGCAGATGAGCGAGCAGCCCGTGCTGATCCTGGCGGCCCTGGTCGCCATCTACATCGTGCTGGGGGTGCTCTACGAGAGCCTGATCCATCCGCTGACGGTGCTGTCCACCCTGCCGTCGGCGGGGGTCGGGGCGGTGTTCGCCCTGCTGCTTTTCAAGATGGAGTTCTCGATCATCGCCCTGATCGGGGTCTTCCTGCTGATCGGCATCGTCAAGAAGAACGCCATCCTGATCATCGACTTCGCGCTCGAGGCCGAACGCGCCCGCGGCCTCTCGGCGACCGAGGCGGTGCGCGAAGCCTGCCTGCTGCGCTTCCGGCCGATCCTGATGACCACGCTCGCCGCGGGCCTGGGCGCCCTGCCGCTGGCGATCGGCTTCGGCGAGGGCTCGGAGCTGCGCCAGCCGCTCGGGGTGGCGATCATCGGCGGGTTGATCGCCAGCCAACTGCTCACCCTGCTCACCACCCCGGTGGTCTACATCTACCTCGACCGTCTGCGCCCGCACCGGCGCGACGAGCGCTTCCTGAGCCGGCACGGCGGGCCCGAGCCCGCCCCGGCCAACGGGTGACCTCAATGCCGAACCGTTTCCTCCGCAGCCTGACCGCCAGCGCCGCGGCCGCCGCCCTCTGCGGCTGTGCGGTGGGGCCGAACTATGTCCGCCCAACCACCCCGATCGCCCCGGCCTACAAGGAGCAGGCGGGCCAGGAGCAGGGCTGGAATCCCGCCCAGCCGGCCGACCTCGCCCCGCGCGGCGACTGGTGGGCGCTGTTCGAGGATCCGGCGCTGAGCGCGCTGGAGGCGCGGGTGGCGGTCTCCAACCAGAACATCGCCGCCGCCGAGGCCGCCTGGCGCCAGGCCGAAGCCCTGGTGCGCGAACAGCGCGCCGCCCTGCTGCCGGCGCTCGACCTCTCCGCCGGCGCGACCCGCTCGGGCGGCGGCAGCGGCAGCGGCGGCACGGTCGTCAACTCGGGCGGCGGGACGGTGGTGACCAGCGGCGGCGGCGCGGCCACCCGCTACCGCGCCAGCGTCGGCGCCTCCTGGGAGCCCGACGTCTGGGGCCGCATCCGCCGCGGCATCGAGAACGCCCGCGGCTCGGCCCAGGCCAGCGAGGCCGACCTGGCGGCGGCGAGGCTCTCGGCCCAGGCGACGCTGGCCGCCGACTACTTCGACCTGCGCCAGACCGACCTGCAGATCGGCCTGCTGCAGCAGGTGACCGCCGGCTACCAGCGCAGCCTGCAGATCGCCCAGAACCGCTTCAACGCGGGAATCGCGCCGCACAGCGATGCGCTGCAGGCGCAGAGCCAGCTGGCCTCGGCCCAGGCCGACCTCGCCGACCTGTCGAGCAGCCGGGCGGCGTTCGAACACGCCATCGCCGTCCTCGCCGGCGAGACGCCGGAGAGCTTCAGCATCGCCCCCGATCCCAACTGGCGCGCGGCCACCCCCGAGATCCCGCCGGGCCTGCCCTCGACCCTGTTGCAGCGCCGGCCGGACATCGCCGCGGCCGAGCGGCGCGCGGCGGCGGCCAGCGCCGCGATCGGGGTGGAGACCGCCGCCTGGTTCCCCAGCCTGACGCTGACCGGCTCCTACGGCTTCTCGGCCAGCCAGCTCGGCAAGCTGATCAGCGCGCCGGCGAGCGTCTGGTCCTACGGCGCCTCGCTGGCCCAGACCCTGTTCGACGCCGGCGCGACGCGGGCAAGGGTCTCCGGCGCCCGCGCCGCCTACGACCAGACGGTGGCCCAGTACCGGCAGACGGTGCTGGCGGCGTTCCAGGACGTCGAGGACCAGCTGGCCGCGCAACGCGCGCTCGTCGCCGAGGACACGCTGCGCCGTCAGGCCGCCGAGGCCTCCGAGCGGGCCGCCGTCATGGTGCTCAACCAGTACAAGGAAGGCCAGGTCGCCTACACCGACGTGGTCACCGCCCAGGCCACCGCGCTCAGCGCCCGCCGCACGCTCGTGCAGACGACCGCCGCCCGCCAGACCACCGCCGTCGCCCTGGTCCAGGCGCTCGGCGGCGGCTGGACCGCACCCTTCTAGCTCCCCCGCGGCCGCGGCGTACGGGGCAGCCGCAGCTCGAAGACCGTGCCCTGCGGGCCGGTCTCGGCCAGGGTCAGGTCGCCGCCGTGGCCGACGGCGAGCTCGCGCGCGATGGCCAGGCCAAGGCCCGCCCCCTCCGGGCGGCTGGACCCCGAAAAGGCCTGGAACAACCGTTCGCGCGCACGCTCCGGAATGCCGGGCCCATTGTCGGCGATCCGCACCAGGCTGGCGGCGTCGACCTGGCTGGAGGTGACGCGGACGAGGCCAGGCGCGGCGCGGTCCGGCTCGTGTTCGATGGCTTCACGGGCGTTGCGCAACAGATTGACCAGGATGCGGTGCAGCTGGTCGGGGTCGGCGCTCACCAGCTCGCCCTCGGCCACCGCATTGACCAGCCGCACGCCATCGTCCGAGAGCCGGGCCTCCTCGCTCGCCGCCTCGATCGCCGGGGCGAGCGGCAGCGGTCCGATCTCCGGCGCCGCCTCCTGGGTCTTGCCGTAGGTCAGCACGTCGGACGCCAGCCGCACCGCGCGGTCCAGCGCCCGCTCGAGCCGCGGCAGGGCCTGCCTGACCTTGGGGTCCTTCAGCGCCGCCAGCCGTTCCGAGGCGATCTGGGCGCTGGTCAGCATGTTGCGCAGGTCGTGGTTGATCTTGGCCACCGCCTCGCCGAGCGCCGCCAGCCGGGCGCGCGAATGCAGGGCTGCGCGCACGTCGGCCTGCATGCGGGCGAGCTCGACCTCGGCGCGGCCGAGCTCGTCGCGGCGGCCGGAGAGCTCGACCCGGGCCGCGGGATCCTCCGGGTCGGCGCGGAACCGCTCCATCGCCCGGGTGATCCGCTGCATCGGCCGCACCAGGAACAGGTTCAGCGCCAGATAGACGAAGATGCCGGTGATGGTGGAGACGAAGGCGGTGATCAACACCTGTCGCCAGAGATAGCTGGCCAGCGCCCGCTTCAGCTCGGCGTCGGAGGCCACGAACTCGACGAAGTCGCCCTTGCGGAACCGCGGCGCGGCCATCACCCGCACGCGCCGGCCGTCGGGGCCGAACAGGGTCTGGAACGGCGCCATCCAGCCGAGCCCGGGCGAGCGCTGGCGCAGGTCCACCAGATAGGGCGCCCGGGTCTGGCCCGGCCGCGGCCGGGCGAACACCAGGGCGCGGATGCCGTCGACCGAAACCGCCACAATGTCGACGCCAGCCGCGTTCAGGAATTGCGCCTTCAGCTGTTCGCTGACCACCCGGTCGGGCGCGACCTCGGGGGCCAGCGAGGCCAGTTCGGCCGCCCGCACGCGGTCCAGCAGCCACTGGCGCTCATAGGCGGCCAGCGAGGGGGGCAGGGTGAGCGCGCCGCCAAGCGCGACGAACAGCACCGTGAGCACCAGCAAACGGGCGGAGAGTCCGCCGGGCCAGAAGAATCGGCGGGGAGACGGTTTCGGAAGCTCCTGCGGAGTGGGCGCATCCGCCATGGCTTATCCCGTAATCCACCCGGCCCGCTTCGGCAACGCGGGCGGCGGCTGAGGGCGCTCGGGCGGAGACCGGCTCAGGCGCGTCCCACCGCCTCGCGGACGTCGGCGAAGCCGTCCCGGCGCAGACATTCGGCGAGCTCGCGCTTGATCCGCGTCACCAGGCCGGGCCCTTCGTAGACCAGGGCCGAATAGAGCTGCACCGCCGAGGCGCCGGCGCGGATCCTGGCGTAGGCGTCCTCGCCGCTGGCGATCCCGCCGGCCCCGATCAGCGCCAGCCGGCCGGCGCCGGCCGCCGCAAATTCGAGCAGCTTGCGCGTCGAGAGCGTCTTCAGCGGGGCGCCGGACAGGCCGCCGCTCTCCTGGCGATGGCGCGAGGCCAGCTCCGGCCGCGAGGTCGTCGTGTTGGCGACGATGATGCCGGCGAGCCCGTTGGCCTCGACGGTTTCGACGATCGCTTCGACCTCGCCGGGCTCCAGGTCGGGCGCGACCTTGAGGAACATCGGAACCAGGCCTTCGCGCGGCAGGGCGTCGCGCGCCTCGGCGAGGCGGCCGAGCAGCTCCTGCAGCGCCGCCCTGGTCTGCAGCCCCCGCAGGCCGGGTGTGTTGGGCGACGAGATGTTGACGGTGAAATACGACGCCAGGCCCCACAGCCGTCGCAGGCAGGCGACATAGTCGCCCATGCGGTCCTCGGAATCCTTGTTCGCGCCGATGTTGGCGCCGACCAGCCCAGCCCGGCCCTTTCGCGCCAGCCGCCCGGCGAACGTCTCCAGGCCTTGGTTGTTGAAGCCCATCCGGTTGATCACCGCCTTGTCCTCGGTCAACCGGAACAGCCGCGGCCGCGGATTGCCGACCTGAGGCTGCGGGGTGACGGTGCCGCATTCGACGAAGCCAAAGCCGGCCCGCAGCATGGGGGCGAACACCTGGGCGTTCTTGTCGAACCCCGGAGCCAGGCCGATCGGATTGGGCAGCCTCAGGCCGGCGACCTCGATCGCCAGCATCGGGTCGTCGGCGCCGGCGCGCGGACCCAGCCCCGCCTGCAGCGCGCGGATCGCCAGCCCGTGGGCGTCTTCAGGGTCGCAGGCGTGCAGCGCCCGGGTGACCAGGCCATGCAGGGCGCTCATTGGGCGTGTCCAGCCAAATCCCCCAACCGCGGAATCCCGTCCTCGCCGAGCGGCGCTTCGGTGACGGCGAGCACCTGCGTCGCCTGCAGCGGCGCATAGAGGTGCGGGAAGAGGGCGCCGCCGCGGGACGGCTCCCAGCGCAGCGCCTGGCCGAGGTCGTCCGCCTCGACCGCCAGCACCACCAGGTCGGCCTGGCCGTGGAAATGCCGCTGCGCCGTCTCCTGCGCCTGGGCGGCGGTGGAGAAGTGGATGTAGCCGTCCTGCAGGTCGATGGGCGAGCCGGCGAACCGGCCAGCCGCCTGGGCGGCCTCCCACTCGGCGCGCGACAGGATCTTGTAGATGCGGCTCAAGCGTCGCGCTCCGGATAATAGAGGCCATCGGCCACCGCCCGCCCGGCCGCGTCGATGTCGAAGATGGCGACCGCGGCCGGCGGGAACGCCCGCTGGGCCCGCGCCAGATACGCCGCCGGGGCCCGGCCGTCGCGCAGCAGCCGCACCGCCAGCTCCTGCAGGCCGGGATTGTGCGCCACCACCAGAACCACCCCGCCCGCCGCGTCGGCGAGCCGGCGAATCATGCCGGCGTCGGCGTTGTAGAGCGCCGGCTCGAAGCGCACCTGCGCAGTCGACAGGGCCTCGTCGGCGATTTCCCAGGTTTCGCGGGTCCTGAGCGCCGGGGAGACCAGCGCCACGTCCGGAAGCGCCCCCATCGCCGCCAGCCGCTCGCCCATCGCCTTGGCCTCGCGCCGGCCGCGCGGCGCCAGCGGACGATCGAAGTCGTCGCCGCTCGGCGCGTCGCTCTCGGCCTTTGCGTGCCGCAACAGGATGAGCCGGTCCATCGATCTCTCGCCCCCTTCGCGCGCGCCTCTTAGAGCGTTTCCCCCCCAGGTGAAATCACCTGCGAGGGTCCGGACCGCTTCCGTGAATCAAACTGCGGCTGCGAACCCATTGACACTGAAAGGGCTTGGCGGTCCAAGGCCATCATGAGCGAAGCCGCCGACGCGACCGCCGCCAGCGAGGCCCAGGGCGGCACGATGAGGTTCCCGGCGAACAAGGCGCTGCGGCTGGATTCCGGTGCGCGGCTGGCGCCGCTGGAGATCGCCTACAACACCTACGGCCGGCTCAACGCCGAGCGTTCCAACGCGGTGCTCGTCTGCCATGCCCTGACCGGCGACCAGCACGCCGCCTCGCTGCATCCCACCACCGGCAAGCCGGGCTGGTGGACCCGCGCCATCGGTCCGGGCAAGCCGCTCGACCCGGAGCGCTACTTCATCATCTGCTCCAACGTGATCGGCGGCTGCATGGGCTCGACCGGCCCGGCCTCGATCGACCCGAAGACCGGCCGGCCCTACGGGCTGTCTTTCCCGGTGATCACCATCGGCGACATGGTTCGCGCCCAGGCCATGCTGGTCGAGGCGCTGGGCATCGAGACCCTGTTCGCGGTGATCGGCGGCTCGATGGGCGGGATGCAGGTGCTGCAGTGGGCGGCCGACTATCCCCAGAAGCTGTTCTCCGCCATCTGCATCGCCTCGGCGCCGCGCCACTCGGCGCAGAACATCGCCTTCCACGAGGTCGGCCGCCAGGCGATCATGGCCGACCCCGACTGGCGCGCGGGCGCCTACGAAGAGGGCGGCGTGCGCCCCGAGAAGGGTCTGGCGGTGGCGCGCATGGCCGCGCACATCACCTACCTGTCCGAGGCGGCCCTGCAACGCAAGTTCGGCCGTGAGCTGCAGCGCGACGGCCTGTCGTGGGGCTTCGACGCGGATTTCCAAGTTGAGAGTTATCTACGTCATCAGGGGGCCAGCTTCGTCGACCGCTTCGACGCCAACTCCTACCTCTACATCACTCGGGCGATGGACTATTTCGACCTCGCGGCCAAGCACGGCGGGGTGCTCACCGAAGCCTTCGCCAAGGCCCGCGCGGTGAAGTTCTGCGTGCTCTCCTTCTCCTCCGACTGGCTCTATCCGACCGCCGAGAGCCGCGACGTGGTGCGGGCGCTGAACGCCGCCGGCTGCCGCGCCAGCTTCGCCGAAATCGACAGCGACAAGGGCCACGACGCCTTCCTGCTCGACGAGCCGCAGCTCGACGCCACCCTGCGCGGCTTCCTCTCCGCCCAGTCCCAGGCGCGGGGGCTGGCATGAGTCTGCGCACCCCCCTCCACCGCTTCGCGGTTCCCCTCCCCCTGAGGGGGAGGAGAGTCGAGGCTGCAGCTTCCTTCTCCTCCCCCCTCGGGGGAGGGGGACCCCGAAGGGGTGGAGGGGGCCAGCCGGGAGCTCATGGCCTGTCATGAGCCCCCTGCGCGAAGACTTCCGCGAGATCCTGCGGCTGGTGCGTCCCGGCGCGCGGGTGCTCGACGTCGGCTGTGGCGAGGGCGAGCTTCTGGAATTGCTCACCCGCGAGAAGCGGGTCGACGGCCAGGGCCTGGAGATCGGCCAGGAGGGCGTCTCGGCCTGCCTCGCCAAGGGGCTGGCGGTGGTCCAGGGCGACGGCGATCGCGACCTCGACTATTTCCCGACCCAGGCGTTCGACTACGCGGTCCTGTCGAAGACGCTGCAGCAGATGCGCGAGCCGGCGCACGTGCTCTCCGAACTGCTGCGGATCGCCGACCAGGCGGTGGTCTCGGTGCCGAACTTCGGCCACTGGCGGGTGCGGTGGGCCCTGCTCGCCAAGGGCCGGATGCCGGAGACCCGGGCCCTGCCCGAGCCGTGGTGGTCGACCCCCAACATCCACCTCTGCACCCTGCGCGACTTCACCGACCTCTGCCGCGAGCTCGACCTGCGCATCGACGCCTGCTCGGCGCTGTCCGGCGGCAAGCCGGCGCGGCCGATCGACCCCGGCCGGCCGATCGAGAACTGGCGCTCGGAAAGCGCCATCTTTCTGCTCAGCCATCGCGGCGCCCCGCCGCGCGCCGCCGCGCCGCTGGACCTGTTCGGCGAGGTGGCGCCGGCGCCGGCAGGCCCGCCCGCGCCGAAACGGCGGGCGCCGACCAAGGCCAGGTCCGCGGCCGGGATCAAGGCCAAGGCCTGAGACGGCGCTTCATCGGCTGACCATCGGCGGATGATCGGGCCGCCGCCCTGCCGGCCCCGACAGGTTTGCGCCACCCTTGCGGCATCGCGCTGAGACGCGCCATGCCAACAGGAGCCGCAGCCATGCGCCGCAACAGCCTTCGCCCGATGGGCCTCCCCGTCGCAGCCCTCGCCCTCACCCTCGATCTTGCCCTGGCGTTCGGCGCGACCGGCGCAGGCGCCGCGCCGCGCGAGCAGATTTCCATCCGGGTGCAAGTCGCCGACCTGAATATGCAGAGCGTCGCCGGCGCCAAGGTCGCGCTTCGCCGCATCCGCAACGCCGCGCAGGTGATCTGCGGCGACGACACCGGCGTGCGCGACCTGGGCGCGCGCAAGCTCGTCGACGCCTGCGTCCGCGCCACGGTCACCGCGACCGTCGCCTCCGCCCACAGCCCCGCTCTGGCGGCGCTGAACGGAACGTCCGCGGCGGACGCCGTGCTGGCGGCCGCGGATTGAGCGGGGCGACCCCGCGGGCCTTCGCCGGATGACCCAAGGAGACTATTGTCGCGCGGAATCCTTCGGAGACGCGGCCGACATGAGCCCATCGGACGTCAACCAGGAGACGCGCCGGATCCAGCTCGCCGGCGAGCCGCCGATCCAGGTCGGCGACCTGCGGATCGAGCCGATGTTGCGCCGCATCGCCCATGCGGACGGCCGCGAGGAGCTGGTCGAGCCGCGGGTGATGCAGGTGCTGGTGGCGCTGTTGAAGGCCGAAGGCGGCGTCGTCTCGCGCGACGAACTGCTGGAGTCCTGCTGGAACGGGACGATCGTCGGCGAGGACGCCATCGAGCGCGTGGTCGGCCGCATCCGCCGGCTGGCGGAGCGGTTCGAGGGTTTCCGGCTCGAGACGGTGACCAAGGTCGGCTACCGCCTGCTGCGGCGCCAGCCGGCCGACGCCGCCGCCGCCGGCGCGCCTTCGATCTGCGTGCTGCCGTTCCTCAACATGAGCGACGATCCGCAGCAGGCCTATTTCAGCGACGGGATGACCGAAGACGTCATCACCGACCTCAGCAAGGTGCGCACGCTCTCGGTGCTGGCGCGCACGACTTCGTTCTCGCTGCGCGAGGTGGCGATGGGCGTACCCGAGCTCGCCAGCCGGCTGGGGGTCAGCCACGTGCTGGAGGGCAGCGTGCGCAAGGCTGGCGGCCGCCTGCGCGTCACCGCCCAGCTGATCGACGGCGCGACCGGCGCCCACCTGTGGGCCGAACGCTACGACCGCGCGGTGTCCGACATCTTCGCCCTGCAGGACGAGCTGGCCGGCGCCATCGTCGAGGCGCTGCGCCTGCGCCTGGCGCCGGAGGAGAAGCAGGCCATCGAGCGGCGCGGAACCCACCATCCGGAAGCCTACGAGCTCTACCTGCTGGCGCGCCGATACTATCTCGGCGGCGGCGTCGAGTTCGGCGAGCAGCGGCAGCTGGAAGCCATCAAGCGGCTCTGCCGTCGCGCCGTGACGCTGGACCCGGACTATGCGGAGGCCTGGTCGCTGATCGCCGCGGCCCAGACCGCCCTGCTCTGCCACCTGTCGATTCCGCGCGACGGCGGCCGCGAGGCGATCGAGCGGGCGCTGGCGCTCGACCCCGGCCAGGCCGAGCCGCACGCCGTCAAGGCCCGCTACCTGCTGCAGGACGGGCAGATGGAGCGCGCGCGCGACGAGCTTGAGGTCGCGCTCCGGCTCGAACCGGACAGCGCCCTGGTGCGCGCCGTCGCCGGCCGCTTCTTCTACGTCCAACGGGATTTCGCCGCGGCCGTCCCGCACCTGGAGCATGCGATCAACGCCAGCGACATCTGGGCCGCCGAAGGCGGGCTTCTGCTCTCCAGCTATGGCGCCCTCGGCGACGCCGCCGGCATGCGCGCCACGGCCCAGAAGGTGCTGGCGCATGCCGAAACGGCCCTGGCGCGCGACTATATCAGCCTCAGCGCCATCGGCTGTGCGGTCGGCGCCCTGGCCGCCCTGGGCCAGGTCGAGCGGGCCCGCGCCCTGGTGGAGCGCGGGCTGCTGATCGATCCGGACAACGCCCGGATGCGCTACAACTTCGCCTGCGGCATGTGCGCCAGCGTCGGCGACTACGACCTGGCGCTGGAATTGCTGGAGCCGGTGCTCGCCCAGTGCTCCGCCAGCATGATACGCCACCTGCACCAGGATCCGGACCTCGATCCGCTCCGCGAGCATCCCGGCTTCCGGGCGATGGTCGAAGCCGCAGCGCACCGCGTGGGGCTGTCGGCGGAGGCCTGAGCCGGCGGCCGAAGCGCCGCTGGCGCGATCGCGGTTTCCAAGCTCGGCCGGCCATGGCTAAGCTTCGATCGAAGCAGGAAGGGCGCGGGCGGGAGATGGGGCGGCTGTTCGGTTCACCGGCGCGCAACCTCGTATCGATCGTCGGTTTCGTGCTGCTCGTGGCGCTTGCTGCGGTCGCCGCCTACCTGGCCGCCGGCTGGTCCCTGCCCGACGCCCTCTACATGGTGGTGCTGACCATCTACACGGTCGGCTACGAAGAGGTGCGGCCGATCGATACGCCGTTCCTGCACTTCGTCACCGTGGCGCTGATCACGCTCGGCTGCACCGGAATGATCCTGCTGACCGGCGCGCTGGTGCAGCTGCTGACCTTCAACCAGATCCAGAGCCTGCTGGGCGGAAAGCGCATGAAGAACGACATCGATCGCCTGAAAGGCCACGTCATCGTCTGCGGCTTCGGCCGGATCGGGTTGATGCTGGCGCGCGAGCTGGCCGACGGCGGGGCCGCCTTCCTGATCATCGAACGCAGCGAGGAGCGGCTGGAGCAGGCCAAGGCGCTGGGCTATCTGTGCCTGCAGGCGGACGCCACCGACGAGACCGCCCTGCTGGCCGCCGGCGTCGACCGCGCCCGGGTGCTGGCCACCGTGCTGCCGGACGACGCGGCCAATGTCTTCATCACCCTGAGCGCGCGCGCCCTCAATCGCGGGCTGCAGATCATCGCCCGCGGCGAGGCGCCCACCACCGAGACCAAGCTGCTGCAGGCCGGCGCCGACAAGGTCGTGCTGCCGACCCACATCGGCGCCGAACGGATCGCCGAGATGGTGCTGTTCCCGGAGACCGCCGCCTTCATCCGCGGGTCGCAGCAGATGGCCGACTTCGAGAAGATGCTGCGCAACCTCGGGCTGGACCTGGAGGTGGTGATCGCCGCTGAGGGCAGCCCCGCCGAGGGGGTGACGATCGGCGAGCTGGAGCAGCGCGCCAGGGGCGCCTTCTTCGTGGTGCAGATCAACCACGGCGACGGCAAGGTGGTCACCCGCCCGCCGCGCGAGACCGGCATCGTGGCGGGCGACGGCCTGGTGGTGGTCGGCCGCGGGGTTGGCGAGGTGAACAGCTTCTTCGCCACCCCCGCCAACCGCCGCCCCCGCGCCGGACGGACGACCTTCTAGAGTGGGGTCTACCCGGCGATGGCCGCGGCGTCGCGGTCGCCGGTGCGGATGCGCAGCGCCTGTTCCAGGTCCATGACGAAGACCTTGCCGTCGCCGATCTTGCCGGTGTTGGCGGTGCGGGCGACAGCCTCGACCACGGCGTCGGCGATGTCGGCGGACACCGCGATCTCCAGCTTGACCTTGGGCAGCAGCTTCACCTCGTACTCCGCCCCGCGATAGACCTCGGTCTTGCCGCGTTGCCGGCCGTAGCCGCGCACCTCGGTGACCGTCAGGCCCGAGGCGCCGGCCTCGGTCACGGCGTCGAGCACCGCATCCAGCCGGCTGGGCTTGATCACCGCAACGATCATCTTCATGGCGCGCCTCTCCCGTAAGTCTTGGACGACAGGCTACGGGTTTCCCGCCCGGTCTCCAAGTCCGCCCGTAAGGCGCGCGCGCGACACCGGCGCGGCCGCCCCCGGCGAGGGGGTCAGCACCGGCCGCACGGCGAGGCGGCGCGCACGTTGGGCCCGGGGCTTGACCGCGAAGGTCTGCTTCACCGCCTCCATCAGCACCAGGCCGGAGACGCCCGGCCAGATCCGCGAGCCGACCTGCTCGAAGCCTTCCGCCCAGCGCGCCATCCAGGCCACCGGCGGCACATAGAGGGCCCGCGTCCAGCCGGACGGCTCCAGCTCGGCCTCGCGCAGCAGTTCAGCCAGCTGGCTGCGGCTGTAGGGGCGACCGTGGCCGAACGGCGTCGACTCGACGTTGGCCCAGGGCCCGTGGCGCGAGGCCACCGCCACCACGACCCGGCCGGACGGCGCCAGCACCCGCCACACCTCGCGCAGCAGGCCCACCGGATCGGCCGCTTCCTCGATCGCGTGCACCACCAGGATCCGGTCGAAGAAGGCGTTGACGAACGGCAGCTGGTCCTCGGCGACCAGGCTGGTCAGGCTGCGCCGTTCGCCCGGCCAGACCTCCACCCCCTGCTGAGCGGGCATGGCCGCGACCACCCGACGCCCGCGCGCCTCCAGCCCGGCGAGAAAGGGCGTGGCGTAGCCCAGGCCCAGCACGTCCAGGCCGCGGACGTCGCTCCAGGCTTCCGTCACCTTGCGGGTCACCATGGTGCGCGCCGCGCGACCGAGGTCGGAGGCGTAGAACTGACGAAGCTCGAGGACGTCCCTGCGCATTCAGACTCACGACGTTTTACATTCCGGGCCGGCGGCAGGGCTCGACCGCCGGGTCGCATCAACCTAAATGCATGGGCCGAGGCTGTCGCTACCGGAGAAACTTAGGGATGCCGCTGACCGTCCACCAGTTTCCCTGCCTGGAAGACAACTATGGCTTCCTGGTCCGCGACGAGGCGTCGGGCCTGGCGGCCTGCATCGACACGCCGGACGCCGAGGCGATCCTGCGCGAGCTGTCGCGGCTCGGCTGGCGCCTGGACATGATCCTCAACACCCATTGGCACCCCGACCACGCCGGCGGAAACCAGGCGGTCGCCGCCGCCACCGGCGCCCGGGCGGTGGGGCCGGCCGAGGTCACCCGCATCGCCAAGCTCGACCGGGAAGTTCGCGGCGGCGACCACGTCCTCTTGGGCGAGACCCGCTTCGAGGTGATCGAGACCGGCGGCCACACCCTGGGTCACATCGCCTACTACGACGCCGGCGACCGCATCGTCTTCGTCGGCGACACCCTGTTCGCCCTCGGCTGCGGACGGCTGTTTGAAGGCCCACCGGACCAGATGTGGGCGAGCCTGCAGCGGCTGGCCGGGCTGCCGGAGGAGACCCGCGTCTACTGCGCGCACGAATACACCGCCTCCAACGCCCGCTTCGCCCTGTCGATCGACGACGATCCGGCGGTGACGTCCCGCACCGCGGCGGTGTTCGCCGCGCGGGCGCGTGGCGAGCCCACGGTGCCCACCACGATCGGACTGGAGAAGGCCACCAATCCCTTCCTGCGCGCGCCGCAGCTGGCCGGCCGGGTCGGCGCGGCCGGCCAGCCGGACTTCCAGGCCTTCGCCGCGGTGCGCGCCGCGAAGGACGCCTTCAAAGGCTGACGTGACTAGCGACCGCGCTCGGCGGCGGCCACGATGCGCTCGGACGAGGGACGCCCGGCGAGCCCTTCGGCAGGCGCGACGGTGATCTGCAGCGCCTCGCCGGCCAGCTGGACGTCGGCGTGACGGCCCTCTCCCAGCCGGACCTGGCGGAATCGCGCGAGCAGCAGGGCGGCGTCGGATCGGCGGGCCATCCGCACGACCGCCTCGCCGGCGACGGCGGCGGCGTCGGCGATCAGGGCGGACGAGGCGGGACTGGCGTCGGCGTTGAACGGAATCAGCCGCCGCGCCGCGTGGCTGGCGCGGGCGCTGGACTGGGCGAGACGCTCCAGCAAGGCCTGGGGTCCCAGCGGCTGCAGCCGTAGCGGGCTCGAAACACCGGCCAGCGCCGCGGCCGCGCCGCCGGGGCGCTGGTTGGTGAAGACGGTGACCCCGCCCAGGCGCGTGGCGCGCAGCACCGGCTCCCCGAGGTCGTTCTTGTAGATGACGTCGCCGCGGGGCGCGGGCCGGGCCTGCAGCGCCCACACCTCCGGACTGTTGTCGAATTTCAGCAGCACCCGGCCGCCCTGGGTGCGGTCGACGACGAATCCGTCGCCATCTTCCGAGACGTAACGCGCCACCGCCGGCGCGCCGAGCTCGCGGGATTCGAACCCGTCGCGGCCGAACAGGCCCTGGCGCAGGGTCTGCGGGGCGGCCCACGCAGGGGCCGCACACGCCAGTGCCATCAACGCCGCCGCTGCGAAAATGGCCGTGCAATTCGCGCGTGGGTCGCCCGTCATGACTCCATCGTTGATGCCGTCCGACTGGGGCGCTTTTAGGACGTGGGTACGGCGCTCAACCGCCCATGTACTGACCGCCGTTGATGGTCAAGGTGGCGCCGGTGACATAGCCCGCGCGCTCGCCGGCCAGGTAGGCGACCAGTTCGGCGATCTCCTCGCCGCGGCCGAGGCGGCCGACGGGAATCTGCTCGACGATCAATTGCAGCACCTTCTCCGGCACCGCCTGCACCATCTCGGTGTCGATATACCCCGGGGCTATGGCGTTGACCGTCACGCCCTTCTTGGCGTTTTCCAGCGCCAGCGCCCTGGTGAAGCCCAGCATCCCGGCCTTGGCGGCGGAATAGTTGCTCTGGCCGATCTGGCCCTTCTGGCCGTTGATCGAGGAGATGTTGATGATCCGCCCCCAGCCGCGCTCGCGCATGCCTTCGATGACCTGGCGGGTCATGTTGTAGAGGCTGTCCATGTTGACGCGCACGACCTCGCCCCACTGTTCCGGGGTCATGCGATGGAAGACGGTGTCGCGGGTGATGCCGGCGTTGTTGACCAGCACGTCGACCGGGCCGAGTTCGGCCTCGACCTTGGCGATGGCCGCCTGGCAATCGGCGAACGCCCCGACATTGCCTTTGACGACCATGACGCCCAGCTCTTTGGCGCAGCCTTCCGCGGCGGTCTCATTGCCGGAGTAGCCGGCGGCGACCTTCAGGCCGTCGGCCTTCAGCCGCGCCACGATCGCGTGACCGATGCCGCGGGTTCCACCTGTCACGAAAGCTACTCTCGCCATGCGCTTCTTTCCCTGCTGGACCGCGTCCGTTGTGAGTCTGGACCTAGACAACCAGAACGCGCGTTTTTTCCCTTCTTGACCAGGGTCGTCTTCGCAGCCTGGCCGTTTCAGCCGATCGGGGACGACCCTAGGGCGGTCAACAGGCGTTCATCCCGTCACATTGCATTTTCCACACAGACTGCGACACCCATGCCGCCGCCGACGCACAGAGTGGCGAGGCCCTTGGTTGCGCCGGTTCGCTTCATTTCATGGAGTAGCGTGGTCAAAATCCGGGCGCCTGACGCGCCGATCGGGTGGCCGATGGCGATCGCCCCGCCATTCACGTTCACCTTGGCGGGATCCAGGCCCAGCTCGCGCACCACGCACACCGCCTGGGCGGCGAAGGCCTCGTTGGATTCGATGAGGTCGAGGTCGGCGATCGACCAGCCAGCCTTTTCGAGCGCCTTGCGGCTGGCGGGAATCGGGCCGGTGCCCATGATCTCGGGCTCGACGCCGGCGTGCGCCCACGAGGCGATGCGAGCCAGCGGCTTCAGCCCGCGGGCCCTGGCCTCGTCGGCGGTCATCAGCACCAGGGCCGCAGCGCCGTCATTCAGCCCCGAAGCATTGCCGGCGGTGACCGAGCCGTCCTTGGTGAAGGCGGGCCTGAGGCCGGAGAGGCTCTCCAGCGTCGCCCCGTGGCGAATGTATTCGTCCTGGTCGACCACGGTCTCGCCCTTGCGGGTCTTGACGGTCACCGGCGCGATCTCGTCGGCGAACTTGCCGGCCTTCTGGGCGGCCTCGGCGCGATTCTGCGAAGTGACGGCGAAGCTGTCCTGGTCCTCGCGGGTGATCTGCCAGCGGGCGGCGATGTTCTCGGCCGTCTGGCCCATGTGGTAGCCGTGGAAGGCGTCCCACAGGCCGTCCTTGATCATGGTGTCGACCAGGCCGAATTCGCCCATCTTGACGCCGTTGCGGAGTTGGCCGGCGTGCGGCGACTGGCTCATGCTCTCCTGGCCGCCGGCGACGACGATCTTCACCGAGCCGTCCTGGATTTGCTGGGCCCCCAGCGCAACGGCGCGCAGGCCGGAGCCGCAGAGCTGGTTCAGCGACCACCCGGGAGACGCCAGAGGCACCCCGGCCTTGACCGCCGCCTGGCGCGCCGGGCCCTGGCCGGCGCCCGCCTGCAGCACCTGGCCGAGGATCACCTCCCCGACCTCGGCGGCCGTGATGCCGGCCCGCTCAACCGCGGCCTTGATGGCGACCGCGCCGAGCTCGTGGGCTGGCAGGCTCGACAGCGCCCCGTTGAATGAGCCCACAGGCGTGCGGGCGGCGGAAACGATTACGATGTCGCTCATCTGAGGGCTCCTCCGGAGGACGCGGGCTTTGTCCTGCGGCCTTGGTCCAACTATCTGTAAGGTGATCGCCGCCGCAAGCCGTTGAAGGCTGAAAACTTCGGCCATTTCATATTAAGCTCGCATCCGCGATACTGCACTGCAGAATGCGGTCGCGTGTCGCCGGCCGCCGCAAGCAACAAGGACTTGGGATGGCGAGCACCCAGGAGACCGGCGTCCCGCAGGACGAGCGGGTGGTGATCAAGAAGTACGCGAACCGCAGGCTCTACAACACCGCGTCGTCCTCCTATGTGACCCTCGAGCACCTCGCAGCGATGGTGAAGCAAGGGGTCGACTTCGTCGTCTATGACGCCAAGACGAACGAAGACATCACCCGCACGGTGCTGACCCAGATCATCTTCGAGGAGGAGAGCCAGGGGCAGAGCCTGCTGCCGATCCAGTTCTTGCGGCAGCTGATCGGCTTCTACGGAAATTCCATGCAGGCCTTCCTGCCCTCCTATCTGGAGCTGTCGCTGTCGAGCTTCGCCCAGCAGCAGGAGCAGCTGCGCAACCAGTTCGCCAGTCTCGGCCAGACCGCGGGGATGGTCCCCGGGATGGCCGCTGGAATGGGCGGCTACGACGAGCACATCCGGCAGAACCTCGCCCTCTTCGACCGGGCGATGAAGATGTTCTCGCCGTTCGCCTTCGCCAAGACCGGCGAGGCGGCCGCCCCGCCCCCGAAGGCCGAATCGGCCCAGGACGATGCGGTGGCCGAGCTGCGCAAGCGGATGGAAGAGATGCAGGCGCAGATCGAGAAGCTGGCCTCGAAGAGCTGAGCGCAGACGCGGGCGTTTCTTAACCCTCGCCCCTGCAGGATGGCCGCCAGATGAGCTCCTCGATCGACCCCATCAGCCGCGCCGCGCGGCTTCGTCGCGCCGCCCGGATCGAAACCGGGCGCGCGGAAGAGGCCTACGAGGCCGACCGTCCCGGCCTGCCGGTTCCGGTCGACGCGCCCGGGCGCGTCCCGCCGCGCGCCGAGGCTCCGGCAAGCGGCGTCACGCTGGACGCCCATCTGCTCGGCCAGGACGGCCAGAAGCGCGGCCTGCGCGCCGGCCCGGTGGCGATCGACAACGCCTCGGCCAGCTACAACCGCATCGAATGGTCCGGGACCAAGGACCGTCGCGCCCGCAAGGGCCGGATCGCCAAGACCGAGGTCTGACGCCGGAGCCGACCGGCGGCGACTGCCGCCCGGCAGAAGGCGCCGGGGAGACCCGCTCTCCCCCTGGACCCAGTCGCTCCGGCGCACAGCCTGGCGCCACTCTTGCTGCGCGGCGGGCATGCAGCTCGCCTATCGCCTCCTCGACATCGCCGTCGTCGCCCTGATCTTCACCGCGTTCACGTGAGCCGATCCGGATAAAACCTGCTCGCCGCAAGCCCCCTACCCCTCGTCGACAGGCCCGGGATTGCGGGCGCGGGACTGCAGCCACATCATTCCCAGCAGGTCGGAGAGCGAGGCCCAGAGGCGGCCGAGGTTGGTGTACTTCGAGCGACCGGTCTGGCGGTGGCGATGGTTCACCGGGCGAAATTCGGTGCGGTAGCCCTCGCGCAGCATCAGCGCCGGCAGATAGCGGTGGATGTGGTCGAAATAGGGGAGCCGCAGAAAGGCCCCGCGGCGGAACGCCTTCAGCCCGCAGCCGGTGTCGTTGGCGGTGTCGTGCAGCAGCCGCTTGCGCACCCCGTTGCCGATGCGCGAGGCGATCTTCTTGGCCCGGCTGTCCTGCCGCTTGACCCGTTCGCCGCCGACCAGCGCCAGCTCCGGGGGACCGGCGAGCAGGGCGTCGACCAGGGCGGGCCCGTCGGCCGGGTCGTTCTGGCCATCGCCGTCGAGGGTGACGATCACCGCGCCGCGGGCGCCGAGGACGCCGGTGCGGATGGCGCGGCTCTGGCCGGCGTTCTTCGCATGGCTGAGCACCCGCAGCTGCGGGATCTCGCCACGCAGCGCCAGCAGCGCCGCGCGGGTGGAGTCGCGGCTGGCGTCGTTGACGAAGATCAGCTCGTAGCTGCGCCCGGCGAAAGCCCGGGCCACCTCGCGCGCCAGGGTCGGCGCGGCGCCTTCCTCGTCGAAGACGGGAATCACCACGGAGATGTCGGGCGCTGCAGCCATGGCCCTCCCATAGCGGAAAAGGCTGCTCAGGGAAGGATCGTGCTATCAGGCGGCCATGATGCTCGATGCTCAACTGGCCCGGTTCAGCCGCGGCTGGCGCGGTCCCGCTGTCGCGGCCTTCATCGCCCTCCTCGCCGGACTGCCGGGCCTGCTGGCGGCGCCGCCGCTGGACCGTGACGAATCGCGCTTCGCCCAGGCGACGGCGCAGATGCTCGAAACCCGCGACTTCGTGGTCATCCGCTACCAGGACCAGCCGCGCTTCAAGAAGCCGGTGGGGATCCACTGGCTGCAGGCGGCCAGCGTCTCGCTGTTCTCCGATCCCGAGGCCCGGGCGATCTGGGCCTACCGCATTCCCTCGCTGCTGGGGGCGATGCTGGCGGCCGCGGCCTGCGCCTGGGGCGCCCGGGCCTTCTTCGGCGCCGAGGCCGGGCTGTTCGCCGGCGCCATGCTGGGCGCCACCTTTCTGCTCTCCACCGAGGCGATGATCGCCAAGACCGACGCGGTGCTGTGCGGGACGACCACCCTGGCGATGGCCGCGCTCGCCCGCATCTACGCCGCCGCCCGCGACGGCCCGCCCGCGCCGCGCCGCGCGGTCTGGGTGTTCTGGACGGCGGTGGGGGTCGCCACCCTGGTGAAGGGCCCCGTCGGGCCGATGGTGGTGGCCCTGGCGATCGTGCTGCTGGCGATCGTCGACCGGCGGCCGGGCTGGCTGCTCGGCCTGAAGTGGTGGTGGGGGCTGATCATCGTCGCGGTGATCGTCGGCCCGTGGGCGGGCGCGGTGACGGTGGCCACCGACGGCGGCTTCTGGAGCGCGGCGCTGGGCGGTGACCTGGCGCCCAAGCTCGCCGGCGGCCAGGAGACCCACGGCGCGCCGCCCGGTTACCACACCCTGCTGGCGCCGCTGCTGAGCTTCCCGATGACCCTGATGCTGCCGGCCGCTGCGGTCGTCGCCTGGCGCCGCCGCCACGAGCCGGGCGTGCGCTTCGCCCTGGCCTGGCTGATCCCCAGCTGGCTGGTGTTCGAGGCGATGCCGACCAAGCTGGTGCATTATCCACTGCCGACCTATGGGGCGCTGGCCTGGCTCGCCGCGGCGGCTCTCACCCAGCCGCTGGGGCCGCGCGTGCGCTGGACAGGCGCGGCGCTCGGCGCCCTCTTCGGTCTGCTGCTCGCCGGAGCGGTGCTTTATCTGCTGTCGGCCTATGGCGACCCCAAAGCCTTCGTCGCCCTGCTCGCGGCGATCGTCGCCGCCGCGCTGCTGGCCGGGGCAGGGCTCGCCGGAGCCTGGCTGCTGGCCCGCAATCGGCCCCATCAGGCTCTGGCGGCGGCGATCGCCTGCGGCGCGCTGGGCCATGCGGTGCTGCTGGCGGGCCTCGCGCCACGGCTCGCGCCGCTCTGGCTGTCGGCGCGCACCGAGGCGGCGATGGAGCGAGCCAGGCTGCTGCCGCGGCAAGGCATCGCCGACGCGCCGGTGGCGGTCGCCGGCTATGCCGAGCCCAGCCTGGTGTTCGCGCTCGGCACCGCGACCGAGCTGGCCGACGCCCAGGCCGCCGCCGAGGCGATCGCCGAGAACCGCCCCGCCGTGGTCGAGAGCCGCCAGGACGCCGCCTTCCGCGCCGCGCTCAAGGCCGCCGGCGTCGAGGCGCTGCAGGTCGGAGAGGTGAACGGCCTGGACTATTCGAACGGCGACCACATGTCCCTGCGGATCTACGAAGGCCGCGGAACCGCGGAGGGAGGAGCCCAGCCATGATCCGCCACATCGAAATCGTCGAGGTCGGCCCGCGCGACGGGCTGCAGAACGAAAAGGCTCTGCTGGAGCTCGACCAGAAGGTCGAGTTCATCCACCGACTGGAGGAGGCCGGCGCGCGACGGATGGAGATCGTCTCCTTCGTCAACCCTCGGCGGGCGCCGCAGATGGCCGGCGCGGAGGAGATCTCGGCCGCCCTGCCGCATCACGCCGGCCGCTCGCGCATCGGCCTGGTGCTCAACGAGCGGGGTTGGGACCGCTGCGTCCGGGCCGGCTGCGACGAGGCCAATGTGGTGGTCTGCGCAAGCGACGGCTTCGGCATCCGCAACCAGGGCGCCTCGACCGACGAACAGCTGGCGGCGCTACGGGCGATCGCCGCCAAGCGCGCGCTCGACGGCGGCCCGCCGATCACCGTCACCATCGCCGTCGCCTTCGGCTGCCCGTTCGACGGCGAGGTCTCCGACGCCCAGGTGCTGAAGGTGCTGCAGGTCGCCGACGAGCTGAAGCTGCCGGAGATCGCCATCGCCGACACCATCGGCGTCGCCGACCCCTGGCTGGTGCGCCGGCGCATCGGCCTGGCCCGCGAGGCTGCGCCGCACGCGCGCCTGCGGATGCACTTCCACGACACCCGCAACACCGGCCTGGCCAACGCCTTCGCCAGCATCGAAGCCGGAGTCGACGTCCTCGACGCCAGTTGCGGCGGCCTGGGCGGCTGCCCGTTCGCGCCGGCCGCCACCGGCAACATCGGCACCGAGGACCTGGTCTACATGCTGGAGCGGGCCGGGTTTTCGACCGGCTACGACCTCGACAAGCTGATCGAGACCGGCCGCTGGGTCTCAGGCCTGCTGGGCAAGGCTCCGGTCGCCGCCCTCGACCGCGCCGGCGTGTTCCCGGCCCGGGCGGCGTGACATTCTCGCTCTCCCCGCCCTACCCTCTCAGGCCGCGCGGCCCTTGAGCCGCCACATCATCGGCCGGGCGACGGCGGTGCAGACGATCACCGGCGACAGCGCCCAGGCGATCAGGCGTTCGGAGACCTTCACCGCGCGCTTGCGGAAGTAACGGGCCAGGCCGACACCCTTGTGGTACTCGACGCGCAAGGGGCTGGTCTGGCTCGTGCGCCCCAGGTGGATGACTTCGGCGCGGGGGTGGAAGACCACCGCCCCGCCCTGCTGGCGGACACGCCAGCACAGGTCGACGTCCTCGACGTGCAGGAAATAGCCCTCGTCGAAACCATCCACCGCCTCGAAATCCTCGCGCCGCATGCAGAAGCAGGCGCCGGAGATGGTCGGCACCGCGGCCGGCTGGTCCGGGGTGGCCTCGGACTCCCAGTGCACCTCATAGCTGCGCAGCGCAGGAACGCAGTTGGCCAGCCGGCTCAGCGACACCAGGGCGCTCATCGGCGTGATGTCGCCGCGGCGCGCGCCCCGCTGTTCGGTGCGGTCGGCGTTCAGCACCCGGCCGCCGACGATGCAGGGCACCGGCCGGTGCTCGATCTCGCGCGCCAGCTCGGCGATGCAGCCCGGCTGCAGGAAGGCGTCCGGATTGAGGAAGATCAGCAGATCGCCGCGCGCGGTGCGCGCCCCGAGATTGGCCCCGCGGGCGAAGCCGATGTTGCCGTGGCCGCTCAGCAGGGTGACACGGCCGTCACGCTCCGCCAGGCTGCGCAGCCGCGCGGCGTCGCCAGGCGTCGAGCCGTTGTCGACGATGACGAATTCGTCCACCAGCGGATCGTCGAGCACGCAGGCGACGCTCTGCTCCAGCGCCTCGCCGGTCATGAAGACCACCATCACGATGGAGACGCTGGGGCGGGACCTCAGGAATTCCGGCGTGAGCGCGGGTTCTACAGCGACGATCGGTGCGACGATGCCGTTCATCCAGCCTCCATGGCGCCGACCACCTCGCGCGCCGATGAATCGGCCGTTCGCGTAGCCGGTGCAACATCAGGCGGACTCGCCTGCAAGGCAAGTCCGTTCGCCGCCGCGTCAAGGTCCAGGATCTCCTGCCGGTCAGAACCCAGGCGCCGCAGGGCGACCTGTCCGAGCTCAGCTTCGCGACGGCCGACCACAGCAATCACGGGAACCTTGGCGAGACTGTGTTCACGCACCTTGTAATTGATCTTCTCATTGCGAAGGTCTGTCTCGACCCGCAATCCTTTGGCGGCGAGCGTCGCCGCGACGACGCGGGCATAGTCGTCCGCGTCGGAGGTGATCGTGGCGACGACCACCTGCACCGGCGAGAGCCAGAGCGGGAAGGCGCCGGCATAGTTCTCGATCATCACGCCAATGAACCGCTCGACGGAGCCGAAGATCGCCCGGTGCAACATCACGGGGCGCTGTTTGGATCCATCCTCGGCGACGTAGGTCGCCTCCAGCCGCTCCGGCAGCACGAAATCGAGCTGCAGCGTGCCGCACTGCCAGGTCCGGCCGATGGCGTCGCGCAGATGGAACTCCAGCTTCGGCCCATAGAAGGCGCCCTCGTTCGGCAGCAGCTCCACCTCGACCCCGGCCGCGCGGGCGGCGCGCTCGAGCTTGGCTTCGGCGATGTCCCAGACCTCGTCCGTACCGGCGCGGACCTCCGGGCGCAGCGCCAGCTTGACGCTCGCCAGCTCCATGTCGAGGTCGGCGTACACCTGTTCGAGCAGCTTCACGAACTTGGTCGTCTCGGCTTCGATCTGATCGTCGCGGCAGAAGATGTGGGCGTCGTCCTGGGTGAAGGCGCGCACACGCATGATGCCGTGCAGCGCCCCCGACGGCTCGAACCGGTGGCAGGCGCCGAACTCGCTCATCCGCAGCGGCAGGTCGCGATACGATTTCTGGCCGACGTTGAAGATCTGGATGTGCCCCGGGCAGTTCATCGGTTTCACGGCCAGCTCTTCGCCTTCCGTCGTTTGGCAGACGAACATGGCCTGGCCGAACTTCTCCCAGTGGCCCGAGCGTTCCCACAGCGAGCGGTCCATGATCTGCGGCGTCTTCACTTCCTGATAGCCGTCGGCGTCGAGCCTGCGCCGCAGGTAGGCCTCCAGGGTACGATAAAGCGCCCACCCCTTGGGATGCCAAAAGATCATTCCCTTGGCTTCTTCCTGCAGATGGAAGAGGTCCATGGCGCGGCCGATCTTACGGTGGTCGCGCTTCTCCGCCTCCTCGATGCGCCGCAGATGGGCTTCGAGCTCGGCCTCCGAGGCCCAGGCCGTGCCGTAGATCCGCTGCAGCTGGGCGTTGCGGTGGTCGCCGCGCCAGTAGGCGCCGGCCAGCTTGGTCAGCTTGAAGGCCTTGCCGGCGAACTTGGTCGACGGCAGGTGCGGGCCGCGGCAGAGGTCCTTCCAGTTCCCCTGGCGATAGACGCTGATCGCCTCGCCTTGCGGCAGGTCCTCGATGATCTCGGCCTTGTAGGCCTCGCCGATCGACTTGAAGTGAGCGATCGCCTCGTTGCGGTCCCATTCCTCGCGGCGGATCGGCTCGTCGCGGTCGACGATCTCCTTCATCCGCTGCTCGATTTTGGCGAGGTCGTCGAGACTGAACGGCTCGGCGCGCGCGAAGTCGTAGTAGAAGCCGTCCTCGATGGCCGGGCCGATGGTGACCTGGGTCCCGGGGAACAGCTCCTGCACCGCTTCGGCCAGGATGTGGCTGACGTCATGGCGGATGGTGTCGAGCGCCTCGGGGCTCTCGCGCGTCAGCAGCTCGAAGCGGCCGCCCTTGCGCAACGGCCGGTCGAGGTCCAGCAGTTCGCCGTCGAGCTTCACCAGGATGGCCTTCTTCTCCAGGGACTTGGAGATGGAGGCCGCAACCTCGCGCCCCGTCGCCCCGTCGGCGACTTCGCGTCTATTCCCGTCCGGAAAAATAAGTTCGATCATGTTTCACACGTCCAGGTTCGCGCCGGGGCCGGGCCCTCTTGGCCCAAGCCCGCTAGCACGGGGGGCGGCGGGTCGAAGCCCGACCCGCCCCAGGGATTGCAACGGCACAGCCTGCGCGCGGCGAACGCTGCGCCGCGCCACGGGCCATGGCTGACCAGGACCTCGGCCGCATATTCCGAGCAGGTCGGAAGGAACCGGCACTGCCGCCCGATCAGCGGCGAAAGCGTCAGCTTGTAAGCGCGAATCGCGCCTCTGACGCAGCGTTCGTACAGGGTCATGCCGGTTGCGGGATGGAGGGCGTCAGCCCCAGCGCTTACGCCGGGGGCCACGCAGGATCAAGCCGCGCCGGCGGGGCTAGTTCGCGTCGCCGCCTGGCGGACAGCCTCGGCCGCAGCCTCGAACGCCAGCAGCGTCGAGGTGTGTCGGGCCGGGTAATCCTTCACAGGCGCGAGCATCGCAAGGTCCGAGAAACGTCCGTCCGGGGCAGGTCCGCCCGCTTTCAACATAGCACGGAACTGGTCGCGGGCGAGTTCCAGCTCCTCTGCGCTCGCGCCGATGACATGCGCGCCGAGCACCGAGGCGGCGGCCTGGCCGAGCGCGCAGGCCTTCACGTCCTGGGCGAAGTCGGCGACGCGCCCATCCTGGACGACCACGTCGACCCGCACCCGGCTGCCGCAGAGCTTCGAGACCTTTTCGACGCTGGCGTCCGGCTGCGCCAGCCGGCCGCTGTGCGGCAGGTTGGCCGCCAGCTTCAGCAGCCTGGCCGAATAGAGGTCGTCGATCATGGGCGTAAGGTCGGGATCGAGAGCCGCGATGTCAAATGCAACGCCCGCCCCAGCGGGCTTCGGACGCCTCCTTCAGCGCCTCGTTCATCAGCCGCAGGCCCTTGTAGAGCAGCCCGCCTTGGCTGCGCGCCACCCGCGGGCCGACCAGGCCGCCGACGATCTCGCCGTTGGAGACGATGCAGCTCTGCTCGGCGAGCTGCTCGATCTCCATGTAGCGCACCACCCGCACCAGTCCGCCCAGCTCCGTCCAGCGCAGATGCAGCTGTTCGTTCGGCACCCACTCCAGCACCACCGGATGGATCTCGCGCGGCGTGTTCCCGGGCGGCGCATGGGTCACCGTCAGGGTCTCGCCGATACGGATAACGCCGCTCGCGCGGGGAAACAGCGGGTTCCAGCGGCTCCAGCCTTCCAGATCGCTGAGCAAGCCCCAGATCACGTCGGGCGGGGTGGGGATGCCGATCCGGTGCTCGATGCGCACCCCGCTCGGCGCCTTGGGCGCCGGCAAGGTCGCGCCCTGCGGCTTGGGTCCGCCGGTGGGCATCTTTCCGAACATGCTGGCCTTGAGTTGCGGGGGCGGTGTTACAGGCATCGGCTTTCAGACCTGTTCGCGGATCCGCCAGGTGGCTCCGGTCGGACCGTCCATCACTTCTACGTTCAACTCCGCAAGCTGGACGCGGATGCGATCGGCCTGTGGCCAATCCTTGGCCGCCCGCGCCGCCGCCCGGGCGGCGATCAGCGCCTCGACGCGGGCCTTCAGCCCCTCGTCGGCCGCACCCTGGAACCAGGCGTTCGGATCGTTCAGCAGGAAGCCCATCAGATTGGCCGCCTCCAGCAGGGCGGCGCGCTGGCTGGCGATGCTGTCCCAGTCGGGCTGCGGCTCCATCAGGGCGGCGCGAACCCCGTTCAGCAGGGTGAACAGGCTGGCGAAGGCCTGCGGCGTGTTGAGGTCGTCCTCGAGCGCCGTCATGAAGCCCGAGGCGCGCAGGTGTCGGGCGACCTGGGCCGGATCGTAGTCGGAGAGGTCGCCGCCCTTGTCGCGGGCGATGCGGCCGGCGTCCACCAGCAGCTGGTACAGCCGGTCGAGCGCGCGCTTGGCCTGGTCGATCAGCTCGCCGTTCCATTCCAGCGGCGCGCGGTAGTGACCGGCCAGCAGCGCCCAGCGGATCGCCTCGCCCGGATAGGAGGCCAGCAGGTCGTGGGCCAGCGCGACATTGCCCAGGCTCTTCGACATCTTCTCCTCGCCCATGTTGAGGAAGCCGTTGTGCAGCCACCAGCGGGCATAGGTGTCGACGTGGTCGGCGCAGCAGCCCTGGGCGAGCTCGTTCTCGTGGTGCGGGAAGACCAGGTCGATGCCGCCACCGTGGATGTCGATCGGCAGCCCCAGCACCTGTTCGATCATCGCCGAGCACTCGATGTGCCAGCCGGGTCGCCCCGGGCCCCAGGGGCTCTCCCACACCGGCTCGTCGGGCTTGGAGGGCTTCCACAGCACGAAGTCGGCGGGGTGGCGCTTGTAGGGGGCGACGTCGACCCGCGCCCCGGCGATCATCTCGTCCATCGGCCGCCCCGAAAGCTTGCCGTAGTCGGGGAAGGCCTGGGTGTCGAACAGCACATGGCCTTCGGCGGCGTAGGCCGAGCCGTTCGCCACCAGCCGGCCGATCATCTCGACGATGGCGTCCATCGTCTCGGTGACCCTGGGCTGGAAGGTCGGCGAAAGCGCGCCGAGCGCCGCGGCGTCGGCGTTGTAGGCCGCCAGGTAGCGGTCGGTGATGACCGAGATCGGCACGCCTTCCTCGGCCGCCTTGCGGTTGATCTTGTCGTCGACGTCGGTGACGTTGGCCGCATAGAGCACCGCCTCCTCGCCGTAGGCGTGGCGCAGCACCCGGAACAGCAGGTCGAAGACCACCACCGGGCGGAAGTTGCCGATGTGGGCGAAGTTGTAGACCGTCGGCCCACAGACATACATCGTCACCCGCTCGGGATCGCGCGGGACGAAGGCCCGCTTCGAGCGGGTCATGGTGTCGTAGAGGCTCAAGGTCATCATACAGCCGATTTTAAAGCGTCACGGTTGCCGGGCGCCACGTCGCGCCCATATACAGGCGGTCAGGATCGGAGGCCACGGCAAGCGCGCCCCGACCGTCTGAAAGAGGAGGGGTGGCACGCGTCGTTTTCCGGGACCCTCGTCCCGGCGCAACTCAGCCCCGGAAAGAACCGCTCTCACACATGGATGCACCTGCCCGCGACCGCACCCTGATCGGGTCCGACACGCTTGAACCCGTGCAGCGCCCGACGCGCGAAGAAGCCATGGCCGCGGTGCGGACGCTGATCGCCTGGGCCGGCGACGACCCGCGCCGCGAGGGCGTGATCGACACCCCCAAGCGGGTGGTCGACGCCTATGCGGAGTGGTTCGAGGGCTACGAGGCCGATCCGGCCAAGGAGCTGTCGCGCACCTTCGAGGACGTGCAGGGCTATGACGACATCGTCATGCTGCGCGAGATCGAGGTGGAGAGCCACTGCGAGCACCACATGGCGCCCTTTCTCGGCAAGGCCTTCGTCGCCTACATGCCGACCAACCGGGTGGTGGGCATCTCCAAGATCGCCCGGGTGGTCGAGATCTTCGCCCGCCGTCTCCAGACCCAGGAGACCATGACCCAGCAGATCGCCGACGCCCTGACCGACAGCCTGCGCCCGGCCGGCGTCGCGGTGCTGATCGACGCGGCCCACCAGTGCATGACCACCCGCGGCGTGCACCACCGCCACGTCTCGACCATCACCACCCAGTTCACCGGCGTCTTCAAGACCGACCCCCACCTGCGCCAGCGCTTCCTGGACTTCGTCAACCGGCGCTGACTGGGGCTGGGGGCGCGCCGCGCGCCCCCGCCGCTCACAGACGGAAAGACGCCTGGATCCCCGCTTTGGCGGGCGCGAGCGGCGTTTCAGTCGCCTCAGCCGCCGCCTCTGGCCGGTGCACGAGCGAGACCAGCACGAAGCTCAGCATCATCAGCAGGTACCAGGCGCCGAGCTTGGTGATCGGCACCAGGCTCCAGCCGTGCCGCTGGCTGGGGTAGATCCAGGCGCTGGCGAAGGTGCCGAGGTTCTCCGCGAACCAGATGAACAGCGCCACCAGGATGAAGCCCAGCAGCATCGGCATCCGCCGCGGACGACGGTCCGGAGTGAAGACGAACCAGGCGTGGCCGAACAGCACCACCGACAGCGCGTAGAGGCCGACCCGGAAATCCGCAATGTAGTGGTGGGTGAAGAAGTTGAGATACGCCAGGACCGCCAGAAGCCACGGCGCCCAGAGCGGCGGATAGTTGACGAAGCGGATCTCGAACAGCCGCCAGGCCCGCGCCAGATAGCTGCCGATGCAAGCGTACATGAAGCCCGAGAACAGCGGCACGCCGGCGATCCGCAGCAGGCTCGGCTCCGGATAGATCCAGGAGCCGTGGGCGGTCTTGAACAGCTCCATGATCGTGCCGACGACGTGGAAGATGGCGATCACCGCCGCCTCCTCCCATCGCTCGAGCCTGGTCGCGAGCAGCAGCCCCTGCAACCCCACCGCGGCGATCACCAGGACGTCGTAGCGGGCCAGCGGCGCGGACGGCGGCCACAGGAAATGGGTGCCGACCAGCAACGCCAGCATGGCCCCGCCGAACAGGCAGGCCCAGGCCTGCTTCAGCCCGAACAGCAGGAACTCGTAGGCCGCGGCGTTCAGGCGGCTCGCCTCGGCCCAGGGACGCACGGCCGCGTCGAAGGCGGCCACCCGCCCCTTGATCCAGTCCTTGAGGCTCATGGCCGCTCCGAGCTTGCCGCGCGACACTAGCGCGCGCGGGGCCGGCGGCGCCATATGACCCCCATGACCCAGACGACCTTTCCCACCGCCGCGTCGAAGCACGAGCTGGAACACGGGGCGGCGCTTGCCCCCCGCTTCGACGCCAACGGGCTGATCGCGGCGGTGACCACCCACGCCCAGACCGGCGAGGTGCTGATGTTCGCCTGGATGAACGCCGAGGCCCTGGCCAAGACGCTGGAGACCCGGGAGGCGCACTATTTCAGCCGCTCGCGCGGCGAGCTCTGGCGCAAGGGCGCGACCAGCGGCCAGATCCAGCAGGTGGTCGAGGCGCGGATCGACTGCGACCAGGACGCGGTCTGGCTGAAGGTGCTGCCGCAGGGCGACGGCGGCGCCTGCCACACCGGCGCCCGTTCCTGCTTCTACCGCATCGTCGAAGGCGGCCGGCTCGAGACGGCGCCGGATCGCTGAGGCTCAGATCTCCGTCAGGCCGGAGACGCCGTCGGGCCCCGGCGTGGCCCGGTAGCGCTTCAACACCCGGGTTTCGAAGGTCTTCCGCTCTATCGTCGAGACCGCGATCAGCTCGCCGACGACGGCCTCACGGGTCAGCGTCAGGAGGACGAAGCCCTTGGCCGACTGGTCGCAGAACAACACCTCGCGATTGCGGTCGGCGAACAGCTTGCCGAGCGGCGCGCCCGGAACATAGTCGCCGTCGCCCGGGCTGGTGACCGAGGTCGCGCCGAACTCGACCGCCGCCCGGCGCCCGGCGTCGGGGGCGTCATAGAGCTCGTTGGCCCAGAAGGCGTGGCTGTCGCCGGAGACGACGACGCAGTTGGCCCTGGCCGCGGCGATCATCGCATAGAGCCGCTGGCGGTCGGCCGGATAGCCGTCCCAGGAGTCCAGCATGTAGGGCAGGTCGAGGTCCGCGGCGACGTCCACCTGCTGCAGATGGCTGGCGAGGTAGCCGGAGAGCCCGGCGGTGAAGCCGGCGTAGGCCGCCTCGCCCATCGCCCGGCGCAACGAGGGCGTCGTCAGCCGCGCCATCACCACCTGGTTGCCCAGCACCTGCCACGGCCGGCCGGCCTGCACCGAGGCCTGCAGGCCGCGGGCGAGCCAGGCCTCCTGCGCCGCCGACATCATCTTGCGCGAAGGATCGGCGATCCGCGCCCGGAAGGCGGCGACCTGCGCCGGCGTGGGCTGTTCCGGCAGCTCGTCGAGCGTGATCTGCTTGTCGCGCGCCGTCAGCCGGGTCTCGAACATGAACAGGCTGGCGACGTCGCCGAAGTCGAAGCTGCGGTAGATGGCGAAGCCGCGGCCCTTCGGCTCGCGGATCGGCATCCACTCGTAATAGGCCTTGATCGCCGCGGCCTTGCGTCGGTTCCAGTCACCCTCGGTGGCCGGCTGGTGGTTCTGGGCCCCGCCGGTCCAGGAATCGTTGGCCGTCTCATGGTCGTCCCAGACCACGATCCAGGGCGCGCGGGCGTGCGCCGCCTGCAGCTGGGGGTCGGTCTTGTACTGGGCGTGGCGTCGCCGGTAGTCGTCGAGGGTGACGCATTCATGCGGCGGATCGTGCGGGCGCCCGGCGGCGACCGCCGAGTCCATGCCGTAGCTGCCGGCGCCGCCGTATTCGTAGATGTAGTCGCCGAGGTGCAGCACGGCGTCGACCCGCGGCAGGGCGGCGATCGCCTCATAGGCATTGTAGTAGCCGTTCGGGTAGAGGGCGCAGTTGGCGACGGCCAGCACCACGTCCTTGGTCGCCCCGACCGGCAGGGTGCGCGTGCGGCCGACCGGCGAGACCTCGCCCCCCTTGCGGAAGCGATAGAAGTAGTCGGTCGCCGGCGCCAGGCCGGCCACGTCGACCTTTACAGTGTTGTCCCGCTCCGAGGTCGCGACGGCCCGGCCGCGGCGCACGATCCGCCGGAAGCTCGCATCGAGCGCCACGTCCCAGCGCAGCGGGCCGGGCGAGGCGCAGGCGGTCCACAGGATCACCGCCCGGGCCAGCGGATCGCCGCTGGCGACGCCCCAGCGGAACTGCCGGGTCGGCGGGTCCGCGCCTGGCGTCGCCGCCGCAACCGGGCCGGCGACGCCGGCGCCCAGCAGGCCCAGGGCCTTCCGCCGGTCGATCCGCATGGTCCATTCCCCCGCTCGTGCGTTCCTGCTGCGCCGTGTATTAGTCGCCGGCCCTTCACAGGAGCATGACAGCCGATGTCGAGCGAAGTCCTCCACGTTGCCCGCGAAAAGCTCAGCCGCAAGACGCTCGAGATGCATTATGCGATCACCTCGCTGATGGAGGAGCTCGAGGCGGTCGACTGGTATCGCCAGCGCGCCGACGACATCGAGGACCCCGAGCTCAAGGCGATCGTCCTGCACAACGCCAAGGAGGAGCTGGAGCACGCCGCCATGGTGCTGGAGTGGATCCGCCGCAACGATCCGCAGGCCGACGCCCAGCTGCGCGAATACCTGTTCAAGGACGGCTCGATCGTCGGCGACGAGAAGGAGTCCAGCGGCGAGCATGGCCTCTGAGGCGGCGCTAGAGGCCGACGATGACGGGTTGGAGGTCGCAGCCTCCGGCCTGCTGGTGCTCGCCCTGGCGCCCGAGGAGGCCGGCGGCCGCGTCGACAAGGCGCTCGCCGCCCGGCTGCCGGAGCTCTCCCGCGGCCGTATCCAGGCGCTGATCGCCGAGGGCCGGATCCGTCGCGGCGGCCGGCCGGTCGCCGACGCCGCGGCCCGGGCCGAAGCCGGCGACTACGAGATCGACATCCCGCCGCTGCAGCCCGCCGAACCGCAGCCGCAGGAGATGCCGCTGGTGGTCCTCTACGAGGACGCCCAGCTGATCGTCCTCGACAAGCCGCCGGGGATCGCCATGCATCCGGCGCCGGGCTCCGAGAGCGGCACCCTGGTCAACGCCCTGCTGCACCACTGCGGCGCGAGCCTGTCGGGCATCGGCGGGGTGGCGCGGCCCGGCATCGTCCACCGCATCGACAAGGAAACCTCCGGCGTCGTGGTGGCGGCCAAGACCGACCTCGCCCACCAGGCCCTCTCCGCCCTGTTCGCCGCCCACGACATCGACCGCGAATATGTCGCCCTCACCCGCAGCGCGCCCAGGCCTGCGCGCGGAACCATCGAAGGCGCCATCGCCCGTTCGACCCACGACCGCAAGAAGATGGCGCTGGTGAAGTCCGGCGGCCGGCGCGCGGTCACCCACTACCGGGTCGAGCGCATGTTCGGCCCCGCCGACAAGCCGTCGGCGGCCCGCGTCGCCTGCCGGCTGGAGACCGGCCGCACCCACCAGATCCGCGTCCACCTCGCCTCGAAGGGCGCGCCCTGCCTGGGCGACCCGGTCTACGGCTCGGGCGCGCCGACCGAGCCGGTGCGCCGGGCGATCGAGGACGCCGGCTTGAAGCGCCAGGCCCTGCACGCCGCCGTGCTCGGCTTCCGCCACCCGACCACCGGCGAGCTGCTGCGCTTCGAAAGCCCGCTGCCGCCCGACATGGCCAGGCTGGAGCAGTTGCTCGGCGAACTCTGAGGCCGAACGCCCCCTCCGTCTCGCTACGCGAGCCACCTCCCCGCAGCGCAGCGGAGGATCTGGGCCTTAGATGCTCCACCGCTTGCGGGGGAGCTGTCGCCCCGGATCCGGCCCTTGGCCGGTCCGCTCCGGGGTAAACTGGACTGAGGGGGCGTTCGGCGCAACCCTGCCGAGATTACCTGTCGCACTTGTAAGAATCCTTGCCTTGAAGCCGCCCCGATCGCGGCCTAAATACCCTACTGGAGTAGTCGGACATTCGGGCCGCCTCCCCCGCATCTAGCTCTGCCGCAACCTCGTACCTATCTGGCGGGTTGGGGGGCGGGATGTGCTTGCGCAACTTCGCGCGACGGCCCGCGGTCCGGAACATGAGGGGATAGTCGATGGCTGTGAATGCGCTCGCCGTGATGTCGCCGGAAGGCGGCCTGAGCCGGTACCTCTCGGAGATCCGGAAATTCCCCATGCTGGCCAAGGACGAGGAATTCATGCTCGCCAAGCGCTGGCAGGAGCATGAAGACCCGCAGGCGGCGCACCGCATGGTCACCAGCCACCTGCGCCTGGTGGCTAAGATCGCCATGGGCTACCGCGGCTACGGCCTGCCGATCGGCGAGGTGATCTCCGAGGGCAACGTCGGCCTGATGCAGGCGGTGAAGAAGTTCGATCCCGACAAGGGCTTCCGCCTGGCCACCTACGCCATGTGGTGGATCCGCGCCTCGATCCAGGAATACATCCTGCGCTCCTGGTCGCTGGTGAAGATGGGCACGACCGCGGCGCAGAAGAAGCTGTTCTTCAACCTGCGCAAGGCCAAGTCCGAGATCGCCGCCCTGCAGGAAGGCGACCTGCGCCCGGACCAGGTCAGCCAGATCGCCACCAAGCTGGGCGTGCTCGACGAGGAGGTGATCTCGATGAATCGTCGCCTCGCCGGCGGCGACGCCTCGCTGAACTCTCCGCTGCGGGCGGACAGCGAAGCCGAGTGGCAGGACTGGCTGGTCGACGACACCACCCCCAGCCAGGAGAGCGTGGTCGCCGAGACCGAGGAGAAGAACATCCGCATGAGCCTGCTCGAGGCGGCGATGACGGAGCTCACCGACCGTGAGCGTCACATCCTCACCGAGCGGCGCCTGAAGGACGATCCGACCACCCTCGAGGAACTCGCCGCCCAATACGGCGTCAGCCGCGAGCGGGTGCGCCAGATCGAGGTCCGCGCCTTCGAGAAGCTGCAGAAGTCGATGCGCGCCGCCGCCGAGGAACGCAACCTGGTCGACGCCTGAGCTGGGCCGAAGATGCTCCACCGCTTGCGGGGGAGCTGTCGCGAAGCGACTGAGGGGGCGTTCGCCGCTCGCCCAGGCGCGATGTCGACGAAACTACGCCGCCGAGCGCGCCTCGCGGCCGCCGTAGGCGAGCAGGGCCTGGGCGTGGCGGTTGGCTTCCGCCGCGTTCAGCCCGCCGATGCTGGCGACCTCGAACAGGTAGCGATGCAGCTCGTTGTTGGCCATCGCCAGGCGGTTGTCGGAGATCTCCGCGGCCGCCAGGGTCAGCTCGGTGGTCTGGGCCAGCAGGGCCCGCAACGCCTGGCCCGGCTCGTGCTCGATGGCCTTGAGCGCCGAGCGGATGATCTTCAGCGCCTCGCCGATGCGCACCGCCTGGGCCGGAACGCCCTGGTCGGCCAGCCGCTTCAGCGGCCCCTGGAACTCCGCCGAGTTGAAACGGCGCCGATCCGGACCGACGTAGTCCATCGCCTCGATCCAGTTGCGCGGCTGCAGGGTCACCGCCTCGAGACGGCGGGTCAGATCCTTGACGGTCAGCGGCCGACGCAGGAACTCATGGGCGCCGGCGTCGCGGCCCGCCAGGATCGCCGCGGCGGTCGCCTGGGCGGTGACCAGGATCACCGGCGCCTTGCGGCAGGCCAGGTCGCCGCGCCGCAGCGCCCGGGTGAAGGCGGCGCCGTCGACGGCCTCGCCGGAAAGCTCGCAGAAGATCACCTGCGGATCGACCTTGTCGGCCATCTTCAGCGCCTTGGCGTTGCTCGGCGCCATCCACAATTCCGGCAGGCACAGGTCGCGCAGCAGCTCGGCCAGCACGCGCGCGCTGGTGGGCTGGGCGTCGACGATCAAGACCCGGCGCAGCATCGGCGACATGCGCCGGGTGGTCTTGGCGATATGGTCGAACACGGCGGGCTCCAGTCGTCCGCCTTGTCTAGCGAGGGTCCGTAAATATCGGCTTGACGCTCCCGCGCCCACCGATTCGATCAGTCCTGGAACGGATCGCGCATCAGGATGGTGTCGTCACGCTCAGGGCTGGTCGACAGCAGGGCCACCGGCGCGCCGATCAGCTCCTCGATCCTGCGCACGTACTTGATGGCGTTGGCCGGCAGGTGGCGGGTGTCGCGCGCGCCCGCGGTGGTCTCGCTCCAGCCGTCCAGTTCCTCATAGACCGGCTCCAGCGAGGCCTGGGCTTTCAGCCCCGCGGGGAAATAGCCGAGCGTCTCGCCGTTCAGCTTGTAGCCGGTGCAGACCTTCAGCTTGGGAAAGCCGTCGAGCACGTCGAGCTTGGTGAGAGCGATGCCGCTGATGCCGTTCAGCGCCACCGACTGACGGACCAGGGCCGCGTCGAACCAGCCGCAGCGACGCGCCCGGCCGGTGACCGTGCCGAACTCGTGGCCGCGCTCGCCCAGGCGCTGGCCGACCGCGTCGAACAGCTCGGTGGGAAACGGGCCCTCGCCCACCCGGGTGGTGTAGGCCTTGACGATGCCCAGCACGAAGCCGGCGCCGCGCGGGCCGATGCCCGAGCCCGCCGCCGCCTGCCCAGCCACGGTGTTGGAGGAGGTCACGTAAGGGTAGGTGCCGTGGTCGACGTCGAGCAGGGCGCCTTGCGCGCCCTCGAACAGCACCCGTTTGCCCGACTTGACGATCTCATCGAGCAGCAGCCAGGCGGGGCGGGCGAAGCGGAGGATCTGCGGCGCCAGGCCCTCGAGCTCGCCCAGCAGGGCCTGCGGGTCGGCGTCCGGAAGGCCCAGGCCCTTGCGCAGCGGCGCATGGTGGGCCAGCAGCCGGTCGATCTTGGCTTCCAGCGCCGAGCGGTCGGCGAGGTCGGCGACGCGGATCGCCCGGCGACCGACCTTGTCTTCATAGGCCGGACCGATGCCGCGGCCGGTGGTGCCGATCTTGTTGACCGCCGCCGCCTCCCGCGCCTGGTCGAGGTCGCGGTGCAGCGGCAGGATCAGGCAGGCGTTGTCGGCCAGCACCAGCAGGTCGGGAGTTATCGCCACCCCCTGGCCGGCGAGCTTCTCGATCTCGCCCAGCAGGTGCCAGGGGTCGACGACGACGCCGTTGCCGATGACCGAAAGCTTGCCCTGCACGACGCCGGAGGGCAGCAGCGACAGCTTGTAGGTCTTGCCGTCGACCACCAGGGTGTGGCCGGCGTTGTGGCCGCCCTGGAAGCGCACGACCACGTCGGCGCGGTTCGACAGCCAGTCGACCAGCTTGCCCTTGCCCTCGTCGCCCCACTGGGCGCCGATCACGGTAACATTCGCCATGGATGTGTCTCTTCGACCCGCCGGGAGGGACCCAGCCGCCCTTCGACAGGTGCTCGGCGGATGGGTTTGGATCGGTTGTCGCGCCGATGCCGGTTCGGCGGCGCGGGCGCGGTTTAGACGAGACCGGCGCTGGCCTCAAGTCTTTGATCGCGAACCCCTCTCGCCACCCGCACCGGGAGCGCGGGGAGAGATGAAGCGTGCTATCTGACCTTCATGACCCTGCCCCGCTTTCACCTCGCCTTTCCCGTGCGCGATCTGGCCGAGGCGCGCGGCTTCTATGGCGCGCTGTTGGGCTGTCCGGAGGGGCGCTCGAGCGACGACTGGGTGGATTTCGATTTCCACGGCCACCAGATCGTCGCCCACCTGGCCCCCGATGAGCTCGGACGCCCGGCGAAGAACCGGGTCGACGGCGAGGACGTGCCGGTGCGCCATTTCGGGGTGATCCTGGGCCTCGCCGACTGGCAGGCGCTGGCCGACCGGCTGAGCGCCGCCGGAACCGAATTCATCATCGCCCCGCAGGTCCGCTTCAAGGGCCAGCCGGGCGAGCAGGCGACGATGTTCTTCCTCGACCCCTCCGGCAATGCGCTGGAGTTCAAGGCGTTCGCCGACGACCGCAGGGTGTTCGCCAGGTGAGCGTCACCCTCGCCGACATCGAGGCCGCGGCGCAAAGGCTGGCCGGGGTCGCCGTCGAGACGCCGGTGATCGAGAGCCCGGCGCTGAACGAGCGGCTGGGCGCGCGCGTGCTGATCAAGCTGGAGACGCTGCAGCGGGTCGGCGCCTTCAAGTTCCGCGGCGCCTACAACCGGCTGGTCCAGCTGGACGCCGAGGGCCGGCGGCGCGGCGTCGTCGCCTTCTCGTCCGGCAACCATGCGCAGGGCGTGGCCCTGGCGGCGCGGCTGCTGGGAATTCCGGCCCTGATCGTCATGCCGTCCGACGCCCCGGAGGTGAAGGTCGCCGCCACGCTCGGCTACGGGGCGGAGGTGCGCCGCTACGACCGGCTGACCGAGAGCCGCGAGGCGATCGCCGCCGCCCTCGCCGACGAGCGCGGGGCGATCGTGGTTCCGGCCTTCGACGACCCGCACATCGTCGCCGGCCAGGGCACGACCGGGCTGGAGCTGGCGCGCCAGGCGTCCGCCGCCGGGGCGCGTCTCGATGTGGCGCTGGCGCCGGTCAGCGGCGGCGGCCTGCTCGCCGGCCTGTCGATCGCGCTCAAGGCCCATGCGCCGGCCGTAGAGATCTGGGGCGTCGAGCCCGCCGGCTTCGACGACCTGCGCCAGTCGCTGGAGGCCGGACGGCGGATCACCATCACCGCGCCCGGCCGGTCGTTGTGCGACGCCCTGGAGAGTCCCGCTCCCGGCGCGATCACCTTCCCGATCCTGCAGCGCCATCTGGCCGGCGCCGTGGCGGTCACCGACGCCGAGGTGGCCGAGGCCATGCGCTACGCCTTCGGCGCGCTGAAGCTGGTCGTCGAGCCGGGCGGATCGGCCGGCCTCGCCGCCCTGCTCGCCGGCCACGTCGAAGTCGCCGGCCGCACCGTCGGCCTGGTGCTGTCCGGCGGCAACGTCGACCCGGAGCTTTTCGCCCGGGTCATAAACGGCGAAATCTAGCTAATAGCTCGCGCCAGGCCGCCGGCCGCGGACCAGCTTGCCGGGCCGGGCGCCGGTGTCCTCGCCCATCTCGATCGTGGCCGCGCCGGCGACGATGGTCGCGACGTAGCCCCGGCTCTTCTGCATCAGCCGCGGCGCCCCGCTCGGCAGGTCGTAGACCGTCTCCAGCGGACCCAGCGCCAGGTTCGGATAGTCGATCAGGTTCAAGTCCGCGCGCAGCCCCGGCGCGATGCGGCCGCGGTCCTCAAGGCCGTAGAGGCGGGCGGTGTCGAGGGTCTGTTTGCGCACGACCTGCTCCAGCGCAAGGGTCGGCCCCCGGCTGCGGTCGCGCGCCCAGAAGGTGAGCATGAAGGTGGGGGCGCCGGCGTCGCAGATGGTCGCCACGTGCGCGCCGCCGTCGCCGCCGCCGGCGATCGTCAGCGGATGCGCCAGCATGTCGTAGGTCGGCCGCAGGTCGCCCTGCGCATAGCCCATCACCGGCCGGTGCAGGAAGCCGCGCCCGCCGTCGGCGAGCATCGCATCCAGCGCCACCGCCCGGGGAGGCCGCTGCTGAGCCCGGGCGATCGCCGCAATGCTCTGCTCCGGCGCCGGCTCGTAGTTCAGCCCGCCGTCGTCCAGTCGGTACACGCCATCCCACTGGCTGAAGCGGGTCGCCCGGCCGAGGACGTCGTCGGCGCCTTCCTCGACGATCCGCGCCCGCAGTTCGGCGTCGCCCAACAGGGCGGAGATGCGATCGCCATGCGCCAGATGCGCGAGGCTGCGGAAGGCCGCAGACCGCGAGAAGGGGTTCTCGCGGCTCTCGAGCGAAATCATCATCCCGATGGCCCGGCAGAACATCTGCGGATGCACCCGGGCGCCTTCGGCGTGCGCCCGCTCGCAGGCGGCCAGTTGCTCGCGCCAGAAGTCAGGCTGCACGTGGTTCTGGCCGAACAGGAAGGTGATCGCCGCGCCGGTCTGGGCCGAGAGGCTGTGCATCCAGGCGAGTTCGCGCGCCGGCGCGATCTGATCCTCGCCGAGCAGGCCGGCGGGCGCCAGTTCGAGCACCCCGCCGTAACCCGCCACCGCCTGGGCGAGCGCCTCGAGTTCGTCATGGGCGGCGAAGGTGCCCGGCACCGGCTCGCCGTCGATCGCCCGGTGAACCACCGTGCGCGACGTCGACAGTCCCAACGCCCCGGCCCGCATCGCCTCGGCGGCGAGCTCGCCCATGCGGGCGATGTCCTCGGGCGAGGCCGGCTCGTTCAGCGCGCCGCGATCGCCCATGGCGTAGGCCCGCAGCGGCCCATGGGCGATCTGTGCGCCGACGTCCATCGCCAGCGGCCGGCTGGCGATCGCGTCGAGGTATTGCGGGAAGGTCTCCCAGCGCCAGTCGATGCCGTCCGAAAGCGCGGTCCCAGGGATGTCCTCGACGCCTTCCATCAGGCCGACCAGCCACTCGCGCCGGTCCGCGCGCACCGGCGCGAAACCGACCCCGCAGTTGCCGAACACCGTCGTCGTCACCCCGTGCCAGAAGGAGGGCGTCAGCCGCTCGTCCCAGGTGACCTGGCCGTCGTAGTGGGAATGCACGTCCACCCACCCGGGCGTCACCAGCAGGCCGTCGGCCGCGATCTCGCGCCGTCCGCGAGCTTGGACACGACCGACCTCGACGATGCGGCCGTCGCTCACCGCCACGTCGGCGGTGAAGCCGGGCGCGCCCGTGCCGTCGATCACCGTGCCGCCGCGAATCACCAGATCGATCACGAACACTGCCCCCAGAACAAGATCGAACGCTTTGTCAACCCCGATGCGGCAGGGTGAATGCGGATGGACGGCGATGTGTCGCGCTTCGCGACCTGTCCGGCCCAGCTAAGAGAGTGTGACGCCGTCGGCGTACCAGGACTGGTTAAACTCGTGTCGTTTGCGTTCATTGAGGCTCATTATGTCCCGCGATGAGATTACCACCACCTTGCAGAGTATTTTCCGGGAAGTGTTTCACGACGATAAACTTGTGATTGCAGACCGTATGACTGCAGCGGACGTCGAGGCGTGGGACAGCCTCTCAAACATCCAGATGATACTAGAAGTCGAGACTGCCTTTCGCCTGCGGCTTGCGGCCGCACAGGTCAGCGACCTCGCCGATGTCGGCGACCTCATCTCCCTGATCGAGAGCAAGCTATCCGCCAAGGCCGCCTGAGGCGCGAAGCCGCATGTCCGAGCTCTTCACGCACCTCGCCTGGCTTCCGCCGGCGCGGCGCTTCAGCGACGAGCTGAAGGGCCTGCGCGGCGGCGCCGGTCCCTTCGGCGCGGAGTTGCGCCGCATCGCCACCCAGGGCTTGAGCCATGCCCAGCTCCAGCGGCTCGGGACGGTCATGGAGGCGCTGGTCGCCGGCGAACGCGGCTGCGCGCCGCTCCTGCCGTTGCGCCTCGGGGTGCTTGGCGACGGGACGCTGAATTTCCTCGGCCAGATCCTGCCGCCCACCGGAGCGCGCCATTCGCTCCTGCTGGATTGTATCTGCGCGCCCTACGGCCAGGCGATACAGGCGGCGCTCGATCCGCACTCAGCGCTCCACGCCGCGGATTGCGACGTGGTGCTGGTCGCCCTCGACTACCGCAGCCTTCCGTTGTGCGAGCCGGCGGCCGATGAAGCCCAGGCCGCCGAACGGGTGGCGACCTCGGTCGAGGTGCTAAGGACGCTCTGCCGCGGGCTGCGCGAGAACGGCCGCAGCCGGCTGGTGATCCAGACCCTGGCTGCGCCGCCGGAGCCGCTGTTCGGCAGCTTCGACGCGCTGACGCCGGGCGCCGTCGGCAGCATGATCGCCCGCTTCAACGCCGCGGTCGCCGAAGCCTGTCTGGACCCCTCCACCTATCTTCTCGATACCGCCGGCCTGGCGAGCGCCGTCGGTCTGGCGAGCTGGCATGCGCCGGCCCAGTGGCACGTCGGCAAGCTGCCCTTCGCCCTGAACCTCGCCCCGCTTTATGCCGACCACGTCTGCCGCCTGCTCGCGGCGATCTTCGGCAAGGCGCGGCGGGCTCTGGTGCTCGACCTCGACAACACCCTTTGGGGCGGGGTGGTCGGCGACGACGGGGTGGAGAACCTCGTGCTGGGCGCGGGGGATGCGACCGGAGAGGCCTTCCTGGCCGTGCAGAGGCTGGCGCTGGATCTGCGCCGCCGGGGCGTCGTGCTGGCGGTCTGCTCGAAGAACAACGACGACGTCGCCCGCGCGGCCTTCCGCAGCCACCCCGAGATGCTTCTGAAGGAGGAGCATATCGCGGTGTTCCGCGCCAACTGGCAGGACAAGCCGAGCAACATCCGCGCGATCGCCGAGGAGTTGGCGCTGGGCCTCGACGCCCTGGTCTTCCTCGACGACAATCCCGTCGAACGGGAGATGGTGCGTTCCTACCTGCCTGAGGTGGCGACGCCGGAACTGCCCGACGATCCGGCCCTCTACGCCCGCACCCTCGCCGCCGCCGGCTATTTCGAAGCGGTCGCCTTCTCTGACGAGGATCGCGCCCGCGCCGAGGCCTATCAGGCGAATGCCCGGCGCAAGACCCTGCAACAGTCCGCCAGCAGCATCGACGAGTTCCTGGACGGGCTGGGCATGCACGCCCGGCTGCAGCCGTTCGACGCCCTCAACCGCGCCCGCATCGCCCAGCTCGTCAGCAAGTCCAACCAGTTCAACCTGACCACCCGACGCTATTCCGAAGCCGAGCTGCAGGCTTTGGAGACCGACCCGGACGCCTTCACCCTGCAGGTGCGCCTGGAAGATCGTCTCGGCGACAACGGCATGATCAGCGTCGCGGTCTGCCGCGCCGCCGGCGGCGACAGCTGGGAGATCGAGGCCTGGCTGATGAGCTGCCGGGTGCTCGGCCGGGGCGTCGAGCGGCTGGTGCTGCGCGAGCTTGTCGAACAGGCGCGCCGACGCGGCGTCCGAACCCTGGTCGGCGTCTACCGGCCGTCGCCCCGCAATGCGCTGGTGCGCGGCCACTATGAGGCGCTCGGCTTCAGCCTGCTGCGCGAGGTCGGCGACGGCGAGACCCACTGGACGCTGTCGACCTCCGTCGAGGTGGAGGCGCCCTGGTTCGCCGTCTCCCATGCTCCCGGCCCGGGCGTCACGCCGGCGCGGCTGCCGGCCTGAACGACCCAGCGTGCAGGTCCCGTCTTTCAGTTTCCTCGCCGCCGCGGTCCTGGCGGCGCTGCTCCATGGCCTGTCGTCGGACCGGCGCTGGCGATCGGGCGTGCTGCTGGTCCTCAACCTCGGCTTCCTGCTGACCTTCACCCGCGAGCCGCTGCAGCTGGCGCCCTACGCCGCCTTCCTGCTGCTGGGCTTCGCCTTCGTCCGGCGGATCGGCGCCGGAGCCCCGGCCTGCACCCGCGCGGCGTTCATCCTGGCGATCCTCGCCGGCTTCTTCTGGCTGAAGCGCTACAGCTTCCTTCCGGACGCGCTGTTCCTGCCGTTCTCCTACCTCACCGTCGGCCTCTCCTACGTCTTCTTCCGGGTGCTGCACCTCGCGCTCGACGCGCGCGAGGATCCGCAGGCCGGACGGATCGGCCTGCTGCAATACCTCAACTACACGCTGAACTTCACGGCCCTGGTCTCCGGTCCGATCCAGCGGTTCCAGGACTACCAGCGGATGACCGGCCCCGCCCCGGCGCCACTCGGGCTGACGCAACTCGGCCTGGCCGCCGAGCGCATCGTCGCCGGACTGTTCAAGTTCACGGTGCTGGCGGCTGTCGTCCAGCTGGCGCAACGCCAGCTGGCGGCGACGCTCCCGGCCGACCCTCGGCAGGCCGCAGCCTGCGCCGCCCTGCTGACCGCGGCCTATCCAGTCTATCTGTTCTTCAACTTCTCGGGCTACACGAGCTTCGTCATCGGCGTCGCCAGACTGTTCCGGATCTCGCTTCCGGAGAATTTCAATCAGCCGTTCCGGGCGCCGAGCTTCATCGAATACTGGAGCCGGTGGCACATGAGCCTGTCGAACTGGCTGAAGGCCTACGTCTATAACCCGCTGCTGCTCCACGCCGCGCGTCGCGTGCGAAACCCCAAGTCGCTGCCCTACCTCGGCGCGGGCGCGCTGTTTGTCACCTTCTTCCTGATCGGGGTCTGGCACGGCCGGACCTGGAACTTCTTCGTCTTCGGCGTGCTGAACGGCGCCGGGGTGGCCTTGAACCAGGCCTATCGGATCTGGCTGGCCGCCCTGCTCGGACGCCCGGCCGCGACGCGGCTGTCCAGGCAGCCGCTCTATGTCTTCGTCGCCCGCGGCCTGACCTTCAGCTGGGTGGCCTTCACCCTGCTGTGGTTCTGGTCGGACTGGCCGGAGCTCAGCCGGTACGCCCACGGGCTGGGAGCCGGCGGCCTGACCGCGGCGGCGGCCATGCTGATCCTTGGCGGATGCGTCATGCTCGGCCTGTTGCAGGCGCTGCGGGTCGCCGCGATGCGGCTGGCGGTCGGCGGCCAGCCGCTGCTGACGTCGCGGTATGTGCGCACCGTCTGGGCGACGCTGATGCTGATGGCCGTCCTCGCCGTGACGCTGGTGACCCGCGGCGGCGGCGGCGACGTCGTCTACAAGGGGTTCTGATGGCGCAGATCGACCCGTCGCCGACCGCACCCGCCGAGCGCCTGCCCAGGCGCGACCTGGTGATCCTGCCGCTGCTGGTGCTGGCGACCATCCTGGGCGTCGTCGCGCCGGCGGAGGTGATCGTTCGCCGGGCCTACCCCCTCGTCGATCTGGACGCCTGCGTCAGCGACCTTCGCGGTCCTGTGGTCCACGCCAGGCCGCGGTGCGTCTCGCGCACGAAGACGGCGGAAGGGCCGTGGGTCGTCAACCGCTACAACGAGTGCGGTTACCGTACGCCGGAGAGCTGCGGTCCGAAGCCGGCCGGCGCCCGACGGATCGCCATGATCGGAAGCTCGATCGCCGGCGGCTTCCTGACGCCCTACCCCCAGACCATGGCGGCCCGCACGGCCGCCGCGCTCGCGGCGGCCTGCGGCAAGCCTGTCGAGGCGCAGAATCTCGGCCTGGCCGGCAACAATGGGCGCAGCCTCGCGCCCAGCGCCGAGGAGGCGCTGCGCCTCGAGCCGGACGTCCTGGTCGTCACCCTCACCAGCCATGACCTCTCGGCCGATCGCCTGGCGGCCCAGCGCGGGGCGGTGCGCCCCTGGACGCGGCTCGCCTCGCGGCTCCGCGAGGCAGTGGACGCCTCACGCCTGGTCTATATGGCGAGATCGCTCGTCCTCGCCGACGAGCAGGGCTACGCCAGCCTCGTGCACGCCCGACAGGGCGCGGACGCCGCGCCCGCGGTGAGCGCCGGCGACCTCGCCCTGCTGGAGTCGCGTCTGGCGGTGATCAAGCGCCGGGCCGCCGAGCGCGATGTCCCGGTCGTGCTGGTCTTCGCGCCCAGCCGCGAGGAGCTGGTCGGCGCCCGCGGCGCCGCGCGTTGGCCCGACGACGTTCCGGCGGCGATCGGCGAGATCGCCAGGCGCCAGGGCCTGGACTTCATCGACCCGTTGCAGACCATCCCGGCCGACGTGCCGAGCGCCTCGCTCTACTATGTCGTCAACCACCACATGAACGGACGCGGCCACGCCTACCTGGCCGCAGCCCTGACCTCCCGCCTGCGCGCGGCTGTCCCGGCCTTCTCGTGCCGGGCGGGCGCCGTCGCTCGGCAGGCCGGCTGAAGCGTTGCGACGGGCGGGGCTCAGGCCTCCTCGATCTTCGGCGGCATGGCGGGCGCAGCCTCGCGCGGCGTCACCAGCCGCGCGAGCTTGGGGCGCAGCCACTGCTCGAAGTCGTCGATGAACTCGTAGACGACCGGCACCAGCACCAGCGACAGCGCCGTCGAGGTGATCAGGCCGCCGATCACCGCCACCGCCATCGGCTGGCGGAACTCCGAACCCTTCTCGAGCGCGAAGGCGGTGGGCAGCATGCCGGCGGCCATCGCCAGCGTCGTCATGATGATCGGCCGCGACCGCTCGCGGCAGGCTTCCAGCAGGGCGTCGCGCTGGGTCATGCCGCGGCGCTCGCCTTCGATGGCGTATTCCACCAGCAGGATCGAGTTCTTCGCCGCCAGCCCCAGCAGCATCAGGAAGCCGATCAGCGACGGGATCGACAGCGACAGGTGGAAGATCAGCAGCCCCAGGAAGGCGCCGCCCACCGCCAACGGCAGGGCGGAGAGGATCACCACCGGCTTGAAGAAGGATTTGAACAGCAGGATCAGCACGCCGTAGATCATCCCGATGCCGGCGAACACCGCCAGGCCGAACGAGCCGAACAGCTCCTGCATGAACTTGGTGTCGCCGGTGGCCGCCGGGCGCACGCCCTTGGGCAGGTTCTTCATGATCGGCAGGCCTTGCACCGCCTTGGCGGCCTCGCCCAGCACGACGCCGGCGTTCAGCTCCGCCTGGACGCCCATCTGGCGGGCGCGGTCGAGGCGGCTGATCTGGCCGGGCCCGGCCTGGAAATCGACGTCGGCCACGGCGCCCAGGGTGGTCACCCCGCCGCCGGCGGTCGGCACGCGAAGGTTCCGCACCCGCTCGAGGTTCGAGCGCGCATCTTCCGGCAGGCGGACGCGGATCGGAATCCGGCGCTCGCCCTCGTCGAACTTGGCGACATTGGCGTCGATGTCGCCGGTGGTGGCCACCCGGGCGATGGAGGCGAGGGTGTCGGTCGAGACGCCGAGGCGCGCGGCCTCGTCGAACCGCGGCCGGATCACCACCTCCGGCGAGGTCGGCGGCGTCGACGGCCGCGGATCGTTGAGCACCTTCAGCGTCCGCATCTGCCGCTCGAGCTCGGCGGTCGCCGCCTCCAGCGCCTTGGGGTCGTCGCCGGTCAGCACCTGCTGGAAGCCGGCCTGGCCCTGGGCGTCAAGGAAGTTCAGCCGCGCGTCGGGGATCGCCAGCAGTCGCGCGTGCAGGCGCGAGCGGAACTGGTCGCCGGTGGTCTTGCGGTGGGTGTTCAGGAGGATCGTCGCCGTGCCGGTCTGCAGGTCGCTGCCGCCGAGGTTGAGGCCTTCGCCGCCGGTCGAGCCGATCTGCACGAAGACGTTGCTGACCTCCGGCTGGCCCTGGAACAGGGCGCTCACCTGGCTGGCCGTGCGCTCCATGTCCTGCGCGGTCGCCCCGGGCGGCCCCTTGATGCCGACGTAGATGTAGTCGGGGTCGCCGACCGGCTGAAAGCCTTGCGGCAGCATCGGCACCAGCGCCAGCGAGGCGATGAAGATCACGCCGCCGGCGATCGAGGCGACGATCCGGTGGTCGAGCGCCCACTCCAGGATCCGCCGGTAGCGGCCGGCGAACGGCTTCGGCTGGTGCGGCTTGGCGGTCGGCTTCAGGAAATAGGCCGCCAGCAGCGGGGTCAGCAGGCGCGCGGTGAGCAACGAGAACAGCACCGCCACCGCCACCGTCAGGCCGAACTCGCGGAAGAACTGCCCGCCGATCCCGGGCATGAAGCTGACCGGGGTGAACACGACGACGATGGCCATGGTGGTGGCCACCACCGCCAGGCCGATGGCGTCGGCGCCGGCCATGGCGGCGTCATAGGGCTTGAGGCCCGCCGCGACGCGCTTCTCGATGTTCTCGATCTCGACGATCGCGTCGTCGACGAGGATGCCGATGACTAGGGTGAGCGCGAGCAGGGTGACGACGTTCAAGGAGAAGCCGACCGCCTGCATCACCAGGAAGGTGGGAATCAGCGAAATCGGCATGGCGAAGGCGGTGATCACCGTCGCGCGCCAGTCGCGCAGGAAGAAGAAGACCACCAAAGCCGCCAGCAGCATGCCTTCGACCAGCACGTGCTGGGTGGCGCGGAAACTGGTGCGGGTCTCGTCCACCGAGGAGAAGATCCGGGTGAACGTCACCCCGGGATGCGCCTTTTCCAGCTCCGCGAGCTTGGCCTTGACGGCGTCGTCCACCGCCACGTCGCTGGCCTCGCGCGTCTTCATCACCTGGAAGCCCACCACGGGCCGGCCGTTCAGCCGGGCGAAGCCGCGCATTTCCGAGGTGCCGTCGCCGATATCGGCGACGTCGGTCAGCTTGACGAAGCCGCCGGTCCCGGTGGGGATGGTCAGCTGGCGCAGCTGGCGCAGCGTGTCGACCGAGCCGACCACCCGCAGCGTCTGCTCACGCCCGCCGATGTCGAGCCGCCCGCCCGGGGCCTCGGTCTGGACGCCGCGCAGCGCGTTGTTGACCTGGTAGGCGGTGAGCCCGCGCGCGGCCAGCCGGTCGGGGTCGACCAGCACGTTGATCTCGCGGTTGACGCCGCCGACGCGGCTCACCTGGGCCACGCCCTTGGCCGCCTGCAGCCCTCGCGAAATGGTGTCGTCGACGAACCAGGAGAGGTCCGCGTCGGTCATGCCGGGCGAGGCGACCGCATAGGTCAGGATCGGCGCGGAATCCACCTCCACCCGCTTGACGATCGGCTCGTCGATGTCGCGCGGCAGATTGGCCCGGATCCCGTCGACCGCCGACCGGACCTCGTCGGTCTTCTTCTGCAGGTCCTCGCCCATCTCGAACTGGATGCTGGTGACCGATACGCCCTGGGTGACGGAGGACTGGATGTCCTCGACGTTGGAGATGCCGGCCATCGCATCCTCCACGGGACGCGTGATCTGGGTCTCCATCTGGGCCGGCGCGGCCCCGCTCTGGGTGACGGTGACCGTCACCAGCGGGAAGGTGATGTTGGGGAACTTCTTCACCGGCAGGCCGCCGTAGGCGATCATCCCCGCCAGCATCAGGGCGAGGAACAGCACCGCGACCGGCACGGGGTTGCGGATCGCCCAGGCGGAGATCTTCAGGCCGCCGCCGTCCGGATCTTCGGGCAGGTGCGCCAGGTCTCGCATCAGCGGGCGACCGCCGTCTGCACCGCGCCCTCCACCGGCCGGACCAGGTCGCCGTCGAGCAGGAAGCTCGCGGCGTTGGCGACCACCGGCGCGCCCACCGGCGGGCCTGAGGTGAGCTGGACCAGCCCCGAGCCGCGCATGCCGGTCCGCACGGCGACCTGCTTCACCCGGTTGTTGGGCTGCAGGACCATCACGCTGGCGCCGTTGGCGTCGTAGCGCACCGCCGTCTCGGGCACCGCCAGGGCCGAGCCCGCGACGTCGGTGAAGACCGCACGACCGAAGCCGCCGGCGCGAATGTCGTCGCGCACCGGCAGGCTGATGCGGACGAAGCCGAGCTTGGTCTGCGGATCGATCTGCGGGCTGATCAGGCGCACCACCCCGGTCACCTCGCCGCCGCCGGGCAGGGCCACCTGGGCGTGCTGGCCGGGGCGCACGCGGGCCAGGTCGTCTTCCGAGAGCTGCGCCTGCAGCTCGATCTGCCCTTCGGTGGCGAGGCGGAACCAGGCGTTCGTCCCGGCCGCCGAGAGGTCGCCCGGGCGCACGGCCTTCTCCAGCACCAGGCCGCTCACCGGCGAGGCCACCTGCAATTTCGCCGCCCGGGTGCGCAGGTCCTTCAGCGCGGCGGCCTGGGCCGCGGCGGTGGCGCGCGCGGCGCGCGCCTGGAAGCGGCGCTGGGCGATCTGCTCCTGGCTGAGCACGCCGGCGTCGTCGAGATCCTTCACCCGCGCCGCCTGGTCCTCCGCCTGGGCGGCCTGGGCCTCGGCCTGGGCGAACTGGGCCTGCTGCTGGGCGATCTGGCTCTCGATCAGCGAGGGATCGAGGCGCACCAGCACCTGGCCCTTGCGGACGTACTGGCCGACGTCGGCCAGCACCGCGGCGACCCGGTAGCCGGTCACTTCCGGCAGGACGGCGGCTTCCTGGCGCGCGACCAGGTCGCCGGAGGCGGCGAGCGCGCCCACGATGGCGCGCGGCTGGATCCGCACCACCGTCACCGTGCGCGCCTGGGCCGGCTCGGCCTTGGCGGCAGGCTTGTGGCAGCCGGCCAGTCCCAGAGCGGCGGCGGCGGCGAGGAGGGCGAGGGTCGGTCGTCTCATCCGGTCAGGTCTCATCAGGCGCCGTGATCAGCGGCCGCCGAAGCGGCGGCCTGCGGTCTGGAGGGGGGCTCGCCGACGGACCAGCCGCCGCCGATGGCCTTGAAGGCCTGCACCGCCTGGCGCACGGCCTGGACCTGGGCGGAGGTGAGCTGGCTGCGCGTCGTGCGCCAGGACTGTTCGGCCGAAAGCGTGGTCTGCAGGTCGTTCAGGCCGCGGCTGTAGCCGAGGCGCGAGGCCTCGTAGGCGCGCCGCGCGCGAACCTCGCCGTCGGTCAGCAGCACCACCTGCCGCCGCGAGGCGTCGAGCCGGACCAGCGAACCCTCGGCCTCGCCGAAGGCGGTCTGCACCGCCTTTTCGTAGGCCGCCGCCGACTGCCGGGCGCGCGCGTTGTAGACCTTCGCCTGGGCCAGCAGGTTGGGGATGTTGAGCAGCGGCTGGCTGACCGCGCCGCCGAGGATCCAGCTGGTCGAGGCGTTGACCGAATTGCCCTGGACGGTCTTCGACCAGCCGTAGCCGGGCTTCAGCGTGAAGGTGGGCAGGAAGGCCAGCCGGGCCACGGTCTGGCTGCCGATCGCCGCCTCCAGCTGGGCCTCGGCCCGGCGTACGTCGGGGCGCCGCCGCAACAGCTCGCTGGGCACCGTCGCCGGCACGGCGGGCGGGGCGTCGAGGAAGGCCGGGACCTCGACGCTGCGGGTCGGCTCCACGGTCCGGCCGGCGAGGATCAGCAAGGTGCGGCGCTCGACCTGCAGCTCGGCCTCGAGGGAGGCGACCTGCGACTGGGACTGTGCAAGGTCGCCGGCGACGCGATCGGCCTCGGACGTGGCGGCGAGCCCGGCTGCGGCGCGCCGGGACGCCAGGTCGTAGAGCTCGTGCTGGATGCGCGCGGTTTCCCGGGCGTCCGCCAGCTGGATGGCCAGGCCGCGCGCCTGGAAATAGGCGTCGGCGACCTGCGCCGCCAGGCTGGTGCGCGTCGCCACATAGTCGAAGCCGGCGGCGGCGACGTCGGCGTTCGCCACCCGGCGCGCCGCCAGGAAGCGCCCGAACAGATCGACCTCCCAGCTCACGTCGAAATTGGCGGCGTAGCTGTTGGAAGCGCCGCCGTTGGTCAGGCCGGGGATTTGGATGCCCGGGATGACCAGGCCGCCGCGGGTGTCGGTGTGGGTCGCCGAACCCTTGGCCTCGCCCTGCGGCAGGAACTGGAACAGCGAGCCCTGCCGGTTGGCGCGCGCCTCGAGCAGGCGCGCCGCGGCGCTCTTGGCGTCGGGATTGGCGATCAGCGCCTGGTCGATCAGCCCCGTCAGCTGCGGGTCGTCGAAGGTCGTCCACCAGTGGTCGAGCGCGACCGGGGCAGCCGCCGCCGAGGCCGCCGGCTGAGGCGACGTCGGCTGCGGCGCCTCATAGGCCGCCGGCAGGCGCAGGTCCGGCCTTGGCGTCGAGCCGCAGGCGGCGAGCGCAAGGCAGAGGGGCGCGGCGATGTATAGGGCGATACGCATGGATGATGTCTTCAGCCCGGTTGAAGCCGGCAGCTATCCCTCGTCGGCGATGGCGCGCCCCTGGCCGGGCTCGTTGTTGGACGCACGCCAGGGCCGGCGCAAGAACCTCGCCGACACAGACGCTCCAAAACATTTCCTCCGCACGCCCCCGCACGTCCGCTTACGCGGAAATGCTTCATGGTGTGAAGTGTATTGTCTGTAAGGTTAAGGCGATCTTGGCGACGCTGGCCGTCGCCGCCCCTAGCCGCTAGGTTCTGCGGCGCCAGCAGCAGAGGGACGTCGATGGCGGCGGCAGGTCGGATCCGGGCGGGCGTCGGCGGCTGGACCTTCGAGCCGTGGCGCGGCGTCTTCTACCCCAAGGGGCTGAAGCAGGCCGCGGAGCTGGAATACGCCTCGCGGCGCCTGACGGTCATCGAGATCAACGGCACCTACTACTCGACCTTCAAACCGGACAGCTTCGCCAAGTGGCGGGCGGCCACGCCGGACGGCTTCAAGTTCGCGGTGAAGGCCTCGCGCTTCTGCACCAACCGCAAGGTCCTGGCCGACATGGGCCAGTCGATGCAGGTGTTCCTGGGCCAGGGCCTGGTCGAACTGGGCGACCGGCTGGGGCCGATCCTGTGGCAGTTCATGGGCACGAAGAGGTTCGAGCCGGCCGACTTCGAAGGCTTTCTCAAGCTGCTGCCGGACCGGCTTGAGGGCCTGCCGCTGCGCCATGTGGTCGAGCCGCGCCACGCGAGTTTCAAGGACCCGGCCTTCCTGGCGCTATGCCGCAAGTACAACGTCTGCGTCTGCCTGGCCGACCATGCGAGCTATCCGCTGATCCCCGACGTCACCGCCGACATCGTCTATGCGCGGCTGCAGGCCGGGTCGGACGAGATCGAGACCGCCTATCCGCCAGCCGAGCTGGATCGCTGGGCCGGCCGGTTGCAGACCTTCGCAGCCGGCGGCCAGCCGGACGATCTGCCCTGCGTCGATCCGGCGACCGCGCCGGAGCGGACGCCGCGCGAGGTCTTCGCCTTCTTCATTCACGAGGGCAAGGTGCGCGCGCCCGCCGCGGCCATGGCGCTGCTGGCCCGCGTCGGCGAGACGCCCGCCGGCTGAGGCGCGCCCAAATGGAAACGCCACCGCGCCAGGTGGCGCGGAGGCGTTTCGAGACCTCACCTGCAGGGCCGAAGGATCAGCCGCCGCCCGGGAAGCGCAGCGGAACCTTCACCTCGCCGGTGCGCGAACCGATCGGCAGGACGTCGGCGACGCAGAGCGCGGCCTTGTCGAAGCCCTTGCCCGGCGCGCTCTCCGAAACGACCTTACAGGCCGAGAGCTTGCCGCCATCGGCCGTGCAGTCGAGCATCACCGTCGCCGCGTCCCGCGTGTTCGCGTTCTTCGACAGGCAGCGCGACATGCTTTCTTCAAAAGACGCCGCAGACGTGGCGCTCACAAGAACCAGGCTCAGGCCGAGCCCGCTCATGACCGCGATGACCTTCTTCATCACCCCAACTCCATCACAACCTAGAAAGTGAGGGTAATATCCGGCATAGTTGTTAAAATATACTGATCTGCCAGACCCGTTATTACTAAGGCCCTGTAAACCATGACTCGGCCTGGTTGCACCGACTCGCCGACCGGCGATTCATAATGAAAGGTTGCGCAAATTAGCGATGGCTTGGTCACGATCCGTTAGTGGGATCGGAGCATTCTCCCGCCAAGTCCTAATGTATCCAGGGGGAGCTCATGAAACGCGTCAGGCTCGAAGACCTGCCGTTGGTCGTCAAGATCGGCTTCGCGCCGGCGTTCGCCGTAGCGATGCTGGCGTTGCTGGCCGTTGGCTCCGTCGTGCTGCAGAAGAACGAACTGCGTGAATTGCAGCAGGTTGTCCATACGGACATGCCGAACAGCATGCGCATGCAGAAGATCTCCGAGCGCATCACCGCGCTGCACGGCCAGCTGTATTTCCTTCTCACCCACTCGGCGGCGAAGCTCGAGACCGACAAGATCGATGGGCAATCCAAGGCCCTGATGGCCGAGGTCGATTCGATCCGCAGCGAAGTGGGCGTGGCCCGCGCCGCAGCGCCGCCGGAGATGCGTCCTCAGTACGACAAGCTGCTGAAGGACCTGAAGGAGACCCGCGAGGGGCTCGACGTGGTCAGCGCGATGATGACCGCCGACTTCGCCACCGCCGCCGGTTTCGCCGCGCCCTTCGAAGAGCAGTACGCGAAGATGACCGGCACCCTGCGCGACATCGTCGCCATGGCCCAGGCTCGCGCCGACAGCCAGGCGAAGGCCAGCGAAGACCGCTCCCGCCTGGCGCAGACGACGACCATCGTCGCCTCGCTGATCACCATGCTGGGCGCGGCGATCATCGCCTGGTTCCTGACCATGAACATGAAGGGCGCCGTGCAGAAGATCGCCGGGGCGACCGAGAAGCTCGCCCGCGGCGACGCCCAGGTGAACCTCGACGTCCTCGCCCGCAAGGACGAGCTGGGCGCCATCGTCGGCTCGCTGACGGTGTTCCGCGACAACCAGCTCCACCTGGAGCAGCTGCGCCAGGAGCAGGACGCCAACCGCACGGCGACCGAAGAGGAGCGCCGCCGCGCCGAGGCCGCCCAGCTGGCGGTCGCCGAGGAGCAGAAGCTGGTGGTCACCTCGCTGGCCGAAGGGCTCGACCGCCTGGCGGCCGGCGACCTGACCATCCGTCTCGGCGCCCCCTTCCCCGGCGAGTATGAGAAGCTGCGCAATGACTTCAACGCCGCCGTCGAGAAGCTGGAGGAGGTGCTGCGCGCCATCGCCACCTCGACGGCCTCGATCAGCTCGGGCTCGGCGGAGATCTCCAACGGCGCCGAGGACCTGTCGCGCCGCACCGAGCATCAGGCGGCGACGCTGGAACAGACCGCCGCGGCGCTCGACCAGATCACCGCCACCGTCCAGAAGACCGCCAGCGGCGCCAACGCCAGCCGCGACGCGGTCGGCTCGGCCAAGGCCGATGCGGAGCGCACCGGCGAGACCGTGAGCCGCGCGGTGGTGGCGATGAACGCCATCGAGAAGTCCGCCCGCGAGATCAGCCAGATCATCGGCGTGGTCGACGAGATCGCCTTCCAGACCAACCTCCTGGCGCTCAACGCCGGGGTCGAGGCCGCCCGCGCCGGCGACGCGGGCAAGGGCTTCGCGGTGGTCGCCTCCGAAGTCCGCGGCCTGGCCCAGCGCTCGGCCGACGCGGCCAAGGAGATCAAGGCGCTGATCTCGGCCTCCTCCCAGCAGGTCGGCGAGGGCGTGTCCCTGGTCGGCGAAGCCGGCGACGCGCTGCAGCGGATCGTGGCGCACGTCAGCGAAATCTCCGGCCTGGTCGGCGAGATCGCCCTGTCGGCGCGCGAGGAAGCCCAGGGGCTCGGCGAGGTCAACAGCGCCGTCAACCAGATGGACCAGGTCACCCAGCAGAACGCCGCCATGGTCGAGGAGGCGACGGCGGCGAGCCGGATGCTGGCCGAAGAGACCAAGGAGCTTTCGCGCCTGGTCGGCCGGTTCAGCATCAGCGGCATGGAGACGCTGCAGTACGCCAGCGCCGCCCCCAGCCGCGCGGCGCCGCAGCCGGCGCCCCGCGCCCAGCGTCCGGCGGCTCCGGGCCACGCCGGCCGCTCGGCCCCGGCGAGCATCGGGGCCACGGCCTTGAAACTCCAGCCCGCGCCGCAAGCGGCGGCGGACGACTGGGAAGAGTTCTAGGTCGAGCCCCTCGACTTAGCCGACTGAGAAGGAGCGTCGCACGCGGCGCTCCTTTTTTTCTTGGGCTATTCCGGATGGATCTCGAGGGTCTCCGACGGAGCGGCGCTGGCCGGCCGCAGGATCAGCACGAGCGGCGCCAGCAACAGGCTGATCAGCGCCATCCAGGCGAAGATGGCGTCGTAGCCCATCATGGCGCTCTGGCGGGTGATCTCGCCGTTGAAGGCCTGCAGGGCGCCGCCTGGGCCGTCCAGCAGGTGTGGCAGCGACCAGCGGATCACCGGGTCGGAGGCGATGACGCCGGCCGCCAGCCGCTCGTGCGCCGTGGCGCTCTGGGAGATCAGGTTGGCCTGCAGCATGGCGATGCCGAGGCTCGAGCCCATGGTCCGGGTGACATTGCCCAGCACCGCCGCCTCCGTGCGGTGGGACTGCGCCAGGGTGGCGAACGACAGCACCGACAGCGGCCCGAACATCAACCCCAGGCCCAGGCCCTGGACGAAGCCGGCGAGCTTGATCGGTCCGGCGGTCATCATCAGGTCGAAGTGGGCCATCCGCCACATTGCGTAGAAGGCGATCGCCACGCCGAGGCCCATCGTCGCGCGCGGCCCGACCTTGCGCACCAGCGTGGTGACGAGGGCGAAGGCGCAGATCGAGCCGACCCCCCGGTACATGCTGGCGAGCCCGCTCTGCAGCGCCGAATAGCCCAGCAGGTTCTGCATGAAGGTCGGCAGCAGCGCGCTGGTGCCGAACAGCATGGCCGACATCAGGAAGCTGAAGACAGAGGCGGTCATGAAGTTGCGGTCGGCGAAGATGCCGCGATGGAAGAAGGGATGCCGGGCGGTCGCCGTCTGGACGACGAAGACGTGGAGGCTGCAGAGCGCGACGATGGCGTAGGTCCAGATCTCACGGCTGTCGAACCAGTCCTGGCTGGGGCCGCGGTCGGCCATCAGCTGGATGGCGCCGGTGCACAGCACCAGGGCGCAGAAGCCGAGCACGTCGAAGGGCCGCTGCCGGCCGCCGCCGTCGCGCTCCAGGGCCAGATAGACCATCACGAAGGCCACCACGCCGAACGGCACGTTGACGTAGAAGACCCAGCGCCAGGAGAAGTGCTCGGTGAGCAGCCCCCCGAGGGTGGGGCCCAGGATCGGCCCGACCATGATCACCGCGCTCCAGACCGCCATCACCCGCGGCATCGCGCTCGGCGGCCACAGGTCGAGGATCGCCGCCTGGGAGATCGGCATCATCCCGGCGCCGGCGATCCCCTGCAGCAGCCGGAACAGCACCATCTCCGGCAGGCTGGTGGCCATCCCGCAGAGGATCGAAGCGCCGACGAAGGCGGCGATCGAGAACAGGAACATCGGCTTGCGGCCGATCTTCAGCGACAGCCAGCCCGAGAACGGCGTCATGATGGCGATGGCGACGATATAGGACGTCAGCACCCAGGTGATCTGGTCCTGCCCCGCCGACAGGCTGCCCTGGATATGCGGCAGCGCGACGTTGGCGATCGTCGAATCCAGCGAATTCATGGTGGTCGCCAGCATCATGCCGCTGGTCGCGACCAGCCGCATCGCCACGCTCCGCCTCGGACTCATATGCCCTCCTGACGCCTCCCAGCTGGAACCATAGCCCTCCGGCGCGCCGCTTGACCAGCACGCGGCGAGGGGACTGTTCGGCCAGCCTCGCCTGTTCGCGCCTCCCTGGCTCGGCCATCTAGGTCTGGCCGGGCGGCGTCGCCACCGCAGGCTCTGATCGCATTGGCTTTATCGGTCGGGCGATCCTAGATTGACGGGCGTCATCTTTGCGGCCCCGAGGAGCGCCCATGTCGCCGGCCGCCTTCAGTCCCCCAGGAGACGCCGAACGGGGCAAGCGCGAGCAGACCAAGCTGCAGAACCGGCAGGCGATCCTCGACGCCGCGCGCGCGGTGTTCAGCGAGCTGGGCTACGAGGCCGCGACCGTGCGCGACATCATCCGGCGCACCGGGCTGGCGGCGGGGACCTTCTACAACTACTTCCGCGCCAAGGAGGAGGTGCACGCCGCGCTGGCGGCCGAAGGCGCGCGCCGCTTCGCCCCCATCCTCAAGCAGCTGCGCACCGAGGCGGCGGATCCCGAAAGCTTCGTGCGCGCGGCCATCCGCGCCTACTTCGCCTTCGTCGCCGACGCCCAGCAGAACTGGGCCGCTAAGCGCCCGCCAGGCGAGCCGCATCCGCGCCTGGGCAGCGGGACGCCGGAGGCCCAGGCGGTTTTCGCCGAGGTGCGCGGCGCCATCCTCGCGGCGGTCTTCGACCGGACCGCGCCGGCGGCCGACCCCGACTACATGGCCGCGGCCTGCATCGCCATCGCCCGGGAGGTCGGCGACCGGATGCTCGAACGCCGCCCGATCGACATCGAAGCCGCCGCCGACTTCGCCGTGGCGATGATCCTCGGCGGCTTGAGGGGGCTCAACGATCGACGTCGGGGATTGCCCGAACACGCCTGAACACGTCGGGCGATGACGGATGAACTGGCGTGGAACATCCGAATGACCGGGCCGCCGCCAAACAGAATCAGCCGCGCCGGTTGACAGCTTCAAGTGGTTCCACTATCCACCGCGCCTCGATTTTCGACCCGGAGCCTCACTGTGAAGCGGACCTATCAGCCCTCGCGACTCGTGCGCAAGCGCCGTCACGGTTTCCGCCTGCGCATGTCCACCGCGAATGGACAGAAGGTGCTCGCCCGTCGCCGCGCCAAGGGCCGCAAGCGCCTGAGCGCCTAAGCGCGACGGACGCCAGCGACATCTGCTCCATGGGCGTCGGCCTGCCCGACCCCGTCCTTCCCATCGAACGCCTGAAGAAGCGCGCCGACTTCCTGGCCTGCGCCCAGGCGCCCTCCTGCGCCCGCGGCGCGGTGGTGGTCCAGGCGCGGCCCCGCAGCGACGATCAGCCGCTGGTGCGGGCCGGCTTCACCGCCACCAAACGCATCGGCGGCTCGGTGCAGCGCAACCGCGCCAAGCGGCGGATGCGCGAGGCGGCGAGGCTGCTCCTGCCCGACCTGGCGCGTCCCGGCGTCGACTATGTCTTCATCGCCCGCGGCGGCCTGATCGCCCGGCCCTGGCCGCGTTTGCTTGACGATGTGAAAAGCGCGCTGATAAGGCTCGCCGCCGAACGCGACGGCCGGACCCGCGACCCTGCGCCCGCCCCGCCCGCAGATTGAGCCCTTCCCCGATGCAAGACGAATCCAACCGCAACACGATCATCTTCCTCGTGTGCGCGGTCTTCCTGTTCTTCATCTACCAGCACTTCGTGCTGGATCCGGCGGCCGCCCGGCGGCAGGCCGAGGCGCGCGCGCATGCCGCGGCCCAGGCGACGACCGCCGCGGCCCAGGCGCCCGGGGCGCCGGGCGCCGCCGGCGGCCCGGCCCCGGTGACCCGCGGCCAGGCGCTGGCCGCCAGCCCGCGGGTGGCGATCGCCACCCCGGCGCTGCGGGGCTCTATCGCGCTGAAGGGCGCGCGCATCGACGACCTCTACCTGACCCAGTTCCGCGAGACGGTGGACAAGAACTCGCCGCCGGTCGAGCTGCTGCGCCCCGAAGGCGCCCAGCACGCCTGGTTCGCCGAGTTCGGCTGGACCGGCGCCAATGTGCCCGGCCTGCCCACCGCCGACACCGTCTGGACCGTCGCTGAAGGCTCGACCCTCGCGCCCGGCCAGCCGCTGGTGCTGACCACCGCCAACGGCCAGGGCCTGACCTTCACCCGCAAGATCTCGGTCGACGACCGCTTCATGTTCACGGTCGCCGACACCGTGGCCAACAGCTCGGCCCAGCCGGTCACCCTGGCGCCCTACGGCTCGATCCAGCGCCAGGGGCTGCCGCCGGCGGTCCAGGGCAGCCAGATCGTCCATGAGGGCGCGGTCGGCGCGCTCGGCCTCGACAATCCGACGCTCAAGCTGATCAAGTACAAGAAGTGGGCCAAGGACGGCGCCACCGGCGAGATCCCCTCCAAGGGCGGCTGGGTCGGCATCACCGACAAGTACTGGCTGGCGGCGCTGATCCCGAACCAGGGCGAGCCGTTCGACGGCCAGTTCCGCGACACCAAGCTCGGCGATCTCGACGTCTTCGACGCCAATTTCGTCGGCAAGTCGCGGGTCATCCAGCCCGGCCAGCAGACCACCGAGACCACCCGCTTCTTCAGCGGCGCCAAGGTGGTTCCGGTGCTGCAGGCCTATCAGAAGAACCTCGGCATCCCCCGCTTCGACGCCGCGGTCGACTGGGGCCACTTCTGGTTCCTGACCCGGCCGATCTTCTCGTTCCTGGAGTTCATCTTCCACTACGTCGGCAGCTTCGGCGTCGCCATCCTGCTGCTCACGGTGACGGTGCGCGCGGTGTTCTTCCCGATCGCCCACAAGCAGTACGAATCCATGGCCAAGATGCGCAAGGTGCAGCCGCTGGTCGAGGAGATGCGCAAGAAGTTCAAGGACGACCCGGCCAAGCAGCAGCAGGAGCTGATGGCCCTCTACCAGCGAGAGAAGGTCAATCCGCTGGCCGGCTGCCTGCCGGTGCTGCTGCAGATCCCGGTCTTCTTCTCGCTCTACAAGGTGCTGACCGTCACCATCGAGATGCGGCACGCCCCGTTCATGGGCTGGATCCGCGACCTCTCGGCGCGCGATCCGACCACCGTCTGGAACCTGTTCGGCCTGATCCCCTGGAACCCGGCGCACGCCCCGATGATCGGCGGCCTGCTCGACACCAGCCTGCACGTCGGCGTCCTGCCGCTGCTCTACGGCCTGACCCAATGGCTGAGCATGACCATGAGCCCGCCGGCGCCGGACCCCGCCCAGCAGAAGGTGATGCAGCTGATGCCGATCCTGTTCACCTTCTTCATGGCGCCCTTCGCCGTCGGCCTGTTGATCTACTGGACCTGGAGCAACGTCATCACCTTCCTCCAGCAGTACGTCCTGATGCGCCACTACAAGGTCGAGACCCCGGTCGACCGGATCTTCGGCCGGCTCGCCTCCAAGAAGGCCGCCGGGTGAGCGAGACCGCGCCCTTCGACGAGGAGACGCTGGAGGCGGCGCGAAAGCTGTTTGCGCGGGAGACCAAGTTCCTGATGGGGGCGGCCGCCATCTCCGGCCTGCCCGAGCCGGACCTGCCGGAAGTGGCCTTCGCCGGCCGTTCGAACGTCGGCAAGTCGTCGCTGATCAATGCGGTCACCGGCCGCAAGGAGCTGGCGCGGGCGTCGAACGAGCCCGGCCGCACCCGGGAGGTGAACTTCTTCGTCCTCGACGAGCGGCTGCGGCTGGTCGACCTGCCGGGCTACGGCTTCGCCAAGGTCAGCCGCGACGTCGCCAAGAAGTTCCAGAACCTCGGCCGCTCCTATCTGCGCGGCCGGCCGAACCTGAAGCGCGCCTACCTGCTGATCGACGCCCGCCACGGGCTGAAGCCGGTCGACGACGAGGCCCTAGACGCCTTCGACCAGGCCGCGGTCTCCTACCAGATCGTCCTCACCAAGGCCGACAAGATCAAGCCCGCCGAGGTCGCCAGGCTGATCGAGGCGACCGCCAAGGCCGTCGCCAAACGCCCCGCCGCCTTCCCCCGGGTGCTGGCGACCTCGTCGGAGACCGGCCTCGGCATCGCCGAGCTGCGCGCGGAAATCGCCGCGGCGAGCTTGATCTAGAGCGCCGAACGCCCCCTCCGTCGGCTTCGCCGACACCTCCCCCGCTGCGCGGTGGAGGATCCGGGGTAAACTCGACTGAGGGGGCGTTGCGGCGTCTGCCTTGATGACACGGCTCCCTGCGTCCGCTATCGAGCCCCCGACTTTCAGCCCTGGGGCATGACTTGAGCGACGACACGCAAAACCAGGGCTGGGCGACCGCCAAGACGCTCGCCGAGGCCCTGCCCTACATCCAGATCTACGACCGCGAGACCGTGGTCATCAAATACGGCGGCCACGCCATGGGCGAGGAGCAGGTGGCCAGGCTGTTCGCCGCCGACCTCGTCTTGCTGAAGATGCTGGGGCTGCATCCGGTCGTGGTGCACGGCGGCGGGCCGCAGATCTCCGCCTGGCTCGCCAAGGCCGGGGTGAAGTCGACCTTCGTCGACGGCCTGCGGGTCACCGACGAGGCGACCATGGAGGTGGCCGAGATGGTCCTCTCCGGCGCCATCAACAAGGAGATCGCCAGCTGGATCACCCAGGCGGGCGCCGAGGCCGACGTGCGCGGCGTGGGCCTGTCCGGCAAGGACGCGCGGCTGATCACCGTCGAAAAGGTCCAGCGCACCCGCAAAGTCGCCGACTCCGACGAGGAGCAGATGGTCGACCTGGGCTTCGTCGGCGAACCCAAGACTATCGACCCGAAGCTGCTGCAGGCGCTGATCTTCGCCGAGGAGGACTACATCCCTGTGGTGGCGCCGATCGGCGTCTCCGAGAGCGGCGAGACCTACAACATCAACGCCGACACGGTGGCCGGCGCGCTCGCCGGGGCGCTGGGCGCCAAGCGGATGCTGCTGCTCACCGACGTCGCCGGGGTGCTCGACAGCAACGGCGAGCTGATGCGCCAGCTGACCGTCGAGCAGGCCCGCAAGGCGATCGCCGATGGCGTCGCCACCGGCGGCATGATCCCCAAGCTCGAGACCGCCATCGCCGCGGTCGAGGCGGACGTCGAAGCGGTGGTCATCCTCGACGGCCGGCGACCGCACGCCCTGCTGGTCGAGCTGTTCACCGAACACGGGGCAGGCACGCTGGTCTGCAGATGAGCCCCGATCTCAGCCCAGATCTCAGGCCGGACCTCAGGCATGTGACCACCTGGCTGTTCGACCTGGACGACACCCTCTATCCGGCGGAGTCGGGCCTGATGGCGGAGATCGGCCGGCGGATGACCGGGTACGTCATGCAGGTCACCGGCCTGCCCTATGACGAGGCCTACCGCCTGCAGAAGACCTACCTCGCCGAGCACGGGATCACCCTGCGCGGGCTCATGCTGAACCACGCGGTCGATCCCAAGGCGTTCGCCGCCGTCTTCCACGACATCTCGCTGGACATCCTGGCCCACGACCCGGCGCTGGTGGCGGCGATCGCGGCCCTGCCCGGCCGCCGGCTGATCTTCACCAACGCCGACCACCATCACGCCGAACGGGTGCTGGAGCGGCTGGGACTGAGCCATCTGTTCGACCACGTCGCCCACATCGGCTCCTATGACTATACGCCCAAGCCCGACCCCGAGGCCTTCCGCAGGCTGTTCGCCGCCCATTCGGTGACGCCGGCCGAAACCGCCTTCTTCGAAGACTCCGAGCGCAACCTGAAGCCCGCCGCCGAGATGGGAGTCACCACCGTGCTGGTGGGGCCGCACGCGCCGGCCTCGACCGCCTCATTTGTCCACTTCCGCACCGCGCGCCTGACGCCATTCCTCCAGGCCGCGCGGCTGCGCAACGCCCCGTAAGCAGAGAAGACCATGACCAGCATCACCGCCGACGACCTGAAGACCGAGATCGCCCAGGCCTGGGAAGCCCGCGACGGCGTCTCCACCGCCACCACCGGCCCGGTCCGCACAGCCGTCGAGGAGACCCTGCAGCGGCTGGACGCCGGCGAGTTGCGGGTCGCGGCGCGCCAGGCCGACGGCCGCTGGGAGGTCCAGCAGTGGATCAAGCAGGCCATCCTGCTGTCGTTCCGCCTGAACCCCAACGCCGTGGCGCACGCGCCGGCGCCGGGTCCGTTCTGGGACAAGGTCCCGACCAAGTTCGCCGGCTGGGACGCCCCGCAGTTCGAGGCCGCCGGCTTCCGCGTCGTGCCGGGCGCAATCGTCCGCCGGGGCGCCCACATCGCCCGCAACGTGGTGCTGATGCCGTCGTTCGTGAACATCGGCGTCTTCGTCGACGAAGGGACCATGATCGACACCTGGGCCACGGTCGGCTCCTGCGCCCAGGTCGGCAAGCACTGCCACATCTCCGGCGGCGCCGGCCTCGGCGGGGTGCTGGAGCCGCTGCAGGCCACCCCGACCATCATCGAGGACAACTGCTTCATCGGCGCCCGCTCGGAAGTCGCCGAAGGCGTCATCGTCCGCCAGGGCAGCGTGCTGTCGATGGGCGTCTACATCACCTCCACCACCCCGATCATCCACCGCCAGACCGGCGAGGTCAGCTACGGCGAGGTGCCGCCCTATTCCGTGGTGGTCTCTGGCGCGCGGGCGAACAAGGACCCGTCGCTGCCCTCGACCTACTGCGCGGTGATCCTGAAGACCGTCGACGAGCGCACCCGCTCGAAGACCGGCGTCAACGAACTGCTCAGGGACTGAGCTCCGGCTTCAAATACTTCCGTCATGGCCCGGCTTGTCCGGGCCACCCAGCCCGAGGCGCCCGCGGCAGCTGATGCGGAACGACTTTGGGATGGGTCACCCGGACAAGCCGGGTGACGACGGATGGATGGGATGCGGATCCCGCCGCTCAATACGGCGTCCCGTCGCGGTGGACGTAGCCGCTCGCCCCCGCCGGTGCGACCATGTCGATGTCGGGGTAGTCGCAGGCGTCCTCGGCCGGGCGGCGCGAGCCCACCTCCAGCAGCACCAGATCCTGGTCCGAGCGGTTCTGGATGTGGTGGCCGTCGGCGACGCCGGCCGGGAAGGCGGCGCAGTCGCCGGCCTTCAGCGGCTGTTCGCCCGCGTTGGTGACCAGCACGCCCTCCCCCTGCAGCACATAGACAAACTCGTCCTCGACCGTGTGCCAGTGACGCTGGCTGGACCATTGACCCGGCGGCAGGCGCAGCAGGTTGACGCCGAACTGGCTCAAGCCAGCGGCGTCGCCGAGCATCCGGCGGATGCGCCCGCGGCACGGTGCGTCGAAGGGCGCAGGGTAGCCGCTCCCGGTGCGGGTGGGCGCGGTCTCGATGTCGATCTTGGGCATGCGGCGTTTCCGGTCTAGAGCACGGGAAGTTTAGAGCGCGACTGAGCTGGGGGCGATCTTGATCGACGCGATCAACCTGACGCGGGAGCTGATCCGCCGGCCTTCGGTGACTCCGGCCGACGCCGGCGCCATGGACATCGTCGAGCAGGCCCTGAACGGCCTGGGGTTCGCCTGCCGCCGGATGAGGTTCGGCGAGATCGAAAACCTCTACGCCCGCTTCGGGACCGCCCGGCCCAACCTCTGTTTCGCCGGCCACACCGACGTCGTGCCGGTGGGCGACGCCGGCGCCTGGACGAAAGGCGCCTTCGACGCCGAGATCATCGACGGCGTGCTGGTCGGCCGCGGCGCGGTCGACATGAAGGGCGCCATCGCCGCCTTCGCCGCCGCCGCCGCCAAGGCCATCGCGGCCGGCCAGGTGAAGGGCTCGCTCTCCTTCCTGATCACCGGCGACGAAGAGGGCGTGGCGCTCGACGGCACCCGCAAGGTGGTCGAGGCGCTGATCGCCGAGGGCGAGGCGGTCGACCACTGCGTGGTCGGCGAGCCGACCTCGGCGCAGATCTTCGGCGACATGATCAAGGTCGGCCGCAGAGGCTCGATCAACGCCGACATCTTCGTCGAGGGGATCCAGGGCCATGTCGGCTATCCGCACCGCGCAGCCAACCCCGCGCGGGTGCTGATCCCGCTGCTGGCGAGGTTGCAGGCGCGCGTGCTGGACGACGGCTATCCGGAGTTCCAGCCCTCGAACCTGGAAGTCACCCTGATCGAGATGGCGAACACCGCCAGCAACATCATCCCGGCGAGCGCGCGGGCCAGGCTCAACATCCGCTTCAACCCGAGCCATAGCGGCCAGGCCCTGGCCGACTGGATCGTCGCCGAGTCCGCCGCCGTCGCGGAGGGAACCCGCTGCCGGGTGACCGTCACCCCGCAGATCAGCGGCGAGGCCTTCCTGACCGAGCCCGGGCCCTTCACCGAGGTGGTCGCCGCCGCGGTCGCCGACGTCACCGCCCACGCCCCGGAGCTGTCCACCACCGGCGGCACCTCCGACGCCCGCTTCATCCGCGCGCTCTGCCCGGTCGTCGAGGTCGGCCTGGTCGGAACCACCATGCACCAGGTCGACGAACGCACCCCGGTGGCGGAGATCGAACGCCTGCAGGCGGTCTACGAACGGCTGATCGACCGCTATTTCACGGCGTTCGGCCCTTAACGCCCCCTCCGTCGGCTTCGCCGACACCTCCCCCGCTGCGCGGTGGAGGATCTGGGCCATAGATGCTCCCCCGTGAAACGGGGGAGCTGTCGCGAAGCGACTGAGGGGGCGTTCGGCGCCGGCTAGTCCCCCTCGTACCCCACATGCGTCAGGTACAGCCCCTCGGCCGGGGCGACCGGACCGCAGGCCTTGCGGTCGCGCGCGTCGAGGGCGGCTTGCAGGTCGTCGGCGCTCCAGCGGCCCAGGCCGACCTCGGCCAGCGAGCCGGCCATCGAGCGGACCTGGCGATGCAGGAACGAGCGCGAAGCGAAGGACAGCAGCACGGCCTCGCCGTCGCGGCGGACGGCGGCTGCGTCCAGCGTCTTCATCGGCGATTTCGCCTGGCAGCCGAGGTCGCGGAAGGTGGTGAAGTCGTGGTGGCCGACGAGCAGTTGCGCCGCCGCGTGCATGGCCGCAGCGTCGAGCGGCTTCTTCACATGCCAGACCCGGCCCTGGTCGAGCGCCGGCGGGCTCTTGCGGTTGAGGATGCGGTAGAGGTAGCGGCGTTCCCGGGCGGAGAAGCGCGCGTGCCAGCCCTCCGGCGCGAGCGAGGCCTCGAGCACGACGATCGGCTCGGGCGCGAGATGGGCGTTCAGCGCATCGCGCACCACCTCCGGCCTCCAGGCCTTGTCCAAGTCGAGGTGGATCACCTGGCCGGTGGCGTGGACCCCGGTGTCGGTGCGCCCGGCGGCGTGCAGCCTGAGCGTCTGCCCGCAGAAGCCCTTCACCGCCCGCTCGATCGATCCCTGCACCGAGGCCAGCTCCGCCTGGGCCTGGAACCCGTGGTAGGGCCGCCCGTCGTACTCGATCAGCAGCCGGTATCGCGGCATCAGACGAGCCGGGTCCCGGCCGCCACCGGCTGGCCGCGCAGGAAGACTTCGGCGTCCTGGGCGGCCTTGCCCTCGCGCTGGACCTTGAGCAGGCGCACCGCGCCCTCGCCGCAGGCCACCAGCAGCCGGTCGTCGAGCACCGCGCCGGGCGCGCCGTCGGCCTCCTCATAGGCCGAAAGCAGCGCCTTGACCCGCACCTCGCCCTTGTCGGTGGGCAGCAGGAACCAGGCGCCCGGGAAGGGCGAAAGGCCGCGGATCTTGCGGTCGAGCTCGCGGGCCGGCCTGGTCCAGTCGAGGCGGGCCTCCTTGGCGCGGATCTTCTTGGCGTAGGTGACGCCCTCCTGCGCCTGCGGAGTCTCCACGGCGCGGCCGGCCTCGATCTGCGGCAGGGTGCGGACGATCAGGTCGGCGGCGGCCGCCGCCAGCCGGTCGTGGATCGCGCCGGCCGTGTCCAGCGGGCCGATCCGTACGGTGGCGGTCGCCAGCACCGGGCCTTCGTCGAGGCCCTCGGTCACTCGCATCACCTCGACGCCGGTGACCTCGTCGCCAGCCATCACCGCGCGCTGGATCGGCGCCGCGCCGCGCCAGCGCGGCAACAGCGAGGCGTGCAGGTTGAAGCTGCCCAGCCGCGGCGCCTCGACGACGGCGGCCGGCAGGATCTGGCCGAACGCCACGACCACGGCGGCGTCCACGCCCAGCGCCGCGAAGGCCTCGATCTCGGCGGGATCGCGCATCGAGACCGGCGTGCGCACCGCGATGCCCTGGCGCTCGGCGAAGGCGTGGACCGGCGAGGGCTTCAGCGCCTGGCCGCGGCCGCGCGGGGCCGGCGGCTGCGAGTAGGCGCAGACGATGTCGTGGCCGGCGGCGACCAGGGCGGCCAGGACGGCGACGGAAAATTCGGGGGTGCCGAGGAAAGCCAGGCGCATCTGAGCGGTTTACCGGTCAGGGAACCAGCAGGAAAGCTTGGCCGTTGGTTCCCCGTCCTCGGAGGAGACAATCATGCGCACCCTCGTCACCGCAGCCGTCCTCGGCCTCGGCCTGAGCGTCGCGGCCTGCAACCAGGCCGACCAGCGCAAGACCCAGGCCGACGCCCAGGCGGCCAGCCAGGACGTCAAGGAGAGCGCCCAGAAGACGGGCGCCGACGTCAAGGAGAACGCCCAGAAAGTCGGAGAAGACGTCAAGTCGAGCGTCAAGGACATGGGCGTCGACGTGAAGCAGGTCGCCAACGATCCGGACGTGAAGAAGGCTCAGGGCGAGCTGAAATCGGCGCTCAAGGACCTCGGCGCCTCGGTCAAGAAGGCCGCCAAGGACACCCGGGACAACACCAAGGAAGCCGGCCACGAGGCCAAGGACGCGGCGACCGACGCCAAGGGCTGAGGCGGCGGTCTCCGGACGCGGCAGGCGCCGGCGAACGCCGGCGACGCCTACGCCTTGACCAGCTTCTTGACCTTCTTCACCGCCTGCTCGCGCTTCAGGCGCGAGAGGTGGTCGATGAAGAGGATGCCGTCGAGGTGGTCCATCTCGTGCTGGATGCAGACGGCGTAGAGGCCCTCGGCCTCCTCCTCGACGGTCTCGCCCTGGTAATTCAGGTAGCGTAGCCGCACCTTCGAAGGCCGCTGCACCTCGTCGTAATATTCCGGCACCGACAGGCAGCCCTCTTCGTAGCCTTGCATCTCTTCCGACGACCAGAGGATCTCCGGATTGACGAAGTAGCGGGGGGCCTTGGGCTCTTCCTCGCGGGCCAGGTCCATGACGATCACCCGCTTGGGCACGCCGATCTGGATGGCCGCCAGGCCGATCCCGGGGGCGTCGTACATGGTCTCCAGCATGTCATCCATCAGCGCGCGCAGCTCGCCGTCGACGGCGGCGACGGGCTGCGAGACCTGCTTCAGCACAGGGTTGGGAACGGTGAGGATTTCGCGGATCGCCATGGGGCGGAGGTAGGTTCGGAATTCCTGAGCGTCAAGGTCGGTGATTATAACCTCAAATCTCGTCGCCCGCGACCAGTCGCACCGGGGCGGCCTCGGCGATGGAGAGCTTGGTCAGCGGGCGCACCGCGCTTTCCACCGGATCGAGGGTGGCGATCTCCTTGCCCTCGTGGTCGACCTTGAGGTCCTCGAACCGTTTGGCCTGGGTCAGCACCTGGGTCTCCAGCGAGGCGGCGAAGCGGTTGTAGCGGTCGACCGCGGCGCTCAGCGCCTTGCCGACCGACGAGGCGTGCTCGCCCATCACCGAGATGCGTTTGTAGAGCTCCCGCCCGAGGTCGGCGATCTTGCGGGCGTTGACCGCCTGCTCCTCGACCCGCCAGCCGTAGGCCACCGCCTTGCAGAGCGCGAACAGCGTAGTGGGCGTGACGATCACCACGCGCCGCTCCATGGCGTCGGTCATCAGGTCCGGCGCGCGGTCCAGCGCCGCGGCGAGCGCCGAGTCCAGCGGCACGAACATCGCCACGAAGTCCGGCGAGGCGTCGAACTGATCCCAGTAGGCCTTGGCCGAGAGCCCTTGGATGTGGCTCTTGACGCTCTGCACGTGGCGCAGGCCGCAGGCGTCGCGGGCCAGGTCGTCGGCGGCGTCCTGCAGCTCCAGGAAGGCGTTCAGCGAGCATTTGGCGTCGATCACGAACACCCCGCCGCCGGGCAGGCGCACGGTGACGTCCGGGCGCCGCCGCCCCTCATCGGTATCGGTGGACGTCTGTTCCTGGAAGTCGAAGCGGTGGGCGAGGCCCGCGGCCTCCAGCACATTGCGCAGCGTCTGCTCGCCCCAGCGACCCTGGACGCCGGCGCCTCGGCGCAGCGCCTGGGAAAGCTTCCGCGCCTCGTCCTGGGTGGCGGTCGAGGCGACCAGCAGCTGAGCGATCTGCGCCTTCAGCCCGCCCTGCTCCTCGGCGCGGGTCTTCTCGACGGCCGCCACCTGCTCCTGGAACTTGGCCAGGGTTTCGGCGACCGGCTTCAGCTGGGCCTCGATCCGCTGCTGGGCGAGCAGCTCGCGGTTGCGGAAGGTTTCCTCGGTCTGCTTGACCAGGGCCTCGGCGACGACCTGGGCCGACTGCGCCGCCTGGGCCCTGGAGAGCTCGGCCTGGGTCGCCTGCTGCTGCTCCAGCATGTTGGCCCGCGCCTCGGCGGCGGTCGCCCGCTCGGTCAGAGCAAGGGCCCGCGCGTCGGCGGACTCGGCGCGCCGGCGCTCCAGGTAACCCCAGGCGATCGCCGCGGCGGCGACAAGGGCGCAGACCAGCGCCGCGAGAAGAGAGGCGTTCATGGTGCGTTCTTAGCGCGGTTGGTGAGTCGGGCATAGCCGCGCCCGGCGGCGGCTGGCGCCCGCACACTCAGGCTGGGCGCCGGGCCCGCATGGCCTGGGCGATCGTGCCGTCGTCCAGCCAGTCGAGCTCGCCGCCCACCGGGACGCCCCGGGCCAGCATGGTGACCGCCACCCCGCTCGGCGCCAGGCGGTCGGCGAGGTAGTGGGCGGTGGTCTGGCCGTCGACGGTGGCCGGCAGCGCCAGCACCACCTCGCGCACCACCCCGTCGGCGGCGCGGCTGACCAGCGGCCCGACCCGCAGGGCGTCGGGGCCGACCCCGTCGAGCGCCGACAGCAGGCCGCCCAGCACATGATAGCGGCCGCGAAAGGCGCTCGCCCGCTCCATGGCCCACAGCGCGCCGACCTCCTCGACCACGCAGATCAGGGTGCGGTCGCGCTGCGGATCGGCGCAGATGGCGCAGGGGTCCTGGGTGTCCAGCGAGCCGCAGAGCGAGCAGGTCTTGACCCGCGCGGCGGCCTCCGTCAGCGCATCGGCCAGGGGATTCAACAGCTGGTCGCGCCGCTTCAGCAGCGCCAGCGCCGCGCGCCTCGCCGACCGCGGCCCCAGCCCCGGCAGCTTGGCCAAGAGGCCGATCAGGCGTTCAATCTCGGGTCCGGCGGAGCTGGCCAAGGCGATTCCTTGCGGGCGTTGAGCGCCATAGATGGAGGGGCGGAGTGCGGATTGTCGAGATCGCCGACGACGATATCGAGCCCGTGGTCGCGCTCTGGGAGCGCTGCGGCTTGACCCGGCCGTGGAACGATCCCCGCGCCGACATCGCCCTGGCCCGCCGCACGCCCACCTCGACGGTGCTGGTCGGCTGGGCCGGGGAGGCGATCGTCGCGGCGGCGATGGCCGGCTCGGACGGCCACCGCGGCTGGATCTATTATCTCGGCGTCGATCCCGACCGGCGGCTCGGCGGCCTCGGCCGCAAGATCATGCAGGCTGCGGAAGCCTGGCTGCGCGAGCACGGCGTCCCGAAGATGCAGCTGATGATCCGCAGCGACAACGCCCAGGCAAAGGGCTTCTATCTCGGGCTCGGCTATGAGCTGCAGGACACGCTGGTGATGGGGAAGCGGTTCTGAGGGGCCGGAAGCGCCCGAACGCCCCCTCAGTCGCTGCGCGACAGCTCCCCCGCAAGCGGTGGAGCATCTTCGGCCCAGATCCTCCACCGCGCAGCGGGGGAGGGGGACCCCGAAGGGGTGGAGGGGGCGTTCGGCGCCGCCTCAGAACTTCGGCATGCCGGGGATGCCCATGGCCGCCAGCGGGCCGGCCGCCTCGCGCATCATCTCCGCCTGGGCGGCGTCCAGCTTGCGCTTGGCGTCGGCGTGGGCGGCGACGACCAGGTCGGCGACCACCTCGCCCTCGCCGGGCTGCATCAGGCTCTCGTCGAGGTCGACCCGGGCGAGTTCGCCGGAGCCCTTCAGCGTCACCTTGACCATGCCGCCGCCGGAGGTCCCCTCGACCGACAGCTCGGCGAGCTTGGCCTGGGCGTCGGCCAGCTTCTGCTGCATGGCCTGGGCCTGCTTCATCAGGGAGCCGATGTCTTTCATGGCCTAGTCCTCGTCGCTCTCGGCCTCGTCCTCCGCGGCGGGGGCCGCGGCGTCGGGCTGGGGCAGGTTGCGGATGCTGACGATTTCCGCGCCGGGAAAGGCCTGCATCACCGAAACGATGAAGGGGTCCTGTTCGATGCGCGCGCGGGCCTCGCGGGCTTCGCGCTTCTGGCGCTCCCATTGGCTCTCGGCGCCGCCGCCGCCCTGGGCGGCGATCAGCCAGCGCTCGCCGGTCCATTCCTTCAGCCGCCCGACCAGGCGCTGGGCCAGGTTGTTGGGCGCCCCGGGGGCCGGCTCGTATTCGATGGCGCCGGGGCGGAAGCTGATCGGCCGGACATAGCGTTCGACATCCAGCTTCAGCGTGATGTCGCGCTTCCTGTCGATCAGCGCGAGCACGTCCTCGAAGCTCTTCAGCTGCGCCGACGTCACCGCCTCGACGGAGGCCTGCGGCTGGGCCTGGACGAAGCTGCGCGCCACCGCGGCCCCGCCGCCGCTGCCGCTGCTGCTGCTGCTGGCCGCCGATCCGCCACCGCCGGAGGCGCCGCCAAACGGCTCGCCGCTCTGCAGCCGCTTCAGCGCCTCTTCCGGGCCTGGCAGGTCGGCGGCGTAGGCCAGCCGCACCAGCGCCATGTCGACGGCGGCGGCGGCGTCCGGCGCGCGGCGCACCTCGTCATAGGCCTTCAGCATCAGCTGCCAGAGCCGCGACAGCACGCCGGCCGAGACCGCCGCCCCGATCGCCGCCAGCCGCGCGGCCTGCTCCTTGGGCAGCACCAGCGCCTGCGGCCCCACCGCCTTGGCGACCGTGGCCCCATGGCAATGGTCCAGCAGGTCGAGCATCACCTGGTCGGGATTGGCCCCGAAGCCGTAGAGGGTGCGGAAGGTCTCGATGGCCGGGCCGGCCTCGCCGCGCATCAGCTGTTCGAACAGGGTGATGGTCTGCGCCCGGTCGGCGAGGCCCAGCATGTCGCGGATCGAGGCGGCGGCGACCGTCTGGCCGGAGTCGGCCTGGACGATGGCCTGGTCGAGCATCGACTGGGCGTCGCGGACCGAGCCCTCTGCGGCGCGCGCAATCAGCATCAGCCCCTCGGCCTCGACGCGGGCGCCCTCGGTCTCGCAGATCATTTCGAGATTCTTGACGAGGACGTCGGGTTCCACCCGGCGCAGGTCGAAGCGCTGGGTGCGCGACAGGATGGTCACCGGGACCTTGCGGATTTCGGTGGTGGCGAAGATGAACTTGGCGTGCGGCGGCGGCTCTTCCAGCGTCTTCAGCAGCGCGTTGAACGCGCCCGTCGACAGCATGTGCACTTCGTCGATGATGTAGACCTTGTAGCGGGCCTCCACCGGCGCATAGCGCACGCCTTCCAGGAGCTCGCGCATGTCGGCCACGCCGGTGCGGCTGGCGGCGTCCAGCTCGAGGACGTCCATGTGCCGGCCCTCGATGATCGAGCGGCAGTGGCGGCCCTCGTCCTTGAAGTCGATCGTCGGCTCGTCGATGCTGTCGGTCTGGTAGTTCAGGGCGCGGGCGAGCAGGCGCGCGGTCGTCGTCTTGCCGACCCCGCGGACGCCGGTGAGCATGAAGGCGTGGGCGATGCGGCCGCTGGCGAAGGCGTTGCGCAGGGTGCGCACCATCGCTTCCTGGCCGTAGAGGTGCTCGAAGGTCCGCGGCCGGTACTTGCGGGCGATGACGGTGTAGGCGGCGGAGTCCGGCTCGGCGCCCCCGGTCGGCGGGAGCGGCGGCGCTTCGCCGAACATGTCGCCCGTGTTGGGGTCACGCTCGGGAAGCTCTTCTTCAGGCAGGAAGTCTTCGTCGGCCATTGAGCCCCGGAGCGAATGAGGTGGAGATCGGACAGCGACCCGAAGCGTAACTCGTTACGGCTGCTTCCTTCCGGACCTGACCGGGTTGGCGAGGCGTTCGCCCGCAGCCGATCTCCGCCCCCTATATCGCTGCTGGCGAGCGGCGGCGCAAGCCGGGCGGTCAGGTTGCGTGCGCACATGACGCGCAGGCGGCCATCGCGTAAGACTGCGGGCATGGCGCTCGACCACTTTGTCAACACCTTCGCCGGCAGCCCGCTCGACCGCGCGAGCGACCGCCGCGCCGACGCCGACTGGCTGGCGCGACAGCTGGCGTCGAAGGACGCGGTCGGCGTGGCCCTGTGGAACGGCCGCCCCCTGGTCGAGGACGGCCCCGACGGGACGCCACGGCTCAGCTACCTGCCCTCGAGGCTGGTCGCCGAGCTCGCCGGCGGCAACGAACGGCTGCTGTTCCTCGGCGTCTGGAAGCAGCAGGCGGTGTTCGCCGTCGACCTCGAGGGCCTGGCCGATCCGACCGCCTCGGCGTTGCAGGGGCTCGGCCGGTTCGAGGATCTGCGGCAGCTGGCCATGGTCCTCCCCGCCGCCGACGGCTCGATCGCGGCGACCGCCAGGGCGATGTTCGAGTGGCGCCGCCGCCATCGCCACTGCGCCGCCTGCGGCCAGCCCAGCCATCCGGCCGACGGCGGCTGGAAGCGGGTCTGCGAGAGCTGCGACGCCGAGCACTTCCCGCGCACCGACCCGGTGGTGATCATGCTGCCCTACCACGGCGAGCGCTGCATGCTGGGCCGCCAGGAGGTCTGGCCGCCGGGCATGTTCTCCGCCCTGGCGGGCTTCCTGGAGCCCGGCGAGGCGATCGAGGAGGGCTGCGCGCGCGAACTCGAGGAGGAGGCCGGCCTGCATGCGGTGCAGGTCCGCTACCATTCCAGCCAGCCCTGGCCCTACCCCTCGTCGCTGATGATCGGCCTGCTGGCCGAGGTCGAAGACGAGGAGGGCCGGCCGGACCAGACCGAACTCTCGGAGATTCGCTGGTTCACCAAGGCGCAGGCCCGCGACCTGCTGGCCGGCAGGCTCGAAGGCCTGTTCGCCCCGCCCCCCAGCGCCATCGCCCACCAGCTGATCAAGGCCTGGACGGAAGCCGACATCCCGCGACGCCCTTGAGCCCTCTCCCCACGCGTGGGGAGAGGGTTGGGTGAGGGGCGGCTGGGCGGTCCGAACCGGATGGATTCCTGACAAATTGGACCGGCATGATTTCTTACAGTTTTGGCTTGGCCTGATCGGCGGGTTCCAGCGGTTTGCGGAACCTGTAGCGTTGCGGCGCGGGAGTTTCCCGCAAGCGGCGAAGCATCTGGCCCTTAACGATCCCGGTTTACGCCCACGCAAGCTCACGGCGCTCCAATGCGCGGATCCATTTGGGTTTTTCGGCGCAGGCTTGAATGCTCGGCAGAACACGCGATCTCATCTCACGTCTGCGGCGCGACCACGCCGGCGCCGTCGGGGTCGCCGCGGCGCTGGTGTTGCCGGGGCTGATCGCCATGGGCTCGCTGGTCACCGAATATGGCCACGCCCTGCTGGTGAAGACCGAGAACCAGCGCGTCGCCGACCTCGCCGCCTATGCCGGCGCCCTGGCTTACAACGCCTCCAGCAGCACCAGTTCGATGAGCTCCGCGGCGGGCGCGGTGGCGGCGCTGAACGGCGTCCCAGCCTCGGCCGTGACCGCGACGCTGGTGACCTCGCCGACGGCCGACGGCAACCAGTCGGTGCACGTGCAGGTGAGCACCAAGTCTCCCCTCTACCTGGCGCAGATGGTCGGGGCCAAGACCAGCGTCACGGTGACGGCGACCTCCGATGCGGAGCTGAACGCCCGCGCGACGCCCTGCGTGATCGCCCTGAGCGGAAGCGGAACCGGCGTGGTCCTGAGCGGCGGGACGGCCCTGACGGCGACCAAGTGCTCGGTGGGGTCCAACGACACCTTGAAGGCGCCGTGCGGCACGACGATCACCGCAGTTTCCGTCACCTACAACGGCGCGGTTCCCAGCCAGCCCTGCGGCGGCATCAAGTCGCCCTCCGGCGCGGCGGCGAAGATCACCAAGAAGGCGGTCAGCGACCCGCTGGCGGCGACCAGCGCCGTCACCACCGCCGCCAGCCACCTGGCCGACGTCGCCAACCTCACGGCGCCGGCCTCGCCGTCGGTGCCGACCGGGGGCGACGTCGACTTCGGCTACTCGGCCGCTTCGACCCAGAGCCAGCTTGCGGCGGACGGCTGCTCCGGCGCGTACAGTTCCAGCAACAAGACCTGGACCGTCACCTGCGGCAGCGGGACCTTCCACTTCGGCGCCATCACCCTGGGCGGCGGCATCAGCGTCGATTTTGCGCTCGGCGCACCGGCGACCAACACCTACACCTTCAGCGACCTGGTGAAGAATTCCGGCGCGCGCCTCACCTTCGGCGACGGCACGTTCCAGCTCGCCAAGGGCCTGACCACCGGCGGCGGCAGCGACACCAGCTTCGGCGCCGGGACCTTCTGGTTCGGCAGAAGCTCCGACAAATGCAGCGGCGACACCTACAGCATCTGCCACGCGGGCTCGACCCTGAGCTTCGGCGGGCCAAGCAGCTTCATCCTGGCCGGCGGCGTCTTCAACGGCGGCGGCTCGAGCATCAGCCTCGGCGCGGGGACGACCAACAGCTTCCAGGTGGGGCCAAGCTCCGGCGGCGACGCCTTCCATCTGATGGGCGGCTCCAACACCTTCCTGGCCGATGCCCTGGGGGCCTCCAGCGTCTTCCAGCTGGTCGGCGACTACAACGTCACCACCGGTGGGGGATGCGCGACCATCGGCGCGGCGGCGCAGCATGACATCAAGGGCAATCTCTCGACCGCCGGCGGGACCAAGCTGGGTTCCGGGGTCTACACGGTGACCGGCTACATCGCGCTGGGCGGGAATGGCGGCGGCGACGTCATGTGCAACGGCTCGAAGCTCGGCATGGAGGGGACCGACGTCGTCCTGGTGATCGGCGGCTCGAGCACGCCCGCCCACGGCGCCTGCTCCGACCAGGCCTTCTGCCTCGCCGCCGGCTACAGCAACGTCACGCTCGCAGGTCCGACGTCCGGGCCGCTGGCCGGGCTCGTCGTCATGGGCCCGCAGGACAACAGCGCCGGCGCCCTGTTCTCGGCCGGCGCCAAGAACACCAGCCTCTCCGGCGCGCTCTACTTCCCCAAGGGGCCGATCTCGCTCACCGGGGGGGCGAGCCTCGGCGGCGGCTCCGGCCAATGCCTGGAGATCATCGGCGCGGAGGTCTCGCTCTCGGGCGGCACCGCCGCGGCCTCGGACTGCTTCTCAGGCGCCGGCGGCTCGGCGTCCAGCATCATGCTGGTCCAATGAGGAAGCTCCTGCGCGACGAGGCCGGGGTGGCGGCGGTCGAGTTCGCCCTGGTCACGCCGGTCATCGCCCTGATCATGGCCGCGACCATCGACCTCGGCATCGAAGCCTTCCTGCGCGGGCAGCTCGACGACAGCGTCAGCGCGGCGAGCAACTACGCCATCGTCAACGCCTCGCAGGTGAATTCCACCGACGCGGCGACCATGGCCACGGCGATGGCCGGCCTGGTCGCCAACATGCACGGGACCGGCTGGGCGACCGGCTCGGTGACGGTCAACGCCGGCCCCTCCGCCACGTCCGGCGGAGGAACCGGCGGCTCCGCCTCGGCGGCCGGCAGCTGCTATTGCCCGACCGGCTCGGCCGCGGCCCTGGCGTGGGGCGCGCCGCAGACCTGCGGGGCGAGCTGCAGCGGCGGCGGCACGGCGGGGAAATTCGTCCTGGTCTCCGCCAGCATGGCCTACACCCCGCTGTTTCCCCGCTTCGGGCTCAGCTCCGGCGACCAGCTGACCAGCGCCAGCGTGGTGCAGGTGCAATGAGGCCGCTGCGCAGCGCCGTCGGCGACGACAGCGGGGCGACCGCAGTCGAGTTCGCCGGGGTCCTGACCCTGTTCCTGGTGCTGGTCCTCGGCTGCCTGCACTACGGCCTCTACCTCTGGACCGCCAACGCCTTGCAGCAGGCCGCCAACCGCACCGCCCGCTGCATGGGCGTGCTGCAGAGCGACTGTTCCGCCGCGCGCGCCTACAGCTCGAGCAAGACCAAGACCTTCACCAAGGCGGTCGCGGCGGGCTATGGCGTGACCCTGGCTTCGAGCAACCTCACCCTGGCCCCGGCGACCTCCTGCGGCGGCCAGGGCTCGAACAATTCGAGCATCACCATCAACTACAGCTTCAGCGGCCTGGCCCCCGGGCTGCTTCCCGGGACCGGCTCGACGGCGCTGACAGCCAGCGCCTGTTTCCCCAACCAGAGCTGAGGCTCAGCCGCGCGAGCGGAACGGGTCGGCCGGATAGACCCCGAGCACCTCGAACCGCTCGGAGAAGAAGTGCAGCTCCTCGAAGGCGCGGGCGACGGCGCGGTCTTCCGGACGGCCCTCGACCTCGACGTAGAAGAAGGTCGCGGTGAAGCTGCCTTCCTCCATGTAGCTCTCGAGCTTGATCATGTTCACGCCGTTGGTGGCGAACCCGCCCAGCGCCTTGTAGAGCGCGGCCGGCAGGTTCTTCACCCGGAAGATGAAGCTGGTGATGCACGGCTCGGTGAACGGCGGGGCCGCCGGATCCGGCTCGGCGGTCATCACCAGGAACCGGGTGGTGTTGTTGTGCTCGTCCTCGACGTCGCGGACCAGGATCTCCAGGCCGTACATCTCCGCCGCCAGTTCCGGCGACACCGCCGCGCGGGTCGGATCGGGATGCTCGGCCAGCATCTTCGCCGCCAGGGCGGTGTCGCCGACCGGCTCGGTCTTCAGGCCCAGCCGGCGCAGCGTCTTGCGGCACTGGCCGAGCGCGATCGGCATCGAGGAGGCGTACTTCACCTGGTCCAGCTTGACGCCAGGATTGACCATCAGCTGGAAGTGGATCGGCTTGAAGCGCTCGCCGATGATCCGCAGCCCCGAGTCCGGCAGCAGGTGGTGCACGTCGGCGACGCGGCCGGCGATCGAATTCTCCACCGGAATCATGCCGAGCTGGCAGTCGCCCGAGCGCACCGCCTCGAAGGCGTCCTCGAAGCTGGGGTACGGGATCGGGTCGTACGCGGGATAGGCCGCCTGGCAGATCTCGTGGCTGTTGGCGCCCAGCTCGCCCTGGAAGGCAATGCGTCGCTGGCTCATCGAAAACCTCTTGCATGCGCCCGCGCCAGCTCCAGGTCGGCGGGCGTGTCGACGGAGATGGGCGCGGCCTCGGCGACCGCCGCCCAGATCGAGAGCCCAAGCTCCAGGGCGCGAAGCTGTTCCAGCTTCTCGCGCACTTCCAGCGGCGACGGCGGGGCGGCGTTGAACCGCGCCAGGGCGGCGCGGCGATAGCCGTAGATGCCGACATGGCGCCAGACCGGCCCCTCGCCATACAGGGTCGAGCGGGTGAAATAGAGCGCCCGCCCGCTCGCGCCGTCCGGCTGCAGGGCCAGCACCGCCTTGACGACGTCCGGATTGCCGCGGTCGGCCGGCGAGCTCTCCGGAGCCACCACGGTGGCGATGTCGCAGGCGGGCTCGCGGCCGAGCAGGGCGACGCAATGGGCCAGCACCGCCGGGGCGACGAACGGCATGTCGCCTTGCAGGTTGACGACGACGTCGTGCCGACCCTCGGGGTCGAGCTCGCCCAGCGCCGCGAGGATGCGGTCGGAGCCCGACGGCAGCGCCGGATCGGTCAACACCGCGCGGCCGCCGGCGTCGCGCACCGCCGCGACGATGTCCGCATCGCCGGCGGCCACCGCCACCGGCCCGGCGCCGGCCGCCTCGGCCTGGCGCAGCACCCGCACGACCATCGGCGTGCCCGCGATGTCCGCAAGCGGCTTGCCCGGGAGACGGGTGGCGGCCAGGCGGGCGGGGATGAGGACGATCGGGTTCATGGTATCGCTTGGGCGGTTGCGCCCGCGGCGGTAGCGTGTAAGAGAGCCGGGCGCAATAAGGGGCGGGATTCCCGCGCTTTCGCCGGGCGTAAGCCGGCCGTGAGAGGGCACGAAAACAAGACTATGAGCGACCTTACCTTCAACAAGGTCGCCGGCGCAGTGCTGGCGACGGGTCTGGCCATCTTCGGCCTTCGCGAGCTCTCCAGCGGCGTTTTTGGCGACGAGAAGGTCGAAAAGCCTGGTTTTGCGGTGGAAGTCGCCGCCGACACCGCCGGCGGCGAAGCGGCTGCGGCCGACGTTCCGCCCGACTGGGGCACGGTCCTGCCGAAGGCCGACGTGGCCGCCGGCGAGGCGACCTTCGCCAAGTGCCAATCCTGCCACAGCTTCGCGGCGAACGGCACCGGCCCGGACCTGATGGGCGTGGTCGGCCGCAAGCCCGGCTCGGAAGCCGGCTTCTCCTATTCGCCGGCCATGCAGGCCTTCGCGGCCAAGCAGCCGATCTGGGACTACGAGCACATCTACGAGTTCATCAAGAACCCACAGGCCTACCTGCCGGGCTCGAAGATGACCTTCGTCGGCCTGAAGAAGCCGGAAGACCGCGTCAACGTCATCGCCTTCCTGCACACCAAGGGCTCGACCCTGCCGATCCCGGCGCCGAACCCGGCGGCGGCGGCGGCTCCGGCCGCCGCGGCGGCGGGCCAGCCGACGGCCACCGGGACGACGGCGACGCCGGCGAGCGGCGCGGGCGGCCCCACGGGCGCCGGCCCCGGCGCTCCCTCCCAGCAGCCGGCCACGCCCACGGGCGCCGACAAGCCGAAATAGGACGACCTTTCAGACTAGGGCGGGTTGATGTGAGCTAGACTCGAACCCTCCATTTCCGCTCCTCCCGACGGAAAGTCCGGGGGGGGGAGCGGTTGTGGGTTAGACTGAAATCAATGTGCCTCTAAAGTCTGCGAAAGGCGGTGGGCTCCCCGGAGCCCGCCGCTTTTATGCGTTCTACCGCCTCGTCCAGCGGCTCTATGGCCACGGCCATGTGGTGGGCGTTGGCGTGGACGATGCGCAGCGGATCGAGGCCGATGGCCACGTGGCCCTTCCAGAACACCAGGTCGCCCCGGCCGAACGCCTGGCGCTTGATCGGCCGGCCCAGGGCCTGCTGCATGTCGGCGTCGCGCGGGCAGGCCCGGCCGCAGGCGAACAGCGCCTGCTGCACCAGGCCGGAGCAATCGAGCCCCAGGCTCTCGCGGCCGCCCCACAGATAGGGCGCGCCGAGATAGCGCTCGGCGACCGCGGCGGGATCACGGGCGAAGTCGCCGATCGGCGACAGGTGCTCGAGCGCCATCCAGCCCGCGCCGGCGACCCGCGCCAGCCGGCCCTCGATGGCCTCGACGCTGACCAGGGCGTTCAGTGAGAACGGCCCGCTGGCCTTGGTCTTGATGCTGGGTCCGGCGAAGGCGTAGGTGCGGATGGCGGAGACCCGATGGGTCGGCTCCGGGCCCGCCGGCGCCAGCGCCGCGGCCTCGACGAAACCGACATAGCCGTCGCGCCGGGCCTGGCCCCAGAGGAAGCCGCCCTCCTCCTCGACCACCTCGAAGATCTCGCCGAACAGCAGCTGGTCCATCTGTTCGGAAGCCGCGTCGGGCGCCCGGCGCACGGCCGCGGCGGGAACCGCGCAGCGCAGCGGCTTCGGATCGAGATAGACCTCTGCGGCGAGCACGCCTTCCAGCCCGCGCGCGGCGATCCCGTCGCGCAAGGGCGTGACGCGGGGATCGAAGCTCACGCGAAGCGCTCGCGGAGCATGGCGTAGAGCGCCCGGATCGCCTGCGCCTCGCCGCCGCTGGGCTGGCCGGACGCCGCCTTGGGGTTCCAGCCAAAAATGTCGAAGTGCGCCCAGGGCCCGGGCGGCGCGAACCGCTGCAGGAACAGCGCCGCCGTCACCGCGCCCGCCTGGGCCCAGGCGTCGGGATCGTTCTTCAGGTCGGCGATGTCGCTGTCGAGCGCGTCGGCGTAGCCCTTCCAAAGCGGCAGGCGCCACAGGGGATCGCCCTGCGCCTCGGCGTGGCGGGCGATGGCGGCGGCCAGGTCGTCGTCGTCGGTGAAGAAGGGCGGCAGCTGCGGACCGAGCGCGGCGCGCGCCGCGCCCGTCAGCGTCGCCAGGTCCAGCGTCAGCGCCGGCTCCAGCTCGGCGGCGCGGGTGAGCGCGTCGGCGAGGATCAGCCGGCCCTCGGCGTCGGTGTTGCCGATCTCGATCGTCAGGCCCTTGCGCGAGCCGATCACGTCGCCCGGCCGCATGGCGTCGCCGGAGATGGCGTTCTCGACCACCGGGGTCAGCACCGCCAGGCGCACCGGCAGGCCGGCGGCCATGATCATCCGGCCGAGCGCCAGCGCATGCGCCGCCCCGCCCATGTCCTTCTTCATCAGCCGCATGCCGGACGATGGCTTGATGTCGAGGCCGCCGGTGTCGAACACCACGCCCTTGCCGACCACGCAGACCAGCGGGCGGCCGGCCTCGCCCCAGGCGATCTCGATCATCCGCGGCGCGCGCTCGGGGACGGCGGCCCGGCCGACCGCATGCACCGCGGGATAGTTGGCCTCCAGCAGGCCCTCGCCTTCGATCACCGTGATCTGGGCGCCGTACTGTTCGGCGATCTCCCGGGCGATGGTCTCGATCTGCCGCGGGCCCATGTCGTTGGCCGGGGTGTTGATCATGTCGCGGGCGAGCGCGCAGGCGTGCGCCACATGTCGCACCTCCTCGACGTCGACGGTCTCGACGACCAGGCGCGGACGCTCGCCGCCGGGCTTCTTGTAGCGGTCGAAACGGTAGCTCCCGAGCGCGAAGGCCAGCGCTGCACGCTCGCGCGCCAGGCCCTCGGGCGCCTGGGCCAGGCGATAGGTCGCCGCCGGCAGCCGGGCCGCCAGCGCCCGGAAGCTCATCGGGTCGCTTGCCGACCCGAGCCCGACGAGGACCCGCTCCAGCACCCCCTCGGCGTCGGGCACGGCGAGGATCTGGCCGGCCCGGCCCTTGAAGTCCGCAAATCGCGCCGCGGCCTGGACGACCGGCGGCTGGGCGTCCAGGGCGGCCGCGGTCTCGTGGTCGGCCAGGGCGTAGAGCGGAACGACGGCGCCGTCGGCGGCGGTGAGGATGACTTCGGGCATGGGTCTTTCAGGCGCGTGAAACGTCAGGATCGCACCGGTGGGCGGCCCCGATCCGCCGACCACACTAGGGAGCCGCGGCGGCCTGCACCAGCGCCGAGGCCGGAAACGCCGCCAGCGCGCCGATCGCGATGGCCACGCCATAGGGCACGTTTTCGCCGGGCTCGGCCAGGCGGGCGAACCAGGCCGGACCGGCCAGGGTGAACGGCCGCGCCAGCGGCGAGCGCAGGCTGAGCAGCATGACGGCGAGCGCGCCCCCCGCCAGGCCGGTGACCGCCAGATAGGCTCCCGCCGCCGGCCAGCCGATCCACAGCGCCGCGGCGGCGAACAGCTTGGCGTCGCCGCCGCCGATCCATCCCAGCGCGAACATGCCCACGCCGGCGACCAGGGCCGCGGCGCCCACCGCAAGGTCCAGGCCCAGCGCGCTGAGCGGCGCGCCGGCCGCCAGGCCAATCACCGCGGCGACCCCGAAGCCGGCGACCAGCGCCAGCGAGATCCAGTTGGGGATCCGATAGCTCACCAGGTCACGCACCCCGCCGAGAATGACGAGCGCGGCGAAGACCATCAGGACGGCGGTCAGGGCGAGGTGGATCATCGGGCCTCCCTTAGGGGCCGAGCATGCGCCGGGCAGCGTGAACAGACGGTTGCCTACCGGGCCGCGCAGAACGACCCTGGGCAGAGATTAGCCGATATGCGTCTGCACCCATTGCCAGAATGGATCTGGCGATGCGTTCCAGCTTCCGCCCATGAGAAAACCCCCGGAGGCGGACCTCCGGGGGTTCGAACTCGGCTCTCGCCGGGCGAGCGCTTACGGGGCGGCGATCTTGTCGGAGATCGTCGTGAACTTGGCGTTGAGGTTGGTGCCGATCAGGCCCAGCACGGTCACCAGCACCGCCGCGATCAGGGCGGCGATCAGGCCGTATTCGATCGCCGTAGCGCCGGATTCGTCCTTCAGGAAGCGGGTCACAAACTTCGACATTGCTCGATCTCCTTCAATTGCGAGCAGACTATGAGGGATCAAGCCTGCCGGCCTGCTCGCCCCGAATGCCTGATGAACTTGAGCCTTGCCGACTTAAGTCGAGGTGAAACGGCAACGTGTACGGGTTGTTTACTATAGAAAGTCGATCCGCTGACCGATTGGCCGGGCGCAGGCGGCGAGCCGTTCCACCTGGGCGGGGGGCGCCGGGAAGCTCGGCATCATCACTCCGTGAAGCACGCGCTGGTGATTAGGCGCCAAGCGCCTTCACGCGCAATCATCGCCTCAGGCTTCTCCGAGAGGTCTGTCCCTGAGGCGCCCGTCGCGGTTGGCGGAAATCGCGGCGGGCGTATCGCGTCCGGGGTCCGGATCGTCCTCAGGCCAGCAGCCGTTCGTGCAGCCGTTCGCGCAAGGCCTCGTCCAACCCCAGCGTCTGCTTCAGATAGCCTTCGATCGAGCCGTCGCGTTCCGCGATCACCGCCAGGGCGCGCTCCAGATAGGCCGGGTGCACCGAGACCGCGACGCGCAGCGCCGCGTCGGAGGGCCGGCGCCCGGCGATGGATTCCAGCCACTTCCCGACGAACCGCATCTTGGCCGCCAGCCGCGTCTCGTCATTGGTCAGCAGATAGTCCTGCAGCATGTCGTCGCGATGCACGCCCGTCACATGGTGGGTCAGCGCGCAGATCAGGCCGGTGCGGTCCTTGCCGGCCGCGCAGTGCACGAGCACGGCGCCCTCGGTCTCGGCGAGCGCGCGGAAATAGCGGCGAAACAGGTCGACGTGCCGCGGCTCATAGGGCGCGCGGGCGTAGAAGTCCGTCGAATGAGCGAAGAACCACGCCTCCGAGAGATCGCTGCTGCGCACCTGGGCGACGAAATCCGGATGCTCCTCGAAGAGGTCGTTCTCCACCACCTGGCAGGCGAAGTCCTCCCACCGCCGCGACGGCTCGCGCTTGCGCTCGTCGGGCTGGCGCAGGTCGACGATCACCCCAAGGCCCAGCGCGCGCAGGCGCCGAAGGTCCGCATCGCTGGCCGAGTGATGGTTGGCCGAGCGATAGAGCCGCCCAGGCTTCAGCCGCCGACCGCAGGCGGTCGCATAACCGCCGAAGTCGCGGAAATTGAGAATGCCGTCGAAGTCGAAATGCCGGGTCATCGGCGAATGTTACCGGCTCGGACCCCGCGCGCCTACCGCCGGCGCGATGCGAGATCGTCGATTTCCAGCGGAGCCTGCGCCTTTGACGAGGTTCCAGCCCGCGGCTAACCAAGGTCGCAAGGGACAGGACGCGTGATGAACAAGGAACGGCTGACGGCCTTCACCGACGGCGTGCTCGCGGTGATCATCACCATCATGGTGCTGGAGATGAAGCCGCCGCACGGCACGACGCTCGCCGACCTGGCGGCGCTGTGGCCGGTGTTCCTCAGCTATGTGCTGAGCTTCATCTACATCGGCATCTACTGGAACAATCACCACCACTTCTTCCATCTGGTGCGGACCGTGGATGGGACCCTGCTCTGGGCCAACATGCACCTGCTGTTCTGGCTGTCGGTGGTGCCGTTCGCCACCGCCTGGATGGGCGAAAACCATTTCGCCGCCGTCCCGACCGCCCTCTACGGCGCCTCCCTGCTGATGGCGGCGGTCGCCTGGGTCATCATGCAGTGGGTGATCTACCGCGCCCAGGGACGCGACTCCCCCCTGCGCCGCGCCCTGGGCCGCGACCTCAAAGGCAAGCTCTCGCCCTTGCTCTATCTCAGCGGCATCGGGCTCGCCTTCGTCAGCACCCTGGCCGCCGGCCTGGTCTTCATCGGGGTGGCGCTGCTCTGGCTGATCCCCGATCGGCGCATCGAAACCAGCCTGCGCAAGTGAGCCCGACCTCCACGGCGCGACCAGCCTGCGCCCTCGAACCTCGCGCGAGCCTGTCAGTCGATCATCCTTGGATTGCGGAGCCGCCTGCCTATCTGAACGGCGGCTCGTCGAAGCTGCGCAGCTTGCGCGAATGCAGCCGCGCGCCCTCCTCGCGCAGCAGGTCGAGGCTGGCCAGGCCGATCTGCAGGTGCTGGCCGATGGCGCGCTCATAGAAGGCGTTGGCCTGGCCGGGCAGCTTGATCTCGCCATGCAGCGGCTTGTCCGAGACGCAGAGCAGGGTCCCGTAGGGCACGCGGAACCGGAAGCCCTGGGCGGCGATGGTGGCTGACTCCATGTCGATGGCCACCGCCCGGCTCTGGTTGAAGCGCAGCGCGCTCTTCGAATAGCGAAGCTCCCAGTTGCGGTCGTCGGTGGTGATCACCGTCCCGGTGCGCAGCCGCCGCTTGAGCTTGTCCCCGGCCTCGCCGGTGACGATCTCCGCCGCCCGGTTCAGCGCCATCTGGATTTCGGCGATCGCCGGGATCGGGATCTCCGGCGGCAACACCCCGTCCAGCACATGGTCGTCGCGCAGATAGGCGTGGGCCAGCACATAGTCGCCGATGGTCTGGGAGCCGCGCAGGCCGCCGCAATGGCCGATCATCAGCCAGGCCTGCGGCCGAAGCACCGCCAGGTGGTCGCAGATGGTCTTGGCGTTGGAGGGGCCGACGCCGATGTTGACCAGGGTCACCCCCGCCCGGCCCTCGGCCATCAGGTGGTAGGCCGGCATCTGGTGCTTGCGCCAGGCGGCGGCGGCGATCTTGGCCTCGGGGTCCTCGGTCTCGCTGGTGACCAGCACCCGGCCGGCGGCGGACAGCGCCTGGTAGGGGCCGTCCGGCTTCAGCTGCCCGCAGGCCCAGCGGACGAACTCGTCGACGTAGCGATGGTAGTTGGTGAACAGCACATACTGCTGGACGTGCTCGGCGGGGGTTCCGGTGTAGTGCGCCAGCCGGGCCAGCGAGAAGTCCGTGCGCAGCCCGTCGAACAGGGCCAGCGGCCGCGGCGCGTCGGGCTCGCTGAACGCGGCTCCGTCCGCCACCTCGTCGCCGATATAGGCGAGCTCGGTGGTCGGGAAGTGGCGGGCGATCTCCGCCGAGCCGTATTCCGCCAGCACCTGGTCGGCGCTGCCCTCCAGCACATAGGGGAAGGGGATCTCCTGGACGGAGCGGCCGACCTCCAGCTCGATCTCGAAGTCCTGCAGCAGCAGCGACAGCTGCTCGATCAGATAGTTGCGATAGAGGTCCGGGCGGGTCACCGTCACGGCGTAGCGGCCGGGCGCGCCGATGCGGGCGAAGGCGCGGCTGATCCGCGGGAACGGCTGGCCGGCCGGCCAGGTCAGGCGCAGCTCCGGATAGGCGAAGGTTCCGTTGCGGCGGGAGTCGGCGGTCGGCGGCGGTCCGCCGTCGAGGAAGGTCCGAAGGGCGGAGCGCAGGGCGCCTACGCTGGCGTCATACTCGTGCTCGAGCTGATCGACGATTCGGGCAGCGTCCGGCTTTGCGCTCATACCGTCTTATAGCCGCGGCTTGCGGACCCGGCGAGACGCTGGAACAAGGGTCGGCATGAACCTTTCCGGCCGCGCGGGGTATTTCCCCGGGCCTGGAAGGGCTTCGGGGGCCTTCGATGAACCGTCTTTTCACCACCTTCATCGTGGCCGCCATGGTGCTTGGCGTCGCCGCCGGGTGGGGCATCCACACCTGGGCGGCCCCGGTCCAGGCCAAGGCCGTGGCCGAGAACCTGTCGATCGTCACCGACGTCTTCCTGCGGCTGATCAAGATGATCATCGCGCCGCTGGTCTTCTCCACCCTGGTGGCGGGCATCGCCCACATGGAGGATGCCGGCGCCGTCGGCCGGGTCGGGGTCAAGGCGCTCGGCTGGTTCATCTGCGCCTCGATCGTCTCGCTGACCATCGGCCTGATCATGGTGCACCTGCTGCAGCCCGGCGCCCACCTGCACCTGGCGATCCCCGACGCCGGCCAGGCCGCCGCCACGGTCGACGCCTCGAAGTTCACCCTGCGGGGCTTCATCACCCACGTCGTCCCGGCCTCGATCGTCCAGGCCATGGCCGACAACGAGATCCTGCAGATCGTGGTCTTCTCGGTGTTCGTCGGCACGGCGGTCGCGGCCATCGACGACCGCGCCCCGGCGGTGCTGGCCCTGGTCGAGCAGGTCGCCGCCATCATGCTGAAGGTGACCGGCTATGTGATGCGCACCGCGCCGCTGGCCATCTTCGCCGCGCTCGCCGCGACGGTGGCCACCCAGGGCATCGAGGTGCTGGCCACCTACGCCCGCTTCGTCGGCGGCTTCTACCTGTCGCTGGGGCTGTTGTGGGGACTGCTGATCGCCGCCCTGATGCTGGTGGTCGGGCCGCGGGCTCTGTCGCTGGTGGCGGCGATCCGCAGCCCGGCGCTGCTGGCCTTCTCCACCGCCTCCTCCGAGGCCGCCTATCCCAAGACCCTGGAAGAGCTGCAGCGCTGGGGCGTCTCGCGGCGGGTGGCCAGCTTCGTCCTGCCGCTGGGCTATTCGTTCAATCTGGACGGGTCGATGATGTACTGCACCTTCGCGACCCTGTTCATCGCCCAGGTCTACGGGGTGTCGATGTCGATCGGCCAGCAGGTCACCATGCTGTTCCTGCTGATGGTGACCTCCAAGGGCATGGCCGGCGTGCCGCGCGCCTCGCTGGTGGTGATCGCCGCCACCCTGGCCTATTTCCGCCTGCCCGAGGCCGGCCTGCTGCTGATCCTCGCCGTCGACCACCTGCTCGACATGGGTCGCTCGGCCACCAATGTGGTCGGCAACACCGTCGCCAGCGCCGTGGTCGCCCACTGGGAAAACCAGATCGAAGCGCCCGCGGCGCTGGCCAAACAGAGCTAACGCGCCTTAGCCATCTCCTTTTACGGCGGATTCGCCTCGACCCCCGATGGTGGCTGCACCTTCCATCGAGACCCTTCGAGTCCGCCCGTGCCATCGCCCTCCAACATCGACGATCTCGCCGCCCGCGTGGCCGAGCTCGAAGCCGAGCGGGCGATGATGCTGGGGTTGGCGCGCACCGACGCGCTGACCGGGCTGATCAACCGCACCGCCTTCACCGCGGCCCTGGCCGAGCGGCTGGCGGCCGGGACCGACAAGACCGAGCCGCTGGCGCTGTTCGTCGTCGACCTCGACCGTTTCAAGCATCTCAACGACAGCCTGGGCCACACCGGCGGCGACCTGCTGCTGGCCGAGGTCGGCGCGCGGCTGAAGGCCGACGCCGCGCGCGGCGAGCTGATCGGCCGGCTGGGCGGCGACGAGTTCGCCCTGCTCACCGCCGACATCGACATCGCCCGCCGCGCCGAGCGGCTGCTGGCGCTGCTCTCGCAGCCGTTCTCCGTCCATGGCCGCGGGCTGGCCCCCGGCGTCAGCGTCGGCGTCGCCCTCAGCCCCGCCGATGCCCTCGACGCCGGCGACCTGCAGCGTTTCGCCGAGCGGGCCCTGGGCCGCGCCAAGAGCCTGGGCGGCCGCCGCTGGTCGGCCTGGGACGCCGAGCTGAAGGCCGAGAACGAGCGCCGGCGGACGCTGGAGGCCGAGCTGCGCCGGGCCATCCCGGCCGGCGAGATCGAGCCCTGGTTCCAGCCGGTGGTGAATTCCGCCGACGGCCGCACGGTCGGCGTCGAGGTGCTGTGCCGCTGGCGCCACCCCGACGAGGGCCTGCTGGCCCCGGCCGCCTTCGTGCCGATCGCCGAGGAGCTCGGCCTGATCGGCCGCATCGACGAGGCGGTGTTCGAGACCGCCTGCGCCCGCGCCGCGCCCTGGGTGGCCGAGGGGTTGATCGCCAACGTCTCGTGCAACGTCTCGCCGCGCGACCTGCTGGACCCGGGCTTCTCCCGCAAGCTGATCGGCCGGCTGGCGCGCACCGATCTGCCGCCGACGGCGCTGACCGTCGAGATCACCGAGACCTTCCTGCTGCAGGACATGGCGCTGGCGCGCCGGCACATCGAGCGCTTGGCCGCCCGCGGGGTGAACATCGCCCTCGACGACTTCGGCACCGGCTATTCCAACCTGCGCGCGGTGATGAACCTGCCGATCCACACGGTGAAGCTCGACCGCAGCCTGATCGCCGACGTGGCGCGCAACCCGCGGGTCTCCAAGCTGGTCAGCTCGATGATGCACGCCGCCCGCGCCCTCGGCGTCTCGGTGGTGGCCGAAGGCGTCGAGGACGAGGCCCAGGCGATCCTCCTGCGCGCCGCCGGCTGCGAGCGCATGCAGGGCTACTGGTTCGCCCGGCCGATGGACGCCGAAGCCATGGAAGCCCGCCTCGCCGAACAGCGCCACGCCGTGCGCGACCCGCTGGCGGAACTGACCCGGCGCGTCGCGGCGCGTTAGGCCGCGCCGAACGCCCCACCCGCAGGCGGTGGAGCAACTACCGCCCAGATCCTCCACCGCGCAGCGGGGGAGGTGTCGGCGAAGCCGACGGAGGGGGCGTTCGTCGCCGGCGCCCTTCAAGCCCCGGCGCGCCTCCCCATATGTTTCGCCAGCGACACAGCTACGCACGGACCATGCGCAACCACCTTCGCACCTTCATGCTGCTGGCGGCCCTGACCGCCCTGTTCGTCGGCGTCGGCTACGCCATCGCCGGGCCGACGGGGATGCTGATCGCCTTCCTGCTGGCGGCGGGCATGAACCTCGTCAGCTACTGGAACGCCGACAAGATCGTGCTCTCCATGTACCGCGCCCAGCCGGCGGAGGAGACCGATCCGGACCCCTTGGTGCGCAACTACGCCGCCGACGTGCGCGAGCTGGCCGCCCGCGCCGGCCTGCCGCCGCCCCGGGTCTTCATCATCGACCAGGACCAGCCGAACGCCTTCGCCACCGGCCGCGACCCGGCCCACGCCGCCGTCGCCGCCACCCTCGGCCTGCTGCGGAGGCTCGAGCGGCGCGAGATCCGCGGCGTCATGGCCCACGAGCTGGCGCACGTGAAGCACCGCGACACCCTGACCATGACGATTACCGCGACCATCGCCGGGGCGGTCTCGGCGCTGGCCAATTTCGCCTTCCTGTTCGGCGGCCGCGACGAGGACGGCCGGCCCACCGGCATGGTCGGCGCCATCGTCATGGCGGTGCTCGGCCCGCTGGCGGCGGCCCTGGTGCAGATGGCGATCAGCCGCGGCCGCGAATACGAGGCCGACCGCGAGGGCGCGGCGATCAGCGGCGACCCGCAAGCCCTCGCCTCCGCCCTGCAGAAGATCGAGGCCTACGCGCGCGGCGGCTACGCCAACCTCGACGCCGAGCGCCACCCGGCCACCGCCCACATGTTCATCATCAACCCCTTGGCGGGCAGAGGCGGCGACAACCTCTTCTCCACCCACCCCAGCACCGAAAACCGCATCGCCGCCCTGCTGGGGCTGGCCGGCGAAGCCGCCCGCGCGCCCCTGCGGCCAGGCGCCGGGGCGACCGCCGTGCCGGTGACCGAGGACCGGCGCGGGCCATGGGGGTAGGCGGCCGACCTTCCGAGCCCATTCGAAGCCGGCGCGACGGAGGCCCGGGGCTAGACTATTGACCAGACATAGAGGCCGGCGAGGCCCACGAACGCCGCGAATGTCAGAAGCCCTTGGACCCAGCTATCCAGCCGTTGGACGGCGACCAGTCCCCGCCGCCGATCCCAGGAGGTCGTGTCCTCCACCAGCAACATGTACCCGCTGATCCCCATCGGGATCAGGCTGACGCCGCCCGGCAGGTAAAGCCAGCACCCGGCAAGCGCCACGGCGGCCTCCCGCCGGATCGCCTGGGCGAAGCTCACCCGGCCTCCGTCCGCGCGAACCACTTTGACGCCGCAGAGCCATTTGCCCGGCGTCGTGGAGAGTCCCGCGAGCAGCAGCGCATTGCCCAGAATGCTGAGGGGGATCCGCACCGGCAGCAGCCACAGCAAGTCGACCTGCTGCGAAGACGCCTTCCCCCGAAGAAAGACTTGCGCAAATCCGGCGAGCACCACCGCCGTCACCAGGTAGAAGTCGAACATCCGGGCGATCCATCGGCGCAGGGGATGCGGCTGAAGATCGGACCACCCCGTCGGCACGCCGGGCGGCGGCTCCGGCTTTCTTTTCTTCGGTGCAGGGGCGCATTCGTCCGGTTCCGCGCGCGGCCCGATGCTGCGCCGACAGGGCTCGGGGTTGTAGACGCCGGTCGGGCTGCTCGCGCCCATGCATTCTAAGGTCACCTCCTCGGCGGTGAACCAGCCGAGCTGGTAGAAGCGTGCGTCGGCTTGCAGCACGTAGCTGAGCTCGATCAGCAGTTCCGCGAACGCCGCGGTTGGGGCTCTGAAGCTCATCTCGACAAACTGCGCGACGACGCCGCCGATGATCGTCAGCTCGCAGTAGAACTCCACGTCGCCGCGCCTGGCGTCAAACGTCCATCCGTGGTCGCCGGCGTCCTCGACGGGCTCCACCTCGCAGTCCAGCTCCGCCAGCAACTCGCGCAGAGCCTCGGCGACGTTCCGGCCGGGCAGGACCACAAAGTCATGCTCGTCCTCGATCGCGTCATCCGGCAGCCGGGAGCTGAACTCCGCCTTGGTCCGCAGCGTCGCCGCCCCGCTTCTGCGCGCCTTCATCGCAGAGTGACAGCGCGGGCGCGGTTTTGGCAGGCGCGCCCGCGGGACGCTGGGAACGCGAGCGCACCACGCGGCAGCTGCTGCGCGATCATTTGGCCGTCCGCGGGCGGCGCGGAGGTGCGGCTGATGTTGGGTCCGGCTCCGGGTCGGGCGCGAATTGACCAAGCCCCTCGAGGGTCGCAATCCCGCTCAGCAACACGCCCTTGGTCAAGGCAGGTGTTCCATACCAAAGCCGCTTGGCGGCGCCGTATTTCGTCCACCCGAGATCCTTGCCCCTCCAACGACCGCCGCCAAACTCGCCCTTCACGTTCCCACCGCCGTAGTACCTATCAAGACCGTAGTGACGTCGGTACCACAGGCCCCGTTCCACCCTCGGCTTCACCACATTGAATGGACTGTCCAAGATTTTCTTCGAAATGGAGATTCTACCCAAGGTGTTGTTGACGACGTCCTCCGCCTTCAGGCGCTCCGCCGCCCTTTTCACGATCGGGATCTGCGCGACGTTCGTCGCCCTTTGCGGGAATATCGAGTGGTGTCCCACCCCATCGTCAAGCGTCGCGAAGTAGTCCGCCAGTTCGGGAGACGCCCCCATTTTGAGATACTTGGCCGAACCCGCCTCGGCGAAACGCCCCAGCTCCGCAGCGCCCTTGAGTTCTCCAGCGACAGGAAGGATGGCCGTCGCCACGTTCATTGCAGCCTCACCCTGGTTCATCCCGATGTTGAGGCGACGTCGCATCTCGTCGCCGAAGCTGCCTTCGATCGGCGTCGCGGCGGGATTCAAATCCCTGTTCAGTTGCTCGCCGTAGCGGCGCCCATCGTCGAGCAGCAGCGCCGGCTCCGCCGTACGACTGCTGGCATAGTCAGCGATTCCCTTGACGCCGCGTTCGACGGATTGAACGGCGGCCGCGTGTCGGGGCGAACCGCGATTCACAAAATCGACGCCCAAAGCCGCCCCGTCACCGATCCCCTCGGCTTCATGCACAACGCCGCGTCCGGCCCCCAGGACCATTCCAACGACGCCAGGTATTGCGCCGACGATCTTTTTGGCGCTCGGACTGGCGTCCAATCCCCGCGACACGCGCTTGCTAAGGCCCGATGCTTGGTCATTCAGCGTCTCGAGTTCCCGCCGAAGTCGCGCGCGGTATTCATTCCACATCCCCATTTCCGCTCATCCCGCAATCGAAGCGCGAGCACCGAGCCCGCCCTCATCGCCAAGCTGAGCTGGTTCGCCGCGAAAACAAGAACATTTAGCGAACACTGCACTGCTCCGCAGCATCGCCGCCCCGCTTCTGCGCGTCCGCTAGCCCACGCCGATTCCGTCAGCCGCCCTGCTGCCCGCCCAGCGCGGCGTCGCTGATGAAATGGGCCAGCGCTGCGCTCGTGGCCATGGCGGCGGCCACGCTCAGGAAGGCGAGCAGCGTCAGGAGCGTTTGAACCCGGCCGGCGGGGCGCTGCACGGCGACCAGTTCGCCTCGCTCGTCCCAGGGCGTCGCCCCGTTCCTGCGCAAGACGCGAAAACCGGAGGCCATCAGAACGAGGACAGCCACCGGAATATAGAGGCCGCAGCCGCCGACGTAGGCGTGGAGCTCGCGCTTCAACGCGCGTCCGAAGGTGAGCCGGCCTCCGTCCCTGCGCACGATCCTGACGCCGCAGAGCCACTTGCCCGGGGTGGTCGTGGTCCAGTGCAACAGAAGCGCGTTCAGGACGGCGCTGACCAGGCCTCGCACCGGTCCCACCCAAAAAAGCATAAGCACGATGCCGAGCGGGGCGTAGCGCCCGGACTCGGACAGGGCCAGGGGCGAGGCGAGCCCCGCGCACACCACGCCGGCGGTGATAAAGCCGTCGAAATTGCGCGCCACCCATCGGCGGAGCGGGTGCGGCGACAGATCGGACCAGGACTCGCGCCAGCTCCCGGCGCCATCCGCCGGAAACTCCCTCCCGTCGCTGACGAGCGTCTCACCGACCATTGTCGCCCCTCCCCGGTCGAGAGCCATCCGCAACCCTCGACCCCAGATTGCGGTCAAGCCCGATCAGGAGGGCGATGTTATACTTCGCGTACCCGCATCCGGCCGAGGGTGCTATGAGTAGGCATCTGATCGGTGGATTCGCTCCGCCGGAGCGGGGGCCGGGCAAGATGCAAAGAACGGACGGGAGCTACCTCTACAACCTCGGTAGCAACCTTCACCCTCTGAAGAGCGTGGATGTCGGGGACACCTACGCCATGGCCTATCCGGCCTTGATTTGGGGGGAGCAGGGCCTCGACGCATTGCTCCATCAAAGCATCTACAAGCTGCGCCACTCGCTTCAGAGCGGGGAGACCTTGCTGTCCTGGATCAGGTTCATCAAGGACAAAGCTATTAGATCTGCCGATTTCGCGACGGAAGAAGTCGCTGTGTCGGACGCGACCGGCCTTCGGACGTCTCTCGCCAATTTCGAGACCAACCTTGCCTCAGAGTTTGGCCTTATGCCGACTTATCTGGTGGCGAAAAAGGGCGGTTACGACACGGCCGACCTCATCGAGAACGGCCGAGCGCTTTTTCAGTCGGCCCTGCCATCCAAGGTGCCAGATTCCGTTCGCGACATCGAACAGGCGACCCGCTGCATAGCGTTCGAGGTTCCGACTGCCGCCGGCTTTCACCTGCACCGCGCGAACGAATCAGTGCTGCACAAATACTTCGACGCAGTGTGTGGTGACGTGCACCCCCCGAAAGAGCGCAACATGGGCGCTTACTTGGCCGTCATGGAGAAGCATGAGCTCGGCGACAGGCGCGTCCGCTCAGCCCTGAAGGATATCAAGGATCTTCACCGAAACCCGCTGATTCACCCCGAGCACTCCCTAGAGTCGGTTGAGGAGGCCATCGATCTTCTTGGCGCAATTCGCGCCGCTATCGGCGCGATGCTTCCGGCCATTCCTGAACCTGACGAGCCGCCCTCTCCGGAGTTCGCGGCGCTGTTGGAAGATATCTTCAAAGCGCAGCCCCTACCGAGCGAAGGGGAGGTGGAAGACTCAGGCAAGCCATGATGCGTCCTGGCCGTAGAAAGCTTCGGCCAACTCGGCTAGTCACACCCTATGGTCTTGAGCTTTCACCCGAACCCCGGCGCCATCTTGGCCTGCGACTATGAGCCGGGTTTCAAAGAGCCAGAAATGGTCAAGAGAAGACCGGTGGTGGTGATCACTCCTAGACTCAGGAGGCGCGACGGCCTCTGCACGGTCGTGCCGCTTAGCACGCTTGAGCCTGACCATATTCAAGATTATCATTTCAAGATTAGAGTCTCCCCGCCCCTGCCAGTACCTTTCGATTCTGAAGAGTGCTGGGCTAAAGCGGACATGCTCGCCACAGTAGGCTATCATCGACTATCGCCATTTCGCTTAGGTCGAGATCGCTGCGGACAACGGCGTTACTATAACTCACTCGTGTCGGGCGCGAATCTTCGCGGGATTCAGCGGGCTGTACTATGCGCGCTCAACCTCAAACACTTGACAGACCATATAAAGTAGGCCATGTCTTCGCCTCCCGCTCTGCCTTGGCATCGGGCATGAGACTGGCCTCCCGTGTGAGGGCAGCCGGCCGCGCTGGCGATAACAAGCTGTCGCGGTCGTCAGGTCGGGGCGCAGCTTAGCCGCTGCGCCCTTTCTCTTTCGGCGGAAGAGCCCTCTCGATCAGCCGCTCAAACGCCTCCTCACCCTCGGTGGGGCTTAGGTCTCCAGCGGCTTCTAATTCGGCGGCGAGGTCGAGGAACCGCTTCGACTCCTCCGGATCCTCGTCCTTCGGGGGTGGCTTCTTCGGTGCTTTTGCCATCAGGCTTGCCCACGAGCTGTTTGATAGGTGAGCCGCTTGCCGACCACACCGGCCAGCAGGGTATCAGCGCGAGCAACGTCGTTCACGCCGAGAGCGATCCGGTTGGAATACCGGAAATCGAACTCCGCCAGATAGCGGTGCAGATGGCGCTTGTCGCAGTGCTGGTAGATGCCCCGCATCCCGCGCTTGAAGATGCTGAAGCTGCCCTCGATGGTGTTGGTGTGAACCAGCGGATTGAACCGCGAGACGTACTCACCAGCGGCATGGTTGGTGTGGCCATGGGCGCTGAATTGAGCGCCAACCTTCACGTAGTGGCGTGCTTCGTCGGTCATGAGAACGGCTTCACGGGAGACGTTCGCCAGCACGATTTCGCTGATGGCCTTCACGTTGATGAAGTCCAGAACGAACGAGCGCTTCCGGCCGCTGTCGCGGTCAACAAGGCTCATCACCTTGAGCTTGTGGTTGCCACCACGGGTGATCGGCTCGCCCGGCTCCCGGCCGATGAAGGTCTCGTCGGCCTCCACGGCGCCACCACCCTGGCCGAAGGGGGTCAGGGAACCGTCGCGCATGGCTTCCCGGATGCGGTGAGCCATGAACCAAGCGGTCTTCAGGGTCACGCCGAGGGTGCGATGCAGTTGGTTGGCGCTGATACCTTTCTTGCTGGACGCCATGAGGAACATGGCTTGCAGCCAGAGGCGCAGCGGGACGTGGCTCGCTTCGAAGATGGTCCCGACCTTCACGGTGAAGGGCTTGCGGCAGTCGCCGCACTTCCGAACGCCGATCCGGGTGCTCTTGCCCTTCAGTTCGTAGATGCGGCCAAAGCAGCCGCAGTGCGGGCAAACCGGGCCTTCCGGCCACACACGCGCTTCAACGTAGGCGTAGGCGGCCTTTTCGTTGTGGAAGTGCGGGGCGCTGAGAACCGACATCGGCGTAACTCCTTATGGGAGCTACCATATCACGCCGTTTGGGTACGGCAAGTATAATATCGCCATCAGGAGTCAAGAACACACCGGGAACATCCTCACCCTCCGATCGACGCCGCCACGTACGCCAGCAGCAACAGGCCGAGGCCGACCAGCAGCAGGCGCGCCCGCAGCTTGGCGGCCGGCGCGGGCTTGGGCGGGCCGTCCTGCGGGGGTTCGGCGCTCATCTGGTGGCTCCCATTCGTGTCCGGCCGCGTGCGAAGCGCCTTCAGCGCTGGGATTGGTCGTCGTCACCCCATCTCCAGCGGGGCGGCTCGCCCTTCAGCCAGCAGACGACGACAAGCATCCCCGACAGCCCCAAGACACCGGCGATGCAGGCTGCCGACGCCGTCCTCGGCGGGAAGAGCAGAGCATCCAGGGAAGATACAGGGACACAATACCCATCTCCATTGTTGTGCGGGATCTGTGGGGTAGGCCTCGTGTCCACAAAACCCTCCCAGGTCCGCCCCCTCTCCCCGCTTGCGGGGAGAGGGTAGGGTGAGGGGTGGCGCTGGCGATCGCGTCCTCTGCGGAGGTTCAGCCAGGATCCTCGCTCCACTGTCCGGTCGCGCAGAGAAGTCCAGCCGTCCCCTCACCCAACCCTCTCCCCGCGAGCGGGGAGAGGGCTCGAAGATGCAGGGACACAATACCTATCTCCATTGTTGCGCGGGATCTGTGGGGATAGGCCTCGTGTCCACAAAAACCCTCCCAGGTCCGCCCCCTCTCCCCGCACGGGGAGAGGGTTGGGGTGAGGGGTGGCGCAGGCGATCGCGTCCTCTGCGCAGGTTCAGCCAGGATCCTCGCTCCACAGTCCGGTCGCGCGGCGAAGTCCAGCCGTCCCCTCACCCAACCCTCTCCCCGCAAGCGGGGAGAGGGCTCGAAGATGCAGGGACACAATACCTATCTTCATTGTTGTGCGGGATCTGTGGAGATAGGCCTCGTGTCCACAAAAACCCTCCCAGGTCCGCCCCCTCTCCCCGCTTGCGGGGAGAGGGTAGTGTGAGGGGTGGCGCTGGCGATCGCGTCCTCTGCGCAGGTTCAGCCAGGATCCTCGCTCCACTGTCCGGTCGCGCGGCGAAGCCCAGCCGTCCCCTCACCCAACCCTCTCCCCGCAAGCGGGGAGAG